>BNJU01005089.1_pt1 | contig 454599 bp, 643 predicted proteins | sample 8539281 | NCBI WGS metagenome assembly BNJU01 (sample SAMD00202456, study PRJDB9452) | human saliva metagenome | isolation source: human saliva | place: Japan
CCTGTCTGAGAGTTTATAGACACTTCAGCAGGATTTATTTCAAGTTCATTTTTGGTGCAGTCGATGTAGAGATAATCGTTTTTACAACCATGCATTTTTGTGAAATTTATTTGTGTATTTTTTCATATTAGCTCCATTTCTGTATTATGAGTGTTGCGGTGAATCATGCTTTGCAGGATTCTTTCTTGTTTGACAGAGTATAGTTATTAGCATCTCTACCATTATAGTACAAAAATAAACGGAATAAAACCCATAAGAAAATCTAGATTATAAATAATGTTATTTGAAAAAGTAAATTCCACATTAGTATGGATTTTACTTCTTCCATACTCCATATCTTTAACTGTGGATTTTACTAATTCTATATATCATACTTTTTACCTATGGACTTTACTGATTCCATGATTAAAATATATATTGGGTTAGATTCATCAGGTTAGGGTTTTTATATACAAACTGAAAGGAATATTTTTAATTATGGGAAAACATTCACATCTTTTTTTAAGCCAGCGTTCTGACATAGAAATCATGCTTTTCTAAAAAAATGAGCTTTAATAAGATTGCTTTGGCTATAGGAAAAGACAACACAACTGTTTCAAAAGAAATAAAAACATAATTACTGAACAGACAGGCTCATACGGCAGGTCTTTTAATGACTGTCTGCATTCAGTGGACAGATCATGTAAAAAAAGATTTGTATGCAGTCACTGCCTTAACAAAAACAGAACATGCGGAAGCTGCGGGAAATGCATGCCACTGTGTGATGATTATGTCAAACATATCTGTCCTAAACTTCTTAAGCCACCTTATGTATGTAACGGATGCCCTGACAGAAACAGGTGTCGCCTTGAAAAAAGATTTTACAAGGCAAAGGAAGCTGAGGCAAGATACAGAAAATCGTTGTCTGAATCAAGAACAGGGTTTAACCTTACAGAAAACGAAAGGGAATATATAGACGGCATTGTAAGTCCACTCCTGTTAAAAGGGCAATCCATAAGACATATAACAATCAACCATTCTGATGAAATCATGGTTTCCGACAGGACTCTCTATAAATATATAAACAACAGTCTGTTTTCTGCCAGAAACATTGACATGCCACGCACTATAAGAATGCGTCCGAGAAAAAATAAAAGCAAATCTTTGAAAGTGGATAAAGAGTGCAGGAAGGGAAGGACTTATGAGGACTTCCTGAAGTTTATTGAAGAAAACCCTGATTCAGTTGTATGTGAAGGCGACAGTGTAGAAGGGGTAAAGGGTGGGAAAGTACTTCTCACTCTCTTCTTTGTACAACAGAACCTGCAGCTTGCTTTTCTGAGAAACTACAATGACTCACGTTCTGTTACGGAGATATTTGAAAGGCTGTATATTGAACTGAGACCTGATATTTTCGGGAAAATATTTGATGTGCTGCTGTTAGACAATGGAAGTGAGTTTTCAAATCCACAGGCACTGGAATTTGATGCACAGGGAAACAGGAGACTTAGGGTATTTTACTGCAATCCTTCTTCACCTTACCAAAAGGGCTGCTGAAAACAACTCATGAAATGATAAGAAGGATAATACCGAAGGGTGTGGATTTTAGTAATTACACACAGGAAGACATAAACCTGATGATGAGCCACATCAATTCATATTCAAGGGTGAAGCTCGGAAACAAAAGCTCTTATGATATTTTTGCATTTCAATACGGCAAAAAAATATTAAAGAGCTTAGGTATTCAAAAATTTCACCGGATGAAATTACCTAACCCCTAAAGCTCTTAGGCAAATAAAAAGGAAACTCACCGGTTAAAAGGATGAACTTCTAGCCCATATATAAAGGGTGGATTTTACTTATTCCCAGTTTTGGAAAGTAACTTCGACTCCTGTTTGCTATGAAAAAAATTAGGTCATGTTCTTCCTGTAAGGCTGATTATAGCATTTTTTTCAGATAATGTATACATCTAGCTCTTAATTTATGTAAAATTTAGACAAGTAACTTCCATACCTTAGCTAAAAATATAAAATTTTAAACTTAGGTGTGGAAGTTACTTTTTCAATCACCAGATTATAAAATAATTTCATCTATTTATCAAACCATAAAAATGAGGCTTATTTTTTATAAGTAAAATATAAAGAAGTATCTCATATTGAAAACTAATAAAAACTATGATATTCTTAAGTAGAACTTATCATAAAAGTGGTGAGTTCTTAACAGGCTCTAATATGAATAAACGGAGGATGACATGGTTTCAATTGGTGAAGTATTGTCAGCTAAAAACTTATCCAGGGCAGAGGAATTGTTGTGGGAAGAAGTAAGGACGGCAAAAAGGCTATGACTGCGTACTTTTATTATGGGAAGAAGTGAAATAGCAGGAAACAGGATTTTTGTAGAAGAGGAGTGAAGGTATAAGGACCGAGGCCTTCGATGAAACCAAGCTTTCAGATCCAAGTCTAATAATATACTCAGTCAAAGGTTATAGGTAAAGAAAGACTATAATTACCAATGGAGACCAGACAGATACTATATATGATTACATGACGAGCAGGAAAATGCTTTAACTCTGCTCTTATGAGTAGAGAATTTGAGCCTGATGCACTCAAACTACACACCTAGAATATCTGCCCTTTAGTGGATATAAGTGAAAGAGTCACTCCACTTTAGAATGAGCATACTAAAGAGCAATGATGGAAATCCTGACTGTTGTAACAGATATTTTTATGATTATAGTGATATTACTGCGGGTGAAGGTAGATTTATTCATACTTATAAAGAAGATGGCAAGACCCCTGCCAAGCTTTGAGGGTGAGCCTATGAAGGTAAGTCTTGATGGGAGTATAGACGAGTTTACTGAGAGTATCTATGGAAGAATCTAAATGAAGATAATAAAGTATCGTTGTTTACAAGGTTTATAGACATAGAAACCGGAGAATATGAGACTAGAATAGTAAATAGAATTTAGCTAATTAGCAAAATTACAAAGTGAAATGTAGAATAACAAAGAGAGAGTCTTTGTATAATACACTTATAGCCTGTAATAGGCTGTAGATGGTGCAAAATGAAAAGCAGATATTAACAAATATCAGCGAATATTATAGGAGAGTGCATTATGAATGAAATGGAGCTAAAGTACGGCTGTAATCCTAATCAGAAACCAAGCAGAATATTTATGGAAAATGGAGCAGAGCTTCCTGTTAAGGTGCTTTAGTGGAAAAGCCAGGATATATCAACTTTTAGACGCATTTAACGGAATCCAGCTCGTAATGGAACTTAAGAAAAGCTACAGGACTTCCTGCTGCAAACCAGCTTTAAGCATGTATCTCCTGCAGGAGCTGCGATAGGAAAGCCTCTACTGAGGATTTGAAAAAGGTTTACAGAGTAGAGGATATGGGTGAGATGAGCCTCTTAGCCTGTGCTTACGCAAGGGCAAGGGGAGCTGACAGAATGTCTTCTTTCGGTGATTTCATAGCACTTTCTGATGTGTGTGATGCTGATACTGCAATGATAATCAAAAAAGAAGTTTCAGACAGTATCATAGCACCTGGATATACAGCAGAAGCCCTTGATATACTAAAGCAGAAGAAAAAGGAAATTATAATATTATAGAAATAGATGAAAACTACAAGCCTGAACCTATAGAGAAAAAGCAGGTTTTTGGGATAACATTTGAGCAGGGCAGGAATGAATTTAAGATAGATGATGAGCTTTTTAAGAACATAGTAAGTGAGAATAAAAATCTTCCTAAAGAAGCTCTTGATGATCTCATTGTTGCTATGATTAACTTAAATACACCCAGTCAAACTCTGTCTGCTATGCAAAAGACGGACAGGCTATAGGAATTGGAGCAGGGCAGCAGAGCCGTATTCATTGTACAAGGCTTGCAGGAAGTAAGGCTGATGTATGGTGGCTTAGACAGGCACCGCAGACACTTAATCTTAAGTTTCGTGAAGGACTGGGAAGAGCTGATGTGGATAACGCCATTGACCTTTATGTAGGGGATGAGAGCGAAGACCTCTTAAGAGACGGTGTATGGGAGAATTTCTTTGAGGTAAAGCCTCCTGTATTTACAAGGGAGGAAAAGAGAGAGTGGCTTAATAAAAATGAAAATGTAGCCCTTGCATCTGATGCATTCTTCCCATTTGGAGATAATATCGAGAGGGCTCATAAGAGCGGAGTGAAGTACATTGCCGAACCTGGTGGCTCAGTAAGAGATGACAGCGTAATAGAAACGTGCAACAAGTATGACATGGTACTTTGCTTTACCGGAATGAGACTTTTCCACCATTAAATGTGAGAGTTAGCGAAAACTCTGAAGTATAGTACTAAAATAAATTCTTATGTAAGTAAGTTTGCACGGAATTTTTATACTTATGACATTTTATGCTATAAAAACTGCCACAGTCAGCCTATAAACACAAAACAGTTAGAAATGCTGTGTTGTAGGCGGATTGTGGCAGTTTATTTTGTCTCACTACTTCTCAGGGCAGCTAAAGTTCATACTTAATGATTGTTAACAATTCACTTTCTCTTCTCATCACTAATAAGCTTCTCAAGGCTTTCATTCATAGCCTCTACCTCCTTAACTTGAGTTAGAGCTGGATTTTTCAAACTTAGACTTGTAAAAGCAGCAATGGCATCTTTAGAAAGCCCTGTATACCTCATTACTAAGCTCAGCGGATAGCCCCTCTTCAAGCTTATGGTTTTAGCAATCTTTAGTTTTTCATTTTAGCACCGCGTTTTTTCACCCGTTCTTCACCCTCGCTAATCCACTCATCTCTCCATTTTTGTAAAGTTGCATCCATCTTTGGTACCTCCTTCATCATTTTAAACCAGCCTTGATTTTCACTGGTTACAGGAAAATCAGCTTCATCATAAACATCATTCTTAGTAAATCACTTTCATAAGTTTTTGCCAGCTTGGAACTATCATCACAGCTGCATTTACATATATTTCAGTAAGACCGTCATCTATTATCTGATCGGTTTCCCTAACAACCTTCTTTACATGGTAGAGCGAAGATTACATAAATAAATCAAAGGCTGAAATAAATATAATACAGAATATCAGGCACAAATTCAAACTGCTTTACCAGTCTCTGTTACATTGGTGCAGTCAATACCAGGCATTGTAACGCACTCTCTTTAGGTGGTTGTCATCATTTGCTTTTTGTACTTCGATATTGATATACCGTCCATCTCCAGTTATACATTTAGCGTCTAGTACAACAGAGCGACCTTGTAGATTCTTAAGGTCAAACTGCTGCATGATTATCAGTAACAGACCAGCTCATAATCATCTAAGATAACTCTTAGGATTTCTTCGCAGACTTTCTATGTTCAGCCATCTTGCGAAAACATAAGATCATCAATCGGTCAGTACTTTTAAATACTCGTCTCGTTCTTTCTTAGTTGGCATATAGTCCTTTCTTTCATTGAGTTTGCTATAATGCCCTTATAGACATTATAGCAGATGAAGTTAAAATATTAAATAGATTTTCCTGCTAAGTAAGACTTAGATACTCAGGATACGGTAAAAGTCTAAGGTGGTTACAATAATCAGAACTGTTTAATGCTAGATATCGAGAACTGAACACTATTTGCAGTGAGTTATTTAGGGAGAACAGACAATTCTTGCAATGATTATTAGTGTGAAAAAGATAGCAGTCATAAAGACAGACATCGAACTCCATATCACATATAATCAGAGATACAATACATATCACGCAAATCATAATAGCTAGAAATACTGTGAAACCAGAAATGCTGCTTAGCGACTGAGAAATACTACTTAGTGACTATTCGTAACTCACCCGACAAGAAGTATTATAAACGAAATCAAATAAAAACAACGGCAGAATGCACAAAGATTTAAAGAAAAAGTGTACAAAATAAACCAAAAAGCAAGTGTAGAGTGTACACATATAACAAAAATAGAGACTGAGAAAGAAAAAGAATAAAAATCACCCTAAACTTTTCACCACAGCCTAGAATAATAAATTCTAAAGCGAGCGCATCAGGCGAAGCGAAGCGGATGCCGTAGCGAGTCTGAAATTGTATTCTGAGCGTGAATAGGGTGGCAACCACAATAACATTGATTCAAAGCTAGTGAATAAGGAGAAGCAAAAAGCAGCGGTGCATATTTGTGAGATACTAGAGATAACTTGCAACTAAACCAGCAAAAACAGCGGTACTTATTTGACGCGGTACCAGAGTACTGAACCACAGCAGCTTAGAATACTAAACAAGCGAGCGCATCAGGCGTGAGAAGGCGGATGCCGTAGCGAGTCTGAAATTTATTATTCTAAGCGTCCTCAAGTCTGCAATACTAAAAATATTATTCTAAGCGTGACTTATTTGTGCTGAATGTGATATACTGATACGGGTTTTTAAGCAAAACAACAAAAGTTCCACAATACAATTTTAGGAGAAATCAATGTATTACAAGATTAGAAACACCTTAGAAGCAATAAGAGCTGAAGAAATATTTGATGGAGATGACTGTTATGTCGCAGTGATAAGCCCCGAAAAATGGGCACGAGATAAAGAAAAGTTCAACATGGGAATCGACCTCGAGTTCGAGATAGAAAACCTATTTATGACAAAAGCAGAAGTCAATTATGACTCGCTGACGGGAAGCTTTATTATACCGGATAGGTCGGACTTTACTTGAAAGAAGCAATAGATTTGCATTTGCCCTTGATGAAAGAGGAATTGTATTTATTGACCATGATGGCTATGCGTCATCGCTCGTAAAAAGAATTGCAGCCACTAAAAAATGGCGCTACCCGGGACTTGAAAGATTCATATACGATTTCCTGGAGACAATAATTAGCGGCGACTTAAATATGCTTGAAAGATACGAGGATGAAATCACTATTATAGAAGACAGGATACTTGAAGGAAATCTCACAGGAGAACTTGAAAGAAACAACGAAATCAGGGGAGAGCTCCTGAAACTAAAAATGTACTATGAACAGCTGATTGACTTGGGGCAGGAACTTGCAGAAAATGAAAACGACTTCTTTATGTCCGACAACCTAAGATTCTTTGAGCTTTTTACAGCTAGGGTCACAAGACTCCAAGGCTAGTGTCTACTCTTAAAGAATATACCATGCAGGTTAGAGAACTATACCAGTCAGAGCTTTCCGTAAGCAAAAACCGCATAATGACAGTGTTAACAGTGGTTACGACCATCATTATGCCTTTAACTCTTGTTACAGGGTGGTATGGAATGAACTTTAAGTACATGTCTGAACTGGACTCGCCACTTGCATATCCCGGTTGTGATTGGAGTGGTTATACTTATGGCAATCAGTGGAATAATATATTTCAAGAAGAAAAATGGCTCTAAATAGCGGTACTAGGTATACCTAATGAAAAATTACAAAACTATCGAAATATTGTCAAATAAATGATATAATGATACAGGTGTCAAAAAGTATAAAAACTCGATTCAGGCTTACTTGAGGGAGAATTTACTACTTTTGACACAAAAATATGGTGATATAGCATTTTTGCAAAAACTTAGCTTTTGAAAGGAAAATTAAAATGATTCAGGCAAGCAACATTACTTTGAGACTTGGTAAAAGGCACTTTTTGAAGATGTAAATATCAAGTTTACATGAAGGCAACTGTTATGGACTTATTGGAGCAGAATGGAACAGGTAAATCTACCTTCCTCAGGATATTATCAGGGCAGTTAGAGCCTACCACAGGCGAAGTTATTATAACTCCGGGGCAGAGACTTTCATTTCTGCAGCAGGATCATTTTAAGTATGACGCATATCCTGTACTTGATACAGTAATCATGGGAAATAAAAGACTTTATGACATAATGAAAGAAAAGAAGCCATCTATGCCAAAGAAGACTTTACAGATGAAGACGGTATAAGAGCAAGTGAACTAGAGGAGAATTTGCCTACCATGAATGGCTGGGAGGCAGAATCTGATGCTGCTACCCTCCTTAACGGACTTGGCATAGATACAGAGTATCATTATATGATGATGAGCGAGATAGAGGCGTCTAAAAAGGTTAAGATTCTTCTTGCTCAGGCGCTCTTTGGAAACCCTGATATCCTCCTCCTTGACGAGCCTACCAACCACCTTGACATGGATGCAATAGGCTGGCTTGAGGAGTTCCTCATCAACTTTGAAAAATACCGTAATTGTAGTTTCACATGACCGTTATTTCCTTAACAAGGTATGTACACTACAGCGGACATTGACTATGGCAAAATCCAGCTTTACGCAGGAAACTACGACTTCTGGTATGAGTCCAGCCAGCTTATGATTCGTCAGCAGAAGGAAGCAAATAAAAAGAAAGAAGAAAAAATCAAAGAACTTCAGGAATTTATCCAGAGATTCTCTGCCAACGCAAGTAAGTCTAAGCAGGCTACAAGTAGAAAGAGGGCTTTGGAGAAGATAGAGCTTGATGACATTAAGCCATCCAGCCGTAAGTATCCTTATATAGATTTCCGCCCTGCCAGAGAGATAGGTAATGAAGTACTTACAGTTAGCGGAATATCTAAGACAGTTGACGGAGTGAAGGTACTTGACAATATCTCCTTTTGTTGTAGGGAAGGGAAGACAAGATAGCCTTCGTAGGACCAAACGTAAAGGCTATATCCACTTTATTTAAGATACTTGCAGGAAGATGGAGCCTGATGAGGGTGATTACAAGTGGGGTGTAACCACTACTCAGGGCTATTTTTCCTAAGGATAATACAGAGCTTTTCAAGGAAAATGAAAAATATTACTGAGTTCCTTTTGCCATTTTCACCTGAAAAAAAGATGCAACCTATGTAAGAAACTTCCTAGGACGTATGCTTTTCCCGGAGATGCAGGGTATAAAAGCAGGTTAAGGTACTCTCCGGTGGTGAGAGGGTTAGAGTTCTTCTTTCAAAGATGATGATAATGGCTACCAAATGTCCTCATCCTTGATGAGCCTACCAACCACCTTGACATGGAAGCTATTACCTCATTAAATAACGCAGTAATCAAGTTCCCGGGAGTTGTACTCTTTACCTCTCAGGACCACCAGTTCATACAGACGATTGCAAACAGAATTATTGAAATTACGCCACACGGCCTCATTGATAAGGTGAGTACCTATGATGAATATCTTGAAAATGATGAGATGGCAGAAAGCGCCAGATTATGACAATTTCAGAAGAAGAACTTGCTGAAAATGAAGGCAGTGAGGAAGAATAAACGGGGTAGCAAAACTATGAAGTATGATTTTGTCTCGATAATTGACAGAAAAGGTAAAGATGCGTTGGCGGTTGACCTCCTTCTATGTTTTTGGAAGGAGAATCCTGTTAAGGTAAGAGAAGGCTTTGATATGATACCTATGTGGGTTGCGGATATGAACTTTCCTGTACTTCCCACTATTACGGATGCAATTATAGAGAAAGGCAAAGCATCCGACCTTTGGCTATTTTGAGATAAGAGATGAGTATTATGACAGCATTATCAGATGGCAGGAGATTAGAAACGGTGTAAAGGGAATTAAGAAAGAATACATAGGGATATGAAAAATGGAGTCCTTGGGAGGGGTTGCGACTGCGCTCCATATGTTCTGTTCTCAGGGGACAGCGTACTCGTGCATGCCCCTACCTATATAGGATTCACCAATGTGCTAAAAAATAATGGTTATAACATTGTCCACAGCTACCTTAAAAGGATGAAGAGGGCATATGGCGTATGGACTTTGAGGATATGGAAAGAAAGATTGTTGAAAATAATATTCATACAGCCATTTTCTGTTCACCTCCATAATCCTTCCGGTAGTGTCTGGGAGAGATGGGAGCTTGAGAAGGTAATGGAGCTTTATAAAAGCATGATGTAATGGTTATTTCAGATGAAATCTGGTCAGATATCATACTTAGCGGATATAAGCACATACCTACCCAGACCATATCAGAGGATGCAAAGAACCGTACAGTTGCATTTTTACGCACCTTCCAAAGACCTTTAACCTTGCAGGGGCTTACAGGCAGCTATCATATCATATACAACCTAAGAATAAGACATAGAATTGAGAAAGAAGCCTCTCTTGGGCATTATAATTCAATAAATGTACTTTCAATGCATTCACTATAGGAGCTTACAAGGATGAGGGCTATGAGTGGGTGGATGAGCTTAGAGAGGTAATAGGAGATAATGTTAACTTTGCCTGTGACTATATAGAAACTAAGTTCAAGGGAGTAAAGGTTGCGAGACCTCAGGGACATACATGTCTCTTTATAGACTGTGAAGAATGGTGCAAAGAAAAGGGCAAGACCTTAGAGGAACTACTTAGAATGGGCTTTGAAGCAGGGTATTCTGGCAGGAATGGCAAAAGCCCATTCAATGGAGAGTGGAGCATAAGGATGAACCTTGCTTCTCCAAAATCAAGGATAGTGGAAGCCTTTTGAACGCTTAGATAAATATGTATTCAATTCGCAATGTGAGTGCCACGCTAATAAATATGTATTCAATTCGTAATGTGAGTGCCACGCTAATACTCATCAAGTTGCCAATTATATATATTATAAATATTGGAAATTATTGCATATCTTTCTTTTAACTAAACAGCATTTATTGTATACTATTTAAGTTAGAAAATGCTTTATTGAGGAGGTAGTATTGTGGATACAACTGTATGTAAAGAGGGACAAGAAATTTGGGAGGATTACGAAGAAAAGCGTAAAGCAGGCTTTATAAAGGCTATGGAGTTTAAGAAAAAGGGCGGGAAGATAGCTGGCTGCCTTTGCGCTTACACACCTGTTGAAATCCTTGAGGCTGCAGGGATGGCGTCAATTGGGCTTTGCGGCACAAGTCAGGAGACGATTCCTGATGCAGAAAGGGTGCTGCCCTAAGACTATATGCCCACTGATAAAGTCAACCTATGGCTTTGCACTTACCAAGAAATGTCCTTATACATATTTTTCAGACATCATAATAGGAGAAACTACCTGTGACGGCAAGAAGAAGATGTATGAGCTTTTGGGAGAGATTAAGGATGTACATATTCTTCACCTTCCTCAGGGAAAAGATGTACCTTATGCTAAGAAGATGTGGTACGAAGAATGTGTAAGGATGAAAGAAGCGCTTGAAGAAAAATTTGGAATCACTATCACGGATGAAGCCTTAAGAAATGCGGTAAAAAAGAGAAATTACGCAAGGAAACTTATGCGAGCTCTATGCTATGCAAAGGCTGAGCCTCCTATGATGAAGGAATCGATATGATGCTAAGCATCCGAAGGAAACCTTTGCTATGAGTGTGGATGACTATATAGCTGATATGGAAAAGCTGATAGCTGATGCAAAAAAAGCCTATTTAGAGGAAGGCGAAAGACCTGTATCAGCTGATGCCAAGAGGATTCTTCTTACAGGCTGCCCAAGTGGAGGTCTTATTGAAAAGGTCGTAATGACAATTGAGTCATTAGGTGGAGTTGTAGTCTGTCGAAATGACTGTTCGGGGGAGAGAAGCCAGAGCTTTTTAATAGATGAAAAATGCAGAGAATATCATGGAAGCCATAAGCGATAGATATTTAAAAATCGATTGCTCTGTAATGACACCAAATACAGGAAGATATGAAGATACCTTAAACATGATTGAAAAGTACAAGGTAGACGGAGTCATAGACATAGTGTTAACCGGCTGCCATACCTTCAATATAGAAACACATACGATGGCAAAGATAATGAAGGAAAATGATATTCCTTATATGAAGCTTGAAACTGACTATTCACTAGCTGATAAAGGGCAGATTGACACCAGAATAGGCGCATTTATAGAGATGCTTTATAGATTATTGCGAGTCATTTATTGAATATTTCAATAAATGACTCGTTTAATTATAAACAAAAATTAGCCATACAACGTATTGGATGGTACAATTAAATGTGCTGTTAAGATAAAAAGGGGACTTATGAGGTGTCAGAAAAAGATATAATAAAACAAAACAAACTACTGCCTGGGTTTAACAAAGGACGAACTTTGGGAAATTGAAGAAAATAATAAGAGCAGACATCAAAAGATACTTGACTTCATCATATCTTTTTCCTATAGTATGTTTTGTTATAGCAGTTCTTGAGTATATATTGGTACCTGACAAATATCCAAATGCAAATCCTAAGAGATACCTGATTTTACTTGCACTACCCATAGCTGTATACGTATGTAGGCTTATTCATGCGATTTTGCTCTATAAAAAAGGGAATAGAAAGAAATTTGCAACAGTAAGATTCAAGGCACCATTTCTATCTGCAATTTTTCTTGTTTTTAGCTCTTTTGATGTGCTTACATTGAAAAGACAGGAATACTTTTTATATCCATTTATACCTTGGGTAAATGACATTATCAATGCTGCAATTTTAGACAAGGACCAGCTTATAGTATGTACCTTATTTACACTAAGATTGCTATTTACCGGATATTTCTGTGGTGTTGTGCTTGGCATCATAACCGGTGTGGCGAGCGGTTATAGTGAAAAGGTTAGATACTGGATAAACCCTATAGTAAAGGTACTTGGACCCTATACCTACAGCTACCTGGATTCCTCTTATTATGATACTTGCAAGCTCACTTATGGCGGGCTCTGTCTTTATAGTTGGGCTTGGTACCTGGTTTGCTGTCACAATAGCAACCACTTCAGGCATATCAAATGTGGACAAATCCTACTACGAAGTTGCCAAAACCCTCGGCTCTTCTAACCGACAGCTTGTATTTAACATAGCCATCCCACATGCCATGCCCAATATCTTACAGGGAATGACACAGGGAATGAGTTCAGCCTGTATTTCACTTATGATTGCAGAGATGCTTGTGGAAGCGGGACTTGGCTGGTACATAACCTCAGGCAAAAGGCTTGGGGCAGCCTACAACAAGATGTTTGCGGCAATAGTAATTATCTGTATAGTATTCAATATAGTAACAAGGGTACTGGATAGAATTAAGAACTATATTCTCCGTTGGCAGATAGAGTAGTGAAAATAATGAGTGAAGCAATAGAATTAAAACTTAAAGATGTCTCAAAAAGCTTTTCAAGGGTAGATTCACAGAAGTTACCAACGCAGTAACAGATGTTAATATCAGTATGTATAATGGTGAGTTTGTAAGTCTTGTAGGAACCTCAGGCTGTGGAAAGTCAACTATCTTGAGAATGATAGCAGGTCTTATAGCTCCTACTACAGGCGAACTTACGATAAATGGAACTAAAATAACTTCTCACGGTACTGACATAGGGATGGTTTTTCAAAAGCTCTACCTTATTTCCCTGGCTTACGGTTGAGGACAATGTAGCCTTCAGCCTGAAGATGCAGGGAAAGCTAAAAAGAGTATGGAAGATGTTCATAGACTTATAAATGTAATAGGTCTTGAGAAATTTAAGAAAGATTATCGGGACAGCTTTCAGGCGGAATGGCGCAGAGTAGCTCTTGCGAGGGCAATGATAAAGTAAACCAAAGATTCTTCTCTATGGATGAGCCTCTTGGAGCCTTAGATGCCTTTACCAGGATGAATATGCAAAAATGAGATACTCGATATGTGGCAGGTAAATAAACAGTTAGTTGTAATGGTGACACACGATATAGACGAAGCGATTCATATGAGCAGCAGGATATTAGTAATGGAAGCTCATCCAGGGAAGAATACGCGAGGAAATAAAGATAGATATGGATTATCCTCGTAACCGAAGCAGTTCTTCATTTGTGGAGTACCGTAATCATATACTTGATTTACTGCACTTCGCTTAGATATAGGTGTCCTTGACACCGCAAATAAAAATTAAAGGAGGAAAAAAATGAAGAAGGTATTAAGTATTGCACTTTGTGCAGTGGTAGCGTTTTTCAATGGTTGGATGTGGGGCTAAGAGCAGTACAGACAGCGCTAAGACATCATCAAAGACAGAGGTATCCGCAAGCAAGACGGCGTCTAAGTCATCTGCCACGTCTACAGCTTCGTCAGCCAAAAGCACGGCGTCTGCTGCATCTGCTGTAAATACAGCTGATGAAGAGGCCTGGAAGAAGGAGCCTGCCTACGGAAAAACTCTTAAGTTTCTTTAACAGGAGATGGATGTACTCAGCAGTTAACGTGGCACAGGAGCTAGGCTACTACAAGGAGCAGGGGCTTACAGTTGAAGGGCTTTAAAGGGAGACTCTGATGTGGAAGCAATAGGAACCAATCAGGTTCAGATAGCCATAGGACATATTGCAAAGTCTATGGTTCCTGCAACAAACGGCGTAAATCTCTGTTTCGTTGGCGGGGCACATTTACTTACAGGCTGCAAGGCTATGTATGTGCTTGATGAGAGTAACTACAAGAGCTACGATGACCTAAAGGGTAAGTCAATTTCCGCGCCAAGTGGTATCGGAACAGCCGACTACAATATCTCTGCGAGACTATTTATAGAAGCTGGCATCGACCCTCTTAAGGACCTAAAGATAGTACAGGTAGAAAAGGATGCCTGTGTAGCAGCAATGAAGAGTGGCGAGATAGCAGCGTCTTCTTCCTGAGTCATATGGCTATCCTCTTGTTAAGCAGGGACTGCTTCGAAAGGTAGAGTCTGCTGACGGAAATAGCAGAAATGAGCTTTGCTGTATAGTTATGATGAACAAAGACTTTATAAAAGAGAATCCTGTACCTCAGCTAAGATGGCTTCAGCTGTTAAAAAGGCGCTTAAGTGGATGGGAGACAATCCTGAGGACTGCACAAAAGCTGCTTATGAAGATAGGTCTTAACGGAAGTGATTATGATATGAACCTTGAATTAAATAAAGCTATGCAGTTTGGTAAGCAGACAGATGAATATACAACTGAGCAGATGAAGGGCATAGTTGACGGTTATATAAATGCTAAGCTAATTACTGCTACAACTGATGCAGATGCAGTGTACAAGAGCATTTGGAACCCTATTGGAAGTGCTGAATAAGTACACTTAACTATTTGTGCCTTTTTAGCATACCTTTTATGGGAGAAGCCTTTCGGGAACCGTTTTATCCAATATGCATTCTCCCAAAATAAAAGCTGCCATACTTGAAGAGGTTTCAGCATGGCAGCTTTTTATTCGATAGAAATTACACCGAAATTACCTGTCAAACATAAATCTATCTAGTAGAATCCTTTCTTATATCAGACTCTATTTTATCACAGCCTGCCCAGCATTCCAGCTTGAGTAAGTGGGACTTTGACCTTACATAGGACATACTTACTTACAGCAGGAATGCTTATAATAATCATTGTAGCTACAGCCTCAGGAACTATGTAGGTTGCGTTATATCCAAGTGAATATACTAAGGCAGGTGTGCCCTCAGGTGCATAATTGCCAAAGAAAACAACCCCTGAAATGACTGCAAAGATATATCTTCCCAGTACTCCCACTATGTAGCCCTTGAGCAAGCCGTGCTTCTTCTCGTAGAATATACCCGATAGACCGAGAGCTCCAAAGGCAAGAGGATAATCGATAAGAAGCTGGAGAGGGCTGTAGAATACAGGGTCAGCCAAGAACTGAAGCAGTCCGTAGGCAAAACCTGTCATAAGTCCTGCCTTTAGCCCGTACCAATAGCCTATCAGTACAATAAAAAGCATACTAAAGAGTGTAATAGAGCCTCCCATTGGGAGTCTGGTAAATTTGATTTCAGCGGTTACTATAGCCAGTGCCATAGCTGCGGCTGAAAAACTAACTCGGGTAGTTGCCATTGCTCTTACCTTGCCTGCTGTCTTAGGTAGCTCAAGACGATGGCTATTGCAATGAGCAAAAGCTATGAGGACTCCTACGGTTATAAGCCCGTATGGAGTCAGTTTGAATACGTTTTTCACCCCAGTCATTTACACTTGGTGTTGCTAAAAATGACATAAAAACCTCCTTCACTGTCATGGCGTAAGGAGACTATCTTTTGCTTCCTTACGCCGGTATTATCCGGTTCAAGTATTAAGGGTCTGAAGTTTTTGCTTTCATCTCAGCCAAAGGCTCCCCTAGCAGAACACAATTATACTACTGTAATTTATATTTGTCAAATGAAAATTACTATCAATTAAGCACAGAAATTAAGAATCAATTTCATCTATCAGACAATTTTGCGAAATGTTTTTAAAATGTTCACAATTTGATTGCAAATAAATTTTGTAAATGTTAGAATACCGATTAAGGCTTGTCAGAGCGCAGTAAGACCGTTAATAAGCGTAAATGCCTGACAAAAGTACTAAAATATAGAAAAACGGAGGTATAAGAAATGGTAGAAGATAGGTTTGAACAGTTAGGAAAAGATATTAAGGGTACAAAAGACAGAGAAGAACCTTATGGAAGCTTTTGCAGGTGAGTCACAGGCAAGAAACAAGTATACATATTTTCGCGTCTAAGGCAAGAAAAAGATGGATATGTTCAGATAGCTGAGATATTTGAGGAAACAGCAGGTAACGAGAAAGAGCACGCAAAGATCTGGTTTAAGATTCTTTCAGGTATAGGCGTTACAGCAGAGAACCTCGAGCACGCTGCTGACGGAGAAGCTTATGAGTGGCAGGAGATGTATCCTACCTTTGCTAAGGAGGCAAGAGAAGAGGGATTTACCGCTATTGCAAAAGCTTTTTGAGATGGTAGCAGATATCGAGAAGGAGCACGAGGCGAGATACCGTAAGCTTCTTGCCAATGTTAAGGGTGACCTTGTATTCTCATCAGAAGGCGATGCTATATGGCAGTGCATGAACTGCGGACATATCGTAGTTGGACCAAAGGCTCCTAAGGTATGTCCTGTATGCAATCATCCACAGGCATATTTTGAGAGAAAGGCAAACAATTACTAATTAAAAGCATAGACAGCAATGCTTTCTGCAGACTGATTATGAAAAGCTATCGGAACATATTGTTCCGGGGCTTTTTCGCATGGTTATGGGAATCTTTAGCAATCTACAAACTGAGGGACTATATATTAGAGTGGTACACACACTTTGTGATTGTATATTTTAGCTATTTGTGATAGTATACTAAGGATAGGATTTTTATTTTAAAACGCAGACTCCGACATGGGAGGAATAATAAAGTGGGTAGGGTTGAAACATAGCTGATATAAAAATATATTTTTAGACGGTTACCGTTTTGATGACTCGGATTCTTATGAGCAGGGCAAGAAGAGAGCTTGCAAGGATAGCAGATATCAAGTCTGAAAGAAATCTTAGAGAAGAAGAAAGCCTTAGAGAAGTATACACGATACTTTGGTGGAGAGTGAAGAATTTGAAACACCTGTTGGAATAGGATTCCTTAGGGAAGCACAGAAGAGGCTTGTGAAGAATCCCTGAACAGAGAAAGACTATGAAGGCTATTCCTTTTCCATGCCAGTTGTTCGTGAAGTTTATGTAAATACTACTGGCTGAACCAACCTATGTGGACGCAGAGGTGGATGCAGTGCCTGACGCTAAAGAAGCGATAGATACAGAGGCAGAAAATCAGGTAAGCACTGCAGAGGAGGAGAAGAATCTTAGTATTATTAACTCTCTTAGGGCTAAGATAAGAAATTATAGAATCATAATTGCTTTTTGATTATTATGGTTATAGTTCCTTTTCGGGGTTTTTATTCTACGATAAAGGTGATTAACCCAAACCTTGCAGAAGAATCTCTTGTCAATGAGTATGCTTCCTGGAAAGAAGAGCTTACAAAGAAAGAGCAGGAGCTTAATGAACGTGAACAGATACTTGATGAAATGCGTATGGAAAATCAAAAGTAGATTAAATTTGGAGAATAAAAAGATGGAAAAAGCCAAAATTCTTGTAGTTGATGATGAGAGCAGGATGCGTAAACTGGTTAGTGATTTTTTTGCATCACGAAGGATATGCGGTTGTAGAGGCAGAAGACGGAGAAAAGGCAGTGGATATCTTCTTTGAACGGGGAGACATTGCTTATTATCCCTAGATGTGATGATGCCTAAAATGGATGGCTGGCAGGTATGTAGGGAAATAAGGAGGCATTCGGAGTGCCTATAATTATGCTTACAGCCAAGTCAGATGAAAAGGATGAACTTCAGGGCTTTGAGCTGGGGTTGATGAGTATATATCAAAGCCTTTTAGCCCTAAGATACTTATGGCAAGAGTAGAGGCTATATTAAGGAGGGCAGGTGCAACAGGTGATGACAGCTTTGAAGTTGGCGGTATCAAAGATGAGACAAGGCGTCACACGAGGTTATAATCGATGGAAAGCCCGTGGACCTTAGCGTGAAGGAATTTGAACTGCTTCTTTATTTTATGACCAACAGGGGATTGCTTTATCGAGGAAAGATACTTAACAACGTATGGAACTATGACTACTTTGGAGATGCGAGAACAATAGATACACATCATGTTAGAGCTTAGGGCCAAAAGATGGGGTCTAAGGGATTTGATTAAAACTATTTGGGGAATCGGGTATAAGTTTGAGGCCTAGTGCCCTGTAAGAGGTTTCGAAATGAAACATTCCATTAAAGTGCGTCTAATAATAATTTTTGATTACTCTTTTAAGTGCAACCATATTGTTTAGCTGGTTATAAATAAAGTATTTCTTGAAAAAATACTATGAAAGCTATAAGATAAACAGGCTGGGAGACACTTACACCAAGGTAAATTCAAAAGTACGATGCGGATAATATATCTGCTCTAAGCCTTTGGTTATGAGCAGCTTGCGTCCAAACAGAATGTATCTTTTATACATATTTAACGGATTTAGCTATTCTGGAGGAATCATACTTTCAGACTTTATTTCCGACAAATATGAATGAGATACAAAACAGAAGACTGCAAAGCGATATTATAGAGTATTATAAAAAAACTCTTCCAAATGAAGAAGAGGTTAAAAGCGAGAAAGAGGCTACAAGGCTATTAGTCAAGACAGATAAATATAGTATATACAGGCATTTTGATACAAGACTTGAGGTCAATTATATCGAGCTATATGGCATTCTTGATGCGGGAGACAAGATATTTATAAGAAGCAACTATGACAACATTACCGAAAGCGCAATGATATCAAGTACCTTCTTGCTTATGTGGGCGTGGTTTCAATATTAATAGGCTCAATTATTATGTATGTCGTAGGTGTTGAATTTACCAAGCCGATACTTAAGCTGTCTCAGATGACCAGAGATATAAGCAATCTTAACTTTGATGTGCATTATAATGGAAAGAGACAGGATGAAGTTGGTGAGCTTGGACATAGTATCAATGTGCTCTCTGAAAAGCTCGAGGATACCATATCCTCACTTAAATCCGCCAATAATAAACTGAAAAAGGACATAAAGCAGAAAGAAAAAGTGGAAGAGATGAGGCAGGAATTTCTTTCCAATGTAACTCACGAACTTAAAACTCCTATAGCCCTTATACAGGGTATGCTGAAGGACTTTAAAGACAATATTCAGGGGGATGAGGAAAGCAGGCAGTTTTACTGTGGAAGTAATTATGGATGAAGCTGCCAAGATGAATAATATGGTGAAGAGGCTTCTAAGCCTTAGTGAGCTTGAGTTTGGAGACAACAAGCTTCAGTTTGACAGATTTGACATAATAAGTGTACTTAATTCGGTTGTGGGTTCTATGAATATGGTATACAAACAAAAATGTGATTTCAAAAGATGTCAGATGTTAAATCTTGTTATGTATGGGTACCGATGAATACTTAGTAGAAGAAGTTATAACTAATTATATAAGTAATGCGCTAAAATCATGTCGAAGAAGATAGTAATGGCGAAAAATAATATCTATCTGTGTTAAGAAAAAGCGATTCTATAGTACGAATCTCTGTATTTATATAGGACAGCCCATACCGGAAGAGGCAATTGAGAGGATATGGGACAAGTTTTATAAAGTCGATAAGGCTAGAACCAGAGAATATGGCGGCAACGGCATAGGACTCTCCATAGTGAAGGCACTATGAATTCGCTTAACAGGAATGTGGAGTGAAGAACTGGGATAACGGAGTGGAATTTTGGTTCGAACTGGATACTAAGGCTTAAAGGAGAATGTAAATAATGAAGAAGAAGTTTGTGTTGCTTGTGCTTACAGCTGTAATGGCGATTAATCTGTCTGCCTGTGATACGGGAGATGCAGGGCTTTCAGAAAGTGAACTAAAATGAGGTGGCAGAATATGCAGCCAAAAATGGTGTTAAAACACACAAGGAATTATAAGCCTCACATTGCAGGAAGAGCTTGAGATTAAAGAGAACCCTCAATGTTGTAAAAAGAAGACTTTTGGTAAGGCTGATGAAGACAGCAATGAGGATAATAATGAAAAGAATAATTCTAATACCTCTTCATCAATTGAAAAATAATGCCGATATAAATAATGATAAGAATAGTTCCGGAGATAACAGTAGTACATCTGCGATCAATGAAACCGATGAAAAATAGCGATACTGCAGCTACTTTGAACGATGTCTATAAGTCAGACGGATTCGAAGTAGTATATGGCGGTGCGGAGAATATTCAAGATATCCAAAGAATGAAGGATATTTTTCTCTTGTTGCGGCTGACAATATGAAGCTGTATGTTGTAGAATTTTCAATAAGAAATAAGACAGATAAGAAAAAGAAGTTTTTCACAGAATGATGGAGTAACTTATAACCTGACTTTTTGACGGAAGCAATTATATCAAAGCCAAGTCTTACTCTTCTTGAAGAATGACATGCAGACAATTGAGAGTGGCTATAGCAGGTGGTAAATCTTCAAAAAGGTGTCATTGTTTTCAATGTACCAAAGACTGCTGACAGAAACAAAGCAAAGTTAAAAGTTTCAAACGGAAACAAGTCCTATACCCTCAATGTGACACAGTAAGGATGAAATTTAATATCAAAATTACCCTTTACCTAAGCGGGCTTTTGAATGGTATAATATAAGGACTGTAACTATGAATTTTTAACATTCGGATATTTATTATACATTATGGACAAAATTGTGGGAGGTTATTATGGATACTGGAATTTTACTTCAGAGTGGAACAAATGAGTTGGAAGTGCTCGAATTTAACATTGGTGCCAATCACTATGGAATCAATGTTGCTAAGGTAAAGAAACTATGCCTTATGCAGAGCCTACACCAATTCCAAATGCACACGACACAATCAGAAGGCATATTTATGCCAAGAGATACAATAGTTACAATAGTGGATCTTGCAAAAAGCCTTATGATACCACCATCACCTGATAAAACAAAGGATATGTACATCGTTACCAATTTTAACAACCTTAATATTGGTTTCCACGTACATGGCGTTCAGGGAATACACAGACTTACCTGGTCTGATATAACAAAGCCTGATGAAACAATCAATGATGCTGAGAGAAGCGTAGCTACCGGTATCATTAAGTTTGACAGCAGACTTATAGTTGTACTGGATTTTGAGAAGATTGTATCTACAATCAACCCTGAAACAGGTATAAAGGCCCAGGATATTGACAGATTAGGGAGTAAGAACCAGAAACAATTCTCTATTCTTATAGCAGAGGATTCACCTATGCTTGAGAAGATGATAATAGACTGTCTGACAAAGGCAGGCTATGTAAATATCACAGCAACTGCTAACGGTGAGGAAGCACGGACACATTGCTTCGCTATAAGAACGAAGGGGACCCTACAGAGCAGTGCCATTGCATAATTACAGATATTGAAATGCCAATGATGGATGGTCACAGGCTTACTAAGCTTGTTAAGGATGACAATGAACTTAAGAAGATTCCTCTCATCATATTCTCATCACTTATTAATGATGAGATGAGACGCAAGGGCGAGTCCCTTGGTGCCGATGCTCAGCTTACAAAGCCTGAAATCGGACAACTTGTTGAAGCAATTGACAGATTAGTTTTAAGCTAGATTATAAAAATAACTAAAATTAAAGCCAACAATGCTTTAGGATGGAGGAGAGATTGGATAAGGATAATGAATCTTACCTAGATGAACTGCTTGAGACTATTGGGCAGGAACCTCCATATGAAACTAACAGGAGGAAAAAAGCGACTGCAAGAGCCAAAAAGAGTAAGATGTCATCCGCTGATGTAACTATCGATTCTTTGGATGAAGAATTTAATCTTGATGACCTGGATGATTCATTTCTTGATGATGTGGACCTGGATGAACTCATTAGTCTTACCAATGCTGATTCGGGTAAATCAGGTCAAAAGGCGGCAGAAGTTAATCTGACTGATAGTGAAAAGGCTGATAATTTAGATAATGTTGAAACTGCTACAGGCGAGGTAGAGGATACTCAGGCAGTTAAAGAAGACAGCACCTTAGGTGAAATGCCTGAAGAAGGTACATATACAGATGTGGAGAGGCTCCTGTCAGCTAAAGCCCCATCCGACTTTTGATGAAGAAAGCTGCTTTAAGAGGCTTAGATGATGTGTCTGATGAAAATCCAGGCGTCAAATGAAGAGGATGTAGAAACGGCTGAAGAAATAGGCGATGAGATTGGCTCTGAACTGGGAGCCGAGTTAGGAGAAGAAATCGGTACCGAGACAGGCAGTGATGTAGGTGAAGAGATAGGAACTGAAATTGGTGTTGAGGTAGGAGCTGAAATTGGTGCTGAGGCAGGAACTGAAATCGGTGAGGAGATTGGAACCGAGATAGGTACTGAAATTGGAGACGAAACAGGCTACCGGGATTAGGGGCTGAAACTGAGCCTTATGATAGCGGTGCTGAAGGTATTGCGCCTGATGGTGCATCAGGTGATACTGAAGCCTCGATGATGCTTACAGTGAGTCAGATAAAGCGTCTGCACCGGATATAAATGCACTTGATGACATAGGTGCACCGGAGGTTTTATCTGATAAAGAAATAGCATCAAACAAGTCCTCTAAGAAAAGTAAGACAGGAAAGAAGGGCGGAGATAAAAAGGGATTATTCTCAGTTATTTTTCAAAAGCTCTTTGCCAATGTTCCACTTACTGAAGAAGAGATTGCAGCAATCCCTACTCCTGAACAGGAAGAGGCCGCAAAGAAGGAAAAAGAAGCCGAGGCTGCCAAGAAGAAAGAAGATAAAAAGGCGGCTGCAGAGGCAGACAAGAAGAAAAAAGCAGAAGAAGCCAAGAAAAAGGCTGCTGACAACAAGGCAAAGAAGGCTGCCAAGGATGCAGCAAAGAAGGCTGCCAAGAAGGAAGCAGAGCTTAAAAGGCTTAGGGCAGAGGCTCTTGAACAGCCTGAAGGCAAGATAAATAAGGCAGGTGCCACCATTATTCTTCTATTCTTTGTAGTGGCAGCCGCAGTTGTAATAATTGGAACCAATATCTTCTCTTACGATATAAGCATAGCCGATGCCACCCATAAGTTTGGCAACCACAAGTACACAGAGGCTTATGAGGGTATCAGGGACTTGATATCAAAGAGAAGGATATGCTTTCATAGATGACAAGATTTATACTGTTATGTTCGTTAACAAACAGCTAAACTCATATAACAACTTCTTTGCTATGGGTGATTACTCATCTGCACTTGACTCTTTGATTAAGGGACTTTCAAGATATGATAAGTATATAGCTCTTGCAAGACAGTTAGGTATACATACAGACCTTGATTATGTGAGAAAACAGATAATGGCAGAGCTTCAAAGCGTATACGGAGTAGACGAGAGAGAAGCGCTTGAACTTATGGATATGACTGACAGACAGGACTACAGTGAGAGAATATATGCTATTGTCTCAAAGCTTGATACCAAGGCTATTGAAGCTGAGAAGGACAAAGATGAACTGGTGCCATAGGCAAAATCACAGGTGGAGGACTTAGGTCTTTCACCTTTTTTATGGAGGGATTATGGGAAGTGTGACAAATGACTGGCTGCCTGTTGTTGAGGAAGAAACAAAGAAGGAATACTACAAAAAGCTCTATACCTTCTTGAAGGATGAATACAGCCACATCATATATATATCCAAAAGTCTGATGATATATTCAATGCTCTTCACCTTACGCCATTAAGCAGGGTAAAGGTAGTAATACCTAGGGGCAGGATCCATATCACGAGCCGGGACAGGCTGAGGGGCTGTCTTTTTCAGTACCAAAGGGAGAAAATCCCGCCATCCCTCCAAAATATATACAGGAGTTACAAGCTGAGCTTGTACTTAACATACCTGAAACAGGTCTCTCTTAGAAAGTGGGCGAGGCAGGAGTACTGCTCCTTAATACTTTATTAACGGTGAGGGCTCACGAGGCATTTTCACATAAAGGAAGGGGCTGGGAGTACTTTACCGATGCACTTATAAGAGCGGTTAACAAAGAAGACAGACCTATAGTCTATCTCCCTTTGGGAGAAAGCCTAAGAGACAAAAAGAGATGCTAAGTAATCCTAAGCATCTCATACTGGAATCAGCTCACCCAAGCCCATTGTCAGCCCATAGAGGGCTTTTATGGGCAATGGTCATTTTATAAGAGTCAATGAATTTCTTACTGCACACGGTGCAGAACCTATAGACTAGCAGATAGAGGATTAGAGTAAAGTAATACCACACGAATCTGCATTTTCCACAGTGTCAGGAGTCCATACTGAGGATTGAACTTCCCAATATGGGCTTTTTCAGGTAGAACATACAAATCTTTGATTGACCCATACCTCGCCTACTGTATAAGGAAAGTCTTTTATTAAGTATAGCTTTTTGAAAAGGAGCTCTGCCCCTGTCCATACAGCCTAGCGATTTGAAGCTGTTCCTTAAAGGCGGAGTTCGTCTACCCTGACACCCATTGGAAGAAAGCTCAAGAGCTATATCCAGCAGAGGGTATATACAATGATGTCTCCATTTAGCTGCCAGTCATCATAGTCGGGAGCCCTGCCATCGTGCCTTTCTCCGGAGTTTAGGGCGCCTCCTATCTGGCTTATAAATACTGCTCCGTGAGCCTTTGCGGCCTTGTACTCCCTTTCCTTTGGAGTAAGGGTGGGATATTCATCCTCTAGCTGCTGGGAGCTTACAAAGCAAATCTGCTCAGGAAGCTCTGGCTTAATGTAGTTATATTTTCTTGCCATGTGCATCTCTGTGCTTTTAAGCGCCTCGTACACAGACATAACTGTCTTTTTAAGAGTGTGTTCGTTCCTCTCCTCTTTGTTGATGATTTTCTCCCAATCCCACTGGTCTACAAAGATAGAATGAATGTTGTCTGTATCCTCATCCCTTCTTATTGCGTTCATATCTGTATACAGACCTTCACCTGAATGAAAGCCGTACCTTTTAAGAGCGTATCTCTTCCATTTAGCAGAGGGAGTGCACTATCTCAAGAGGCTCTGCATCAGGCTGTTCTTTTAGGTCAGCTGATGCTAGGTACTTTCCACCGTTTTAGATTGTCGTTAAGACCGGTTTCGAGCCTTACAAAAGTGGTGCAGATACTCTGGTGAGGTTTAGCTGTTTATGAGTTCACGCTCAAAATAGTCCTTTACAGACTTTATGGCAACTCGGTTTCTCTGATGCTTAGCGCAGGAGAGTAACCCCAGGAAATATTTCTGTTTTTCATAGTTGGTCTCAATCATGTAATATAATCCCGTATCACCACCGTAATGGAGAATAACACGGGGTTATTATACTATTTATGCTAGTTATCAAGTGCAGATAGGCTATAGTTTAGTCAAGTACTGTTGGCAAATTTCTTACCTTTTCTTTTTATCATTGTATGTATCACAACAGCCCAGATTATGCACTGAACAGATATTTTTCTTTAGTTGCCAAGTATAAAATTTCAATGCCTTTCTACCCTGCTGCGTTAATGGCGTACCGGTTAGTGGAAGGCTCTCCTGCCTACTTCCCATATGGAGGCCCTTATCGTCTCCCTGTAACGGAGTGATTTTGAAGCGCTGAGAGGCTCTTTTATCTCGCCTGGACCTCATCAAATATCAATTCCCCAGAGTAACGGCAGACGGTCTCTATAAGGTCTTGTTTTCTTTCCTGCACAGAAGCTTCGCAAGGTTATCAGCCCTGATTCTGACCATCCTATGCGCCCTGTGCTTCATTCTCAGCGTTATCGGTGTACAGTTTTGTGTTTCCTGTATAACGATAGTGATAAATGATGCCTTCCAGGTTCTGGGAGTTTTATTCCCGCTTGTAGTACGGCAGCAGCCTTCTCTGTTATTGTCAGAAGGTGAGGCGCATTGCCCTCGGCTTTTTACAGGTTTTATCGCTTTCATCTTCGCTTTACTTACTCTATATACCACATTATAGCAAACATTTCTTCAATCTTCAGAATCAAAGAGCCTTCGTATATCCTTTTTGGTACAGCTTTCACTGCTTATTTTCCTTAAAAATTTCTGATAAATATGGTATCTGTCAAGTCTGAAACACCGCTCGTCATCATAAGGCTCTTTTATCCAGCTGCCACCATCTCCATTTAAGATACGCCTGCCTATTTCGTCAGGGTTATATTTCTTCTGTATCACAGCTCTCTCTTTATTGTGAAATCCGCTGCTTCCCATCCATGCCTGCAAACACCACTTTCTCCACTAGAGTGTTGCGCCCTTCCTTTTCCTTCTCAGCATCCCAGCCTTCATACATAGAGTAAAAGACCTTCCATCTCCTTTTTACCCATGCGTTTATACTTCTGCCCTGCATTGAAAGCCATACTCCATCCATTTCCTCAAAAAGAACTCCGATTTCCTTTTTCCCGTCACCGTCTGCCTTCACTCTTCACATCGTTCTTCCTCTGATGTTATCCTCTCACCAAGCTTCTGGGCTATATTCCATACCTCCTGCACTTATGGTCTGTCCCGTAGAAGAGCTTAACATCTCCGCAGATGCCCTATACGGGAGTTCCGTAACTGAATTGGCAATCTTCTGCAAAGATTGGTAGATATTAAGCCTATCTTCTCCATACCCATCATCAAGAAGATAAACATGGGCTTTTGTCCCGTCTCTAAGCCTTTGTCTGGTACACCCTTCTTTCATACTCGACATCTCCATATACGGTCTTTATCGAAGTCTTTCTCTTTCCTTTATTCCTATATTTTAGAAGCATCTCTGTCTTTTGAAAGAACATCATCATAGTCTTCAAGTATTTTTTTAGTGCGCTCCCTTGCAAAGCTTGCAGGTACTCTTCAAAAATTTTTCTGCTCTAGGGTCTTGAATGAAATCTTATTTTTCTTTTACAATAGCATTAGTCACATGTTTTTCCTTTTTCATTATTTTTGTTGCAAATCAATAATAAAACAAAACTGTATGATTGGGAAGGGGGCAACCCTTCTTTTTGCATGCCAATGATAATTATACACTCAACAGGCTTATATGCCCATAATCCGTCTGTCTTCTAAGCCATCCGCCTTGCAGATAATATATCGTAAATACAAAAGAAGTAAGAAACCATGTCACAGGATATACAGTAAGCACAGTTCCTATATGGTGGTTAGTAGGAACAACAAAGAATATCCAAAGAATCCTAAGCCCACATATGCCTGCGGCTGTGATTAAGGTAGGTATAAGAGAATCTCCTGTAGCCCTTATAGCGCCTGCAAGTACCTCTATCCCTACAAAGAAAATATAAAACTGGCAGTAATGCCTAAACATATACACTCCAATATCTATAACGGACTGCTCGTTGGTAAAAAGTGCAATATATGCTCACAGCCGATATAAAAGACTAAACTAAGAAACACAGCAGAAGCAGAGGTAAAGATATAAGTAATCCTCACACTCTTTTTGATACGGTCAAAGTTCCCTGCTCCAAAGTTCTGTCCTACAAAGGTAGTAACCGACACACCGAAGGCACCTATTACCATCCAGTAAAAAATTATCGTTTGTGGTAAATACTGTCCAGTACTGCAAACTGTATCAGTACCAAAGCTGTTTACTGAGGACTGAACTATCATATTTGACAGGGAGTACATTACTGACTGAAAGCCTGTAGGGAAGTATATCTTAACATTGCGATAAGCTCATCTTTATGAAAGCCGATTTTTCTTTATATCTAACTTGTAGCTAAACTCAGCCCCTCATAAGCATAATAATTACAACCAAGGCACTTACTACCTGAGCTAGGAGGGTTGCAAGGGCTGCACCGAAGATGCCCATCTTAAATACAGCCACAAAGAGGATGTCAAGCACTACATTTACTACTGTACAGACTATGAGTACGTAGAGCGGGCTTTTTAGAGTCGCCTACAGCCCTTAGGATGCTTGAACCCATATTGTATACAAGCACAGGGATAGAGCCCAGAAAATACACCCTCAAATAAGTTGTTGAGAGATCTATTATATCAGATGGTGTATTCACAATATGCAGTATCATAGAGAAAAATATTATTCCAACTATCATTATAACCCACGCCGCTTACAAGGGAAAGAGCAATAGAAGTGTGGACAGAGTCGCTAAGATTCTTTCCCTTATTTGCACTGCAGAACTGAGATATGATTACTGCTGCTCCTGCTGAAAGCCCTACAAAAACCAATCAATATGTTTATTATATAAGTAGTTGTTCCCTATTGCGGCAAGCGCTTCTTTATTTACATATTTTCCCGACAATGACGGCGTCAGTCGTGCTGTAGAGCTGCTGTAAAAACGACCCAAGCAGGATGGGAAAGAAAACATCAGTATATTCCTGCTTATTGAGCCTGTAAGTATCGAGTTTGTGCTCTGTGTCTGTTTATCCATTGACAGTTCCATTCGTCTTAAAATTATTTTCTATTTTCTTCATAACCATTATAAATGCAGGTATGAGGAAGATGTTCGCTGCTATCCGGCAGTAGCGTTGGAACAATATATTGCATCTACTCCAAACCAAACTATACCTATGAAAGCTACTGCACATCTTGCTATCATTTCCATTATGCCCGCAAGCATAGCAAAGAGGCTGTGCCCAAGTCCCTGTATGGCATATCTTAGTACCATCAAAAGCCCAAGAGGGAAGTAAAACGAAGCATTTGCAAAGAGGAACTTATCCACGTAGCTAAGGAGTTCAACCTGGTCAGCATTTACAAAGAGAAGGGCTACATACTTGCCTGCCAATATGATGGCAAAGAATGCAAATACAGTGTATACGCCCATTGCAATTATTCCCTGTTTCATACCCTTATGTATGCGGTCAAGCTTTCTTGCGCCAAGATTCTGCCCGCAGAAGGTAGCCATAGCAGTTCCTATTGTATCATAAGGCTGAGTAAAGAGAAGAGAAACCTTGTTTCCGGCTGTAATCGCGGCTACATATACTGAGCCAAGGCCATTTACGGCTGTCTGTATTACAGTTGAGCCGATTGCAGTGATGGAGTACTGAAGCCCCATAGGAAGCCCCATTAACAGCAGTTTATTCGACAGCTTTGTATTAAACGTCCAGTCACCTTTATTCATTTTTTAATATAGTATACTTTTTCTTTATAAATAAAAAGCATAGTATACAAGATACAAACTGAGATATATCTGTTGCAAATGCCGCCCCGAATACTCCCATCTTTAAATACAAGGACAAACAGCAGGTCCAGGCAATATTTACAAAGGATGAGAATATCAAAAAATACAAAGGAGTCTTGGAATCGCCTAGGGCCCTCATTATACCGGAAAGCAGGTTATAAAACATAATCCCAAGGATACCTGCAAAAATAGTTCCTATGTACTCATAAGACCCCTGAAAGATGTCATCTGGTGTATTCATTAACCTAAGCATTGGCTTTATAGAGTCACGGTCAGAACTGTCACAATGGAGCCTACTACAAGGGAGAGCGGGCAGCATTGGTAACAAGCCTCCTAAGCCTGTCAAAGTCTTTTTGCACCAGCTACCTGAGACACAGGTATCATAAAGCCGCTGCTGACACCTATAATGAAGCCAAGCACAAGGAAATTGATAGCACCGGTACCACCAACGGCCGCAAGCGCCTTTACGCCTACGTATTTACCTACTATAATGGAGTCAGCCATATTGTACATCTGCTGGAAGAGATTTCCAAAAAGCATAGGCACAGCAAAAACCAAGTATAGCTTTTAATAGGGCTTCCTTTAGTTAAGTCTTTAATCATAGCTGCCTCCCCATTTGAGAAATTAATTTATCAGTATTAGTAATACATATACAAATAAGTATTTTTTCAATGAGTAAGTTAGTTTATTTGAGTTGATTTATAAGGGTAGTATTGATATAATGAAGATAGATTATAAACTCTACTAAATAGTAAGTGGTTATATATAAGGAATACTTAAAAATGAGGAGGGAGAATGGACTTACAAAAGATAGGAGACTGGATACAATCATGGGGGGAACAAAGTGGCTTATAGCACAGGTGCTTAGCCTGATTGGATATACTCTGATGGTGATAACAGGCTACATCAAAAAAGAAAAGAAAATGCTTAGAACTCAGGATGTACAGCTTCTATTCATTATAGCAATGGGAGTTTTTACTTAACGCATTTTCAGGTATTATAATCAACACGGTTCAGATTATTAAAAATGAGATTTACCTTAGAGGAAAGCTTAATAAATATACTACACTTGCATAGTAGGACTCGGTATAGTGATGACGCTTATCTTTAACAATGGTGGTATAGCGGGCTGGCTGCCGGCGGTAAACCTCTTCATCTTTACCTATTTTTTGGGTATGGGTGGTGCAATTGGAATCAAAATTCTTATTTTCATTACGACCTGTGGATGGGGAGAGTATGATTTTTCCATAAAGAATTACGTAGGATTTATCTTTGATATCCTCACAATCATCAGTTGTATAATAGGAATTATAAGACTTAAAAAGATGGTAGGCTCTAACAATGGAACAGTTATTGAAACAAGTAAATAATAACACATATATAAGGAGGAATTATGAGTAAAGTAGGTATTGTAATGGGAAGTGACAGTGACCTTTCTGTAATGAAGGCGGCTATGGAGACCTTGGAGAAGTTCGGAATTGAGTATGATGTGACAGTCATATCTGCTCACAGAATGCCTGACATTTTCTTTGAGTATGCAAAGAGCGCTGAAAGCAAATATGATGTTCTTATAGCAGGAGCAGGCGGAGCTGCACATCTTCCTGGTATGGCAGCGGCTATAACTCCTATCCCTGTAATCGGTGTACCTATCCTTACCAAGAGCCTTGGCGGAGTGGACTCACTTTTATTCTATAGTTCAGATGCCTGCAGGTATACCTGTTGCTACAGTTGCCATCAACGGTGCAAAGAATGCGGCTATACTTGCAGCTAAAATCATTTCCGTTAGAGAGCCTGAAGTAAGGCAGAAGATAAAGGACTTTGCTGAGGGACTTAAAGATGAAGTGCTTGCAAAGAAAACCAAGATTGAAAAAGTAGGCTACAAGACTTATCTTGAAGAAATGAATTAAGAAAGAGAGAATATATAATGGATTACAAAAACTGGAGTAGATATAGAAGCGGGCTATAAGTCAGTTGAGCTTATGAAAAATATGTGGCTGAGACTATGAGAAGTGAGGTGCTTGGTGGAATTGAGGCTTTTCAGGAGCATTTTTCACTAAAGCGATTAAAGATATGGAAGACCCTATACTTCTTTTCGGGCACGGATGGAGTAGGAACCAAGATTAAGCTCGCCTTTGAGCTTGATAAACACGATACTATCGGCATTGACTGTGTGGCAATGTGCGTAAATGACGTGGTTTGCGCAGGTGGAGAGCCTCTTTTTTTCCTTGACTATATAGCCTGTGGGAAAAATGAGCCTGAAAAAATAGCATCTATAGTAAAGGGAGTAGCTAAGGGCTGTAAGCTCTCGGGTGCAGCCCTTGTAGGCGGCGAAACTGCAGAGCATCCCGGGCTTATGCCGGAGGATGAGTATGACCTTGCAGGCTTTGCCGTAGGCGTATGTGACAAAAAAGACCTCATAGACGGAAAAGACCTGAAAGAGGGAGATGTGATTATAGGAATCGCCTCCTCAGGAGTCCACAGCAACGGCTTTTCACTTGTTAGAAGTGTATTTAAGATGGAAAAGGAAAGCCTTTGTACATACTACGATGAACTTGGCAAGACACTTGGAGAAGCGCTTCTTGAGCCAACTATTATATACGTTAAGGCATTAAAAGAAGTAAAAGAAGCAGGAGTTAAGATTAAGGCCTGCAGTCATATAACGGGCGGTGGCTTCTATGAAAATGTTCCCCGTATGCTAAAAGAGGGAACTCATGCTGTCATCCGTAAAGATTCTTATGAGGTACCTGCTATATTTAAGATGCTCGCTAAAGAAGGCAATGTAGATGAGCAGGTTATGTACAATACCTTCAATATGGGTGTCGGCATGATGGTAGTAGTAGATAAAAACGATGTAGATAAGACAATATCAGCCATAGCTGGGGCAGGCGAAAAGGCCTTTGTAATTGGTGAAATCAAAGAGGGAGAAAAGGGCGTAACCCTTGTATAATTATGAAAAAAGCAGCGGTTTTAGTATCGGGTGGAGGAACCAATCTTCAAGCTATAATAGATGCCAAGGCTTCGGGGCTTATTAGAAATGCAGAGATTTTCCCTGTTATAAGCAACAATCCTTCTGCTTATGCGCTTACAGTGGCAAAAAAACGCAGGAATTAAAGCAAGCTGCATATCTCCGTCTGAGTTTGACAGCAGGGAGGCTTTTAATAAGACTCTTACAGATGCTCTTATAGAGGCGGAGATAGATTTGGTTGTACTTGCAGGCTTCCTTGTTATCATCCCTTACGAAATGGTAGAAAAGTTTAGAAATAGGATAATAAATGTACATCCCTCTCTTATTCCATCATTTTTGTGGAACGGGCTGCTATGGGCTAAAGGTACACGAAAAGGCCTCTCGCGCGAGAGTGAAGATAACGAGGGTACTACAGTGCATTTTGTAGATGAGGGAACGGATACAGGACCTATTATTCTTCAAAAGGCTGTGGAAGTAAAAGATGGTGATACAGCAGAAAACCTTGCAAAAGGGTAATGGAAGAGGCTGAGTGGAAGATACTCCCGGAAGCCATTGAACTTGTAGCAAGCGGACAGGTAAAGGTCGTAGATGGCAAGACAGTGAGAGTGTAAGGTATAATTATTTTTTAGAGTTCATGGATAGAACAACAGAGAGGATACAATGCCGCATAGATAGTGGTGTCCTCTCTGTGCAACTTTTGATAGAAATCTATAAAAAGGAGGCCATTATGAATGTACTAATAGTCGGAAGTGGTGGACGCGAACACGCCATAGCCTGTAAGGTAGCTGAAAGCAAGAGAGCAGATAAAATCTACGCTGTGCCGGGCAATGCAGGCATAGCTGAAGTGGCTGAGTGTGCGGATATTTCAGTGATGGATTTCCCTAAACTAATCGAATTTGCCAAAGAAAAAAACATAGACTTTGTCATAGTAGGACCTGATGATCCTCTCGTGGCAGGAGCAGTAGATGAATTTGAAAAGGCAGGCTTTAAGACCTTCGGACCTCATGCAAATGCTGCCATTATCGAAGGCTCTAAGGCATTTTCCAAGGACTTGATGAGAAAATACAACATTCCTACAGCAGGATATGAGGTAGTTACTTCTGCGGATAAAGCAATAGAATACCTTGAAGGGGCTCATTATCCCTATAGTCCCTAAGGCAGACTACCGTACTTCTTGGTAAGGGTGTGCTATATGTACAACAAAAGAAGAAGCCATAGAGGGCGTGAAGACCATAATGGAAGACAAGAAGTTTGGTAGTGCGGGAAATACCTTAGTTATAGAAGACTTTATGACCGGACCTGAGGTATCCGTACTTTGCTTTCTGTGACGGAGAGACCATCAAGCCTATGACATCAGCCATGGATCACAAGAGGGTAAAGGACGGAGATAAGGGCTTAAATACAGGTGGAATGGGCAATATTTCTCCAAGTCCTTTTTATACCAAAGAAGTTGAAGACTTCTGTGTGAAGAACATATACGAGCCTACAATGGCGGCTATGAAAAAGTGAGGGCATAGCTTTTTAAGGGAGTTCTTTTGTAGCTTTATGCTTACTCCGGGTGGAGTTAAGGTACTTGAATACAATGCAAGATTCGGAGACCCTGAGACACAGGTAGTTCTTCCGAGGATGAAGTCAGATATCCTTGATATAATGGATACTGTGTAGAGGGAAGACTTGATAAAGCAGAGCTTGTCTTTGATGACAATGCTGCGGTCTGTGTAGTGCTTGCATCTGAGGGCTATCCTCTAGACTATGAAAAGGGTAAAGAAGTAACCATCAAAGAAGGCTTTGGTAAAGATGGACTCTATCTCTACCACGCAGGGACAAAGCTTCAAAATGGCAGGATTGTTACTGCAGGCGGCAGGGTTTTTGGAGTAACTGCTACGGGAAAAAGACCTGAAAGAAGCAAGAGACAAGGCGTATAAGGCTACTGAACTTGTGGGATTTGAGAATAAATATATGCGTACTGATATAGGTAAAAAGCTATAGAGGGATAAAAAAATTGTAAATAACTTGACTTTTTGCCACCTTTGTAAAGTAGTCTATAGAAAGAGTAAGATTAAAATATTTATAGATTTGGAGAAGTTATGTTTAAGAATAGTTTAGCAAAGGGCATATTATCAGCAGTTATAATGGGTACAGTGTTAACAAGCGTACCCCTTTTATGGTAATCTACTTCATAATTCAAAAGATTGTATATGCGGCAACAAAGAAGGTGGCAACCTGTACAGTAGATAAGCTTAAGGTAAGAACCGATTCAGGGACAGAGTTTGCACAGCTAAGCTCTGACGGCAATCGATGAGTCTATCTTTTGTTAAATGACAAGGCAGATGTTCTTGGAGAGAAAAAGGATAAGAGTGGAGTGGTATGGTATAAGGTCAAATTCTTATTTAATGGTAAAAGTGTAACCGGATTTGTAAGAAGCGACTTTGTCAAGGTTTCAAGTGAAAATGCAAGTACTCCATCTGACAATGGAAAGACAAATACCAAGAAAACTGCAGGTAAGACTAAGAAGTCATCAAGCATAAAGGTGACCTCAAAGTATTCCTATAAAGGAGAGGTAAAGACCAAGGGACTTAGGCTTAGAACGGGAGTAGGTACGGATAAGCCTCAGTACAAGATAGGCACTGCAGGAGTCGTGCTTCCTAATGGACAGGTGCTTAACATTAGCGGAGAGAAGAATGACGCTAAGAAGATAAGGTGGTATAAGATAAGCACTAAGGTTAACGGCAAGACGGTTAAGGGCTATGTGCTTAGTGAGTTTGTTAAGCTTTCAGTTGATAAGAAGGCACCGGCTTATGCAAAGGTAACAGCTAAAAAGGGTGCAGTTATAAAGACAAAGGCTACTGCAAAGGGTAACGAATTTAAGGATAGCAAGGGGAAGAAAGTAGTCCTTGCCAAGAACGATATCGTAAGCATCTTCCACGAGATTACTCTTAGTGATGTGAAGTATTATAAAAGTAAGCTTTTGTAATTAGTGGCAAGACCCTATACAGGCTACCCGGTTGCATCACAGGTTAAGCTAATCGGAATAGTCAAAGACACGCCTAAGGCTGATGATACTGATAATACCGGCGATAATAACGATAGCTCTGATGATAATTCAGATGATAATGCTAATAATGATGATAACGATGATGGTAACAACAATGGTGTTATAAATAACAACAACGGGAAATTTGTGACACAGAGGGCGTATATTACTTCTGATAAGGTTGAGCTTTATAACGAAGCTGACTATAAGGCTGATATCTTAAAAAGAGAGTGAAACCGGAATTCCTTACAAGTTAAATATGAACCAGGAGGTTATTGCCAGAAAACAGTATATTGTGGGCAATGAAAAGTGGTATCTGATAACATATATAGTTAATGACAGTACCGGAAAACAAGTAATTGGAGCCGGCTTTTGTACCTGAAAAATATATTAAACTAAGCGGAGAGCCTGTAGATGATTCTACAGGCTCTAGTAATAGAAGAAGCTAAGTGACAAGGCTTTTGAGAAAGAATTGGCAAGTCAGGGATTTCCTGAGGATTACAAGCCTTTTTTAAGAGTGCTTCACGTGGCACATCCATATTGGCATTTTGAAGCGAGGCACTTGGGGCTTGACTGGGAATACGCAGTATCAAGGGAGAGCGTAGTAGGACTAAACCTCTTGCAGAATTCCAGTAACTATTCTTGAAATCCATGGAAGCAAAAGTACTATGACTGGGCGAATGATGCCTTTATAGCCTATGATGGAAGTACCTTGGTTACAGCTTCAAACAAGGCTGTAAGGTATTATATGGATCCAAGGAACTTCCTTAATGAGGACTATATTTATCAGTTCGAGCTTCTTACCTACAAGCCTGAACATCATACCGAGGAGAGGGATTTCAGCTATTCTTGGAGGCCATCCTATGAAAGATACCACCTACGATTATGTTGCTTCAGATGGAACAAACAAGACCATAAGCTATGCAGAGACGTTTTTACTTGCAGGGGTGTACTCAGGTGTAAGCCCTTACCATCTTGCGAGTAGAGTAAAGCAGGAGGTTGCAGGTGCAGGAAGGTTCTCGTCAAGCGTTACAGGCACAGTGCCAGGTTATGAGGGCTATTATAACTTCTACAACATAGGGGCTTACAACAACACGGCTCCCGGTGGGGCTGTGGCCAGCGGTCTCAAGTTTGCGGCAAACGGCAGTGCTTCTAAGGCAGTCATTGGCAACAAGAGCTTTAACGACTATATCAAGATACCTTGGAATAACAGATACAGCGCAATCCTTGGCGGAGCTGCGTTTATAGGCAATAACTACATACTAAGGGGGCAGAATACGCCTTATCTTGAGAAGTTTAACTTTACAGAGAAAAATACATTTTCACACCAATATATGTCAGCGGTGTTTTCGCCCAGCTCAGAGTCTATGATTACCAAGAGAGCTTATGCTGAGTTAAAGGATGAGCCGTTGGTATTTTCCATTCCTGTCTTTCAAAATATGCCTCCCGTTATCAGTGAGAGGCCGGTTGATATACCTAGTCCTAACAACTGGCTTTCCTCCTTGCAGGTTACAGGATATCAGCTTACACCTGCATTTAGTACTCGATACCACTGAAGGGTATGGGCTTGTGGTTGGCAAGGATGTAGACGTGATTGAGGTGACAGGAAAGACAGCTAACAAGAAGGCAGCAGTAAATGGATTCGGGCAGATAAAACTCACGCCCGGAGGAGTAAAACGTTATTAGCATTAGTGTGACCGCAGAGGATGGAAGTGTAAGAACGTACAAGATAAATGTGGCAAAGGAGGGATAAGGGGTGAAAAATATTATAATTATATTTGTGTTGGTATTCTCCTTTTTGCTTGGAGGTGAAAAGACATTTGCCCTCAAGTGCCAGTGTAGTGCTAAAAAGTCCCAGTAAAACAGTGGTAGGTGAAAAAAATTTGATGTTACCTTGGAGATTGATTCTGAGGAGGGCTTAAGCGGGGTAGAGACCTACCTTTCCTACGATGACAGCCTGGCTGAGTTTCTCTCGGCAGATGAGGGGATAGCAGGAGGGAAGGGACTGCTCAGAGTAAATATAAAAAAATGTTGAAGAGGTGGACAGGGAAGCTTAAGTATAAAATGACTTTCCTTGCAAAGCTTTCCGGGAACTTTACTATGACATTTTCTGATGATGTACATTTGTATGCAGTTAATCCTGACAACGAAATATCTGTAGCTACCAATGACCTGGAGATGCGCATAAAGAATCCAAGGAAGGCTCTCAGACAGCAGCCTTACAGGAATAAAGGTGGCGGGTGGAGTGCTTACGCCTAAGTTTAGCCCCAATGTACTTGACTACAAGGTAAATGTAGGCAAGGGCGTGGACGATATTACAGTAGGAGTGACTACTGCAGACAAAGGGGCTAATTACAGTCTGGTAAAGGACTATGGCGGCAAGCTTTAGGACCGGAGAAAAATAATATATATTATAGTAAAAGCGGAAGACGGCAGTAAGACTAACTACAACATTGTTGTTATCAAGGAGAATGAGGCTTCTGAAGAGACAAAGGATAATGCAAAAGATACAAAGAGCAGTGCAAAGCAGGGGGAAGAGCCTCCTATAGAAACCTCGTCAGATACAGGAAGTAAAGGAAGCACAGAAGAAGAACATGAATACGTGCCTGATGCACGGGAGAAGAGTACCACGGAGGAAACTGATAATAATGATAGCAAACAGATGGTCATTTATGTTATAATAAGTGCTATAGTTATTTTAGGTATCATGCTTATGCTAGGGCTGGTGCTTTATATGAAAAATAAAAGAAACGAAGAAGATGAGGAATAACTCCTCACGGAGGTAAAATGCAGGATAAATTTACGAATAATGCAGTAACTGCCATAGAAGCAGCTAACTCGGCAGCTATTTCGTTATCACAAAAACTATGTTGGTTCTGAGCATCTTTTGATAGGGCTTTTTGTCGGTAGACGGAGTGGCAAAGAAGGTACTTGAGGAAAACGGAGTTTCATACGACAGATTTATGGAGCTTGTCAACAAGCTACTGACACAGGGGAATGTAGCGGTAGGTTCTACCGAAGCTATGACGCCTCGTGCAAAGAGAATAATATCCCTGGCTGCAACAGAGGCTTATAGGCTTAATTCCGGTAAGATTGGTACAGAACATATACTTATGGCCTTACTTAAGGAAGGTGACAGTATTGGGGTAAGGCTTTTAACTACAATGGGAGTGAACCTTCAAAAGGTCTACCTCGATATACTTACTGCTATAGGGATGGACATTTCTCAGGCTAGAAGCGACTATTCAAACTTTAAGAATGCAAATAACAATACGGGAAGCAATGCCAAATCAGGTACACCTATTCTTGACCAGTATTCAAAAGACCTTACAGAATACGCAAGAAGCGGAAAGCTTGATCCTGTCATAGGCAGGGATGTAGAGGTACAGAGAGTCATACAGATACTTAGCAGGCGCACCAAGAACAATCCTTGTATCATAGGAGAGCCGGGTGTAGGAAAGACTGCCATAGTTGAAGCTATTGCTGAAAGGATAGTGGAAGGAAGCGTACCCGATACAATCAGAGGAAAAAGAGTTGTAACTATCGATTTGTCAGCCATGGTAGCCGGCACGAAGTACAGAGGTGAGTTCGAAGAGAGAATCAAAAGGACTTTGGATGAAGTTATAAAAAGTGGAAATGTACTTCTTTTTATAGATGAGCTCCACACTATTATAGGAGCAGGCGGTGCAGAAGGTACACTTGATGCATCAAACATCCTTAAGCCTTCTTTAGCAAGGGGAGAGCTTCAGTTAATAGGAGCTACCACGAGGGAAGAGTACAGAAAACGAATAGAAAAGGATAGCGCCCTTGAGAGAAGATTCCAGCCTGTAGTTGTAGAGGAGCCTTCAGAGGAAGAATCCGTGCTTATACTTAAGGGGCTTCGTGAAAAATACGAGGATCATCATAAGGTAAGGATAACGGATGAAGCCATTGAGGCGGCTGTGAAGCTCTCTGCCAGATATATCAATGACAGATTTCTTCCTGATAAGGCGGTTGACCTTATGGATGAGGCTGCATCTAAGGCAAGGCTCTCGGTATTTACTACAAAGCCCGGAAGTGCCGAACTTGAAAGGAAGATAATAAAAGCTTGAGGAAGATAAAGAAAACGCCATTAAAAGTGAGGCTTATGATAAGGCGAGCTTAATAAAGAAGGAGCAGAACAAGCTAAGGATGAAGCTTAGTGAGTTTAAGCTTGCTGAAGAGCAGAAAAAGCAGCAGAAGGTACTTGTCATAAACGAAGAGGACATAGCAGAGGTTGTGGCTGACTGGACCAAAATACCTGTGAATAAGCTAAAGCAGGCAGAAACAGACAGGCTTATAAGGCTTGAAGCTGTACTTCACGAGAGAGTTATAGGTCAGGAGGAAGCAGTAGTTGCCGTAGCAAAGGCAATAAGGCGGGGCAGAGTAGGCTTTAATGCAGAGGGAAGGCCTATAGGCTCCTTCCTTTTCTTAGGACCTACAGGTGTAGGTAAAACTGAGCTTAGCAAGGCACTCGCAGAGGCAATGTTTGGAAGTGAAGAGTCTATGATAAGAGTGGATATGTCTGAATATATGGAGAAGCACAGTGTATCCAAGATGATAGGCTCGCCTCCCGGATATATAGGACATGATGAAGGAGGACAGCTTTCAGAGAAGGTACGAAGGAATCCTTACTCAGTCATACTTTTGGATGAGATAGAAAAGGCGCATCCGGACGTATTTAACGTACTTCTTCAGGTGTTAGACGATGGTAGAATAACTGATTCCCAAGGCAGGGTAGTTAACTTTAAGAATACAGTTATCATTATGACATCAAATGCGGGAGCACAGAGGATAATGACTCCTAAGAAGCTTGGATTTAAGGCTGATGAGAATAAAGAAGCCGATTATAAGCTTATGAAGGATGGAGTTATGGAGGAAGTAAAGAAGGTATTTAAGCCGGAATTTCTCAATCGAATAGATGAAATTATAGTCTTCCATACTCTTACCGAGAAGGAGCTAAAGAAGATAGTTAAGATTATGCTTAAAGGACTTGCAGAAAGGGCAAAGGAGCAGATGGGACTTAAACTTAAGTTCACGGAGACAGCTGTTAAGCACCTTGCCAATATCGAGAAGGAAGCAAAGCTATGGAGCAAGGCATCTAGCAAGGAAGATAAAGACGGAAGTAGAGGATTTGCTTGCTACTGAGGTACTCTTTAGGGCATATCAAAGAAGGAAATGAAGTTAAAATTGGTTGTAAAGATGGGAAAAATTGAGGTAAAACTTATCTAAGAAGCAATAATGAATATTAACAAAAAGGAGACCAAAATGGCAATAGTAGAAGAACTAATTCGCAAAATCAAATGAAGGCATTGATTTTGGCAACTATAAAGCTTAGCAGTAAGGCAAAGCTTGAAGGCTTTCGTTTGAAGGAGATGTATATAAGATTAAGACTTTCAAGGAGATAACCAAGCTTGAAAGAAACGGGCTTTTTTGCCTACGAATCAGTTCCGGGTACTGCGGTTTTTAACTACAAGCGTAGTGAAAACGGCGTAAGCTTCCTGGTTGAGGGCGAGTCTGATGCACAGATTACCCTTGAGCTTGGGGAAGAAAAGGAATACGAGATTGAGATTGACGGTGTAAACTCAGGCAAGATTAAAACAAACCTTGGCGGTAAGCTTACTATAAATGTAGAAACAAAAAGAAGATACTGCTAAGAAGGTAGTTGTAAAAAGAGGCATAATGGCAAAAGAGTAAAACAGTATTTTTTTGCGGGGAATGTGGCTATGAGTCAGCTAAGTGGCTCAGCCAGTGCCCTGTCTGCAAGGCTTGGAACGCTTTTTCGGAAGCTCCGACCTAAAGAAAGGAGGCAGCAGCCTGAAACCGGGCGTGGCTGCCTCTTTGCCGATTAAGATAAAGGATGTATCACTTGAGAGTGATGAGCGTGTAACTACGGGAATATCAGAGCTTGACAGGGTACTTGGAGGCGGTATAGTGAAGGGCTCCCTTGTACTTGTAGGAGGAGATCCCGGCATAGGTAAGTCCACCCTGCTTTTGCAGATGTGCGCAAAGCTTGCTGACAAAAACGTATCCGTACTTTATGTATCGGGAGAGAGTCTGAGAGGCAGATTGCCATAAGAAGCGAGAGGCTTGGCAGACAATCTTCTGACTATCTCCTTTATTGTGAGACAGATATAGAAAAGATTGAGACAGCCATAGAAAACGGCAAGCCTGAGGTTGTCATAGTGGATTCGATTCAGACTATGTATTCATCAAAGGCTGACTCAGCGGCGGGCAGCATATCTCAGGTAAGGGAGGTAACCTCTACCCTGCTTCGCATATCAAAAGGCCTTGGAGTATCCATCTTCATAGTAGGACATGTGACCAAGGAGGGTACTGTAGCAGGACCTAGGACCCTTGAACACATGGTGGATACCGTGCTTTATTTTGAAGGAGAAGATGTGGCATCATACAGGATACTTCGTGCAGTCAAGAACCGCTTTGGCTCGACTAATGAAGTGGGAGTCTTTGACATGGGGCAGACCGGACTCAGGGAGGTAGCAAACCCATCAGAATATATGCTAAAAGGTATGCCTGAAAATGCACCGGGCTCTGTGGTTGCCTGCACTATGGAGGGCAGCAGGCCAATACTTGTTGAGGTACAGGCTCTCGTCTGCCAGACCAATTTTAACTTTCCAAAGAGAACCACAGCTGGGGCAGATTATAACAGGGTAAATATCTTAATAGCAGTACTTGAAAAGAGGCTGGGGCTTAATCTTGGTAACTGTGATGCCTATGTAAATGTCGCAGGAGGGCTTAAGATAAATGAGCCTGCTCTTGACCTTGCCATAGTGGCTGCCCTTATATCAAGCTACAGAAACAGAGAAAGTAAGGGAAAGATTATAGCTTTTGGAGAGGTAGGACTTACAGGAGAGGTAAGAGGAGTAAATCTTGCGAGACTAAGACTTGAAGAAATAGCCAAGTTTGGTGAGAACCTCGTCATCATACCAAAGGTAAACTATACAAAGGACCTGCCTTTTAAGGTATTACCGGTAAGTAATGTAAGGGAGTTAATGGATATAATATAATGGGTAAAACGCTGATTATAACTGAGAAACCATCGGTAGCAGGAGAATATGCCGAGATACTTGGAGTCCCAAAGCGGGGACAGGGGGCATATAGCAGTAATGAATACATAATTACCTGGTGTGTAGGACATCTTATAGAAATGTGCTATCCCGGGGATTATGATGAGAAATACAACAAATGGAAGATGGAGGACCTGCCTTTTCTTCCTCAGACCTACAAATATGCTGTTATTCCTAATGTAAAAAAGCAGTATGATGTGGTTCAGCGACTTATGAATTCTACAGAAGTAGACACCATCCTCTATGCAGGCGACAGCGGGCGTGAGGGAGAGGTCATCATCAGGCTTATCAGAAACTTCGGTGGAGTAAGGAAGGAATAGAAGAAAGAAGAGTATGGATAGACTCCTTTACCGAGGATGAGATAAAGCGTGGTATGAGAGAAGCAAAGCCCATATCTGCCTATGACAACCTCGCTGGTGCAGGCATTATGAGAGGGATAGAAGACTATGCCATGGGCATCAATTTCTCAAGAGCCTTATCAGTAAAGTATGGCTCCCTCTTAAACAATAAGGCAGGTACTAAGAAGTACTCTGCCATAGCCATAGGCAGGGTTATGACCTGTGTACTTGGTATGGTGGTGCGCAGGGAAAGAGAGATAAGAAACTTTGTACAGACGAACTTCTACAAGATATCAGGAAGCTTTGGAGCTGAGGGTGCAAGCTTTGCAGGGAGAATGGAAGTCAGGCAAGGCAAGTAAATACTTTGAAAGCCCTCTGCTTTACAATGAAAAGGGATTTAAGAAGAAAGAAGATGCTAAAAAGCTTATAACTGAGCTGGATTATTCTACAGCTAAAGTTTTGAAGAAGGATAAGAGCAGTGAGAAGAAGAAGGTCCCTCTGTTATTTAATCTGGCTGAGCTTCAGGCAGAATGTACCAAGAGATTTCATATAAGTCCCGATGCCACTCTTAAAGCAGTTCAGGAGCTATATGAAGGGAAGCTTACCACATATCCAAGAACTGATGCAAGGGTGATAACCAAGGCGGTAGCAGGGGAGATAACCAAGAATCTAAGCGGACTCTATGCTTATAAACCTGTCAGTGAATATGTGCTTAAAATAAGGGATGAAGGACTATACAAGGGACTTGAGAAGACGCAGTATGTGGATGATAAGAAGGTAACTGACCACTATGCCATCATTCCTACAGGGAATCTAAAAGAAATTGCTAAGCAGAGTGAATTAAACCAGAAAATTTACGATATAATAGTTAGGAGGTTTTTAGCAATTTTCTATCCTCCTGCAATTTATGATAAAGTCAGTCTTGTGACCGGGATTAAGCATAAAGAAGGAGATTTTACCGAGGAATTTTATTCTTATGTGAAGGTGCTTAAAAGAAAAAAAGGCTACCTCGAAGTAGTGGGTTTTCCGTCTAAAGAAAAGGATAAGAAGGACGAGAGCTCTGATACAGGGGATGCAGCCGATGAGGTGTCAGATAACGAGGCTTTGTTAAATCTTTTATCATCACTTACAAAGGGAAGTCCTCTCTCTGTCAATAAAGCTTGAAACCAAAGAAGGAAAGACAACTCCTCCAAAGCGCTATACCTCAGGCTCTATGATACTTGCCATGGAAAAATGCCTACCAGCTCATAGAAGATGAGGAGCTGAGGGCAACCATAAAAGGGAGCGGGTATAGGTACTTCTGCAACAAGGGCAGGCATCATTGAAAAGCTGGTAAAAATAGGCTATCTTGCGCTGAATAAAAAGACACAGATACTTACGCCTATGCTATTTGGAGAAATGGTGTATGAGGTTGCAGATATAGCTATACCTGCTATAGCTAATCCCTGAAATGACAGCCAGCTGGGAAAAAGGGGCTGTCAGGGAGTAGAGGCGGAGAAATAAGCACTGATAAATACGAAGAAACACTTAATACCTATGTAAGAAAGTACATTGACAATATAAAAGTTAAAGACCTGAGTAGAGAACTCGGTAACAGGCTTGAAACAATAAAGAAAATTGCAAAAATAACTAAAATTATCTATGGTCCAAATTGCCGCAAGATAAGGAATATAGCTTGATTGCGGTATTTGCAAGTAGTTTTGTGCGTAATTTGGATGACAAATAGAGGGGCAGGATATGATAAAGAACTTAACAAAGGTTATTTTTACAATTATTATCTTTATGTTTATTACTATTACCGGAGGCAGTTATTTTAACAGTGTAGATTTACTTGCAGCTGAAATATATCCGGATACTGACTACGGTGCCGGAGAAAGTCTGACTGAAAATGAGCAGCTTAAAGGCGAAATAAGCGAAGAAAGTAAAGAAGACAATAAAGCAGAAATAGTAAAAGAGGACAAGGAAGAAAACCTGATAGACGACAAGGACATAAGGGATATAAGACCAAGTGAGACCGCTTATATGAGCATAAAGCTTATCAGGAAAAACAGCAAGTCTAAAAAAACAGCTAAGTTTATTTTGGACTTTAACCTTGGAGATGAAGTGGTAAACGGGGTGGAAGAGCTTGCGCTCGCAGATGTCTTATATATCGAAGACCTTGATTTTACACTTCCCTTGGAGAAACAAAATGAGCTGAAGGTTGAATTTGAACTTGCGGGACTTAAGAATAAAAAAATATAATTATTATATTAGTTCTCGTAACAATTTGAAATATGATGGATATTTTGAAATAAGCTCATTAGAATCTGATAATGAATCAAAGTCCGGAGTTGTATTCAGAGGTATTCCTAAGAAAAAAAGTTTTTTTGAGGGAACTAGGTAGAACTTTAGGATGCAATCTGATGATGTTGACAGTTTACTGATATTTAACGGCAAGAAGATAGAGCCTGATAAGACAGATAAAGGTAAGAGAAAAATTTGAAATTGTGGTATCAAAAGAACGGAAACTATAAATATAGCGTAAAATCAAATGATGATATAACAGAGGGTATATTAAAAAGTAGATTTTTTTAAGAATCATAAAAACTAAACTGGATATACCTCTTAGTTATCAGAGTCCCTGATTATCCTGAGGGCTGTGAAAGCTATGCTTCTGTAGCCGTCTTAAAGCACTTTTGGATTTAAGATAAAAGAATCGGAATTCATATCAAAATATCTGGATATGATAAATCTGTGGATAAGAGAGTCACTAAGATTAAAAAAATTTATTTGATAAATACTATCTGGGTGATCCTTCAAATAAAAAGCAGCAGGGCTATCTTGCCAATCCACCGGTTTTTAGTTAAGGCTGTGAATAGGTATTTTAAGAAGAACAAATCAAAAAAATATGTTGCAGTAGACACTACGGGGAAAAACACTTAAGAAACTTCTGGAAGAGGAAGTATTAAATGATAATCCTGTTATAGTCTGGCTTACCATAGACAATAAAGAACCTCATACTGCCAAAAGTAAGAGGGGTTCCGTACGTATTTCCAAGCCATACAATGGTTATATCCGGATATGATAGGAAGAAGAAGCTTATTTATCTAACGGACAGCATTTCGGGATATAGGGTCGGTAAGCTATGATACAGCGAATGAATTATATAAACTTACAGGAAAGAAGAGCTTTTATCCTACAAAAAAAGAAATAGAAGGGAGTTTATATGGAGAATATAAAAATCACTGAACTTTTCGACCTTAAGAGGACAATTGCGGCTGATTATCTAAGAAGCTTTACCTATCCTTTTGAAGCACTAAAAGGGAATAAGCGAGCTTATAATGCGCTTAGGAGAAAGCCTTGATACCAATGTCTACGAAAAAAAGAGGGGATTATATCTGGGTGGCTAAGTCCGCCAGGTTGCCCCTACAGCCTTTTTGGGCGGGTACTTGTATAATAGGGTGAATATACTGAGGTGAGGCACTGTGCCTTCATAAGAGGAAGCGCTCTGGTTGGCAATGGCTGCGTGGTAGGTAACTCTGTTGAGCTTAAAAATGTGATAATATTTGATGATGTCCAGGTGCCACATTACAACTATGTGGGAGACTCCATTCTGGGCTATCATTCTCATATGGGAGCAGGCTCCATTACAAGCAATGTGAAGGCTGATAAGACAAATGTAGTCATTAAGTCTGAGACTGACAGCATTGAGACAGGACTTAAAAAAAGGTAGGAGCCTTCCTCGGCGACTACGCAGAAATAGGCTGCAACAGCGTACTAAACCCTCGGAACAGTGATAGGAAGACATTCCAATGTCTATCCCCTTTCTATGGTGAGAGGAGTAGTTCCGGCAAACAGTATATACAAGAAAAAAGGAGAGATTGTGGCTAAAAATGCGTGATTTAAGTCTTAATGAATTTTCAGAGAAGCTTTTTAGCAAGGGAGGCTGTACCGGGAGGCGGTGGAGCATCAGCCCTTGTTGGTGCCCTAGCTGTGTCTCTTGGTGCAATGGCTGCAAACCTTACCATAGGTAAGGAAAAGTATGCAAAATATTCAGCTGAACTAAATGCTAACCTAGAAAAGGCAGAGAAGCTTAGACTTAGGCTTCTTGAACTTATAGAAGAGGACGCCGCAGGCTTTGGAGAGATAAAACAAAGCCTATAAAAGTAAAAGCCAGGGATGAAGAACTGATAGAAAAGCCCTTGTAAGTGCTGCAACTCCTCCTCTTAAGATGATGGATGCTATTAAAGAGGTAATTGACATTCTTATCGTTTTTTCGGATAAAACAAGCATACTCGTGGTAAGCGATGTGGGAGTTGGTGCTAAGTTTGCTGAAGCAGCCATAAAATCAGCTTATCTGAATGTAGTGGTCAATGTGAAGCTTATGAAGGATGAAAAAGACAGCGGCAGAAATCAGGGCAAAGGCAGAGAAACTAATTACTTACGCAGAAAAAAAGCCGATAAAGTATATGAGAATATCGTGAAGCAGTTAAGGATAAATAAAACAACTGAAAAAAATATCCAATAAAAATATCAATTGTTGCAAAAATTTTTGTCAAAAATATTGCTGTTTAGTTTGATGATTTTTAGAGTCTTTAGTGTATAATCACACTAGGGAAAGTTTTAAAATTTCTCGTTTGATTTCAAATTATTCACGCTTTACCTCTTATTTATTTTAAATTAACTGTAAATAAGCTTAAAGCAAGGAATGGTTTGTAAGCATAAAAGAACAAAACAACACAAAAGAAAGAGGTACAACAGAATGGCAAAGATTGATTTAACACAGTACGGCATTACAGGAACAACAGAGATCGTTCACAACCCTTCTTATGAGGAGCTCTTCAAAGAAGAGACCAAGGAGACACTCACTGGTTATGAAAAGGGACAGGTAACAGAGCTTGGCGCTGTTAACGTAATGACAGGTATTTATACAGGTCGTTCTCCTCAGGATAAGTTCATCGTTATGGATGAGAATTCTAAGGACACTGTATGGTGGACATCACCTGAGTATAAGAATGACAACCACCCTGCTTCAAAAGGAAGCTTGGGATGTAGTTAGAAGCTTGCTCAGGAAGAGCTTTCTAACAAGCGTCTTTTCGTAGTTGATGCATTCTGTGGTGCTAACAAAGATACAAGAATGGCAGTTCGTTTCATCGTTGAGGTTGCTTGGCAGGCTCACTTTGTAACCAACTATGTTCATTAAGCCAACCGCAGAAGAGCTTTGAGAACTTCAAGCCTGATTTCATCGTTTACAATGCTTCTAAGGCTAAGGTTGAGAACTATAAGGAGTTAGGTCTTAACTCAGAGACAGCAGTAGTATTCAACATTACAAAGCCGTGAGCAGGTTATTCTCAATACACGGTACGGCGGAGAGATGAAAGAAGGGTATGTTCTCAATGATGAATTACTACCTTCCACTAAGGGTATGGCTTCAATGCACTGCTCTGCTAATACAGATATGGACGGCAAGCATACAGCTATCTTCTTTGGTCTTTCAGGAACAGGTAAGACCACACTTTCTACAGATCCTAAGCGTCTCCTTATTGGTGATGATGAGCACGGCTGGGATGATAACGGAGTATTCAACTTCGAGGGTGGCTGCTACGCTAAGGTTATTAACCTTGACAAGGAATCTGAGCCTGATATCTACAATGCTATAAGAAGAGATGCTCTTCTTGAGAACGTAACTGTAGACGCAAGTGGCAAGATTGATTTTAAGGATGGCAGCACAACAGAGAATACCCGTGTATCTTATCCTATCGACCACATTGAGAAGATTGTACGCCCTGTATCAGCTGCTCCTGCTGCAGAGAACGTTATCTTCCTTTCAGCAGATGCTTTTGGAGTACTTCCTCCTGTATCTATCCTTACACCAGAGCAGACACAGTATTACTTCCTTTCAGGATTTACTGCTAAGCTTGCAGGGTACAGAGCGTGGTATCCTGGAGCCTACACCTACCTCTCTGCTTGCTTCGGACAGGCTTTCCTTGAGCTTCACCCAACAAAGTATGCTGAAGAGCTTGTAAAGAAGATGAAGAAGAGCGGAGCTAAGGCTTATCTCGTAAATACAGGCTGGAACGGAACAGGCAAGAGAATATCTATTAAGGATACTCGTGGTATCATCGATGCCATCCTTAATGGTGATGTAAACAAGGCTGCTACAAAGAAGATTCCTTACTTTGATTTTGAAGTTCCTCAGAGCTCCGGTGTTGATACATATTCTTGACCCTAGAGATACTTATGCAAATGCTTCTGAGTGGGATGAGAAGGCAAAAGACCTTGCTGGAAGATTCATCAAGAACTTTGCTAAGTATGAGAACAACGAGGCTGGTAAGGCACTTGTTGCAGCAGGTCCTAAGCTTTAATTAGAAAATAAATAATATCTAAAGTAACTTTATCCCTCCTCGGGGTGACTGAGGAGGGATATTTTTGTCCTGTTAGTGTTGAATATTTTTCACGAAAAAGGTATAATTAAATAGTTATATGTTGTTTAATTGTTCGTGCTTGATTGGAGGTATTTATGAAAAAGCTAATGGGACTTGCCTTTGGAGGCGCATTTTAGTGGCTTCTCTCGAGGTATTCGGCTTAGTAAAGGCAGAAACCACCTCAGAAGATATTACACCCTAATCTCAATGTGGTAAGAAGCATGAGAGGACAAGGATCAGGTCAATATGTATAAGGCGGTTATTGATGAAAAAGGATATCAGAACATAACCTTGAACTTTCGATGCGACCAAAAAGGATGAGGTAAATAACGGCTGGACCCTCAAGGTATATGATGAAAATAAGAAGAGCTATACCGGTGTCTGGGATAAAGCGCAGTTTACCAGCGCGAACTTTTGCCTTGCCAAGGGGAAAACCGTGTACATTTCTGTTGAAAGCGGTATCAAATCTTCTATGTTTATGCCCAAAGGAGTGGAATATAACAAACTTCCACACCTATGCAGACAGTGACTATGAAACTGAGAATAGTAATAAGTACGTTGATGCCAACGAGATACCTACAGGAGGCGCTGTCAAAGGAAGTCTCTTAAATAAGGATGATGAGGATTATTTTGTATATCAGATACCCGAGAGTGGATATACCAAGGTTTCATTTGAAATACTTGATTTTGTCCCAAGTAAGATATTAGGTGGATGGAATCTGGAAATATATGATAAAAATAAAAGCCTTGTGTATAAGGAGGCAGGAATAACCAAGGACGTAACACTTCTGAGCTGCCTCTGGCAAAGGGACAGAAAAATATACATAAGAATCCATCCTAAGCTTGCAGTAAGTACCTTTGCACCGGTAGAGGTTGAATACAAGTTGAAGGTAAATACCGTAAAGAGTGGTAAATGGGAAGTTGAGGATAACGGAAGCTTCAAAAAGGCAAATAAGCTTAGCGGAACTAAGTATGCCAATATTATAAACAGCTCTGATGAAGACTACTTTACCTTTAAGGCAGCAAAGACTGGCAAATACAAGCTAAGCATAGATACAGGCGACAATGTAAAACTATGTTTTACAAGGTAGAGGTTTTTGTAAATAATAAGTCAAAGAAAGCTGTATCCAAGGTTACTATGAGCGACAAAAGCTATACATTTAAGGCTAAAAAAGGTCAGAATGTATGGGTTAGGATATGGAATTTCTGGCAACAGCCCTATAGGCAATAAGTATTCTCTTAAGTATAAGTTTGTTAAAAATAATATCCAATGTAGCCAAGCTCCCAATTGATTTGATACTTTTTGGGGCTTGTTTAAAATAAGAATTATACTGATTATATTAGGAGGTAACTATGGATTTTCTAAAGCTAGCAGGGAGAGATATTCCTGTGAGACAGTTAAGTGATAAGAAGGTTGAAAAAGGAGAGCTTGATAAAATCATCGAAGCCGGCATACTTGCTCCAACTGCAACCAATGCGCAGCCTTACAAGATATGGCTTATAAAGCACTGAGGCTAAGGGAAAAAGCTTGCAAAGGCAAACAGATATCAGTTTGGAGCGGGGTATTCTTCAGTAGTTGGAGCTAAAGAGGATGAGTACTGGGTAAGGAAGTTTGATAACCACAACTTTGCCGAGGTAGATGCCACCATAGTAGCTACACATATGATGCTTGAGATAACTGGAGCTTGGACTGGGGACTACCCGGTGAGGACATTTTTGATGCGCCTTTACTTCAGGAGGAATTTCCTGAGATGAAGGGATACAGAGCTGATAGCCATCTTCCTGTAGGCTATCCTGCCACAGAGGCTAAGCCTTCGAGAGACATACAGTAAGAAAAGACGGTGGAAGAGGCGGTTTCTGTGCTGTAGATGTTTTTAATTGTGACAATTTTGTGATAATTTAAAAGCTTACTTGCAAAAAAATATAAAAGAGGTTATTATATGATTATAGTTTAGCACTCACATAGAAAGAGTGCTAATAATATGAATTCATAATGATTTAATATAAAGGAGGAACTAAGATGAAATTAGTACCATTAGGCGACAGAGTTGTATTAAAGCAGATAGCGCAGAAGAGACCACAAAGTCAGGTATTATATTACCTGATCAGGCTCAGGAGAAGCCACAGCAGGCTGAAGTTGTTGCTGTAGGGTCCCGGCGGGTAATAGACGGTAAAGAAGTAAGTATGCAGGTTAAAAAGGACAGAAAGTTATTTATTCTAAATATGCAGGGACCAATGTAAAAGCTTGAGAATGAAGAGTATATCATGGTTAAGCAATCAGACATTCTTGCAGTTGTTGAATAAGTAAAAATAATCTGATTACGAATATTTTTATATATGTAAGGAGAAAGAAAATGGCAAAAGAGATTAAATTTGGTACAGAGGCTAGAAAAGCCCTTGAAGCTGGTGTTAATCAGCTTGCAGATACAGTTAGCGTAACTTTGGGACCTAAGGGAAGAAACGTAGTTCTTGACAAGAGCTATGGTGCACCACTTATTACCAATGACGGTGTTACAATTGCAAAAAGAGATAGAGCTTCCTGATGAGTTTGAGAACATGGGAGCACAGCTTGTAAAGGAAGCTGCAACCAAGACCAACGATGTAGCAGGTGATGGTACTACTACAGCTACAGTTCTTGCTCAGGCTATGATAAATGAAGGTATGAAGAACCTGCTGCAGGGAGCTAACCCTATCATCCTTAGAAAGGGTATGAAGAAGGCTACTGAGTGTGCAGTAAAGGCTATTTCCAAGATGAGCTCTCCAGTAAAGGGAAAGGATCACGTACAGAGAATAGCTGCTATATCAGCAGGTGATGACGAGTAGGAACACTTGTCGCAGATGCTATGGAAAAGGTAAGCAAGGACGAGTGTTATCACTGTTGAAGAGACAAGACTATGAAGACTGAGCTTGACCTTGTAGAAGGTATGCGAGTTTGACAGAGGTTATGTATCAGCTTATATGTGCACAGATATGGATAAGATGGAAGCAGTTCTTGACAATCCATCATCCTTATCACAGATAAGAAGCTAAGCAACATTCAGGATATACTTCACTTCTTGAGCAGATTGTACAGCAGGGGAGCAAGACTCTTATAATCGCTGAGGATGTTGAAGGTGAGGCTCTTACAACACTTGTAATCAACAAGCTTTCGTGGTACCTTCAATGTAGTTGCAGTTAAGGCTCCGGATATGGCGATAGAAGAAAAAGAAATGCTTCAGGATATCGCTGTACTTACAGGCGGACAGGTAATTTCAAGCGAGGTGGGACTTGAGCTTAGGATGCTACACTTGAACAGCTTGGACGTGCTAAGAGCGTAAAGGTTCAGAAGGAAAAATACAATTATAGTTGATGGCGAGGGCGATTCAGAAGCTATTAAGTCAAGAGTTGCTCAGATAAGAAGCCAGATAGAAGAAACAACCTCTGATTTTTGACAGAGAGAAGCTTCAGGAAAGACTTGCTAAGCTTGCAGGCGGTGTTGCAGTTATCCGTGTAGGTGCAGCTACAGAAGCTGAAATGAAAGAGAATAAGCTCCGTATGGAAGATGCTCTTGCAGCTACCAAGGCGGCTATAGAAGAAGGAATAATTGCAGGTGGTGGTTCAGCTTATATCCATGCTTCAAAGGATGTGAGAAGCTTGCTGCTTCACTTGAAGGAGATGAGAAGACAGGTGCTAAGGTAGTTCTTAAAGGCACTTGAGGGCTCCACTATTTAAGATAGCTGCCAATGCAGGACTTGAAGGAGCAGTTATCATCAACAAGGTAAAAAGAAGGCAAGGCAGGATTTGGTTTTTGACGCACTAAAGAAGACTATGTAGACCTTGTAAAGGCTGGTATCCTTGACCCTGTAAAGGTAACAAGAAGTGCACTCCAGAACGCTACAAGCGTAGCTTCCACACTTCTTACCACAGAAAGCCTTGTGGCAGACATCAAAGAAGCTGCCCCAGCAGCCCCAGCAGGAATGGGCGCCCCGGGAGCATGGGAATGATGTAATGATACAAGAATAGAGAAGAAAAAGCCCCCACCACAAGCTCGCTTGTGGTGGGGGCTTTCTCTCTCGTTGTAGGGACTGCGAGTGCGAAGCACAGAAGCAGTTCGTGTATCATTAATGATACTACTGGTTTACCTTCACACTCTTAGGCAGCAAATCAAGATTCTTAATCATATCCGTATCGCAGGTCAGTTTCTTAAGTTTCTTAAGCTTTAATAGCTTAGATACATCAGTCACATAATTTCCGGAAATGTTAAGCTCCTCAAGTAAAGGCATCTTATCTACAAAGTCGAGATTTTCTATATAGGTATTTGCAGGGTTAAGCTTCTTTAGATTAGGGAAATGAGAGAGAAACTTATTGGCATATACACCAAACTTATCAGTGCCTCCCTTGTCTACATCATTGTTATAAATCTCAGTTCCTGATAGATCAAGCTCCTTAAGGACTTTATTATCCCTTAAGCTCTTTACAGAGAGTATAATGTAGTTAATGCCTGAACCATCTGATTTCGGAGAGAAGCTAACTATTTTTGTTACCTGAGGCAGTGAGAATACATCTGTATAATCTCCATAGTGGGCAATGCTTCCGTATCCAAAAGTTTATTGTTCTAAGCTTAGGAAGCTTTGCCAGATACTGATGCCATATCAGGCTTAATTAACCAGTCGTAGTCATAGAGAGTAAGCTCTTCAAGGTTATTCATACCTGCAACAGGTTTAAAAGAGTAAGATTCGTTGCCTATGTCTTCTATCTCAAGTCTCTTTATTGATGACATACCCGCTATTATACTTAGATCCCTAGCTCTTATATCTACATCGCTAAGAGCGGTGAGCTTGCTAAGATTAGGAAAAAGTTATATTATAATTCCATATACCGGATATACTTAGCTTCTTAAGACTCTTTAATGTAGCAAGAGCGCTTACGTCAGTCAAATCTCACAGCTATCAAGCGTAAGCGAAGTAAGTGAAATACAGTTCTTTAAGCCATTAAGCTTAATAACAGGGCAACTGTCTATACTAAGACTCTTTAAGTATGGCATATTTTTAACAAAATCAAGTGTCTTTAAGTCTTTTACATTCTTAAAAGTTAAACTTTCAATCTGTGGTATACCGCTAAATACATTGAAATGTTCAAAGGTTGTATCATAACCGTTAATTGAAAGGGACTTAAGCTTTGTAAGTGAGGTAATACCGCCAAATCCCGGTGTCTTTTTCTGAAAAGCCAAGAGAAAGTATCTCAACATTAGGAAATGAAGAAAGGAAGGACAAATCCTTTATAGCATCTCCCTTTTTAAGACTTGTAAAGTTAAGCACTTTAAGGTTCTTATAGGTCTTTAATGCTGCTAGATTCTTTTCTATGTCGTACAAGCTCGTAGTGCCGAGACCATAGATGTTGCTTACGTTTAAGGCAGGCAGATGTGTTAAGTATTCGGAAGAAGTACCTGTATAATAGTGAAGCTTTTTAAGGTTTTTAAAGTCTGTAGTATCATAACTATCGCCCGCAGGCACTATATCGCCCTCATTACTAAAATCCAGGTCTCAAGCTCTGTAAATACCTGAAAATCTTCTTCTGTTATGTTCTTGGTACCTGCAATTTTAAGCTTAACAGGCTTATCCGGAGCACCGTAGTTAGCTGTTTTCTTTGCATATGTAAATATCCAAGGAGTGCTGTCATTTTTCTCTGAAGTAATCGGAACAGCCTCTCTATCTACCTTTAGATATTTAATGGACTCATAATCAGCCTTTTTAATCTCGGAAAGAGGCTTTTTAAATACAGCTTCAACGAAGTCTATCACTGCCTTGCTTTCAGGCTTTGTTCTATATGTGACAAAAGGCGAAGCAGCTGATTCTTCGGACTCTGCTGTCGAGCCATTATCACTATATACATCATAGCTTGATGTACTTCTTAGAATCTGTGGAACAAAGATGATGAAAACTGCGCCAATTATACAGAAAATGACTGCCAGAGGCGCAGCGGCACTTGACGCTGTTTTCCTGTTATAATCAGGACTCCTTCCGGTGTCGCCTATATGAAGCTCCTTGATATTGATAGTCTGGTTGATATTAGGTTTCTCCTCTTCAAGTAAGAACTTGGTGCCACAATAAGGACAGGTAGTGAATTTTCCCATCTGATCTTCCTTGATATCGAGATTTCCCTGACACTGAGGACATTTCATGCTTTGATGATTTTCATTGTTCTTCTCCCTTATGAAAATAGTTAACGACATTAAATAAAGCATACCTTTGTCTCGTTTAATATTATACAGCAAATGGTATAAATATTAAAAGAGGTAATATATTTTTTTAAGAATTCGTAAGAACTTCAAATGATTTTCTCAATACTAAAGCAAAAATAGCATCTTGAAATAAACGAAAAATTGTAGTAGAATAAAGAGACGGTGTCCTAAGATTTAGGAACTTTAATTTATGATAAGCTTTTAAGGAGGAATTTTTAATGATTTCAGCAGGCGATTTCAGGAATAGTACCACAGTCGAGATTGACAACAGTGTTTTTCCAGATTATTGAGTTTCAGCATGTTAAACCCGGGAAAAGGTGCAGCTTTTGTTCGTACCAAACTTAGAGACATAAAAGAATGGTGGTGTTAAAGAGACTACATTCCGCCCTACTGAGAAATTCCTCAGGCAAGAATAGACAGAAAGAACATGCAGTATATGTACGCTGACGGAGATATGTACAACTTCATGGACAATGAAACCCTATGAGCAGTTCGCACTTACCTCTGAGCAGGTTGGTGACGCACTTAAGTTTGTTAAGGAGAATGAGACAGTATCAATGCTCTCACACAACGGTGTGGTATTCTCAATCGAGCCGCCTATGTTTGTAGAGCTTGAGATTACTGATACTGAACCGAGCTTTTAAGGGTGATACAGCGACAGGTGCTACAAAAGCCTGCAGTGGTTGAGACCGGAGCTACAGTCTATGTACCTCTTTTTGTAAATCAGGGTGACAGAATCCAGATTGATACAAGAACAGGCGAATATCTTAAGAGAGTATAAAATTACTGAGCTGTCACAGTTTTGTGCCGGCTCTTTTTATGATTTTTAGAGTTAAATGTATAAAGGTATTTAATGAGTGTTAGCTTTAGAAAAGTAAGAGATTTACGAATGGAGCAGCACTGCGGCGGTGTGCTTTTGCGGTCTGCCATAAGCGGTGGATAGTGCAAAGTGGGATTCTATCTTGAATAGTTTTAAAGGAGACAATATGTATAAAGCGGTTTTATTTGATATGGACGGACTTATTATAGACACTGAAAAGCATTATCAGAAGGCTTGGATACAGGCAGCAAGAGAACTGGGCTTTAACATGATGAGAGAAGGAACAGCTTTATCTTAGAAGCTGCAACAAAAGAATACGCAGAGCCCTATCATGCAGGGCTTCTTTGGCCCAACCTTTGACTATGATAAGGTAAGGGACAGACGCAAAGAAATTATGGATTACGAGCTAGAAAAGCACGGAATAGAGAAGAAGCCTTATGTGGACGAAATACTGGCATATTTAAAAGAAAATGGTATAAAGAGGGCTCTGGTAACTGCAACTCCAGAGGGCAGAGCAAGAAAATACCTAAAAGAAGTTGAGCTTTTAGAACGCTTTGACAAGATAATCTGTGCTGATATGGTGAAAAAAGGAAAGCCTGATCCTGATATCTACATCTATGCCTGTTCACAGATAGAAGAGAAGCCTGAGGACTGTCTGGCGCTAGAGGACTCTCCAAACGGAGTCCGCTCAGCACACGGTGCAGGAGTGGATGAATTATGGTTCCGGACCTTTCAGAGCCTGATGAAGAGCTGAGTAAAATCATTGAGATGAGAGCAGGAACTCTAAATGATGTGATCACATTCTTGCAAGGGTTAAAGAAGTAAATAAGCTATCGAATAACAATTTATAATGATACAGTGTGAAAAGCTAGGCTGTAGTATCCCTGTATCATTGGCGGTCAAATACTTTTGGAAGCGCAACATTACAATAAGTAAAATAAAAGCCACCCAGAAGCCGTCACAGCAAAGGAGCCTGAAAACAGGATTCTTATGCGGACGTCCCGGGTGGTATCTTATTTCAATCTAATTTCTTATAATATCTTATCCTATAAAATTCTCAGAGAAATCTTACTGTGGCGGATATGTATATGCTGCTTATGAGAACCGCCAAAGCTATTTTATCTCATAAGGTGCAGTTTCTGAGCCAGTCTTATGATTGAATGTCCCTTAGGGAAATTGCGCAGTTCTTTTTTATTTACTCCCTTTAATAGTATCTCAAATACAAAGAAAGTAAACATGCCAAGAGGCAGGGCTAGAGAAGCCCAAGGTAGTATCTGCCTGTAAACTTAAGCACCGAGTTATAGATAAAGTATACAACTATCTCCATTATTCCTGGAGGATATAGTAGGGATGACAAAGGTTCTAAATAACTCAATCTTATCCTAAGCTGTAGCCTGATGACAAGTGTACAAAGAACTATAACTATCGCAGGCATCAGCATACCGCCAAGTACAAGAGCAAAGATATTAAGGTTGGTGTACATAAGCAGGATGTATGTAAATACGATGACAACAAGCATTGCGATTAGGTTGATAACTACAGGTATCATCATACTGTATATACTCTGAATTATAGTACAGAATAGGATGGATACAGTGTAAAGCGCAATTGTCGCAGCACCGACTGTCATTACTTTTCCTATGACAGGATCTGTATCTCCAAAAAGTAACCTTATAATAGGACCTCCAAGTATGGCAAGACCGATGGTTGCAGGAATTGCGATAATCAGATTGAACTTAAGCGCCATTCTTACTTTTTGCCTACTTCCTTTTTGGTGCTAAGCACATTACCCCTAACCAAAGAAGGGATGGAAGCAGTTGTAATTGCACTGGTGATTCCCATTACTATGTTGCAAAGAAGAAGGAATTTACCCTCGTATATACCGTAAAGCGCGGTGTAGGTCTCCTTTGCGACCCCCTTGTGATTGAGGATGTTATTAAACAAGTCATTGAAATAAAGTGCATGTCTTCACAAGTATCTGGCTAAGCATCACAGGCACTGAGGTTGCAAGTATTACCTTTATTAGATAAGGCATACCTGTCACTCACCCTGGTCTCTTTTTCTCTGCCTCTTTAGTATAGGCATATTGACAAAGAGAAGGAAAGAGATGAACATAAGCCCAGCAAATGCACCTGCAAAGGTACCGGTCACACCGCCTGCTGCACCGTATGCTGCTATATTCATAGATGCGCTGTGAGCTTTTGCAAATGCAAAGGCTGCCCATACACTTATGATGCCATTTACCACCTGCTCAAAAAGCTGAGATATTGCAGTAGGAACCATAGTTCCCTTGCCTTGAAAAAATCCTCTCACCACGCCTAGAACCGCAGAAACCAACACAGTTGGAGCCAGTGCCCTCAGAGGTATCTGGATGGCCGGATTGGCAAACATATGGGTAGATATAAAGCCTGCACCAAAGTAAACCCCTGCGGACAAAATACCGCCTGAGGTTACAGCTACTATCAAAGCGCCAAGAAGTAGCTTAAGTGAGTTGGTGTATTCTTTCTTAGCAGTTCTTTCGGATACCAGCTTTGATACAGCCATAGGCATGCCGTATGAGGAAATGATAAAGCAAAAGTTATATATTTCAAAGGCATAGCCGTAATAACCTATTCCTTCATTTCCAAGTATCCTTGCCATCGGAACCCTGTATACCGCGCTAAATGATGCGGACAAGTATCGAGGTTGCAGTAGTATGCTTCCCTGAATGAGGAAATTATCAGTTTGTCTTTTATTTTGTGAATTCATTCTGTATCTCGTTTTCTCAATATTGATTGCACTTACCATTGTACATTTTTTTGTTAGGATATCAACTTTTTAACTTTGACTTTATTCTGACTTAAAAATATCCGATAAAAACAAATATATGACTTATTTTTGGGTTATGATATAGTAAAATGAAAGAAATCTGTATGGATATTTGAAGAAGGAGATATAAATGAGACTTAAAAAGGCAGTAATAACCGCAGTATTAGGCATAGGGCTCTCTACAATGAGCTTTGCAGGATTAGATAAGGGTATTGCCTATGCAGGTACTACAGAAGTAGTATACAAGGCGTTTGACGACAAGGTTAGTTTTAGTGATAAATACTTCATTTACCAGTGGGGAATGGAGAATAGAGGAGATTTTAAGTACAACGAGCAGGTTGGAGGCAAGCTTACTAAGCAGCCTGTAACAAGTGTTAAGGCTGTAAGCGGTATAGACATAAGCCTTCCTGAGGCTCGTGCAAAAGTACAGCGGTGGAAGGCGTGAAACCATAGTTGCTATCATTGATACGGGAGTGGATTACCGCCACGAGGATCTGCAAAATGTGCTCTGGGTAAATAAAGGAGAGATACCGGGCAATGGCATAGATGATGACAATAACGGATATGTGGATGACGTAAACGGCTGGAACTTCTATGACGATAACAATGTCATCTACAATGGCAAGGATGATGCACACGGAACCCACATAGCAGGAACCATAGTTGCCAATAACAACACTAAGGGGAGTGGCAGGAATAGCAGGTAACAGTACGGTGAAAATCATGGTGCTAAAGGCGCTTGGAGGAGATGACGAGTCCGGCTCTACCTCGGGTATAATTGAAGCAATAAAGTATGCAGAGAGCATGGGTGCAACGATATGTAACTTCAGCTTTTGGTACGGATAAGCCTGACAGATACCTTGAAGAGGCCATCAGAGATTCAGAAATGCTCTTTGTGGTAGCAGCAGGTAATGGAGATGAAAATACAGGCATAGGCTATAACATAGACACGAGACCTATCTATCCTGCTTCTTACAGATACAACAACATTATCACTGCTGCCAACCTTCAGGCGGACGGCAATCTTCACACCAGCTCTAACTACAGTAATAACCACGTAGACCTTGCGGCACCGGGGGCAAGGATACTTAGCACGATAGATACAGCGAGCTTTAATGCAGGCTATGCATCCGGGAAAATGTCCTCACCTTATGCATATATGACAGGTACATCAATGGCAGCCCCTTATGTAGTGGGAACTGCAGCTCTTCTTTACTCTGACTTTCCGGGTATTACCTTAAGTCAGGTAAGGCAGTCCATACTTGGAGGGGTTAAGGTACTTCCTGAGCTTGTGGGCAAGGTGTCCACAGGAGGCATGTTAAATGCAGACGGGGCCTATGCTTATGCGCTTAGTAATTACCAGTCTTTTGTGACCGAGAATAAAAGAGTAGAAGAGAAGAAGGCGGAAGAGGAAAGACAGATTGAAGAGGCTAAAAAGGCTGAGGAAGCAAAAAAGCTTGAAGAAGCTAAGAAGACTGAAGAACTAAAGAAGTCTGAGGAAGCAAAGAAGAAAGATGAAGCTAAGAAAGCAGAGGAGCTTAAGAAGGCTTTAAAGAAGGCTTCAAAGGGGAAGGCACCTCTTATCTTCCTCTCCCTTACAAAAGACGGCAAGGTTCTTGTAAAAATAAGTGATGAGGATAAGGATGTCTCTCTGGTAAGATACGCTAGGGGCAAAAAGGGAGATTCATACTTTACTAAGAGTAAGAAGGGAACCAAGCTAAGGCTTAATAAAAAGAATGAGAAATCACTGAAACTAAAGAAGGGCGTATATACCTTCTACGCAATAGATAAAAAAGGGAATAGAACCATCCATACGGTGGTTATAAGGTGATGGCTATTCCCAAGTAAAAATCTTTGATTTATCAATGTATCTGGCTGATCGGTCTATGAGAAAACCGGTCAGCTTTTTATTTTCCTTAAGCCCATAAGAATAGACTCCGTCTTCAAGCACATAGGGATAGCTTAGTATGGCAGAGTTTTCACGTCTCTTTCTCATTTTTGAGAGAAAGTCCTTTGAAGTCCTAAAGCCGCCTATGCTTATATCGCGAAGGCAATGAGGAGCAATCTCGCTAAATACCCTCTCAAGCATATCGGAGTATAGAGCCTCATAATCAGGGACCTTAAGTACAGGATCAAAGCAGAGTCTAAGGCTTAGTCCAAGCGTGAAGCTTCTTTCACTACCTTAAGCCTGCTTGTAAAATCAGGGGTTTTATGCTCGTAGTTCTCAGCAATCAAAGCAGGGGATAAGGTCCAGGCGAAGATGAAGTTAGCAGGCACATCAAGTCCTTCATCCATATATTTCTTTATGATTCCTATATTGGCACTCTTTGTACGGCACTCTACAGTCAGATTCATATGGCAGGAGGTGAACTTTATAAATTCTTTTACAAAGCCTGTAAAGCCCTCCAGGGCAAGGAGGTCGGTATCGTATGAAATGCAGATATACACAGGATGTTCCTTTAGTAAGCTCTCAAGTTCGTTAAAAACCTCATCAATATTAACAAAGATTACGATATTTGCTGAAGGGTACATTCCTTGGAGATAGCAGTATTCACAGTCATAGTAGCAGTTCATTATAAGAGAGGTGTAGTAGAAATGCTCATTGCCAAAATCTTCACAAACAGGCGCACCCTCATAGATTAGCCTGCCCTCCTTCTTTGCAAGGATAAGGGAGGGAGAGTTCTTTGCTAAGAGGAGATTCTGCCCCGAAGGAGTAAAGACATCCTTGTAATGCCTTATATCAATGATGGTATTGCTCTTTAAAGTGAGAAAGAATGTCCCCTGCTACAGGGTGATTCTTTATTTTATCTTCCACGTATATATGTGAAAATGGCTTACTAAGCCACTCTTTGCCTGAGCACATTGATAAACTCCTTTCTGAGCTGTTTTTTGTTAGTACTTCCCCTATATTCTCCTTAATTTCCTGTATTAGCTCATTAACAGATATACCTGTAAGAAAAAGCATACTTAAAACAACCCCTTTAATATAAGGATTTCAGAGGAGGTAAAGCCAGAATTCGTTAAGAAAAATCACTATAAAAAGGGCTTTGCATCAAGGCTTCAAATTCATCCGTTAAACTGGTGGATTTTATCTCATTTTGAGTCTTGATTACCTCTTTTATATATTCGGTAAGGGAATTAATACTGTATGTATTTTCTCCAGCAGAGGTGGAGACTTGGGCATTCAAGGCTTCAAAGACAAAGATATTCTCATAACTTACATTCCTCTTCAAACCATCATATAGGGCATAGACCTCATCTGATACAATTTCGCCCTCCACACAGTCGAAATTTCCATAAAGGGCGGGGAATAAGAAAGAAGACTTATCTTCCCTTGAAATTTTGTTTATAAACCTTAGAGTTATATTCTCATCGTAAGCTAAAGGAGGGTTTATCACAAGTATAATCCCTCCGTCTATCCTAAGAGTATCCACTATAATATCAGACATTTTCGGATAATTCCTCCCAACGCTCCAGAAGAGTGTTTATACGCTCATCATTCGCCTCTTTTTGCTTGTGAAGCTCCATAAGCTTACCTACATTTGCGGCAATCTCAGGATTGGCAAGCTCTTCATCAAGCTTTGCGTTAGCCTCCTCAAGCTTTGCGACCTCATCTTCAATCCTCTTTAGTTCATTTTGTATCTTCCTAAGCTCCTTTTGCTCTTCTTTTTTGGTCTGCCAGTTCTGCTTAGTTGCAGACGTACTTACAGGCTGGTCTTCCTTAGGAAGCTCGTCTAAAAGTGCAGACTCGAGGGCTTCCTTTTTCTCAAGATAATAGTCATAATTTCCTATGTAATTGATGAGCCTTTTTGCCTGTTAAATCCAGGATGCGTGTGGCAGTTTTATTGATAAAGTACCTGTCGTGGCTTACAAAGAGAACAGTTCCCTCGTAGTTGTTAAGCGCATCCTCAAGAATCTCTTTGGAAGTGATGTCAAAGGTGGTTGGTAGGCTCGTCAAGGAGGAGGAAGTTAGCTCTGAAAGCATAAGCTAGCGAGGGACACACGTACCTTTTCTCCGCCTGAGAGTGAACCTACAAGCTTAAATACATCATCCTTGGTAAAGAGGAAGCTTGCAAGTACATTTCTTATTTCAGTATTGGTCAAATAAGGATAGTCATCAGATATTTCATCAAACAGGGATTTATCATAGTGCAGTACCTGATGCTCCTGGTCATAATAGCCTATCTCAACATTTTGCTCCAAAGGGATATCTTACCTGTATCGGAAGGAGTGATTCCGTTTATTATCTTAAGGAGGTTGTCTTTCCAGTACCGTTACCGCCAATAATAGCAACTCTTTCGCCTTTTTTTATTTCAAAATTTAGATTCTCGAAAAGGGTTTCCTCAAAGGACTTACTTAAATTCTCTACAGTTAGCACATCCTTTCCACTCTCCTTATGAGGCTTTTAGACTTATGCTCATTGAGGCATCAGCTCAAGAGGCTTTATCGATTCTTTCGATTTTATCAAGCATCTTCTCGCGGCTTTCAGCCCTTTTATAGACTTCTCACGGTTAAAGGAGCGAAGCTTTTCTATGACCGCCTCTGATGGGATATTTCCTTTTGCTGATTAAGATAAGCCTTTAGTTCAGCTTCTCTTAGAGCCTTTTTCTTAGTAGCATAATCCGAATAATTTCCCATAAAGGTAGTGGCCCTGCAGTTATTCAACTCGATTATCTTGGTAGCAACTCCATCAAGGAAATATCTGTCGTGGGCAACTATCAAAACTGCTCCGTTAAAGTTCTTAAGATAGGTCTCAAAGCCAGCCAATAGCCTCTCATGTCAAAGGTGGTTGGTAGGCTCGTCAAGCAAGATGAGGTCAGGTTTTGACAGCAAGAGCCTGGCCAGATATACCCTTGTCTTCTGACCTCCCGATAGAGTATTTACCTTTCGCGTAAAATCCTCCTCTTCAAAGCCCGGCCCCTTTAGTATACCTGTGATTTCACTCTTATATGCATAACCGTTCTTAAGCTCAAACTCGTGTGTAACCCTTGAATAATCCTCATATACAGCGTCAAGAGCCTCTCCGTCCGCCTGCTTCATCTTTATCTCAAGAGCCCTCATCTTATCTGGAAAGCTCTAGGATATCTTTTTACCTCAAGGAGTACATCGAAAATTGTAAGTTCGGTATTTATCTCTTGATGTTGGGCAAGATAGCCTACAGTAGCGCCCTTTGAAAGAAATACATCTCCGCCATCGGCAGATATTTCGTCCATGATTATTTTTAAGAGGGTAGACTTGCCCGCCCCGTTAATGCCGACTATTGCAGCCTTTTCATGTTCATTTATGAAAACTGACCTCTTTGAGTACAGGTCCTGTGACAAATTCCTTTGATATGTTATTGCAGGATAATACCATATTGTCCTCCTATTTTTATGAGAAACAATCATTTTCTCATATTTTAACTATCAGAGAATGAAAATCTCTGAACTTATATTTTACTACTAGAATAGAGTATAAGTGCAAGAGGGCTGAATTTCTATGCTAGTGCCTATGCATGCATATAAATAAAATATTTTTGTACTCTAAGACTTACAAAATAAATGATTAGTCATTAGATTATCTTGATTATAATGCGGGTTTATCTTATGATTAGTTATATGTTCCAGCTTCCTCCTTGTCCGCGAAGGTAGGGTGATACGAGAAGACTTGCTTTCTCGTGGTTGCTGTTTGTGGATAGTAGGTGAATATGTGTGTTTAGGATGATGTAATATAGACAAGGATTATGGAGAAAATATACTACAGTTGAACTTAAATCTGAGATAAAATGCCGCTTTATGAGCAGCTCTACCTAAAGATTAGGGGGCTTATAACTGAGGGGAACTGCTGAGGAGAGAAGCTCCCATCAGAGAGGGCCTTTGCTGCAAACCTTCAGATTAGCAGGAACACAGTTACCTTTGCTTATGAACAGCTCTACGCTGAAGGGTATGTGAAGTCCGCCCTCAAAGCGGTTATTATGTGAATAAAATAGACAGGATAAACAGTGAAAAAGAGGAATTTACCGATATAAAAAAATGAGAGTGTCAATCCTGAACCAGAGTATGAATATGACTTCTCGCCTTTTTCACTGTGTAAGGAGAGCTTCCCTTACAGGATGTGGGACAGACTCTATAGACAGTGTATGCGTGACAGAGGAGAGGAGCTCTTTAACCTTGGCGAGAGACAGGGAGACTTGGAACTAAGAGTAGCTATAGCTAAGTATCTTTTTGGATACAGAGGGCTTATCATAAAGCCTGAAAATATGATAATAGGCGCAGGAACGGGATATCTCTTGCAGCTTTTAGAGCATTTGATAGATGAAAAAAGTATAATTGCAATGGAAAACCCGACCTATATGCAGGCTTACAGGATATTTTCATCATTAAACAGAGAGGTTAGGTATATAAAGCTTGATGAAAATGGAATTAAGGTGGAAGAGCTTAAACGTTCAGAGGCAAAGGCAGTCTATCTGACTCCCTCACACCAGTTTCCTACAGGAGTGGTAATGCCTATAAAGAGGAGAAAAGAAATCTTGGATGGGCATCAGAAGATAAAGACAGGTATATAATAGGGATGACCACGACAGTGAGTTTTAGATATAAGGACTGCCTATCCCCCTCTGGAAGGCGATAGATACGGAGAATAAGGTGGTTTATCTGGGTACATTTTCGAGGACTATCGCCCTCCGCATAAGGGATAGGCTTCATCGGTGCTTCCTGACGGACTGCTTAAGGTGTATAGGAAAAAGCTTGCCTTCTAGCCTGTACGGTGCCAGGATTGACCAGGCTGTGCTTACGGAGTTTATCCTTGGAGGGCATTATGAAAGGCATATCAACAAAGCCAGAAAGATATATAAGTCAAGACATGATAAGCTGATTTCCTCGCTCAAAGTCTTTGGCGACAAGGTAAAGATAATGGGCGACAATGCGGGTATGCACCTTATGGTTAAATTTAAGCTTGATATGACCGAAGAAGAAGTTGTAAGCAGAGCAGAAAAAGTGGGATAAAGCTTGTAGGACTATCAAAGCACAGGATAGGGGAAAACCCTGAAAGCAGTGAGGCTTACATATTGATAGGCTATGGGAATATAAGTGAGGATAGGGATAGAGAGGAATCAAAATACTTGCCAAAAATCTCATTTCATAGTATACCTATGTATATAATGATGTAGTCATCATAAGTTTTGCTACCTATTGATACAGGCTGCAACTGCCGCACTTAGCAAAGCATCGCAAAAATATTAGGCACTTTGTATCTTTACATTTGAGTTTTAAGTAATTTTATAGTATAATAACGCACAAGTTAAAAACCCTAAGGGTATGTTTTGTTTTATGCTTGAAAGGAGCAAAATAATGGCTAAAAGACCGGTAGTACTTTTAATAATGGATGGATTTGGAATTAATGAAAAAGAAGACTATAATGCAATAGCACAGGCAGAAAGCCTAATCTCGATATGATTATGAAGACTTATCCTTGGAAGAAAGGATATGCAAGCGTACTGCAGCTGTAGGTCTTCCTGACGGACAGATGGGTAACTCTGAGGTAGGGACATATGAATATGGGTGCAGGAAGAATCATATATCAGGAGCTTACCAGAATCACAAAAGAGATAGAGGACGGAGATTTCTTTAAGAATGAGGCACTTCTATCAGCAGTTAAAAACTGTAAGGAGAAAAACAGCGCTCTTCACTTGATGGGACTTCTCTCTGATGGTGGAGTACACAGCCATATTACTCATATGTACGGACTTTTGGAGCTTGCTAAAAAGGAAGGACTTGATAAGGTTTATCTCCACTGCTTCCTGGACGGAAGGGACACACCTCCTAAGAGCGGCCGTGACTTCGTAGCAGATGCTGTAGCTAAGATGAATGAGCTTGGCGTAGGCAAGGTGGCTACCGTAATGGGACGCTACTATGCTATGGACAGGGATAACCGTTGGGACAGAGTGGAGCTTGCATATAAGGCTATGGTATACGGTGAAGGTAATACAGCAACAGACCCTGTGGCTGCCATAGAAAGCTCATACGGCGGTGATGTAACCGATGAGTTCGTTGTACCTACTGTAATTGAGAGAGACGGCGCACCTGTTGCTACTATCAAAAATGATGACAGCATTATCTTCTTCAACTTCCGTCCTGACAGGGCAAGAGAGATATCAAAGGCCTTCTGTAATGATGATTTTGACGGGTTTGAGAGAAGAGGCGGAAGAATTAAGACTAAGTTTGTCTGCTTTACAGACTATGATTCAAATATGCCTAACAAGACAGTTGCTTTCAACAAGATAGACGTTAAGAACACCTTTGGGGAGTATCTCTCAAAGCTTGGCAAAACACAGCTTCGTACCGCAGAGACTGAGAAGTATGCACACGTTACCTTCTTCTTTAATGGCGGCGTAGAAGAGCCATTCCCTGGCGAAGACAGAATCCTGTAAAGTCACCTAAGGTTGCAACCTATGACTTACAGCCTGAAATGAGCATATTTGAGGTATGTGACGGACTTGTAAATGCTATAAAGAGTGGAAAGTATGACGCGATTATCTGTAACTTCGCAAACCCTGATATGGTTGGACATACAGGAGTCATGGAAGCAGCGGTGAAGGCTATAGAGGCAGTTGATACCTGCATAGGAAGAGCGGTAGAGGCTGTTAAAGAAGTTGACGGTGCTATGTTCATCTGCGCTGACCACGGAAATGCTGAGCAGATGATTGACTACGAGACAGGAGAGCCTTGGACTGCCCACACAACCAACCCTGTGCCTTTCATCCTTGTGAATGCGGGAGAAGAGTATGGTCTTGCAGAGGATGGCAAGCTCTGCGACATCATCCCTACACTCCTTGAGCTTATGGGGCTTCACAGCCTGCTGAAATGACTGGAAAGTCGCTTAATTAAAAAAATAAATCTTATAAAAATAGTTATGGAAAAGTACAGTGTAGTATTGTTAAAAGAATGCAAAATAGAAAACTATGTATCTGAAGATGATGCAAAAAAATCTTTGAAGAGAGCATTGTTTTGTGTGAGCTTGAAGATGATTTTTGAAGAAACATCACCAGAAGAACTGTTAGAATATTTTGCAAAGAAAATATCAGCCAATAAGTATACAAATGCTTACGGAGAAGAAGTCTCTGTTGAAGTTGTTGCCGTAATTGATTATTTTAACTTATTTGAAAATGTAGAATTTGATAATTTTACGGAAATATACTGCAGGCATTTCATAGAGAAAAATCGATGGTGGTGGCTGATGTTATAGAAAAAAATATTATCCTGACTTTTTCCATAACGAAATGAAATAGCATATTATACAAAAATTGCTATAACTGATTAGTATCTGTGCAAAAAGAAATAACTTAGCTTTTTATTTCTGATTGCACAGATATTTTATTTAAAAAGTTTGAGTGTCACTATTCTTTCCCGCTAAAATTAAGATTGCTGTTTTATGGTAAAAACTACCAAAGATATACGAAAAAGCGAAATAAATCTAGCATAGTTTTATGATGAAAAATAATGACATAAAAGAATAAAAATGTGTTAAGATTATGCTTGAAGTGTCAAGTTAGGTCGACATTTTGAAGGTAAGTGTAAATTTTTCTGAGAGGACTCTAATTATCTGGTCCTACAGAGTAACAACAGGAGGAAAATACAATGGCAAGAAAGTGGGTATATCTATTCACTGAAGGAAAAGCTGAGATGCGTGAGCTTCTTGGTGGTAAAGGTGCAAACCTTGCAGAAATGACAAATATCGGACTTCCGGTACCTCAGGGCTTTACTGTAACAACAGAAGCCTGCACTCAGTACTATGAAGACGGTAAGAAAATTAATGATGAGATCCGTGGTCAGATAGACGAGCATATCGTAAAGCTCGAAGCAATCACAGGTAAGAAATTTGGAGATCATGAAAATCCACTTCTTGTTTCAGTTCGTTCAGGTGCCAGAGCTTCAATGCCAGGTATGATGGACACAATTCTTAACCTTGGTCTTAATGAGGAAGTTGTACATATATATCGCTGAGAAATCAGGGAAACCCTCGTTGGGCTTGGGACTGCTATAGAAGATTTATTCAGATGTACTCTGACGTAGTTATGGAAGTTGGTAAGAAGTACTTTGAAGAGCTTATCGACAAGATGAAGGAAGAAAAGGAGTTACTCAGGACGTTGACCTTCAGCTGAGGATCTTGAGAAAGCTTGCAGGACAGTTCAGGAAGAGTACAAGTCAAAGATTGGCAAGGACTTCCCTACCGATCCAAAGGAACAGCTCTATGGAGCAATCCAGGGCAGTATTCCGTTCTTGGGACAACCCTCGTGCCAATGTTTACCGTCGTGACAACGATATCCCTTATTCCTGGGGAACAGCTGTTAACGTACAGTCTATGGCATTTGGTAACATGGGTGATGACTGCGGTACAGGTGTTGCATTTACAAGAGACCCTGCTACAGGCGCTAAGGGACTTTTCGGAGAATTCCTTACCAATGCACAGGGCGAGGACGTAGTTGCAGGTGTTCGTACACCTATGCACATTGATGAGATGGCTAATAAGTTCCCAGAGGCTTTCAAGGAGTTCAATGAAGTTTGCGCTACACTTGAGAAGCACTATAGAGATATGCAGGATATGGAGTTTACAGTTGAACATGGTAAGCTTTATATGCTTCAGACCAGAAATGGTAAGAGAACAGCTCAGGCTGCTCTTAAGATAGCTTGTGACCTCGTTGACGAGGGTATGAGAACTGAGGAAGAGGCTGTTGCAATGATTGACCCTCGTAACCTTGATACTCTCCTTCACCCACAGTTTGATGCTAAGGCACTTAAGGCTGCTACACCACTTGGCAAGGGACTTGGAGCTTCTCCTGGTGCTGCTTGCGGTAAGGCAGTATTTACAGCAGATGACGCTGTAGCTTGGGCAGGACGTGGTGAGAAGGTAGTTCTTGTTCGTCTTGAGACCTCTCCTGAGGATATTTCAGGTATGAAGTCAGCACAGGGTATCCTCACAGTTCGTGGTGGTATGACATCTCACGCAGCCGTAGTTGCCCGTGGTATGGGTACCTGCTGTGTATCCGGTTGTGGTGACATCGTTATGGACGAGGCTAACAAGAAGTTCACTCTTGGCGGCAAGACCTTCCACGAGGGAGATGAAATCTCTATCGATGGTACCACAGGTAATATCTATGAAGGCTTAATCCCAACAGTTGATGCTACTATCGCAGGTGAGTTCGGTAGAGATCATAGCTTGGGCAGACAAGTATAGAAGACTTAGAGTTAGAACAAATGCAGATACACCTACAGATGCTAAGAAGGCTCGTGAGCTTGGTGCAGAAGGTATCGGTCTTTGCCGTACAGAGCACATGTTCTTCGAGGCTGACAGAATTGCAGCATTCAGAGAGATGATTTGTTCAGATACAGTAGAAGGAAGAAGCAGCTCTTGAGAAAATCCTTCCATATCAGCAGGGAGACTTCGAGCAGCTTTATGAGGCACTTGAGGGAACACCTGTTACCATCCGTTTCCTTGATCCACCTCTTCACGAGTTCGTTCCTACAACAGAAGAGGAGATTCAGAAGCTTGCAGATGCACAGGGCAAGAGCGTTCAGGCTATCAAGGATATAATCACAGGACTTCACGAGTTCAACCCTATGATGGGACACAGAGGACTTCGTCTTGCAATTACCTATCCTGAGATTGCTAAGATGCAGACAAAGGCTGTTATCCGTGCAGCTATCAATGTACAGAAGAAGCACCCTGACTGGAAGGTACTTCAGAGATTATGATTCCTCTTACAAGTGAAGTAAAAAGAGCTTAAGTTCGTTAAGAAGATAGTAGTAGAGACCGCAGATGCTGAGATAAAGGCAGCTGGCGCAGACCTTCACTATGAGGTTGGTACTATGATAGAGATTCCTCGTGCCTGCCTCACAGCTGATGAGATCGCTAAAGGAAGCTGACTTTCTTCTGCTTCGGTACTAACGACCTTACACAGATGACATTTGGTTTCTCTCGTGATGATGCCGGTAAGTTCCTTAATGCTTACTATGACACCAAGATATTCGAGAATGACCCATTTGCAAAGCTTGACCAGAACGGTGTAGGAAAGCTTATGGAAATGGCTATCAAAGCTTTGGCAGACCTGTTAATCCAAAAGCTTCACATCGGTATCTGCGGAGAGCACGGTGGAGACCCATCATCAGTTGAGTTCTGCCACAGAATCGGTCTTGACTATGTATCCTGCTCACCATTTAGAGTACCTGTAGCAAGACTTGCAGCAGCACAGGCTGCTATCGCTGAGGAAGAAGGCAGAATAATTAAATAAATAGTATATCGTTATACGCTATTTAGTCCCCATCGGGTAGTATATGCTATCTGGTGGGGATTTTTTCAAAACTGGAAGTTCAAGGCAATGTAACGGGAGTAGCTATTAACTCAAGCGTAACACAGTGTTGTATTTAAGATGAAAAACTACCCTGAGAATATAATAAATATAAGTTTATAAGCTGTGTAGCGTATGTGTTGTTTTAGTGTTATAATAGTAAAGTATTCGACTACTAATATTGTCTGGGTAAATGGTAGTAGAGTGAAATATCATAGGATGGTTATGTAGTTTATTATGAACGATAATATATAAATTTTAATATAAAAAGATGTTATCCTAATAGTCTTATTAAAATGAAAATGAGCGATGAAAATCTCTATTATATGTTGAAGAGGTTTTGCAAATCTTTCAATTGCCAATACGATAATACTATAAGTTTCGAGATGGATATCTTACCAAATGTGAAAGAATTATAGATTGAAAGGATATAATAATCTTCAATGAAGGAACCTACTTATAGCAAGGCATTGAGTAATATCACAGGAAAGGAATTTGATGAAAATATGCATTATTAAGTCATGCCATTCAACTGGGTGATACAAAAGTAGCTAAGAAATATCGTGAAGTTTTAGTAGAAAAGGATTAATACAAAGAGTTTGCCTTTCTGCAGAAGCTTTTAACAGAAAATAGAATTGAATTAGTGCCAGATAAAACTAAACTACCTTTGAGATTTAGTTGCTGGTATTGGTGGATTCAGAATTGCAATGCAAAAATTAGGTGGGCAATGTGTTTTTTCAAGTGAATGGGACGTAGCTGCGAAGGAAACGTATTTTAGAAATTATGGAGAGGTGCCATTTGGAGATATAACTATGCCAGAGAATAAAGCACTAATACCTGACAGCTTTGATGTTTTATGTAGGATTCCTTACTAGCCATTTAGCAATGCTGGATTAAAAAGGAAATTGAAGATACGCGAGAACATTGTTTTTATCATATGCGAAATACTCCGTGATCATCAACCCAAGGCAGTATTGCTTGAAAATGTTAGAGGACTTATCAGTAATGATAAAGGAAAAACCATTCAAACAGTTCTGCGAACAATTACTGGGATGGGATATACGTGTAATGTTCCACAGGAACTTATTGATAATGGTCCGGTATCAAAACTAAAAGAAGAATGTGCAAAAGATGGTTCTGTGCACAAAAGATTATGGAGTACCACAGAATCGTCCTAGAATTTATATATAGTACTTTTGGAAAAAGGATGTGGACATTAAAGAATTTCTATATCCAGAGACTGAGAAACATACGAAAAACAAAAAGTTCATAATTCTTGATGTTCCTGATACATTTACAAATTCGGATAAATTGTGGGCGGGACATCAAAGAAGAAAGCTGGGAACATGGAGAAAGAAAAGGAAATGGATTTGGATATGTTTTATTCAATGGAGATTCCTGAATATACAAGCACAATATCGAGAAAAGGTATTACAAGGACGGGAGTGGAAATACTGATTGAGCAACTGGTAAGAATCGAGAGAAATTAACACCAAAGAGAGGCGGCTAACCTGCAGGATTTCCAAAAGAGTTTAAGCTTCCGGATTCAGATACTAGAGCTTATCAGCAACTCGGAAATAGTGTAGCAGTTCCTGTAGTTGAGAAAAGGTATCAGAGCAAATAGTGAAACAAATATTGGAGGTGTAATAGATGTTTGCAGATTTAAATGAGTCCTGCTTCAACACTGAAAGTATCAAAGGTAGGACTTATTCTGGAAATTACAAAGTGAAAGGCTTAAGAATAAAGTTGGATGAGATGTCTTTTCACGCAGGAGGAGAAAGCATATAGCAAAATTTGGGGAGCAACATCAGTTGTCTGTAAAGATGCGACAACACCAAAAACGAGAACGGAATTTTTGCTTTGAGAAGTTTGATAAAAATGTCAAAAACGACCAGATAAAACAGGGAAAAGATTAGGGAGCTTGGGTGGAAGGTACTATTATCTGGGAGTGTGAATTAAAGCGGAGTTTCGGGAAACAATGGATAAGGTTGAGAAAGAGCTGACACGAAAAGCCGTTTATAGGAGCACAAAATTGAGTTGTAGCGGGGGTTAGTAATCATTGAGGAACTACAAGCGAAAAAGATATGCAGGTTGAGAGAGTTAAAGAAGGGTATAAATTTGCTGATAAACTGTTTGCAAAAGTATCCTCTTCTCGGAAATGCAATTCTTAAAGAATCAACGCAAGATAAAATAAATGAACAGGCGAAAAAGCATTGATATACTCGTTGAAAAATCCTTCTGATGTTTCGAGTATGCTAATAAATTGAGTATTGTTTATTACCTTGGCAACGATAAACTATGCATGGGATTCTAGTGAGAAAGTCGATTTACAAAGTATATTACACTTCAATTTGGATATAGAGATGATTCAGAGTGAAAAATCTGGGGAATAATATCCAGCTGCTTAGAAAAAGCACTTAAGTCAAAACACAGATTTTTCCTTAAAAGACGAAAAATGGCAAGAGAGTTTTTGAGACTGTTGCTGGTACATTCTTTGCACCGCTGAATGCATGGAGTTCTATTTTGAATTATTATATGATTTCTTAGAGAAACAACCTGAGATGGAATTATATTAAAGAGGATCCAATCATAGAAAAGATGATTGTAGCTTTTGAAATGCAAAAATGCATAGAATTCGTCGGATGATGAAGATCTGTTTATTAGTTTAAAAGAGTACCATAATAGACTTGGAGCAAACGACTATTACAGAATAGACCAGAATATACAGTAATACTATTTGACAGTACTATTAGCAGGATAAATGATTTAATACAGAATGCTGCAAAAGGAACCAAGATTATATTTAGATAAGCTGGTGAGACGTTTGGTCTCGCTAATAAGATAAGCAGATTGCTAGATGGTGAAAAAGGCGCAAAATAACAAAAAGAGTGTCACGTACAGGTGACACTGCTTTATCATACTCAAAAAGTAGAACGACGGTTGTATTGTCTTCATCAGGAATATCCATAGCTGTACGACTATCCGTTTAGAGAATACAGGACATAAATACGCGAAATAAAGCTTTATGAGGGAAGGAAAGGTTAATTTCTAAAGAAATACTAAATATATAGTAATGAGCTTGGAGAAACAGTAAGTGGTTGTAGTATTCCAATTACTATTTCCAGGTCTAAATTCATCGCAATTTTAAAGTAGAAAATAATCTGTGATGGAGACGTTATCTCTGACTCCGGAAAGAGTCTTTATAGAGATTTTGGATTTTTAAAAACGGCAAGGAAAGCCAGCATAAATGGACTAAAAAGCCAGGGAAGATAGCAAATCTACGCACCTTATGTGAGATAGCATATCTTTTTGAAGAAATAGATGTTTTGAAAAAGGTAATAATTACCTCGACATTTGCCTGAATGATGATTATGTAATCTATTATACTGACAGACTTGTCACCCATGGATACATCAATATCAGAGAGGTGACGATTTCAGAACCGGTGTTTGTGGAGGGATGCCATTATGTTACAGAGAAGGATGAGGTGTAAGATAGCCCTTATCCGAGATAGCTCCATTTGATTTAGATAGAGAACGCCGAGGAAATAGTATACGTATATACTGTGGAAGCGAAGAAATAGAGCTAACTGATTACTGGAAAGACGGAGACGTATGTGAAATACCGGTGAGCAGTCTTTCTTCAGGAACAATGTGTTATCAATAAGTATTGTTAGTTTAGAAAAATGCGGTCATTTATGAAAAACATTTTTCTCGTTCTAAGCAATTTAAGCATCTCTTTTAATAAAGATTGCTATGTTATGCAGGATGAGTTATGATGAAGCATTTGCTGATATTAGAATCAATGAAAGAAATGCAGAGGCATAATATTAGAATAAGGAAAAAGTCACAGCAATTGAATATGAGGATGGAAGTATAAAGGTTGATGTTCCAGGGCTATGACGTATCATTGGAACAACATTGATAACATTTATCCGGGAGAGATGTATGGATTGATGACATCAAGCAGGGAGCTGAGTTAGAGATAAACTGCTCATCGAATTGGATTTTAAAGTTGAAATCGGGGATGAGCGATTTTCGAATTCAAAAATAGATCTTTTGCTATTGCAGAGCAGGAAAAGAAGCAAGGCTTCTTATAACTATCGGTTACTGTTTCAGCGCAGAATCATAGGTATACTTTTGGGACAGATTATCTTTTCAGAAATGTTTATCAGGATGCCTGTGTTTACGTCTGATGAGAAATTTGATCTACTGGGATGGTGGCATTAGCTTGCTGGAAATCGGAATAAAAGAATCAGACTGATTTGTCAGTGACGAAGAGAATCAAAGCTTTACTCATTGGATTTGAAATTTGATGATAACAAAATTAGATTACCGGGAAGACTTCGTAGATGAATATACATATTCAATAGTTCTGGAATCGGAAGACGAGGCTGATTCTTGCGCAGGAAACGCAGTTCTTTGGAAACCTGAATAAATACAGATTTGAGAATAAAGTAATAGAAATCTTTTGAAGTTACTGAAGATGTTAAAGAAGGACAAAACCCAAGGAAATAAAAGCCTGTTTACATTGAGAGTATTAAGTTTATTGAAAAGAAATTTTGTGGCATCTGAAGATGGTGTTTTTGATATTTATGAAGGACAGATGTTTTTGTTGAGTACCTGATGGGGAAGTAAAAGTACTATTCACGTAAATACTATACCAACAAGCAAAACAGGTTTTTCGCTCTGTAAAATCAACCCGGTAAAAATAATCTATTAATGAAAAGCTGTTACGAATTGTAAACAGGGGGATGATGAAGGACTCTGTTATGATAATTTTGGAACTTCCTCAAGATTGGAGATTACAGATAGAGAACCAGGATTGGTGCAAAAATATAAAGATATGCTATTTATACGGGTCGAATGTAAAAAGGCTAAGAGCGCAGGTTACCACACTGTTATTTCCATATTCAAATGTAAAGGAACGATTTTGAAAAAGTATGTTGAGATAGATCAGCGTGAAGTTATTGGAAGCGGATGTATCAGGCAGCTATGATAATAAAATGCCGGTCGAGAACAGGTAAAACGTGGACCTGATTGAAATGATAATAAACTTGTAGATGTTCAGAAGTGGATCCTGAAACTATTTTTGGTACTTTGTTTTCAAAAGCTGCAGTAAAAGTTGTAAAGAATAGATTAAAAAGCAGCAGATGGAAGAACGCGTATCAGAAGTAATTAATCTTGTTGATGTCAGAACCTTTGACTCATTTGCTTCACAAGTATTGTACTGGGCAGGATGAAAAGTGAATATGATAACCTGCAATACTATGACATTGGAAAATTGAACTACGATGAGAGAATTAATCTGTTTACGAGTACTATAACGGATTTGCCAGAGCTAGTGGAACAATGTTGCCCATCTGTTTGTTGATGAGGTTCAGGTTGGTAAAGGAACGTGCACGTATGGTGCTTGCTATGATAAGAAATATACCGAGCACCTTCAGGAGTAACATTGCTTGGAAGATGCTTGTCAGTCAATATATGACTACCGAGACGGAAATGACCTGGATGACTTCAAAACAGTTTTATGGTGTTATGGCAAAATGATATGTAATTTGAGTACTATACATTTACAAGAAATTACAGACAAGGATGAACTGGCATATTTAGGTGATGGGATACAGAAAGCATATTTTAAGTGGAAGAATTAAAGACTGTCAGTCTTATTGACATAATGATGTTGGAAAACGAATACCTCAGTTCAAGGAGTATGATGCTGATAAGATAATGCAAAAGTAGTTTAAGAGAATTACTTGATGCGGAACTGTAGGAATACTAACCAGAACCAATGGTAAGGGCACTGAAAATATCAACGTGCTTTTGAAAGAAAAGGGAATTGAGTCACGTTTTAAAAAGAAACGATTACGAGATAACACATTAAATAAAGTGGATAGCTTTTACGACTAATGATTATGAGCTGACTTCAGTGGATGAAGATGACTTTACAACCCTATACAGATCAAAATAGCAGATCCTGAAGACGCAGAATCGTATGAGGTGTGGAATGCTATAAAAAGAAGCTGCGCGCGTTTCGTCAGAAAGAATTGGTGTGAGATATATTGAAGGGCGTAATGACTAATTCAAGATCTATGGTGCTATATTCGCATGAAAGGGTATCTGATTTAACTGTTACGAATATTCATAGAGGAAAAGGACGAGAATTTGACGCAGTATTAGTTGAAAACGATATTTTTCTGAAAATGAAAAAGAGTTAGAAGAACATAAAAGTTTGCTATGTCGCATTGACTCAGACCTAAGCGTGAGATATATAGAATAAATGTCAAAAGGCAGATTATATTCGAATTGACAAAGAAGGCGATAGGCGATGCTTCAAATCTGATTATGTAGAGTATAACAAAACAACGTTTGACGTATTTTGAAGTTACAGGGAGCCAGATATAGATTTAAGATCCTTTGTGCGAGAAAGTGGAGTACAACTTTATATCAGAGAATACTATGATGATCCTCGTAGGAAAGAAAATTGTTTTTGATTAAAGATAAACATAAGTCGGAGTTTGTAGCGTTACAAGATTGTTCTTATTGAAGATAATTATGTTCTTGGATATACAAGCAAAGAATTTTACGAGTCATTAAGTGAGTGATGCATATAGTTTATAAGTTACCTTCAAAGACGCAGAATTGTACTTAATGTCTATCCGGAGCGTTTTACAGACATATATGTCGATGATGTTATTTCTGTAATTGATCAGCTTGATGGCTCAGAAATGGGCGTAAAAAGCCTTTTGGAGAAATGGTCACTTGGAATGCGAGTTACCATTGTTGGTTATAGCAAAGCGAAATATTAATAGGAGAATAAGATAGCAGATTATAAAAAGAGTTCTATGATACCGAAAAGGAAATCATAGACAGTAAGACCTTATTGGTATCATATGAAGATGAAATACTGGTTGAGCGTCCTACACAATATTATGTTATAGGAAAAACTATATCCAAGAGCAAAGGATGAGCAGAATGATGAAAGCGATACAGATGAGGATGTCAACAACAAACTCTGGTATGGATCAGAATACTGATTCATGTGACGTGCATTGGCGTCCTACAAACGTTATTGATCCAGAGTACTATGGGTTGTTAGCATTACAGTAAAAGCCAGTGTTAAGCAAAATAAAAGTGTCTGTAAGCTATGCTCAGTATCATTCAAATACAAAGGAAGAGGTAGATAAAGGACTTGATGTTAGTAAATATGAAAAATGATGTGACAGATAAGACGTTATTTTGGGTTAGAGAGCGGGGAAAACAGACATTTGTATTTGATATAGGAAAGATAAAGAATACAGGTGTTAATAGAGATATATCTTGGGTCGTTCACTCACCAAAACATTTGAGAGTGAAACAGTTAATACCATAGTTCTCACTGTTTCAAGTATGTAATTGATCAGTTTGATTTTGATGAAAAGAATAATTACACTTTATTTCATGCAGAAATTGCTATCGTACTCCGATGAAATGAAGGAAGCGTGTTTACTTCTGTCCGTGAGACAGAATTGAGGCTTACTGATGATGAAAGAACTATCAGAGCTTGATGTGTTATGTGCAGCTAATAATAATGGTTGCTTTGGTAAAGAACATCAGTTGTGTGCTGTTGAATGGGATGTAGAGAAAGGTGGAACCGGACTATATTAAGAGCTCGTTTATGCCTGCATTTAGTCTTCTTCAAATGAAGCGCGTCAAATAAAGGGATGACCTGGTGTTCCAACATGAAATATTTACACTGAGGGAGATGCCGAAAAATAATTGCTAATTGAGAGTTTTGTAGATGAATATAGAGACTGGATTAAGAGGCTTAAAAGTCCACTTCAAAGAATATGCGGAAAGTGCAAATAATAATATAAATAAGTGTCCTGACTGTTTGTGCAGAGAAAATTGAGCAAACAGTTAAAGACTCTCGGAGAGTGCGACGGAAAATGGAAATGCATGGAGCTTTTAGATAACCTGCAAAGCAGAAACTATGTACATCACAAAGAGCTGACAATCCAATAATAAAAGGGTGGAAAGGGAGCAAAAGATGAGATATTAGTCAGGTATCCGTTTCAGCTTGCGTTATGCTGTGAGATAATGTCATTGTAGATCCGACTGAGATGACAGAAAGACGGTTGATTTGTTGTGGTTTCCTACTGGTGGTGAGTAAAACCGAGGCATACTTAGGAATTGCTGCATTTTTGTATTTTTACAGAAGACTAAGCTATGGAAGAAGGTGTAGACGGTGTAACTGTTTTGATGAGATATACCTTACGATTGCTAACGATTCAGCAGTTTGAAAGAACAGTAGTATCTTGATTTGCGCTTGCGAATTGCTACGAAAGAAATATGCTTTACGGGCAGAGAAATATCAATTGGATTATGGGTTGAAAATAAACTTACCCCGAATTACGATTGAAGTGGCAGATACTACTTTGGCAAAAGTTAGCATAACAATGGAAATGTAGATCAAGATGAGGCGGATCCATGTCAGATAAAAGATTTGTCCTTGCGTGCGGTAAAAGAGATATATCCTAAGAATTATTCTGTACATGCTGCAAAAACACGTATGAACATAAAGTGTACAAATGGCGAATGCGTTTTTCAAAAGAGGAAAGCCTGCCTATTCATTTAATCGATGAGGAATTTATGGAACTCGACCAACATTTATAGTTGCTACGGTGGATAAGTTTGCTCAGATTACGTTACAAGATAAACCGGCGGCGTTGTTTTCAGTCGATAAGCAATGCCTTCCTCCTGAATTGATTATTCAAGATGAGCTACATCTTATTTCCGGACCATTGGAACAATGACTGGAATCTATGAGGCTGCAATAACAAAAATATGTGAACGTGATGGGGTACCAGTAAAGGTTGTAGCTTCAACAGCAACTATTCGTAATGCGGATAAGTCAGATTAGAGCTTTATATGGAAGGAAATTTGCTCAGTTTCCGCCGCAAGGAATATGCGCAGATGACTCTTTTTGGTATGAGATCAACTCCAGATGAGAGACCGGCAAGACTATATATGGGAGTTATGAGTTGATTGCTACTTTACCACAACACTTATAAGAGTGTATGCGGCATGGCTGTTTGCCTCCAGATATCTGATTGATAAAGGATATAGCGATAAAGCAATCGATAATTTCTGGACGTTAACTGGATATTTTCAACAGTATTCGAGAATTGGGTGGGCACAGCACAGGTTGTAGATGATATTCAGTAGATATCAATACTTAAAGGATAAGAAATTTGCGGATTTTAATCCTAAATTTACCGGAAATAATAAATATGAGTATTCTGAAGAATTAACGAGTCGAATGACGAATGACCAGATTTCAGATATCATTCAGACTCGACTCAAGGTCCCATATACAAGTGAGCAGGGTGAAGATGTACCATTTGATACTTGCATCAAATATGATTTCAGTCGGCGTCGACGTGGGTAGATTGGGAACGATGGTTGTTGCTGGATCAACCCAAAACAAATGCTGAGAGATGCAGGCTACAAGTCGTGCTGGACGTGATAATCCGGTATTGTGTTTATGATTTATAATGCATCTCGTTCTAGAGATAGGTCGCACTACGAACAGTTTTTAAGATATCACGCTGCACTATACCGTTATGTAGAAGCTGACAAGTTTGACACCTTTTTCAGATAGAGCCAGAGATAGGGGGCTTCATGCATTGTTGTAACGTTAGGTAGATACGATGTGTCCTGAGTTGCTCGAAATGAAAATGCTGCAAGATTTGATCCGTCTCTTCCAGAAGTTAAAGAAGTTGAGGATATTATGATGAAACTATGTTCAGATTGTTGATAAACGTGAGTTAGATAATGTAATAAAGCAGTGAAGTTCATTGAAATGAAATGGGCAGAAGAGGCTCAAGGTGAACTGTGGTATCACAGAAAAGAAGAGATCTTTGTTAAAAAGAAGATATCGAAGAAGATGATAGATTTAGATGTATGAATAGTGAAGAAGCGTTGAAAAGCAGTCTGGATTATATTTGCTAGGAGATTAATTATGAGGATTGGACCAAAAAGCGCCAAAACAAAGAGAAAGATGCACAGGAAAGTGGAAAACACATTACAATTACTGCATTCGCTCCTGAGGGAGCAATAGCAGATATGCCGGATTATTCTGTTATTCTGGCAGCTACTGATTATTGGAACTATGACAGCCCTGTAATACATAGAACCTAACCTTGAAAGATTGCTTGGTATAAAAGGTTTTAAAGAACCATATGCCAACGATTCAGAAAACCCTAAAGGAAATCCAGACGTACCAGCATCCTGGTTTCGAGGATGCATTTTTGTCCGAAATGTGGAGACTTGGAGGATTATAAATTGTTTGGAGATGCAAAACATAAGAAATGTGCAGTGCGGAAGACAGTTGGTTCCTTCACGTTTTGTTTGTTCATATATCAATGGTCATCAGAAGATTTTTCCGATAAATGGTGGGTTCACTATGGAAACTATTCGGAATGTCCCTCTGGTGATAAGTGGGATCAGATTAGTGTTGAGTTCAAAAATACAACCGGTGGATTATCAGCATTGTAATCAAGTGTGCGGTGCGGTAAAACCAGAACTATGGAAGGTTGCATGAGTGAGGATGCGTTAGCGATATAAATGTAAAGGTAAAAGACCATGGATGGGATTTGATAAACAGTTTGATGATGTGGAAAATTGCATGGTCCGATGAAGACGTTACAGCGAGGGGCATCTAATGTTTATTTTAGCGTAACACAGAGTGCGTTAACGATTCCGCCATAGTCAAAGATACAGAAAGCGATTTAAGCGATAAGTGGGAAGAAGTAAAGACTGTTTGATAACAAAATGGATGATGAAAATATAAAGATAGTTCTTGGAGTATCTATATTTCGTCAAACAATACTAGAAGGAAGATATTCTGCTGACGATTACTTCAAGGTAGCTAAGGAGCGTTATCAGATGGAAAACCCTTCAGAGGAAGTAGAGATTGAAGATAACTATACAGAGAAGAATCTTTATCTAGACGAATATGAAGCATTATGCCAGGATATGAGCAAGATGAGGATGACATGGAACCGGAACAATTTATTGCGGTTAAATCTGAGATTCCTGACATCTTGGATGGATTTGTAGAATCTGTAATGCTTGTAAAAAGGCTTCGTGAAGTATTAGCTGTCAAAGGATTTAGGCGCATAACCCCAGAAAAACCACACCCAGATGATAACAGAGCTGTTGGGATGGATGGAAGGGAATATCAACCTGTTTGGAACAAACCACATGATTGGATGCCGGCAATACAGATGCGTGGTGAAGGCTTGTTCCTAAAAATTCGATGAAGAAAAATTAAGAGAATGGGAAGACAGGAATTCCCGCTAGGTATGATCTAATGAAAGAACGTTTGGGAGACTACAATATTGGCAAAGGCATGATGTCGCCAAGATATGTAGTTTTGCATACATTTGCTCATCTTCTCATAAGACAATTAACTTTAGAATGTGGTTATTCAGGAGCTGCGTTGAAGGAAAGTACAGTACATTTCCAGACTCAGATAAGCCTATGGCAGGAGTGCTAATCTACACTTCTTCTTCAGATTCAGACGGTAGTCTTGGAGGATTGGTAAGACAAGGTGAACCAGAATTATTAGAAACAACAATTAGAAATATGTTACAGGAGGCTTCCTGGTGTTCATCGGATCCCTATGTAGTGATTCAACGGCTCAAGGATTCAATTCTCTGAATTACGCGGCATGTCATGCTTGTATATTATTACCGGAAACCAGCTGTGAGTCTAGAAATTGCTTGCTGGATAGAGTTTCTATAGTTGGAACCTATGATGATAGAAGTCTTGGATTTTTCGGAGAACTACTTGAGGAGGAAGAATAAATGGCTAGGATGATACCAGCTACAATAAGCCCTGATGTTAAAAGTCCGGCCGAAAGAATGATCTATAGTTGGCTGAGCGATTTAGAATGGGAAAATTGCATTGTTTTACATTCGTTGGGAATGGCTGAACATCGTTGACAAAATATTTGGTGAAATAGATTTTGTTGTCATCGCTGATGAAGGAGTTTTATGTATAGAAGTCAAAGGAGGTATTGTTAAACGCCAAGGTGGTGATTGGCATTTTATAAATCGATACGGCAAGGATTCTACAAAAGGAAGGTCCTTATCAGCAAGCGCAGGAAATGAACAATCGTTAAGATTATACTTGGAAAAAGGCTTAAAAAAATAAACAGGATCCTGTTGTAGATGTGCTTATACCAGTGCGTTATGACTCCGGATTGTGTGATTGATGCGGATGATAATACAGAAATTATACCTGAAATTACTTTTGATAAAGAAATACAAAAAGCAGATTTGCTCAAGTTTTTGAGAGATCTTTTAAGTATTGGAAGGATAAGACGATGGAAAAACATCATTTTTCTGGAAGACACTTGCAGGATGAGGATAAAGAACGATTAGTAAGTATTCTTCGTGGTGACTTTGCGTTTGTTCCGTAATGTCATTAGCGTTAAAAAGAACGGATGAGATGCTGGCTCTTTAACAGATGAGCAGTACATAATCATGCAGGATTTCACTCAAAGAGAATGCTGGTTTACGGTCCTGCAGGTACAGGGAAAACGATGCTGGCTATGGATCAGTGCAGAAAACTGAAAGCAGAAGGATATAACGTGTTGTATTTATGCTACAACAAGTTAATTGCAAACTATGTAAGAAGAATTTTGAACTAGAGAAGCGGGATATAGATGTTTCGACTCACATAGTTTTCTTATGAAGAAAAACTGGTGAAACTGAAATCGAAGATGCAAATTTCTTTTACAGACATCTTGCTCAATAAATTCATAGATGGAATTGATGAGTATATGCCAGATAATGAGAAGTATGATGTTCTGGTTATCGATGAAGGACGAAAGATCTAATGAATACAGTTTCTGTCTTGTGCCTGGAAGGAATGGTAAAAAGGCGGTCTGAGCAAGGAAGATGGACTATATGTTATGACAAAAATCAAGAATATCTTTGGGAAATACGAAGAACTTCAGGATATTTATGATGAATTAGAAGATTATGGTGCTTCATGCTATGAGCTTTCGGTAAACTGCAGAAACACAAAAGCAGATTGCAACAGGAAACTGGTATGCAACAAATATCACGCAGGCTTCAATAATGAAGGCTGATGGTGAAGTAGTTGGTTACCACAAATATGATAGTAAGGCTGCTGAAAAAACTGATGTTCTGAAACTTATTAGACGACTTCTTTCGGAAGGAATTAGTAGAAACGATATCGTTATTTTATCTCCATATAGAATGGATAACGAAAATAGCTGTCTTTATAATGCATCCATTCCATCTGATATTGGTGAGATAAGATTAAATGAATTTAATAAGCTGGATAGCGATGAGTTTATCAGATTCTATACAGTAAAAAGGCGCGTTCAAATATGTGAAGCGAGAGTGATAGTGTATATCGATATTGAAGGTTTTGAAGAAGATGATGAAAGATTATTAAACGTATGTAGCTATGTCTAGGGCAAGAACTCTTCTTGAGGTGTTTATAAAGCTGATTTGGAAGAAGACGCCAAAGGATGATGTTAAATATTTATAATCTATAAAATGCGTATGCCAAAGTAGTTGTAAAAGGTTTGATAATATGAAGATAGACGTTGTTTGACTGGGGAGCAGCTATTGATATCAATGGTGACTTGCATATTGTATTTCTAATTGATTGGGGATATATAGATTCCTTTTCAAAGTCTCAGTTAGAAAAGGCATGGTGACGTTTTGAGCTCAATTGAGATTAAAAAAATTAGTATAACAAAACTTGATACAGATGCCATTGTTAGTACTGCTAATGAAGGGGCTGTTAGAAGGTGGTGGAGTATGTGGAGCATCTTCCTAGAAGCGGGTTCAGTAGAACTCACAAAGGCTTGTAACGCTATTGGTGGGGGCAAGACCGGAAATGCTGTGATTACTCTAGGGTTTAATCTCCCAGCAAAGTATGTGATTCATGCTGTAGGGACCACGATGGTTTGACAGCAAGCATAATGAACCTAACCTTCTTTACAGTGCTTATAAACAATCATTGCTTATAGCAAAAGAAAATGGGTTGCATTCTATAGGCTTCTCTTATATCTGCTGGTATTTTTGGCTACCCTTTGGATGGAGCATGGATAAAAGCCATTCAGGCTTGCAACGACTTTATTTGTAATAATTTGGACCACGATATTAAAGTTATCTTTTGCTGTTTTGATGATAAGATTCTTTCACATCTGGAGAGAAAATTATTAAAGATATCGTACTAGATGTGAAAGTTAAGGATAGTGTAATTAAGTGGTGCGAAAAATATACGGTTCTTTTTCATTCTATAAATGAGGATGATGAGTTAAGGTGTTTTTTTAAAGGCTATAATGTATATCAGCTGCCTCAGGGACATCACGGGCTGTATCATATTTTAAAATGTCTGATGCAGAAGCCTCGAGCAATGTGGTAATTACGGATTATGGTAATGTTGTTGAAGATGGAAGTTTTCTGACAGAGATTTATCCTGTCCTTCAAGAGAATGGCTGTACACTCTTACAGAAAAACAAATCCTCGCAGTTATTGCTGGCATGTCAGATGATATATTTTGGGAGGGCAGTTGGATAGGTGAATCTGTTGCAGATGGACATAGTAGTATTAGTAGATGCTTTGTTAGAAAATGAGTGATTTTATATAAGACATTAAGAGTCTTACTTAATAGTACCCTGAATCCGTGAGTTAAAAATCTAAATTTCACGAAAAATGCCTATATACCGTAGTGGCTTAAGTTTTATGTTTATTACACCACCCATGAAGTGAAGCCGTAATGCGATATAATAGTCCTATAAATCAATGGTTTCGGGAGAAAAATATCATGAATCATAACCGTCATATTACACTTGAAAACAGTAAATAATTAGTCAAATATACAAACGAGCGAATCATCCTGCAAGCGGTCTTGCGGTCGTAGGAGTATTGTTTGCAAAAGCTACTCACCCAAAAACTTAACCATATGGATGTGACTAAGAACCGTTCCCAGCACCAGATTAAGAATGGAGATATTATCTGTGCACTTCCCGACGGCATGGTACCTGTAGACATTGATGTTACGCCTATGGACAATTCAAAGACTTCAAAGCAGGGTGTTTCAAGAACCTATAAGGGCTTTGACGGCTATGCGCCAATGATGGCATACATCGGTACTGAAGGCTATGCAGTGAATTTTGAACTCCGTGAAGGAAAGCAGCACTGCCAGAACGGTACAGTGGAATTCCTTCTCGAGACAATAAACCTGTGTAAGAAGCTTACTGATAAACCTCTTTTGGTAAGGCTTGATTCAGGTAATGATTCTATTGATAATATTGCTGTCCTGATAGATAACGGATGCAGCTTTATTATCAAAAGGAATCTGTGGAGGGAAAGCAGGGAAGAATGGTTTCAAATGGCAAAACGTACTGTAAGGATATAACAACCCCTAGAGAAGTGAAAACTGTTTACATTGGAAGTGATTGGAAAGAGGTGGCAAGTAAACGGTTTGAGAAAAACCTTACCCTTCGTGCAGGTTATGAAATAACCGAGAGGACAATTGATAAAAAAGGTCAATTCTTCCTTCCTGCAGATATAGAGGTTGAAACCTGGTGGACAAATCTCGGTAAAAGCGACCATGAAATCATTAAACTCTATCACGCACATGGTGAGTGCGAGCAGTACCACAGCGAGGTAAAGAGTGACATGGACGTGGAAAGGCTTCCGTCAGGGAAGTTTGAAACCAAAGCACTTGTGCTGGAGCTTACGGTTATAGCTTACAACATATTCCGTAGACTTAGCAGAGCACTATAGGCAAACGCGCTCCAAGACAGAAGAGGGCTGTTAAGTGCAGGCGCTTACGAACTGTAATAAGTGACCTTATAATGATGGCGTCACATAACCAGCCATGTCGAAAGTAGCTTATTCTGGGCTTAGGAAAAAGCAATGTATGGCGGCATATTTGTGCTGGGTTAAATGGAAAACAACTCAAGGATTCAGGTAAAAGAAAATGGAGGCTTTTGATGCTAGTAACAGATTTGATAAATTTGATTTTATGTATTTTGTCTTTTTCTTTTGGCAGCGATTTCGTTGTTACAGTTGTTATAACTTTAAGACAAAATCACAAAATGATTCAGAATAGTACACTACCTCATGTTATTGCCTTTGCTCAAGTCACAAACTTTCAGCGTCCGACTTTTATCTTATTCTAAAGAACTTTGGGGCATCTGGTGCAACTATTGATAAGTTTGAAAGTAGCATTGACTTTGAACCAAGTTTCATTTAGAAAAGAAATAACACCATTTAATAATATTGAAGGAACATTTCTTGCACCTGGTACAGACTATAACAAGTTCACTATGTGCACAGTGATTACAGAAAGAGGAATTAGAGATTTAAAAATTAAACTGAATTATAATGATGGAATAAATTCTTATGAGCAAGAGTGCCCAATTAACTATAAAGCATATATCGAAAATGTAATTGTAGAGCAGATACCAAAGATAAGGAGTTACATATAATTTCTCATGCTTTACAGGACTTGAGTTGAAAAACAGTTTTAGCATCTCAAAGATATGATTGTTGATAATTTTTGACCCAAAACATGGGATATTTAAACTAGAATCTGAAATAATAAGAGTTGGCAACGATAATCTAGATGGTATATATATTGTGTGCAATAGAAATGGAGTATCTGCTCAAAAACTTAGTAATATACTTACTAGGAAATGACATTAAAAAGAGTGAAGCTTTTTAAGAGTGATTTTCCTTGAGGGAACAGTACCGACATACGACTCATATATGCAATTAAAGAAAGCAATTGTTTCCAGAAATAAAAGTGATGCTCGGGCTGATTTGTTAGCTGAATAGGATAGACTTCTCCTTCCCAACACATATAATATTCATAAGAATAAATCCCAGGGTGGGTAATGAAGAAACTGTCTGAGGAGTTGTTGAAGGAATATCATAGGTAGTGTATGAGATATCAGATGAAATGGTCGTGGAGGAAATTAGCTAAGCTCATTGTTATTAGTTTTTCAAGTTGCGTATTATCTAGATTTAGCTTATAATGATGGAAAGAAGGGTTAGGGGGAAAAGTAATATTGAATACAGAGATAAAAATGCAGTAAATATCGCTGGAGACAAGGCACAGTATGATAATCGAGTGAAGAGAATATTGTCAGAGAAGCACATATTGGCTCATATTTTTAGCAAAAACAGTCGATGAATTTAAAGGATGAATCTAGCAGATATAGTGACATATATTGAAGGTGAGCCTAAGATAGGTATTGTACCAGTAGAACCTGGACTAACCAATATAGAAAAAGAACAGATGAGTCAGGACAAAGGATTAAAAGGCTTGAACTCTGAGAATGTGGAAGCAAACGAAGGGCTTTGATTAGGTTTGACATTATATTTTATGTACGCTTAAAGAATGGACTTTCACAGATAATAGTGAATGTTGAGGCTCAGAAGGATGAACCTGTTTCATATAAGATACTAAATAGAGCAATACTTCTATGTGAGCAGACTTATATCGTCACAAAAGGAAAGAGATTTTGTAAATACTAAACTATGACGATATAAAGCAGGTATTCAGCATCTGGGTATGTATGAATATGAGTAATAATAGTCTAAGCTCATTTTCACCTTAAAAAGATGAGATGTTAGAGCCTTATGACTGGAAGGGAAATGCAGACTTACTTAATATCGTGATGATTGGAGTGACAAATGAGCTTCCTAAACATGATGAAAAATACGAGTTACACCGCTCTGATAGGAGCTTTATTGTCAGATAGATTAAAGAGAAAATGAGAAACTTGATATTATAGAAAAGGAATATAAAGATTCCTCTTAGCAACGATTTTTAGAAAAGGAAGTGGATACTGTGTGTAACTTAGCTCAGGGAATAGTGGATAGGGTAACAGAGGAAGTAACAGCAAAAGAATTTGATAGACTTTATCATCAGATATGTACAATAATAAATTTTCAATGGAACAAATTTCACTTGCCACAAAAAGAGTGTAGATGAGTTAAAAGAATAATTGAAGACATGAGACAGTTTTCAGTCATAGACCTAATAAAGGAAGTGGATACTATGTAACTTGAGCTTAGGAATTGAAGAGCTACGGAAAAGGCGATTGAAAGTGTTGTGATGAAGATGTACAGTAATAATTACTCGTTAGAACAAATTTCAGATATCACTGATAAGAGTAGAAAAATATAATTGAAAAATGATAAAAGGTTTTGGCATAAGTTTAACCAAGTTGTAAAAGTACATATTTGTAAGAGAAGTGGATACTATGTGAACTTAGCCGAGGAATAGTGGATCGAGACGCTTGAAAAGTGTTGTGATGAATATGTTTAAGAACAAATTCTCATTGGAACAAATCTCACTTGCTACAAAAGAGTGTAGATGAAGTAAAAAGAATAATTGAAGAGCATGAGGCGTTTAGTGTAATCTAAATCTGTGAAGTTAAATCCTAACTTCTGAAAACGCCTACAATACTCTGGTTTTATTGGCTGAAGAATTCACGCTAAAAGCACTATTTTGTAGACAAAGATAAATTGAAATGTAGGGCGTGAGAGTAAGTTCACGCCTATTTCGATGAGAAACCCTATCAGCCCTTCCATCCTTGCTTTCTCCCTCCCACCTTGTATAATATTCATAAGAATAAATCCTGTGGGGTGGGTAATGAAGAAACGAAAACTATTTTGTGAAATTTCTCCATTTACATATGAAATTTCCTTGTGGAAAGAAAAGAATCAAAGAAGGGTAAGGATTTTAAGAATGTAACCGATTTGCGAAAAGGAAAAGCAGACAGAGAAACTCCCTGTCCTACTTTTACGAGCACAAGTCCTTGATGAGGAGAATGCTTGGAGGTGTAAGGCAGGTTTACAGGAAAATAAGGTGGTGAATCTTGGCGCGGCAACCTAAGGTTTCAGAGATATTGATTAAGCTCTGGCGATGACCTTTTCGTTTTGGAGACTTGTGGGCAATTGCACTGCGAATAAAGGCTACAAAGAGGGGATGACCATTTCTCTTGGAAAGGTTTCGGAAGGAGTTGGCGGTGGAATGTGCCAATTTACCAATCTACTGCACTGGATGGTGCTTCATACACCTCTTACTATCACTGAACACCACCATGATGACGGCTTTGACCTCTTTCCAGACTTTGGGAGACAGGTTCCTTTGGGACGGAACTTCCATTTTTCTAGCAATCATATAGACTATAGATTTAGAAATGATACAGACCAGACCTTTCAGATTCTTGTGTATACAACTAAAGAGTACCTCTGTGGAGATTCGCTCTGAAAAGGAATTGTACGTGAGCTATCACGTGTATATAAAGGACGAAAAAGTTTGTGCGTGAGGGAGGACATTTACAGGGTTGGAAAGGTGTATAGAAGGTGTAGTACAAAAATACAGGAAGGCTATCTGAGGAGCTATTGAAGGAAAATCATAAGGTGATGTATGAGATTGAAAGAGAAAAAGGCTAACGTGGAGAAATAGCTAAGCTATTTGTTATTTCTCTTTCAAGTTGCGTATTACCTAGATTTGGCTTATGACTATGGAAAAGAAGGGTTGGGGGAGAAGTAATATTGAATACAGAGATATGCAGTAAATATCGCTGGAGATAAGGCTCAGTATGATGAGAATGCCAAAAGGCTTTTAGGGAAATAAGTGCATACTTGCACATATTCTTACAAGTACAGTTGAAGAATTTAGGATATGAATCCCGTAGATGTGAAGGGATATATCGAAGGAGAGCCTTGTATAGGTTCTGTTCCCGTAGAGCCTGGATTACTAATACAAAGCAGGATGGGAAAAAGGATAGCAGGACTTAATTCAGAAAGTATAGACATAAATGAAGGTACGGTAAGATTTGATATTGTGTTTTATGTGAGACTGAAAGATGGAGTATCACAGATTATAATAAATATTGAAGCACAGAAAGGTATACCATCAGAATATCATATCTTAAACAGGGAATTTTCTATGCATGTAGGTTAATATCTTCTCAGAAAGAAAGAGACTTTGTAAATACTAATTATGATGATATTAAGCGTGTTTATACCATTTGGATTTGTATGAATATGCCTCGAAAACAGTTTGGATTATTATCAATTAGCTAACAGGAAAGTTTTAGGCTCTAAGAAATGGAAGGAAAGCAGGACATGATTAATATAGTACTAATCGGTCTTGCGTAAAGGACTTACCTGAACACGATGAGAAGTATGAGTTGCATCGTTTACTGGTAGCATTGGTGTCTAAGAAGCTTTACTAAAGTGAAAAACTGGAAATTATTGAAAAAGAATATAAAATTCCAGTAAATGATAATTTGAGAGCGATGTGAATGTTAGTGTAATTTAAGCCAAGGAATAGTAGATGAAACAAAGATAGAGGTAATGATAAATATTGTTATGAAACTATGCATAAAAACAAATTTTCACTGGAACAGATTTCTCTGCAACCAATAAGAGCATTGAAGAAGTTAAAAATAATTGAAGAGAATGAACCAGTACTGGCATAATCTAAGAAACCAACACAAAGAAAGTATCTCATCTGCGATTACAAAATACTTAGCAAAACAGCAATCAAAGGAGCAGGAAAAACCTATTTCCTGCTCTCTTTTCGTACTTTTCTGTTTTTATGCTATATTTATACTCAAAATCAGCTCATTTAGTGACTTTTAGGAGAATAAACCATGGATCACTTCATTTTACATAGCGAATACGCCCCTCACAGGAGACCAGCCACAAGCCATAGAAGAGCTTGTTAAAGGCTTTAAGGAAGGCAACCAGTTCCAGACTTTACTTGGGGTTACGGGTTCAGGAAAGACATTTACGATGGCAAATGTCATAGCCAAACTTAACCTTCCTACCCTTGTCATTTCACACAATAAAACCTTGGCGGCTCAGCTCTACGGTGAGTTCAAGGAATTCTTCCTGAGAACGCGGTAGAATACTTGTATCGTACTACGATTATTATCAGCCTGAGGCCTACGTGCCTTCCTCTGACACCTACATAGAAAAGGATTCTGCCATAAATGATGAGATAGACAAGCTCCGCCACTCCGCCACAGCAGCACTCTCTGAGAGAAAAGATGTTGTTGTGGTTTCAAGTGTGAGCTGTATATACGGACTTGGAGATCCTATCGACTACGAGGATATGACGCTCTCAGTGCGCCCGGGGCAGATAAAGGACATGGAAGAGGTTGTAAAGAGGCTAGTGGACATTCAGTACACCAGAAATGATATGGACTTTAAGCGTGGTACATTTAGAATCCGAGGCGATATTGTTGAAATATTCCCGGTGGCTTCCACAGACAGAGCCATCAGGCTTGAGTTTTTTGGTGATGAGATAGACAGGATATCAGAGGTTGATGTCCTTACAGGAACGGCACTTGCAGAACTCTCCCATGTGGTAGTCTTCCCGGCTTCCCACTATGTAGTTGCCCTGAAAAATGAAAGAAGCTCTTGCAGAAACTTGAGGATGAACTTGACCTCAGGGTAAAGTATTTTAAGAGTGAGGACAAGTTGATAGAGGCGCAGCGTATCAAAGAGAGAACTAATTTTGACATAGAAATGATGAGGGAAACAGGATTTTGCTCCGGTATAGAGAACTACTCAGGTCCTCTTTCGGGAAGACCGCCGGGCAGTATGCCTTTTACCCTTATCGACTATTTTCCAGACGAATTCCTCATCATAGTGGATGAGTCACATATCACGATTCCACAGATAGGAGGGATGTATGCAGGAGACCGCTCAAGAAAGACTACGCTTGTAGACTACGGTTTCAGACTGCCTTCAGCCCTTGACAACAGACCTCTTAATTTTACCGAATTTGAAAATAAAATAGACCGCATGCTCTTCGTATCTGCAACTCCTTCGGAATACGAGGCAAAGCACGAGCTTCTTAGGACTGAGCAGATAATAAGACCGACCGGACTTGTGGATCCGGAAATCAGCGTAAGGCCTACAGCGGGGCAGATTGACGACTTGATAAGCGAGGTCAAGAAGGAAACTGAGAAGAAAAATAAGGTTCTTGTAACCACACTTACCAAGAAGATGGCGGAAGACCTCACCGACTATATGAGGGAAGCTGGTATAAGGGTAAGATATCTGCACTCCGACATAGATACTCTCGAAAGGTCTGAGATTATTAGGGATATGAGGCTTGATGTCTTTGATGTACTGGTTGGTATCAATCTCTTAAGAGAGGGACTTGATATACCCGAGATTACTCTGGTAGCAATCCTTGATGCAGACAAGGAGGGCTTCCTTCGTTCTGAAACTTCCCTCATCCAGACCATAGGTAGGGCAGCAAGAAATGCAGATGGCCATGTAATAATGTATGCAGATACAATCACAGGCTCTATGAACAGGGCTATAACGGAGACTGAGAGAAGACGTGCCATCCAGATGAAGTACAATGAGGAGCATGGAATCATTCCTCAGACGATAAAGAAGAAGGTTCGTGACCTTATCAGCATATCTAAGAAGGTTGAGGAAGACAGCTCCAAGATAATAAAGGATGCTGAATCTATGAGTGAGACTGAGCTTAAGGCTGTTATCAAGGAGCTCACCAAGAAGATGAATCAGGCAGCAGTTGAGCTGAACTTCGAGCTAGCCGCCAAGCTTAGAGATGAGATTATAGAACTTAAGAAGCATTTGGTTGATTTGACGGCTATGTGAAGTGGAGAAAATGCCTAAAGTAGAGATATGAGTAAGTAACTGTTTTTGAAAATATCTTTCGAGAGACCGAAGAGAAGAGAGCAATATCATAAACCGCAAAAGATTTCGCGTTTAGGAAAACGAAACTTGGAGTAACATATTAATAAACTATGTTACTGCGATTGCAAATGTGTATATTTAGCTTTCTCTTTGGTCTCTGATTAATTTAACAATAATTTCTGTAATTTATATTAAGTCTCCATTAACAACAAGGGTTAATTATTTATAGTTTTATTAAATACTCCTTGACAAAAATATACAAAAATAGTATAAAAATAAGGATTAATCAGACAATATAGATAAAAACTATAATTAATATCATTTATAGGGAAAAATCTATAAAACAATGATTGATAATAGCTAATCAATTCACATTGAAGATAAGTTATATCTATGGTATTTGCTTGAGAATTCATTAATCAGCTGTTTCCGTACAACTCAGCAAAATTAAATCTTGAATAATATGGGTATAATCAGTCGGCTCTAAGTAATCGTTTAAGTAGCAACTTTTATTTATTTTATTCACGATGAGGAGAATCAAAGATGAAGAAAAGCGTTATTAGCTGGACTTTTGTCAGTTCGTTGGCATTTAGTTCAGTTGCCATTACCTGCAAGGGCATACTCTGCATTTGAAATTAACAGGCGGCTCAATGATGACAGCCTATACGGATGAAGTGCCAGTAAAAATATCTATAGAAGTGCAGGTCGTTGAGAAGAATTGATTTTCGATAGTAGTAAGGAGATATCGATGGGGCTAACAGTGAATAGATGGGTTGTTGCCTGTAAGGCCGTGAAATCGAGTTATTCTGGGTTGCAAGCAAGGAATAATATTTTACAGCTATTAGATATTTGAAATATAATATGATGTTATGAGTTTGGCGTTGATGGGCAATTCAAAAGAAACTGCTGGGTTACTTTAAGATAGTTAATGGAGTTGGTGAATATAACAAAGAAGAAATTAAGATCAAACTGGACGTGGTTACCTCGAAATTAAAGTTAAAAATTAAAATAACAGACATAAATGGGTTCATCAATTCGTTGAAGTTGTCTATGATGGAAAACCTGTTGAAGATGATCTTAATTAATGTTATGCCAGATGTGGGTGTAAAAACTTGACGGAGGAACCAAAAGGGGAAAAAATAACAACAAAGATGATGAATTACTGGTTACAGATTATTTCATATTCAAAAGATTGCAGAATGAAACTTGCGAATGATGATAAGTCTAAGCTAAGTTAGGTTAAAGAAAGTAATGATAAAGATATTACTAATGCATTTTATATTTGTTGATGAAGATGGTAGGCTTGGATGGAAGAATACTCTATAGTTTGATAATAAGACAAAGCCATTTAACAAAATTACAATTGAAAAGAGACTGAAGCCCCTCTTTACACAGGCTACTGTTGTAGCTATTGGCGTACAGCCGGTAGAAGAGCTTAAAGACATTTCAGACGACAAGACTGCTCTTGGTGAGTCATCAGGAGCAGCAGTAAAAGGCAAGAGAATTGCTCCGGGTAAGGATGTAAAGGTTGCTGATATCGAAGTGGTATTTGAAGATGGTACCAAGGTTCCTGACGGTGTTACCTTAGACAACTTCCGTATGAAGGACATCTGGGCTGAGCCTGCACACTATAAAGTTAAAGACGGTAAGATATCAGGAATAGTACTTAAGGCAGATGAGCAGTATAAGCTTGGCTTTGATGTAACCAATGCTGACTACAGCAATTACGAAGTTGTCGGTGCTTACAAGAGTAAGAAGCTTCTTAGAGTATATGCTCGTTATGAAGGCGGAGTGCTCCTAAAGTATGATTATGATGAGGGTATTGAAGCACCTGAGGAAGAGATTTCAAAGATTGTCATTAAGAAGACAGACGGTAAGCCTTCCAAGCTTCCTGTATCTACTTCCTGCTTAATGAACCTTATACTTAGCGACCATGGATATCAGCCACAGGGCGTACTTCCTTTCAGAATTGTAAGACTGGATAATAAAAAATCAACATTAGTGTATAGCAGTAAAGACGGAATTCTCTCCCTTAACGGAGAAGCTGGTGTATGGTATGAGATGAAACTTGATAAGAATCCTCTCTACAAGCTAAAAAATAAGACTGTATTTAGATTTGTGCTTAATAAAGAAGGAAAGTATGTGGCTTTGCTTAAGGGATACAAGAACCCTGATAATCTGGAAGGAGTTGTGACAAGCTATTATGTAGACCTTATAAGACTTGACGGCAAGATTCCTGTAGGTCCTGCTCTTGACACTGATGAATGTGCTACAGGTGCGAAGTACAGCCTCAAAGACTACAAGATTATCTACAATACAAAGAGAGCAGCAGTTAAGGATATACCTGTGCAGTTTAAGTCAGCAGCATTTAAGAAGCCGGTTAAGTTTGAAGTTTACAATGCTACAAAGCAGAAGGTTGAGAAGGTTGTTCTTTCAAAGAGCGGCAAGCTTTCAGGACTTAAGCTAATAGTTGGAAATGACTATATTATTTCAGCCTTAGATAAAGAATACAACATGAAGAATGCTTACGTAACTATCAGCAATGATGGTAAGAAGCTTATTACAAGCAAGGCTCCATACGGTGAATTCAAGGGATTTAAGCTTGCTAAGCGTGAGAAAGCGTTGACAGATGAAAAAATGGCGAACAGAGTACCTTACAAGCTTCCTGTATATGTACTTGGCAATAACAAGAAGAAGGTAAACAATGTAACACTTAAGTTCATCTCTCCTAGAGAGACATTTGAAGCTAAGGTAGTAGATGGATGGGTAGACCTTTCACTTCTTGAGGATACCAACTATGTTATGGAAGTTGTAAAGGGCGACTACGCTATAGATGCCTTCCCGCTTACAGTGAAGGATAAGTCAGAATTCGGCGCAAAGAAGTATGTATTTAACCACTTAAGCTGTGGAAGTGTTCAGGCACTTTACCTCATTAACAAGAAGCAGGCTCACAAGAACGATACTACTTTGGTAAGCTCTGACGGCACAACCAAGGTAACAGGCTTTAGATTTGGCAACGGTGAGTATGCACTTTCTTCAAGAGTACTTAAGAACGTTAAGGTACCTGAGCTTAAGGGCAAGAACTACCTTGTACTTGATGTAGACACAGTAAATATGTACAGAGTTGAGCTTTCGCCTCTTGCACACGGAAACTTCAAGTAACTACTACAGTTGCGGCAAGAAGCCGGTTAAGAATGTGTACTACATTGATGGAGCAAATAAGCTTCAGAAGGTTAAGTTCACACAGAAGGGTGATAAGCTTACCTTCAATATGAACAGTATGGCAAGATACAACACAGTAATTGAATACAAATAAATCTTGCAAGAAAAGTAATTAACAAAGTTTAAGCTAAAAGTCTAATGTGGAGCTGCATTGAGACTTTTGGCGAATAATAAAGATATCGTAGTCAAAAGATAATAGATTATCTTGCAATAGGGCTTCAATCAGATTCTTATGCATTTGATGCTTGAAGTAACAAAAGTATACTTGGTGAATGGTATATAAATGTAAATATATTTAGGAAATGCAATGACTAGGAGTTAATATGAAATCTAACTTGAAGAAAATGTCTATAATAGCAGCTTTAATGCTCTCAGGCTTGGTTCTTGTGGCAACAGGCTGTGGTGGGCATCCTGCATACAAGCTTAAAGACGGTGAGAGCTCAAGGTGCGTATTATAGAGAAGGACGGCAAGCTCGTTAAGCTTGAAGTAAATCAGGATGCGGTTACAGAGGTAGCTCTTGCAGCTGAAGATAAAGCAGGTAACTCAGGCTGTAAGATTAAAAGGTACTAGGTACGCAAATGACAGAGGGAGCAATCAAGCCTGAAAATGAGCTTAAAAAGGAAATAGACATTAAGGGAAAGAGCAAAGAAAACAATAGAGAAGACAGTAAACAAGACAAGAAAGAAGATAGTAAAGAAAACAATAAACAAGATACTAATCAAGACAACGAGAAAGGCGACAAGAAAAGACAGATAAGAAAAGAGCAGTAAAAAGATAATAAATCGGATAATAAAAAGAAAAAAATAAAAGATAAGAACAAGGAAAAAGGGTCAAAAAGCCCTGGAAAAGGAAAATGAAAATAAGACTGGTAACAAACCTGCCAAAAAGAAAAATCTGGGTTCCCTGCCGTATACAAGACAGTCAAGCATCCTGCTGTAACAAAGCAGGAAATAACTGTCTACTGGGTATGCCAGTGCGGTCAGGTGTTCTACTCAGATGAGGATTATGGCACCGCACCATAAAAGCCTTGAAACAGCAAACATAGCTTTGCGGAGCAAAGAATAGAGACAAAAGAAGTTGTTGTTAAAAAGGCTTGGACAGAGAAGGTCTTAGTAAAAAGGATACTGGAAATACGAATAAAAGGAAGAGTTATGGGAAAGCAAATTATTAAATCACTTATGCTTGGGGCACTTGCAGGAGTCTTAGTGCTTACAGCTAAGCCAGAGATGGTTGTAGCTGATACAAAGACAGATAGCATAGTAATATCTAAGTCAAAGGTCAAAAATGACCATAGGAAATGAGATTACGATAGGTACAAGTGAAAGTGATGACATTACTGTAAATGTATACACTTCTAACAAGAATAAGGAATTTAAAATTAGTACTAAGGATAGTAAAAAGTTAAGATTAAAAAGTCAGGAAAAGTTTATAAGGTAAAAGCTATAAAGAGCGGCAAAGCAACTCTTAAGATAACTTTATCAGCCAACAAAAAGGTCAGTAAAACTCTTAAGTTAAACATCAGAAAGAAGAGTGTTGTTGATTTTGGTGAGGTAATAAAGGTTACCGGTAAGAACTTTGATAAAGAGGTGCTTCAGGCAAAAGGGATTGTAATTGTTGATTTCACTACTAAGTGGTGTGGTTACTGTCAGTTTTTGGATCCTCTTTACAAAGAGGCTGCGAAAATCAGGCAGATATATAAGTTCACAAAGGTTGATGGTGATGAAGACCGAGATCTTGTTAAAAAGCAAGGAATAGAAGGCTTTCCTACGTTACATCTCTATAAAAATGGCAAACTAATTAGAGAAGGTGGCTACTGGACGGATATGACAGTGTGGGATCTGCTTGACTGGATAGAACTTCGATAAAAGTTTCTAAATAGGTAAAATCAAAATTAAATATGATGCAATTAGCATTGGAGTTAGAATGAAAACTATCGTATTGACTGTAATTTAAGAAAAAGTCCTGTAGTCTGCTACAAGTGGATTACAGGATTTTTTGTTGTCTATGGAATATATAAGAATTTCGCTAGAGAGTAAAGTCTAATGTGGAAAATCTGCATTAGACTTTTGGCAAATAATAGGGTATACTTTATATTGTGAAAGAGGCTTGGACTGAAAAGGTCTTGGTAAAAAAGGATACTGGAAATATGAATGACAAATAAAGGAGAAACTATGACAAACAAAATTTTAAAATCACTTATGTTAGGGGCTCTTGCGGGCAGCTTGATATTTACTGCTAAGACAGAGCTTACACAGGCTGACACTAAGGCAGACATTAAGGCTGGAGCTAAGGCGGACAGCATTGTGCTTTCAAAGTCAAGGCTGAGCTTACAGTAGGGAGATGAGATTACCATAGGAACAGGTGAAAGTGATGACATCACTGTAACTGTAACTACTTCAAGCAAGAATAAAGGCTTTAAGATCAGTACAAAGGATAGTAAAAAGTCAAAATCAAAAAGTCTGGAAAGGTATACAAGGTTAAGGCACTAAAGAGCGGTAAAGTGAATCTTAAAGCTACCTTATCAGCTAACAAAAAGGTCAACAAAACACTTAAGTTAAATATCGCAAAGAAGAGTGTCGGAGCCTTTTGGCAAGATTATAACAGTTACCGGAGATAACTTTGATAAAGAAGTGCTTCAGGAAAAAGGGATAGTCATTGTAGACTTCAGTGCAAAATGGTGTGGTTACTGCAAGCTTCTAGAGCCTCTTTACAAAGAAGCAGCGAGACTTAGACCGACATATAAGTTTACACAGGTTGATGTAGATAATGATGAGGAGCTTACAATCAGTCAGGGAGTGACAGGCTATCCTAGACTACATATCTACAAAGATGGCAAATTAGTGAGGATTGGCGGTTACTGGATGAACATGACAACAAGTGATTTGATTGACTGGATAGAGAAATTAGTAAAATATGATGAAATATGTATAAGAAAACATATAAACATTCGTTCGAATTACCGTTGAAAAATTAATATCTTTCTGCTATGATAAACAAAGATTATAACCCATTATATCATACGAGGAAGAATATGCCAGCAAAGAAAAACACAGTAAAATCAAAGAATTTTATCAGGATACGAGGGGCTAGAGAACATAACCTCAAAGGAATCTGCATAGATATACCAAGGGATAAATTTGTCGTAATGACAGGGCTTTCAGGCTCAGGCAAATCATCTCTTGCGTTTGACACCATCTATGCGGAGGGTCAGAGAAGGTATATGGAGTCCCTCTTCTTATGCCCGCCAGTTCTTAGGGCAGATGGAAAAACCGAAGGTAGAGAGCATAGAGGGGCTTTCTCCTGCTATATCCATAGACCAGAAGTCAACCAATAGAAATCCCCGTTCCACAGTAGGTACGGTGACTGAGATATACGATTATCTAAGACTCCTTTATGCAAGAGCCGGAGTACCGCATTGTCCTAATTGTGGGAAGGAAATACACAAGCAGACTGTAGACCAGATGGTTGATGAGATAATGAAGCTGCCTGAAGGCACCAAGATTCAGCTTCTTGCCCCTGTAGTAAGGGGAAGGAAGGGTGAACACGTTAAGGTATTTGAAAGTGCCCCTAAAGCAGGCTATGTGAGGGTGATGGTAGACGGTGAGCTTCATCAGCTGTCAGATGAGATTAAGCTTGAAAAGACCAAAAAGCACAATATTGAGATAGTGGTAGACCGTCTTGTGATAAAGCCTGGTATAGAAAGACGTATGTCAGACTCCATAGAGCAGATTATGAAGCTCTCAGAAGGTCTGCTCATTGTGGAAGTGGCAGGAAAGGAGAGACTTAGCTTTTCGTCAAGCTTTTCCTGTCCGGACTGTAATATCAGCCTTGAAGAGCTTGAGCCAAGGACATTTTCATTTAACAATCCTTTCGGCGCCTGTCCTGAGTGCTTTGGACTTGGCTACAAGATGGAATTTGACCCCGACCTTATGATACCTGACAAAAGCCTAAGCCTTGCAGAAGGCTGTATAGTGGTGCTTGGATGGCAGTCCTCCAATCAAAAGGGAAGCTTTACCCATTCCACTCTTGAAGCACTTTCTAAGGCATACAAATTTGACCTAAAGACCCCATTTGAGAAGCTCTCAAAGGAAGTACAGGATGTCATCCTCCATGGAACAGGCGGTAAGGTTCTTAAGGTGCATTATAAGGGACAGCGTGGAGAAGGCGTATATGATGTGCCTTTTGAGGGACTTATAAAAAATGTGGAAAGAAGATACAGGGAGACCTTCTCAGAGTCAAGCAAGCAGGAGTACGAGAGCTTTATGCGCACCACCCCATGTAAGGCCTGTGGTGGAAAGCGTCTGAAGGCCACTGCGCTTGCGGTTACAGTTGGGGATAAGAATATTTCCGATGTTACCGAACTTTCTATCTTGGATGCCAAGAATTATTTTGAAAATGTCGAGCTTACCCCTACTCAGAGGAAAATTGGAGACCTTGTGCTTAAGGAAATAGTGGCAAGGCTTGCATTTCTTAATGATGTAGGGCTTGACTACCTCACCCTGTCACGAGCGACAGGTACTCTCTCAGGTGGCGAGGCACAGAGAATAAGGCTTGCTACCCAGATAGGTTCAGGGACCTTGTGGGAGTTGCCTACATCCTTGACGAGCCTAGTATTGGACTTCATCAAAGGGATAATGACAAGCTTCTTGCCTCACTTAAAAACCTACGTGATATAGGCAATACCCTCATAGTTGTTGAGCATGATGAGGACACGATGCTTGCTGCCGACTTCATAGTAGACATAGGCCCTGGGGCAGGCGAACACGGTGGTGAGATTATAGCTACGGGAACAGCCAAAGAGATAATGAAGTGTAAAAACTCCCTTACAGGAGCCTATCTCTCAGGCAGGCTTCAGGTACCTGTTCCGACCGAAAGAAGAAAGCCTACAGGCTATCTTGAAGTAAAGGGTGCCAGGGAGAATAACTTAAAGAATATAGATGTAAAATTCCCGCTTGGGATAATGACTGTGGTTACCGGTGTATCAGGCTCCGGAAAGAGCAGCCTTGTAAATGAGATTCTCTACAAATCACTTGCAAAGAAGCTAAATAAGGCGAGAACCATACCGGGAAAGCATGATGCTATTCTTGGAGCTGAGAATCTAGACAAGATAATAGATATAGACCAGTCGCCTATAGGAAGAACGCCCCGCTCCAATCCTGCGACCTACACGGGAGTCTTTGACCTTATCCGCGACCTCTTTGCAGCCACACAGGATGCCAAGGCAAAGGGCTACAGCAAGGGAAGATTCAGCTTCAATGTAAAGGGTGGACGCTGTGAAGCCTGCTCAGGTGACGGTATAGTCAAGATAGAAATGAACTTCCTTCCTGATGTATATGTGCCTTGTGAAGTCTGTGAGGGCAGACGCTACAACAGAGAAACTCTTGAAGTAAAGTACAAGGGCAAGTCCATATATGATGTGCTCAATATGACGGTAGATGAGTCCTTAGCTTTCTTTGAGCATATACCTACTATCAGGAGAAAGATAGAAACGCTTAGTGAGGTGGGGCTAGGCTACATCCGCCTTGGACAGCCATCCACCGAGCTCTCAGGAGGAGAAGCCCAGAGGATTAAGCTTGCTACTGAGCTTAGTAAAAGAAGTACGGGAAAGACTATCTATGTACTTGATGAGCCTACCACAGGACTTCATTTTGCGGATGTGCACAAGCTAATCAATATCCTTAGGAAGCTCTCTGATGGAGGCAATACCGTCATAGTAATAGAGCACAACCTTGATGTAATTAAGACTGCGGACTATATCATTGACATAGGACCTGAGGGAGGTGCAAGAGGAGGAAGGGTGATAGCTGAGGGCACACCTGAGGAGGTTGCAGTCAATAAGAACTCATACACCGGTGAATACATTAAGAGGATGCTAAATCGGGAAACAGACTGGGTAGAAAAAAGAGGGAGAAAGTAGATGAAGTATTTTAGACAATTTGGCATAATTATGCTGGTTACCTGTATAGCGGAGGGCATAAAATATTTTGTGCACCTCCCCATACCTTCAAGCGTATACGGCCTCTGCCTTATGATGCTATGCCTTATGACTAAGGTAGTTAAGCTTGGAGCAGTAGAAGATGCAGCGGTGTTCCTTATAGAGATAATGCCGGTTATGTTCATACCTGCAGGAGTTGGACTCCTTGCATCTTTTGATGAGCTAAAAGACATGTTGGTACCGGTGCTTGTTATCACACCGGTTTCTACAGTAGTAGTAATGGCTGTATCAGGGAAAATAACGCAAGCACTGATTGAAAGGAAGGAACATGAACGGATTAATAGAAAATAGCACTACCTTTGGTATAGTAGTGAGCATTATCGGTTATGAAATAGGGCTGCTTTTAAGGAAAAAGTTCAAGCTTGCCATTCTTAACCCCCTTCTTATTTCAATCATCTTAGTCATAGCAGGAATACTTACTTTCCACATAGACTATGCGGACTACAATAAGAGTGCACAGTATTTAAGCTATCTGCTCACTCCTGCGACTGTCAGTCTTGCCATACCATTGTATAAGAACTTGACTATCTTAAAGGAAAATGTGGCAGCCATTATGACAGGCATTATATCAGGAATAATTTCTAACCTGGTATGTGTTTTGCTCTTTGCGCTTGCCTTTGGGCTGTCGCATAAGGAGTATATAACCCTTCTTCCTAAATCAATCACCACGGTTATAGGAATGGGAGTTGCAGAAGAATTTGGTGGTATAGTGGCTATTACAGTTGCTGTCATCATTATAACCGGTATACTAGGCAACATTATCGCCATCACTGTATTTAGGGTTTTTAGGATATACGAACCGATTGCCAGAGGTATATCTCTGGGAGGAGCATCTCATGCCATTGGTACTGCAAAGGCTATGGAAATGGGTGAAATAGAGGGAAGTGTCAGCAGTCTTGCCATGATTGTAAGCGAGTATACTTACTTTGATTGAGTCTCTGTATTTGCCAACTTTATCAAATAAAACAAAAACTACAAAAAGTTAACAGTTTTCTTAAGAATAAATGACATCTATTGAAAAACAAAATGTGTTATGATACTATACTTCATATAAGGTTATTAAAACCTTGCAAATATCTTAATTGGAGGAGAATGGGATTATGAAGAATAAGAAATTAGGCGTTTTACTTTTAGCAGCACTTATGATGAGTAATGTAGTTGTTCCACAGCCTGTTGCTACAGTGAAGGCAGCAGAGGCAGATGCGGCAGCAAACAGCGTAGCACCTGCGGGTACAACCACAGAGCCGGCAGAAGGAAATATCGAGACAGCAGACAAATTCGTGGGTCAGGACGATTTAAACGTGGTATTTTCTCAGAAGACACACCTTGTTCAGGGCAGCGGGGCAGTTAACAATTACTTTAAGTTTACAGTTAACGAGGACTCTTGGGTATTCTTAGGAAGCAGCCTCTCACTTAACAATCACGATGGTGTATCTGTTAAGTATGCACTTTATGCAGATGCAGCCTTTTCAAAAAAGGTTGGAACCTTTGAGGCCGGTTACTGGAAAGATACCAGCAAGCAGCAGCTCACAGCTATACTTAAGAAGGGTACATACTATGTGAGCATCCTTTCAAAGCATGAAAACTATGGTGACTTTGATGGTAATATAAATGTAGTTGGAGTTGCAGTTCCAGTTAAGAATATCGTGAAGACAAGCTACAAGCTAAATAAAGATAAAAAAAGAGTGCAACAGTTACTTTCTCTACAGCAATGGGCGATTTCTTTAAGTATGCTCAGTACCGCTATGGTAAGGTAGGTAGAGACGGCGAGAAGAATGCTAACTACTGGGGATATTTAAACAGTGTTGGCTGGAATAACTCTACTGATAGGAATGCCATCCAGTTAAAGTTAAATGCAGACAATACCGTTAAGTTCAAGGTTAAGAGAAACGGATACTATACTATAAGAGTTACAGATAAGACTACTCCAAACAATTGGACTGATGCAAAGGAAGGAACCAGCTATTCAGCATTCTTTAAGGTTAAGGGAATCGTTGACAAGAAGGCTCCTGTTGTAAGTGTAGTTAATGGAAGAACCTATAGAGGCAGTGTAAGAATTACTTTTTCCGATAAGGACTCAGGTGTTAAATCAGCTAAGTTAAACGGTAAAACCATTAAGAGTGGTCATATCGCATATTTAAGCGGAAGATATACACTCGTAGTTAAGGATTATGCCGGCAATACTACTAAGGTTAGCTTTAGAGTAAGATAATAAAAATATTATAGTTTGCCCTGTTAGGGGTTCAATTTAATAAACAGGGTATAAAGCCGCATAGTTTTATATCCTGTTTATTTTTAGAAAATACTACATTGGAAAATGAAAGGAAGGTAGTGGTATGGGACTTATTAAAGCTTTCACAGGAGCTGTAGGAGGAACACTGGGAGATCAGTGGAAGGAATATTTTTATTGTGATGCGCTTCCTGCTGACGTACTTGTAAGAAAGGGAAGCAAGAGAATAGGCGGAAAGTCATCTAATAAGCACGGCAGTGACAACGTGATTACTGATGGTTCAGGTATAGCAGTTGCAGATGGACAGTGTCTTGTTATAGTAAATAACGGAAAGGTATCCGAAATATGTGCCGAGCCTGGTGAATATACCTTTAATTCGGGTGAGTCACCAAGTGTGTTCTCAGGCAGCTTTGGTGAGAGTGTAGGTGCCGTATTTAAGGATATGATAGGCAGATTTACCTATGGAGGACAGGCAGGAAGAGACCAGAGAGTTTACTATTTCAACACAAAGGAACTCACAGACAACAAATTTGGTACACCTAACCCTATTCCTTTCAGAGTGCTTGATGCCAACGTAGGTCTTGACATAGATGTATCTGTACGCTGTTCAGGCGTATACTCATATAAGATTCAAAACCCTATCCTTTTCTATCAGAATGTATGCGGCAATGTAACTGATGAATTTACCAGGATGAGATAGATACCCAGCTTAAGACAGAGTTCGTATCGGCTCTCCAGCCGGCCTTTGGCAAGCTTAGTGAGCAGGGAATCAGACCAAGCGGACTTCCAAGCCATGCTATGGAGCTTGCAGACCTTATGGATGAGGTACTTTCTAAAAAGTGGAAGGAGCTTAGAGGTCTTGATATTATCTCTGTTGCCCTTAACCCAATCACACTTTCTGAAGAGGATTCTGCAGCAATCAAGAATCTTCAGCTATCAGGTGCGTTTAGAAACCCTACCATGGCAGCTGCTAACCTTGCACAGGCACAGGCTGAGGCTATGAAGACAGCCGCAGGCAATTCAAACGGTGCCATGATGGGCTTTATGGGTATGAACATGGCAAATCAGGCAGGCGGAATGAATGCAAACGCCCTCTATGAGATGGGTGCTGCTCAGGCTCAGAACGGCACTCCACAGGCTCAGGGCAGCGCTCCTCAGACTGAGGGTATGCAGTGGTTCTGCCCTAACTGTGGCAATAAAAACAACGGTAACTTCTGTACAAACTGCGGAACCAAGCGTCCATAATATTTTTAACACTCTATGCCACAGAGAAGGGAAAGCTATAGGGACTCTGTGGCATAGTAGTGTATAGGTCGTATATTAATAAATAAGGGAGAAGACAATGGCACTAATGGAATATAAGTGCCCCAACTGCGGAGGCGCAATTAGATTTGATACAGCCGCTCAAAAGATGGTGTGTCCATACTGTAACACTGAATTTGACATGGACACCCTTCGCGGCTATGATGACATACTAAAGGGAGATACCGAGGGAACTATGAACTGGTCTGCTCCTGAGGGAAAATGGGATGAAGGAGAAAGAGACGGACTCTCGGTATATACCTGTAATTCCTGTGGAGGTGAGATAGTCGGGGATGATACTCTTGGAGCGACTTCCTGTCCTTATTGTGGTAACCCTGTAGTAATGACAGGTAAATGGGAAAAGGGACTCCGTCCTGACCTCGTTATTCCGTTTAAGTTAGATAAAAAGCAGGCCAAGGCGAAGTTTTCTCAGTACCTTGGCGGCAAGTTTCTTCTTCCTAAGGTATTCAAGTCTGAGAACCACATTGAAGAAATCAAGGGGCTCTATGTACCATTCTGGCTCTATGACGCAGACACTGACAGCAGGCTTAGATTTAAAGCTACAAAGGTAAGAAGCTGGAGCGACAGAAGCTATTACTACACTGAGACTAGCTACTTCGCAGTAATAAGAGGCGGTAATCTTGAGTTTAAGGCGGTTCCTGCAGATGCATCCGCCAAGATGGATGATGTACTTATGCAGTCAATCGAGCCTTTCGACCTTAAAGATGCTGTAGACTTTCAAACTGCTTATCTTGCAGGCTTCCTCGCAGACAAGTACGATGTTAGCTCTGATGCACAGCTTCAGACAGTCAACTCACGTATAAGAAACTCCGTAGAAGAGGCATTTAGAAATACAGTTACAGGCTATAGCTCAGTTACCAAGGAATGGTCTACAGTAAACATAGACAACAAGCTGACAAAATACGCCCTTTACCCGGTATGGGTGCTGACCACGAGATGGCAGGACAAGCCTTACATCTTTGCAATGAATGGGCAGACCGGTAAATTTGTTGGCGACCTCCCGGTAGACAAGAGTCTGAGAGCAAAGCTGTTTGCAGGCATAAGCATTGTAACAGCGATAATTCTCTTTCTTGTCCTATACTTTGTATTTTAGAGGGGAAGGAATGGATAATGATGATAAATAAACTTAGTAAAAAAGCCTGCTTTATGGCAATGGCTCTTGTCTTCATTCTTACACTTATAAGCAGTTTCAGCTTCCTGTTTACCTCTGTATATGCAGAGGCTAAGGTTCCAAGGCTGGTTGACAATGCTGATGTACTTACTGACAGCGAAGAGAAAAGTCTGCTTGCCAAATTAAATGAAATCAGTGAAAGACAGCAGATAGATGTTGCCATTTTGACTGTTAAAGATGAGACAACAGAGAGCAGTATAACTGCCTATGCAGATGACTATTACGATTATAATGGTCTTGGATATGGAAGTGGCAGAGACGGTTTAGTTCTGGTTATGGATTATGGCTCAAGAGCCTGGGCTATCTCAACAAAGGGAAAGGCAATCAGCATATTTACAGATGCAGGACAAAAGTATATGACGGACAAGTTCCTATCATATCTTAGTGACGGTGATTCATATAAGGGATTTGAGACTTATGCGGATCTTTGCAACCAATTTATTGAGCAGTACAAGACGGGGAGTGCTTATGATGTAGGTAATCTGCCAAAAGAAAGAAATATGGTCTTTCTAATAGGTGCCTCTGTCATTCCTGCACTTCTTTGCTTGCGTTTGCAGTCTGCTATGGAATGACTTCCCAGCTAAAGACTGTACGTAAGCAGTATACAGCAGATAACTATGAGCTGAACAACAGCTTTTATGTAAACACTGCTGAAGATTTCTTCCTCTATAAGAGGCTTTCAAGAACCAGAAGAGAATCTTCAAGTTCATCGGGAGGAGGAAGCAGTACACATACAAGTAGCTCAGGAAGTACGCATGGTGGTAGCCACGGCTCTTTCTGATTATTGGATAATATTGTAATAAAGTCACTTGATAAATCTTATAAAAATCTCTATGATATTTCATAGGGAACTATTAAAAGTAAAGGCCACAGAAGTTCGTCTGTGGCTTTTATTAATAAATTTGATTTTAGAGGGAAGTTATGGGACATATAGTTTTTGGAATACTGGCACAGGTAGATGCAGGTAAAACCACGCTTTCGGAAAGCCTTCTGCTTTCTGCAGGAGTGCTTAAAAAGGCAGGAAGGGTGGACAAAAAGGATGCCTTTTTAGACAATTACGAGCTTGAAAGAGAAAGAGGGATTACCATTTTCTCCAAGCAGGCTGAGTTTCAGGCCTTTGGTAAGGACTTCACCCTCCTTGATACACCAGGGCACGTGGACTTCTCTGTAGAAATGGAGAGGGTGCTGTCAGTCCTTGATGTTGCGGTACTTGTAATAAGTGCGTCTGCAGGTGTGCAGTCTCAGGTGTCTGCCATTTGGAAGCTTCTTAAGCACTATGATATCCCTGCTTTTATCTTTGTAAATAAAATGGACCAGCCTGATACTTCAAAAGAGAAGATACTAATAGAGCTAAAGGAAAAGCTTGATTCCAATATTATAGACTATGCAGAGGCTGATAGTGATAAAGTCAGGTATGAGAAATTTTTGGAAGAGGTTTCTCTTACTGATGAGACGGTGCTTGAAGCCTATATGGATACCGGGAGTGTAGATTTTACAGACATCCAAAATCTTATTAGAAACCGTAAGCTTTTCCCTGTATTTTTCGGTTCAGCCCTTAAATATGAGGGAGTTGATGAGTTCCTTAAAAGCTTTGCAGCTCTCATTATTCCACCTGTATACGGTAATGAATTCGCTGCAAGAGTCTTTAAGATAGCAAGGGATGATGCAGGCAACCGCCTCACCTATATGAAGCTTATGGGCGGAAGCCTATCTGTCAGGGAGATGATAGAAGATGAGAAGGTTACAGGAATAAGGATATATTCAGGTGAAAAATATGAAAGCCGTGACAGAGTAGAAGCAGGAGAGGTCTGCGTAGTTACGGGACTGAAAGGTACTAAGGCAGGAGGAGGCCTTGGAAGGCTTTCAGGGACTGAGGTAGGAAGCGTACTTAAGCAGGTAATGAGCTACAAGGTAGACCTTCCTGAGGATGAGCCTGCCCATGTATTCCTGCCTAAAATCAGGGAAATCTCAGAGGAGATACCCGAGCTGTCAGTAAAGTATTCTGAAGAAAAGAAGGAAATTACCATTTCTCTTATGGGAGAGGTGCAGACTGAGGTCCTTAAACACTTAATAAAAGAAAGATACAATGTGGATATAGGCTTTGGAGAGGGACATACCCTTTACAAGGAGACTATAGCTGAGACAGTGTACGGAGTAGGGCATTTTGAGCCACTGAGGCACTATGCTGAGGTGGAGCTTAGGCTAGAGCCTGCTGAAAGAGGAAGTGGGCTTAGCTTTGCTTCCGAGGTAAGTGAAGATGAGCTTAGTATAAACTATCAGAGGCTGATTCTTAGCCATCTTGAAGAAAAGGAATACAAGGGAGTGCTTACAGGCTCTCCTATTACAGATATGAAGATTACCCTTGTGGCAGGAAGAGCCCACCTAAAGCACACTGAGGGAGGAGACTTCAGACAGGCCACCTACAGGGCGGTAAGACAGGGGCTTATGCAGGCACGCTCAGTTCTTCTTGAACCTGTGTATGAGTTTAAGCTTGAAGTGCCGGAAGAATCCATAGGCAGGGCGATGACAGATATAGGCAAGATGAATGGAAGCTTTTCTTCACCTGAAAATATATCCGGGAAGGCTGTGCTTATCGGCAAGGTACCTGTATCAGAGGTAAAAACTACGCCCTGGAGCTAAGAGCCTATACAAAGGGAGAGGGAGCTCTTACGCTTACTCCGTCTGACTATGAAGTCTGCCACAATGCGGAGGAGGTCATAGAAGCTATGGGATATTATCCTGAAGCAGATATTGAAAATACCGCAGATTCAGTGTTCTGTTCACATGGAGCGGGCTTTGTAGTGCCTTGGAATGAAGTTATTAACTATATGCATCTTCCTTATTTTGGAGATACAAAGGAGGAAGAGAGTGAAGAAGAGGCATTTTTAAGATATGCAAACAGGATCCCAAGCCAGGTGGGAAGCGATAGAGGAGAGGTCTTCCTTGGAACTGATGAGATAGACAGTATACTTAAGTCTGCGGTCTCTTCCAACAAAAAGAAGGAAGAAGAGTCTGCCAGGAACCGCTGGAAGGGCAGGGGCAGGGTGGATGAATATCCAGAGGTTTCGACTAATGCAAAGAGGGTTAAAAGCAGTATAGGTAAGGATGATTACCTACTGGTGGATGGCTACAATATCATATTTGCCTGGCAGGAGTTAAAAGAACTTGCAGATATAAATATCGACAGTGCAAGGGATAAGCTCATAGAAAAGCTCGCCAATTATCAGGGGTACAAAGGCTGTAAGCTCATCCTTGTATTTGATGCTTATAAGGTAAAAGGGGGAAAGGAAAATGTCATTAAGCAGGGGGACATGTGGATTGTATATACCAAAGAAGCTGAGACTGCTGACCGCTACATAGCAAAGGCGAGCCTAGAGCTTACAGGCAAAGGTCTGGTAAGGGTGGCTACATCTGATGCACTTATCCAGATGATAATATTTGGAAGTGGAGCGGTAAGAACTTCAGCAAGAGAGCTTGAAGCTGAAGTAAAGTATGTGGAAGGACAGATTGCAGAAAAGTTAGAAAAGATGTAGCAAGGGAGAAAGTTATGGATTTAATAGAATACAAGTGCCCCAACTGTGGTGGTGCCATAAGGTTTGACACCGCAGCTCAAAAGATGAAGTGTCCGTATTGTGATACTGAATTTGATATGGATACTCTAAAGGATTATGATAACATCTTAAACGGTGACGAGAAAGAGACTATAAACTGGTCAGCTCCTAAGGGGAGCTGGGAAGAGGGAGAAAGAGACGGGCTTTCTGTGTATTCCTGCAACTCCTGCGGCGGAGAGATAGTGGGAGATGATACCTTGGGTGCAACCTCCTGTCCTTTTTGCGGCAATCCTGTAGTGATGACAGGTAAGTGGGAAAAGGGGCCGCGCCCCGACCTTGTTATACCATTTAAGTTAGATAAGAAGCAGGCTAAGGAGAAGTTTTACAATTTTCTTAAAGGGAAGATATTGCTTCCCAAGATATTTAAGGATGAAAACAACATAGAAGATATAAAGGGGCTTTATGTGCCTTTTTGGCTCTATGATGCGGCTACCAACAGCAGATTCAGGTTCAAATGCAAGAAGATAAGGTCCTGGAGTGACAGCTCTTATACCTACACAGAGACTAGCAATTATGCTGTTACCAGGGCTGGTGAGTATGCCTTTAGGGCAGTTCCTGCAGATGCATCAGTGAAGATGGATGATACTCTTATGCAGTCCATTGAGCCCTTTGATTTGCGTGAGGCCGTTGACTTTCAGACAGCATACCTTGCCGGATTCCTTGCTGATAAATATGATGTAAGCTCAGATATGCAAAAGACTGTAGTAAATAATAGAATCAGAAATTCGGTAGAGCAGGCATTTAGAAATACAGTCACCGGCTATAGCTATGTAACAACTGAGCAAAGCTCTGTAAATATAGATAATACATTAACCAGGTATGCTCTCTATCCGGTGTGGGTATTTACAACCAGATGGAAGGATAAGCCGTATATATTTGCAATGAACGGTCAGACAGGCAAGTTTGTAGGCAACCTTCCGCTTGACAAGGTACTTAGGGCAAAGATATTTGTAGGTGCAACTGCCTTACTTACGCTTATATTTACCATAGCACATTTTGTAACACGCTTGTAGGAGGAAAAAGAGTTGAGAAATATTTATCATAATAAAGCACGTGGCTTAGTACGTGGCAGGCTTTGCCTTCTTCTCTTTCTCCTTGTTTTTATCTTCTCTTTGACAGGTCTTTCGAAAATGTCAGGTATGAAGATTCTTGCGGACACAAAGTATAACGCTAAATATCCGAGGCTTGTAGATAAGGCAGATGTACTAACAGATGAGGAAGAGAAAAGCTTCTTAAAAAGCTAAATAAAATAAGCGAAGAAGAGAAGGTGGATGTAGTCATTCTCACGGTGGAAAAATGAAGCAGGAGAAGATGTTACAGCCTTTGCAGATGATTTCTATGATTACAATAATTATGGCTTTGGCCATAAGGGAGACGGCATTATACTTGTAGTTGACTATGGCTCAAGAGACTGGGCGTTATCTACAAAAGGTAAGGGCATATATATATTTACCGATGCAGGGCAGAAGTACATATCAGATAAGTTTGTCAAGTATCTATCAGACGGTGAAGCGTATGAAGGATTTAAGACCTATGCCAACCTCTGTAAAAAGTTCATCGAGCAGTATAGAACAGGTGCAGCCTATGATGTGGGCAATATGCCTAAGGAAAAAAGTGAAACTCCTACTGAAGATTACAGTCAGAGGAGGAAGGCTGCCAGAATAGTGGATAATGCGAAAGTGCTGTCGCTTGAAAATAAAAACATGTTAAATTCAAAGCTTGACTTGGCAAGCTCTGCCAGAAATGCAGATATATCTATACTAACGCTAAAGAACGAGGTTAATGACAATAACATACTCTCCTACGCAGGGAAATACTATAAGGACAATAACTTTGGACTCGGTGTATCTAGAGACGGGGTGCTGCTTGTAATGGACTTTGGTACAAATACCTGGGCTATATATACAAATGGCAGGGCAGTAAATGCAATTCCTGATGAGGCAAAAGAGTATATGACAAACGACTTTTTGCCTGTCATTAAAGAAGGAGATATTTACAGCGGTTTTATACGCTATATTAATTATGCGACAAAATGCTTGCCAACTATGACAGCGGTTTGACCTATGATGAGGGACTTGTACCAAAGAAAGAAAAACTTTCAGATGTTGTAAAGGATTCCGTCCTGCCGGCCCTCTTTTTCTCACTCATTATATGTATTATCCTTACCAGACAGCTAAAGACAGTAAAGCCTGAATTGCAGGCCAATAACTATGCTAGGCAGGACAGCTTTTGTCTAACTGACGCTGAGGATCTCTTCTTGTATAAGACTCTGTCTAAGACAAGAAGAAGCAGGTCAAGCTCGTCAGGTTCATCAAGGGGAGGCAGCAGCACTCATAGAAGCAGCTCCGGAAGCACTCACGGAGGAAGCCACGGAAAGTTCTAAGATATCCTGATGCCGTGTTATTCAACAAAATACAGACAGCATAACCGAGCCTCACTGATGATAATAACCATAAATAAGATAATCACAAAAACTCTGTTGACATTGTAAAATAAATGGGGTATGATAGTTATCAGAGATTAAACCTATAAAAACAACTAGGCAATATAGGAATTAAACAATATAACATAAGATTATGAATTTGGGAGGAAAAAAACATGGCAACATACAAGAAGGTTACAGAACTTATAGGAAAGACACCGCTCTTAGAGCTTACCAATTATGAGGCTAAGCATAAGCTTAATGCAACCATACTTGCTAAGCTTGAGTACTTCAATCCAGCGGGCTCAGTAAAGGATAGAATCGCTCTTAGCATGGTTGAGACAGCAGAGAAGGAAGGAAAGCTTAAGCCCGGCTCTGTCATCATAGAGCCAACAAGCGGTAACACAGGTATAGGACTTGCATCAGTAGCAGCATCTAAGGGCTATAGGCTTATCATCGTTATGCCTGATACAATGAGCGTGGAGCGTAGAAATATAATTAAGGCTTATGGTGCTGAGCTTGTACTCACAGAGGGAGCACTAGGCATGAAGGGCGCCATAGCCAAGGCTGAAGAGCTCGCAAAGGAGACAAAGAACAGCTTTATTCCTGCACAGTTTGATAACCCTGCCAACCCTGAGGTGCACAAAAGAACCACAGGTCCTGAGATCTGGGAGGATACAGATGGCAAGGTGGACATCCTGGTGGCTGGTATAGGTACAGGCGGTACCATTACAGGAACGGGTGAGTATCTTAAGTCAAAGAATCCTAATGTCAAGGTTGTTGCAGTTGAGCCTACAGGCTCAGCCGTACTTTCAGGCGGTGCTCCGGGACCACATAAGATACAGGGTATAGGTGCAGGATTCGTTCCTAAGACACTTAATACCGGTATTTATGATGAGATTATTCAGGTAGAGAACGAGGAAGCCCTCGATACAGGAAGAGAAATTGCAAAAACTGAGGGAGTTCTTGTAGGTATATCATCAGGCGCTGCTGTGATTGCAGCAAGAAAGCTTGCCGAAAGACCTGAGAATAAGGGAAAGGTTATAGTAGCGGTGTTACCTGACACAGGAGACAGATACCTCTCAACAGCACTTTTTCTCAGAGGCTTAATATAATAATACAAGTGTCACAGGTATAAAATTTGTTTGATGCCTGCTTATAAGGGAATGTATTATCCTTCGACACAGATATGATTTAACCAACTAACTTAAATATGGAAAAACCAAGAGCTTTATTATTTACTATTCTTTCCGCAGCAAGCGGATTGAAAATGTATCTAATGAAGCTCTTTTATTTCTGCGTAATTATTTGCTATAATAAGAAGATGTGAAAAAAGGCTCATTTACTTTATCGTAAGTATAATAGCCGTAAAAAGGTGAGAATATGAATAAAACAGAAGTATCTGAGATACGTAAGCTCTTTGGCAAAGATGGATACTGCATCGATAGCCTGGCAGCCTGCTATGTCAGCATTGAGAAGGAAAAAACCTTCGTGATAAAAGAGGCTCTTAGCAGTCTCTCAGAGGAGGAGCTGCTTTCGCACTTAAGCATCTTCCATAAGTGTCTGGGAGGAACTCTTGGTAAGAACCTTATAAATATGGAATTCCCACTTGAGGCAGAGTTTGGTGAAGGGCAGCAGAAGTTCCTTTTAGAGCTTCGTGACAGCGGGCTAAAAGACGAGGAGAAGCTTGAGAAGTTCTTTGACCTTATTATAGCTAACTATCCCAGCAGTGATAAATACTACATAGTCGCAATCCATGGCAACTATGATGTACCGGGAAAGGGAAAAGACGGAGAGACCTTAGAAGATGCCTCAGATGTCATTTACGAGTATATACTCTGCGCTATCTGTCCGGTTAAGCTCTCAAAGGCTGCCCTGGGCTATGACTCAGATGCAAACCGTATAGGAGAAAGAGTGAGAGACTGGGTGGTAGAGGCTCCTGACAAAGCCTTTTTATTCCCTGCTTTTAATGACAGGGGACCTGATATTCACAGTCTCCTATACTATACAAAGAAGGCAGAGGAGCTATTCCCTGACTTCGTGGAGGCTGTAGTTGGAACGGTTTCACCGCCGTCTCCGGTGGCTCAGACAGAGACCTTTAATTCTCTTATAACGGAGACTCTTAAGGACGAGGTAAGTCTTGAGATAGTTCAAAGAGTGCAGGAAAATATAGCGGAAGTAATAGAGCTAAACAAGGAAATACCTGCGCCTGTTGAGTTTACCTCTTATGAGGTAAAGGAGCTGCTGGGTAAGAGTGGTGTTGAGAGCGAAAAGCTGGAGCATTTTGAAGACACCTTCAACGAGGTAGCCGGAGAGAAGGCGACGATAATAGCCAACAACCTCCCAGTGGTCAGACAGCTTAGTATAAAGGCTCCTGACATCGAGATAAAGGTAAAGCCTGAAAGTGCCTCCCTTGTGAAGCACAAGATGGTTGACGGAGTACTCTCGATTGTGATTCCTGTGGGTGAAGGCGTAGAGGTAAATGGAATCACGGTAAAACACGTAGACAATGAAACACTGTAAACAACCCATAAAGGGAATATATATCTTTGGAGGAGAAAAGTGGATTACAGATACGGTTATAAAAACAAGAAGGAAGAAGCCGGAATGGGAAAGAAAATCAGCCTTTTTCTATTGGGGATAGTGATAGCCTTTATTCCCCTCATAGTAAGGGCTGCAGAGCATTCTACCAACCTCACACAGTTTCCATGGTTTGGAGGTGGAGATGAAAGTCTTGATGTCTTCCTTATAGTGAAGGGACAGGCACTTACCATAGTTGCAGTGCTTATGCTGTTTGCCCTTGGTGCCAAGCTGTTTTTAGATGGCAAGAAGATAAAGCTGCCTGTATGGATGTATGCGGTATTTGGATATGCTGCACTTACAACGATTTCAACTCTTGTATCCAAGTACAGAAGCTTTGGATTTCACGGAATGTATGAGCAGCACGAAACGCTTTGGGTTATACTCGCCTACTGTGTTGTACTGATTTATGCTTATGTATATGCCAGTGACAGCTATGGTATCAAGTTTGTAAGGGGTGCTCTTGCAGTACTTGCTGTGATACATTCTTATATTGGTATTACACAGCTTATAGGTGAGGATTTCTGGGGAACAAAGCTTGGACGCTATCTCATTATCCCAAGCAGCTTTGAGGGAGCTGAGCAGATTAGAGAGAACCTTAGCTTCACCTTCTCAGGCTCAGGTAACCACCAGGTTTACCTTACACTTTACAACCCTAACTACGTAGGCTCTTATGCAGCCTTGGTATTCCCTATCTTCCTTGTGCTTGCTGTATTTTCTAAGAAAATATGGAAGAAGGCTTTCTGGGGAATCATTACCATAATCAACTTCCTTTGCGCTATGGGTTCTGGTTCTAAGACCTTCCTAGGTGCATTTGCGGTATCCGCTGTATTTGCTATTATTTTATTTAGGCAGAAGCTTAAGAAGGGATGGCCTATTATGGCTGGTTTTGCTGTTGTCATCATTGCCTCTGCGGCAATATACTTTAACTACATAGGCTTGAACCTTCTTACCTACCTTAAAAATTCTTTAGCAATGCAGAAAAACGATTATCTGCTTGAAAAGGTAGAGCTTAAAAATGACCATGCGGAAATCACCTACAATGGTGTCACATTTTACATAGGCTATGACGCCTCCGGAGAACAGGCAACTGTATACTTCTCAAAGGCAGACGGAAGCAAGATAGACTACCAGACTAGCGAGGACGGTTCGCTAGTGTACTTAAAGGATGATAAGCTCAAAGACCTTAGCTTCCAGTATATGAAGCCTGCAAGTGATGATGTAAAGGGATATCTCATTAACTGCAATACTCCAAAGGGTTCATTTGCATTTATGAATACCGGAAACGGATACAAGATATATACCGGCGGTGGTAAGCTCGATGATATCTACAATGCTCCTGCGGCCATAATAAAGGATCACGATTCTTTTGCCTCAGGACGTGGATACATATGGTCAAGAACCTTCCCTGTATTCTTCAATCATCTCTTGCTGGGAAGCGGTGCGGACACATTTACCATAGCCTTCCCTCAGAATGATTACATAGGAAGGCTTAATGGTGGCTTTGGCAGTATGATTATCACGAAGCCTCATGACCTTTTCCTTCAGATTGGAGTTCAAAGCGGAGGCCTGGCACTGCTTTGCTTCCTTGCCATTGCTATTATGTATATAGTACAGACCTTTAAGATCTACTGGAAAAGAGACTTAAACGGTGAGACAGAGACTTTTGGAGTTGCTATATCACTGGGCATTATAGGCTATCTCTTTGCGGGAATCTTCAATGACTCCTGTGTTGCCCTTGCACCTCTTTACTGGGTGTTCCTCGGTGTTGGCTATGGAATCAATGCTTATATTGCTAAAAAGGATAATGTGGGAAGTGAAACCAATGAGGGAAAAAATAGTTAACTTTTACGCTAAAAACCAGCAGTTTATAAGAGGACTCTAATCATCCTATACGACCTTGTGGTCGTATGGGTTGCGGGAGTCCTTGCTTTGCTTTTAAGATTTGACCTTAGCTTTAGCAAGATACCGGTATATTTTACCGAGAATATGCAGAGTGTACTCCTTTTAAATATGATTGCAACAGTTCTCATTTTCACCCTGAATCATCTCTACACCAGCCTTTGGGCTTATGCTGGCGTTGTAGAAATGCAGAGAATCATTATTGCTGTTATTGAGGCTACGGCAGCAGAAGTGGTCATAGCTTTGATAAAAGGACAAAAGGATGAGGCCTTCTTTCTCCCAAGAACCTACCACTTCCTATACTTCTTCATACTTTTACTGTTAACTGCGGGAATTCGCTTCCTCTACAGAACGGTGAGGATGCAGATAACCAGCAGAGTGACGACGGGTAACGTACAGACCTCGAGGGTGATGCTGGTTGGTGCAGGAGAGACAGGACACATGGTAATAAGAGATGTCCTCTCAAGTGCGAGTGTGATGAAGGAGCTTTGCTGCATCATAGATGATGATAAGAACAAGGTAGGAAGCTATATTAACGGAATCAAGGTGGTCGGAGACAGATATACCATCCCCGAAAATGCCCAAAAGTACAAGATAAATGAGATAATAATAGCCATACCTTCTGCAAGCAGAAAGGAGCTTAGCGAGCTTATAGGTCTTTGTACCGACACAGGCTGCAAGCTAAAAATCACTCCTAGTGTAACTGAGATTATGGAGGGTCACGTATCAGCGACTCTGCTTCGTGATGTAAGCGTGGAGGATCTACTTGGAAGAGAGCCTGTAAATGTTGAGCTTGACCTGGTTATGGGCTATGTGAAAGACAAGACGGTTCTTGTGACAGGTGGAGGCGGCTCCATAGGAAGCGAGCTTTGCAGGCAGATAGCAGGACATAAGCCAAAGCAGCTCATCATAGTAGATATATACGAGAATAATGCCTACGACATAGAGCTCGAGCTTAGACATAACTTCCCTGAGCTTGACCTTGTTGTGCTTATAGCCTCTGTGCGTAATTTGGACAGGCTTGATTCCATTTTTGCAAAATACAGGCCCAATCTTGTCTACCATGCTGCAGCACATAAGCATGCACCTCTTATGGAAAACAGTCCCAATGAGGCTATCAAAAACAATGTCTTAGGTACATACAATACTGTTAAAACCGCAGATAAGTACGGTGTGGACAGATTCGTTCTTATATCCACTGACAAGGCTGTAAACCCAACCAACGTAATGGGTGCAAGCAAGAGAATCTGTGAGATGATAATCCAAACCTTTGGGCATCATTCAAAGACAGAGTTTGTCGCAGTAAGGTTTGGTAATGTGCTTGGAAGCAACGGAAGCGTGATTCCTCTCTTTAAGAAGCAGATTGAAGCAGGAGGACCTGTTACAGTTACGCACCCTGACATTATCAGATATTTTATGACTATCCCTGAAGCAGTTTCTCTTGTACTTCAGGCAGGAGCCTATGCTAAGGGTGGAGAGATATTTATCCTTGAAATGGGCGAGCCTGTGAAGATTCTTGACCTTGCAAAGAATATAATCAGGCTCTCAGGCTTTGTACCTGATAAGGATATAAAGATTGAATTTACGGGACTTAGACCCGGAGAGAAGCTATACGAGGAACTTCTTATGGAGGAAGAGGGGCTCAGGGATACGGATAACAAGCTCATCCACATAGGGCGTGCAATCGATATGGATGAAGAGAAATTTAAGACAGAGCTTGAAGAGATTATAAAGCTTGCCTTTACTGAGCCTTCAGGCGAAAGAATAAGAGAAGAAATAAGGAAAATCGTACCTACATATAAAAGGATGAAAAGATGCCAAAGAAATTATTTAAGAAAAGAAGATGGAGAGCAAAGGCCAAATCAGACCATAATGGAAAAGGGGGACTTAGTTTTTCCTCCAAAATTGTATCTACAGACGGAGTTATCTGCCTTGTGCTAGGGATAATATGTATAATTATGCTGATTGCAGCGGTTGTCATATCAACTCTTGCCAGAGGAGCAGCTGACATCTATGTTGGAACCATAGGAGTAATTGGTTTTGTGATTTCACTTACCTGCTTTATTATCTCACTAAAGACTATGAATGATGAATATATAGCAGAAACCATACCCAAAATAGCCGTAGGAATCAACTTCCCGGCGCTTTTAATCTATCTTGGACTATATGCTTATGGCTTGTTCATTGGAATGGTATAGAATGTTCACAATTTGTTAAAATTAATTACAAACCGGCTTCATATTTGTACGGTATACTCTAGACATCAGTTAAGGAACAGCAGATAAGTTCCAAGCTGAATATAAATTTGCTAGATTCCCCAATTTGTATAGATTTACTTTTTCATTTGCAGGTTGGTGACTCCCTGTTTACCAACCACTCCTCTCTTTTTATAAGGATAGCGTTAGCTGTCCTTATTTAGCTCGAAAGATTAAGGTCAAAGAAATCGTAAGAATTATTTAATACATATATGATAGAAAGATGATATACTCTAGTATAGGTCGAAATTTTTTCATGTTTTCAAAACCAATACGGATAATTAATAGATTTTAATAAACAGGAGTAAATATATGGATACTAAAGCAAAGATTCTGGTAGTAGATGATGATAAAGAAATAGCTGATTTGGTGGAGATTCACCTTGTAAGTGAAGGCTATGTAGTAAGAAAGGCAAATGATGCTGTTACAGGACTTGCCATGCTTAAGGCGGACGAGGATATTTCACTTGCCATATTAGACATCATGATGCCCGGTATGGACGGGCTTTCTATGGTCAAGAAGATTCGTGAAACTAACAATATCCCTATCATTATGCTCTCAGCCAAGTCTACAGACCTAGACAAGATAGTGGGACTTGGCAACGGTGCAGATGACTATGTGACCAAGCCGTTTAATCCGCTTGAACTCACGGCCAGAGTTAAGGCAAACCTTAGAAGATTTACAGAGTTTAACGCAGAGAAAAAGGGTGGCGGTGCCGCTGATGATGAAATCATCGAGGTTGGACCGCTTTATATCAATAAGAGTACCAGAGAAGTCAAGACCTATGACAAAGAGGCAAAGCTTACACCTATTGAGTACGATATACTCTGCCTTCTTGCAAGCAATCCGGGAAGGGTATTCTCCACTGATGACATATTCACAAGGGTATGGAATGAGAAGGCATTTGAAGGCAACAACACAGTTATGGTTCACATCAGAAGGCTAAGAGAAAAGATTGAAATGGATGCAAGAAATGCTAAAATAATCAAGACAGTATGGGGAGTAGGATACAAGATTGAAAAATAAATTGTTTCGTAGTGTCAGGATAGAAATAGTAACCTATGTAATAATAAGTCTGATACTCTCTTTGATAACAACCCTGCTTATTACTTTTGGATTATTTATGCTAAGAGATTTTATAAAGAGAGATTCTCAAAACCTATCCAGCCCGGTACAAAGTGCGGGTACAACTGCATCTGTACAGGGTGATTCTCCTCAAATGGATAATGCAGAGAATGATGTAAGGGTAAATGAAAATATCAAGACTATAAACGGTCAGGCTAACGATAATTTTCTCAGCCGTTATCAGGAGGATGTAAGGATTAAGCTCTCTGAAAGCCGTAGGTTTGCAGGCTTTATTTTCATTGAAATGATAGTCTGCTTTATCTTCTTTTTCTCGGTATATTTTGTCTTTTTTACAAAAAAGATAGTAAATTATTTTGAACAGATAGACAGAGGGATAGAGGAATTTTCGGAGGGAAACTTTGACATTGAATTCGAGGTAAGAAACGAAGATGAGCTATCCAATATGGCACGAAATCTCAATAGAACAACAGGAGAGATAAACCGTATTCTTGCAAAGGAGAGGGATGAGGAGAAGAGCAGAAAGGAGTTCATTACCTGTATAGCTCACGACCTGCGTACTCCGCTGACCTCAGTAATCGGCTATTTACAGCTGGTTATGGCAAAGGCCTATGAGAGCAGGAGCAATGAGGAGCTTCAGATAAAGAATGAAGAATATGTAAAAATTGCTTATGAGAAGGCAATAAGGCTTCAGGGGCTGATAGAAGAGCTGTTTTCATTTACAAAGACTGATTCAACAGAGCTTAGGCTTCATCTTACTGAAATAGATGTGGTAAAGCTGATGGAACAGCTTGCTGACGAATGCTATCCAAGCCTCCAGGAAGCGGGGCTGACACTGGAGTTTAAGACGTCGGCAGAAACTATAAAAATAGAGGCGGATGGAGATCTTATGGCAAGGGCTATAGCGAACCTGCTTACCAACGGCATAAAATACGGTAAAGACGGTAAGAAGCTCATCATTGACTTGTATAGGGAAAAATGAAAATAGTGATTTACATATCAGAATAATCAACTATGGAAGGCTGATTCCTAAAAAGGACATAGACCATATTTTTGATAAATTTTACAGAGTTGAGGACTCAAGGTCCTGCAAACAGGAGGAGCAGGACTGGGGGCTTGCCATCACACAGAATATTGTTGAACTTCATGGCGGCAGCGTCAATGTAAAGAGCGATCTATCCGGAACCGTATTTGAAATAGTATTGCCTGCAAAATAGGAGAAAAACGGCGTGAAAAAGGATTGTTTTTATGTCTTATCCGTATTATTTCTTTCAATTATTTTAATGACATCAGTAAAAGCAGAGGGTAAGGTAAGAGGGTTATCGGTAGAAAAGGGTGAAGGCTCAAAAGGAATCTCTTCAATAGGAGACATTGATATAGAGTACGGTGTAGCAGGTTATATCCGAGTATCTTCTAATGTAAGAGTTAGAAAGTATAAATAAAGCCAAAGAAGACTTCACGGGAAGTGTATATCTAAGATATTTTGCTATTGGGAGACAATCCGTCTTCCTACAGCGAGGAGATTAGCATAAAAAGGGAGAATGCCGAGGTTTATTTTCTACCCGTTTTATCAATAATTCTGATCCGAGCTTTAGGGTATCATTTATGGATAGCAGTGGCAAAGAACTTGAAAGCTATGAAGATGATATTGATGTGGGAGATGCTGATGAGGCTTCGGAAATAGTAGTTGCGAGTTTCCTTACAATGGATGCTGACGCAGCCATACCCGGCAGCGAGAATTTTAGAATTAAAAGAATATATCTTAAAGAAGATGATATTACAGGAGACTATAGGGCACTTAGTCCCTTTGACCTTGTGATTAAGCCGGATGATTATGAACACGTCTTTAAGAAGGAGACAGTGGATATACTGAGAGAAAGAGACAGACAGGGTGGTGTGAGCATAACCGAGAGTGAGATGCCTGAGTTTAATATTAAAAGGCTGTATTTGGCAAGGGAAAATCAAAACGACTGGGTGTGGAGAGTTGAGAGAGTGCTCGTGCCCGTTCTTGACAACCTGAATATCAAGTCAGGCAAGTACATAGCAATTATATTCATATATATAATAGTGGTTAGCCCGGTGACGTATCTTATATTGGCGCGTAGAAAAAAGAGAGTGCAATACTGGATATTTGTGCCTGTATGGGCAGTTATTTTTACCGTTATCATCTATATGGTAAGCACGGACAGCCGTATAGACGGTATCTACATGAACTATGTATCTGTACTTGACCTAAGAGAAGGGAAAGATAATGAAAATGTTTCATTCTCAGTAACAAATTCATCCAATACGCCGTATACTCTCGAGGTAAACAACGAATATAAGGTAGGCAGCCTGTATGGCAGCTTTACTGAGCCAGCAGAAAAGACGGTAAGCAGAACAGTCTACAACATAGAAAATAAATATGATGGAACTGATATTAATGTATTAGAGTCCGCTGCCTTTGACACCTTGTATTTAAGGGCAAGGGGAACACCTAACATAGTTACAAAAAGTGCGGGAAAGTTTTATAGGGACAACACCGTATTAAAGGGAGAATTTACCAATACTCTTGGAACTGACTTAAGTAAGGTATTTGCTGTATATGATGACGAAATTATATATCTGGGTGATGTGTCAAAGAATGGGACCAAGAGCTTTTCAGCGGGAAAAGAAAGTGTATATCTTAATGACCTGACTGGAAGCCTTCAGGACTCCGTATACCTAAACAGGATATTTGACTTTGCTTATGAGGGAGAAAACCCTAAGATTCAAGCCCTGATGACTTCGGTACTTGATAAAGTCTCTATACTTGGACATGAGAATCCTGCCTTTGTTGCTCTTGCAAATAACCGCCTTAGTGGGGAGTTCTCTTCTGACGTGAACACTGCTAAAAGGCTACACATTGGTAGTGCTTCCTGCGGAAAAAGACAGTAGACACCGGTATAGAGTCTGATAACTTCGTGAATTCCATAGGCAAACTCCCTATGTATATGTACGAGAAAAGCTACAGTTTTTCTAATGATGCACTGGTAAATAGAAATTCTGTGGATATTACCTACGACGTGGATATCAAAAAAAAGGTAAGGAACCTTAGGGCTTTTTGCAAGATACAAGGAAGAGGTTAACCCTTGCAGGGTATATGCCCTCAATCAGCTGACAGATAGGTATGATGTGGTTTTTGAGCCTGATGAGGATTATATAAATAGAATCAAAGAATATGTTAATACAGGTGGGAAGTCGGGCTTTAACAAAGGTAATGATCAGGAATGTTATATGGGTGATGCCTATGTAAAGGATGGCAGGCTGACTCTGCGTTATGAGATAGACCAAACTGCCTATGATGAGATATCTTCATTTACCATACCGAATATACCAAAGATATCAATGGAGTATGAATAATGATAGAGATAGATAATTTAGCCAAAAGCTTTGGGAAGACCAAGGCGCTGGATGGGATTTCACTGAGAATAGGAGATAGTGAGATATACGGCTTCAGAGTACTAAATGGTGCAGGGTAAAACTACTACTATGAGGATAATATCAGGTCTTATCCCTGCTGATTCAGGAAAGGTATTGATAAATGGCCTCGATACCGGCTCGGACCTTAGGCAGATAAAAAGTAAAATTGGATATGTACCTGATTACTTTGGTGTGTATGATAACCTAAGGGTTACAGAGTACATTGAGTTTTTTGCCTCAGCCTATGACCTGACCGGGAGAGAGGCAGAGAAAAGATGCCTTAGGCTTTTGGATGAGCTTGGACTTAGTGACAAGTTAGACTTCTTTGTAGATGATTTATCCAGGGGGCAGAAGCAAAGGCTGGGGCTTGCCCGTGCATTGGTTCACAATCCTGATATTTTAGTGCTTGATGAGCCTACATCGGGCATGGATCCAAAGGGAAGAATAGAGACCAGGGATATACTAAGAAGGCTCAATGAAGAAGGCAAGACCATCATCATAAGCTCTCATATATTACACGAAATATCGGAGCTTGTTACCGGACTTGCAGTCATAGAAGAAGGCAAAATTGTTATGAGCGGAAGCATAGAAAGCATTGAAACAAAAATGCACATAGAAAATCCAATTATAATGAAGGTGCTGAAAAATGCTGACATTGCCGCTGAAGTTCTTAAGGAAGATGAAGCTGTTCTTAACCTCACAATAACAGAAGAAAATGAGTTTTACATAAGCTATGGCGGCTCTGATGAGGACGAGGGATATCTTCTTAAGAGACTTGTGGAAGCAGGTGTTATGATAACCTCCTTTTGTAGGAGAGGACACGACCTTGAATCTGTATTTATCAAGATAATGGAGTAGCTATGAGAAGATATAGAACAAATGCTGTATACACAAAGGAGCTGAAACAGTCAGTTAGAAATATTAAGTTTCCTATAACGGTGGGACTTTATTGCTTTATTGTTGCTGTCATAGGGCTGTTTACCCTTGTTGCAATCTCCCGGCTTACGGATATCCTATTTACAGTACATATACGATTAAACAGGACTTTATTACGTTTTATTCAGTCTTATTCGGGCTGGAATTCGCTCTGGTTATATTTGTAGTCCCTGCCATAACCGGAGGTGCTATCTCAGGAGAGAGAGACCATGGAACTCTTGATTTGCTGCTTGCCACGAACCTTGGACCTTATAGGATAATAATGGGTAAGCTGATATCTGTAGTCAGTAAATTGCTGATTTATGTGATTTCAAGCCTCCCTGTCCTAGCTCTTATATTTACTATGGGAGGAGCAGGGCTTACAGATCTTATGATGTATATGCTGCTTATATTACTTACTTCCGTATACATAGGAAGCTTTGGGGTGCTTATGTCCGTGATATTTAGAAAAACAAGCACTGCTATGGCTGTAACCTATGTATGGATAATGTTCATTGCCCTGGGAACAATATCTGTAGCCCTGATGAGCAATGTGGTAAAGCCTTCAAACAATAACAGCCTGAGCCCTGTATTCCTTCTTAACCCTGTCATCACGTTATTTTCGCTGCTAGATGCTCAAATAGGCTTTGCCTGAGCTTGTAGGCAATTACATCAAATTTGAGAACAATACCTCTTTTATTATGAAGAACTGGCTTATGATAAGCATATCGGTGCAGTTTGTGATTACACTCTTTAACGTGTGTCTTGCAACACATCTGTTAAATCCGTTTAGAAGGAAATTGAGGAAACAAAGCTAAGAAATTTTTTCGAGAGCTCCGTTGCTTTATATAGGCTCTCATACTGTGAATCAGTTAAGTCATCAATATAGTTTAGCTCATAGCTTTTATTAAAGCCCTTATCAGCAAGGTGGTCTACCGCCTTGTTATAAGCTATGGCAGCCTTTACCTCATCATCATATCTTCCGACTATTACCGCGCCTCTTATATTTATTTTTACCACGTATACCGGCTTCGGATATTGCTTTTCCATCCTGACGCCGGTATACCTGTTTATTATCTGAATATTTTCATACCTAAAGTCCAAATCATCTCCGTTAACAAATACATAATCCCTGCCTGCAACAGCAAAGTTTCTTATGCCATAACGGCTTAGTATATTTACCTGCATACCGTAGTCTGCCACAAAGAAATGCCGCCCTCTTCTAAGTATCTTATGATTGGAATAGTAGAAGAGTTCATCTGCGGAGAACTTCATTACGTCACTGGTAGAGAGGTAGTATTCAAAGTATCTCTTTCTTAAATATATAGGATTTTTCACATATAGGCCGTTATCACGAAAGTTGATTATGGTTACCCACTTAAAGAAATCAAGGGTGGTGGTCTCATCATAGTCGTCTATGGTTTTGGTGGCTTTTTAGTAGAAGTTAGCGCTATAGCCTCATTATATGCGGAATTTGCAGCCCTTTTCACTGTCAAAAGCTGCCCTAGTGCTTATATGCTTATTTTATACGTAAAAGAAGCAACAAAACGTTCATTTCCTTTAGAATCAACTCTTTATATACTCCCTTTAGTAAATTTTCCACCTGAAAACCTCCTTAAAATGAAAAATACCCCTTTATAATATTACCATGGTTTAAAATCCATGTCAAATGAAAATAAAAATCAATTCTATAGGAAGTACAAATTTATAGTAAAATACAATTATTTTCTTGTAAATAATATATGAAAATAAAAAGATTGTATAAAAATATAACCGTTAAAATAAACAAAAATGGTTTTTATTGACAAAATCCTAACCACGCGCTTATACTTACGGACATAGTTTATGTAATAATTCTGCAACATATTCATGCAACATATACATAATCTATTAACAAGTAAACATTTTTACAGTAGGAGAACTAATATGAAGAAAGAGTTTAAGTGGATAATTTTGAGTATATAGAACTGTCTGCTTATCACTAAATATGTTATCACCGGCGAACTCATATAGTGCTAAGGCAGAAGACAATGAAGCAAAGGAAATCACTGTAGCTGATAGCGAGGCTGACAAGACTCCTTTATCTGATGTAAAGTCAGCAGAGGAAGAAGCAAGAAAGGCTGCAGAAGTGGCAAGGCTTGCGGCAGAGGCTGAAAGACAATCAAGAGAAGCTGCAAGAAAGGCTGAGGAAGAAGCAGCGAAGGCAGCAGCAGAGAATGCAAAAGAGAAGCAAGGAAGCAGGCTGAAGAAAAAGAAAAAGGAAGAAGAAGCTAAGGAAAAAGCTGAGGAAGCAGGAAGAAGGCTGAGGCTGACAAGAATGCTTACAATATCAAGATGAGTGCAAAGGATAAGGAAAACCTTTACCGCCTTGTACAGTCTGAAGTAGGCTATATGGATGAAAAAAGTAAAATCTATGTTGCGAGCGTGGTACTTAACAGAGTTAAACATAAGAGCTTTCCTAACACAGTCACAGGAGTTGTTCTTGCACACAATCCAAGAACAGGAGTATACCAGTTCTCACCGGTTAAGCCGGGCGGAAGATTCTGGAGATGTAAGGTAACAGATTCAACCAGAAAGGCTGTAGACAAGGTCCCAAAAACGGTGACTACTCAAAATGGTGCAATTGCCTTCGTAGCTAAGAGATATACTACCTACAGGGCTGCATCTTGGTTTGACAATACACTTCATCATTTATTCCACCACAACGGACAGGACTATTACAGATACAGATAATAAACAAGGGACTTACAGCTAGATGCTGTAGGTCCTTATTTTAAAACCTTACAATAATCTTAAGATGAGTGATAAGTTAAGCATTTTATGTTATACTACTACTTAGTTTTGCAAGTTTAGCTGAAAGGAAGCAGTTAGACCGTCTTTCGTGGTAGAACTGCTTACAGGGAAAGTTATGGTGTCAAATATTGAAATCCTATATGAAGATGATGATATCATCGTATGTATAAACCTGCCGGGATGCTGTCACAGGGAGATAAAAAAGGCAATAAAGACCTTGTGAGGGAATTAAAAAAGCATATAGCTCTAGAAGCTATGAGGCATAAAGTGAAGCTTACAGGAGAACCTTATGTGGCTGTGGTACACTCGTCTTGACAGGGAATGTAAGGGGGATAATGGTATATGCCAAGACAAGAAGGGCTGCTGCAGGACTCTCAAAGCAAATAAGCGAGAATAAGCTTGCTAAAATATATATGGCGGTAGTAAGCTTTGACCCTGATAAGGAAGAGCTTCAGATAGGCGTTAGAAAAAATAAGGTAAGTTACCTCCTGCATGATAAGGTGAAAAATGTATCTACTGTTGTAGATGAAGGGACAAAGGAAGCTGAAAGAGCAGAACTTAATTATGAGGTTGTTAAGGTGGCCGGGAACAAAGCCCTTGTCAGGGTGGAGCTAATAACAGGAAGACATCATCAGATTAGACTGCAGATGTCGGATGAATTTAACGGAATAGTCGGTGATACCAAGTACAATGACGATTACAGGAATATAGAGGGCTGGACAGGTCTTGCTCTTGAGGCAGTTATGCTTTCATTTATCCATCCTGTAAGCGGTAAAAAGTTAAGCTTTTCAACATCAGCAATAGGAAAAGAGTTTGGAGAGATTTAATGCAGAAAATTATATATAAACTGATAATAATGATACTCCTCTTTGTGCTGTCAGCGGGGTATTTTATAAGTAATATAAAGGAAACCTCCTACTCGGAGAGGACGGAGACAACAGAGATGTCTGCGGCAAGCTTCCCTACTGTATATATGCTAAGAGGTGGTAAAAAGATTAATCTCCTACATGGCTATGGGCAGGAGATTGATGCGCTTGGAGTAAGGGCAGGAAATCACTCCGCTTGAGAACAACAAAAGCATAGACTTTTTAATCAATGACTATAATAACAGTATTGTCAGGGTAGAGTATGAGGTAAAGGACAAGATAGACAACATTGTTATAGCAAACGGGGAAATGAAAACTCCTGAGATAGATGATGAGGGCAAGAGGAAGATGTCTATAAGGCTTGATTCGGAGCTGTCAAAGGATACTGAGTTTGCCCTCAAATTAAGGCTTGTTAATGAGGATGGCAGAAAGTTTATCTTCTTTACTACCATTAAGTTTACAAGAGGAGATAAGTTTGCGGATAATTACAGCTTTGCAGAAAAATTTTCGAATGCTGCCCTTAGTAAGGCTGATGAAAAAGCGATAAAGCCGTATCTTGAAACCAATGCAAGTATGGATAATATGAGCTATGCCCGTGTTAACATCCATTCCTCTTATGAGACTGTGACCTGGGGGAAGCTTGTAGTTGAACGGCTTACAGAGCCGGTAGTTACAGTCACTGAGAACTCGGAGAACATCACGGGGCTGGTGTATAAGTACATTGCAAAGACAGCTGGAGAGGTTCCAAATTACTACTCTATAAAGGAATACTACAGGGTAAATAAAGTAGAGAAGGTTACGTATTTACTGGCATTTGAAAGAGATGTGGAAGAAATCTACAACCCTGAAAAGACCTCTGTGGCAAGGAGCCAGCTAAAGTTTGGCATCACAGCTAATCCTGATGTTGATTTCAAGATGGATGCCAAAAAAGAATATATTGCATTTGAGAGGGAGAGAGACCTCTGGTACTATGAAACGAAAAATAATAAGATGAAGAGAGTTTTTTCGATTTTTGGTGATGACTTCTTGGATGAAAGAACTTATTATGACAATCATGCCGTTAAGGTGCTTAGAATGGAAGATAACGGAGACTTATACTTCATAGTATACGGATATATGAACCGAGGCGTATATGAAGGAAGAACAGGCATAGTTCTATATAAGTATCTAAGGGCTGATGACAGGATTGAGGAGCAGGCATATATACCTGTAAGCCTGCCTGCACAGTTCTTTGAAGAGGGGATATCAGACTTTAGCTTTGTAAGTACGGAGCAGTTTTTCTATTTTTCACTCTATGATAAGATATAGTCGTACAGTCTGATAAAGAGGAAACTCTCTGTCCTTGCCGAGAATATATCGGGTGGCTCATATCTTGCCCTCTCGGAGAATAACCACATAGTATGGCAGGAAAGTACAGATGCCACAAAGGTTAAGAAGCTTATTATTATGGACCTTGAGACCAGAAGAAGAACTGAGATAGATGCTAAGGAAAAGACGGTGCTTAGACTCTTAGGGAAAATCTCAGGTAACTTTGTATACGGCGTAGCCTATCAAAAGGACATTGTAAACGGCAAAGACGGTATCATCAACATTCCTTACAAGAAGCTAATCATATCGGATGTAACTGGTAAAATACTGAAAGACTATGAGAAAAAGAAGATTTACGTAACAGGTATAGATATAGTAAATGATACTATAGAGCTTGAAAGGGTTAAGAAGCAGGATGGTAAGCTTGTTAGGATAAAGACTGACCACATTCTAAACAACATAGATAAGCCAAACAAGGAAGTAATGGTAGTGGATAGAAGGACTGACAAATATTTAACAGAATACTATCTCACCCTGCCTTATGGACTAAAGCTTGAGAAGATTCCTCAGGTAAGCAGCTCTACCTTAAATACCGTTATTACTAGAGACCTTACCATAAGGCTCGGAGAAAATGGAAAAGAAAGTAAGGAGAAATATTTTGCCAACGTGGCAGGAGAGTTTAGTGCTTCTTCCTATAAGGCAGCAGACATGATAAAGGTAGCTGACGAGGGTATGGGCTATGTGCTTGACATTGCGGGAGGCCTTGTCTGGGAACGTGGAAGAGTGAGTGCATCTGCAAAGGCTGAAGATGTGGATGTGGACTATGTGTATGAGGAAGATGACAGCGTACATTCTGCGATAAGGCTCTTCCTTACAGCAAAGGGAATATATATTTCTACTGAGGATTTAAATAAAAAGGGAACTATTATGGATATCCTTAGGTCTCAGTCTGAAATATCCCCTATCAATCTGACGGGAGTTGACTTTGACAACATCCTGTACTACATAGCCAAAGGCAGCCCTGTGATTGCAATGAAGGATGGAAAGAGTGCTGTACTCCTTACTGCCTATACACCTCAGAAGATTGAGATTATGAATGCAAAAACAGGTAAAAAGAGCCAGATGGAGCGAAAGGAAGCGGAGAAAATGTTTAAGGCGGCTGGCAATGTCTATATATCCGCCCTTAACTAGGAGGTTAAACATGTATGATATTATAATTGTAGGTGCCGGTTTTGCAGGCGCTGTCTCTGCAAGAAAGCTTGCAGAGTCCGGCAAAAAGGTACTGGTTATTGAAGAAAGAGACCATAGGTGGGGAATGCCTTTGACGAGGTTGATAAGCACGGAGTACTTATACACACCTACGTCCCTCATATTTTCCACACTAAAAGTAAGGAGGTCTACGACTTCCTTGGAAGATTTACTGAGTGGCTTCCTTATCATCATAAGGTGGTGGGCAATGTATAGGGGAAATACATACCAATTCCGTTTAACTTAAACAGTATAAGGTTAGTATATGATAAGGAAAAGGCAGAAAGCCTCATAGACAAGCTGATAAGTATCTACGGAAGGGAGGCTGCCATCCCTATCCTTAAGCTTCGTGAAAATGAGGATGAGGAGATTAGAGAGCTTGCTGACTATGTGTACGAAAATATCTTTGTGAAATACACAGGTAAGCAGTGGGGAGTGAAGCCAAATGAGATAGACCCTGCAGTTACAGGGCAAGAGTTCCTGTCATCCTCACAAAAAGACGGTTATTTCACAGATGAGTACCAGGCAATGCCAAGGGATGGATACACTGAGCTTTTTAAGAAAATGCTTGACCACCCTAATATTGACATAAGGCTTCAGACCTTAGCAAAGGACTGCCTTAAGCTTGAAGAAGGCAAGATTTTCTTTGAGTGCAGCGAGTTTAACGGAGATGTGATATTTACCGGAATGACTGATGAACTTTTTGACAGGTGCTTTGGTGCCCTGCCTCACAGGTCATTAAGGTTTGACTTCAGCTACCACGATGAAGACTCCTTTCAGCCTGAAGCGGTGGTAAACTATACGGTGGATGAGGATTATACGAGGATAACTGAATTTAAGAAGATGACGGGGCAGAAGGTAGAGGGGACTACAATAATGAAGGAATACTCCCTTGACTATTCACCTGATACCGGACTACTGCCTTATTACGCCATCTTAAACGATGAGAATAAGGCCTTTATGAGAAATATGCAAATCTGGCAAAGGAATATAAGAATCTACATCTCCTTGGAAGACTTGCGGAGTACAAATATTACAATATGGATGCAATTACAGAGAAAGCCCTAGAGCTTTGTGAAAGGATGGTATAATGAAAGTATTAAGTGTTGCAATACCCTGCTACAATTCAGCAGAATATATGAGCCACGCTATAGACACCCTGCTTACAGGAGGGGAGGATATAGAAATCATAGTGGTTGACGATGGTTCTACAAAGGACAATACCCTTGAGATAGCTAAGGAATACGAGAAAAAGTTTCCTAGCATAGTAAAGGCTATTCATCAGGAAAACGGTGGACATGGACAGGCTGTAAATACAGGCTTACTTAACGCTACAGGTGTATTCTTCAAGGTGGTTGACTCTGATGACTGGGTAAATACTGAAGCCCTTGCCAAGGTGATGGACTTTTTGCGCTCTGTAATCAGAGGCAATAAGACTCTAGACATGCTTATCTGTAACTATGTGTATGAGAAGGTAGGCTGTGAACCAAGTACAATGGGATATGCCAACTGCCTCCCTGAGAATCAGTTCTTTACCTGGTCTGATATTGGCAGGATAAGGAATTCTCAGTACATACTTATGCACTCTGTATTCTACAGAACTGCTCTCCTTAAGGAGATAGGACTTAAGCTGCCTGAGCATACCTTCTATGTGGACAATATATTTGTGTATTATCCTCTTCCTTTTGTAAAGACTATGTACTATATGGATGTTGACCTTTACAGGTATTTTATAGGAAGAGATGACCAGTCTGTCAATGAAAAGGTGATGATTGGCAGGATAGACCAGCAGATTAAGATAACTAAGATACTCATAGGCTCACATGATTTGTCTAAGATAAAAGAGGGCAAGCTAAAGAAATATATGACGAACTACCTTGCTATGATGATGACTATATGTACTGTATTTCTTATCAAGTCAGGAAAGCCTGAGAATCTTGAAAAGAAGAAGGAAATCTGGAGATATCTTAAGACCAAGAACCCTAAGATGAATCGTATGATAAAGCATACCCTCCTTGGCGCTATCATGGGAATGCCTGGAAAGGGTGGTAGAAAGATAATAATCTGGGGCTATGAGGTGGCTAGGAAGATATTTAAGTTCAACTAAAAGGAAATTTAAGAGGATGAAAACCAGAGAAGAAGTGGCAAGCTTTGGGCTTACATTTCCCGATACATATATGGAAATGCCCTTGAGGATACTAAACTGGCAGTTAATCAGAGTAAAGAAACAAAAGCCTTCCTTTGGATATATGAAAGAGAAGGCTTCATAAATCTCAATGTAAAAGTCTCTCCCGAGTGGAGGGACTTTTGGAGAAATGCCTTTAAGTCGGTGATAACAGGCTGGCATCAAAATAAAGAGCATTGGAATACCATTATACTAGACGGCTCTATCCCTGAAAAAGATGTAAAGAACATGATAGCTGAAAGCTATGCCCTGATAACAGATTCTCCGACTAAGCGTATATATGAGGCTGTAAAGAAGATACCTAAGGGGAAGGTGGCGACCTACGGCCGTATAGCAGAGCTTGCCGGGGATAGGAAGATGGCAAGGGCAGTAGGCAATGCCCTCCACAAGAACCCTGAACCTGATGTCATCCCCTGTTTTAGGGTGGTGAACGCTAAAGGAGAATGCTCAGGCTCCTTTGCTTTCGGTGGACTTGACGAGCAGGCAAAGAGGCTAAGAGAAGACGGGATAGAAGTCGTGAACAATAGGGTGGATTTAGAGAAGTATGGATGGTGAGGTGGGAACGTCATATCCAATCAAATAGGGAGATACTATGTCTTTAGTTATTTTTTAGCACAAAACTCAGCAAACTAAAATAATAAAAATCTGTGTTGTTGAGCCTGAGAATATGGGAGATTTTTGTACGATTTCAAAGATAGCTTTGAAAAATTACAATTATTACTATAAATTTGAACCATACAGAGAAACATGCTGATAATAAGGATATAATAACAATAAAAAGTATTTTCAATCTCTATAACAAGATGGATAGAAGATTGTAAAATTGAGGAAAGTAAATTGATTGATAAATATAATCTCAGTTTTATTAAAATAAAAAGTACGCAAAAACTAACTGAGCTTATGCGACTTTATGATAAACAATGGGTATGGACTGCTTGGACAAGGAGATTAGCTTATTTAGTAACAACAATAACACAGCATCAATTGAGGGATTGAATTTGTGACACCACTGTGCTCACAAATTAGAAAGGATGATATATGGGTAAAATGAAATAAAGGCAGCAAGAAGCTTGATCAATATTATAAATGCAGCAGAGAAAATGCATTGAAAAAGTTAACGAAGAACTAATAGAAATGTATTGAAAATTGAGAATATCTGATCTGGAGTCTCAAAATGCATCATTTGGTGATGGATATATTGATTCTATAACACAAGAGATACAGAGTGAATTCCGGGAATAAGGGGATTTAATAGACGCATGGATTGTATAGGATGAAGAAATTCTATGAAACTTATTATAGATGAATTTGTGACACCACTGATGTCACAAATTAGCTGGACCAACCATCTGCTTATTAGTGTCAAGCTGCAAAAGTGATGAAGAAAGAGAATTTTACATTCGATTGTGTATAAAAGAAAATTATTCAAAAAGACAACTACAGAGACAGTTAGATAGTGGATACTATGGAAAGATATATGCTATCAAAAGATACGCTGTTTCGGAAAATGTTAAAAGATTGGGTGGGAAACCTCATTTCTTGATTCGTATATAATGGAGTTTTTAGATTTGCCTAATGAATACTATGAAATCGATTTGAGAAAAGCTTTTAATTACAAAATATGAAAAATTTTATCCTAGAGTTAGGAAAAGATTTCACTTTTATAGATGGAGGAGTACAGGTCAGGTTGGAGGAGATGATTTTTAGGATAGATTTATTATTCTTCCACAGAGGATTACAGTGTTTAGTTGCAATTGAACTCCAAATTGGAAAATTTAAGCCCGAATATGTTTTCAAAAACTGGTTTTTATTTAGAAGCACTGGATGAGACAAGTAAAAAGAAGTATGAAAATCCTAGTGTAGGACTATTGCTATGCGCTACATATGATGAGGTTGTGGGAATATTCAATGAGCAGGACCTGTATCTATGCAAGTATCTGAGTATAAAAATTAAAACTACCAGATAAGAAGATACTTAGAGAAAAATTGCAAGAGTTGGTGAACATACTCGATGATTGAGGAGAATAAACAACGACCTGAATCCGTGAAGTTAAAAATTTAACTTTGACGAAAATGCCCACGCTACCGTGGTTTATTAAAAGTTTTAGTATTTTACTACATTCACCTGTAAGGTGTAGCCAATATGATCATAATAGTCCCACAAATCAATGGTTCTCGGGAGAAAAATATCATGAATCATAACCACATCACATACACTTGAAAACAGTAACATAATTGCTAAATATACAAACGAGCGAATCATTCCGGTCTAGTACTTTGCTGTCGTAGGAGCACTACTTGGCAAAAAGAAATTCACCCAAAAACTTAACCATGGATGTGACTAAGAACCGTTTCCAGCACCAGATTAAGAATGGAGATATTATCCTGGGTGCACTTCCTGACGGATGGTACCTGTGGACATTGATGTTACGCCTCATGGACAATTCAAAGACTGATAGTTCTCCGATGGAAAGGTATTTCAATACACTAAAAACCGACCTAATTTATCAGCATCACTATCGTACTGAAAAAGAGCTTTATGCTGCCATTGAGGAATTGCTTTATGTTCATTATAACCATGATCAGACCACATCAGTTTATAATAAATATAAAACGCCTTATAAGGCTCGTTATGGGGTTAAATAACCCTGCAACAGAAGTGTAGGCAATGCGTTACAAAATGCTTGACTACAACATATATAGTGGTTGAAGAAATAGACGGAAATGAAATAGTAAAATATTATATCGATAAGTATTGGGAGATATGAGATGAATGAATAGATTTATCGAGGGAAGGTATGAATACCTCAACGAAGTTGATAATATACTTTATAAAAATAACTGAAGAAAACCCAGAAAGGTCAAAGAGTTGCTCTTGACCTCATATATGCGTTATGAATTTATTAAAAAGAATAAACATGAAATTGACAAAACTAAAAATTGCTTAATATATGCTAATAAAATCAGATTTACTGCAGATTTGCTAACAAATACTGCAATCACAGGAGCCTTGAAAAACAAAGAATTAGTACTACAAGATGAAAAATCGTAAATGCGATCAAAGCATATAAGGAAGTAGCCATACTATAGGTAATTGTTGCCTACCAGGAACAATCCAGCAAGTGGTCCGAGACGTTAAGAATGATAATATTTGGTATAAATTGAATAAACATATTATTGAACAAAGTGAAAGTGAGAGCCCCTATACCCTTGCTCGATAGAAAAGGCGATGGTATGCGTCTTAATAATAGGTGAAGCTTCTCAAATGTTCTCTATTTTTGATAGTAAAAAGCTTGGAAGAAACTCATAGAGGATTTGTATCTACAAGACTATTTTTGATTATGATTGGAATTTACGGTGTGGAAGTAGAATGAATATTGAAAATCTTGATGACATATTAGAAATCACTCATTTTAATTGTTCAAAGAGGTTATAGGATTAGAACTGGATATAAAGGTAATGTTCTGCGAGAAAAAGATATAGGCTGTAATAAACCAATGTTTGATTGGTTTGGAACACCTAGAATGCATTTATTCAAACTACTAAAGATAGTATACTATGGAGGTAAACTATGCATAAACTATTTGTATACGGAACATTGAAATCTGAAATGGTTCAGAAAAATTATTAGGAGATGTTTTTAGAATCTACGATGCTGAGTTGCAGGGTATTCCGTAAATATAGCTGAAGAGTACTATAATTTAAAATAGCCAAATGAAGGAGGTTGTGTTAAGGGGCGAGTTTTACTTGTAAGTGAAACAGATTTATTGTATATAGACCAATGGGAAGAAGTGCCTTTTTATCTCAAGGAGGAAGTGTTAGATTTAAATCACAATATGGGGATGAGAAGGTGTATGTGTATATTAAAAAGGATGATGAAAAAAGAGCGTCAAACTTGTTAATGATACACTGAAACGGCTTTTCGAATAATGTAAACTTGGAAGGAATTATTGATGAGTTTATTTCAAGATAGGGATGAAACTCCTTCCAATTTGTGATATATATTTACACTACCCAATGCAGATAAATTCTGAATTGTTCAACGATTTATCAGTAAAGAAGACTTTTTACAAGTAAATTCAAGGAAATAGTTACTGATGAATATGGGAATTCAGAGCTCGGTAGACTAAATCATTTTTGATAGGATATGGAAAATCTGTGGTTTAGATATAAGGATGCAGAGTATCGGTGAGGCTTCATATATATGGCGTTCAGATAATAATGATTTGGGGGTATTGACTGTAATGTTGCCTGTTTGCCTTTGAAATCCTTTAGAATTATGGATTAAGACATTTGAAGGTGAACTTATGGTTGGTAATAAGACATTTGATAATTATTTATACAATAATTATCAAATAAAAAATCTTTATCGCAACCTAAACTAATGATTTTTGCTTCAAAGGAACTTAATGAACCTGAGAAGTTACAATTTTTCGTATCAGAGGAACTCGAAGAATATAAAGTCACTAATCCAAGTATTGTAAAAGAGAGCCAATACGAATATAGCCCAGTATGATAGTGCAAAGATATATGCTTCAGAAAATGTCATCTTAGAGATTCCAAGAAAGTTTTATGCGAGTTTTAGGAAAAGGGTGGAATCACAGATTTTAACTTTGTTTATTGCTGAAATTTTTATTTTTTCAGGCTGCGACAATATTCGAAAACTAAAAAGTATATAGAAGACTTGATGGCAAATGATGATATGAGCAAAAGCAGAGTTCAAAGAATCAATTACTGTGCTGCTAATTAAATCAAAAAGATATTGGGACAGAAACCAGTTTTTATATCCTACAGCGAGAAAAACTAGCGGAAAATATTGGAGAAGCAATGAGGGTGGACGAATTACATTTATATCAGGATGAAAATGGAGAATGTTAGATAAATTGGTTCAAAATGAATAAACTTAGACAAGAAGAGATTGAGAGCTCATCCCCTAAACGCAATATTACTAATAATTTCATTGCTGGTGTGATTCCAATAGTTTCTGAAATGGTACTAAAAATATATGAGAATAAATTTAATTCCATTGATGCTGTATCATATATGATTAGTATTGCGAGCTGTTTTTGTACTATGGATGGTTTATAAGGTTGGAGTAAAGATAAGGAAAAGGCTTAGAAAGAATATTTAAAATATAAAACTGAGAAAGGTAGCGAGTTTGAAGTAAAAATATTTAAAGCTAAAGTCTTACTACTTGAGTTAGTTTTTATAAAATTTACAATATTATCAAAACGATAAACATAAAAATTGTTTTCAGTTAAAAACTTTATTGGGGTATAAATGAGATTTTTCCACGTGTCTGACCTTCACATAGGCTTAAAGCTTATGAATAAGGACCTGAGTGAAGACCAGAAGCATATTAGATGAGATAAAAGAGGTTAGAGATAAAAAGCCGGATGCCATAGTTATAGCAGGGGATGTGTACAACAATGCGGTGCCCTCCTCTGATGCGATAGAGATTTTTGACGGCTTCATATCAAAGTTAGTTGCAGTAGCGCCAAAGATGCATATTATGGTTATCAGTGGTAATCACGACAGCGCAGTCCGCATCAATCAGTTCAGGAAGGTGCTTAGGCTGACAACCTGCATCTTATCGGGCTTCCGCCTAAGAAGGCAGATGAACATATTGAAAAAGTGGTGATTGAGGATGAATACGGGAAGGTAAACTTTTATCTTCTCCCTTTTGTGCGCCCGTCTTTTGTAAAAAATGTATTTGGTCTGGATGAAAATGAGAATAACCTCACCTATAACGAGGCTCTTCACAGGCTTATTGAGAGGGAAAACATAGACGAAGATGAAAGAAATGTACTGGTTAGCCATCAGTACTATCTTCCCCTTGGGAAGAATCCTGAGGAAGTAGAGAGGATGGACTCTGAGATTAAGTCGGTGAGGAATATAGACCTTGTAGATGCCGACATTCTGGAAAGATTTGACTATTCAGCCCTAGACCACATACATAAGCCTCTTTGAAGCTGATAGGAGACTGCCATGATACTGCGTGGCATCTCCACTTGCCTGCTCTGTAAGTGAGGCAGGACAGGAAAAGGGCATAGTTATGGTGGAAATGCTTGAAAAAGGCAGGATAAATACTGAAGTACTTCCACTAAGCTCTTAGAAATATCAAGGTAGTTAGGGGAAGGCTTGAAGAAGTCATAATGATGGACTCTGGAGGACTATGTGACGGTTATTTTAACTGAGGATGATACTACAGATGTAGACGCGGCTGACAGAATAAGGGAGAGATTTCCAAACCTCCTTGAGATAAGGAGGAGGCTGCAAAGAAGGTAAACAGTAGTAGCCTAACTGAGATTTCAGACGAACTAAGTGAGATAGATAATTGTAGAGCATTTTTAAGTGAGATGAATGCTGAAGAGGAGAAAATTCTTAGCGAAATAATAAACGGCTTAAGTGGGGTGTAGTCTATGATACTAAAAAGTTAGTTATGAAGGCTTTTGGTTCTACGGTAAGAAGACTGAGATAGGACTTTACCAAGCCTGTGCAGAATTTATTTTTAATTACGGGAGATACGGGAGCAGGCAAGACTACCATCTTCGATGCCATTGTCTTTGCCCTCTTTGGAGAGGCAAGCTCAGGGAATAACAAGAAGTCTGAGAGGAGCTCAGAGCCCAGTTTACAGACTCATGTAAGTGAACCTTTGTAGAATTTACCTTTACTGAAAGGCTTGGAAGTACTGAGGAGGAATTTGAGTTAAGAGGATACCAAGGCATAGAGATACTTATAAGAGAGGGCGAGAGGGCTTTACTGATGAGAAGGAAAAGGTATCCCTGTTCTACTCTGATGGGGAGGAGTATTCTCAAAACCTGAAAGAAACCAATGCGAAGATAGAAGAGATAGTGGGGCTTACAAAGAGCCAGTTTATGCGGGTCTCGATGATAGCACAGGGAGAATTTATGGAAGTGCTAAGGGGAGATGATAAGCAGGCTGTGTTTAGAAAACTCTTTGGCACTGAGATATATAAAGAGCTTACTGCGCAGCTAAAGCTTAGAAGTGATGCTAAGAAGGCTGAGCTTAAGGACTTTAGCTCCAAGTGTGAACTGCTGATTGGCGCAATCATGCGCCAGAGTGCGTTATAGGGGATTATTCTGCCGTTAATATGAAGAAGGATGTTGACATTACCGATATTGAAAAGGCGGCAGACGGGCTTAAGAGCCTCTGTGACGAACTTGGTATCATCCTTGAACATAAAGAAAAAGAAGATAAAGAGTACCTTCTTAAAAAGAGATAAGATAAGCAGAGCTAACTGAGGGGAAGGCAGCTTTTGGGCTTCTTTGAAAATCTTGTTAGGGCTGAGACTGAGGTAAGAGAACTGGAGGCTAAAAAAGAGGATATCCTTAAGAAGGTGAGTCTGGTTAAGGAGATAGAGGTTGTCTATGAAGCACAGTCCCTTTATGCAGCAGGCTTTAAGGAGGCTGAGAAAACCTATCAAAATGCAGTAAACGAACTGGAGATAAACAAAGAAAAGCTACCTGAACTAATCTCTGCGCTTGAGAATATCAGCCCGGCATGAGAAGAAGGCTAAGGGAAGAATTATCTACAGTTAGTAGAAAGATTTAATACAGTATCTGGCAAAGGTAAGGGCAGCCTTAGAGCAATTTAAGAGTTTTCAAGAGAAGAATAGAGAAAAAGGATTAAAGAGCTGAGGGAGAGAAGTTAGCAAGCTGCAGTAGAGGAAGCAAAGAAGAAGCTTGAGAATTTGAGAGCTTGAAAAATCCTCGGACTGAGGCTCTAAAGGAGGTGCGCAAGCCTTGAAAAAGAGGACTGGTGGCTGAGACCAAGGCAGGACTCTTGCCAAGGTTCTTAGTGAACTCAAAATAGCCTGAGTAGAGGGCTTTGATAGTCTCATGAAAAGAAAAAGTTAAATACATTGAAAGGCAGCCCTAGTGAGGCTTCGCTTCTTAGCTTTAAGGAGGCTGAGGACGAACTGATCCCTAAGAGGAGGCTATTTTTATGAGCCGAGGCATGAAATTTGCTTGCAAGAGACCCCTCATGAGGAGGAGCCTGGCGCTCTGTGTGGTTCCCTCTCATCCTTCACCCTGCTTACTCCTAAGGGACAGGAGGAGATAAGAAAAGAGATATTGAGAGACTTGAAGAAAGGGTGTCAGAAGCTAAAAGACAGTGTAAACACAAGGCTTTACAGAATATGAAACCTCTAAGACGACGGGTGAGAAGGAAGAGCATTTAAGAGCTGACAAAGAAAAAGCTGATTAGTCTGGTAAAATGAAGAGCTATTTGTTGACACCAAGTCTTGTGAAGAAGAGCTTAATGAGCTTAAGGTTGAACTTGAGGTATTTTCGAGCAAGCTTCTAAAAAGCAGGGTGAAGCAATGCTATGTTAAGGAATTAGCTTTATAGAGGAGAAGCTTTATGCAGCTGAAGAAAAGAAAATCCTTCTGAAAAAGAAGAAGAAGTTGTAAAGGAAAAAGAAAGTGAGACAGCCAAGGAGATTGCAGGTCTTTTATCCCTTATAAAGGAGATTGAATCGGGACTCAAATTTAAGAGTAAAAGAGGAGGCTGTAACAGCAAAAAGGCTGAGGATGAAAGAAGGGTAGGCTGAGAGTCAGGCTAAAGAGATAGAGGAGAAGAGCGAGGCTTCAAAGAGCTTAAAAGAAAGGACGGAAACCCTTATAGCCAAGCTTTCGGCAGACTGCCCTAATCTTCTATATAATTGTCAGGCTAAGAGGGAAGACTATGAAAAAGCCCTTGTCCAGTTTGGCATCTCTGAGGAAAAGTGGTCTCTCCTTGTAAATGAGTATGAAAAAAGCGATAGGGAGAGATTTCAAAATGAAATAAATGCTTACGAGGGCAATATGAAGGCGGCTCTTGGTATGGTCACAAACCTCAAGGAGGCGGGTAAAGGATAAGGAAAAACCTGATACCCAAAGCTTAGAGAAGGACTTTACTGTGGCGGATGAGGCTTATAATCTTCTCCATACGGAGTTGGAAGAGATAAGGGCTGATTACAGGACTGACAGTGAAATCCATGATGCTTAGTGCTTCGCTAAGCGGAAGGGGAGAGGCGGCAAGGGAGTATGGCATTATAAATGGTCTCTACTCAAAGCTCTCTGGCAATGTGACCGGAGGCAGGATGGACATAGAGACCTTCGTACAAAGACAGTATCTTGAGAGATTCTTATCTCTGCCAACAAGAGATTTAGCTCTATGACAGGAGGACAGTTTGAGCTAAGGACTCTGTGAGATGGAGAAAGCAGGAGTAGGCACTAACAAAGGACTGGATCTTATGGTATGCTCCATATATAACAGGTAAAAGCAGGGATGTAAGGACGCTTTCAGGTGGAGAGTCATTTCAGGCAGCCCTCTCCCTTGCCCTTGGTATGGCTGACCAGTACAGGCAAGAATGCGCGCGGTCAACCTTGAAATGATGTTTTGTGGATGAAGGCTTTGGCACACTTGATAACAATGCAAGAAAACGAGGCTGTGAAAATCCTTAAACATGGGCAGGAGGCTCAAGCTTTATAGGAATTATCTCCCGATCAATGAATTAAAGCAGAGAAGAAGAACAGTTAATAGTGACAAAGGACGAGAATGGCAGCAACCAGGTGGCAGCTAAGCTTAGGAGGTATTGTGGGAAGTATTTGATGGCACTAGACCAAGGGACAACAAGTTCAAGTGAGTATACTATTTGATAGGGTGGAAATATAGTATCCAGTGCACAAAAAGGAATTTACGCAGATTTATCTGCGCTGGGACTTGTGGAACATAACTCATGGAAATCTGGTCATCACAGTTCTGCCAGCTATAGAAGCTATGGCAAATATAGGTGCAGGCTAGTGAAGACATTGAAGCTAAATGATGCTACCAATCAAAAGGAGACAACTGTAGTCTGGGATGAGAGACAGGGTGAGCCTGGTACAATGCCATAGTATGGCAGTGCAGGCGACAGCTCATGATGAGTAGATGAGGTGTAGCAAAAGTGCTGCGGAGACTATATCAGAGAGGCTAGAGCCTCATTCCTGATGCGTATTTTTCAGCGAGCAAGGTAGCTGGATACTTGACAATGTAAGGTGCAAGAAAAAGGCGGAAGAGGGTAGGTCTCTTGGCACAGTTGACACTCGCTTATCTGGAATCTTACAGGCAAAAAGGTACACGTAACTGACTATAGCAATGCTTCAAGGACCATACTTGTATAATATACATAAACTCGAATGGGATAAGGAAATACTTAAGATATTTGACATTCCTGGAAAATATGCAGCACTGAGGTGAAGCCAGCCCTATGTATATGGAGAGACAAAGTCAAGTCTTTGGTGGGAGCATACTTATAGCCGGTGCTGCGGAGACCAGCATACGCACTCTTGGACAATGCTGCTTTTGAAAAGGATGTAAAAATACCTTTGGTACAGTGGGAAGCTTTTATATTTATGAATCACAGGAAGTGAGATGCCATAAGCCTGAAGGCAGGACTGCTTATGAACAATTGCAGCCAGCACAAGTGGACAAGCAGAATACGCCGCTCTGAGGGCAGCGTATTCGTGGCAGTGTGAGCATCTATCCAGTGGCTTAGAGACGGTCTTAGGATGATTAGGACTTCTGCTCAGCTCCGAGGACTACGCTCAGATGAAGATGCTGACGGAGCATACGTAGTTCCTGCATTTATGGGAATGGGAGGGCCTTACTGGAATCAATATGCCAGGGAGACAGGTGTTTGGTCTTACAAGAGGAACCTCAAAGGAGCATCTTATAAGGCACCTTTGAGTCCATAGCCTATCAGTCAGCAGATGATGATGAGGGCTATGGAGGAGGATGCAAAGGTAAAAGATTAAAGGGCTTAAGGTGGATGGTGGTGCTTCTGCCAACAACTTCCTTGATGCAGTTTTCCAGGCAGACACTGAGGGATACCCCTATGTGAGGAGACCTCAAGTGTGTGGAGACAACTGCCCTGAGCGGCATACCTTGCAGGACTGGCAACAGGATATTATGAGAACAAAGAAGAGATAAGAAAAACTGGCAGTTAGGGAAGGCTCTTTGAACCTGAGATGGAAGAGGAAAGAGAGAGAGCAAGCTAAAAGGCTGGAAGAGGGCTGTAAAATGTACACTTGACTGAGGCGAATGAAAAGGATTAAAAATGATAATTTATGATATACATAAGTGGATTATAAATATTTTGCAAGAATCTTGCAGTAAAGCCTTAGAAATTCTGTATTAATGAATATCAAAAATATTATAATTGTTTCGGTAGAAGTTCGTCTTTTGCCCAAAATTACGTTATATAAAGGAATAAGAGTATGAAAAAGTTAGGTGTGCTTTCTGTAATCTCAGGATTTTCAGGAGTAGGTAAGAACTATAGTTAAGCAGCTGGTGGCAGAAGAGGACTATGCACTCTATATCAGCGACTTCCAGAGCTCCAAGAGAAGGTAGAAGTCTATGGAAGGGAATATTTCTTTTTGACAAGAGATGAATTCCATAGGTGATAGAGAGTGACGGTCTTATAGAGTGGGCTGAGATATGAATACTTTCACGGTACTCCAGAGAGTAGCGTGAAGAAAAGGCTTGCTGAGGGTAGGGTGATGTTATCCTTGAGATAGAGCCGCAGGGAGCGCTTTAAGATCAAAGAAAAGTCATCCTGAGGTCTGTGCTCATCTTCATAGTTCCACCAAATGCTGAGGAGCTTGAAAACAGGCTTATAGGCAGGGAACAGAGGAAAACAGACACTATAAAGAAGAGGCTTAAGAGGGCAGAGGAGGAAAACAGGAGTATATAGGATAACGTGAGTACATAGTTGTAAAATGATAATCTGGATGATGCCGTAAGAGACATCCACCATATGTATTCAGGCGCTTCCCACAAGAAGGACAGAGCGAAGGCTTTTATAGAGGCTTTTGACGGATGACCTGAAAAAGAGCTTGACTTATAGTAGCAATAGCTAAACACAGAAAGGAATAATAATCATTATGATGTTACATCCATCTTATCCAGACCCTTATGGAAGTTGCTAAACAAAGATGTGGAAGAGGGCGAGAGCAAGTTAGTTAACAGCCGTTACTTCCATAGTACTTGCTACAGCGAAAGCAAGGGCAAGACAGATACTCAGGTTCTGAGCCTTGTATGTTGCAGCGAATGAAAAGAGCAAGCCGTTATCAATTGCCGTTGATGAGCTTTATCACGAGAAGGTAAAGATTGTAGGCGGAGTAGGAAGCGGAAGAAGAGGAATAATTAAAGAGTTTTAGTATTTAATGAGGCCTGGTGCAGAAGGAATCATCCGGGATGCGACTGCCCTTTATGTGTATAATGGTAAATGAGGTGAATGGAGGTGATTTTTGGTGTACGCTGAGGTGGTGGTTGGAATATCCATGATAAGCTAGACGGTGACATTTTGTTACAGGATACCGGAGAGCTTTTGGAACTCTGATGCCCTCACAGGCACCGAAGTCATAGTTCCATCTTGGAAAAAGGAAATAGAGAACTAAAAGCCTTTGGTGGTTGAAGCAGGAAGATACTCGACATCGACAAAAAGCCTCATAAAGGACATCTTAAGGAAGTCTGAAACAGGGGTTCAGATAGAGGGTGCTAATTACAAGCTTGCCTACCGGCTTAAGAGTAAAACTACGGGGTACGGTAAATGAGGCACTTCAGCTCTGTGCTCTGGCATACTCCCCTGGCAAGAAGATAGGAGAGAATAAAGGAGAGGACTGTATCTCTTCTAAAGGCAGAGAAGAGGCAGAAGATATCCTCAGGAATTTGAAAGAAAATATACGGTTAAAGCAAAAAATTCTAAGAAGAGCGATAGAGGGCGACTTTTAACTATGAGAGTTTTGTGAAAAGGAGGAGAAAGCACCGCCTCTGCCTTTTAATTCGCTTGACAAAAGACGGGACTCATAGAGATAAAGGAAGAATTACTATGCCAGAAAGCCGGTAAAGACTGCGTGATAAGCTTTACTAGCAAGGTCGAGTTAAATGCCGAGCAAAAGGGCGGTTGATAAGGTTGTAGATGACTATAGAGGAATAAACGAAGGTATCTCCTTTTGGTATAATCCGGAAGCGGCAAGACTGAAGTCTCATATGGAGATAATGGAGGAGGTCATAAGCTGGTGAAACAGGTTATCTTCCTTATACCTGAGATAGCACCCAGCTTTCAGATGGTGAGAGGCTTTCTGCAAGATTTGGAGAGAGAATATCCATAATGAACCCGTGGATGTCACAGGGGAGAAAGGTGAGCACCAGTATTTAAGGGCCAAGAACGGAGACATAGACATAATAGTGGGACCAAGATCTGCCTCTTTACCTATTTGAACATCTTGACCAATCACAGTGGATGAGAGCAGGAAGCGCATGAGCTCCAAAACCCCCAGATACCACGCAAGAGAGGTGGCACTTTTATAGGGCAAAGGAGGAGGGGGCGGCTATAATACTTGGCTCTGCAACTCCAAGCCTTGAAGCTGTGAGCTGGCTTCGGATAAGGAGATAGAGGCACTTATGCTGGGAAGCCGCCCTGCAGGGGCTATACCTCCTGAGATTGGAGGTTACAGACCTTAGAGAAGAGCTTAAGGCAGGCAACAAGTCAATAATCAGCAGGAGGCTTTCAGAGCTTATAAAAGATAGGCTAACCAAGGGGTGAGCAGACCATACTATTTATCAACAGAAGGGGATGTGCAGGCTTCATTTCCTGTAGAAGCTGTGGAGAGGCAGTTCAACGTCCTCACTGTGATGTAAGCCTTACCTTCACAGACCTGACAGGTGGTCTGCACTACTGTACACGGAAGAAAATGCCTGATAATGTCCAAAAATGCTCCTTCCATACATGGCACCTTTGGACTTGGGACGGAAGGAAAGAGAGAGGAAAGTAAAAAGGACTTTCCACTGCAAGCGGGTGCTTGGGATGGACGGGGACACTACTACGGGGAAAAACTCACCATGAGGCTATACTTGAGAGCTTTTAAGAATGGAGAAGTTGATATCCCCATAGGAAATCTCAGATGATAGTAAAGGGGCACGACTTTTGAAAAGAGGTAAGTCTGTTGGCATACTGGCAGCTGACTTATCCCTGCTTTTTGGGGACTTCAGGACGCTGAGACCACCTACGAACTCCTTTGCAGGCAGCGGGCAGGGCAGGAAGAGGAAGGTATAGGGAAGGTAGTTATCAGACCATATCCTGACCACTATGCGTGATATCAAGTATGCAGCAACAGGCAATTATAAGGACTTTTATTCCGGGAAATAAGATATAGAAGGCTTGGAGAATACCAGCCTGAAACCCATCTCTTGCAGTTATTCTCTTTGCTGCAAAAGCTGAGGAGGGTAAGCAGGGAGCTAAAATTTTGCAGGTTTTTAACAGAGAAAAGTCAGAGAGCTTGTGGTAAATGGACCTGTATGGGCGTCTATTCCTAAAGTTTCAGGGATATTTACAGAAAGATAATCTACCCAAAGTCGCCTGATGAGATGAACTGGTTAGCCGAGACCTACTTGAAGATCTATGCAGTAGAGTGATCAGTAAAGTCAGCGTGCAGTTTGACTTTGAGCCACGGCAAACCTATAAACTCATATAGGCTATAAGATAATGTATAATAGCGGGTATGATGTTGATAAATATAAGTAGTTTAAGATAAATGGAGAGTAATAGCACTTAGAAACATAAGAACAGTTGGTGATGAACTCTAACAAAAGAGAGCCAGAGAGGTGAAGAGAATACTGAGAAGATTCAGGAGCCGATAGATGAGATGTTTGAGACTCATGTGCGATTCCGACGGAGTAGCGGCAGCTGGTAGGGTGAAAGCCGCAGGAGACGGTCAGACTGACTGCCCGGAGAGAGAACGATGCTTTGCGTACGTATTAAATCCTTGGAAATCATCGAGACTTCCCGGGAGAGCAGATAGAACGGGAGTGGGCTGTCAGTGCCGGCAAGGCAGGTGGCGAGTAACCGCGCCCAATCACGTAAAGGTAAAGGCGCTTAACATGAAACTTTGATGAGTATATGGTTGAGGGAGATGTGAGCCTGCAAGAGCTGTCTTTAATCCATGAAAATGAGCATTTTCGGACGGACATTTATGGCACTGAAAAGGCTGCATTGGTAGCATGGTCTAATGCCGGAGATGTGCAGAGGCTTGAAAAGGCTGGTAGAGATAGCGGCAGGTCTTCCTGTCGATAGAGGAGAACTGAATGAAGATACATACGAGGAACGCCTGATTTTATGGCAGCAGCTTCCCAGAGGCTTGATAGCATCAAGACGAAACACAGGCTGCAGTTACACAGCCTGACAAGCCTATGGGAAGGAAGGGAGAAACTCACCTCGTCTCCTGGAAGGTTGTGGGCAGAAGGAAAGGGGATAAAGGTATATCAGCTTCCAGCGTAAGGGATGGAAGAGTCGTGGAGACTTTAAGAGCTTTATAATCTGATGTGATAGTAGTAGCCTTGGACAGATTATACCTTTAAGCATACTAAGATGCCAAAGTTTGGCTCAGTAATATACAGCATGGCTCACTGCTTCCTAAGTACAGGGGCTGTTCCTATATAGTGGGCTGTACTTGACGGAGAGAAGGAAACCGAATTACACCATCCTATGGATGAGGGCATTGATACTGGTGATATCCTGCTAAAGACAATTAAAATAGATACTGGATGACCTCAGGAAGCCTCTTTGACAAGCTTATGGCACTTGGAGCAGAGACTATACTTGAGAAACCCTTGATGAGCTGGAAAAAGGGAAGCCTACCCTCACAGCAGGGGAAGCCCTACAGCTATGCTAAAATGCTTACTAAAGGCGATGGGACTTATCGACTTTTTACAAAAGTCTGCAAAGAACTTGACTGCTGTAAAGCGAGGAATGATCCTACTAGTGCCTATACCCTGCTTTTCAGGCAAGACACAGTGCTATGGAAAGTAAGGGCTGTAGAGGGCGTGGCAAGGCAGGAAGTGTAATAGGGATAGGCAGGAGAGCTTTTACTATTGCCTGTGGTGAAGGTGCTCAGAGAAAAGCTTGAGGGTAGCAGCTTGAGGGTAAAAGAGAATGAGTCGGTGATTTCAAAGGGCACTCTTAATATAGGACAGAAACTTGTGTATAATTATGGCTGTTACGAAAGAAAGTAGTAGGTTGATATGCTGCTTTCCTAAGGGGAGAGGTTTTAGCCACACTATACTTAAAGATACCTGATAGTTACCTCTATCTTGATAAGTCATCAAGGGGCTTTATTACAAGGCTTTTATGAGGGAACCATTGGAAAAAGACTGTATCTTGATTACATTATAGATCGGATACCAAAAACCCCTGTAAAAGAAAAAGATGAAGCCTATTATTATGCTTCTCTTAGAAACTTCTGTCTCACCAGCTCTTCTTTATGAAACAGGCACCTGAGCAGTGCGGCTTATCAACGAGTGCAGTAAAGCTTTACTAAGAAAAGAGGGCTACGGGAAGTTATCTGGCTTTGTAAACGGAGCACTTTAGGAAACATAGCAAGACAAGGACAGTACATAGCATTACCTGATAGCACAAAGAATTAACTAAAACATCCTGTCAGTGCAGTCTCACACTCAGGACTGTGCGAGTATCGTATCAAAGCACTGCGGTAATGCTAGTGGCAGAGTTACAATCTTAGAGCATTTGAAGAGAAGACTCGTCAGTAAGTAGCTGCGAAAGAACAGGGAAGAGCTTATTAGCGCTTGAAGCTGAAGGGCTAAGGTGGCACTGGAGCTAATTTTCCTGAAAGTCGTAAGGATACTTGAATCTTGACAACCTAGGCCTCCTTTGAGAGCTCTGAAAATGGAGACTTGTGATTCCGTGATGAAAGCTCACAGTTTATCGGCAGATTGTGAGTCTTGGCTAAGGGAGCGAGAGTGCTTTGACCTCTGCGCTGCGCCCGTGGGAAAAAGCCTCGTGCTCTGCAGAGATGGAGATGGAGGTAGATGAGGATAATCTCCTGTGACATCTGTACCGTGCAAAGTAGAGAGCTGGAGCTTCGGATTGAAGATCAACTGTAAGACGAATTGGCGCAGATAAGATAAGAACCACAGCAAATGACGCCCTCGTACAATCCGGATTTTTAGATGATTTGACCTTGTTATTCTGTGACCTGCCCTTTGCTCAGGACTTGGAGTTATGGGCAGGAAAAGAGATATAAAATACAATGAGTATAGATAAGATAAGGAGCTAGCCATACTTCAAAAAGAAAAACCTTGAAAATGCAGTAAGATATGCAAAAAGGGCGGAAGGCTTTATATATTCCACCTGTACTCATGGCGATGCGAGGGCAGAGAATGAGGAAAATCTACATTTATTTGCACTGAAAGGTCTTTCAGCGGTGGATTTTTCGGATAAAATAAGAGGGTATGTAGATAGGCTAAAGGCGGCGAAAAGATCGAAAACGAAGCAGGCTTTTATAAGGCTGGCTCTGGGAGCTTTGGAACAGGATGGATTTTATTTGAGAATTTGTGAGGGAAGAATAATTTGAGAGAGGAAAGAAAAGATATTGTAAGCCTTGATTTTAGTGAGCTTCAGTCTCTGATAGGAGAACTTGATGAGCCTAAGTTTCGGGCTAAGCAGGTGTATGAGTGGATACATTAAAAGCTGGTAAGAGGCTATGACGAGATGACCAATGTTCCACTTAAACTAAGGAGCAAACTTGAGGAAAGACTGCCATTTACGGAGATTACAGAGGTGGCTAGAAAGGACTCAGCTTCCAGATACATCCAAGTCTTGTATTCAAGTCTATGACGGCTAGGTGATTGAAAAGTGCTTTATGAAGTACAGATATGGTAACTCAGTCTGTATTTCGTCACAGGTAGGCTGTAAGATGGGCTGTACCTTCTGCGCTTCTACCCTGCTTGGACTTTCAAGGCAGCTTGCACCGTCTGAGATGCTGTCACAGATTTATGCCATTCAGAGGGAAACAGGCGAAAGAGTGAGCAACATAGGTGGATGTAAGTCAGGAGAGCCGCTGATAACTTTTGACAAACCTCTCTAAGTTTTTGGAGATGATTACAGATGAGAATGGCTAAATATAAGCCAGAGGAATATTACAGTTTCCACCTGTGGCATTGTCCCAATATAAAGAAGCTTGCAGACAAAAATCTATTACCTTAAGGATTTCAGACAGCGCCTACGGATGAAGACAGAAGAAGGATAATGCCTATAGCAAACAAATACACGATTAAAGAGATACTTGAGGCTACGGACTATTATTTTGATAAGACCGGAAGGAGTGATATCTCACGAATACAGCCTGATGGACGGTGAAAATGATACTCTGAGAATGCTGAAAAGCTATAGGCGCTTTAAGGGAAAGAACTGCCACGTAAAACCTCATACCTATTAACCCTATAAAGGAAAGGGCTTTACAAGAGTTCAAACTCTAGGGGAGTGCTGAGGTTTAGTAAGATACTTGAAAATAAAGGAATAAATGCTACTATTAGAGAGGAGATGGACAGGATATAGATGCAGCCTGTGGACAACTTCGAAAAAGAATATATGGAGAATGAGAATATAAAGGCTGTAATTGTTGTGGGAAGAAAAGGAGTTTAGTTGCAGGCATTACTTTATTATACGGTGAAGGCATAATTGTCTTGTGAGTAGTAGAAGGGAGACACATAGATGACATTTTCTGAATCCAGAGCCGGAAAAACAGAAGTGTTAATCAGGACAGTTTACTATGTGAAGAAGGGCAGTGTCGGTGAACTTTCCAATCTGTTCATTGTAGATGGGATGGGAGGTTACAATGGGGTGACTTTTGCTTCAAGATTCTGTGTAGACAGCGTAAGCAAGATTACATTCTGAAGAATAACGGGGGTTCGATAATATCCACTATAAGGTCAGCTATAACGGCGGCTAATGAGGGATAAGGAAAGACCAAAGCAAACGAAGAGCTAAAAAGGGTTGTGGTACTACGATTGTACTGGCTACCATTAAGGATGACATTTTATACATTGCAAATGTTGGTGATTCAAGGCTCTATGCGATCCAAAAACGGGGCTTTGTCTCAGATAACCGAGGATCATGCTCGGTAGTTGAAGAGATGATAAAGAGTGGGTTAATAAAGAAAAGAAGAAGCAAGGTTTAATCCGCATAAGAACAAGGTTACCAGAGCGCTTGGAGTTGAGCCTGACCTCGAGGTAGACTTCTTTGAGGTAAAAGCTAACAAAGGAGACCGGATCTTTCTTATGCTCAGACGGTGTTTCCAACATGATGGATGAGAGGACGTTGGAGGAAATAGAGGGAGCCGACAAAGAATTATCGGAAATTTGCAAAAACTAATAGAAACTGCGTGTAAACAATGGCGGCAAAGACGACGCAACAGTAGTAATGATAGAGGTGTAAAATTATGTTAAACAAAGGTAGATTAATCGGAGAACGTTATGAAATTATCAGTCTGGTTTGTTCAGGCGGAACGCTGATGTATACAAAGCAATGGATAATGCCTGGCAGACAGGTACTATAAAGGTACTTAAAGAGGAGTATAGCTCTGATAAGAACTTTGCCCAAGTTCAGGCAGAGGCTCAGGCTGCCGCGGTGCTGTCACATCCCTAACATAGTAAATGTCTATGACGTAGAGAAGACAGAGGCTTCATTATATTGTAATGAGTTGTTGAGGGTATAACTTTTAAGAAGTTCATTGAAAGAAAGGGCAAGCTTGAGCTAAAAAGAGGCTGTGGTATTGCCATCTGTAGATAGCACAGGCATGGAGGCAGCGGATACAACCATATCACAAGCACAGGGATATCAAGCCTCAGAACATTATTATCTCAAAGGAAGGCAAAGGTAGGTCACAGACTTTGGTATAGCCAAGGCTGCTACCCACCATATTGCAGCAGGACAGGCAGAGGCTCGGTTCACTACATCTCTCCTGAGCAGGCAAGAGGTGGATATTCAGATGAAAAGAGGATATATTCACTTGGAGTTACCCTTTATGAAATGATATCTGCAAGATGCCTTTTGCTGCAGATAATACTGTATCATAGTTTTATATCAATGAAGAGGCTGTGCTCTAGAGAGCTGATCCTGGAGGTACCTGTAAGTATAGAAAAGATTGTTCAAAAATGTATGCAGAAGAAGCCTGAGCAGATATCTCACAGTTACAGAGCCAATTGCCGACCTCAAGAAGGCAATTGAACCGAAGGAGATTACAACTTTTCTGTGGCGGCAGTTACTGATTCTCCTACTATAAATATATCAGGAGAGGAGCTTGAGACCATTAAAAGGGCAGATATAATAACACGAACAGGGCAGGTGAACCCTGTCAAAAAGCTGGAACCACGCACTATCCGTGAACTTCCTGAGGATGATGAGAGACCATTGATCCTAAGATGGAAAAGCTCATCCTTTTTGGAGGAATTGCGGCTATGTGATTCTTGCTATCGTGGTTATAGTACTTTTTAGTAAAGGGCTTTAACCTCTTTGAGGGGTAAAGGTGAGATTCATCGCTTATTTCCAGTAGCCAAAGCCGCGGCATCACCTTTCGTCAATAGCTTCTGAGACTGCATCAAAATCAGCAGTTATAACAGTTCCTGCACTTAAGGGACGTACACGTGCAGAGGCAATTTCCATCCTTTCAGATGCGGGTATTACTAACTACAAGTTTGAATCTGAGAGCTCAAGGAATTTGAAAAAGAAACAGTCATGGATGTAAAAGCTCTGCTGAAGGGTCTGAGATTAAGAAGGATGACGAAGTTATTATCACAGTCAGCAAGGGTGAGGATACAAGCAGTGTTCCTGATATAAGAAATGCTACCAAGGACAGTGCAATAGCTACTCTTGAAGGCTTGAAATTTGTGGTTAAAGTAGAAGAGAAGGCAAGCGATACAGTTGATGAAGGAAGTGTTATAGATACGATTCCTGCTATAGGTTCAGCTGCCAAAGAGGGTGATACTATCACAATCCCGGTTAGTACCGGACCTGAAAAATAAGCAGACTCTTGTACCAAACGTAGTAGGAAAGAGTGAAGCTGATGCAACTCATGCTCTTAGCAGTGCCGGATTTAAGGCTTCTATAGCGTATAAGGAAGATGACAGCGTCAAAAAGGGACTTGTTATAAGCCAGAGTATACCAGGTGGCAATGAGGCACAGTCCGGAAGCACCATTACACTTAGCATAAGCAAGGGACCCAAGCCTGTTTCTTATACTTATTCAGCTTCGCCTACCATAGATGAAATCCTTTTGCTGAAAGCGGTGAGAGTGGAGACATCGAAGTAAGGATGGATCAGGATGGGAAAGACATCCACAGTCTACTCAGGAACACTCAGTATGACGACTTCCGCTTCGTATCGAGGATATAATCGGTTCGAGTGACAGTGAAGCAGTCTGCTACCCCATTGTAAAATGGTGAGGTATGGATGGCAAGGCATGGCGTATCAAGAATTGGAGTAAGGCTGCAGAACTAATGGAAGGCAGAATAATAAAAGCAATTGCGGGCTTCTACTACGTACATAATGGAGAAGAAGCCTATGAATGCAGGGCTAGAGGAATATTTAGGAATAAAGGGTATCGCCGCTGGTGGGAGACCTTGTGGAGATTGGAAGTCTTGTCTGATGAGGCTAAGAAGGGTAATCTCTACAGAGATAAAGGAGAGAAAGTCTTCTTTCATCCGTCCTGCCGTGGCTAACCCTGACTGCGCCTCTATAGTATTTGCAGGGGCTAAGCCTGCACCCAACCTCAATCTTCTTGACAAATTTCTGACGATGATGGAGATAAAGAGGATTCCTGTTGCTATTGCAATAAGCAAGAGTGACCTCGTAGATGAGGCTGTTTACAGAACTTAGAGAGATTTACTCTCCCTCACTATAGGTGATTGAAATAAGTGTAAAAGAAGAGCTGGGGCTTGATGAGGTAAAAGGATTACCTTAGGGGCAGGTTTACAGTGCTTGCAGGACCTTCAGGGATGGGCAAGTCCACGCTTACTAATTACCTTGCGCCTGAGTGGCCAATATGGAGACAGGGGAAATCAGCAGGAAGATAGAACGTGGCAAGCAGACCACAAGACACGCAGAACTCTTTTACATAGGAAAGGGTGGTTATATCTGTGATACACCGGGCTTTGGGAGCCTTGAACTCTTTGACATAGATAAGAGGGAGCTTAAGGACTATTTTCCTGACTTTCTAGACTATGTAAAGGACTGTAAGTTTAACGGCTGTATCCACATAGGAGAAAGGGAATGCGGTGTTAAGGCTGCTCTATCAGAAGGAAAGATTTCTGAGAGCAGATATAAGAACTACAAGTTGATTTATGAGGAATTATCAAACAAGAGGGGATACTAATATGGAATACATACTTTCACCTTCAATACTCGCAGCAGACTTTGGTGAGCTTGCCGGGCAGGTAAAGCTTACAGAGGAAAACGGAGCAAAAATACCTCCACCTTGATGTGATGGATGGAAGCTTTGTGCCAAAGTATATCATTTGGAATGCCTGTGATAAAGAGCCTTAGAAAATACAGTAATCAGGTGTTGATGTACATCTTATGATAGATAGTCCTGAAAGATATCTTGAGGACTTTAAGGCGGCAGGGGCTGATATTATTACAGTGCATGCAGAGGCTACAAAGCATTTGCACAGGACGGTTACAAAGATAAAGGAACTGGGGCTTAAGGCAGGGGTTTCCATAAATCCCGCCACACCTCTTTCTGCTATCGAGCTTGTACTTTCTGAAGTGGATATGGTGCTTATAATGAGCGTAAACCGGATTTGGAGGGCAGAAGTTCATACCTTTTACTATAGACAAGATAAAGAAGCTAAGAGAAATGGCTCCTAATGTAGACATCGAAGTTGACGGTGGAGTAAATCAGGACAACATAGGAGAGCTTGTAAGAGCCGGAGCCAATGTACTGGTTGCAGGAACTGCCGTGTTTGGCGGAGATATAGCGGTAAATACCAAGAAGATGATTGAGAGGATGTATGAAGAAGGTACTCATTGTAACAGGAGGACGAACTGACACGGGACTTGTAAGAGAGGTCTATGAAGAGTATAAGCCAGACCTTGTCATAGCTGCAGATAGAGGGATGATGGCGGCAAAGGAGATAGGGCTAATCCCTGATTATGTAGTCGGAGATTTTTGACAGCGGAGATGGAGAGGTGGTTAGCTACCAAGTCTCTTTTGAAAACCCATGGGAAGCCTATAGTTAAGGCTTTTAATCCAGAGAAAGATGAGACTGATACTGAGCTTGCCATATCTTTAGCTCTAAGTCTTAATCCTAAGGACATTGTGCTTCTTGGCGCTACCGGGACAAGGCTTGATCATACCCTAGCCAATATTGAGCTTTTGTATAAGCCCCTTGCAGGAGGAGTCAACGCAAGGATAATAGATGAACACAATGTAATAAGCATACATGATAAAGATATAAACATGAAGAGGACAGAGGCTTTCGGGGAGTATTTTTCTCTGATTCCTTTTACTGAAACTGTCAAGGGACTTAGTATAAAGGGGGGCAAGTACGAGCTTGAGAACTTCATTCTAAGTTCAGGATGCAGCCTTGGTGTAAGCAATGAATTTGAGAAGGATAAAGGAGAATAAGTTTTTCATCGGGGATAGTTATTTTGTTTCAGACAGATGACAAGAGGCTGGTGCTTAAAGGAAAGCTGTAAAATGGGGGTATTATGAAGAGGGACTTACAGGATATGATTCACGAGCTCACCTACTATCTTGAGCTCATAATAGCTATAATTATGAGTATTATTATTGCTGTAATGACATTTAAGCTTTTGGCTGTAGCAGTTCCTGACTTTTTGTAGGAGAGAAAATAGAACTGGGCTTTTTCCTTGAAAAAGGCAATGATGTTAGCGATTGGTCTTGAGTTCGTAAAGATGCTTTTTGTAAACATACTCCGAGTACAATCATTGATGTACTCCTCTTTGCCATAGCTAGGCAGATGATAGTTGAGCACACTACTCCTCTTGAAAATCTAATTACCATAGTGGCTTTGGCAGCCCTGTTTGCTACAAGGAAATACCTTCTCTGTCATTTTGATGAGACTGAAAAACGAGTGTACAGAGGAAGTCAGAAGACAAAGATTACCAACACATGATGCAAGAATAAATATTCCTATCGAAGAGGGGGATACTCTTGCTAAGGTGGTTACTACTGTGCTTAACAGGGAAGAGAGAACCATAGCCATTGGTGCCTGTGTATGGTACAATGATTTTGCCCTAAGGATAGACAGCATGAATGGCGACAAGGTAACCAGAGTGGAAGTAATTAAGTCAGTGTAAAGGAAGAAAAATGAATATTCTAGATATTTCGAAACTGGAACAGATGAAAGCAGTGGTACATGAAAATGGTCCACTGCTCATTTTAGCAGGTGCTGGCTCAGGCAAAACCAGAGTGCTTACCAGGCGTATAGCCTATCTTATAAAAGAACATGGGGTCAATCCCTGGAATATACTTGCACTTACATTTACCAATAAGGCTGCAAAGGAAATGCGTGAAAGGGTGGATTCACTTATAGAAGAGGGTGCAGAGAATATATGGGTATCAACCTTTCATTCAGCCTGTGTGAAGATACTTAGAAGATTTATCGACAAGATTGGCTATGACAGGAATTTTTAATATATATGATACTGATGATACTATAGGCGGTAGTAAAGCAGGTATTAAAATCCCTCAATATCGACAATAAAAAATTTCCTGAAAAGACCTGCCTGAATATCATTTCAAATGCTAAAAATGAATTTACAGATGCGGAAGAATTTGCTGCGAATGCAAGCTATTCCGACAATGTATATGCAAGGGTATATATAGAGTATGAAAAGCGTATGAAGAATAACAACGCCCTTGACTTTGACGACATACTGGTAAAGACTGTGGAGCTCTTTATACAGGATAAGGATACCTTAGAGTATTATCAGAGGAGATTCCGCTACATACTTGTTGACGAGTATCAGGATACCAATGTGGTTCAGTTTAAGCTCTTAAAGCTCCTTGCAGCCCACGAGAATGAGAGGGGTGAAATAGAGAACAACCTCTGTGTAGTTGGAGATGATGACCAGTCCATATATAAGTTTAGAGGAGCTGATATAAGGAATATACTTAACTTTGAGAAGATATATCCTGCGGCTTTGGTTATAAAGCTTGAGGAGAATTACCGCTCTACAGGCAATATACTTGAGGCTGCAAACGGTGTTATAAGTAACAATTCAGAACGTAAAGATAAGAGGCTGTGGACGAGTAAAGAGAGCGGTGCTTCCATCACTTATAAGACCTATGATACAGGGGACAGGGAAGCAGACGGCGTAGCCAATATAGTTATGAGGACCGTAAGTGAGGGAAGGCAGCTTATTCTGACATAGCTGTACTTTATAGGACCAATGCCCAGTCACGTGCCATAGAAGAGAAGTTTGTATACAATAATATCCCATACAAGCTATATGGAGGAACCAACTTCTACAGCAGAAAAGAAATAAAGGATATACTTACCTACCTTAAGGCTATAAACAATGTCACAGATGATACTCAGGTAAGAAGAATATTAAATGTGCTCTAAAAGAGGGATAGGAAGTACTACAGAAGAAAAAAATAGCGGAATATGCACAAACAAAGAAATCTCATTTTTGATACTGTATGAGGGTACAAAGCATACGTAGACTTAGCAGGGCTGTGGCCAAGGTAGAGAAATTCGTGGCATTTATAGAAGCAAAGGTAAGGGAGTTTAGACACTGTAAGAGCCTTAAGGAAGAGCTTGAGACTCTGATTGAAGAGATAGGCTATGTGGAAGAGTTAAAGCTTGAAGGAACTGATGAGGCAAAAGGCAGAATCGACAACATAGATGAGCTTATCAACAAGATTGCAGTATATGAAATATATCAATGACTTCGACGTGAATAGGCTTTTCGGCTTCTCACAGAGGTATTCTTTAACGGATGCTGACAACAAGGACAGCGAAAATGAGAATATGGACAAGGTTACTCTTATGACACTTCACTCGGCTAAGGGCCTTGAGTTTAAGGTGGTTTTCATAGTGGGCATGGAGGAAGGATTATTTCCGAGCAAAATGTGCATTTACTCAGGTGATGAGAGTGAACTTGAAGAGGAGAGAAGACTCTGCTATGTGGGTATAACCAGAGCTATGGAGAAGCTTTACCTTTCAAATGCAGCCTCCAGAATGCTAAGAGGGGATATACAGTGGAACCCTCCATCAAGATTCATAGGAGAAATTCCTGAACATCTCTTATCTACAGGTGGTGACATTAGCCGTACAAGAAGCTTGCGAAATGAAAGTCTCTATGCAGGAAGCGGCGGAAGGTATACCGAGAGAAATATCATCATTTACCCCTTCAAAGGATAAAATCTCTTTTCGGGAAATCCATATATCAATAAGGGATTTTGGCAGTGAGTCTAAGACCTCTGACAAGGTTGGCGAGGGAGACAGGGTAGGCCATGCTAAGTTTGGAGAAGGAGAAGTCCTTGAACTAAATAAGGAAAATGATGTGGTGACGGTGAGCTTTGATAAAGAAAGCTTTGGCATCAGGAAACTAAAGCTTAGTATGGCAGGTCTTAAAAATTAACTGACAATAGTATTATTTTAAAAATATGCTATACTGATATTATCATATAGAAAAGGAGCAATATTATGGATAAGAAAATTGAAGAACTATTAAACACAGTAAGCTTAATGCCTCATTCACCCTGCAAAGGATGAAGAGACAAAAAAAGGACAACCCTTATGTAGTTGCTCTTTGTTATTGTAGGTGCAGTAGCGCTTATCGCAGCTATAGCATACGCAGTATATTACTTTTGTTCCGGACAAGCTTTGTAGATTTTGAAGATGATTTGATGATGTTTATGGGGATGAAATCTTCGATGATATGAAGCAGAAGCAGAAAAGGAAGAGAAGGAGAACTCACAACTAAAGGGCAATGAACAAAAAGACAAGAAGGAATTCATTGAGGAAGTAGCGAGTAGGATAAGGTCTCTAGATTATATCAAGATTGAGGATATACCGAGATTGACTTTATATGGATCAGGTTATTAAGTTTATGGATGACCATTTTTGCATCGCTTAAAAGATATGATGGTGACAAGATGCTTACCACAGTATGATTAATCAATTCACACCAAAAACAAGTTGCTTGCCCTTCCCCTGATAAGAAAAAATATGGCACGGACCATATGCTGCTTCTGATTTTCATTTATTATTTTTAAGAATGTATTGTCCATTAAGGATATCAATAGCATTTCACACCACTTACCGAGAATTTCTTTTTCAAAGCAGGATAAAGATGTCTCGTTAAGTGATATTTATGATGAGGTTTTTGAGGTTTGCAAAGGTGCTACAACCGATATTTCGAGGTCGGTACTAAAGACATTTGATAGGGCGAAGGATAGCTTTGAGGATGAAGAAGATGAAGAGAAGAGAAGGTATCTCACCAACTTCGCTTTCATTGCTTCGCTTTGTTTTTGATGTGCATGTTAAGAAAACTATTGTTGAAAATATGATAGATAGAGGATTATTAGATTTTTAAGGACGGTGCAAATAACGGAAGTAAAAAGGATAGACGATGAGCAAAACTCTAAAGATTTGCATTAGAGTATGTTTTTACTATAATAATTATTCTGATGTTGGCTGTACTGGGATTGCTTGCTGTACTTACAATTACCGAGTACAAACCAGCAACATAGAGAAGCTCTCCTTAAAGGGACAGGCTTTTGATGAGGCAGGTCTTGCTAAAGAGATTAAGCTCCTTAGCTGGAATGTAGGCTACTGTAACCTTGGTGCTACTGCTGACTTTTTCATGGATGGAGGCACAAAGGTGGTAAGCCAGACTAAGGAAGAGATGAATGTAAAACGTAAGTAAGATAACACAAGAATTAAGAGATGAAGGCGCTGATATTACCTTACTTCAGGAAGTAGATAGAAAGTCATACCGCAGCTACAATGTAGATGAAGAAGACGTTATTTCAGGTATGTTTCCGGATAGGCTGTCTTCGTTTGCATATAATCATAAGGTCTTATTTATACCTTATCCTATTCCACCGCTTAGGAATGTAGCGGCAGGACTTATGTCGCTTAGTGGGCTTAAGGTTGAAAGTGCGGAGAGGATAACTCTACCTAGTCCGTTTAAGTGGACTGAAAGTACCTGCAATCTCAAAAGATGTCTTCTCGCCCCTAAGGCTTCCTATGCGGAAGTGATAAAAACTGGTTGTCATCAATCTTCATCTTGAAGCCTATGATGATGGGAACGGCAGGGAGGCTCAGAACAAGTATCTTATTGAGACTATGAAAAAAGAGTATGAGGCTGGCAACTATGTAGTAGCCGGTGGAGACTTTAATCAGACATTTTCAGGAGTAGATGTAGGCAAGTACGAAGTAGGTGCCACAGGAGTATGGGAGCCGGGCTTGTTTGATACAAAAGAGCTAAGAGATGACTTTAGCCCCTATATGGATGCTTCCACACCGACCTGCCGCTCTCTTGACAGGGCCTATGATAAAAATGATAAGAATTTCCAGTTTTATGTAATAGACGGTTTCATTGTTTCTAATAACGTGGAGGTCATATCTCATAAAACATTGGGGCTTGGTTTTGAGAATTCAGACCACAACCCTGTGGAAATGGTAATAAAGTTAAAGTGATATCACAAAAGCAAGGATGATAGTTAATACAAAAATATAGACCACAGAAATCAAATAGTTTCTGTGGTGTCTTTTTATTTGACAGAAATTTCTCTGAAATTACCTGTCAAATAAAAATTATCTTACGATATCTCCATAGCACTCAGGTCTTCTGTCTCTCATAAGGCCCCATTCAAGCCTTGCGGCATTTATTTCATCTAGGTCAAAGCTGTGTACCAGCACAGTTTCGCTTGTTCTATCGGCACTTTCTACCAGCTCTCCCGTCATATCTGTAATAAAAGATGAACCATGAAGGTAAGGGATGAGGTCTGATTGTTGTTAGCCTCACAAGGGTAACGTTTTCAGTGCCTATCCTGTTTACTCATACTACAGGGATGATATTGGCAGCAGAATGTCCCTGATGGTTCTCCTCCAGTGCCCACAGCTGTCTGTATTAAGCACAGGCTCAGAGCCGATTGCAGTAGGATAGAGGATGATTTCTGCTCCGTTTACGGTAAGGCTTCTTGCGGTTTCAGGGAACCACTGGTCCCAGCATATTCCTACTCCAACCCTGCCTACTGAGGTATCAAAGACCTTAAAGCCGGTGTTTCCCCGTGTAAAATAGAATTTTTCCTGATAGAAGTGGTCATCAGGTATATGGGTTTTTCTGTATATACCAAGGAAGTTACCGCTATCAAGATGGCTACAGTGTTGTAGAGTACATTGCCGTCTTTTTCGTATATGCTTATAGGGAGTACAGTTCCGGTTTTTTTGCTTACTGTGAGGAAATGCTTCACAGCCTCATTTTCCATTACAGGCTTTGCAAATTCATAGTAATCGTATCTTCTTTCCTGACAGAAGTATTGCCTTTCAAAGAGTTCAGGAAGGAGGATGAGTTTAGCACCCTTGTTTACCGCCTCCATTACCAAGGCATCAGCCTTTTTGATGCTTTCTTCAGGATTTACTGAGCAGCTCATCTGAACTGCAGCCACTGTTAGTTTTCTCATTATTTATCCTTTCTGTTCTTAGCAAGAGGAACCTGTCCTGTAATGCAGTGTATGTTGCCTCCACCTACAAGTATGCACCTTGACTTGATTGGAACTATGTCTCGTCCGGGGAAAAGCTCCTTAAGCATATCCACTGCTTTACCGTCATTTTCATCGCCAAATGCCGGCACAAGCACACTTCCGTTTGTGATATAGAAGTTTACATAGCTTGCGGCAAGCCTCTCACCTACACTCCTTTCGTCCTCGCCTTCTTCAAAGTCATAGCCTTTTATATCCTCTTTGGTAACGAGTATAGGCTTTTTAGGGATAGGAAGCTTATGAACTATTAACTTACGTCCTTTGGCATCGCATTCCCTCTCAAGGAGCTTTAAGTCAGCAAGGCTCATCTCATACTGTGGGTCTTTTTCATCATCTGTCCAGGCAAGGACTACTTCTCCGGGCTTTACAAAGGCACAGACATTATCAACATAGTTCATTGGTTTCATCGTTATATATGCCGTATGGAAGCCAGATTATCTTCTTTGCTCCAAGATAGGTAAGAAGGACATTTTCTATCTCTGATTTAGTAAGCTTAGATTCCCTGCCCTTACTTAGCAGACAGGACTCAGTTACAAGGATGGTACTCTCACCGTCTGAGTGTATGGAACCACCCTCCAGTACGAAGCCTTTATTATGTAAGTCATAGTAATCATAATTATATTTTTGCAAAAATACTGAGGCAAGGGCATCATCATTATCATAGTTAGCAAAAGCCCGTCTACATCACCGCCCCTGCATTAAACACCCAGTCAACTCCTCTTATCTCTGTATCGTTTATAACAAATGTAGGAGAGGTGTCTCTTGCCCATGCATCATCTGTATCTGCTATTATCACCTCAATGTTTCCACAAGGAGCGAAGTCATCTTCCCTAAAATAATCATAAAGCTCATCCCTATGCGCTTCATCACAGACTAAAAACATTTTCTCGTACTTGATTATATTTTTAATTATCTTTGCAAATGCAGGCTTAGCCTTTTGCCACTGTACGGAAAGCTTCCTGCTCTTGTTTACTACACCATAATAGTTCCAAGATGCGGCTCGTATTCACCGGGCATATAAAATCCGTCTGAAGACGGAGTAGTTGATAGTATCATAATATCTCCTTGGTTAAATCTAATTTCGGATTATTGTACCATTTACGGATAATTATTACCAGTATAATTAAAAATAAAATAAACGGGTTATTTTTGTGATGTGATTTTGTGAATTTTAAAAATTATACGCTTAAAAAGTAAAACGAGAATATGTACATTGTGATTTTTAAAAAGTTTTTAGATGAAAATTAAAGGGATACTTGAATATTTAAGGGTTTTCAGTGTATATTTATTAATAATGTCGGAGGCTTGAGGTGCAAGATGGAACTTAAGAAATTTGACAATAGGATATGGCTGTCATCTCCAAACCATGCACGGTGAGGAGCAGGCTTTTGTAAAAGAGGCTTTTGACACAAACTGGGTCACAAACCATAGGGTAAAAACCTTGACGAACTTGAAAAACGGAGTCTGTAGATACCCTAGGAGGAGACCTTCACGCCGCAGGTCTTGCATCCGGACCCTCGGCACTGCATCTTGCATATAAGCTTGCGGGTGTAGGCGAAGGTGACAGGGTGTTCTGCTCAGATTTAACCTTTGATGCCACGGTAAATCCTGTATCTTATGAAAAGGAGAACAGGTATTCATAGATAGTGATATAGAAAGCTGGAATATGAGCCCTGTGGCGCTTAGAAAGGCTTTTGAGAAATATCCTGATACAAAGTGCGTGGTTGTGGTTAACCTTACGGGATGCCTGCAAAGCTTGACGAAATCATAGCTATCTGCGATGAATACGGCGCTGTGCTTGTAGAAGATGCGGCAGAATCATTCGAGCGTCATACAAGGGAAGAAAAAACTCGGGTACATTTGGACATTACAACGTAATAAGCTTCCAACGGAAACAAGATAATAACCACTTCAGGTGGAGGAATGCTTTATTTCTGAGGATGCAGCATCTATAGATAAGGCAAAGTTCTTAGCTACCCAGTGCCAGGAGCCCTATCCTGGTACCAGCACGAGGAGCTTGGCTATAATTACAGGCTGTCAAACATTCTTGCCGGTATAGGCAGGGGTCAGCTGCTTCATTTGGATGAGCACAGGGAGAGAAAAAAGAGATTTATGAGCTATATAAAGAAGGCTTAAAGAATCTGCCTGTGAAGATGAATCTGGTACTCGATGGAGCAGAGCCTAATTATTGGCTGTCTTGTCTCATTATAGATGAAGATGCGATGGCACCTCAGGACAGGAGCAGATTGAGACCGAATTATGCGGAGACAGGAGTGGAGGAACCAATTCTTTTGCTGTAAGGGAAGCAGGCTTTTTTGGATGAAGCCTTAAGCCCTATAGAGCTTAGAAAGAAAGAAAAGTACAAGGGAGTGGACTTTAAGGACAAGCTTTATCTAAAAGAGCCGGGCAAGTCTTCTCCGGAGGAGATTAGGGATGTGCTTGCCGCTTACAATGTAGAGAGCCGTCCTATATGGAAGCCTATGCATTTGCAACCTTATTTTAGAGGCAGGGATTTTATTACAGATAAAGGAAGCATAAGAGAACTTGGAGCTGGCTTTACGGATATAGGCTCGGATATATTTGACAGAGGACTATGTCTGCCTAGTGACATCAAGATGAACCGGAAGGAGCAGGAGGTAGTAATAGAAATAATCAAGAGCTGTTTTGACTAGAGAAATCATCTTACCTCATTGATGAATTTAGACTTGAATAATGAGGATATTAGTAACTTTGAAAACCCTGATAATAAGTTAGAAGAGGTGATTATTATTATTAGTTATGATGGGTTTTGGAAGGTTTTAAAGGAGAGAGGGATTTCGCAGTACAAATTGATTATGCAGCATGGCGTAAGTAATTCGCAGCTTAACCACATAAGAAAAGGCGGGCATATAACCACCGCAACTATAAACAAATTGTGTAAGCTGCTTTGATTGTGAAATAGGTGACATTGTCGCCTATGTACCTGATGGTGATGAAACCGAAGAAACAAATGAGGATAAAGGGATGCAGTAGCTGCATCTCTTTTACAAGGACTGCGAAAAGCGTAGTTGTGGCAATCCTGTATCAATGGTTGTCAAATACTTTTGACAACCGCATCATCTTATAACATACTATTGAAATATGTATTTCAAAGAGTTATACTATAAGCATTGGATTTAGTGGGTATAGGGTAGCTTGATACCCATATTTAGTAATGATAGAAAAGGATAAAAGATGACAGAAGAAATTTGTTATATGTGCAGAAGACCTGAAAGCAAAGCAGGAAGCTGCTGCACCTGCCACCCAATATAACTATATGCAACGACTGCCTCCAAAAGACAATCAATGCGTTTAACTCATATCCTATGGCGGATTATTTTAATATGAATGGCTTTTACTCCGGATATGTTTAACGGGGTAAATGGCGGTAATGGTGCTGATGTAAATAATAATGGGTACAATAAGGATGGTGTTGTTACTGCTGACAATGATGGTGACAAACCTGTAGAAGGACAGGATGGAGATAAGAAGGACGATGGAAAGCAAAGTCCTCCTGTGTTTAGCTTTTGCTTTCATGCCCTGATATGTTTTGGCGGACAGAGCAATCTAAAAAGAAACCTAAGAAAAAGAAGCCTAAGGCAGAAATTGACTTTAACAATATCCCTGCGCCTCATATTATCAAGGAAAAAGCTTGATGAATATGTTATAGGACAGGAGCTTGCAAAAAAAGCAGATATCAGTTGCAGTATACAAACCACTATAAAGAGAGTTGCTGCGAGAAGAACAGAAAAGAAGAAGATATTGAGATAGAGAAGTCCAATATGCTTATGATAGGACCAACCGGAAGTGGTAAGACCTACCTAGTAAGGAATCTTGCAAGACTTCTTCAGGTACCTATAGCAATAACTGATGCTACTACTCTTACGGAAGCAGGCTACATCGGAGATGATGTCGAGAGCGTACTAAGTAAGCTTCTTGCTGATGCTGACAATGATGTGGAGGCTGCAGAGCATGGAATCGTGTTTATCGATGAGATAGATAAGATAGCCAAGAAAAAGAATACTCACAGCAGGGATGTAAGTGGAGAAGCAGTGCAGCAGGGACTATTAAAGCTCCTTGAGGGCTCTGAGGTAGAGATACCTGTGGGCGCAACAAGTAAAAATGCAATGGTTCCTATGGCAACAATCAATACAAGAAATATACTTTTTATTTGCGGTGGAGCCTTTCCCGATCTTAGCGATATAGTAAAGGCAAGGTTAAATAAGCAGGCGGCCATAGGCTTTAAGGCTGACCTAAAGGATAAGTGATGACAAAGAGGAAAATATCTTAGCAAGGTGACTACGGATGACCTAGGAAGTATGGTATGATACCTGAGTTCCTTGGAAGGCTTCCTATTGTGTCTGCAGATGAGCTGAATAAGGACATGCTTTATCAGAGTGCTGTCAGAACCAAAGAATGCTATACTTAGCAGTATGAAAAACTTCTTGAACTGGATGAGGTTAAGCTTGAATTTTCTGAAGATGCCAAAGAGATTATAGCTGAGAGGGCGCTTGAGAGAAAGACAGGAGCAAGAGCGCTTAGAGCCATTATAGAAGAGTTTATGCTTGACATTATGTATGAAATACCAAAGGACAACAATATAGGCAAGGTTACTATAACAAGGGACTATATCGAAGGAAAAGGAAGCCCTGTTATAGAGGTTAGAACTTAATTAATCCATTAAATCTGAAAAAGCTTTTAAAATGTTTGATTTTTGGCAAAAATGTAACTGAAATGTAAACTGTTATTGCTTATAATAGGGAATAGGCAGAGGAGGTATTTATGAGCGGCGTAGGCACCAAGAGAATTCATTTTTCCGAAGAATTTAGAACAAGCATAATAGCTATTGACGAATATAACAGCATTGATTTTTGTGGAAAACTTTACAATCCTTTCCTGAAGCAAAGTGTAGAGGTTAAAAGTTTTCAGCATCTTATAAAAGAAATTGATACACTTATGGATGAAATAGGATGTCCGATGAGTGGAATGGAGAAGAGAAGTTTTTAAGAAAAGGACTCAGTCCGATGAGAGGGAGACCCATATATCTGAAAAGGCACAGGTTCCAAGAGGAAAGGCTGCGACATTTGCCATCAGGATTCAGTATAGGAATAACGCAAGCTGGCAGGGAACCGTCAAGTGGATTGAAGGAGAGGCCGAAGAGTGTTTTAGAAGCATGTTAGAGCTTTTTTGGCTCTTTAGACAGTGCGCTTGAAAGGATTAGATATTGTTATAAGTAATGTCTTGTAATTTGTAAAATTATGTGATATACTCATAGAGTTGTTTATATTAATAGATTGGCAAAATCCAATCAACAAAGTGAGGAAGGTGAATAATATGAGAGAAGGTATCCATCCAGAATACCATGAGTGTAAGGTAACATGCAACTGTGGAAACGAGTTCACTACAGGTTCAACAAAGGATTCTATCCACGTTGAAGTTTGTTCAAAGTGTCATCCGTTCTACACAGGACAGCAGAGAGCTGCAGCTGCCCGTGGAGCTATTGATAAGTTCAATCGTAGATACGGAATTAAGCAGGACTAATAAAAACAGAATAAGAACGAGACTGTCGCAGAGACGAAGGCGTCAACATAACATATTGTTATGGAAGGACGGAATCACAAATGCGATGGTCTTATTTTTTTAGGAGGAAGTATGAAGGGTTCGGGGATGAGCGGATTAGCTGTTCTTGAAGGCATATTGGTAAAGAACAGAAGCAAATATGCACTTGCAGTCCGTAAGCCTGATGATGATATTGAGGTTTTGACCGGTAGGGTTGATGACATAACAGAGAAAAATACTGCCTTTTCACTGCCTTTTATTAGAGGGATAGTAAGCCTTGTGGAGATGATATGCCTGATAATTAAGGATTTCTCGGTATCAGAGAAATTCTATGACAAAGAAGAAGGTGGAAAGATTGACAGTAGGGAAACTAAGGAGCTTTTAACAGTCATTGCTGTTATTTCGCTTGCTATAGGGCTTTTCTTTGCACTGCCCTACGGCATTTCACTTTCGTTTTATAATGTTATAAACTCAGATATTGCCCTTACCTTTATTGAGGGAATAATGAGGCTTGTACTCCTAGTACTATATATATTTGGAATATCGATGCTTCCGGAGATTAAAAGGGTGTACATGTACCTTGGAGCCTTGCATAAAGCAATGAACTGTGTAGATAAGGGGCTGCCTCTTACTCTCAGTAATGTAAAGAAAATGAACAGAAGAAACTACAGGTGTGCAGCTACATTTTTGGCGGTAGTCATAGCGCTTAGCATACTTGTTTTTATGTTTGTAAGAATAGATAATATTGTGCTTAGAATAGTAATCAGGCTTCTTACAGTACCCTATTGTAGCAGGTCTTACTTATGAAATTATGGAGATTGCTGCAAGGGGGAAAAATAGTCTGGCAGATATACTTAATCTGCCTGCTATGCTCATACAGAGTGTGATTACAGCTGAGCCTGAAGATGAGATGGTAGAAGTAGCCATTGAATCAGTGTCAGTTGTTGCTGAGAGTAAGGAAGAGGTAAAAGAAGAAGCAGACGTCCTTAGAGAGCTTTATAAGCCTTTAAGAGCTGAAAAAGCCGGAATCAAGAGAGTAAGCAAGGATAAAGCATATAGAACAGGGCAGCCTTCAGAGACGAAGAAGGATAAGAAGAGTGCAGGAGTGTCTCAAAAAGAAGGTGGCAAGACTGTAGGCAAAGTAAAGCCTGAAAAGAAAAACGATACTGATATTAGCCTTGCTGAAAGGGCAAAGCAGTCACTAGATGTTAAAGAAGGAGTTAAGACAGTAAAAATATCTGAGGATGAGGATGATGAGATACTAAATGCCTTAAACCATTTTTTCAATAGCAAGAAGGAAGAGGAAAAAAAGCGTGGAAAGAGGAAAAATGGATAAAGTGGAATATAGCCTAAAAGGGCTGCTTGCAGACGGCGCCAAAATGCTTACACAGGCAGGAATAGATGAGGCAGAACTTGATGCCAGATATATATTAGAGTATATTACCGGTCTTAACAGTGCACAGTATTTCATACATTCAGAAGATATAATAGAGAAAGATAAGGCAGAGGAATTCTTTAGGCTTATAGAAAGAAGGAGCAAAAGAATCCCTCTTTCTTACGTGATTGGGACAAGAGATTTCTTTGGACTTACCTTTAAGGTAGATGAAAATGTACTGATACCCGAGCAGGAAACCGAGCTTTTGGTGGAAGAGGTAATAAAGCATTCTGAGGGGAAATCCGTACTTGACATGTGTACAGGGTCAGGCTGTATAGCAATATCTATAGCATTATTTGGTAAGCCATCTAAGGTGGTAGCCTCTGATATTTCTGAGAAAGCCCTTGAAGTGGCAAGAGAAAATGCTAAGAGCCTTAAGGCAGGTGAGATTAGTTTTATACAGGGTGATATGTTTGAAAATGTCACCGATAAGTTTGATATAATAGTATCAAACCCTCCCTACATTGAAACCAGGGAAATAGATGAACTCATGCCGGAAGTAAGGGATTATATACCAAGACTTGCTCTTGACGGAGATATTGATGGGTTAAAAATTTACAGAATTATCAGCAAAGAGGCTGTAAAAATTAAATAAAAATGGTAGAATTTTTCTACGAAATAGGATATAATCAAAAGTAGAGCCGTAGCCTCTATCTTACTTGAAAATGGTTTTACAGATGTAAAGATAATGAAGGATTATTCAGGTCTTGATAGGATAGTTAGTGGCAAAATTGAGCGAAAAACTATAGGAGGCTGCCATGAAATATAGAATAGAGAGAGACTCTATGGGCGAGGTAAATGTTCCGGAGAAGGCTCTGTGGGGAGCGCAGACAGAGCGTTCACATAATAATTTTAACATAGGTACGGAGACTATGCCCCTTCCTGTAATCAGGGCATTTGCTATACTTAAGAAGGCTGCGGCAGAGGTCAATCTTGAACTTGGAAAACTTCCGCTTGACAAGTGCGAGCTTATAAGAAAGGCCTGCGATGAGATATATAAGGGAAAGCACGATAAGGAATTCCCGCTTAAGGTGTGGCAGACAGGCTCAGGCACACAGAGCAATATGAATGTTAACGAAGTAATAACAGGCAGAGGCAATATGCTCGCGGGCAAGAGGATACTTCATCCTAATGATGATGTAAACATGTCACAGAGTTCCAATGATACCTTCCCTACAGCTATGCATATAGCAGCAGTAATGGAGATAAAAAGGGTGCTCCTACCTGCCATAGAGAAGCTCATACTTACATTTGAGAAGCTTGAAAAGGAAAATGATGACATAGTTAAGAGTGGAAGGACTCATCTACAGGATGCGACTCCTATCAAGTTTTCCCAGGAAATAAGCGGCTGGAGATTTATGCTTATTAACAGCCTTGGACAGATAAAGGCTTCGATGCAGGGTATATACAAGCTTGCTCTTGGCGGGACTGCTGTGGGAACAGGGATAAATGCGCCTAAGAACTTTGACAGACAGGTGGCTAAGAAGATTGCAGAGCTTACAGATGAGCCATTTATAACGGATGAGAATAAGTTCCACGCACTAACCTCAAAGGATGCGCTTGTTACCTGCCACGGTGCAATCAAGGGACTTGCAGCCAACATGATGAAGATAGCCAATGATGTGAGATGGCTCGCATCAGGACCAAGGCTTGGTCTTGGAGAGATATTTATACCTGAAAATGAACCGGGAAGCTCTATTATGCCGGGCAAGGTAAATCCAACCCAGTGCGAAGCTGTGACCATGGTGGCTGTGCAGGTGATGGGCAATGATGTGGCAGTAGGCATGGCGGCATCTCAGGGAAACTTTGAGCTAAAATGTATTTATGCCTGTGCTCTATACAACTTTTGCAGTCTGTGAGACTTCTTGGAGATGCAATTAACTCATTTAACGATAACTGTGCTATGGGAATTAGAGCCAACCGCGAGAAAATGCGTGATAATCTACACAATTTCTCTTATGCTTGTTACCTGTATCTCCCCTTATGTGGGCTATGATAATGCAGCGGCTGTTGCAAAGAAAGCATATAAGGAGGGGATTAGCCTAAAGAAGGCCTGCCTTGACTTAGGCTTTATGGATGAAGAGAGCTTCGATGAGGTATTTAAGCCTGAAGAGCTGGTATGAAATAGATAGGAATGTAAGAAGCAAGGCTGTGCTAAACTTATACGTAGTTGCGTCAAATAATATACAGAATAACATGATAAATATATGTAAAAAGGAAAGTTATGGATTACGGAAAGGTTTCACTTGAAAAAGATGCACAGTGGAAGGGAAAGATAGAGATAAAGGTAAGAGCGGCAGTTGACAATGCAGAGGCACTGAGCCTTGCCTATACGCCGGGAGTAGCCGCTCCTTGTCTTGAGATACAAAAGGATGTAAACAAGTCATATGAGCTTACAAGAAGATGGAATACTCGTTGCTGTAGTGACTGATGGAACTGCAGTTTTAGGTCTTGGCGACATGTACCCTGAGGCTGGTATGCCTGTTATGGAAGGAAAATGTGCACTTTTTTAGGTGACCTTTTGGAGACGTGAGATGCCATACCTCTTTGTGTAAGAAGCAAGGATGTGGATGAGATAGTAAGAACCGTTGAACTGCTTGCAGGTTCATTTCTGGCGGTGTGAACCTTGAGGATATATCTGCACCAAGATGCTTTGAGATAGAGGAGAAGCTTAAAAAGTGATACAGACATTCCTATCTTCCACGATGACCCAAAGATGGAACAGCGGTTGTTACCCTTGCGGGAGTATTAAATGCACTTAAAATTGTAGGAAAGAATATAGAAGATGTTAAAATAGTTACCTCAGGAGCAGGTGCTGCGGGCATTGCTATCATAAAGCTTTTGATGGCAATGGGACTTAAAAATGTAATAATGACAGACAGAAAAGGCGCTATTTATAAGGGAAGAGAAGATTTGAACCCAATAAAAAGAAGAGATGGCAAATATAACAAATTTTAAAATGGAAAAAGGAAGACTTGAGGAAGTGATAAAAGGTGCCGATATATTTATCGGGGTATCTGCTCGGGAAACTCTTACAGGAGAAATGGTAAGAAGTATGGCAAAAGATGCTGTTATATTCGCCTGTGCCAACCCTGTACCTGAAATCTTTCCTGATGAAGCGAAAGAAGCAGGGGCTAGGGTGGTTTCCACGGGACGTTCAGATTTTCCTAACCAGGTAAACAATGTGCTTTGTTTCCCGGGCATCTTTAGAGGAGCTCTTGATGTAAGAGCAAGCGAGATAAACGATGAGATGAAGATTGCAGCGGCAAAAGCTATAGCAGGACTTGTTTCTGATGATGAATTAAATGAAGACTACATCCTGCCAAAGGCATTTGATGCCAGGGTAAAGGATGCAGTTGCAAAGGCTGTCTCTGAGGCTGCAAAGAGTACAGGGGTTGCAAGATTGTAGGCTTTATGGTTATAATACAAGGATGCAACTGTACTTAGATTATTTACATTTAGGAAGGAAAATTGATGTTTGAAAGTATTGAAACCCTCGCAGGAAGGTATAAGGAAGTAACGGATGAATTAGCTTCAGGTGTGGCGGCATCTGATCCAAATAAGTTTAGAAGCCTTATGAAGGAACAGTCAGACCTACAGCCTATCGTGGAGAAATTCAATGAATATAAGGCAAATAATAAGCAGATAGAGGATTGCCTCAAGATGATATCTGAAGAGAGTGATCCTGAACTAAAGGAACTTGCAAGAGAAGAGCTTGCCCAGGCGAAGGCTTTGGTGCCTGAATTTGAAAAGGAACTCAAGGTTCTTTTGCTTCCAAAGGATAAGAACGACGATAAGAATGTAATAGTTGAAATCCGTGCGGGTACAGGCGGAGATGAGGCAGCTATATTTGCTTCAGAGCTTTACCGTATGTACTGCAAATATGCTGAGAATAACCGTTGGAAGCCAGAGATACTAAGCTTCAATGAGAACGGTCTTGGAGGATTTAAGGAAGTTACTTTTCTTATTAATGGTAAGGGAGCTTTTTCAAAGCTTAAATACGAGAGCGGAACCCACAGAGTACAGAGAGTTCCGGTGACAGAGTCAAACGGTAAGCTACAGACCTCTGCGGCCACGGTTGCAATATTACCGGAGGCAGAAGAGGTTGACGTAAACATTGACCCTAATGATATCAAGTTTGATGTATTTAGGGCTTCAGGTAACGGTGGACAGTGTGTCAATACCACAGATTCAGCTGTTCGTTTGACACATATTCCTACAGGGATAGTTATATCCTGCCAGGATGAGAAGTCACAGCTTAAGAACAAAGACAAAGCAATGAAGGTACTCCGTTCAAGACTTTATGAGCTTGAGTGTGAAAAGGCACATGCCGAAGAAGCTGCCAACAGAAAGAGCCAGGTGGGAAGCGGTGACAGGTCTGAGAAGATTCGTACCTACAATTTCCCACAGGGAAGGGTTACAGACCATAGAATTAAATTTACGACACATAATATAGATGGGGTTATGGGTGGAGATTTAACAGAAATTATCGAAAATCTTATAGTAGCAGATCAGACTGAAAAACTTGCAGCAATGGGTGAAATGTAAACTATAACTTAGCAAGGGAGTGCGAAGATGATTAGTGAAAGGAAGCAGATTATAGATAATACTTCCTCCATTACTGAATATTTAGGAAATTGGCTTTGGAACGCACTTGATTTGGAAAACACAAAACTAAATGCCGGTGAAATGTTAAAGTTTCTAGGTGAATTGTGTAAGTGTGAACGAGCCTATGTATTTGAGATTGATTACAGTAATGAGACGATAAGTAATACTTATGAGTGGTGTGCAAAAGGAATTACGCCACAAATTGAAATGCTTCAGAATGAAAGCATACAAATTGTTGATTTCTGGCTGGACTTATTTAGGCAGAATAAGAGTGTAATTATACCTGACGTTGAGGCAATTAAGACCGATGCCCCATCTACTTATGCTGTCCTAAAGCCGCAGGATGTAAAGTCACTTGTGGCTGTCCCTATATATTTAGGGGATGATGTGGTAGGATTCTTAGGTGTGGACAATCCTGAGAAGCTTGATGAGGATGAGACAATTCCTATACTTAAGAAAATAAGTTCACTTTTTTCATTTATAGTCAAGCACAGAAATGTCGAGAAAAAGATAACTTTTGATAAATACCATGATCCTCTTACATTAGCATATAATAGAGAAGCTTTTGAGGAGGACTTTAGAAAGCTTGACGGATGTAGGCAGTTAGGCATAGTATCGTGTGACCTTTCTGAACTGGAAACAACTAATGATGAGCGTGGATATCAGGAAGGCAATATCTTGTTATGCCGCTTAAACGCTCTTCTTGGTGAGGTATTTGCAGGGTATAAGATATACAGGGTAACAGGTAAACCGTTTTTGGTTGTCTGTCCTGATATAGATAGTGCTTATTTTGACAAGCTGATAAAGAATCTTGAAGGTGAAATAAATAATAAACATATACCGCTAGTCTTTGGTTCTTACTGGTCTAATGAGAATCTCTCGTGCCGGTAGAGGTAAGGGCTGTTGCGGAAAGTGTACTATACAAGAATAAAGCAATATATTTTAGTAAGCCTGATCCTGTAACGGGAAGAACCCGTGACAGGAGAATGATGAGTTTAGATAACTTCGTAGATCATTTTAATGACAGCAGAAACAGTATGTTGTATAGATTTATTGAAAACAACTACTTTAGTCTGGACGTGTTTTTCAAGGCTCTTGAGCTTGGCGACAGCCACCCCTACTTTGGTGACCTTCAGAAAAATGTCTGGTTTATTTCAGACACTATAAAGGAAAAATGGGGCTTTGAGAACAACATAGTGCATGATCTTCTGAGGATGGAAGCAGTTTATAACACATGAGAAAGATCGTGAATTCTACGAAAAAGATTTTAGTGAATTTATAAAGCAGAAAAGGGACGTATATGACCTTATATACCGTGTTGTAGACAAATATGGCGAGGAGGTCTGGGTACGTTGTGCGGGATACATTAAGTGGGATAAAGAAAGGGAGAAGCCACTGTTTTACAGTGGCAATGTATCGATACTTAGCAATGCCTTTGAAACTTGTCCTATAACTAACTTCCAGAAAGAAAAAGCTGCTGTACACGACATCAGTAGTCAGTTTTTTAAGGGAGACAAGTCTTCCTGCCTGTGCTTCCGCCTAAATGGATTTGGTGAGATTAATGAATTAAGGGGAAGGTCAATCGGTGATAACCTTATAAAGGATATTGCTACAGAGCTTCTTGAAAGCTTTGATGATAGTATCAAGTTTTACAGACTTGATGGATTACGCTTTATGGCAATGATTGCAGGTAATGCCGATTATACCCTTGATGAATGCTCAAAGAAAATAAAGAAGATTATATCCGACTCTTATGCTGAGTATAACCTTCCTATCCGTTATCCTTGCTCTGTGGGCATTCTCGGCGAACTAAACCCTGATATGTCAGCCATAGAGATTATTACTGATGTAATGAGTGTACTTGACATAGCAAAGCACAAGCCTGAAGAGGATATCGTTTATACAGAAAAGACCATGAGTTTGCATCGTGAACAAAAGCAGATGCTGCTTGATATAAGTAAGGACGTAGCAAATGACATGAACAACTTCAGGGTTGTGATGCAGCCGATAGTGTCAGCAGAGACTCACAGACTGATAGGTGGCGAGCTTCTGCTTCGTTGGAGCTACATGGGACAGAATGTATCTCCTATGGTCTTTGTGCCTATACTTGAAGAGAATAACCTTATGTCCACTGTAGGAAATGGGTGTTTAAGCAGGCGGCAAAGATTAGTAAGAGGATATGTGCCTACATTCCTGAATTTACTTTGGACTTCAATGTCAGCTACTACCAGATAAAGGATGAGACTTTGCTGCCATATATGAAGCAGCTTTTAGAGGACTACGAAATGGATGGCTCACGTCTTGTACTTGAACTTACGGAAACCCATTATCATGATGATCCTATTAAGCTGTTGAAGTTCATTGAAAGCTGTAAGGATATGAATATGATGATGGCGATTGATGACTTTGGAGTGGGATATTCTCTCTTGAGATGCTCCTTAAATATCCTGCCAATATAGTAAAAAGCTTGACCGCTCACTTATGAAGAAGATGTCGGATTCATCAGACAGTAAGGTCTTCATATCTACCATTGTGTCTGCCTGTCATAACTTTGATAAGATGGTATGTGTAGAAGGGGTGGAGACAGAGAAAGAGCTTAATATCGTTACGGAAGCGGGCTGTGACTCCGTGCAGGGATATTATTTCTACAAACCAATGGAAATCCCTGATGTCTACAAGCTTTTTGCGACAATTTAATAAACCAAAGCTATAATGAACCACTGACTTAGTAAGTGCCTTTGGTGCTTGCAGGTAGAGTGGTTTTGCTATGGTGAATTGAAAAAGTAAGTAACATATTTTCACATATGATAGAATTAGTAAAGTCCAGTGCGGTAATGATGATTTTAGAATAAGCTAAATGATAAGGCTGTCAGTAGTTTGAAGTGAGTTTGAAGTGAGTTTGAAGTGAGTTTGAAGTGAGTTTGAAGTGAGTTTGAAGTTGACTTTGAAGTGACTTTGAAGTATTATTGAAGTAGTTCAAATAAAGAGGTGACGTTATGTATTTAGATGAGATAATTGGAGACGTGAAGCTTGAAAGTGACAAGTTTGAAAGCAAGGCAGTTCTAAATAGAGAGGATGTTATCGGCTGGCTTAAAAGTATCGCAGGATTTGCCAATGCTTCCGGAGGAGATTTTTATATTGGAGTGGAGGATAAGACCAATAAGTTGATTGGTTTTTGATAGGAAAGGTACGCAGATAATGAAAGGAACTACTTCAACAATCAGGTTAACGAACATTTGACACCAAGACCACAAATGAAGATATCCTTCATAGGGTATAAAATAAATGGCAAAGAGCGCTTTATAATTAAGATAGCAATTGATGAATCGGCAGTTAAGCCTGTAATTTTAAAATATAAAAATATCCTTCTATTTTTTATACGACGTGACGGATTTACGAACGGTGCAACCTATGAAGAAATAATCGAAATGAGCGTTAAAAGTAAGAAAACCCAGTATGATATATTGGTTTCTGATATAAAATATGAATCCGATAAATTCTCTGATCTTCATCGGTTTTATAAAGAACATAATAAAGGTAAAGTGCTAAAAAGAAAAGGCATTACAGTCGCTTGGTTTTGTAAATGAGGCAGGATACCTATTAAATGGTGCAGTCTTATTTATGGATAATTATGATGGTAAGAAAACAGAGGTACAGTGCTCAGTTTTCTCAGGATTTAATAAGGGAAGCGATAGGGTTGTTACAATTAACAGGTTTAATGGCAACATTACCTCGACCATTGATTATATCATTGAATTTGTGAATCTGAGAATGAATCATAGTATGGTAAAGTTTGATAATACCCGTGTGAATATAGATGCATTTCCTCCGAGGGCTTTGTTTGAGGGTGTTATAAATGCAGTTGCACATAGGGACTACTATCTGGATGGTACTCAAATACAGGTTGATATGTTTAAGGATCGTCTGGAAATATCTTCACCGAGTGGATTTACAGGGGTGAGAAGCTTGGGAAAAACTTATGATTTATCAGGAATTATTTCTAAAAGAAGAAATGAGTTGATTTGTGGAGTATTGGTAGCTTGCAATGTAATGGAGGCAGCAGGCACGGGTTTTGATAAGATTGTGGAGGAGTATGCATCTGCAGATGAAAAACATAAACCATATATTTACTCAAAATCGGATCATTTTACTCTGGTTCTTCCTGATTTGACTTATGATAGGGGAATTGAAAATGATGTTGTGGCCTTTTTGAGCTTTGTGCCTGTTCCTGAAGGAACTGACACGGATGAAAAGGTATTAAATTTTTGTTATCTTAATGCACATAAGGTATCCGAGATAGCTGAATACCTGGGGGTAAGTGATTCAACCTATTTTAGAAAGAGGGTTCTAAGCAATCTTGAAAAGCACGGCTACCTTATGAAGAGCAAGGTTTCAAGGGCAACATACTATAAAACGAACCCTGATATGGTTAGCGTTTAGTGAAGGTTTTTCTACCTCAAAGCCAGCAGAATGGAGGTGTTATGAGGGTTAGTTATTATGCGGTTTTTAATTATGACGAATATGACAAAAAGCGAAGAAAAAGTGAGAATTTTCAATTACATTTCCTGATATTCCGGAGGCAACATTTGTGCAAGGACCTACGCTGAGGGAGTTGATATGGCACTGGATGTACTGCAGCTTTGTCTGATTGATAGTGAAATAGAATCATATCCCACGCCGTCTTCTATAGAAAATATAAGGTTAGGCAAAAATGAGAAAGCTGTTCTTATACAATATGATACGGATAAAATTGATAATTCAAAGTTTATATTTTTAATGAATAACGCGGATTAAATAATAAAGAAATTTATGATAGCATTAGTCATACGGTTTTATTTCTTCTCAGAAGTTAGTTCCGGCTTAAGAGACAAGCGGAAACTATCAGCACATTGTGAGCATTGAATCGGACTGTGATAAGGCTGCCATACTAAACTATGGCGGCTTTTTTGTGTGAAAAATTTTGTTATTACAGCCTGTTAAGATTCTATGAGTTGGGAATAATGAAGATAAGAGGAATATTTGATTAAATACAACTTTAAAGTTATATTTAAAATTCTAAGATAACTATTTGAGATTTACTGATTATATCAAGTATTATTTCGTGGATTTCAGGCTTTTTGCAAGGATTACAAGTAGCAAAAGCTATAGTGGTAATGTATAATAGGGTGCTGTATTTTTAACATTCAAATTAGACCATAGTAAGTATAAAGAAGTAATAACAATCTGTACTGTTTATTAAGAAGAGTGAAAATATTGTAAAAATCAGGAATAGGATATATTCAATTATAAAATCAAACGAAATTGCAAAATTGATTGTTTTAAGAATTGACAGATTTAAATACAACTTTTTAAAACCTAAAAAAATTAAAATTACTTGCTTATCCTTGTTAACAATACTATCATGATAATAAAGGATAAAGAGGTGGTTCATTATGTCAAATGTTTTTGGATAAGTCTGAAAAATGACAGCCTAAAGTATCGTAAACTCTACAACTGGGCACATACCCTGATTCTTAGTGGAGTGATAAAGGATGGAGAGAAGTTTCCGTCTGAACATGTACTTGAGAAAAAGTTCGGCTATTCAAGGCAGACAGTAAGGAATGCTCTAAATCAGCTTGAAAAAGAAGAACTTATTACAAGGGTCAGAGGGAGTGGCACCTTTGTTTCTTACAAAAATGAAGAAGTTGATAAAGAGAAGAAGCATATAGGGCTTATTTTAAGCTACTTTTCAGATTATCTCTTCCCGCAAGTGTATGAGGGAATCAGGTCGGTTCTTGAGGAGAAAGGCTATATCATAGATGTGGCAGTTACAAAAAACAGACTTAATGATGAAGCTATATACCTGGAAGGATTTTTAAAGGCAGGGGTATCGGGACTCATAATAGAAGGCACCAAGTCAAGCTTTCCAAATCCCAATATAAGGCTTTTATAAGGAAATAGGGAAAAAGGGAATACCTACAATATTCATACATAACCACTACTCAAATCAGAGCTTTAGCAGTATAGAGATGTCGGACGCGGAGGCTGGTTATGAGCTAACCAAATACCTTATTAAGAACGGACATAAGAGGATAGGAGGGATGTTCAAGTATGACGACATCCAGGGTCAGGAGAGATATAAAGGCTTTATAGAGTGCCTTTCAGACTATGGGGTCAAATTTGATGATGACTATATCAGATGGTATTCAACAAAGGATATGGAGGAGAAACAAAGAGATAAAATATTTGCAAAAACATTTAGAAAAAGCAAAAAGATTGTACAGCGATGATAATGTACAATGATGAGATGACCTACTCTTATCTGGAGTTCTTAAAAGATAAGGGGTATTAGTACCAAGGGACTTATCAATGGTTTTCGTTTGATGATGCGAGCTTGTAGAAAAATGAAAGCCTCAAGATTTACTCTGCTGTGCACCCAAAGGCTGAGCTAGGGATGACTGCAGCAAAAGAAATTGATAAAAATGTTAACAGACAGACATTGGAAAAATAAAAATTACTCCCACAAATTTCCGTCGTACTTAACGATGGTAATTCTGTAAGGACATAAAGGAAAAATAACAGGAGGAAATAATGATGGAAAAATTGTATTTTGTAGTAGGTTCACAGGATTTATATGGTGATGAGTGCCTTAAGCAGGTGGCGGCTGACAGCAAAGAGATGGCAGAATTCTTAAATGAGAAACTAAAAGGAATAGTGGAGGTAGAGCTGCTTCCAACGGTTGAGACCTCGGAAATATGTATTCACAATCTCAGAAAGGCGTCAAATGATGATGACTGCGTGGGTGTAATTACCTGGATGCATACATTTTCACCTGCGAAAATGTGGATAAAGGGCTTGCAGGAGCTTAGAAAGCCACTTCTCCACCTTCATACTCAGGCAAATGAAAAGCTTCCTTATGACAGCATAGATATGGACTTTATGAATCTTAATCAGGCAGCCCACGGTGATAGAGAGTATGCCTTCATTTTGGCAAGAATGGGAATCGCACATGAGGTAGCAGCAGGATTTTACAAGCATGCCAATGTTGTTGCTAAGATTAAGCGTTTTGCTGAGGTAGCAAAGGCTATAGCATTTTCAAGGAAACTTAAAGTCGCTTCCTTTGGTAACAATATGAGAGAAGTTGCTGTTACTGACGGCGACAGGGTAGAGAGCCAGATTAAATACGGCTGGGAGTGTAATTATTACGCAATTGGTGATATAGTAGATATAGCAGCTAAGGTGTCAAAAGAAGAAATCGATACTAAGATGAAGGAATATGCGGACAAATACACTTTGGCTACCACAAACACAGAGGCTGTAAGTGAGCAGGCAAAGTATGAGGTTGCCATAGAAAAGTTCTTAGCAAAGAATAAGATAGGAGCATTTGCGGATACCTTCCAGGATTTACACGGGCTTAAGCAGCTTCCGGGACTTGCTGTACAGAACCTTATGACAAAGGGCGTTGGCTTTGGTCCGGAGGGAGACTACAAGATATCAGCCATGTCAGCTATACTTATGAAGATGGCTGAGGGTAGGGAAGGCGCTACAGGCTTCATTGAGGACTACACTTATGACCTTACAGAGGGAGAGGAGCTTGAGCTTGCTTCTCATATGCTTGAGGTTCCACCAGCATTTGCAGCCACCAAGCCTGAGATACAGGTTCATCCGCTTGGAATAGGCGGGAAGGATGCTCCTGCAAGACTTGTATTTGATGGTGTTACTGGAGATGGAATTCAGGTAACCATGGTGGATATGGGAGATAGATTTAGAATTATATGTGCAGATATAGAACTTGTAAAACAGCCTAAGCCAATGCCTAAGCTTCCTGTGGCAAGGATAATGTACCGCCACAAACCTAACTTTAATATCGGCACTTCAGCTTGGTGCTATGCAGGAGGTGCTCATCACTCGGTGGTATCTACTGCACTTACAAGGGATGATATAGCTATGTTTGCAAGGCTAACAGGCACAGAACTTATTACAATTGGTGATGACACCACAGAAGCTGATTTACAGAAGTTCTTTATGAAATAAGGAGGCCGTTATGCTAAATGAGCTTAAACAAAGAGTTTACGAAGCCAATATGCTTTTGCCAAAGTACGGTCTGGTTACCTTTACCTGGGGCAATGTATCAGGGATAGACAGGGATAAGGGGCTTATGGTCATAAAGCCTAGCGGTGTGGAATATGATAAGCTAAGACCTGAGGATATGGTCGTAGTTGACCTTGATGGAAATAGGGTGGAGGGAGAGCTCAACCCTTCCTCTGACACCAAAACACACCTTGAACTCTACAAGGCCTTTCCGAATATAGGGGGTATAGTGCATACTCATTCTCCTTATGCAGTAGGGTTTGCACAGGCAGGAGAGGACATACCCTGTATGGGAACCACCCAGTGCGACTATTTCTATGGAGATATACCTTGTATTAGGCACCTTACCAAGGAGGAGATAGATGAGGGATTATGAGAAGAATACAGGTATTGTTATAGTAAAGACCTTTAATGAAAAAAATATCAATCCTGATTATGTTCCTGCCTGCATCTGTAAGAGCCACGGCCCGTTTTCCTGGGGAAAGACACCTTTTGAGGCTGTACATAATGCTGTAGTTATGGAAGAGGTAGCCAAGATGGATATCTTTGCTAAGATAGTAAATCCTAAGGCGGAAAATGCTCCTGCTCATTACCTTGAGAAGCATTTTACAAGAAAACATGGACCAAATGCGTACTATGGGCAGAAGTAGGAAATGGAGAATATATGGGAAATGAAGTGATTTGCAGTGAGAAAGCCGGGCTTATAAAACAAGGGAGGATATCCCTTGGTATAGAGTTTGGCTCAACCAGGATAAAGGCTGTACTTGTTGATTTTTAGTGGTGAAGTACTTGGTGTTGGATTCCATGACTGGGAGAATTCCCTTACAGATGGGATATGGACTTATCCCTTGGATGAAATCCACGCAGGGCTTAAAAAATGCTACACTTCTCTAAGAAAAAATGTAGAAGAAAAGTATGGAGTTACCCTGAAAAAAATAGGCTCAATGGGCATAAGTGCGATGATGCATGGACTTATAGCATTTGATAAAGAAGGGAGATTGCTTACTCCCTTTAAGACTTGGAGAAATAGCGATACGGAGGCAGCGGCAGATGAACTGACCAGGGTTTTTGATTTTAATATACCTCTTAGATGGACTATGCTCACATTTATCAGGCAGCTCTTGATAAGAAGGACTATGTGAAAGAGCTTGATTTTGCCGTAACCTTAGCGGGATACATACATTTTAAACTAACAGGAGAAAGAGTTATAGGTGTAGGTGATGCAGCCGGTATTTTCCCTATTGAGAATGGGGATTATAACGAAAAGATGGTCAAAGACTTTGAAAAGCTCGCACTGGATAAGGGATATGATATAAAACTTATGGAGATTCTGCCTAAGGTGCTCTCTGCCGGAGATAATGCGGGGAGCTTGACCTCTGAGGGTGTGGCATTTCTTGATGAAAGCGGCAACCTGGAGGCAGGAGTACCTATGTGTCCGCCTGAGGGAGACGCAGGAACGGGAATGGTGGCTACCAACTCTGTAGCTGTAGGCACAGGAAATGTATCTGCAGGTACATCCATTTTTGCAATGCTTGTGCTTGAAAAGGGCTTATCAAAGCTATATAGAGAGATAGACATGGTGACTACACCAGACGGCTATCCTGTAGCCATGGCACATGCTAATAACTGTACTTCAGACTTAAATGCATGGGTGAATATATTCAGGGAATTTGCAGAACTCTTTGGGATAAAGGCAGATATGGGTGAGCTGTATGGCAGATTATATAATGCTTCCTTAAGCGGAGATAAGGACTGTGATGGACTTCTTTCTTATGGCTATTATTCGGGAGAGGGTATAGTTCATCTGAATGAGGGCAGGCCATTATTTGCAAGAATGCCTGAGAGTAAGTTTAACCTTGCAAACTTTATGAGATCTCATCTATATGCTTCACTTGGAGCGGTTAAGATTGGGCTTGATATTCTCCTAAAGGATGAAAAGGTTAAGGTGACTAAGATTATGGGGCATGGTGGACTCTTTAAGACACCTATGGTTGCACAAAGATACCTTGCAGCAGCCGTAAATGCTCCTGTTACGGTTATGGATACGGCAGGAGAGGGAGGTCCTTGAGGGAATGGCTGTGCTTGCGTCTTACCTACTAAATAAAGGATAACATGAGCCTTTCTGAGTATCTGGAAAGGGTTATATTTAAGGATGCGAAAGGAACTACCATAGAGCCTGATGCGGAGATGCAGCAGGACTTGAGGCTTATATGGAAAGGTACAAGGCAGGGTTAGAGGTAGAGAAGAAGGCAGTGGAAATGTTATAAGTATAAATGCGAGCCTGTGGCAGGAGTGGTTGCTTTTGTCACAGGCTTTTAAAATATTGAAAAGTCATAAAATCTTGCCTCAAATGATATTGAAAAAGTCATAGAATTTATGCAATAATATTATTGAAAAGTCATAAATTTAAAGGCTTAAATTATATTGAAAAGTCAGAATGGGGATGAGATTATGTTGATTAGAAAGATTGAAAAGCCTGATTAGAGAGCATTTTAAAAGCAGTTCTAATAAGGTTTTTGCTTATTGATGGAGCCAGACAGGTAGGCAAAACCTATATTATCCGTTATGTAGGGAGAAGAGCTGTATAAAAACTTCATTGAGATTAACATGATTGAAGACTCGCTTAAGGATAGACTCTTTGAAGGGTAAAAACTGTGGAGGATTTTTATTTTCAGGTCAGTATGCTCGCAGGAAATAAAATGGGACAAAAAGAAGACACTCTTATTTTTTTATTGACGAGATACAGGCGTATCCCCATCTTTTAACTCTGCTTAAGTTCTTGTCACAGGATGGCAGATTTACATTTATTGCAAGTGGCTCATTGTTAGGTGTGACCTTGTCGCAGACGACTTCCATACCTATGGGAAGTATAAGAAAGGTAAGGATGTTTCCACTTGATTTTGAGGAGTTTTTGTATGCCAATGGATTTAATGAAATGACTATATCATTTCTGCGTAAAAAATATGAGAATGAAGAGGCACTTGATAAATCCACTCATAATAAGATTATGGAATTATTCCGTAAATATCTACTGGTAGGAGGACTTCCGGAGGCAGTAAATTCGTATATCCAAAACCAAAATATTGTACTCGTGCGTGAAATACAAAATGAAATCAGAGAATACTATGCAGCTGATGCATCAAAGTATGATGAGGAAAATAAATTAAAAATACGAAGAATATACGATATGCTTCCATCAAACATGGAAAATAAAAAAAGAAACGTCTTGTCGCAAAAAAACATCGAGAATAAAAAGGAAAGACATTTAACGATTACAATGATGAGTTTGAATACCTGATCAGTGCTGGAATTGCACTAAATGTTCAGGCTATATCTAATCCCAGCTTTCCTCTGGTACAGTCAAGCAGTAAGAACCTACTAAAGCTATACTTAAATGATGTAGGCATATTAACAAGTATTCTTTATGGAAATAATATCAGGGCAGTGTTAGACGATGAAAGAAGTATAAATCTCGGCTCAGTTTATGAAACAGTGGTTGCAAGTGAGCTAATAGCACATGGATATAAGCTGTTTTACTATGATAATAGGGACAAGGGAGAAGTAGATTATCTGATTGATGATTATGACAGCCTGTCAGTGGTGCCTGTTGAGATAAAATCAGGAAAAGACTATACCGTGCACAGTGCTTTGAGTAATTTTACAAAAAAATGAAACTTATAATCTTAAAAAGGCGTATGTATTGTCAAATGAAGAAATTATTAAAAAGATAAGATTATATATATGCCGGTTTTATTATGTAATGTTCTTTGAAAATTTAACTAGTAGAAGTAACGAGGTGGTGAGGATTGTTAGTGTATAATTATAATTGGCAATAGAGAAGGGTTGCCCTTCCCAATCATACTGATTTTATTTTATTATTGATTTGAGAAAAATAACATAAAGGAAAAACTGTATGACTAATGCTATTATAAAAAGAGATTTCATTCAAGACCTTAGAGAAGAAAAATTTTTTGAAGAGTATGCAAAGCTTGCCGGGAGACACACTAAAATCATACTTGAAAACTATGATGATATTCTTTCAAAAAGAGAGATACTTCTAATATAGGAATAAAGGAAAGAGAAAGACTTCGATAAGGACCGTATATGGAGATGTCGAGTATGAAAGAAGGGTGTACCAGACAAGGCTTAGAGATGGAACGAAAGCCCATGTTTATCTTCTTGATGAACAAATGGGTATGGAGAAGATAGGCTTAATATCTACTAATCTTGCAGAGAAGATCGCCAATTCAGTTACGGAACTCCCGTACAGGGCATCTGCAGAGATGTTAAGCTCTTCTACAGGACAGACCATAAGTGCGGGAGGCGTGTGGAATATAGCCCAGAAGCTTGGCCAGAGGATAACATCAGAGGAAGACCTTGATGTGAAGAAGATGAAGGCAGGCAGATCTGATGGGAAAAGGGAAATCGGAGTTCTTTTTGAGGAAATGGATGGAGTATGGCTTTCGATGCAGGGCAGAGGGCATAAACGCATGGGTAAAAAGGAGATGAAAGTCTTTACCATGTATGAAGGCTGGGATGCTGAGAAGGAAAAGGAAGGGCGCAGCACTCTAGTGGAGAAAGTGGTGTTTGCAGGCATGGATGGAAGCAGCGGATTTCACAATAAAAGAAGGCTGTGATACAGAAGAAATATAACCCTGACGAAATAGGCAGGCGTATCTTAAATGGAGATGGTGGCAGCTGGATAAAAAGAGCCTTATGATGACGAGGCGGTGTTTCAGCTTGACAGATACCATATTTATCAGGAAATTTTAGGAAAATAAAGCAGTAAAGAGCTGTACAAAAAGGATATACGAAGGCTCTTTGATTCTGAGGAAGATTGAAGAAATGTTTGATTATATACGTGAGTATATAAAGAGTAAGTAAAAGCGAAGATGAAACGATAAAAACCAGTAAAAAAAGCCGAGGAGCTGTACGCCTACCTTCACAATAATAGAGAGGGCTGCTACCAGTACTACAAGCGAGAATAAAACTCCCAGAACCTGTAGAAGGCATCATTTATAAAAACATAGGGTATACAGGAAACACAAAACTGTACACTGATAACGCTGAGAATGAAGCACAGGCGCATGAGATGGTCAGAATCAGGGAGCTGATAACCTTGCGAAGCTTCTGTGCAGGAAAGAAAACAAAGACCTGATAGAGACCGTCTGCCGTTACTCTGGGGAATTGATATTTGATGAGAGCCAGAGCGAGATAAAAGAGCCTCTCAGCGCTTCAAAATCACCGTCACGAGACGGTAAAGGACTTCCATATATGGAAGTAGGCAGAGGAAGCCTTCCACTAACCGGTACACCATTAACAGCAGGTAGAAAGGCATTAAGAAATTTTTATACTTGGCAACTAAAGAAAAATATCTGTTCAGTGCATAACCTGGGCTTGTTTGTGATACAAAAAAATAAAAAAACAATGATAAAAGAAAAAGGTAAGGAAATTTGCCAACGAGTACTTGACACAAACGTGAGGATTTAAAACCATTGAAAAGTCACAAATTCCATGCAATAATGATAATATAAAGTCATTGATAGGAGTTACTCAGTAGCACAAACTCATTTACCCCGTGGTAAATGTAAGTTAAAAATATCAAACGGAGGGTATACTATGAAGATTTTTGTGGACACAGCCAATGTAGAGGACATTAGGAAAGCAAATGACATGGGGGTTAGTTGCGGAGTTACTACCAATCCTTCTCTTATCGCAAAAGAAGGGAGGGACTTTAGGGAAGTAATTAAAGAGATTGCTTCCATTGTAGACGGACCAATCAGCGGAGAGGTGAAGGCTACAACCACCGACGCGGAAGGTATGATAAAAGAAGGCAGAGAGATAGCGGCTATTCATAAGAACATGGTTGTAAAGATTCCTATGACTGTAGATGGTCTTAAGGCTGTTAAGGTACTTGCTGCTGAAGGTATAAAGACCAATGTAACCTTGGTGTTTAGCGTAAATCAGGCTATACTTGCAGCTAATGCAGGTGCAACCTATGTGTCTCCTTTTGTTGGAAGGCTGGATGACATCAATCAGCCGGGTATTGACCTTATCCGCCAGATAGCCGAAGTATTTAGTATATATGGATATGAAACCGAGATAATTGCAGCATCCATCCGCAATCCAATCCATGTTACCGACTGTGCTCTTGCAGGAGCAGACATTGCAACCATACCATATAAGGTAATTGAAGCTATGACAAAGCATCCTCTTACAGACCAGGGAATAGCAAAGTTCCAGGCAGACTATAAGGCTGTATTTGGTGAATAATTGACGAAAAATGAAGGAAATATATTTTGTTAGCACTCAATTAAAAAGAGTGCTAACAAAACATGACAAAGCTTTAAATCAGTATTATTATATTAATCGAGCAGTTAATAGCTGTTCGATTTTTAGCTTTAAAATGACTAAATATCAAAAATACAAATAAATATACGAGGTGATATACTATGGGAAATATTGAAAAAGGTTCATTATCAATAACTTCGGAAAATATATTTCGATTATTAAAAATGGCTCTACTCAGACCACGATATCTTTTTTAAGGGAGTTGGTGTCAAATGCCTGTGATGCTATAACCAAGCTTAAAAAGTTAGATGGTATAGGAGAGTGGAAGGCTCCTGAGGACAATAAATATAGAGTAGATGTAATCACAGACAGCGAAGCAAAGACCATAACTGTCATTGATAACGGTATCGGTATGACTGCTGATGAGGTTAAGAAGTACATCAATCAGATAGCATTTTCAGGTGCTCAGAGCTTCCTTGAGCAGTATAAGGACAAGACAAGTGAGGAGCAGATTATAGGGCACTTTGGACTTGGTTTCTACTCAGCTTTCATGGTAGCAAGAAGAGTTACTATAGATACTCTTTCATATAAAGAGGGAGAAAAGCCTGTACACTGGGTATCAGACGAGGGCATAGACTTCACTATGGAAGATGGTGACAGGACAGAGCGTGGTACCAAGATAACACTTTACTTAAATGATGACTGCTATGAATTTGCCAATGAATATAGGGTTAAGGAAATCTTAGAGAAGTACTGTTCATTTATGCCTGTTGAAATCTACTACACCAATGCCAATGCGCTTAAGGCTGAAAAGACTGAGGTGGTGGATGACAAGGAGGCAGAGAAGAAGGAAGAGGCTCCAAAGCCAATCAATGATATTCATCCGATTTGGGCTAAGCATCCTAACGAAGTAAGTGAAGAGGACTATAAGGAGTTCTATAGAAAGGTATTTAGAGACTATAAAGAACCGCTTTTCTGGATTCACCTGAATATGGACTATCCTTTCAACCTCAAAGGTATCCTCTACTTCCCTAAGATTAACAACGAGTACGAGGCAGCAGAGGGAACTATTAAGCTCTACAACAACCAGGTATTTATAGCAGATAACATTAAGGAGGTAATCCCTGAGTTCCTGCTTCTCTTAAAGGGTGTAATTGATTGCCCTGACCTACCGCTCAATGTATCAAGAAGTGCATTGCAGAATGATGGTTTTGTTAAGAAGATATCAGACTACATAACCAAGAAGGTGGCTGAGAAACTTTCAGGGCTTTGCAAGACAGACAGGGAAAATTATGAGAAGTACTGGGATGATATCAGTCCTTTCATCAAGTACGGCTGCTTAAAGGATGATAAGTTTGAAGAAAGATGAAGAATTCATCCTCTTTGGGACTTAAACGACAAGTATGTAACATTTGATGACTATGTAAAGACTATCGAGCCTGAAAAGGCCGAGGAAGAAAAGGCAGCAGACGGAAAGGCTGAGGAAGAAAAGGTAGCAGACGGAAAGGCTGAGGAAGAAAAGAAAGATGACGGTGCGGAGACTGAGCCGGAGAAGCCTAAGAAGATAATCTACTATGTGACAGATGTGCGTGAACAGAGCCAGTACATCAATATGTTTAAGGAAAACGGATTAAATGCCGTCATACTTGAACACAGGATAGACCAGCCTTTTTATCAATGCTCTTGAGATGAAAAATGATGACCTTAAGTTCGAGCGTATCGACTCCAAGGTAAATGCTTCTGCAAAGAATGAGCTTCCTGAGGAAGAGGTAAAGGCTATGACAGAGAGCCTTTCAGAGCTTTTTAAGAAGGCACTTGATAAGGAGAAGCTTGAAGTTAAGGTTGAAAGCCTTAAGAACGAGAATGTTTCTTCTATGATAACCGTATCAGAAGAAGTACGCAGGATGCAGGATATGATGAAGCAGTACGCAGCATGGGAGCTATGGGAGATTCTCCTTTTTGAGATGGGAGAGGTTCTTGTGCTTAACAGCAACAATGCCCTGGTTAAGTATCTTCTTGACCATAAGGAAGAAGCTGATAATGATAAAAGTCAAAGCTCTTCTGTGAACAGCTTTACGACCTTGCAGTGTATAGCCAACCGCCAGCTTTCCCCTGAGGCTATGACTAAGTTTATAGCAGAAGTAATGAGGTGCTTAAGCTTTTGGCTGAAGAAAGATTTATAAATGGGCTGTCAGCCTTAATATATACATCATGCAAGATATAAGGAGATGATGTTATGGATACAAATAAAGAAAGTGAAAATTTAAGCCTGTTAGAGTATATCAATAAATATGTGAATATGTCGATGAAAACGAACAGAAAGAAATTGAAGCTTTGAATATTGACTTTGATGATTTAACATCTTCAGACTGCGAATAGGGACTATAGGGGCTGTTTTTCGTATCATAGGCAATGAACTCATTGTATATGTCTTTGACATAGGTGCAAGGGGAGATATCTACAAGAAGCTGGATGTATGATGAGAAGAGCAATTTAATGATAGATTGTAGAAACAATGCGGGAGATTTACAAACAATGGAGACTTATAGATATTAGCTTATCTATAAGTCTTTTGTTGACTTATCAGAGAAGGATTTATGCTGGATAATCCTGTTAATCTTGCATAAACATCACTTTTTACTGAGAAATAAATTTATAGACAAAAATGCCGATAATGTTATTATGATTGCGTAACTATACAATAAAAAGGAGAAACCTATGAGGGAAATTTAAGACAGCATTGGCGATTACTTTATGTGCAGGACTTTGTGTTAGCTCTGTGACAGGAGTTTCTGCTAAGACAATGGCTGATCCATTACTTGACAAGAAGAATCCTGACTACCAGTATCAGTTTGATGAAGTCAACGTAATGAAAGCATGGAAGCTATTAAAAGAAAAAGGTTATTCAAAGGTTAAGGTCGGCGTTATAGACACAGGCGTAGACACACACCACGAAGACCTCAAGAAGAACTTAAAAAGAATATGTTCGTGTTACTAAAGGCGTAGAAAAGAAGGCTGTAGATGATGCAGATATGCACGGAACCCACGTGTCAGGAATAATTGCAGCCACCTATGGCAATGGCAAGGGTGGAGCAGGTGTAGCTACAGGCTATGACAATGACATGGTTGAGCTCTATGTTGCAAGTGTTCAGGATGACGATGGTCAGATAAATGATGTAGACCTTATAAGGGCTATAGAGTATATGAAGGAAAAGGGCGTTAAGGTAGTGAACATGAGCCTTGGCGGTTACAGCTATGATGACAATGTTCACAAGGCATTGAGGGCAGCCTATGATGCGGGTATGGTATTTATAGCTGCATCAGGAAATGAAGATACCAATAAGGACAGCTCACCTGCTGTATTTACAGAGGTTTTATCTGTCAATTCATCCGACTACTACAATGAGCCTTCATATTTTTCAAACTATGGTATGTATTCAGATATATCTGCACCGGGCTCGGCAGTGCCTAGTACAATCCCTGGCAACAGATATGTACCATTTTCAGGGACATCAATGGCTTCACCTGTGGTAGCTGGAGTGGCTTCACTTGTGCTCTCTGCCAACAAGGACCTTACTCCTAGACAGGTATACAACATACTTTGCGGTACCGCCAACAGGTCTAAGATGGGAAGCAAATTCTTTGATGACAAAGAGTACGGCTATGGTATTGTAGACGCTTATGCAGCAGTAAAGGCAGCATACGAGATGAAGGAGCATCCTTCAGATAAGGTAGATGGTATCTTTTGTAAAGAGCAAGACTCTTACAGTGCCAAAGGGCTATGAGGTAGCTGTGGAAACACTGATATTACCTTATACAGTACAGCTGATATCACACGGTCAAGCAGTGATGAAAAAGTGGCTACAGTTGACAAGGATGGCTATGTCAAGGGCTTAGCAGCAGGCCACACAACAGTGACTGCAAAAGCAGGAGACAAGGAAGTAAATGTATCGGTTAATGTTGCGGAAGATACAGCTCCTACCAGCATTGAAATCTTAAAGGCAAAGAAGGTTATCTCTGTTGGTGAAATGGCAGTTACTACTGTTAAGATAACTCCAGAGGACGCGTTTGTTACCGAATACTATGCTACAAGCAGTGACAAGAATGTAGCAGTAGCTATTCAAACTTCGGCGTAAGAGGAATTGCTCAGTAAGGCAACCATTACATTGCACAGTGAACGGACTTGAAGAAAGTACGAGGTTACTGTTAAGCCTGCCGTTTCTGATATCAAGATAACCAAGAAGACAGCTAAAGCTTCAGGTAGGGTAAGAAATTTAAGTTTGCTGCCGAAGCGATAAATTCATCAGGCAAGACGGATGTGGCTGAAAAAAAGGCGTAGAATGGACAGTTACAGATTCAAGATATGCAAAGATTGACAAAAAGACAGGTGAGCTTACAGCCAAGAAGGCAGGTAAAGTCTTTGTTAAGGTCACATCTAAGGGACTTATAGAAGACGGAACTCACAATATGGTCAAGATACTTAAGGTAGACCTTGTAGGTAAGGCAAAGAGATGCCTAAAAAGCCTGTCGATAAGGCAGTAAAGAAGTCTAAAAACACTGTTAAGGCAAAGCCATATAGTAAGTTCTGAAGCTATGCTCAAGTCAAAAGGCAAGTGATTTGATTGATACAGTTTATGCTGACTTTTGCTTCAAACCGCACAAAAGTATACCCCTGAGGTTTTTAGATGCTGTGGTAAAGGTTAAGAAAGAGGCACTTAAGTACATCTTAGATGCAAAATATGATACAGAGCTATTTACTGGCGGTGCTGATGAGGGAAACAGAGGAAGATTCACAAGTACCTACAGGCAAGCTCTGCAGACTACGCTAACCAGCTTAAGGCACTTTCCGGCTACGACATACTAAAGACAGGACCTAAGTACAACTTTGCTAAGCTTAAAGATGATGTTTACAATACTGTCAAAGAGGCTTATAAGGCTGTAGACAAGAAGGGACTTAATGAATATTATGCTCAGATTGTAGATGCAGCATACTCTAAGGCTTTAGCAGATATTAAGAAGGCAAAGAATGTGATTGAGCTCTCTATTGCGGAAGGCAAAGCCGCTGATGCTCCTGCGCCAAATGATCTTGAGATAAAGGGTATAAGAAACATCAAAGACTATGATGCAGTGTACACAAACAACGACATCAAGGTCATGAAAAAGATACTTAAGAGACAGCTTGATTCCTATGTAAATGGTGCGCTTAAGAAGGCGGGCTATAAGAAAGACCTAAAAGGACTTCAAAAGGATCTTAAGGCCTATAAGAAGGACATTGATAATACCCTCTATGTAGGTGAGATGTTCACCAAGACTGAAAATTATATCAAAAAGATGGTCAAGAAAACAGGCGTTCCGTACGAAAAAGTATCTATAGGAGATATGAATAAGGCTAACGCAGAGATTGATAAAGTTATGTCAGCCTTTGATATAAAGAACTACTCCACAAAGGGCTGGGACAAGGTAAAAGCTGCTTATGACGATGCAAGCGATACCTTAAACAGTGCCTGGTACAAGGGAGAGCTTTATAAATTAGGTGACAGGCTTAAAGCAAAGATTAGCAAAGTAAAGACCCTTAAAGAAGAGAAGGCGGCAAAGGCAGCCAAGGCTTCTAAAAAGAGTAATGCACCTGCTAAAAAGGCAGGTAAATAAAGCTTAGTTAACCGGGGAATAAAGAGTTGTAACATATGTGGCATATTGTAAAAGTAGGTGGATGCGTTTTGCAATATGCTTATGGTGGTTTATGGGATGGATTGGAGAAGGTGATGAAGAAAGAGACATTTAACTTTGATTCGGCTGATGGGAAGCACAAGATAGCAGCTTATATTTATACTGATGAATTAGTTAAGCCTAAGGCTGTGATAGAGCTTTCACATGGCATGTGTGAATATATCGAGCGCTATGAGTGGGTCGCAGACTTCTTTACAGCCAGAGGCTATATATTTGCGGGCAATGACCACCTAGGACATGATGGTTCATCAAAAGCCTTGTGAATACGGAGACTTTGATGAGGAGCATATCGAGCTTGACCTTAAAAAAATGAATAGTATTTTGTGAGAAAGATATCCACTGCTTCCGATTATATTATATGGACACAGCATGGGAAGCTTTTTTGCAAGATGGTATGCATCCAGGTATCCTGATACTATAGATGGGCTTATCTTAAGCGGTACTGCAGGGCCTTCGCTTAAGAACAATGCAGGAAGGCTGCTTGCGGCATTCTTAGCCAGAACCCATAAGGAAGGCTATGTTTCTGATTTGCTCATTAAGCTTAGTTTTGGTAAGTTTATAGATGGAATCCCTGATGCCAAGACACCTTGTGACTGGATTACACACGATAGGGGAGCTTATAGATAAATACACTAAGGACCCTAAATGTAATTTTAATTTTACGGCAAAAGGATATCATTCCCTTCTTACTGCCCTCACGGTGGTAGTAGAAAAGGAATGGTCCAGGAGCCTGCCAAAGGATATGCCCATCCTTCTTATATCGGGGAAGGAAGACCCTGTAGGAAACTACGGTAAAGGTGTAAGAAAGGTTACTGAAATGTTAAGAAATGCCGATATTAAGGATGTGACCGAATATATTGACCCTACAGGAAGGCATGAATTGCACAATGAAGTAAACAGGGCAGATATTATGAAAGTAGTTGCTAAATGGCTTGATGAAAGATTTAGTTGATTTTGGGAGAAGATATGTCAGAACTTATTGTTAAAGCTGGGGAGACTCTGGTAAGTGCGGGCAGTCATTTGATAGCTGTGTATTATGAAGTCCGGTAGGATAAGGGTTTGCTGTGAGGGTGGAAGCTATGAGCTTGTACGGGGATGTGGTTGGTATATGTGAAGTGCTCTCAGAAGTGCATATATTATCATATATTGTAGTGGAGGATACAAGCTTTTTTGTATATCCGGTTACGGGTATAGAATCTATAGATTTGTTGATTAATTCCAATCCTGATATTGCAAGGATATGTATTCGCTCCTGCTTCAGGCAGATAACAAGAATCATACATTCCTACAGGACTGAGCAGGTAAGGTGCAATACTATCTATGACAACTTAACTGCCTGCTATAATCTCTACCCTGCACCCTTGCCGAAAAAGGCAGGGTGTAAAGCTAAGACCTAACAAGGGAATAGAGCAGCTTGAGGTATATTCTAATATTGAGGATATTGATTATTGGCTGATGGGGTATTATGAAGGCCTTAATAAGATATATGCGGGAAGAAACTTCAAAGGCTCTTATAGCTGAGCCGGATGTATCTATAGGAATGATTAAAAAAAGGCTGTATTGATGTAAGGGAAAGCAGTACATCTGATAAGCGAAAGGCATCAGTTTATAAGAAAATGTTTAAGCGGCTTTTTATTGAAAAAAGAAGGAGGGCTCTTCTATAAGCTTTTTGGAAGTGTATAAGAAGATTTTCTTCAGATGTATTTATTAAAAAACAGCTTGCTAAATAAGATGACTATTATGATAAGTGAGTCAGGCAAGGTCACTCTTAATGCCAATGATGAGCTTGCTATAAAGATAAAAAGTGCACTGATTCATTAAAGCCATCAAAGCTTGATAATTCTCTTACGGTAGCAATGGAAAAAGGAAAATGAAGAAGGTGATTTGATAGAAAAGTTCTATGAGTCACTCGACACCATCCTGGACTTTGCTGAGATAGTAGGACCTGAGAGAAGATAGGATTAATATAAAATAAACTAAAAACTAAAGGACAAAAACGCTATAGATGATGAGACTACTGCAGCTTAAAAGAGATAACAGCTGAGTTTTATCAGATATATTCAGAGGTTTTTCTTTAAGAGCCTTTAAAAAGAGTTAACTCCTGTTATTAGAATGTTTCTTTACTTTTGGATACATTGATGAGATTCTAGCGGGAGAAGAGTATACCAAGGCTTTATATAAGTTCTCTGAAGAGCTAAAGGAGAACGACCCTGCTGTCACGGGCGTGTATACCTTCTATGACTGGCTGTTAGCTGTATATAGGGGAGAAGAAGCCTTGCCGTAACGAGGCTTGAGGGTGGATTTTTCTGACTATGTAGGACACTTAAGTCAACCAAAGAAGGTCACCAACTCCGAGGCTGAAAAAGCTGATGGAGGACGGAGAAAGCTAAGGTATGCTATGAGGCTTGACAACATATTTAAGACAGCAAATAAGATAACCCTAGTACGGTAGTATATCACCTTCTGTCCGGTATTTTATGAAGACAATATCTTAAAAGAACTGGAAAGCTGTATGGTAAAGCCGGGTAGTATAAGAAAAAATATAAATGCCATTAAGAGCGTGGACTTTTCAGCATTTTACAGGGAAACCCTGCCTATAGGTGACGGAGAGCTTATGGCAAAGGAGCATATCCACGTAGAAAAAGCTCACAACTTCATCCTTATGCCTAATGCAGGTGTAAGAGGTATAATGTGGCGGAGATAGAAGGAAGGTAAGAAATACACCTAGCAGGATGTTCATATCTATACTGCATATGGATGACCTCCTAAGTACCATGATTAAGATGACCGGTGAGTTCCGCTGGGAGATCTGTAAGAGAGTGCAGGGAGGACGCTGGAACGATGTAACCGACCCTTCACTTACCAGTCTGTACTGTGATTATATACAGTTCTACCGTAAAAACAGCAATCTGACTCCTAGTACCAAGGAGAAGATAAAAGGAATTTCACTTCAGCGCTGCCGCAACAGCTTTCAAGGATATGTTTGTTCAGGATTACCTCACCTACATCCTATATGAAGGCAAAGGCTCTCCAAGGCTTAACAAGGTTGCAAGACGGATACTTTTTGAATTCTGCCCTCCTGATGAGGAAGGAATAAGGCTGCTTGCCAACAATCCAACCTACTATGGAACTTGTAAAGCAGTGGGAAATCAAGAGAGAGCCAAAGCTGCAAAAATACGAACATCTTGAAAGAAGGCTGCTGAAGGAAACAGGCAGTATACCTCTAAGCCTGAAGATGGAGATTGACTTTGTAAAAGGAAAACAATAGTAACAGCCACCTTGTAAATATATATACAAGGCGGCTGTTTTTATAAGATTATATTACAGCAATTAGTTGTCACTGGGACAAATCCCATACATCACTTGCAAGCCCTTCATAGAATTCAGGGCTCATATGAAACCATTATTATACTTCCTTATAGGCTATAAGGGCTCTTTTTAGCTCGTCCTTGGCATCCACATCTAAGTGGTTGGTAGGCTCGTCAAGTACGAGAATATTACTCTTTCTGTTAATCAGCTTACAAAGCCTTACCTTAGCCTGCTCTCCACCGCTTAATACCTTAACCATACTTTCTATGTGTTTGGTGGTAAGGCCGCATTTACTAAGGGCACTTCTAACCTCGTACTGGCTAAAGCCCGGAAACTCTTCCCAGATTTCATTTATACAGGTGTTATTTCCGTTTCCGCTCATTTCCTGCTCAAAATACCCAATTTCCTGTGAATCACCAAGCCTTACCTCTCCTGAAAGAGGCGGAATTAGTCCCATAATGCTCTTAAGAAGGGTGGTCTTTCCTATTCCGTTAGCGCCTTCAATAACGACCTTCTGACCTCTCTCCATATAGAGGTTCATAGGCTTACTTAGAGGGCTGTCATAGCCTATCACAAGGTCTTTTGTTTCAAGGATAACCTTGCCGCTGATGCCTGCTTCAAGGAAGTTAAATACAGGCTTTCGGCTTCTCCCGCAAGCTCTATTATGTCCATCTTGTCAAGTTTTTTCTGCCTTGACATAGCCATATTTCTGGTTGATACCCTAGCCTTGTTTCTTGCTACAAAGTCCTTAAGGTCAGCGATTTCTTTCTGCTGCTTATTGTAGGCAGCTTCCTGCTGCGCCTTCTGCATCTCATAGACTTCATGGGAAGTTGTTGTAATCACCAACATAACGCTTTAATTCCTGATTGTTCATGTGGTAAATAATGTTGATTACGCTGTTTAAGAAAGGGATGTCATGGCTTATAAGGATGAAAGCATTTTCGTATTCCTGTAAATATCTGGTAAGCCAGGCAATATGCTCCCTGTCGAGGTAGTTGGTAGGCTCGTCAAGAAGGAGAATATCAGGCTTTTCAAGCAGGAGCTTAGCCAGAAGAACCTTGGTACGCTGACCGCCCGAAAGCTCTGTCACATCATTGTCAAGTCCTATATCGCTAAGACCAAGGGCTGCAGCCACTTCCTCCACTTTTGAGTCTATCATATAGAAGTCGTGCATGGTAAGCAAGTCCTGGATGGTACCTGTCTCCTCCATAAGCTTAGTAAGGCGCTCCTCATCAGCCTCACCCATTTCAAGATAGAGCGTTTAGCCTTTTTTCAAGGTCAAAAAGATAGTCGAAGGCAGACTTTAAGACGCTTCTTATCGTCATACCCTTGGTGAGAACAGCGTGCTGATCCATATAGCCTACATGGCAGTTTTTAGCCCATTCAATCTTACCCTCGTCAGGCATCTGCTTACCTGTAATTATATTCATAAAAGGTAGACTTGCCTTCGCCGTTGGCACCAACAAGCCCTATGTGTTCTCCTGCCAAAAGGCGGAAGGATACATCGTTAAATATCGCTCTGTCGCCAAAAGCCATGTGTCAAATGTTCTACATTTAATATACTCATAATCTAACCTTTCAAATATTAGTCTAATATTATACTCTATGCCCCCATTGATTGTGTTTCCATTCTTAATAAATACGACTTCTATGACCGACTTCAACGAGTACTAGAACCAATTCATTATCTCTAATTTCTGCCAAAATGCGATAATCTCCTACTCGGTATCTCCATTGTCCGCTTTTTATTCGCCGTAAGTCCTTTTTCCGTGTATGCGAGGATTCTCGCATCCCACAAGTTTTTCTCAATCCAAGCCTTAATTATCTTTTTGTGTTTGTTTATCCAGTTTTTTGAATGATTTATCGAATTTATCGGTCGTAACAATCTGATAAATCATAAGTCAAGCTCTTTCAAAAGCTCGTTTATTGGTCTTGTTTTTAATCTTCCGCTTGCTTTTTAGCTCATACTCTTCAAACACTTTCAAATCGTATTCGTCCTCAATTTTTCAAGCATTGTAATTCTAATAATTTCGGACAATGTGGTATTGTATGTTTTGCATAGAGTTTAAAGATGTTCAATTCTTTTTCCGGAACTCTCAAACTAATCGTGAGACATATTTATTCTCCTTTTTATATATATAGTACAATTGTATTATGATAGTCGTAAAAAGTCAAGAACCAGCAAAACAAAACTAATAACAGCCTATTGCATGCCATAAACAATGTGGTATAATATGAGCACTTGGTAAAACTTAATTATATTGAATAGGAGAAGGAAGTATGAACGATCAGTATTTGGAAGAGGGCATTAAAGTGCCTCGACACAGGCAAAAAAATAAAGCTATAAGGGCGGGCTTGATAGCCGGAGTGGTATGTAGCTTTATTTTTAGTTTTTAATCAATCCTGCACTTATAATAACCCTATTGTGCTCTAGTAATCACGGTGTTTATATTTTCAAGGCTTAAGATTGAATATGAATACATATGCGGATGGACAGATTGATTTTGACAGAATCAGCGGTAATGCAAGGAGAAAGACCTTGATGAGGGTGGATATAAAATGCTGAGGTTATAGCTCCCACTAATTCGGATTCTATAAAGGCATATAACCACAATGACAGAATAAAGGTCAAGGATTTTAGCTCGTATGATAGCAATGTAAGTACATATTCAATGATAGTAAGTAAAAATGGAGAGCTCTATAAGATAATCTTTGAGCCCTCCGAAAGAATGATTAAAAGTATGAAGTACAAGCAGCCAAGAAAGGTTAAGGAGTACTAATCTTTCTGCAAAAACTAATAAAGGCTTCAAGGGCGTCATTAGCCGTATATTCTCTGAGATAGGTAAATCCTATCTCTCTTTTTTGTATTGGGAGAGAAAGAGGTATGGTGGTTAAACTGCCTTCTTTAAGCTCCTTCTTTACAAAGTCTGTTATTACGCAGGCTATTCCAAGACCTATTTTGGCAAATTCTATGAGAAGGTCCATACTGCTGACTTCTAGGATATGCCCTGTAAGCATCTGTCCGGTAGATAGCTCATTGCCCCTTATATACTCATCTATGTAACGCCTGGATACATTGTGCTGGTCTAGTAGCATAAGATTAGCGTATTCAAATGGATTGAGGCAGCCTCAGGATGCCTTTTTAAGGTTTTTAAGGTAGTCAGGAGTGGCTACAAAGCCGTCTTCGACCATGCTATAGGGTGCAAATACAAGGTTTTCAAGCCTTCCACTTTCTCCTAGACCAATATCTACCTTATGGTTTTGAATAAGATTAAGAGTCTGGTAGGGTAGACTGACAGCTTATGGATATCTTGATATGAGGGTGGAGTTTAATAAACTTCTCAAGATAAGGCATGAGCACATACTTTACAAAGGGTAGTGAAACACCAATTTTTAGACTGCCAGTACCCAGCTTTTTGTTTTTCTTAATCGTATCCTCTGCCTGTTTGAGGTGCTTAAAGGCAGCATTTGTCTGCTCATACAGCATTTTTGCCTGAGTCAGTAAGGTAACTCCCTCTGAGCTTCTTACAAAGAGCTTTTGTTCTAGAGTTTTGCTCAAGTCTTGTAACAGCCTTGCTTATGGCAGGCTGACTTATGAGAGCTCTTTCGCTGCGTGGAGATATTCCCTGCCCTCTGCAACTGTATTAAATATATGATAAAGTGATAGATTCTGTTCCATATTTATTTTCCATAGCTGTCTCCTTTTTGATACTTGCATCAAGATTATACTCTTTGCCACTTGTATCATTACATAACTTCTTTTTCATAGCAATTATATTTAATATGTATTTTTTATTATACTATATGTCTTGCTATAATACAAGAATACTTATAACCGGAAAGGGGTATATTATGGGAATGACAATGACTCAGAAGATTCTCGCTGACCATGCAGGACTTCCTAAGGTGCATGCAGGAGAACTCATAGAAGTAGGGCTTGACATGGTGCTTGGCAATGATGTGACTGCACCTGTTGCCATCAAAGAATTGTCAAAATTTAAGGACAATAAGGTATTTGACAAGGATAAGATAGCCCTCGTTCCGGATCATTTTACTCCTAATAAGGATATAAAATCGGCAGAAAACTGCAAATGTATGCGTGACTATGCCATAAGCCATGATATAACCAATTACTTTGAAGTGGGCTGTATGGGCATTGAACACGCCCTACTTCCGGAAAAGGGAGTGGTGACAGCAGGAGACTGTATAATAGGTGCAGATTCGCATACCTGTACATACGGGGCTTTGGGAGCCTTCTCCACAGGTGTCGGAAGTACAGATATGGCAGCCGGCATGGTTACAGGCAAAGCCTGGTTTAAGGTACCTTCAGCTATCAAGTTCGTACTTACAGGTAAGATGAAGAAGTGGAGTTAGCGGGAAGGATGTCATACTTTCACATTATAGGCAAGATAGGAGTGGATGGGCTCTTTACAAATCTATGGAATTTAGCGGAGACGGAGTGAAGAACCTGACCATGGACGATAGATTTACCATAGCTAATATGGCGATAGAAGCGGGTGCAAAGAATGGCATCTTCCCTGTGGATGAGATTACCCTAGAGTATATCAAAGGAGCATTCCACAAAGCCATACAAGGTATATGAGAGGCTGATGAAGATGCGCTCTATGATGAAGTCATTGAGATAAATCTCTCAGAACTTGAGCCTACTATAGCATTTCCACACCTTCCTGAGAATACAAAGACTATAGGTGAAGCAGGAGAGGTTAAGATAGACCAGGTAGTCATAGGTTCTTGTACGAACGGCAGGATATCAGATATAAGGGTGGCAGCAGAGGTAATGAAGGAAGGAAGATTGCTCGGGGATAAGAGCGATTGTCATCCCTGCTACACAGGAGGTCTATCTTACTGCACTTAAAGAGGACTATTACAACCTTTGTACAGGCAGGCTGTATCGTAGTACTCTACCTGCGGACCTTGTCTTGGTGGACATATGGGGGTGCTTGCGGCGGGAGAGCGTGCAATATCTACAACCAATAGAAACTTTGTCGGTCGTATGGGACATACTGAAAGTGAGGTCTACCTTGCAAGCCCTGCTGTGGCGGCGGCAAGTGCCATTACAGGTAAAAATAAGTTCGCCTGAAGAACTGGGATTATAGGAGGGATTATGGAAGCAAAAGGATATGTTCATAAATATGGTAATGACGTAGATACAGATGTAATCATTCCTGCAAGATATCTAAACACCTCTGATCCTGACGAGCTTGCGGCAAAATGTATGATAGACATAGATGCAGACTTTGTAAACAAGGTGAAGCCGGGAGATATAATGGTCGCAGGAGATAACTTTGGCTGTGGTTCTTCAAGGGAACATGCTCCTATAGCTATCAAGGCATCAGGTATAGCCTGTGTAGTAGCTAAAGACATTTGCAGAATATTCTACAGAAATGCGATAAATATAGGGTCTTCCAATCATAGAATGTGCTGAGCTGCAGAGGCTATCAATAACGGTGATGAGGTGGAGATAGACTTTGACACAGGTATAATCAAAGATCTTACTACAGGAGAGAGCTTTACAGGTCAGGCTTTTCCAGACTTCATAAAGAAGATAATAAAGCAGGGTGGTCTGATAAACTATATAAATGCTGAGAAGTAATAAGCTATGTGTACAAGTATAAGTGAAATGTTAAGAATGATGTGTTTTATGAATACTTGGATTAGCTTTCATTGAGTGATTAAGTGAATGAGTGTGTTAAAGTAAAAATAAATATATTATACATAGTTTATGATTTACTGGACTTATGCCGATATAGGTATGAGTCCTGTCTTGTAAAAGAATTCTTATAAACTTCACAACAAACAAAAATACAGTACAGAATTATGAAAGAGCTAATTAAAATGCTAAATAAAGAATAGGCATTTTAAAGTAATTAAAACTCTGTAACCTATAAACCCTTACTGAAGAGTGGAGTAAATGATGAAACCTGTAAAACAAACCTTTGGAAAGCCTTTTTTAGTTGCTGTTTTGGTGATTAGTCTATTTTGTAGTGGATTTTCAGAGACGGTTTTGGCTGCAAATGTAACAATTACTGCTACATCTAACATAGTACACGCTGATGTATACCGAGTAATTACAAAAAGACTTCCGGGGGGACAATTTGAAGTCATTTCAGAAGATTTAATTACAAACGGAGATGCAAAGACTGTAACCTTTGACAATTCTGAAACAAGATATATTGTATTCTTTGCGAAACCGGAAGAGGGATATCTTATAACCGGAACGGGTCAAGATGGAGCCGGTAATATGTCGCTTGTATCAGAACTTAGAGATTCTCATGCCCAAGGTAGGACAGAAACCAAAGTGCCGGAAGATGTTTTAAAACGCATGGAAGAAAATGGATTTGTTATCGCTTGGGGATATACAAGAGGTACAGCTAATAATAGATGGGATAGTTTTACTGATACTGTGGATGCATATAGGTATATAGTTAATTCATCAACTACTAATACTACAGGAGATATCGAGGCAGGAAAACCTATAACTATGAATGTTGTAATAAGGCTGGTAAGTCCGTTCCGTAAATCAGGAGATAATCGTAAATACTGGACAGAGATTCCTGAAGACGGGGTTAATGTAACAATAGATGATAAAAAGGTAATCCCTGTTACAGGTATAGAAAAAGAATAATAATAATGAATATGGAACTATATCCTTTTGTACTGGATGAAGAGGACGCAAGAGTAAATAGCCATACAGCAACTGTTAATGCTAGGGTTAATTATACAGCTGAAATTTCTAATAACACAGGCAGTTATAAGGCAGCAGCTCCTGTAAAAACAACTACTACAGTAGATGCAAAACCTACTACCGTTAGCTTTCAACCTTGTGACCAACACCAATCGTAAGCTGACTTACGACCTCGGATATGAAGGAGCAGAGACCTTCCCGGTAGAAACTCATAATAGTGGTGATACTGTGACTGTAAAGCCTGAAAGATATGAAAGGGCAGAAAGTGAGTTTGGGGGCTGGTTTATGACCAATAATGCCGGAGAAGTAGTTACTCTACAGCCTTCACAGACTTTTTCCATGCCTGAGTAGGGTTACAGGTACAAGACTGCTTGCAAAAGTGGAATTCTATGCTCACAGTTGATAATGACAATGGAACTGCAGTTACGAAAAACATACGCGAATCAGGCAGCACAGTTACACCTGTAAAACCTACTAAGGGTAAGTATGTATTTTTAGGTTGGAAAGACTCAGATGGAAAGACCTATGGTGCTGATGATGAAGTAATCATGCCTAATAAGCCTATGAAACTTTTTGGCTATGTAGTATAACCCTTCACCTGTTTTTTCAGCCGTTATTCCAAGTATTCCAAGTACTCCAAATAAATCGATATCTGGTGACAATGAAATAGACAGTAAGGAAGATAGTAGACTCTGAAATAAATAAAGAAACTACAGCCAATAAAGTTGATAAAAAGAATACCTCAGTTGAGAAGTTAGCCCCAAAGACTTCTTCTCAAAAATAAGTCTAATAAGAAAAAAATACATCTGATACCAATGCTGAAAAAGAAGGCGGCAGCAAGTAAGTCTGATAAGAAAGCCTCCGAAAGTAAGGCTGAAAATAAGAAAAACATCAGAAAGTAAGTCAGATAAAAAGTCCTCAGAGAGTAAGTCGAATAAGAAGACTTCCAGAAAGCAAGGCAGAGAACAAAAGACTTAGAGAGCAAGTCAGAGAAGAAGTCTACAGAGAGCAAGACTGAAAATCAGAAGACTTCCAGAGAGCAAGAATCAGAAGAAGTCTACGGAAAGCAAGACTGAAAATAAGAAGACTTCAGAGAGCAAGTCAGAAAAGAAGTCTACGGAGAGCAAGACTGAAAAATAAGAAGACTTCAGAGAGTAAGTCAGAGAAGAGTCTACGGAGGCAAGACTGAAAATAAGAAGACTTCAGAGGCAAGACTTTAGAAAACAAGAACGAGAATAAGAAGTCTCAAGAGAGAAGGCAGATACAGTAAGAAAGATATTGGCAAGACGAATGAGGCAGGTAATGGTGCTGATGGTACAAAGGAAGGCACAATAGATTCCGGGTCAGATGGCAAAAAGGACGCAGCACCTGATGAAACAGCTGAAAGTCCTGAGAACAAAGAAAATGCAGATGAGATAATTGAGAAACAAAAGAAGAAGTGACTGATAAGGACGAGGGCAGAGAAAGAAAGAGACAGAAAAAGGAAAATACTGATAAAGACACAAAGAAGAAGGAAGCTTCTGACAAAGAGGATAGAAGAACTCAGATTCCAAACCAGCTAAGAAAGAAAGTTCTAAAAAGGAATCTGGTAAAGAATCTAACAAAGGATTCCGATAAGAAAGAAAGCACTGGCAAGGGTTCCGGTAAAGGAATCTAGTAAAGAATCCGGTAAGAAAGAAAGCACTGATAAGGCATCTGATAAGAAAGACGGAGATTCTACAGAGTCCGGTAAAAAGGACAATTCTTCTGCTGAATCTGGTAACAAAGCTTCTTCCTCTAATGAATCAGGCAAAAAAGGAAGCTCTACCCCTGAGTCAGGTAAAAGAGACGGTTCATATACAGAATCTGGCAATATTGGCGGACAAGCTTCACAGTCTGTAAAGGAAAATGTTTCTGTAAGTGCATCAGGAAAGGGTGGAACAGGAATAATTGAGTCCAAATACTGGACTACAAGAGACTTTGTAAAATGGAGCTGCTTCAAGAAGTGAAATAAACAAAACACGTGCATTTGGCGTGGGTCAAGACCAGGGCTTTGAGATTCTGTTATATGATGAACAGGGTGTTCCGCTTTACGGTAATAAAGCAGGTGTCTTGATTTACCGCGGTAAAGTACTTAAGAACAGTAACATACTTAAGAACGGTAAAATACTTAAGAATGGTAAGTTGTTTTGTGGACGGGAAACTATTTACAATCGCTTCAAAGACTCTCCCGGTAACCGGAGGTAGAGTAAATGTAGAATTTTGGTTAAAGCTATCCATACTCTCTGCTCTTGGCGTATATATGCTGCTAGAAGCCAAAAGAAAGAAAGTTAAATAAGGTATCAAAACTTCATAAAATAGACCATTAGGGTTTACATTTTTCTAACTTTTTGTAAACCTTAGTGGTCTATTATTATTTTTGGAGAACATGTTACAATATGAAACAGTTTTAATGTTATAAACAGCTGTTTTACGATAATGAAATCCCAATAATAAAGGAGTTAATAAATGCTAAAAATAACTAATTTACGAAAATCTTTCAGGAACAAATCGGTTCTAAAAGATGTGTCCTTCGAAGTGAATTCAGGAGAAATAGTTTGCCTTTTAGGAAATAATGGTGCAGGGGAAGACGACTATTATAAATTGTATATTAAAAAATGATACGACCGGATTCAGGAGAGATAATGCTTGATGATAGGAGAATAGATAAATGTAAAAATAGTGAATATTTCAATCATCTAAGCGCCCTACTTGAATCCAGCTCCAATGTATATGATTACTTAACAGGTGTGCAGAACATCGAGTATTTTGCAGGATTGTCTAAAATAGATAGTAAAAGCCCTGAGATAGAAAAATACATAGATGATTTTGAATTAAGAGAAGCCATTAATCAGCCTGTTGGAGAATATTCAAGGGAATGCAGCAAAAGTTAGCTCTTATAATTGCTCTTATGCAGTCTCCAAAGCTTTTTACTCTTAGACGAACCGACATTGGGGCTCGATATAAAGAGTAAGAATGCCGTTATAGATAAGTTAAACCAATTGGTAAATGAAAAGAAAATGGCAGTTATACTTACCACGCACCAGATGGAAGTAGTACAGAAGCTAAATGGCAGAGTTTTGATACTAAAAGATGGAAGCGTCAAAGTGTTTCTCAGATATAATAGAAGAGAAGTTTCAGGGATATATAGTATCTTATGTTAAAGATGGTAAGATAGTAGAAGAACTCGTTGAAGGAAATTTCTCAGAAGTTTATGATAGCTTTCAAGATGAAGATATAGTAGAGATAGTAAAGAAAAAGAAAATATGGAAGAAAAAGTTATGGAGGCATTAGATGAATCTAATTAAAGCAGAATTTAGAAAGACCCTTACTGAGGCGATAAGCTATTATCCGGATTATATAGTAGGGCTCATTACGGATTTTTTGTACTGATTATTGTAATAAATACAGAAGGAAATACTACAGAAAAAGGTATTTGGTTACATTCTCTGGATACTTGCAAGCGGCGTTATATCAGAGGCTTCTGTGTGCATATCTACCGAAAAGCAGCTTGGAACTTTGCAGAATATTATGATAAAGCCGTATTCCATAGCACAAATAGTTACAGTTAAAAACTATAGTGTGGTTTTAGTATAAATGTGATAAAAGCTATCATAACAATGGCTGTAGCAATGATATTTTTAGTATTGATAATTTATTCAGATTGGAGTATTTATACATAGTAATTCTTGTTTGCATAGGAATCATGAGGATTATCGTATGTACTTGCATCTGTAACGCTTATGTTCACCAAAGGTTTGCTTCATTTGTAAATATAATAAGTTATGGATTTTTGTTTTTATCAGGGAAGTATAGTTAAAATACCTGATTTCCTTGTGTATACTAATCCAATATCATATAGGGGTAAAATATGCATCAGTGATATTGAAAAAATGGTATATAGGGTTATGGATACAGTTATATTCCTTATAATATGTGGAAGTTGGCTGCTTATGGGATATTTGATTTTTAGATTTATGTTTAATAGATGTAAACAGTTTAAGTGGACGTATTAAATGCTTTTGGAAACAGATAAAGCTTGATACTGCTTGACCGGATGTGCAGACCTACAATTTTACCTATCTTCCCAATTCCCATCAAATAGTGTATAATAATTATAGTTTGTTTAATATTGATTCTGCATTTATTGGGACAAATCATTATCTAAAATTGGAGGTGTGGTTTGAAGCCCAAACACAAGAATGTAATTAATGTAGAGAGGCTAAAAAGAAATTTTTGGCTGACCTGACACTGTTTGATGATATTTTTTTATGTCACAGGTATTTGATAATAATATACCTGCTGCCAATCTGTTGCTTAGAGTTATTCTTGGTAAAAAAGATATAAAAGTAATATCAGTAACACGACAGAAAGAGTTTAGCAATCCCTTGATAGGCGGAAGAAATCTAAAACTTGATATTCTTGCAGAAGATAGTGAAGGAAACACTATAATGTGGAGGTACAGAAGTACAGCCAGTGCAGATGAACGCAGGGCAAGGTTTCACAGCAGTATGTTAGATGTAAGGATGTTAAAATCAGGGCAGAAGTTTAAGAAATTGGCAGATTCTTATGTGATTTTTATTACAGAAAAAGATTTTTTTGGAGAAAATTTGCCAATCTACACCATTGATAGAATGGTAAAAGGAGACAAAGAAAGACTTTTATGATGGCTCACATATATATTATGTGAATGGGGCTTATCAGGAGAAGATGAAGTTGGAAAACTTATACATGACTTTTAGAGAAAAGAAAGTAGAGAATATGTACAATAAGGAACTTGCAGACAGTGTGCGACATTTTAAAAAGAAGGGAGATGGAAAAGTTATGAGTTCAAAATGGGATGAATTTGTTAAGGATATGCAGAAAGAAGCGGTCAAAGAAGCAATGGAGAAGGCAGAGAGGAAACTGGAGAAAGAAAAAGAAGCTTCATTACTGCCACAGTAACTTCCGGTATTGCTTATGGAGTGGAAAAGGAGCAGATTATTGAAAGACTTTGCAAGGAATTTAAACTTACAAATAGTGCAGCGGAGAAAAAGTATGAAAAATACGCAGTAAAGATGGCATAGTTCCTTTGGAGCTGACTAGCAGAAATAAACTCATTTGACAAAAATCCCATCTCTATGCTATAATCTACCAGTTACGGGCATCTCATTTCGGAGATGCCTTTTTTTCAAGTTTATACAAATAAAAGCTTGTTTTGTATTCATAGCTAGTTTCTTTATAAACTCTGAACTGCGTGTAAGGTTTATGTATCTATAATCTGATATCTTCGCTACCTTAAAATCCCTTATAAAGTTAAATATTTCTTCAGTTCCATATTTATCTTCTAAGATGTAAATTTGTAGTATTCGGAAAAGAAGAACAGCAAGGTAACATATCAGGAAATGACCAATAATTGAGTCTTGCTTTTGTGAGTAGGGGGTGCGGATGAGTATCAGTTTAGAGTATTTACTACACCTGTAGTACTTATTTTAAGGGGGTACAAAAGGAATATCTATAAAAGGTAAGTGACTTTGACAGAGCAGCTCCAAGGAACAGGAGATATCAAAGCGGGACTTAACTATGCAATGAGTCTTCATCCCATAGTTGTGGCTCACAATGAAGGCTATGCAGAAAACATGTTCCTAGATGCAGCTACAAGGACAAAGGTTGAGGAGACAGGTGGAGCCAACTTCCTCTTTGTAACAGAGGAGGGAACAGTGGTTACACCTAAGTCTGAGACTATTCTTCCGTCTATTACAAGGCGCTCCCTCCTCTATGTGGCAGAGCATATGCTGGGGCTAAAGGTAGAGGAAAGAGAAGTATATCTTAGTGAGGTAAAAGACTTCACAGAATGCGGTCTTTGTGGAACTGCAGCTGTAATAAGTCCTGTCGCAAGAGTGGTAGACCACAGAAAAAGAGATGGCGTTTAAGTATGGTGCAGAAGAGATGGGACCTGTAATTAAAGAACTTTATGATACTTTAACAGGCATACAGATGGGAAGGCTTCCTGCTCCTGAAGGCTGGATATATGAGGTAAAATAGATTAAGCAAAAAGAACTCCTAAAGTAAACTAAGAAAGTCTTGGTGTACTTAGGAGAAAATATTTTATTCAACTTTTAGTAAGGAAGCATATGTAGTTATAAATGTAGTGTCATAGATAAGGGTATCCATATATACGAGGGATGAATCCTTTTCGACCACATACTTAGTGCCTATTTCTCTTTTTCCGGTTGTGAAGAAGTCAAGAGTGTAGTAGCAGGCTGTTGGGATGCCTGCTGTCTTAAATGTAGCAGCATCTGTCTCTGTAACCTTGTCGCTTAGAACACTTGGGAAATAGTTATCGCACTGGGTTTTAAGCGGATTTTCAACATTATCTGATGTATGAAAGAAGCTTTTCTCTGCTTGCTGTTACCAATGCAATTGACATTTACAACGCCATAAATATTTTTCTTTCTCAGCCTTTGTAAGCTTATCTACATAATATCTGGACCTCTTCTTAAAACTTCAGAATCAAAGAAAACAAACTCAGGATTATATGGAAGATCCTTATTAGAGAGAATTCTTGCCATTTCCATTATTGACACAACACCGCTTGCATTGTCAAGAGCACCCTTGCTGTTTTTTCTTGAGTCATAATTTGCCGTAAATATAACTGTCTTAAGTTTTGGATCAACATTTTTCTTTTTTACAATTATATTTCTACCTTCAAAAACTACCTTACCCTTTTTCTGATTTTTATTTCCCATAAGGTCTGAAAGTTTTTCAGCATAGGCATTGAAATTCTGATATGTAACATCATAACCATAAGCCTTGATGGTATCAAAATATATTTCCCCACGCAGCTGTTGTCCTTCGTGCCCCTTACTCTAGGCGTTTTAACAAGTCGCTTAAAATTCTTTTTCAATCTCCTTTTTATCTACGGTTTTTGTTATATTTTTCCCAAAGCATCTAAAGATTCTTTAGGTAACTCCTTTTACCACCAGTTTAGTTGCAGCCTACTTGACCTGTGGCGAGTCAGATTTATGCCTCCTGTAAACAGGAAAATGCAGATGAAAAATTAAACCGTAACTTACCAACTTCTTAAAATAACTACTGAAATTCATAGCTAACCTCCTATTGATGTATAGTGTTATATAGTTTTATGGGCATAGATATTAAATTATGTCACAAAAACAATCTAACATCCTCTGCAAAGGCTATTATACACCTAATAAAATAATCGTCAAAGGCTAATTGATGCATTATGGTATAAGTGGTAAAAATATGTAGTTTTTCAACTTAAATGCAACATAATTGTTGCACCTACTTTGACGGATACCCTGTTGCATTTACATTGAAAAATATTGTTGCTTTTACTTTGAAAAATAATGTTGCACTTACATTGAAAAGGTGTCGTTGCTTTCACTCTGAAGGTGATGTTGTATTTAGCCTGAAATACCTGCTTATTCTTCATTTAAGCCCTTGTTTTTATTCCAAGTGTGTTTTTATTCATAGGTAACTAAAATCATACTAACAAAAAGGAGTTCCTATGAACAAGAAGAAACATCTTACCAATGCTGAACGCATCAAAATCGAAACCCTGCTCTCACAGGGCTTTTTCAATCAAGTATTGCTGATTTACTTAGAAATCCTTCTACCATTTCAAGGAGATAGAGCAAGCATTCAATTGTCAACACCCTAACACCTGCGACTGCAACGATTATACCGGATGTAATGTCAAACACATCTGCGGTTCTAAAGACTGTAATAAGAAATGCCGCTCATGCCATCTTGCTAAAAATACTGTGAGCATTACAGCAAAAAGAAGCTGTGAACACCGGAATGGTTCCAAAGGTAAAGCTGTGTAACGGCTGTACAAAAAGAGGATACTGCCGACTTGAAAAACATTTCTATGATGCTAAAAAAGCCCAGGCAGAATACTGTGATACCCTTACACAGTCCCGTAACGGCTTTGACCTTACCCTCGAAGATATGACAAGGATAAACAGCATAATCTCTCCACGTATAAAAAAAGGACAGTCTCTTTACCATATAGCTAAGAACAATGGGGATGAACTAAACATAAGCGAATCTACCTTAAGAAGGCTGGTTATGGCAGGCGAAATGGATGCCGGAATAATAGACCTCACTTAACTCAATTCCACATGCAACTAATATTCAGGCTCAAGGTGCATACCTCAAAATGTGTTACAGACTTATTTGACAGTTTAGAGAAAAAACTGGGAAAAGAGCTGTTTGCTATGTGCTTCCCTCTGATACTAACCGATAATGGGCATGAATTCTCAAATATAGATGGCATGGAGAAATCCATATACGGCGGAAAGCGCACAAACATCTTCTTTTGCGACCCGAACCGTTCTGATCAAAAAGGACAGTGCGAAAATAACCATAAGCTTATAAGGACTATCCTTCCGAAAGGGACGTCTTTTAGCAGACTTACCAACAAGGACACGCTATTGGTCACGAACCATATAAACAGCTATGTACGAAAGTCTTTGTTTGGTAAAAGTCCATTTTGGAAATAGCTATGAACGCACTGCCGGCGGAGTCCTTTACAAAACTAAAGCTTAAAAGGATAAACGAAAGTGATGTGAATTTAACTCCGAAACTATTAAAACACTAACCAGAGATAAAGTAAATACCCTTCAAAGTAAACGCAACACTAAAAAGCGTTGCATTTAACCTGAAAGATACGCTTTCAGGCTTGTTTGCTATACTCTTTTTTCGAGCAAAACAATAAAATCAGACCAAATCCGATTAAATTCAGTCTGATTTTATTGATATAATTCATTATTTTATCTAGGGAAAAGTGCTGCTTTTGCTATTTTTACAAAGCGTTGACTTACCTTGGAAATCTAGCTAAAAAGAAAAAGGTAGAAATTTGCCAACGAGTACTTGACACAAACTCGAGTGAATTGAAAAAGTAAGTTCCGCATCTATAAAGCTTTCAATATTTATATTTTAAAGCTTTAGAGTGGAACTTACTTTTTCTCAATTTAAAAATAGGTGAATTGAAAAAGTAAGTTCCCGCATCATGAGCTTCAATATTTATATTTAAGCTTAGAGTGGAACTTACTTTTTTCAATTAAAAATATTTCTGAGTAAATATGTACTTTGTCAGAAAAATGCTATAATCAGCCTTACAAGAATAGATTTCTCTTTTTACCGCATAGCAAACAGGAGCCGAGGCTACATTCCAGAATCCGGAATAAGTAACTTCCGCCCCCTCCCTTATTGTGGTATGAGAACTCATCTTGTAACCGGAAATACCGGTTTATCTCTTTAGGAGCTTAGGGGTTAGGGTAATTTCATCTGGGGAAATTTTTTGTATTCCTAAGCTCTTTAATATTTTTTTGCCATATTGAAACGCAAAAATATCGTAAGGGCTCTTGTTTCCAAACTTCGCTCTAGAATAAGAATTGATATGGCTCATCATCAGGTTTATGTCTTCCTGTGTGTAATTACTAAAGTCCATACCCTTTGGCATTATTCTTCTTATCATTTCATGATTATTTTCACAACCGCCTTTCTGATAAGGAGAGGCAGGATCACAGTAAAATACCCTCAGCCTTCTATTTCCCTGCATATCGTATTCAAGCGCTTCAGGATTTGAGAACTCACTTCCGTTATCAAGGAGCAGTACATCGAATATTTTCCCGAAAATGTCCGGCCTAAGCTCAATGTAGAGCTTTTTCAAATATATGTAACCGACCTAGCATCATTGTAGTCTCTAAGAAAAGCAAGCTGTAAGTTCTGCTGTACGAAGAATAACGTAAGAAGTACCTTACCACCTTTTTTCCCTTCCACACTGTCACCTTCACATATGATAGAGTCAGGGTGTTCGTTTATATATTTCACAAAGTCTTTGTAAGTCCTGCCGTTTCTGCAGCCCTTGTCTACCTTTAATGTCTTGCTTTTATTTTTTCTTGGACTCATTCTTACAGTGCGTGGCATATCAATGTTTCTGGCGGTAAACAGGCTGTTGTTAACATATGAATAAAGTGTTTTATCAGAAATCATGATTTCATCGGAATGGTTATTAAAAAAATATGTCTTATGGACTGTCCTTTTTAGCAAAAGCGGACTCACTATTCCGTCTAAATGTTTAATTTCTTCCACGGTTATGTTAACACCTGTTCTTGACACGGATAATGTTTTCCTGTACCTGTTATCTGCCTCCTTTGCCCTATAAAATCTTTTTTCCAGACGGCACTTATTTCTATCTTGGCATCCGTTACATACATAAGGTGGCTTAAGTAGAAGAGGACAGATGCGTTTAACGTACTCATCACATAACGGTATACATTTACCACAGCTCATGCAGTTCCTGCTTTTGCTTAAACATCTGCCACAGGTGTGCTTCTTTGTGCAGGTTTTTTCTGCAGCTTTTATGCAGTCATTAAAAGACCTCCCATACCCGCCTTTTTGTTCAATAATTATATTTTTCCTTATTTCTTTAGAAATGGTCGTACTATCTTTTCCTAAGGCCTGCGCAATACTATTGAAACTTAATTTTTTAGCCAGCATAACCTCTATATCGGAACGCATGCCTAAAGAAAGATGTAAGTATTTGCTCATAGTTAAAAACTCCTTTGGTTTATAATATATAACCCTAACCTAATGAGTTCTCACACCTTAAATATTTTAAACATGTAATCAGTAAAGTCCATAGATATAAATACAATATTTGGAATAAGTAAAATCCAGTGCGTTAATCATAGTATTTAGAAAAAGTAAAATCCATACTAATGCGGACTTTACTTTTTCAAATAACAAATTAAAAATATTTCTGAGTAAATATGTACTTTGTCAGAAAAATGCTATAATCAGCCTTACAAGAATAGATTTCTCTTTTTACCGCATAGCAAACAGGAGCCGAGGCTACATTCCAGAATCCGGAATAAGTAACTTCCGCCCTCCTTATTGTGGTATGAGAACTCATCTTGTAACCGGAAATACTCGGTTTATCTCTTTAGGAGCTTAGGGGTTAGGGTAATTTCATCTGGGGAAATTTTTTTGTATTCCTAAGCTCTTTAATATTTTTCTGCCATATTGAAACGCAAAAAATATCGTAAGGGCTCTTGTTTCCAAACTTCGCTCTAGAATAAGAATTGATATGGCTCATCATCAGGTTTATGTCTTCCTGTGTGTAATTACTAAAGTCCATACCCTTTGGCATTATTCTTCTTATCATTTTCATGATTATTTTCACAACCGCCTTTCTGATAAGGAGGCAGGATCACAGTAAAATACCCTCAGCCTTCTATTTCCCTGCATATCGTATTCAAGCGCTTCAGGATTTGAGAACTCACTTCCGTTATCAAGGAGCAGTACATCGAATATTTTTCCGAAAATGTCCTACTCTAAAGCTCAATGTAGAGCTTTTCAAATATATGTGTAACCGACCTAGCATCATTGTAGTCTCTAAGAAAAGCAAGCTGTAAGTTCTGCTGTACGAAGAATAACGTAAGAAGTACCTTACCACCTTTTTTCCCTTCCACACTGTCACCTTCACATATGATAGAGTCAGGGTGTTCGTTTATATATTTCACTAAAAGTCTTTGTAAGTCCTGCCGTTTCTGCAGCCCTTGTCTACCTTTAATGTCTTGCTTTTTATTTTTTTCTTGGACTCATTCTTACAGTGCGTGGCATATCAATGTTTCTGGCGGTAAACAGGCTGTTGTTAACATATGAATAAAGTGTTTTATCAGAAATCATGATTTCATCGGAATGGTTATTAAAAATATGTCTTATGGACTGTCCTTTTAGCAAAAGCGGACTCACTATTCCGTCTAAATGTTTAATTTCTTCCACGGTTATGTTAACACCTGTTCTTGACACGGATAATGTTTTTCCTGTACCTGTTATCTGCCTCCTTTGCCCTATAAAATCTTTTTTCCAGACGGCACTTATTTCTATCTTGGCATCCGTTACATACATAAGGTGGCTTAAGTAGAAGAGGACAGATGCGTTTAACGTACTCATCACATAACGGTATACATTTACCACAGCCTCATGCAGTTCCTGCTTTTGCTTAAACATCTGCCACAGGTGTGCTTCTTTGTGCAGGTTTTCTGCAGCTTTTTATGCAGTCATTAAAAGACCTCCCATACCCGCCTTGTTCAATAATTATATTTTTCCTTATTTCTTTAGAAATGGTCGTACTATCTTTTCCTAGGTACCTGCGCAATACTATTGAAACTTAATTTTTAGCCAGCATAACCTCTATATCGGAACGCATGCTCTAAAGAAAGATGTAAGTATTTGCTCATAGTTAAAAACTCCTTTGGTTTATAATATATAACCCTAACCTAATGAGTTCTCACACCTAAATATTTTAAACTATGTAATCAGTAAAGTCCATAGATATAAAATACAATATTTGGAATAAGTAAAATCCAGTGCGTTAATCATGAGTATTTAGAAAAAGTAAAATCCATACTAATGCGGACTTTACTTTTCAAATAACATCAACAAACTCCGAGTCCTAATAATTTGACAAAAATCCCATCTCTATGCTATAATCTACCAGTTACCGGCATCTCTTACGGAGATGTCTTTTTATATGAAAGGTGGAATTATAATTTTGAAATTTAATGAAATGGAACTGATGAGCGTATATTAAAAAGGCTGTTGAGGAGCTTGGCTACGAGGAGGCAACTCCTATCCAGACTGAGTATACCTGCTCAGCTATCACAGGAAGGGATATCTTAGGTAAACAAACGGACAGAGAACAGGAAAGACAGCAGCATTTTCATACCTATCTTAAATAATATTGATTCAAGCAATAAGCATTTACAGGCTGTAGTACTTTGCCCTACCAGAGAACTCGCACTTCAGGTATGTGGAGAGATAAGAAATTATCCAGATATATGATGGCATCAAGCTGGTGCCTGTGTGCAGCAGGACAGGACATAGTTAAGCAGATAAAGTCCTCAAAAGCAGGAGCACAGATTATAGTTGGAACTCTAGTAGTGTAATGGATCACATGACGAAGACAGTGAAGTTTGACCGAGGTTAAGATTATGGTTCTGGATGAAGCAGATGAAGAATGCTTGACATGGGCTTTAGGGATGATATAGAGACCATTCTCGCTGAAGTGCCTGAGGAGAGACAGACCATCTCTTTTCAGCTACCATCTCAAAGCCAATCCTTGACATCACAAGGAAGTATCAGAAAAAGGCACAGAATATAAAGATAGCTAAAAAGAAGCTACAGTTGAGAACATAGAGCAGTATTACTTTGAAGTAAGAAGAAACTACAAGGATGAGATTCTTTCAAGACTTCTTGATATCTACAATCCTGAGTTAAGCATAGTATTTTGCAATACCAAGAAGAAGGTAGAAGAGGTTGCAGGTGAACTCGGGGCAGAGGCTACTTTGCTAGAGGGTCTCACGGTGACCTTAAGCAGCAGCAAAGAGACAGGGTATGGGCAATTTCCGTAATGGAAAGACCGAAATTCTTGTAGCTACTGATGTGGCAGCAAGAGGACTTGACGTAAAAGGGAGTTGACCTTGTTATCAACTACGATTTGCCACAGGATGACGAATACTATGCACATAGAATAGGAAGAACCGGAAGGCCGGTAAATCAGTGACTTGCCTTTCGCTTTGTAAGTGGTAAAGAGGTGTACAAGCTAAAGAGATTCAGCGTTACTGTCATACCAAGATTGAAGCTTAGCCTGTGCCATCCCTTGATGATGTTACCAATACAAGGGTAGACAGCCTCTTTAGCGAGCTTTCAGAGATTATTGAGAATGAAGACTTAACCAAGATGACAGAGCTTATCGAGCAGAAGGTAAATGAAGAAGACTTCACCTCTCTTGATGTGGCAGCGGCTCTTAAAGCTTTATCTTTCTTCTAAGGAAAGCAGTGAGTGATGAAGCTTCTAGAGATGGATGTGAGAGTTTAATGGCAGCAGCGAGAGTGGGAATGGTGAGGCTTTTTATCAACATCAGAGTAAGAAAGACAGGGTTAAGCACGGTGACATCCTTGGCGCAATAGCCAGCAATCAGGCATCTCAGGCAAAGCTTGCAGGAGAAATCCGGATGTATGACAATGTACCTTTGTAGAAGTCCCTGCAGAAAATGGCAGGAGTTCTTCATGCTATGAAGAATGCGAAGATTAAAGGAAGAAGATAAACATAGAGCCTGCAAACGCGAGGTAATGATATGAAGACGAAATATGTGGATCTAAGGGATGAATATGACATAAAGGAAAGGTATAAAGAAGGCTGCCGATATCATGAAAAGAAAGTACTCGTGTACCTTTCAACAGAGAACTAGTGTGCAGTACTTGGTGCTACTCAGTATGATGAAAAACGCAGTTCCAAAGATATATGAGGCAAGGAGAGTGACTTCCGACAATCCACTTATCCTGCATATTAGTGAATTTGATGAAATAAAAGTATAGTAAAGGAAATACCAAAGACTGCACTTATCCTTGCTGAGAATTCTGCTAGGGACCTCTTACTATGGTGCTTGAAAAGAGTGACATCGTGCCTTACAGGACTACAGGAGGACTAGAGAGCGTTGCAGTAAGGATGCCTTCAAATAAGATAGCAAGAGAGCTAATAAAGGCTTCAGGGTGTGCCTATTGCGGCTCCAAGTGCTAATTCATCAGGAAGACCAAGTCCTACTAAGCTACACGTCATACTTGACCCTGATGGCAAGATAGACTATGGTGATTGACGGAGGGCGGTTGACATGTAGTGAATCTACAATTGTAGATGTAACAGGAGATGTACCTGTAATACTTGGGACCGGAGCTTCATTACTGAGGAAATGCTGTCTGAAGCCATAGGGAAGGGTAGAGATTGATGAAGTGGTTAAGAGCCTTAGCCCTGATAAGGACTCTAAAAGCCCTAAGGCGCCCGTATGAAATACATGGCATTATGCACCCTAGGGCAAGATGACCATATACAAGGTAAGCCTGAAAGGGTAGTAGAGAGAATAAATGAGGAAATAGCAAAGTCTGCGGAAAGAAAATTGCTGTACTTGCAACTGATGAAACAAAGATGTATTATAAGGCTGATGTGGTTATATCCGTAGGCAGCAGGGAAGATGGAAAAGCATTGCGCACAATCTTTTTGACGCTCTCAGGAGGTTTGATGATGTTGGCGCAGAAGTCATTTTTCTGAGGATTTGATGAGAATAGGCTTTGCCATACATAGACAGGTTGCATAAATCTGCGGGATATAATATCATAATGATAAAAAGAGTAAAGAATTTTTACTTTTTCCAACAGCTTTTGGCTTGTACAGGAGGTAACTGTGTACGATAGAATTATATTTGTGTGTGAGGGAAATCATTCCAAGGGGCCAATCGCAGAAACCATATACAAGAGTCTGACAGAGAATGAGAATATTCAGGCTATATCAAGAGGGCTTGTTGTACTTTTTTCTGAGCCTGTCAATGAAAAGGCTGTCTCAGTCCTTGAGAATCACGGTCTTACCTGTGCGGTGGAGTTCTCAAAGGAGCTTACAAAGGAAGATATAACTGAAAAATGCGCTCATACTCACAATGACTGACAAACAAAAGAAACAGACCATCGATAAATACGAGATTGAAAACAATATATTTTTCAATAAAGGAGTTTAATGGCGAAGAAGGGGAGGTAAAAGACCCATACGGTGGAACTCTGGTTGACTATGAGGAGTGCTATAATGAACTTCTGAGACTGATTAAAAAAACTATATACAAACTTGATGAAATGGGGAAATGATTATGGAGAACAAAGCAATAGCTATTGGGAGTGACCATAGCGGGTTTGAACTAAAGCAGGAGATTATTAAGCATCTGACTAAAAAGGGAATTGGCTTTGAAGATTTTGGCTGCTTTTCTGAGGCTTCCTGTGACTACACTGACTATGGAAAGGCTGTGGCAGAGGCTGTAGCAGCAGGGAAGTATGAAAAAGGCATACTAATCTGTGGAACAGGTATAGGCATATCCATTACAGCCAATAAAATAAAGGGCATCAGATGTGCCCTTTGTAGTGATTGTTTTTCAGCAGAAGCTACCAGAGAAAGCATAATGATGCCAACATCCTTGCTCTGGCGGCAGGAGTAGTTGGCGTAGGACTTGCTCTAAAGATAGTTGATACACTTATAATACGCCATTTCCAATGAGGAAAAGGCATATAAGAAGAATCAGTAAGATAGAGAGCTGAGATATTCTTCAAAGTGCATATATAGGCTCCTGAAGTAAAGAGTATTCATCATTGTAGATATAATCGAGCAGGGCGTGGAAGCTGTTAAGAGCTCTTACCTCCTGCTCTTTTGTTATGTAATTTTTCTCTACTGCTTCGGCAAATTCATCCAGATCAAGGATTCTTATGCTGTTGTCAGGATAAACGACTAAATCGATGAGCAAATCAGTGAAATTAATATTTTTCCAATAAAGCTAAGTTCGGATATATCGTTATACCAGTATAGAAGCTTCCGTCACCGATCAAAGAGCTTGCTTACCTTTATACAAGTTTAGGGTAATAGGCAGAAAATCCCCCCGAGATGTCAGGACGAGTACGGATGGCTCTCCAACCTGTGACAATTAGCTCATCAGACACGTAGTAAATGGTATCATTTGTTAACGATATTATTTCATCGGGAATATAGCGTTTTCTGTTAACTATGCAAGTTTGATAAAGATCAGTACTCACTAATCATTTTTGCCCTCTCTGACTGTGTTAAAATTATATAATCTATGGTATCATTTTAGTTAGAATAAGTAAACCATATTTATGGGAGAAATATATGAATATTCAAATATTTTTGAAAAAGATGATGTTATAGAGGTTACAGCTCCATCTGCAGGCTTTATAGAACAGAGCAGACCTTACAAGGCTTGAGAGCGCTAGACTCAATCTCTCTGAGAGAGGCTAGGAGCTTATAGAGACTGATAATGTGAGAAAATGCTACAAGGGGAGAAGCTCTACAGGGGAAGAAGCGTGCTGAGGAATTTCTCTCTCTTATAGAAAAATAAAGATGTAAGTACATTGTCTCAACAAGCGGTGGAGACTTTCTTATGGAAATGCTTGAGTACCTCGACTATGACAAGATAAAGGCTAATCCTAAGTGGATACAGGGGTATTCTGACAATACAGGACTTATATATCCTATTACTACTATCTGCGATATGGCTACTGTTTATTCGGGAAATATCGGCGACTATGGGATGTCTCTCTGGCATGCGGCAGTTAGAAACAATCTGAAGATATTAGAGGGAAATGACATTGCGCAAAAGGAATTTTGACCTCTTTGAAAATGAATATGTAAAAAGAAGATAACAGGCTTTGAGGCTACAATCTCACTGAGAAGGTAAAGTATGAGTTTGTTTCTGAGAATAAAACTGAGAGTTTTAGCAGCAGGCTGCTTGGAGGCTGTCTTGATGTGCTGATTATGCTTTGTGGCACCAGTATGACAAGACAGTTGACTTCGTAAGAAAATATAAGGAAGAAGGCATAATCTGGTATCTGGAGAGCTTTGCACTTTCATCAGCCAGCTTCAAGTGCACTTTGGCAGCTAAAGGAAGGGATGGTTTGAGGAGCTAAGGGCTTCTTGTTTGAAGACCTTGCTTTTTACTGAGGAGTATAGAAACAGACTTAATGAAGATCAGTAAAGACAGCTCTTGATGGACTTAATCTGCCTATAATTACAGGCTGTGACATAGGGCACAGACCGCCAAGACTAACTATGATAAAATGGCTTGAAGGCAGAGATTAGAATTTGACGGTGAACACTGAAATGAGATATCCGAGGTAAGAGAGTGAAAAAGAACTTTTTGCCAGATTATTTGGGCATTTATCTACAGTTGGAAAGCATAGGTCACTGGTCAGAAAGCATTGCTTTTGCTGAGGCTTTACCGTCAGGGGCTTATGCACGATTTGTCTAAATATTCATTTGTAGAGTTTTGGACAGGTGTTAAGTATTATCAGGAGATAAAAGTCCTAACTTTGCTGAAAAGAAAGGCAAATAACGGCTATGGCTATGCCCGGCTTCATCACAAGGAAGAAATAAGCACCATCTTGAGTACTGGATAGATTATGATCTAAGCGACGGTGCAAAACTATGATGGGGGCTTGAGATGCCTGCTGCTACCTTGCAGAGATGTTCTGTGACAGGCTTGCTGCAAAGTAAGACTTACAGGGGAGATAGTTACAGGATTCAGACCCTTATGAGTACTGATGCTTGTAAAAGACCATTACATAATCTCATCCAAAAGACCTTGTCTGAGCTTGAAAAATGATGACCATTCTTAAGGATGAGGGAGAGGAAGCGCATCGAGCTATATCAGGAAAAGAAATATTATAAACCTGTCTTTATAAAAAGATAAATACAAATCATAAGTAAAGTACTATGGACTTTCTCTTTTGAGATGTATAATTATTCTCAAGTCAGAAAACTAATAAACAACTCCTATATCAGTGGGTGTCAAATGTATATCGTTGACACCCACTTCATATAGTCAAGAGCATTAAAAAGGAGAAAGAAATGGGTAAAAGTACAGCTCAGCAAGATTTTCTAACTAAAAAGGTATTGAAATCTCGTTCAAGCGTTATGGTATTGATGTCTTAGGCTCGATGGCTATCGGACTTTTTGCATCACTTTTGATAGGTACGATGCACTAAATACACATCACAGCTTGGGATACCATTCTTTTCGGAGACAATATGGTATATAGCCAAGGAAATGACAGGTCCTGCCATAGCTGTGGCAATTGCGATGGCTCTTAAGGCTCCTAATATGGTGGTGTTTTCATCCCTCATTGTAGGCTATGCAGGCAATCAGCTTGGAGGTCCTGCCGGTGCTTGGATTGCAGCTTGGCTTAGCGTAGAACTCGGAAAGGTTGTATCCAAGGAAACAAAGGTAGATATAATAGTTACTCTGCTGTAACCATAATATCAGGAGTTAGTATAGGGACTCTTTAGGGTACTGTGATAAACAACCTGATGAGCGGTCTTGGAAAACCATCATGCTTGCAACTTCCTTCAGCCATTCTGGATGGGAATAGTAATATCAGTAATTGTCGGCATAGTCCTAACCCTGCCGATAAGCTCAGCGGCACTTTGCATGATGCTATCTCTTGCAGGACTTGCGGGCGGAGCAGCAACAGCGGGCTGTAGTGCCCAGATGATAGGCTTTGCTGTGATGAGCTTTAAGGAAAACGGCTGGAGCGGACTGCTTGCTCAGGGACTTGGTACTTCTATGTTACAAATTCCGGAATATTCTTAAGAACTGGAAAATATGGATTCCACCTACACTCGCATCAGCGATAACAGGACCTATTGCCACTACGATTTTTAAAATGGAGAACATACCTCTTGGCTCAGGCATGGGAACCAGCGGACTGGTGGGACAGATAGGAACCATTACTGCTATGGGTGAGGCTGGAGCATCTGCATTTACAATCTATACAGGAATAGTGGTGGTTCATTTTCTACTGCCTGCTATATTAAGTCTTATATTTTGCAAAATTCTGATCGGCTGGATAAAGGAAGGAGACCTAAAACTAAATTTATAGAAAAACAAATAAAAAGATTGATTGATTTGATAAAACAATAGCAACAAAATTGACAAAATTTACTGGGAAGGTACAATTTTATTGTGAAATATACATTTTTAAAACAATTCAAAAATGTATTAAAATTTTTATCAAAAGGGGATTTTAGTATGGAGTTCTTAAGTACTAAAAAGGATTATTCACTTTGGGAATAATCGCAGGATTAGGGTGCAGCACTTCTTGCATTTCTTGGCAATCCTAAAAACATATGGCGTTTTTGTATAGCCTGCTTTATCAGAGATACAGCCGGTGCTATGCACTTTTCACAGCGCAGAGGCAGTCCAGTATGTAAGACCTGAGGTAATAGGAATCATAGTTGAGCTTTTCGTTATCTCATTACTTACCAGGAATATCGCTCAACAGCGGGTTCTTCTCCTGCACTCAGATTTTTCCTTGGTGTAATAATGATGGTATGTGCTCTTGTATTCCTTGGCTGCCCACTTCGTATGGTGCTTAGAATGTCAGCAGGCGATATCAGCGCTTATGTAGGCTTAGTGGGGTTTGTAGCAGGTATAGCTACAGGAGCCTTCTTCCTTAAGAAGGGCTTCTCACTTGGAAGAGCTTATACAGCTAAGAAAGAAAGCGGATATGCACTTCCTATAGTTGTAGCTATACTCTTTGTATTATTTATAGCGGTACCTTCACTTTTTGCCTTCAGTCAAAAAGGACCTGGAAATATCCATGCACCTGTTATTGCGTCTATAGCTGTTGGTATCCTTATCGGATTTATAGCACAGAAGAGCAGAATGTGCTTTGCCGGCTCTGTAAGAGACATCATCCTCTTAAGGGATTTCAGACTTATATCAGTAATAGGCGGTCTTTTTCTTGTTATGCTTATCTACAATATTGCGACAAGTAACTTTGCCTTTGTAGCATATGGACCAATCGCCCACGCACAGACTCTTTGGAACATCCTTTCAATGTATGGTGTAGGCTTTGCAGCAGTTCTTCTTGGTGGCTGCCCTCTTAGACAGCTTGTACTTGCAGGAACAGGTTCATCCGATGCTGCTATCACTGTTCTTGGTATGTTCGTTGGTGCTGCTCTTGCACACAACTTTAAGCTGGCAGCAGGTGCCGCGGCAGTAGCAGATGCAGCCAAGGGAATAGAGGCATCAGCAGGAGGTCCTGGAATAAATGGTCAGATATTCGTAGTCGTTTCAATTATAGTATTGTTTGTAATCGCAGCCGTTGGTCTAAGGAAGGCTGATAAATAGGAGGGAAAATGAAAGAGATAGATGTAAGAGGCTTATCCTGTCCGGAGCCTGTACTCATGCTCAAAGAGGCTCTTGAAGTAAATAAGAATGATACATATAAGATACTTGCCAATGAGGCTCATACAGTTAAAAATCTAAAGAACTTTGCTGAGACTCATGGCAAGAAGGCAGACATCAAAGAGCTTGGGACAGAATATGAGGTAACTGTAAGCTGATGAGACGTGAAAAGCCGGTTAAGTTATATGTGACTTTTTATACATACGCAGAGGCTATGGCTATGGATGCTGCCTGCAAGAGGTACAATATTGGTGGGAAGTTAGCATCCATACCAAGAAAACTTTCCGCAGGCTGTGGAGTGGCTTGGGAATGTGACTTAGAGCTTAGAGCCGACATTGAGAAGCTTCTTAAACAGGAGAATATTGAGTTTGAGGAAATGGCAGAATTATCTGCTTGACAGAATGTGATTAATGTAGTAAGATTTCTGTCAAAGATATTCTCTTATTCAGAGTGGCGGAGAGTGAAGGCTCTGTGAAGCTACGGCAACCCCTGAGATATGGAAGGTGCCAACCTGAGCGAAGTTATACTTCGAGCAATAAGAGGATTTGATTATTTCGTCAAGTCCAATGAGGTTAATTAGAATAAGAGAGGTTATCGGAAGATAGCCTCTTTTCTTTGTTTGACAGAAATTTCTTCGAAATTACATGTCAAATAAAAACTCTCCGAGGAATCGCACTGCGGCAGATATGTAGATATCGCCGGAGCGACCACCACAGGCGGTGAATCCTGCTGAGCAGGACTCTTTCTCAGGTGAAATTATATCTTTATCGGAAAAATATCAACCAAGAATTATTAAAAGGAGAAACTATGGATAAGTTTATTTTTACATCAGAATCAGTTACAGAAGTGACCATCCTGATAAGATCTGCGATGCGGTATCAGATGCCATACTTGATGCCTGCCTGGCAGAAGACCCTATGAGCCGTGTTGCCTGCGAGACAGCAACCTGTACAGGCTTCGTGCTTATTACAGGAGAGATAACCACCAAGGCTAAGGTTGACTATGCAAGGATAGCAAGAGATACAATTAAAGAGATAGGCTACGATGATTCAAGGAAGGGCTTTGATGGCGAGACCTGTGCAGTCCTCGTGGCAATAGACGGACAGTCACCTGATATAGCTATGGAGTAGATAAGGCATATGAAGTACGTGAGCAAGAGATGAGCGAGTCTGAACTTTCAGCTATAGGAGCGGGAGATCAGGGAATGATGTTTGGTTATGCTTCAAATGAAGGTGATGAGCATATGCCTTATGCCCTTTCTTTGGCTCACAAGCTTACAAGGAGGCTTACAGAGGTTAGGAAGAACGGCACCCTCCCTTACCTTAGGCCTGATGGCAAGAGTCAGGTGACAGTGGAATATGATGCAAATGACAAGCCTGTAAGACTTGAGTGCCATGTAGGTATCAAGTCAGCACGATGAAGAGGTAAGTCAGGAAAAAAATCAGAAAAAGACATAAGAGAGGAAGTAATAAATAAGGTAGTGGATCAGTCAATGGTAGACGAGCATACCAAGATATATATCAATCCTACAGGGCGCTTCGTAATAGGAGGACCTCACGGAGATGCAGGACTTACCGGAAGAAAGATAATAGTAGATACCTACGGTGGTGCTGCAAGGCATGGCGGCGGTGCTTTCTCCGGAAAGGATGCTACCAAGGTAGACAGAAGCGGTGCTTACGTGGCAAGATATGTAGCTAAGAATATAGTTGAAGCAGGATATGCAGACAAGGTAGAAATCCAGCTTTCATACGCTATTGGCGTAGCAGAGCCTACTTCAGTTCTTGTGGATACCTTCGGCACAGGAACAGTAAGTGAAGAGAAGCTTGTGGCAGCCGTAAGAGAGGTATTTGACCTTCGTCCTGCAGGGATAATCAAGATGCTTGACCTTAGAAGACCTATATACAGAGGAACAGCTGCTTATGGACACTTCGGAAGAACTGATATAGACCTTCCTTGGGAGAAGACCGACAAGGTAGATGAGCTCAAGAAAATACTGGGATAAAAGGAAGCAAAGTTTTGAAACTCTCATGTTTGTGGAACTAAGCCTTTTTGCAGTACCAATCTTCTTGACATCAAAAAGACTTCATAAAAAGCCTGTAGCAGATATGAAGTCTTTTCTTTATTCTTAAAAACAGAATATAAAAACAATATTTCAAAAATGTAATAATGCAAGGTCAAAAGTATAAAAACGGTGAAAGCTTGATTGCAAGAGAATTTATTATCTTTTGGCACCTACATCATATAATACAAAAGTAAAATTACTAAATTACTCCACTGAAAGCAGGGTAGTAGTACACAGGCTGTCCACCAAAAATGCACTTCAACATCTAGTCCCTTATAAATGTCTGCAACCTTTTCTGAAAGTGCATTCTGCAGCAGACTCGCTTACATCGTTTCTGTAGTAGAGGCTGATAATGCTGGAATCTCCGTCTACAAGGTGGTCAAGCATTTCAAGTACGGCTCTGTCAACTGAGTCACAAACAGATATTATACCTTCATCGCCTATACCACGATGATGTTGCCCCTGCTGATGGATTTACAGTCAATTGCAGTATCACGGACTGCGTAAGTAACCTCTCCTGACTTAGTGTACTGCAGGGCATCTGTCATCTTTTCGGTATTCTCTTCTACATCCCCGTCATTTACATAATTTATAACAGCTGAAATACCCTGAGGTACAGTCTTGCTTGGGATAACTACTACATTCTTATCTTCGGTAAGTTCTTTAGCCTGATTTGCAGCAAGGATGATATTCTTGTTGTTAGGCAGAATGAAGATATTGTCTGCATTTACCTTTTCGATAGCAGTTAGGATATCATCTGTACTTGGGTTCATTGTCTGTCCACCTTCAAGCACATAGTCAACTCCAAGCTCAGTAAATATCTCGCTAAGTCCTGAACCTGCAGATACAGCTATGAAGCCGTCCTTCTTTCTCGGCTCATTTGCAGGCTTTTTCCTCTTTAGCATTTTCTTTTTCAGCTTCTTTTTGCCTGTTTGCTATCTGAGTAGCATTTTCAATAACTCTTTCGTGATGCTCCTCACGCATATTGTCTATCTTCATGCTTGTAAGCTGGCCGTAGGTAAGAGCCTTCTGGATAGCAAGTCCCGGATCATTGGTATGAACGTGAACTTTAACTATCTCATCATCAGCCACCACAACGATACAGTCTCCAAGTCCCTCGAGATAATGCTTAAAATCAGCCTCATCATTTCGGTAAATTCTTTTCTGACATTATGATAAACTCTGTACAATAACCAAACTTGATATCCGCAGTTTCGATATCATCAGTGATTCCGGACTTACCTGATGATACAGAAGCAGTATGATATTGCCGTCTGCAAGTGGAACTACTTTACCAAGGATAACATCATAAGCGCCCTTAAGTACTTCTATAAGGCCTGCACCGCCTGAATCTACAACGCCTGCTTCTTTAAGGACAGGAAGCATCTCAGGAGTGGAGTCAATACCTTCTCCATATGCGCAAGGACTTCACCAAAGAATTTGGCTATGTCATCTGTTGTACCGTCAAGCTCAGGGAAGCCTTGTCAGCACCGCCTTTTTGCAACTGTAAGTATGGTTCCCTCCTTTGAGCTTCATCACTGCCTTGTAGCTGTTTCCGAAGCTTTAACAAAGGCAGAAGCAAGAACTGATACATTTACATTATCAGCGTGAGCGGTAATCTCTTTACAAAAGCCTCTTAAAAGCTGTGAAAGAATAACGCCTGAGTTACCTCTTGCTCCTCTTAAAGAACCACTTGACATGGCTTTTGCGATATTTTCAATGGTCGGATCTTCTACCAGAAGTACAGCTTTTACAGCGGACATAGCTGTAAGAGTCATGTTGGTACCGGTATCTCCGTCTGGAACAGGGAATACATTTAGCTCGTTAATTCTCTCTTTTTGAGACTCAAGTCTCGCAGCACCCGCTAGGAATGCTTTCTTTAACAATGGTGCATCTAATTTAGATATTGCCACTTGTCATCCTCCTTAGTCTACGACTCTAACACCTTCAACATATACGAAGATGTTCTTAACCTTCATGCCGGTAAATTCTTCAACCTTGTATTTAACATTTTCAATTAGGTTGTCAGCAACAGCAGAAATACTTACACCATAAGCTACAATTATATGGAGCTCGGCAGTAATCTCGTTATTTTCAATAGTAATTTCAACACCCTTGCTAAGGTTGTCTTTCTTAAGCAGGGTAGCAAGACCGCTAATCATACTGAGTGAGTCCATACCAACTATACCGAAACACTCGATGGCAGCTGAACCCGCATAGCTTGCGATAACATCCTCGTTTATCGAAACCTCTCCAATATTTGTATTTACATATCCTTTCATAAAACCTCTTTTCCATGTGATAACACATTGATTTTGATGTTTTGTGCATACTACAAGAATTATACCCATTATGAGATAAAAATTCAAGTTTGATATCTGACTTTATGATAAATATGTTAGTATTAGAGTATAGCGTTTATGCAATGTTTTGATATGAAAGCTGCCAAGATGGGCGTTGAAAGAGGCAGTTCACAAAGGATTGTTGTGGATTTTTCTATATTAACAATCACACAGTATATTTAAGATAAGGAGAGGGATAATGTCTGAATTAGGAAACACTGATGAGAAGGCTTATAAGAGTATGAATTTTATAGGGATAGTCAATATTTCACTTGGTATAGTTATGGTGAGTGGTTTCTGCCGTATGCGGAGCCTTTATCATAGCGGGCGGAGCGAAGCTTATTAGGGACAAAAAGAGGAATAACTTTTTAATGGAGATATTTGATGAAGCTGAGCACTAAAGAAAAAAATTTTAAGAATCATTGATGCCATGCTTTTATGGTGAGTTTCACCACTAAGAAGTATTTGTACGGCATAGTTTTGTTTAGCCTAATTACCCTTGTGACCGGAATTATGGCTATATTCGGTGCAGGGATATGGTTTGGACTTGCCGCTATGCTTGTCGGTGTAGTGGATTTGATTTGGTGGCAGTCAATGACTCTTACAGCAAATGACCTAAAAGAACAGGGTAGTAAGGAAAGGTATTTTGCAGGATAAAAGACGAAGAAGCTTGAAAAGGAAAAAGAAAAAGGCTGAGGAAAAGGCAAGGAAGGAAGAAGAAAACGCCTTTAAAAATGAGCCTCAGAGCGAGGTCGAAAAGGCACTTGGTAAGGCAGAAGAGGGAGCCGATGAGAATGCAGGGTATAGGATAAGCAGCGAAGAGATAAAATATGTCTTAAAAAAGTATAAGGCAAAAAAAGACCACAGAGAGATAATCATTGACTCTGTGAATCTTTGGGACTTAAAGCCCTACTTATATCTGGGCTGACAAGAAGAAGTATACTTCCTCATCCTTGGAGACGGAGAGCCTCTTAAGCTTGATTACCCGCTTGAATACAACCTTAAGCTTCATTATGAAGTCGGGGGTAAATACAATCCTGATGCTGAATATAAGAAGTTTAAGGGAGTGAGCGTTGTAGCCATTGCCTTTGCACCTTTTTTACCTGATTATTACCAGAAAAGAACGGACACAGGAACTGCATTCTATAAGAACCTCTACAGGCTTGGGAAGGACATGTATTTTACTAATACTTCAGCTAAGAATGTGTTTGATATCACAGGAGCAGACTTTGAGATAAAGGATGACGTGACTGAGGATATGCGCCATGGAGAAGACTTTAAGAACGCATACAAGGCCAATACTCTCTGGAGAGATGGAGCCATTACTTCCAATGAGTACAAGAATATCATCACAGGGCTTTTAAGCAGCCTTGCGAGAGCCGACATAAGGTTTGATGACTTTAACAGAATACTCGAGCAGATGAGGGAGTATAACTTCATCACCAAGGCTTATAAGGAATTCTACATAGACTACAGGAAAAAATACAGAGAAAAGATGGCAAAATAGAATAAATATAACGACAAATCCTTTTGCAGGGTAACTTGCAGAGGATTTTTAACAGAAATTAAATTTTCTGTTAAAACATTCAGAGGATAACGTTGCAGGAAATATTTAGTGTCCATTATGTGCTTACCGTCAGCTTTTGAATTCTGCAAAGCAGGATTCATCTTAAACAGATATTTCAAACTGTTTACTTGTTACTAATTTCACAAAATAAACAAAAATGAACAAATGACCAATCTTGTGTTTATGTCCAAAAATCACCCAAAAATGCCTTGTCAAGATGTTGATTTTTATTATTTTAAGTATAATCAAGACAAAAGCATATTAAACCCATATAAATTTGTGAGTATAGCTTTCCGCATAAAAATGATGTTGGTTATTTCCAGCGAAAAGTGCAGAAATATTAAACTGCAAAGTGGATTTGGAAAATATGTTCATTCACATTAAAGGAGGAAGAAGGATGAAAGGGCTAAAGAGATTTTTAGCATTGGGACTTACCACAGTTCTTACAGTAGGAGCACTTGCAGGCTGTGGAACACAGAGTGACTCAGGTAAATCAGGAAGCACAGGAAAGGCTTCGAGAAGCACGGCAGGAAGTGCATCAGGAGTAGTGCTTAACGATGGAGGTACTTATCCTGTAGTGAAAGAGGGTAAGCTTGAACTTTCCGTATTTACTATGAGCATGCCTAATGTACAGGATTTTGCTACCAATGACTTTACAAAGTTCTTGGAGGAAAAGACTGGAATTCATATTAACTTTGTGACAGCAGGAAGAGATGAGTATGAGGAAAAGCTTAATCTCCTCTTACAGTCAGGCGACTATCCTGACGTTATACTTGGAGGCGCACCTAACCTTGCCAAGTACGGCGTTAAGGAAGGAGTTATTATCCCTCTTGATGACTATCTTACCGAAAAGAATGTACCTAACTACCTTAAGATAGTTGCTAACTATGACATAAACAAGACAAAGGAAGCAGACGGCAAGATATATTCCTTAGGTGGAGTAAATGACTGCTACCATTGCCAGTACGCAAGAAGAATGTGGGTAAATCAGAAATACCTTAAGGAAATGGGAGTTGAGATACCTACTACTACAGAAGAGTTTAAGAATGTATGTAAGAAGTTCTTAGAGTATAAGAAGGGTGGTATTGCAGTTGCAGGAGCAGCGCAAGGGTGGCATACCCGTATGCAGGACTGGCTTATGGGTTCATTTACCTTTGTTCCAAGTAAGTCCGCAACCCTTAGTGCAAGAGACTATGTAGTCCTTAACGATGAGACTAAGAAGGTTGAAACAGTAGCTATTACAGATGCTTACAAAGCAGGTCTTAAGTACATGAACGAGCTGTATAAGATGGGAGCTATCTATGATGGTAACTTCACTCAGACAAGTGAACAGCTTAGAACACTTGCCAATCAGGCAGATGCACCTGTTCTTTTCTTTACAGCAGGTGTAAACTCAGACGTCATAGACCCTGAAAGCAACAACGAGCTTTATAGAAACTACGTACCTGTAGCTCCTCTTAAGGGACCTGATGGAACCCAGATAGCTTGGACCATTCACAACTCAGGCTTTAGCTCAGGCGGTTTCTGTATAACAGATAAGTGTAAGAATGTAGAAGCAGCTCTTCGCTGGGTAGACTTCTTCTATAATAGTCCTACAGGAGACCTTTGTTCGCAGTATGGCTCTGAAGAAGGAAAAGACTGGGTGCTTAATCCTAAGGGAAAGGTTGGCTTAAACGGCGAGCCTGCACTTTATGAAGTGCTTAACCTCTACTCATCAGATCCTCAGAACCACGACTGGCAGGATGTAGGACTTAGAGTTGCTCCTGCTTCATACCGTCTTGGACAGGCAGTTGATCCAAACGTAGATCCTTATTCACCGGCAGGACTTGAGAAGCTCTTGTTTGATACATCAAAGAACCTTTATGAGCCATACGCCAACAATACAAAGCTCCTTAATCTCTCTGAGCTTAAGCTTACAGATGAAGAGAGCACAGCAGTTTCCACAATGGCAGTTGAGCTTGAGAAGATTATCGAGGAAAACTCTGTTGCATTTATAACAGGAACCAAGGATATAGATGCTGAGTGGGATAGCTACAAGGACGCTGTTAATAAGGCAGGAATTGAAGAAATCCTAAAGACATACCAGACAGCGTACGACAGACAGACTAAATAGTGTTTTTGCCTGAAATTAGGCAGATAAAGTTAAGGAAGCTGTCCGCACTTTGGACAGCTTCCGAGTATTTAAGAGGCTTATATGAGGACGAGGAATTGATTAAGTGGTAGAAAGGAATTATGCAGCTATGGCAAAAAATAGTGCTACGATTAGTAAAAGTAACAAGATTAAGTCTGCAAACTGGCAGTTTTGGGTTATTATAGCCGTTCCAATCATTTACGCGATAATATTTGCCTATATCCCTATGGCGGGTATAGTCCTTGCCTTTCAGGACTTTTCCATAAGGAAGGGTATATTTGGAAGCGAATGGGTGGGACTCAGATATTTTAAACAATTCCTGACTTCAACGAGCAGTGTTTTGGTTATAAAGAATACCTTGATTCTCGGTATATATTCATTTTTAGCTTCTTTCCCTGTGCCTATCCTGCTAGCGATAGGTATCAATGAAATGAGGGCTAAGAGATATAAGAAGGCTGTGCAGATGGTTACTTATGCACCATACTTCATATCCATAGTTGTGCTTGTAGGTATGATGATGCAGATGATGGACCTTAGAAGCGGTATTATCAATGTATTTATACAGAAGTTAGGCTTTTCTCCGATTAACTTCTTCGGCGACCCTAAGATATTCAGGCATCTCTATGTGTGGAGCGGTGTATGGCAGTCTGCGGGCTATGCTTCTATCATTTATCTTGCTGCACTTTCGGGAGTAAGTAAAGAACTTCAGGAAGCTGCTATAGTTGATGGAGCGAACAGGGTAAAGAGAATACTCCACGTAGACATACCTGCAATCCTGCCAACTATAATAATCATGCTGATATTTAACTGTGCAAGCATAGTGAGCATAGGTCTTGACAAGGTCTTCCTTATGCAAAACTCATTAAATGCTTCAGTATCCGAGGTTATATCAACCTTTGTGTACAAGGTGGGTGTAGTTAACTCCAATATCGGATTTTCTACAGCTGCCGGACTCTTCCAGTCAGTTGTATCATTTGTACTTCTTGTAATAGTCAATAGGGTATGCAAGAAGATTACAGAGAATAGTTTATGGTAAAGAGGTGATATAATGGAAAATACAAAATTCAGATACATGAGCATAGGTGACAAGACATTTACAGTTGCCAACTATGTGGTGCTTACAGCAATATTTTTGATAGTGCTTTATCCGATTATCTATGTGGTTTCAGCCTCATTTTCAAGCCCACAGGCAGTTATAAGCGGAAGAGTCCTCTTGCTTCCTGTAGAGCCTACCCTAAGAGGATATGAGGCGGTATTTCAGAATGCAAAGATACTTTCGGGCTTTGCGAACTCTATCTTTTATCTGGTTGCAGGAACTGCAATTAATATAATAATGACCATACTCTGTGCCTATCCACTCTCCAGAAAGGAGTTTAGGGCAAGAGGAGCGGTTGCCATGTTCTTCATCTTTACAATGTACTTTAGCGGTGGTATAGTGCCATCTTACATCCTTGTAAAGAGCCTCCACATTATGGATACAAGGTGGGCTATGATAATACCTACAGCTATGTCTACCTACAATATGATAATCTGCAGAACCTACATAGTAAACTCAATTCGATGAGCTGTACGAGGCTTCTCAGATGGATGGCGCACACCATTTTAAGTATATGCTTAAGGTAATTGTACCTCTTAGCAAGCCTATAATTGCAGTTCTTGTGCTCTACTATGGAGTTGCAAAATGGAATGATTATTTTAACGCAATGCTTTATCTCTACAAAGAAGGTCTTCAGCCTCTAACCATAGTTATGAAGGAAATCCTCATTCAGAACAAGGTGGATTTGACCAAGGTGGGTAATGCCTCTGCTGTAGCAAAGCTTCAGGGAATGTCAGAGCTTCTAAAGTATTCTACAATAGTAGTAGCATCTCTCCCTGTTATGCTTCTTTACCCTCTGATTCAGAAGCATCTTGTTAAGGGTGTAATGGTTGGAGCAGTGAAAGGATAAGTATGGAAAATTATATATTGGAATGTTGCGTAGACAGGCTAGCATCAGCAATAAACGGTGAAAAGGGCGGTGCAAACAGGTTCGAGCTTTGTGCCAATCTTGTAATAGGCGGAACTACTCCAAGCTTAACATTATTCAGGCAGGTTAGGAAACATACTAACCTGCCAATCTATGTACTTATAAGAAAACAGATTTCGGAGATTTCTGCTATGATGATGACGAGATAGAAGAATTGTGCGATTCAATTAAAGCCTTTGCGGATGAAGGAGCTGATGGAGTTGTAGTTGGAGCTTTAACTCCTGATGGTGATTTGGATGAAGATGCTATAAAGAAGTTCATATTAAGAGCAGGAAGGGCTAAGACCGTGCTTCACAGAGCCTTTGACATGTGTAAGGACCGATTTGCGGCACTAAGTAAAGCTAAAGAGCTTGGAATTGACACTATCCTTACTTCAGGGCAGAAAGGAAACTGCGTTGATGGAAGCCATCTTATAAAAGAGCTGATAGAGAAGGCGGGTAAAGACATAAATATACTTATAGGAGCTGGTGTCAGTGCTGATGCCATTAAAAAGGTATATGAGATGACAGGCGGAACCAATTACCATATGTCGGGTAAAAAGGTAATAGAGAGCAAGATGGCTTACAGAAGAGAAGAGGTGAGTAGGGACTGCCTTCTAAGTGAATATGATATCTGGGAGACTTCTGCCGAAGAGACAGCTAAGGCTGTAAAGGTGTTGAAAGGGATTATAGAGATTTTGAAACAGGAGGATATATGTTTTCAAAAGAGTTTAATGAGAAGATAGAGGAGAGACTTAGGCGCAGAATAAGTGAATTAGTCCTTGAATTATTAAAGGATGAGCTGGCGGGCTTAGAAGACAAGGAAGATAGAGACGTAATGGAAGCCCTGAAGTATTTGTATGCCTACATGCCTCTTAGTGACATAGGTGACTACAAGATAGAGACCTTCCTTGATTTTTGCGTAAGACATGGTTTTCTCTTTAATGAGGAGAGTTTAAGGAGCGGCAAACGAAAAATGTTTGGCAGAATATGTACTTGGCGCAAGGATCAATAATGAGGATATAGTTGAGAACAGAAAAATCTTCTATGACAGGGTGAAGTCTCTTATCAAAGGCAAGACTATGAAGGAGGCTGTAATCGACATAAATTACTGGTGCTCATCAAAGGTAACCTACAGGTCCACAGACGGAAGAACAGCCAATCCATTGACGGTCTACAACAACACTTATGGAAGATGTGGTGAGGAGTCCACCTTTGGAGTTTCAGTCTTTAGAAGCGTGGGCATACCTGCAAGACAGGTCTATGTGCCTCTCTGGTCACATTGTGATGACAACCACGCCTGGGTAGAGGTATGGTGTGACGGAAAATGGTACTTTCTCGGAGCCTGTGAGCCTGAGGATGAGTTAAATCAGGGCTGGTTCTTAAATGCTTCTAAAAGAGCCATGATGGTTCACGCAAGATGCTATAACCCCGAGCTTGAAAAAGATGTGAATGAGGGTGTGGGTATACCTGTAGCTGTAAATGCCCTTAGCACCTATGCTCCAACCAGAGAAATCTTTGTAAAGGTTATGAATGAGGCGGAGAGCCATTTTCTGGCACCAAGGTGTATTTTAAGGTAATTAACTACAGTATGCCGGGAGAAATAGCTGTAACCTGTACCGATAAAGAAGGTGTAACAAGACTTAAGACAGGTAGAGGAAGCCTTTTAATCTCGGCCTATGAAGATGGAAACTACGGTGAAGTCTTAGTGGATACTGCAGAGGATATACAGATAACATTGGTGCTAAGCCTGATGGCTATAAGAAGACGGAAGGTTCATTTATTATGAGGGCACCAAGCCTTGTAAACAGTGCAAAGACTGAAAATAAAGCAAAGTCTGAAGCAAGTGATACAAGGAAAAAGGAAGAGGCTGAGAAAAGAGCTTATAAGGAAGCAAGCTTGTTTGACAGGGAAGCTGCTGAAAGGACCATCAAGAGGTTTAAGGGAAAGGATGAGGAGATTCTTAGCTTTGCCCTTCTTAAATCCTCTGAAAACCAGAGAGAATTACAGAAGTTCATATCAGAAAAAGAGAGAAATCCCTGACAAGTGGAAGGTGGGGCTGATTGACAGCCTTCCTCAAAAGGACTATCAGGATACGGAGGCAGAGACACTTTTTAATCATTGTCTTTATACTGATGAGAAGCTTTTTGACAAGTATCCTCGGGAGATATTTTTATAAATACATACTTTGTCCGAGGGTGGATTTTGAGATGATACGTCCTTACAGAAAGTTTCTGTCTGAGAGATTTGAGGGTGCAAAGGTATCGAACATCGATGAGATTAGGGCTTTGTTTAATGAAGTTGATGAAAAACTTAAAGAAAAGCCTGAGCTTGAGTATAGCAGCCTTATAAGCTCTGCTTTAGGTGCCTTTAGCATAGGTTATGCAAGTGAAAAATCAAAGAGGGTGATTTTCATACAGTCTTAGAAGCCTTGGTGTACCATCAAGGCTGAATCCTAATGACAGGAGGATGGAAGTGTATCTGGATGATGGCTTCATTGCCATAGAAGAAGAGAAGGAAAGCCCTAAGGGAAGCCTCGAGCTTGACTTTGAAGCAGGTGTCAACTGGAGTTATTATGATAATTTCAGTATCTTAGCCTACTCTGAAGGAGAGTTTAAGCCACTTTATCTGGATATGGAAGACATAAAGAAGGATGGAGGTGTACTTAAGTTAAATCAGGGAACCTATAGGCTTATAACAAGCAACAGGCTTCCAAACGGCAATATATTTGCAAAATCAGTGCTTGCAGAAGTAAAAGAAGGTGAGAGTACCAAGCTGTCCGTAGCCTTTTACGAGGCAGGTATAAGCGATATGCTTTCTGACTATCCTATTAGAAATATAGAATTTGAAACTGAAAAGAAAGAAAAGACTTCGATTAGTGAACTCACAAAAGATAAGAACGGTATCTTCATCTGGCTCTCTGCAAAGGCGGAGCCTACAGAGCATATCTTAAAAATGAGCTCACGATAAGAAGAGTTGTTTACTGCTTTAAAACTAAGCTACACCTCGTGGTTAAGTCCAAAGATGAGCTTGAGGATGCCAATATAAAAAGGATTGCAGGAGAACTTAGCAACAGAGATATCCTTTTTGAAAGCTTTGATACAGAGGCAGGAAAGCTTGCCAGAGAGCTCTACCTTGAACCGGGACTCACCCCTTTATCTGTGTAGTGGATAAGGAAGGAAGGGAGTTTACTGAACTGCAGGCTACAATGTGGGAACAGCAGATATGTTACTTAAAATGTGCGGATATTTAGAGGAGGAGAACTATGATCGGTCATTAAAGATAGAACAGAGCGTACAAAGTGGTACAACAGTGCAAGATTTGAATGTATCCACTGCTTATGGCAGTTATTCCTGCCAGAGGAGAGTGGGTTAGAAGTATGAAATACCTAAAGAAGAGTATGAGCCTTACTTTGATGAGTTTTATGAAAACTATAACCCTAAAGAATGGGCAAGGCTTGCCAAAGAAGCCGGAATGAAATATGCAGTCCTTACTGCTAAGCACCATGACGGATTCTGTCTATAGATACTAAGCTAACAGATTTTAATTCTGTGAATGCTCCTTGTAAAAGGGATCTTGTTAGGGAGTTTTTAGAGGCTTTTTAGAGCAGAGGGAATAAAGGTAGGACTCTAGTATTCAATAATTGACTGGAGACATGAGGACTTCCCTCATTACGGAGATATGCACCACCCTATGAGGAATAATGAAAAATGCAGTAATGAAAACAGAAACTTTGACCGCTACCTTGACTATATGTTTGGACAGATAAAAGAGCTTCTTACCAACTACGGTCACTTAGACCTTATGTGGTTTGACTTCTCTTACGGAGATATGAAATGCGACAAGTGGAAGGCGAAAGAACTTATGGAAATGGTTCGCCCATCCAGCCGCATATCATAATCGACAACCGTCTTGAGGGTAGTGCTGAAGATGCAGGCTCTATTAAGACTTTGGAGCCTACCACCTATTCAGGGCGACTTTGCTTCTCCTGAGCAGATGATACCACCTGAAGGAATCAGAGACGTGGCAGGGAACCCTCTTCCATGGGAAGCCTGCATAACCCTTAACAACCACTGGGGTTACTGCTCTTATGACAAGCATTATAAATCAGCTAGGATGGTTATAAGAATGCTTGTTGAATGTGTAGGTAAGGGAGGAAACCTCCTCTTAAATGTGGGACCTAATGCAAAGGGTGAGATTCCGGTAGAATCCGTGGTCATACTTGAAGAAGTAGGAAGGTGGATGAAGCAAAATGGAAGAAGTATCTATGACTGTGGATATGCAGAGCTTCCAAAGCCTGAATGGGGAAGATTTACAAGAAAGGGCAATATTCTTTATGCCCATGTAATGGAAGAACAGGCAGGAGCAATCTGCCTTCCTAACTTGGCTGGAAAGATAGAGAAGATGCGCCTTGTAGAAGGACAATTCTGTTATAGATGAAACCTTCTACTGGAACTTAAAGGAGTTCTCAGAGCATTCATTCTTCTTCTTTTCACCTACCGCCGCAGACTGCTATCCTCTCCCGGATGAGATAGACACTGTGGTTGAGATATTTCTTAAGGAGGAATAGATGAGCGTAGTCTTAGGAAATGTAGGAAATACAGAGGTTATTTTTGTAAAAAGTAATGAAAAGGGCTATCCTTATGAAGGAGAGGGTGAGCTCTGTCTTTAAGGCAGGGTTTTTGAACATTTTTGATTCCTCTTGAAAAGGATAAAAAGGTCCTTTTGGTTGGGCTTGGAAAAGAAAATGTAAAAGAGCCTGCTACCTCTATGGAAATCTCTGCAAAGGCCTGCAAGGAACTTAAAAAATATGAGATAAGTGAATACAGCTTCAATGTAGAAAACTTAAGGCTTAATAAGGAGAGCTTTGTAAACTTTGCAAAGGGGATTTATCTCTCTATAAAGGCAAAAAGAAGCTACAAGAGCGATGCCAAGATAGAAGAGACTAAGGTAGGAATAGTAGGCACAAACCTTGACATAAGCCCTCTTCTAAAGAAGGCAGAGATAATAAGCGATAGCATTATATTTGCAAGAGACATGGTAAATGCGCCGTCAAACTACCTTCACCCAAAGGAGTTTACAGAGGAGATAGCACAGTTTGTAAGGGATACAGCCATAGAAACTGAGATATTGGATGAAGAAGAGCTTAGGAAGCTTAAAATGGGTGGAATCCTTGGGGTAGGGGGAAGCAGTGCCTTCCCTCCTTACCTTGTAGTGCTTAGATACAGGGGTAATCCTAAGTCTAAGGAAAATACTGCCATAGTGGGCAAAGGGATAACTGTAGACACAGGAGGATACTGCCTTAAGCCTTCACAGTTTATGGCAGGCATAAGGGGAGATAACGGCGGTGCTGCGGCAGTTGTGGGTGCGATAGCCATCCTTGCAAAGCTAAAGGCTAAGGTGAATGTAACTGCCATTGTGCCAACAGCCGAGAACAAGATTGCCCCTGACAGCTATGTGGACGGAGATGTGCTTACATCCTACAGTGGTAGAACGATAGAAGTCTGCGATACAGATGCAGAGGGCAGGCTCATTCTCGCAGATGCAGTTACCTATGCCGTAAGAAATGAAAAGGCTACAAGGGTACTTGATATTGCAACCCTTACAGGAGCTGTAGTAGGAATGTATGGCTTTACCATAGGAGGAGTGGTAACGGACTCTGATGAGATGTGGGAAGAGTTTTACAGGGCTTCTCTTAAAACAGGAGAGAAGCATGCCCGTATACCTTTTGGCAGAGAGCATGAGAAGATGCTTGAAAGTGACATAGCAGACATCAAGAACCTTGGTGGGAAATTCTGCGGCACCATAACTGCGGGGCTATTTATCAGAAGTTTTGCCGAGAAAAAGCCTTGGCTTCATATAGACATAGCCGGTACAGCCTGGGTGGATTCGCCAGATTACGCTTATCAGGACAAGTATGCAACTGGGGTGTGTGCTGATACCATAGCTGAGTGGCTGATGGGATAATAAATTTTTGCAACCAATTTGCAAAAGTCTCTTGACAAATCTCTTAAAGAGTAGTATTTTATCCTTTGTAATATTGCGACTGAGTTGCAAAATCTTTATGTAAAGTTATAAAAGGAGAAGATATGAAGAAAAGAGTTATTATGCTTACAGCTTTGGCTGTGGCAGTATGCGGAATATTTGCAGGATGTTCTAAGACAGGAACTGAGACTAAATCAAGTACAAAGTCAGTAACATCTGCTACAAGCAGTGCGGCTGCTTCAAGTACAGCAAGTACCAAAAGTGAGGCCAAGACTGATGATGCCAATAAGAAGTTCAGTGTAGTGTGTACCATTTTCCCAGAGTATGACTGGATTAGACAGCTGGTTGGAGATAAGAAGGACAATTACGAGATTACCTACCTCTTAGATAAGGGTGTTGACCTTCATAGCTACCAGCCTACTGCTGAGGACATTGCAAAGATTGCAAACTGTGACCTTTTTGTATATGTAGGCGGTGAGTCTGACGGCTGGGTTAATGATGCGCTTAAAGAGAGCAAAAATGATAAGATGCAGGTGGTAAATCTTCTTGAAACCCTGGGTAAAAATGTAAAGCCTGAAGAAGTAGTGGAAGGTATGCAGGAAGAGGATGAGCACGACCATGACTTTTCACGAAGATGCAGACCATGATCACGAGGATAAAGACAAAGACCACGATCACGAAGATGCAGACCACGACCATCATCATGAAGAAGAGACAGAGTATGATGAGCATGTATGGCTTTCACTGAGAAACGCCACAGCTCTTGTAAATACTCTTGCCGAGAAGCTTCAGACTATAGATCCTGAGAACAAGGATTATTATGCAGGTACAGCAGCTGATTACACAGCCAAGCTTGGAGATCTTGATTCAAGATACCTTGCAACCATTAAAAAGGCTAAGGTAAAGACGGTTCTTTTTGGTGACAGATTCCCATTCCGTTATCTTGTGGATGATTATGGACTCAAGTACTACGCAGCCTTTGTAGGCTGTAGTGCAGAGACTGAGGCAAGCTTTGAGACAGTAGCCTTCCTTGCAAAAAAGACAGACGATCTTAAACTAAAAAGTGTTCTTGTTATAGAGAATTCTGACCAGAAGATAGCAAAGAAGATAGTTGAGACTACTAAGGATAAAAACCAGAATATAGTTGTACTTAACTCAATGCAGTCTATTACCAATGAAGATATAGCAAATGGTGCAACCTATCTTTCCATTATGGAGAGTAACTTAAAGGCTCTTGCGTCAGCACTTAAGTAGTAAGAAGACGCTGCTTAGGCTTGCTGTTATTACAAAGTATAGTGTATAGTTTTTAGGTGGGTGTCAAAATTGTTTGACACCCACATCATAATATAGATTTGGAGAATTAAAATGGCATTTATCACTTGTAAAAATCTTGAACTGGGCTATAAGGATCAGCTTGTAGCCACAGGCATCAATTTTACGGTTGAGAAGGGTGATTATTTATATGTAATAGGGGAAAACGGGGCAGGCAAATCCACCCTTATGAAGACTCTTTTGAGGCTGATGAAGCCGGTATCGGGAGAAATTACCTACGGTGATGGTCTTCTTCCCTATGAAATAGGCTATCTTCCCAGCAAAGTCTTGCACAAAAGGACTTCCCTGCATCTGTCTGGGAAATTGTGCTATCGGGCAATCTTTCAAGGATAGGCAGCAGAGTATTTTACAGAAAAGAAGACAAGCTAAGGGCTGAGGAAAATCTTGACAGGCTTCATATTATGGATCTTAAGAAAAAATGCTACCGCAATCTTTCGGGTGGACAACAGCAGAGGGTACTCCTTGCAAGGAACTGTGCGACAGATAAGCTGCTTTTTGCTTGACGAGCCTGTGAGCGGACTTGATCCAAAGGTGACAGCGGAGTTTTACGGACTTATAAGTGATTTAAATAAATCAGGAGTGACCATAATTATGGTTTCACACGACTTGGCAGCAATAGAGAATGAGGCAGGAAACGTTCTTCACATAGGAAGCCGTGGACAGCTTTTCTTTGGAAGTAAGAAGGATTATCTAAAAAGCGATGCCAGAGAAAGTCTCGGAGTATAGAAGGGAGAAATTATGGCAGAAATTTTAGAAAAATTGCAGTATTATCTTCAATTTCCATTTGTAATCTACGCATTTATAGTAGGAGTACTTATAGCACTGTGTTCCTCACTGCTTGGCGTAACCTTGGTTCTTAAAAGGTTTTCATACATAGGGGATGGGCTTTCACACGTAGCCTTTGGTGCTATGGCTGTAGCAAGTGTCATAGGGCTTACAGATAAAATGATTATCATCCTGCCTGTCACAATAATTACAGCTATCTTCCTCCTAAAGACTGGGCAGAACAGCTCAATAAAGGGAGATGCGGTTATTGCTATGCTCTCGGTGGGAGCACTTGCAATAGGATACATGCTTATGAATATATTTAACACAAAGGGTAATGTGTCAGGAGATGTCTGTACTACCTTGTTTGGCTCAACCTCTATACTTACACTCAGTAAGGAAGAAGTGCTTATCTGTATAGTATTTTCCATACTTGTAATGGTCTTCTTTGTGTTATTTTACAACAGGCTCTTTGCAGTTACCTTTGATGAGAATTTCTCAAAGGCAACAGGAGTAAAGACAGACAGGTATAATCTTCTTATAGCGATAATTATAGCTGTGATTATAGTGCTTGGAATGAACCTGGTAGGCTCACTTCTTATATCCGCACTTATTATCTTCCCTGCGCTCTCTGCAATGAGGCTTATAAAGAACTTCAAGGGAGTGGTTATATTTTCAGCATCCTTATCTGTGGTTTGTGCGGTTATAGGAATGCTTATTTCGATATTGGCATCTACACCTGTAGGTTCAACCATAGTGGCTGCAGATATGGTGGCGTTTTTCATCTGTGTTATAATAGGGAAGATAAAAGGTTGATTTGCACACTTTTTAAACACAAAAGTATGCTTTAATTAGCTGAGGAGGCTTTAAGATATGAAAAAGAGAATGTTAACACTGCTTACCATTAGCACAGCTATTATGGTGACAGCCTGTGGCAACAATCAGGCGGGAACAAAGGTGCAGAAGCAAAATGTTGTGGAAAAGGCTATAAGTAACCAGATAAATAAGGAAATAGATGACCAGGTTAAGAAGCTTGAGGATGAAGAAAAGTCTGGAACAGGCGATTCTGGTTCTTCCGGTCCGGGTACGGGAAGTCAGATAGTAACTCAGAATGGTCAGGTCTTAGGGGCAACCTCTGATTTTGAGGCGAAGCTAAAAGAAGCCAGAGAGCAGAAGCCTGTTGATGGAATTGACTACGACCTCACGACAATGGGAAGCGACATGATATATGCTACGGTTTATCTTATGATGACTGATCCTGACCAGTTTGAAGGAAAGATGATTAAGATGAAGGGGCAGTATTTGTCTGCTTACTATGAGCCTAGAAAAGAGTATTATAACTATTGCTTCATCTCGGATGCGGCGGGGTGCTGCAGCCAGGGAATAGAATTTGCTACAAAGGATAAGCTAAAGCAGAGGAACCTTCGTCCCAAGGATAATACCGACATCGAAGTGGTAGGCAAGTTTGAGACTTATATGGAAGACGGCAAGATGTACTGCCATCTGAAGGACTCTAAGATGACAATATTAAAAGATGATGGAAACTAAGAATGTGATGTGAGATACCTCTAGGGGTATCTCTTTTTTTATCGAGTAAAGTTGAAATAAATGTTGGAGGATACAAATAAGTAAAAACAATATGTATTGTAAAATGTAATAGGTAATTATCAAGTATATTCTAAGAAGACTGTAAAATTAACAGAGTAGCATAATAAAATTGCTATACTACTAAAAAGCGAATAATTACTTGACAAAAGTTATTTTTGAAAGTGTTATTTTCAAAGTGAGAATAGTAATTGATGTGAGACTATTATATTTAAGAAAAATAGTGAGGTGATAAAATGGATTTTTCAAACGGAGAACTTACAGTAATGGAAATGCTGTGGAAGGGAGAATGTCTGGATGAAAATGAGAGATTCAGGCTTTAGAATTATCTAAGTTACTAAATGAAAAATATGGTTTCGGTAAGACTTCCTGCTACACTTTTTGGGAGGCTGCTTGAAAAAGGGGCAATAACAAGGCGGTATCCGAAGTACACCATAAAAACCACTTATTTCAAGAGAGGAGGCACTTAGAAAGCAGCAGCAGGAGGCGATAGAAAGATTATTTAAAGGTTCGATTATAAATGTTTGTCAGGCATTCTTCAGTGAGAAAAAAGTAAGTAAAAAAGAACTGGAAGAAATGAGAAAAATTAATCGACAGGTTTTGATGAAGAGGAATAATATGGTTAATTTGATTCTGCCTACAGCCCTAAACAGGAGTATAAAAAGTATTTTCATACTTGCAATTATACTTTTAATAAGGAAAATGCTCAACATAAAAAGCATTAGATGGGCAAATATTATCTTATGGATGATATTTTTGTGTACCTGCTGTTTCCACGCTCGATTTTAATTACAGTTACAGATTTTGAAAAGTTTGGATGGCTGCAGGATATGTTACGCTCAATGTCTGTTATAAGCGGACACATAAAGAAAATTGAAAAAGAGGCAGGTTATATATTATCTCCAGTTAACCAGATGTTTGTTACCGGACTGGTTCTTATATATGTAGCAGTACAGATAATAAAAGAAACAGGACAATGAGAGACTCTTTAATGATAGAAAGAGGCAGCAAAGCGGATGAGTATTTAAGCTTATTTAATCTAAGAAGGAAGTAGATATTTTCATAAATGATAAAATAGCAAGTCCGAGTTACTTATGGGATAATTCACCCCTAAGATAGTGCTGCAAAGCTATATATTTGAAGATGATAAACTGTTAAAGTATGTGCTTATCCACGAGCTGACAAATATTAAGAAATTTGACATAGCTTTCAGCCATTTGAAAAATTTGATTATGTGTATAAATTGGTATAACCCATTTATATTAGGAGCTGCAAAATACATTGAAGATGATATTGAAATACTGTGTGACAAACTGGTTATAAAAAGGGCTGGCGATACCAGAGAACACAGAAAAGAGTATTGTGATATGAATGTTGAAGCTGACCGAACGAAATGAAACAGCAGATTTGTATTAAAACTGCACCCTACAAAAGAAAGGATAATAGTTATGAAAAATGGAGAAGAACAGTATTGGGGAATAGTTGTTTTTGCAGTAGCTGTCGGAGCGTCAATGACTTCATTTCGTAGAAGTTAGGGACAATTGAAACAAATCAGGTAGTAGCAAACGTAGAGCCTTCCTACACTCCTATAAATGAAGATAATAGAGTAGAGGAAATCATTGAAAAGAATATATGAATTAGTGGAAAAATCAGGAGGAAATAGTTCCATATATTGCTGATATAAACGGAAAAGAGACTTTAGATGGACTTCAGCCATAAAACATACAGCTTTGATATGTCATCCGGACAAGTGCCAATCATGAGTGGGTTTACAATAAAGATGAGTAATATGTCTTCAAAGGTGGTTTGAATTGTGAAATAATAATAAAGGAAAATGGTAATGTTATTTATCAAAATAGATTTTATAAAGAGGCTACATTGAGTGTCAAAGCACAGGATGGAAGCAGCTGAGGTTATTGTAAATAATACTGGAGTAAATTCATTAAAGTATAACATTAAGATAAAAGTTATTTAAGGTAACTTTTTGGAAAGGAGGCTATCTATGAAAAGTATAAATCCAATGAGGTATAAGAATGGAGATTGAAATTTAATCAAAATTCTCATACGCTATATGAAATGTTAATAAATTTATGCCTTGTAAAAATACGTTTTAATGGCGTTAGCTTTCTATAGGGCTAATTGTTGTTACTGTTTATTACCTGCAGCAGCAACGGCAAGCAGGTTTATATGATGCCACGGTATTAAGGTTTGTAAACGATGAATTAGTAGTAGTTAACATTTTTGTAATATTGATTTGCACAAGACTATTTTAAAAAGGAGGTTTCTATGAAAAGATTATTATCAGTATTATTTTATCTATATTGATAATGTTTAATTCTGTAATGCCGACAATAGTAAAATACCACTACTGTAAATGATAACACAATTGTTTCTTTATCAAGCTCAAATCATATGGAAATTTCTGTTATTTCAACTAATGGATATCGAGCAGCAAGGGTGGAGAAAAATTCTTATTAAACACTATGATAATGGTAATGTCATTCAAACGGTACAGGGGACAATAGGTGGTGATCAAATTTTATCTACATCATATAGAAAATGGTAGAGTAAAAAGCAAAAAGTGATCAATGTATCAGACAGAATACAAAAAGTAAATAATGCAGATATTGTCCTTGGAAGTAGTGCAAGAGCTGTTACAAATTCTTAGGGTGTTTTGGGACATATAATATACAACAAAGGAATATGGCAGCAATGGAACAAAAAGTTGCTGTGCATAGTAAACTTACAAAAAGATGATAACGAAGGATATATAATTAATGGTGCTCTTAAAGATTCTATATCCGATATAACTGGATTAGTTTTGTCTGTTATGGGAATATTCCTTCCAGGTGCTTCTGTTGCAGCTCAAATTGCACAAAGGCGATAGTATTACATTACGGTGGGAAAATTGTGGTGATGCAATAGGAGTGAACTTTACTGAAAAATGTATCTGTAAGAGCAAAATATTATACTTTAAGGGGATATCATATAGCATCTAATTATTATACTGCTGGATTCGATGGAGTAGAAAGGCATCGTGAAAACTGTTTCAAGTAAAGCCTATAACAAGTGGCTGTATGAAGGATTTACACCACATACTTGGAAAGATGGTGATCACCGGCATCAAATATCTGGACAGCAATTTTTGGAAGATCTTTTTCCTTATGTAAAGGAATATCGTTAGTTTTAGAAAAATTAAAAAAGGTGTGTGATATTATAATGAATATGAAAAAGTCATTTATCAAATCTGTTCGGATCTCTATGGATTTTATATATCATAGACATACTTTATTTTCTAATAGCAGCTGAATCCGAAATATGGAACAGTAGGACTGTTACTAATGGCGGAATTGGATTGTTTTTATTATGGGAACATTAATATTTATGTTTCAAAAACTGTAGATGCCCTCATTGTGGTAGTATATAGTCTCACTGGAGTGATGGTCGTTGTCCGTTCTGCCAAAAGACCACTTGATTGAAATTTTTCTATATCATATGTCTGAGTATAGTGATAAAGACAAAAAGAAAGACTGATAGCAATTATAATACTTCAGTCTATTTTGAAATTTACTGTGACTACTGAATAGAGTAGATAAAGACTGCTGGTTTTAGTTCTATACTGCTGGTACAGGGCAAGCAGGTGGGCAAGACCGCAATGCTTAAGTGCCTTGCCGAGGAACACACAACTAAGTCAAAAAGTGATGGAAATTTCCAAATAGAGATTTCCATCACTTTTTATAATTCTACAACTCTCAACTTAAATTTCATTAGCTCTTTTTCATCATCTACAGGAATCTTCGCAATATCAGCACCAAGTTCCTGTAGTTTTCTCCAAAAGATGTGTATTTTTCCGTAAGGAAGCAGAACACAAAAATTGAACATAAATGGTTCTAATAGGTTCAAAATAATGGTTTTTACAGAGATATAGTCCCATTTTCAACACTTAGAAAAGAATAAAGTGGCGTTAAGCTTTGTATATACAGGGTTTGTGCCACTTTTACATATAAAAACGTTGTATGGAAATGCTGCTTCAAATAAAATTTGATGTTTTTATTGTGTTTTCTACTGCAAAAATATGCACAATTATCAAGTATCTTCTAAAGAAGACTGTAAAATTAGCAAAGTGGTGTAACAAATTTGCTATATTACTAAAAATAAATAATTACTTGACAAAATTGATTTAAAGTGCTAATTTCGAGTTGAGAATAATAAACAAAAGGTAACTGGGAAGGAGGCTGTTTTATGATAAGTATAAATCCAGTGAGGTATAAGAACACAGATGAATACAGTTTGAATAATGTTTCGAAAATTTTAGAATAACTAAAAGAAAGTATTCTATTTCCTACTTATACTTTTCTTTGATAATGTTATTGATAGAGTAATCCTTCTCAGCAAAAATAGTAGATTCAGGTATTTTTCCATTACATTGAGGTGATTATAAATTTGACCTTAGAGCCAGATTACTGACAGGAAACTTTTGGTTTATGGGCATGGATAATACATATGGTTTTTTATAAAAGAAGCCTTTTGGAATGGGTAATCCTGATTGTTTTGTTTATACCCCCACTTAATATTAATTTTAGTTATGAAAGAGTATTCTCATGGCATAGGGGTTTATGTTGAGGATGTGTTGGGATTCTTAGCTTTTGGAGCATAGTAATCAGAGGTTAATGTCACGGAGAGTTAAAACGATCAGATAATTTTGTAAAACGAATGGAGTGAAAATGAGAAATATCAGTACAATGAGGTATAAAAACGGGGATTGAAATAAGTACAACAATTACAATTTTGTGAAGAATATTCATTATATCGTAGCAAGATTGAACTGATAATAGTATTGACATGTAATAAAGATAAGGCTAATTGGCTCAAAGCCGGTTAGCCTTATCTCTCATGAATTCGTGAAGTTAAAAATCTAACTTTTATGAAAAATGCCTGCAATACTGCGACTTATTAAAGGTTTTGTATTTTATAAAAACAAAATGTATTGAAAATGTAATACATTATTGTATAATTAAATAAGGGGGGTATACAATGATATTTGAGTGGGATGAGAGTAAAGAACGGATAAATATATCTAAACGATGGAATTGATTTTAGTACAGCCGCTCTTGTGGTGATGATAATCGTATTGAAAAACATGATGAGTCGCATTCCATGACTGAAGATAGATATGTTACTATTGGAGAAATAAACGGTATAGCTGTCATTGTTGTTGTGGTTTATACAGAGCGAGAAGATTCTATTAGAATTATATCTGCAAGATTAGCTAGCAAAAGATTGAAAAGGAGGCATATTATAATGGTTAAAAATATTGATGTTAAAAGTAAACCAACTCCAGAGCAAATACAGATGCTTGAAAATGCAAAAATTGCAATCTCAAAAGATGATGAGTATCGGAATTTACAAGGAAGAATTGTCAAAATTTAAGAAGATTTCTGAGGAAAAAGAAAAGATTGACAGGCAAAAACAGGTAGTGACCTTACGACTGTCAGGTAAGGCTTGAAAAAGGCTAAATCTTTTAGGGAAGGGATACACATCAATTCTAGCAGAATTATTGAGGGAGCATTAGAAGATCCTGAAATAATAAAACAATACATTTAATTTCCATTTGATTAATTGATTTTTGTGATAAGATGTGAAGTAAAAATTAACCCAGGAGAATGAGAAAATGAATGATTTTGTTCTGGTTTTTATTAAAGCTTATGATAGATTTCTATCTGCAATAGCCGTTATCAATTTTACAGGTAAGGGTAACCTTGCACCAAATTCTGCCAGTGACCAGATACAGAACTATGTCCTTGGTGGAATTGTCGGTGGTGTGATATATAACAAGAATATAGGTATATTTTGAGTGTCTCCTTGTTATGTTTGCACTGTTCTTGCTCGTTACAAGCTTTTAGGCTTTTTAAGAAGCTACATGTTAGGGTTAAACAGATTATAGACGGAAAGCCTTATTATCATAAATAATGGTAAGGTAGATGTTGAGACTTGCAAGAAAGCCGGACTTTCAGCACTGATGATGTGAGCATTTAAGCTAAGGGCCCAGAATGTGTATTCAGTTAAAAAGGTAAAAAGAGCTGTAGTTGAACAGAACGGTCAGTTTATTATAGTGCTTGAAGGAGAGGAAAATCCTAAGTTCCCTATAATCACTGATGGACATCTTCAGACAGATATCCTTGAAATAATCGGAAAAGATGAAGACTGAGCTCAAAAGAAAAAGATGAGAGAGAAGGATTTGAGGAATATAGTCAGATATTCCTTGGAGAATATGTAGACGGCAAGGCTTTATTTGTGTCTTACGAATAAAAACTGCTTGAACTCCTACTCTTCCAAAAGGGTAACCATTTTTGCATGAGTGGATTAGAATATTTTTGCAAGAGGTTGCTAAAGCTGCGCTGTAGCAATCCTGCATCAATGGTGTCAAATACTTTTGACACCCATCATCATCATATAAGCAGACCGTTTCGAGAGGTCTTAAAGTATAGAACAAGTAGAGGAGATATTGTGGGGATGGAAGCAATTACAAGTTAATCTGAAAGCGGATTCTATGGCTAAGGTGTTTCACGATGAAGAACCTGTGGAAAGCATAGAGGGCGAATGCCCCTCTTTTTGTAAATGAGGTCTTCGGTGTTCAGTTAGCCATAAAATCCGACAGATGAGAGCGATAATGACTGGCAGAGATAGAGGTGAGATACCTCTTGCCCCATTTATAAGGCTTAGAGAGGTAGTGGCTGTTCCTGTAAGATATGCGGGAAAAAGGAAAGGCATGGAGGAGGTATCTAAGGAGGGCTCGAGGGCTTTATCCTGATTTACTAAGGGAGGTTAAAGGAGTGAGTAGAGGCTTATAAGCAGGTTTACTGGCAGGGCACTTCAGCTTTGCAGCGTGACTTAGGAATGCTGATAAAACTAAAGCTAAAATTACGGCAAACATAATCCTAATTGTAACTATCAAAACAGAAGAAAATGAATATAAGAAGGAACTTGAAGTAGAGGTCTAAGCAGGAGCTTCCAAAGTTAAATATTTATCATACGGAATGGTTCCATTCTGAGTTGTCTTACGCAGTTATTATGGGGTGAAAGAGTCTTTCAGAGAGGCACTGGAGATAATGGCTAATTTTATAAGACATTACGGAGTCAGGAATGTCTACCATACTAGTACTGACTTTTACACCGCCACTTGATACCGAGGTAGGTGGAGAGCGCACTACAGTTTCAGTTGGTGGAGGTTCATAAAGATGGCTCATCCTATAGCTTGACTTTGGATAGGTAAAGAGATTTGATTGATATCTGTCTTGAAAGTGGCATAGAATACTTTGAGATAGCCACCTTACCCAGTGGGAGCAAATGCTGCACCTAAGGTAATGGCGTATACTGATGGAGAATTAAAGAAAATATTTGGCTGGGAGACTGATTCTGAGGGTGAAGAGTATACCCCGCTTCCTATCTTTCTACCTTCCTGCTCTTATTAAAAAGCTTGATGAATGGGGACTTAACGGCAAGGTGTTCTTTCATCTCTCAGACGAGCCTGATGAAAAACTGCATAGAAAAATACAGTGAGACTTAGAAAAAGAATAGCTCCGTTTTTGGGTGACTATCCTATCCTTGATGCGGTGTCCGGTATAGCTTCGTGGAAAGAGGAATAGTTGACGACCAGTGCTGCGCAATCATCTGGAACCATTCTTAGAAAAATAAAGTTAAGGGCTTTGGACTTACTATTGTTGTGCTCAGGAGATCAGGTTCCAGAACAGGTTTATGTCCATCGCCATCAGCCAGAAACAGGATAATGGGGAGTCCTCATTTACTATTTTGATATAAAGGGCTTCTTGCACTGGGGTATAATTTCTGTAACTCTCAGTATTCCATAGAGCATATCAACCCTTATGCGGTTACAGATGCAGGAGGTGCTTTTTCAGGCGGAGATGCCTTCTGGTATATCCGGGATGTTGACGGAAAGCCGGAGGATTCTCTTAGAATGATGGCTCTAAATAAGGCTTTCAGGACTATAGAGCTCTTGTAAAATACGAGGAGAAGGTGGGAAGAGAAGAAGTGATTTCCCTGATTGAGAGGCTTTTTGGAGGGAAGCTGTCTGTGAAAACTATCCTGCAAGTTATAAATACATAGAAGATTTAAGAAAAACAATAAATCAAAATTTTCCACTTTAAATACTAAAAAGTCCATTGTGTATAAATAAAAATCCATTTAAACTGTTACTGACTACAGTTTGAGTGGATTTTTATGTGATATATATATAAGGCAGGGTATCTTGTCTTTAGGGTACCACGCACATCTCAAAGTGTGTGGTAAGAAGGAATATAAAGAGAGGTATGCACATGGCTCAGGGAACTTGAGATTTAATGAAGATGGCAATATAAAGATAATGCAGCTAACTGACCTGCATTTTTACCAATGATGATGAGGGCTGACCATAAGACAGTAGAGCTTGTAAGGCAGGCGCTTAGAGATGAAAAGCCTGACTTTGTTATAGTTACAGGGAGATATGGTATGCAGCGAGCATAATCTGGAATTTCTGCCTAGGTTTTGCTCCTCTTACAGAGGAGACTGCCTTGGACCTTTGTATTTGGCAACCACGACTCTGAATGGGGACATAGCAGGAGGAACTCCTAGAAGCCGGCATGAAGCTTAAAGGCTGTGTAGCCTGTCATATGACTGAGCTTCTGTAGATGGAGTAGGTAATCACGTAATAGAGATTAAGAATAAAAACAATGAAACCAAGTGGGCTATTTTGCCATTGATTCAGTGATTATTTCCCTTGTGAAAAGATAGGCGGCTATGCCTGCATCATAAGAAATCAAATTGACTGGTACCAGGGGCAAAGATTCGTGAGCTTGAAAGTAAACATAAGGACTTCTCAGCCCTTGCCTTTCAACATATAGCTGTCCCTGAGCATCAGGAAGTATTCAAATATGAAATGCTACGGAGTAAAGAGAGAAGCAGGGGCACCGAGATTAAATTCAGGCTTCTTTTTATGCTTTAATTGAGGCAGGACATACAAAGGGACTCTTTGTAGGACATGACCACGCCAATGATTATTACGGCAATCTCTACGGTATTACCTTAGGTTATGGAAGAGCAGGAGGTTATGGCACCTACGGAGCACCTGACCCATGAAGGGAGCAAGACTTTTTGTACTAAATGAAAATAATACAGAGAGCTTTTGAAACCTATGTCTACCTTGAAAATGGCACAGTGATTAAAGAGCCTTGGTGTTATGAACCGCTTTGCAGAAGAGATGAGGCTTAATATGGAAGGTATCAAACTTGTTACATTTAATATCCGCTGTGATTATGAGCAGGATGGAATCAATAATTTCGCTTTTAGAAAGCCTATGATAGTAGAAAAAGATAAGCTCTGAAAAAGCCTGACATAATCTGCTTTCAGAAGTCCTTCCACATCAAAGTTGCGGTTTGGATTAAGGAAACCTTGATCAGAGCTACTATGGTAGGCTGTGGACGAAGTGAGGACTTTATGGATGAACAGGAGTATAGCCTTTAAGAAGGATAGGTTCAACCTTGTTAGTATGGAGACCTACTGGATGTCAGAAACTCCTTATGTGCCTGCAAGCAGGTATAAAAAACAAAGCACCTGTCCTAGGGTTACTACAGAAGTAGTTTTATATGACTTGGCTGAAAAGAAGATGTTCAGGCTTCTTAACACCCTACCTTGACCACGAGAGGAAGAAGCAAGACTCTTGGGACTTAATCAGCTGCTAAGAAAGATTGAGGCAGAAAAAGCTTCTCTGACATACCTGTGATTATTACAGGAGACTTTAATGCAGAGCCTGACTCTGAGGAAATGAGGGGCATAATCACATCCGGAAAATATCAGGACTTAACGAAGGATATTGACTTTACATTTCACGATTACGGTAAAGAAAAAGAAAAGATAGACTATATATTTTGCAACTAGGATGTATTTTGCAAGAGCACTGCAAAATAGGGCTGAGAAAAGGATGGGGTTTTCTATCCGACCATTATCCTATAGAGCTGTAATATATCTAAGTGAAGGAGGTAAACCATGGATAATAAGGCTGTAAGCTAAACAAAAGAGCCTGAAAAGCAAGCTCCTTCATTATTACGTACTTTATGTGATGCTCCTTCACTGCAATAATATATTATATTTTAATCTGTTATGTGCCAATGGCAGGCAATGTACTGGCATTTAAGGAATATTCCTTTAAGAAGGGGATCTGGGGAAGCGATTTTGTAGGGCTTAGGTATTTTGAATCATTTTTTAAGAGCTATGATGCCTAAGGCTGATTAAAAATACTCTGACTGTAGGCTTTATCAAGGTATTCTTGAGTTTCCTTTTGCCATCATCCTTGCTCTTCTTCAAATGAGCTTAAGAACATGAAGTTTAAGAAGGCAAGTCAGACCATTACTTATTTGCCTCACTTCCTCTCAAGCGTAATCATAGTAACGATGATTCAGCGATTGCTCGTACCTAACAACGGTGTAATCAATCAGATTATAGCAGGACTTGGAGGAGACGGAAGTACCTTCTTCCTAATGGATGCAAAATATTTCCTTGGAATTCTCTTCTCGATGGACCTTTGGAGGAACATAGGCTGGGATTCCATCATCTATCTGGCTGCGATAAGCAGTGTAGACACCTCACTTTATGAGGCGGCTCAGATGGATGGCTGCGGCAAGCTAAAAAGAGGATGTGGCATATAACGCTTCCGGGCATTAGAGGAACCATAGGTCTCCTTTTTCATTATGGGAGTGGAGGTCTTCTCTCATCAGGCTTTTGAACAGATATATCTGCTTAGAACACCCGGGGAATATGCAGCTTGCGGACACCCTCGATACCTACGTGGTTAGAGTAGGTCTGCAGGGAGGTCAGTTTGGATATGCAACTGCAATAGGACTTATTCAAGGCCTTGTAGGTCTTGTCCTTGTGATAACAACCAACAAGATATGTAAGAAGCTAACAGAAGTCAGTCTCTGGTAATGTATTCTCCTGATTGTGCTATATAACAAAATGAATGTGATACGAGTGTCAAAAGTATAAAAATTCGATTAGAAACTGCCTGTAGAGAAACTTTTGCAATTTTTGTATCAGATAAGTTAGTTTTGGAATGACAGGGAATAAAAACATACATAAAAAGAAAGGGTAGTGGTTTATGAAACAAAAATCTCAAAAGGTGCTTTCACTTGCACTGCTTGGCAGCATGATGGTGAGTATGCTCGGTGCCTGTGGTAATTCCTCTGAAAAGAGTGGAAGCAGTGCAGGGAAGGTAAGTACTGCATCAACAGGAAAGTCATCCGCATCGGCCGCATCTACAACAGATGGTAAGCCATCTACCTGGATAGCTGACAGAACAATCAACATCCAGGCATACGTAGATGATATCGGCTACAGTCTTCCAAAGGATTTTAACAACACACCTGTGATGCAGGAGCTTACAAAGCGCACGGGAATCAAGTTAAACATCCAGTATACACCTGGAGACAGTGATGCTAAGGTACTTGCGTCACAGCTTGCGGCAGGAACCATTCCTGACGTAATCATTTCCTATCTGGATGACTCCACAAGACCAGAGTTCCCACTCCTCTTAAAGGCAGCGAAAGAGGGAATGTTTGCTGATGTTTCAGCTATGATGAAGGACTCTCAGGTTTATAAAAAATACTATGAAGAAGGCTATCTTCCAAGAGACAGCTACAAGAACATAGTATTCAGAGAGGAGTTTGGCGATGCAGTTTACCTTCTTCCAATGAAGATTGAAGAAGTAGACCGCTCTGCAGAGTACATCCCTGAGGATGCCTACCTTGGAGGACCTTATATTCAGAAATCTATTGTAGACAAGTTGAGGAATCGATCCTACTTCAATCAGAACTTCGAAGATTTCTACAACCTTCTTGTGAAGATTAAGAAGGGCGGATTTAAGGATGACAACAGAATGATGTATGGTACTGGGACCTAAGTACTGGGGCGGCTCTTATGATTCACTTGCCTTTAATATAGGTGGAGCTGAACTGGGGAGTAAGCGGTAAGGTTCTCTTGGTGGATACAACATAGACAAAAGACGGAAAGATTAAACATAGAGGGCGGAGACTGACTATGTATATGACAAGATTAACTATGTAAGAAAGCTTATCAAAGAAGGACTTATGAATCCTGGTATTTCACAATGGATCAGACACGTGCGGAAGAAGTAAGCAAGACCACAACTCTGCTATAATCGCAGATGTACACAACTATGAGAACATTATTTTCCAGACAAATGACTGGGTTCCTTTAGGACTCTTAACAATGTATCAGGAGATAATAAGGGAGTTGTTTCAGGCAAGACACAGCGTGGCTGCTGGGCTATATCCTCACAGGCAGAGAATCCTGAAGAAATCTTCAAGTTTTGATTATTTATCAACTCTTGAAGGACAGCTTTTAGCTGAGTACGGAGTAGAAGGCTTATCATATACCTTAAAGGACGGAAAGCCTGTTATTACTGAAGAAGTTTCAAAGAAGCTTAATGAAGGTGATGTAGACTGGCTTATCAACAGTGTTGGTGCGGCTTTTTGGTGGTACTGCAAACTACTTCTTTGAGTTCATGCTTAGCAATGTAAACCACATCGACAATTTCGGTGAGTCAAGACCGGGCTCAGGAAGCGGATCAGCATTTAAGAGAAGTGTAGAGATCGCTAAAGAGTATCCTCGTGAATACAAGGTTGTAGCGGGACTTAAGGCTACAGCATACTTAACTTCGACAGGACTTGAAGATGTAAAGGCTCAGATGGATTTGCTTAACTATCAGGGAAACCCTCATCCGGGGCATTCTTTGCAAAGGATGACGCTGAGGTTAAGTCCATAATCGAAGCTTTTTAGAAATCAGCTTCAGTCAGCAGGGAAATGACCAGTTTAAAGGCTAAGACTAGAAGAGCTTTACAAAGAAGATTCGCAGTCAATTCAGTTCTATTAGATTATAGTTAAAAGAGACAGGTATAGTTATGGAAGCAACTGACAGAATAATTACACCAAAGAAAAATAAAATAAAACAAAGCTTGGGAGACAGAATAATACAGGGCTTTATTATACTTGTAATACTTGCACTCTGCCTTGTGATTATTTTTGCCTTGCATAAATGTACTTGCTCTTTCATTAAATGACAGGGTGCTGATGCTGCAAAAGGGGAGGGTGTATTTCTTCCTAGAGTATTTACACTTGAGAACTTCAAGCAGGTATTCAGTGACGGAAGCATAATGAGGGACTTACAAATACACTATATTAAGAGTGGTTATAGAACACTTCTAACCCTCATAGTTACTTCACTTGCAGCATTTGCACTGAGGAAAAAGACCTTCCCGGCGTAAAGGTTATAACCATCTTAATTACCTTTACCATGCTTTTTGGAGGAGGAATGATTCCTACCTATGTTCAGTACAAGAATCTTCATCTTATTAACAATTTTTGGGTTTATGTAGTACCAAGTCTTGTCAGCGTGACCTACCTGCTTATGATGAGGGCTTATTTTGAAGGAATTCCTGCCAGCCTTGAAGAGTCTGCAAAGCTTGACGGCTGCGGATATTTTGGGATTTACGGCAGGATAATACTTCCTCTCTCAAAGCCTGTAATTGCGGTTATAGGCTTCTATACAGCAGTAAACCATTGGAATGACTGGTTTTCAGGTGCATTTTACATGACAAGCAACGAGAAATGGCCGGTACAGACGGTGCTTCAGCAGATGCTCGCAAGGGCTATGTCAGCATCACAAAAGGATATAACAAGTGTGGCACAGGCACTGGTACAGGGGGCAAGTACAGTTACTTCCGACTCCCTCAAAATGGCTGCCGTAGTGATAACCACAGTACCTATTCTTCTCATTTATCCGTTTGTACAAAAGTACTTTGCAAGCGGTATAATGATAGGAGCAGTTAAAGGTTGAAAAGTGATATTTAGGATTGTGGAAGTGATGATGCAATCTGTAATGGGTGTCAAAGGTATTTGGCACCCTTATCATTTAGTAGAGTCTATACAGAATAGCATTATGATACAATAGTAAAAAGCATAAAAATCTGGTTGGAGCTTGTCTTAAAGAAAATTTTTATCTTTTGAAATGATGTTAGTATAAGGAAAAATATATGAAAAATGGGATGTATATGTTTACGGTGATGTAAACATCGATGAGATAATAAGAGAGACGAGAGATTCCTGCCTGACGGACAGGAATGGGAAGTAGAAAATATCAAAACCTGTATAGGGAGGAGAGCAGCGCTCTTTGCCTAGGGCTTGGTAAGCTTGGACTAAAAACAGCCTTTAAAGGAAGGTGGGTGATGATTTATACGGAGACTATATCAAAGATACATTTAATAAATACGATATAGATACTCGCTTATAACCACTAAAAAGATAAAAATACAGGGATATCTCTTAGCTTTACCAAATAAAATGACAGATCTTTCCTCACTTACAGAGGAACTAATGATGACTATAGATATTAGAAATATTAAGCTTGATGAGGTTGAGCATGCAAGGCACATCCATATCACTGGCTATATGGAAAGTAAGAACCATAAGTACCTATCTAAGCCTTATAAGGAAGATAAAGGAGGAGACTTCTGCCACTATTTCATTTGATGTGGGCTGGGATGATACAGGAGAATGGAATAAAGGGGATATGATATTTTCCCATATCTGGATGTGCTTTTTATGAATGAAACAGAGGCAGTCCATTATAGCAGGAAGTCTACTGCAGTAGAAGCGGCTGAGGATTTTGCAAAGTATGCCAAGGTTGCAGCTATAAAGCTAGGCTCAAAAGACTCTATCGCCGTATCAGAGGGCTAACCTATGAAGATAAGGGATTTAAGGTAGAGGCCATCGATACAACAGGGGCGGGCGACTCCTTTAACGCAGGCTTTATCTACGGATACCCTTGTAAAAAGGAGATATAGGTCTTGCACTTACATATGGAAATGGCTGTGGCGCACTTTTCCTGTACAGGTCTTGGTGGGCAAATAGTACTTTCCAGATCTTGCTTTATTAAATGAATTTATGGAAAAAGAGTTTAGAATATGAAGATTGCAGTAATTGGAGGCGCCGGAGTAAGAACGGTAATATTTATCAATGGACTACTAAAAAGATATAAAGATTTGCACATTGAGGAAGTTGTGTTATATGATATAGATTACAAGAAGCTTGGTATTATAGAAAAGCTCTGTAATCAGGTTATAAGAAGAGAGAATAAGGACTTAAAGCTGTCTATATGTGAAGATGTAAAAGGAGGCTATAAAAAGGGAGCTGACTACATTGTTACTACTCTTAGGGTGGGAGGAGACCATTCAAGAGTAATAGATGAAACTGTAGCACTAAAGGATGGTGTAATAGGTCAGGAGACTACAGGTGTAGGCGGATTCTCAATGGCGGTTAGGACAATCCCTGTCCTCCTTGACTACTGCAAGCTTATAAAGGAATATGCACCAAATGCCATTATATTTAACTTTACCAATCCGTCAGGTCTTGTAACTCAGGCACTTAAAAAGGCAGGATATAAGAATGTGATAGGTATCTGCGATGCGCCAAGCAGCTGCAAGTTCAGGATGGCGGCAAAGCTTGGAGTAGAGGAAAAAGACCTCTATGTTGAGTTCTATGGATTGAACCATCTCTCCTGGATTAGAAGCGTAAAGAAGGGAAAAGAAATCTTGCCTGATTTACTTAAGGATGATGAGTTTCTAAGTGAAGTGGAAGAGTTTAAGATGTTTGACAAGGATTTACTTAGGGATCTTGGACTGCTTCCAAATGAATATCTGTATTACTATTATCACAGAGAGAAGGCCTTAGCCAATATGCTAAAGTCAGAGGCGGCAAGAGGAAAGAGTATTGAAAATATAAATCTTGCTATGATGAAAGAACTTGATATAATGGATGCAGATACCGAGGCAGAAGAAATGCTTCAGACTTTTCTTTACTATATAGCAGCTTAGGGAAAAATTCTTATATGTCTGCGGAAACAGGCGGAGAGAACAGGCCTATGCTCCCTAAGGGAGAGCTTGAAGTACCTGACGGAATGGGATATGCGGGAGTTATGCTTGACTGCATAGAAGGGCCTGCAGTCCGAAGAGGGAAGGTACCTTGTGCTGTCTGTGGAGAATAACGGCAGCATACCTGAACTAAGGGATGAGGATGTGGTAGAGGTTACCTGCAAGGTATCAAAGAATGGCATTGAGCCTGTGAAGGTGACGGATGTACCAGAGGATTGCATGGTTTTAATAAGATTAATAAAGAACTATGAGAATCTTGTAGTAAAGGCAATAGAGGAAGATTCAAGAGAAACTGCTATAAGAGCGCTTATGCAGCATCCTCTCATTAGTTCCTACTCACTTGCAAAGAAGCTATTAGAGGATTATGAAACAGCATACGATAAAAAAATGTTTAACTAAGGAGGAAGCTTATGCCTTTTGATTTTAAGCATCAGGAAAGAATACACAATTTGTTGGAGGAAATAGGAGAGAACAGATATAGAAACCTTGTGCCTATTGAAGAATTTGACTGGTACGAAGATGACGGAGTGGTAGGTAATAGGGCTCTAAGGGTAACTCTGTCAAGGTAGGTCAGGGATTTAGGTCAAAGGGCTATGATAAATACAACTGGCTTTGCACCAAGATAAGCATACCTGAGTCCTTTGGAGATGAAAATGTACTTGGCATTTTTGACTTCGGTGTACCTATGGGAACAGGCAATAATAGCAACTTTGAGAGCCTTTTATATGTAAACGGCAAGCCTTATCAGGGAGTGGATGGTAATCACAGGAAGTCTTCTTCAACCTGAAGGAAACAGGAAGAGAACTTGAATTAAGCTTTAGAATATGGTCAGGACTTAACGGCGGCGGCAGACCTCGTGGAGATGACAATGTCCATTGACAGGGCAGAGTTTGTGTGCTTGATACGGCAGCAGATGATTTCTACTACCTTGCTATGACGGCACTGAGACTCACGAACTCCTTGATGAAAATAATGAATATAAGTCTTATATCTTAAATCAGCTGGTGAGGCTATTCAGACTTGTTGACTTTTACCAATAAAAAGGAGCGAGGCTTATTACAAGAGTTTGCAGACTGCCCTTGACTACCTTAGGGATAAGTTTAAGGGACAGGGGAAAACCGGGAGTAAATGTGACCATGCTTGAGCCATACTCATATAGATGTGGCTTGGCTTTGGAGGCTTAGACATACAAGGGAGAAGACTGCAAGGTCATTTTCTACAGTTAACAGGCTTATGGAGAAGTATCCTGAATACATATTCATACAGACACAGCCTCAGCTTTATGACTATCTGAAAGAGGACTATCCTGATATATGAACATATCAAAAGAGAGGGTAGCTGAGGGGCAAATGGGGAGCCTTCGAGGTGCCATGTGGGTAGAATGTGATCTGTAACCTCGCATCAGGTGAATCCATCATAAGACAGATACTTGTAGGTAAAATTTCTTCCAAAAAGAATTTGACTATGAGAGTGAGTTCTTATGGCATCCCTGATGTATTTGGATATTCTTAGGGCTCTGCCTCAGATTCTTAAAAAATCATGCGTCAATACATTTATGACTACCAAAATAAGCTGGAATGATACCAACAGACTTCCTTATGATACCTTTATCTGGCGTGGAATGGATGGAAGTGAGGTAACACACATTTTGTAACCACAACAGAATTAAATGATGTAACCTACACCTACAACGGCGAAAAGCAAAGCCTTATGCGATAAAGGGAGTATGGGATAATTACGAAATAAAGACTTAAACAGAGACTTACTTATATCTTATGGATTTGGTGACGGCGGTGGTGGTCCTACCAGAGAAATGATTAAGTATATAGAGGCTGCAAAGCTTATGCCGGGCATTCCAAATGTAGAGACAGGAAGGGCTACTGAGTACTTTAGAAAGTTAAATGAAACAATCAAAGAAAATCCTTATAACGGCTATCTTCCTATCTGGGATGGAGAGCTCTACCTTGAGTTCCACAGGGAACTTACACCTCACAGGGGCTACAACAAGAAGATGAACCGCTTTATGGAGTATAAGCTAAGGGAAGAGGAGATGCTTTCAGTCTTTGCTGAAAAGCTTTTTAACAAGCCTTATAACAGAGAAGAATTCCTAAAAGCCTGGAAGATAGTCCTCTGTGAACAGTTCCACGATATACTTCCGGGTTCAAGTATCCACGAGGTATATGAGGACAGCCACGAAGAGTATGAAAGAGCCTTAAAGTATATTGAAAATGCTACTAAGGCAGCAAAGGCTTCATTTGTAACTGAGAAAGAAAATGCCTTCACCCTCTTTAATCAGGCAAACTGGGAAAGAGACAGCATTGTAAAGATTCCTGCAGGGGCTGAGACTTATGAGTATACAGACAGTGAGGGAAATACACTTCCTAGTCATAGATGTGGTGAGCATGACATAGTACATGTGAAAGGACTTAAGCCGTTAGCCTTTACTACAATTATAAGAACTGCCAAGGTAGAGAATGTGGCAGAAGAATTTGAAGAGAATACAGTAGAAACACCGTATTATATAGTTTCCTGGGATGATAAAGGAAGACTTGTAAGACTCTATGATAAGAGCGCAGACAGAGAAGTTATACCGGAGGGAAAGTTTGCCAATGTCATCCAGATATTTGAAGATAAGCCTCGCTGCTTCGATGCCTGGGAGCTTGAATCTACCATTGACCTCAAGAAAGAGGAGATTCCTTGTGACGGCAATATCATAAAGACTAAGAATGAACTTGGTTACTTCATTCATTTTACCTATAATTACAATAACTCTAAGATTATGCAGACCCTGTGCCTCTACAACGACAAGAGGAGAATAGACTTTAAGACAATTGTAGATTGGAAAGAGAGCCAGAAGATTCTTAAAACTGCATTCTCTGTAGACATAAGAGGAGTATTTGCGAGATATGATGTACAGGAAGGAAATATAGTAAGACCTATTACGAGAAACACTTCCTGGGAGGCTGCTAAGTTTGAAGTGGTAGCTCATAAGTGGGCTGACCTTTCAGAGACAGGCTATGGTGTGGCTCTTCTTAATGACTGCAAATACGGCTATGACATCAAGGAAGATACTATGAGACTGTCCCTCTTAAAGTCAGCCACAGACCCTGACTACAGTGCAGACTACGGCACACACGAGTTTACCTACAGCATCTATCCTCATAAGGAAGAGTGGTATAACTCGGGTCTTGAAGAGGAAGCCTTTGACCTCAATTCACCTGTGGTTGTGCTTGAGGGTGCATCCGCTCTTGGTAACGAGAGTTTAATCAGCTTTGATGCAAAAAATATTGTGCTTGATGCCTTTAAGAAGGCTGAAAATGAAGAAGCTTATGTGCTTCGCTTCCACGAATATACAGGCAGAAGAGGAAAGATAAACCTTAAAATAGGGCTTAAGTTTGATAGCTGGTGTGAGTCTGACCTTATGGAAAATCCTCTGGGAGAGTGGAAGCAGACAGCTATAGAAGTGGAAGTAAAGCCTTATGAAATTAAGACAATAATGCTAAAATAATATGATAAACACCGTAAAACATTCAAAAACAATATTTAGGCAGGTTCTTATATTTTCGCTCCTAATCAGTCTTGTACCGATTATTTTAGTCAGTATAATACTGTTTAGAAACCTTGAAAGTACAGCTGAGAAGGAGCTTACTGCCTCATATAAACAGATTGGACTACAGTACATCAACAATATAAAAGACAGGCTTAACAGGCTCGAAACAGGCGTACTTGTAGTATCAAAGAATACAACCATACAGGAGCAGCTCTTAAATCCTCTGGATTCCCCATATATAAAGGGAGAGTTAATTAGTGAGGAGATTTTTAAGAGTCTGCTCCTTGAAGGCAGAAATGAGATAAATAACTGTATGGTCTACACCAAGCTGCAAAGGCAGGGAGATATTTGGACGAAGTGCCTCTACCTGGGAGGTTGCGAGGAAAGAGAGCTGGTATAATTACTATAATGGCAGAGAGGGAAAGTGGTTCACCTACCCTTATGCGAGTGGGAAAAATACTAAAACGAGCATAGCGTCTTTGGTGTATAATATCTATATACTGGATACCGGCTCCCTTGCTCAAAAGGACATAGGAGCTGTTAAGCTGGATGTGAACTTAAACAGGATGTTCTCTTCTGTCTCAGGTGAGGGAGAAAATGGCAGCTTTGACATCATTCTTTCTGATAAAGAGGGGAAGGTACTTTTTGCTGAAACTGCTATGGGAGAAGAGGCAAGAAAAGAAATACTTGAGAGCACAGCCTTAAATGACGAAGAAGGAATAAAGATTAATGGCTATGTGGTGTATAGATTTAACTTTGACAATCTAGGGTTAAATGCAGTTCTTGCCTTTGACAACAAAGAGCTTGTAAGTAAAAGGAATAATATAATTAATCTCTTCTTCCCTGTACTTTTTGCCCTTATAGGGGTTATCGTCTTGGCAGCGGGCTTATTTGCAAAGCGTTTCTCAAAAAGGGTAAACCTCCTTGTGGACAAGTTTAAGATGGCGGAAACAGGGGATTTGAGTGTGAAAGAGCTTATCACAGGCGGTGATGAGATAACGATTCTCGATGAGCATTTCAGCCAGATGCTTATCAAGCTTGATAAGCTCATAAGGACCAACTATGTACAGGAGTTAGATAGAAAAAAACTGGAACTAAAGAACCTTCAATTGCAGATTAATCCTCATTTTCTATACAATACACTCGAGACTATAAGCAGTATCGCTGCGGTAAACAAGGTATTTATTATAGGCGACATAGCAGGAAAGCTTGGAGAAATCTTTAGATACAGCCTTGGCAAAAACTATGGGGACTTTGTTTCTCTAAAGGATGAACTAACCCATATAGAAAATTATATCTTCATACAAAAAATGAGGTACGGAGATAAACTTGAGGTATTCTATGATGTGGAGGATGAGACTAAGTCTTGCTTCGTACCAAGGTTTATCCTGCAGCCTATAATTGAGAATTCCATCCTACACGGAATCGCTCCAAAGGCTAATGGAGGTATAATAGAAATCCGTACCGAGATTTGTGAGAGAAACCTTATTATAAGAATTGAAGATGACGGAGTAGGTATGGATGCAGAGAGGTAGACCATATAAATCACGTTATTAACTTAAGAAGAATGGAAAGTGATGAGAACTCAGGAGTTGGAGTTAAAAATGTGAACCAAAGAATCAAATTTGTGTACGGTGATGAATACGGCGTAAGGCTTTCAAGCTCACCTAATCAGGGCAGCAGCTGTATCATCACTATTCCTGCAAAGAATCCGGAATGGGACTGATATGTATAAAATTTTAGTTGTAGATGATGAAAACCTTATAAGACAGGGAATAATAGCACAGCTTGAATTCCTTAATTATGGGTTTGATGAAATACTTGAGGCAGATACTGGAAGGTCTGCACTTAAAATTGTAAATGAAGTAAAGCCTGACATTGTAATTACAGACATATCCATGCCTGAAATGGACGGGCTTAGCTTTGTGGAAGAGGCAAAGAAGGAAAGGGAAGGTACTAAGTTCATACTTCTAAGCGGATATGCAGAGTTTTCCTATGCCCAAAAGGCTATATCTCTTGGTATATCAGAATACTTGCTTAAGCCTGTATCTAAGGACAAGCTGAAGGAGTGCATTGACAAGGTTATCTATGAGCTTAAGAGCGAGAAAATGATTAAGGAGGCATCCATTCACAAGGGGATACTTACAAGGGAAAAGGCTGAATACCTTTTTGAGAAGGACTTTAATCTTCTTGTAAACAGTGTAGATAGTGGCAGCTATCCTTTTATTGAGGAAAACTATCCCTATCTTCTAGGCGAAAAGGAAGAAACCTGTCCATACTTTATGTTTGGCATAATAAGCATACATCAAAGCAGCTTTGAAAATGGGAGCTTCACTCAGGGAGAAATAGACCTTTTAAGATTTTCCATCAAAAATGTCTTTGCTGAGATTACTACCAAGTCGGACAAGCTGATTGCAAATAACTTGACCAATAAAAGTGAACTCTTTATTTTGCTTTATTCTCCGAATGAGAAGAGATTAAGAAAAGACTCTGAGAAAATATTTTTAGGTATCCAGGCTGTGCTTGAAAAATATATGAATATAATATTATCTTTCGGTATGAGCAAGCCTACTAAGAAAATAAATGAAAAGAGTCTCAAACAGGCAGAAAAAGCCCTCAATCAGGTTATGCTCTTTGGTAAGGCAAATATTTACTTTTATGAAGATATGAAGGATGTGCCCATTGAGAGTTTTCCTATATCGGAGCTTAACAATCTCGAAAACTATATCAAAAGAAAAGAGATTCAAAAGGCTAAAAATGCCGCTCTTGATATATTTTCAAAGGATACGCTTAGGAAATACGGAATTAACTATCTGAGGTTATGTGGGTGAGAGTGCTAAATCTCTTCTTAGGGAAATTCTGCCGATTATGAGGAAAATGAAGTTGAAACCATACTTTCAGCCTTTTTCAAGGTCAGGGAGGTTTGAAGACATAGAAGAGGTCAGGGATGAACTTACTTCAATCATAGAAGTATCCCTCAAAAAGAGTGGAGATAAAGAAAAAAACAGCCGATGAAAAATCCTCTCTGCAATAGAGTTTATGAAGAATAATTTTAACAAGGATATAAGTATAAATGACATTGCAGAAAGATATGACCTAAATATCAATTATTTTTTTCTGCCCTATTTAAGAAGAAGACGAACAGCTCGCCGATTAATTATCTTACGGAACTTAGGATAAAGGCTGCAAAGGATTATCTGAAAAATACTGAGGAAAGTGTTACAGACATATCTAAAAAGGTGGGTTATGAAGACAGCCAGTATAGAGTATTTAAGAAGTCAGAGGAATAACCCTCTTATGTACAGAAAGCAGGACAGAGACTATGGGATTCATAGTCAGTGATAGTAACTTACATTAAAGTAAATGACAGGAAGCTTGTGTATATTAACACAGTAGAGATTTTCACCTATTAGGAGGCTTTATGGGAAGAATTGTACAGGGTAAAGGAGAGCTTAATTCCGGGCTTTGTAGGTCAGATAACCTATACTATCTGCCTGCCTTATAAGTGCAGTGAGTTAGACATTTGCCTGAAGTTTTTCAAAGCAGCATTTTCCGTCAGCGGATATGGTTCCCTTGGAGGAAATGAAAAGAATTCTGCAAAAGAGAGTATGGCATCAGCCTTGGAGAAAATGATGAGGAAGCACTTGATAACTGCCTCCACAATATGAAAACAGAGATTCATCTTATGGCAACCCCTTAATGACGAGTTCATAGGCTGTATTCATAGCAAAAGGCTTGAAAGGCATATGGTTTTTCTCCTTCTAAGCTTTCGGAGGCTGTGTGATGCCAGAAAGCCTTGAGGGCGTGCTAAAAGGTCACTGTACTTGTGTTTAATGTGCTGATGGATGAAACCCCTTATGAGGTAAGCGTTAAAGCGCAGAGAGGAGAGAGCGATGTATAAGAGGCTTGAACTTCACAATCATACCACAGAATCCGACAGCTCTCTTAGCTGTAAGGAATTGCTTGAAATCATGGAGGCTGACAGGGCGGATGCCTTTGCAATCATCAGACCACAACACCATATCGGGACATTCTATTATTAAAAAACTTTTAGATAATGGGGATTATAAGATAAAATGTATCTACGGTATGGAATATACGACTTATTACGGTCATATCCTCTGTCTGAACCTCCTGTCTATGTGCCTTGGGACTCGATTGACTTTTTAAGCCTGAGCTTTTTGTTTAACGCCGCAGGGCTGAGGGAGCCTTTGGTTGGGATTGCCCATCCTTTCTCCTTTGGTGCACCTTTTGCAAAGGGATGCAGGTTTGAAAATGAAGGTGAAGGACTTTTCTGCTGTTGATTTTATTGAGGTATTTAACAACCTGAGCCTTTACACGAAGTAAATGAAAAAGGGACTCTCTGGTGGGAGGAGCTAACGCTAGATGGCAAGAGGCTTGCAGCGACCTGTGGCATGGATTTGCACGGTCACTGGGACATGGGCAATCAGTATGCCACGTATATCGAGGGAGAGGAAGACGGAGATATTGAAGCAGAGTTATCCCACGCTATAAAAGGCGGCGAGACTGGGTGTCCAAGGGAATGCTTCTTATATGCGAGTATTCTAAGGAGAAGACTGCATTAAATTAAGCCTTTTTGATGCTAAAAAGCCCGGCTTTATTTGCCCCGAAAACGGCAGATATATAGTTAGTTTAAGGGGCAAAAATGGGCTTATTACAAAGGAAATATCTGAGAATGAAGAGGTAATTCTTTCACTTGACGACCTACATGGTGAAGATATAATCATACCTAAGCTATATATTAGAGATACTGACATAGAGAACTTGGTTTGCATCTCGCCAGTGGTAAGGATTTAAGAGAATTAAAGGGTGGAAAAAGCGAACGCTGAGATTTACGTTCGCTTTTTCGGACTTTATGTGAACGTAAAAGTGGATGAAATAGAGTTAACAATATATCAATTAAAATTGCTGGATTTTTCAAGCATTTGTCTTAATTAAAAAGAATTTTCATATTGTATTTTAAAATGATATCAATTATAATGACAAAATATTAAATTAATGAAAATTTAGGAGGATACAAGCAAATGGTTGGACTGTTATATATTGTTTTCTTGCTATTTTGTTATAAATTGCAAAAAAATATTTGTTCAGATAAAATTTTAATAAAAAAATGATTATCCCATCTCTTTTGTTTTTATCGATTGTTGGGTGCATATATATTAATGATAGTATTAATCGTAGCAATAATCTTATAGGTTATTCAAATGATAAAAATGCAATAATAAGTCAAACGCATAATTCGGAGACTTATAATAGTTATAGCATATCAAAAGATGCCAAAGAAATTGCCACCGTTACGATTTCAAGAAAAAGTGCTATCCTTAAGTGATTTTTGCTTTTGATAATGTTAATATTAAATATACCAACATTATCATTTATTATATTCATTTTTACAGGTAATAAATCGAAATCATTAACAACAACTTCATAATAAATGAGCACTGCTTGGCAAAAAGCAATTTCACAAAAACTTAATCACATGGATGTGACGAAGAACCGTTCCCAGCACCAGATTAAGAATGGAGAGTACTACAGAATCCTTGTCAGGAGTATACTAGGTATCTTCTAGAATCTGTTCTAAGTCTTAATACTAGTATAGAGTAAGCTAACTGCGAAAATAAGATCAATTTAAAGCGAACGTAAATTTTACGTTCGCTTTTTCGTTCCTTTGTGCTATAATGCTAGTGATTAATGGAGACAGATTGAAGACAATAGTGTTGGAAAAAGTTAAGCGGTAAACCAATATATGAAGTTCACAAATAATATATGGGGAGGAACTTATGAGGAAACAAAAACTTGGAATTTAAAGGAAACAGTATCAAATACATTCCTAAAAACAGTGAGTGCTTATGCTAATTACGGAACAGGAAAGATAGAATTTGGAAGAAAAAGATAATGGGAGTGTTGTGGGGATAAAAAGATGTAAAAAGTACCTGCCTTAACATTGAAAAATATGATAAATGATTCTATTAAACCTGCTCCTGACTACAGTTTAACGATTAGTGATGAAAATATAATAACGCTAACAGTAAAAAGAAGGAAGTTATAAACCATATTTTTATAAATCAAAGGCGTATAAAAAGAAACGATAGCGCTACTATTGAGGTAGATGCTTTAGAGTTGACAAGACTCATACTTGAAGGACAAAAACAAATCATATGACAGTCTGACTTCTTCAAAACAGACTGGAGTTTAAGGTTTTAGGAGAAAAATTAAAAGAGTGTAATGGGGGTAGAAAAACTCACAAAAGATTTACTGATAACTCTCGAATTGTATAACAAGAAGGAAGGATATACTATTGCAGGAGAACTTCTGGCTGATAATAATGACTTTCCGGGGAATAGACATGGATTAGATTTGGTAAAGATATTAATACTTTTTGGATAGAGCGGAATATGCCGGTATTTCTATACTTGGACAGTATGATAAGGCTTTTAGAAAAATATAGGCAGTACTATCAATATGAAGTTATTGAAGGCTCATTGAGAAAAAGGATTGAAAAAAATACCAGAAGAGCTTTTAGAGAGTGAGTTGCTAATGCTCTTGTGCATAGAACATGGGATATTAAATCAAATATAAACATATCTATGTTTGATGATAAAATAGAAATTATTTCACCGGGAAGCCTTCCGAAAAGGATTGTCTAAAGAAGAATATATTGATGGTCAAATATCAGTATTAAGAAATCCAATAATTGGAAATGTGTTCTTTAGACTTGGAATTATTGAGCGGTTTGGAACGGGAATACATCGTATTTTTGCATCCTATAAAGACAGCAAGATTAAACCGGTTATTACTGTATATGAAAATTCTATAAAACTGTCACTCCCTGTATTGGAGAGTGAACTGCCTAAACTAAATAATGATGAATACAGCATTTATAGTAATCTGGTACAAAGATCACTTACATCATCTGAAGTCATGGAGCTAACAGGATTTGGGAAAACAAAGACAGTAAGGATACTTAACAGCTTATTGAAAGGAGGCTATATAGAAAAGCTTGGTAATGGAAGAGGAACAAGATACAGTGTAAATGGTTTCTAAGAATCTTTTAGCGAACGCTGGGATTTTGCGTTCGCTTTTTCGGACTTTATGTGAACACTGAATCCGTGAAGTGTTCCGTCAAACCTTTTATTCCGCCTCATAAGGGATAATTTCGATATTCTATATCTGCGACAAACAAAGTTTACTGTGTTTGCGTTTTTATAAAGAAGAACAGCGTAGTATCTTGTAACAATTTGATGTGGTAAATATCTGTAAGTATATGCTATAATAGAAATTTAGTAACTACAACGATTAGAGCATAAATATCAGAGGGTTTATGGATAATATTTGCAGAGAGATATTTAGAGCCATTCACGAGGGAAATGGCTGAAAATAGAGTATAAAAAAACAAAAAGCGGAGATATTACCAGATACTGGATAAGCATTATGAACCTTGAGCCTTACTCGAGGATACTTGCAGGTAGATGGACTTCATCTTGGCTATTACACAGTTATAAGGCTGGATAAAAATATTTTTGGATTCGATAATATCAGCTGAGATAGTAGAAGGAAGCTTTTATGAGAGAAATGAAAGCACTGATAGAAGACATAGCTATGAATCCCGAAAAATATATTAATATGTTTTCAGCAAAAATGCAAATCTGAAAAATCCTAAACTATCTTGAAATGTGCAATAAGTTAGATGGAACAGTTTATGAGACTGATTTTTGAACTGATAGAATATTTAGACAGAGAAACTATAGACAGTGAGATATATAATCTTTCAGACGAACAATTTAAGCAAATAGTTAAATACTTTCAATATGACAAGGACAGAAAAAAATGTGGAAGTGGGAGGCTGCAAATTAAAAATCTTGCTATGAATGTTCTCAGTGTGCACACCAATAAGGGACTTTACATACTGGCATACAGGAAGCTTGGCTTGGATGTGAAAGCAAAGGCGTTGAAGCCGGCTAAAGAAATAACAATATGTACACAGTTTACAATGGGAGGAGAAGTTCAGAATATAAGACGGTTTTTAGAGGCAGATGAGTATGAGCTTCTAAATGACTTTGAGACCAAGATAGAAGTCATTAAGGATGTGATAACAAGCCATTTAAATGGTGCGGAAATGGTGGATGACATACCTTATATCATTGGACTTGGCATTGATGTTGCCCTTGACTTAAACAATGAATACAAGGCTATCCTCGATATGTATGCAGCAGGCAATGTAAGCACTCCCATAAAGGCATTTTTTGGAGAATTGCTTACAAAACCAAGAAGAAGAAATAAGGCATATCCTATTGCTCTCATAAATGAAAATATAAATCTGGACCAACTGCTTGCTATAAATAATGTTATGAAGTTTCCCTGTGCTTACATGCAGGGACCTCCCGGTACAGGAAAAACAAATACAATTAAGAATACTATAATTACGGCATTTTTTAATGAGACAACTGTCCTTTTTGCCTCGTACAACAATATGCCTATAGACAGTGTAACAAATGCTTTAACCAACTTGAAATACAAAGATAAAACCATACCTTTTCCTATACTGCGTCTTGGCAATACTGAAAAGCTAAGACAGGCAATCAATTATATTAACTTGCTTAGGAAGCAGGTTGCAGCCATTAATATTTATGAGGATACCCTAAATAAAAGAAAAGAAGATAGGAAAACAAGGGCAGAACAACTTTCAGATCTCCTAAAAAACTATGAGGAGGTGGTTGAATTAAAAGAGAGAAAAGAGAGCATGGAGCATCTGATCAAATACCAGAAAGGAATGGAGAATGTTGGCTCAATTTCAGCCTTTCAGATGGATTTGCAGATGAACCAGATGAACAATCTTAATCAGAAGATTGAAAGTTTAGGAGAAATATCCAATGACAAGGTTATGGAGCTTTTGGATAGAAATGAGAAGGAGTTTTTATCAATATCTTTATTTTCACCTCTGCTAAATACATAAAAAAAGCTCGAAACTAAGCCTTTTAGCGAACTTAGAAACATACTTGACGCTGATATAAAAGAGGATGAAAAAAATACAAAAATTTGCTAAATACTGTAAGGAGTCCGCAAATGTAAAGTTGTTACAAAGAGCATTTCCGGTTATGGTGACTACCTGCATATCAGCTCACAGGCTTGGTTCTCCCGAAATATTATTTGACAGGGTTATTATAGATGAAGCAAGTCAATGTAATGTCGCCATCTCCCTTGTACCTATAATAAGAGGAAATAATTTGATGTTGGTGGGAGATCCCCAACAGCTTAGACCGGTTGTTCTCCTAGATGATATAAGCAATGTTAAACTAAAGAAAAAGTATGACATAAGTGACGAATATGATTATAAGGAAAAATTCGATTTACAAGACATATTTAGCTTGTGATGCAGTAAGTGATGAGGTCCTGCTTCGCTGCCATTATCGTTCCAATAAGAAGATAATAGACTTTAACAATAAAAATATTATAACTCAAAAACTTGAAATACTTACAAATAGTGGAGAAAATGAACCCTTACTCTTTGTAGATGTAGAAAACAGCAGAAGTGAGCATAAAAATACCTCTCCTGCAGAAGTGAATGAGATTCTTGATTATGCCACACTTAACAAGGACAAGAGCATAGCAGTTATTACTCCTTTTGTTAATCAAAAGAACCTGATAGAAAGGGGGATTGCCGAAAGAAAGTTAGGGAATGTTGTCTGTGGAACTGTTCATGCCTTTTCAAGGAGATGAAAAGGACGTGGTATTATTCTCCACAGCACTTTCTGACAGGACAACAGATGGTACCTATAACTGGCTTAAAAACAACAAGGAGCTAATCAATGTAGCTACTTCAAGGGCAAAGGACAAGTTGATTCTGCTTGCCAGTAAGAAAGAGCTTGACAGACTACACGGAACTAACACTGATGATGACCTTTATGAACTTGTCGACTATGTAAGAACCAATGGCAAGTCCGTAGTTACTAAAAAACAGGTTAGTTCCAGAGCGTTGGGAGTACAGCCTTTTTCAACTGCAACTGAAAATGCCTTTCTTGACAATTTAACGCATGTCTTTAGGGAATATCTGGCTAACTCAAAGCAGATATACTATTCATAAGGAAGTAGCTATTTCTCAGGTATTTCAGGAGAATTTGACACATAATGCCTTATTCTATATGGGAAGATTTGATTTTGTGGTATATGAAAAGCAGGGTAAGGCTGAAATACCTATACTTGCCATAGAACTTGACGGTAAGGAACACTATACGAAAAGAAGCCGTTATTGAAAGAGACAGGAAGAAAAATGAGATATGTAAGGCTCACAACCTGCAGATTATAAGGGTAGAAAAATTCTTATGCAAGACGGTATAACTACATTAAGGATATTTTGATGGATTATTTTAAAAGAACATTAAACGGACTTACATAGGGGCAGTGATTTTTATAACAACTCTTGTAATTTCAAAGCCCCTATGCTATAATGATAAACTGTCATAGCATATATTTAGCTATAGTTTAAGGAGGATATTATTTAATATGAGCGCAAAGATCGAGAATTTAGAGCAGAAGAATATGGTAAAGCTTACCATTGAAAGAGAAGCAAAAGAATTAGAGGAAGCAATCAACAAAGTATATCATAAGCAGAAGAACAGAATTGCTGTTCCGGGCTTCCGTAAGGGAAAAGCACCTCTTGCTATGATTGAGAAAATGTACGGCGCAGAAGTATTTTTTGAGGATGCTGCTAATGAAATCATCGGTGCAGCATACGAAGAAGCTGTTAAAGATAGCGACTTTAGAGATAGTTTCACAGCCTGAGATAGAAGTAACACAGATTGAAAAGGGTAAGCCTTTCATCTTTACTGCAACAGTAGCAGTTAAGCCTGAGGTTGAGCTTGGCGAGTATAAGGGAGTTTCAGTTCCAAAGGCTGATACAAGCGTTTCAGAAGAAGAGCTTAACAATGAGATTGACCAGGATAGAAATAAAAACGCAAGAACAATCAAGGTTGAAGACGGCGCAGCTGAAAATGGCGATGAGACCGTTATTGACTTTGACGGATATGTAGATGAAAGCAGTTTGATGGTGGTAAGAGCGAGAATTATCCTCTTACTCTTGGTTCACATGCTTTCATTGAAGGCTTTGAGGACCAGATCGTTGGACACAAGGCAGGAGATGAGTTCGATGTAAATGTAACCTTCCTGAGGAGTATCACGCAAAAGGCTCTTGCAGGAAAGCCTGCTACTTTCAAGGTAGTTCTTAAGGAGATTAAGCGTAAGGAGCTTCCTGAGCTTGATGATGAATTTGTACAGGATATCAGCGAGTATGATACTGTAGATCAGTACAAAGAAGCCCTTAAGAAGAGAATAGCTGAGCGCAAAGAGAATACTGCTAAGAGTGCAAAGGAAGAGGCTGTTATTGACAAAGTTATCGAGGCAGCTAAGATGGATATTCCTGAGGCTATGATTGAATCACAGACACGCCAGATGGCGCAGGATTTTGCAAACAGGATCCGTCAGCAGGGACTTAGCCCTGAGCAGTATTTCCAGTTCACAGGAATGACTCCTGATGCATTTATGGAGAACCTCAGACCACAGGCTCTTAAGAGGATCCAGAGCAGGCTTGTGCTTGAGGCTATTGTAAAGGCTGAGAAGATTGAGGCTTCTGAGGAAGATTTCAACAAAAGAGCTTGAAGAGATGTCAAAAGTCATACAATATGGAGATAGAGAAGCTAAGAGAGGCTATCGGTGAAGAAGAGAAGAAGAGCATGATGGCTGACCTTGCAGTATCTAAGGCAGTTGACTTCATCAGAGATGCAGCGTTAGAGGCTGATGCCGAAGAGGCTCCAAAGAAGGCTGCAAGAAAGCCAAGAAAGAAAAAAGAAGAAACAACAACTGAAGAATAATTAGAATAGTATCGGAGGGAAAATATGAGTTTAGTGCCTTATGTCATTGAACAGACCAGCCGAGGAGAAAGATCATACGATATTTACTCCAGACTTCTGGAAGACAGAATTATCTTCTTGGGCGAAGAGGTAACAGATGTATCGGCAAGTGTTATTATTGCTCAGCTACTCTTCCTTGAGGCAGAAGATCCTTCCAAAGACATACATCTTTACATAAACAGCCCGGGTGGTTCAGTAACTGCGGGAATGGCTATTTATGACACTATGAATTATATCAAGTGTGATGTATCTACCATTTGTATGGGACTTGCAGCGAGCATGGGAGCTTTTCCTGCTGGCAGGTGGTGCAAAGGGCAAAAAGACTTGCACTTCCTAACTCTGAGATAATGATACACCAGCCTTCAGGCGGTGCAAGAGGTCAGGCTTCTGATATCAAGATTGTTGCAGACAACATCATAAAGACTCGTAAGAGACTTAATGAGATGCTTGCGGCTAATACAGGCAGACCTTTAGAGGATATTGAAAGAGATACAGAGCGTGACAACTTCATGACTGCAGAAGAAGCCAAGGATTATGGTCTAATTGATGAAATAGTTACCAAGAGAGCATAGAATAGAGGAATGATATAGATGGCAAAAAGTAACGATCAGGGCAAATTGAAGTGTTCTTTTTGTGGCAAGCCACAGGATCAGGTTAGAAAGCTCATCGCAGGTCATGGTGTATACATCTGTGATGAGTGTGTAAGCCTTTGTTCTGAAATCATCGAAGAAGAGTTTGAACTTGATGAGGCTGTAGACAGCTTCAACCTCTACAAACCTGAGCAGATTAAGGATTTTCTTGACCAGTATGTAATAGGTCAGGATGATGCCAAGAAGGCTCTTGCTGTAGCGGTTTATAACCATTATAAGAGAGTGTCAATGGGAAAGAGTCTGGATGTTGAGCTGCAAAAGAGCAATATCGTTATGGTTGGTCCAACAGGTTCAGGTAAGACTTATCTTGCCCAGACCTTAGCCAAGCTTCTCAATGTGCCTTTTGCAATAGCTGATGCAACGACTCTTACCGAGGCAGGCTATGTGGGTGAGGATGTTGAAAATGTACTTCTTAAGCTCATCCAGTCAGCTGACTACGACATAGATAGAGCAGAACACGGCATTATCTACATCGATGAGATAGACAAGATAACCAGAAAGTCCGAGAATACCTCTATAACCAGAGATGTATCAGGTGAAGGTGTTCAGCAGGCACTTCTCAAGATGCTAGAAGGAACTGTTGCTTCTGTACCGCCTCAGGGTGGAAGAAAGCATCCTCATCAGGAGTTTTTACAGATTGATACAAAGGACATCCTTTTTCATCTGTGGTGGAGCGTTTTGATGGAATAGAGAAGATCATCGGCGCAAGAATTGATAAGAAATCCATCGGTTTTGGTGGCGAGATAGAGGACAAATCTAAGAAAGATGTATCTGAACTGCTTAAGCAGATTGCGCCACAGGATTTTGTTAAATTTGGTATGATACCTGAGTTTATCGGGCGAGTACCTATAGTAGTCACCCTTGATTTGCTCGATGAAGAAGCACTTATGCGTATAATCACAGAGCCTAAGAATGCTATGGTTAAGCAGTATAAGAAGCTTCTGGAGTTTGACGGCGTTGAACTGGTATTCGAGGAAGATGCCATAAGGGAGATAGCCAAGCAGTCAGCTGAGAGAAAGACTGGTGCAAGAGGCCTTAGAGCCATAATGGAGAAGACCATGCTTGACACCATGTTCACTCTTCCTTCTGAAGAGAAGGCGGTGAAGTGTGTAGTGACTGTTGCAGCAGTAAAAGGAGAGGAAAAGCCTCAGATTATATATTCTGATGACAAGCCTCCTAAAAAAGGAATAACACTTAAGAAAAAAACAACTAATAAAGGCGAAATAGCATAATGGAACAGATGTCTTTTTTTGACACAGGCCGTAATGTTACTCCTCTGGCTGACAGGTTAAGGCCGGAGGAGTTTTCTGCATTTGCAGGACAGGAACATTTGATAGGCGAAGGCAAGATACTTAGAAAGCTGATAGAAAACGATAATATTACATCTATGATATTCTGGGGGCCCCCGGGTGTGGGCAAAACTACGCTTGCTGGAATAATAGCTGCAAAGACTCATTCGCAGTTTATCAACTTCAGTGCGGTTACAAGCGGAATTAAAGAAATCAAAGAGGTAATGGCTAAGGCTGAGGAGACCAGAAAGCTGGGAATGAAGACTGTCTTGTTTGTAGATGAGATTCACCGCTTCAATAAGGCACAGCAGGATGCCTTTTTGCCATTTGTAGAAAGAGGAAGTATAGTACTTATTGGTGCAACCACTGAAAATCCCTCGTTTGAGATAAATGCCGCTTTGCTTTCAAGATGTAAGGTATTTGTATTAAAACAGCTTACAACTGATGATATATTTAAGCTTCTGACAAGGGCGCTTAAGGATAAAAAAGGCTTCGGCATGTTAAATGTAGAGATAGAGGATGAACTCGTTCGTGCCATAGCTTTATTCTCAAACGGTGATGCAAGAACTGCTCTAAATACCCTTGAAATGGCGATAAACAACGGAGAACTTACCAAGGAAAAAACTATAGTAACAAGGGAAATAGTTGAGCAGTGTACAGGTAAAAAGGCCTTGCTTTATGATAAGAACGGTGAGGAGCATTATAACCTAATCTCTGCCTTACATAAGTCGATGAGGAATTCAGACCCTGATGCGGCTATGTACTGGCTTGCGCGTATGTTAGAAGCAGGCGAAGAACCGCTTTACATAGCAAGAAGGGTAATAAGGTTTGCAAGCGAAGATGTTGGACTGGCTGATATTCAGGCTCTTCCTCTGGCAGTAGCGGCTTATCAGGCCTGCCATTTTCTTGGAATGCCTGAGTGCAATGTAAACCTCGCTGAAGCTGTGACCTATATGGCATTAGCGCCTAAGTCAAATGCTATGGAAGTAGGGTATTACAAGGCTAGGGATGATGCGGCGAAGACATTTTCAGAGCCTGTGCCTCTACACATAAGGAATGCGCCAACTTCTCTTATGGCCGAGCTTGATTATGGCAAGGGCTATCAGTATGCGCATAATTATGAGGATAAGATTACTAAGATGAAATGCCTGCCTGAATCTATGGCTGACAGGCATTATTATGAGCCTGATGGCATGGGAGCAGAGAAGGAATTTAAGAAAAGACTTGAAGAAATAAGAAGATATAGGGAGGATTAGAATGATATACTTAGATAATGCAGCAACAACAAGAATAAAGCCTAAGGAGGTTGTAGAGGCTGTGTCTGATGCACTTACGACCTTAGGTAATGCAGAGAGAGGTACACATTCAGCCTCACTAGGTGCCTCTAGAACTGTATTTTCAACAAGGATGAAGTTAGCTAAGTTTTTTAATGCAGAAGGACCTTCTAATATAGTGTTTACCATGAATGCAACTGAAGGCCTAAACATTGTTATTAAGGGGTTGTTTGAAAAGGGTGATGCGGTTATATCTACCTGTCTCGAGCATAACTCTGTGCTTCGTCCTCTTTATCAGATTCGTGATGAAGGTGTAGAGCTTTCCTTTGTGTCTGCTAGATAAAGCTTTGGCAGAGCCAAACTATGAGGACTTTGAGAGACTATTAATCCTAATACCAAGGCTATTATAACTACCGCAGGCTCCAATCTCACAGGCAATCTTGTGGATATAAAAAGGGTTGGAGAAATTGCAAAAAAGCATGACCTTCTCTTTATAGTGGATGCATCTCAGACTGCGGGAGTATTTCCTATAGATGTGAAAGAACTGGGTATAGATATTCTCTGCTTTACAGGGCATAAGGGACTCCTTGGACCTCAGGGTACAGGTGGTATCTATGTAAGGACAGGAGTCGATGTCCGCCCTTATCTCTCGGGGGGAACCGGGGTACAGACCTATAGTGAGCATCAGCCACCTGAAATGCCGACAAGGCTTGAAGCCGGTACTCTTAACGGTCACGGAATAGCAGGGCTTGATGCAGCCATTGATTACATCAACGAATACGGAATGAGTACAATTCACGATAGAGAACTCTCGCTTATGTGGAGATTTTATAACGGTGTAAAGGATATCAAGGGAATCAAAATCTACGGAGACTTTGAGACTAGCGACAGATGCCCTATAGTTTCATTAAACCTTGCTGATTATGAATCAGGTGCTGTAAGTGATGAGCTATTTGAACGCTTTGACATAGCAACGAGACCGGGAGGACATTGTGCACCTCTTATGCATAAGGCTCTTGGAACTGTGGAGCAGGGGGCTGTGAGATTTAGCTTTTCTCATTTCAATACAGAAGAGGAGATTGATACAGCTATCAGTGCCGTAAGGACTCTTGCAGAGGAATAGAACTTTCTTATAGATTATTCATATAATAGATAACATTTATAGGCATTGTCTATTAGACTATTAGAAGTAAAAAAATGGTAGACTTTAATAGTTAAAAGAACTCTTGAACACATATCGTATGAAAGAATATAGGCTATTTGACCCATTTTTGGCACTTTTATCATATATTTGATAGATATGCGGGTTAAGAGAAACTATAATATATGTGGAGGTTAGTATGGAAAAGAAACTTGATTGTAAAGGAATGGCTTGCCCATTGCCTGTAGTTACAGCAAAAAAGGCTATGGAAGAATTTACTGAGGAAGGTATTGTTGAGGTTGTGGTTGATAACGATACAGCAGTTCAGAATCTCTTAAAAGCTTGCGTCAAAGAGCAATTTTGCAGCGGCAAGTGAAAAAGAAGTCGGATGAGGAGTTTGTTGTACGTATAGAGGTTAAGCCTGATGCTGGTGCAGAAAAGAATGAAAATGAGAAAAAGTCAGGACCTACAACTGTAGTTATCTCAAGTGCAACCATGGGAAGCGGAGATGATGAACTTGGTAAGAACCTTATGAAGGCATTTATCTTTGCACTTACCAATGTAACTCCAACCCCTGATAATATCATCTTCTACAATGGTGGAGCTCATCTTACGGTAGAAGGCTCTGCATCACTTGAGGACCTTAAGAACCTTGAGAAGGCGGGAGTTAACATTATGACCTGTGGAACCTGTCTCAATTTCTACGGAATAGCTGAGAAGCTTCAGGTAGGACAGGTATCCAACATGTATGACATTGCACAGACAATGGCTGATTCAGGTCTTGTAATCCGTCCATAAGAGGTATAAATGAGAGCAAAAGAAGCAAAAATTGTAGTGACCTTTAGCAATACCACAGATGCCATGAAGATGGAGAACCTCTGTGAAGAAAAGAATGTGCCTGGGAGGATGATTCCGGTTCCTAAGGTAATTTCAGCCGGTTGTGGACTTGCCTGGTGTTCTGATCCTGAAAATGAGGATAGAATAAGAGAAGTTCTAAAGGAGGCAGGACTTAAAGAACAGGCTATACATAGTTGCCTAATCTGATTGACAGACCGCAAAAATGCGATATAATATTCCGTTGTCTTTTTGGGGGCGGTTAGGTAACTGGTGTGCCTCCTGGTCTTCAAAAACCAGTGTAGGGCGCGTTTGCGTCCCGGGTGAGTTCGATTCTCACACGCCTTCGCCAGAATATATCGGAGTATATCCGTTTTGGGTGCTGTTTATGCAGCGCCCATTTTTATTTAATGGGAAGTTTTCAACAATTTCCAATCGAATAAAAAAATTCTACTGAGAAACCGCTATACAGATAGGGAGATATAAATGAGAATATTAAATATAATTGCTCAAAAGCCTATGTCTACGGGTAGTGGTATATATCTGACCGAATTGGTGAGAGTAATGGCTGAACAGGGACAGACTCAGGGGGTGGTTGCAGGAGTGTATAAGGAGGATGTTGTGAACCTGCCTGATTCTGCGAAGTTTTACCCTGTATACTACAATTCTCCTGAACTGCCCTTTAATATATTCGGAATGTCGGATGAAATGCCATACGAGAGTAGCCGCTACTGTGACATGACTCGCGATATGGAAGAGAAGTTTAAGAAGGCATTTTTAAAGGTAATTGAAAGGGCTGTGGAGGAGATAAAACCTGATATTATCTTATGCCACCATCTCTACCTTCTTACAAGCCTTGTGAGGGAGCGATATCCTCACGCAAAGGTGTATGGCTTCTGCCACAATACAGATATCAGGCAGATGGGTAAGCATAATCTTGAAAGAGACTATAGTATAGAAAATGTAAGAAAACTTGACAGGATATTTGCGCCACAAAAGGCACAGGCGGATGAAGTTGTAAGAACTTACGGAGTCGAGGAAGACAAGATTACTCTTGTGGGAATTGGCTACAATCAGAGACATATTTAACGCTGTAGGACGCACAGAAGAAAAAGTCTGTTAAACGCCTGCTTTTTACAGGAAAGGTGGCAGAGAAAAAAGGAGTTATGAGCCTTTTGAGATGTCTTAATAAACTTGATATTCCTGCGAATGAGCTGGAGCTTACTTTGGTAGGGGGTGCAGGAAATGAAGAAGAGTATAAGATAATCAAAGAGCTTGCCAACAAATGTAAATATAAGGTGGAGTTCACAGGAAGACTGACTCCTCTTCAAGTTGCTGACAGATATAGAAGCAGTGATATCTTTGTCCTGCCATCATTTTTTGATGCCATACCTCTTGTCGTTATAGAGGCTCTTGCCTGCGGTATGAAGGTTGTAGTGACAACCCTTCCGGGAGTTCCTGAATTCTTCAGGAATAATGCACCTGAGGCTAATATAAGATATGTCAAGCTGCCCACCCTTGTAAATATGGATGAGCCAGTAAAAGAAGAACTGCCAGAGTTTGAAGCAAGGCTTGCAAAAGGCTATTGCTGAAAGCATTAATGATGAAAGCAAGGCTAATGCTGACTGTGTATCAAAGCTTTCTTGGGAGAATATATTAAAAAGGTACTGGAATAAAATAGAAATGGTACAAGAAAGAATGTTTAGTTACAGGATTCTTTCTTGTATTTTTGTCAGAAAAGCAGGTTCCCAGATTCCTGCTTTCTCCTATTCACATATGATGGTATTGTGTGAACCAAAGATGATATTATAATATAATATATCATGCAATTTGTAAAATTGTTTTATATGATATTAATACAATATTTATAGATAAAAATACTATAAATAAATCATGATTATCCCATTGCAGATGGGATAAAAAGCTTAGGGAAAAAGCCTCAATTAGACTTTTTATAATAAATTCAGTTGATGTTTTTTTCTAGTCTGTTTTAATTATAAATTCAAGGGTGGTCATGAACTGAGTTGTTAATTCATCGGTGTCTACTTCCTTGTTATCTTTTCTGTATACAAGCACCTGCTCCAAAAAGAGCCTTAAAATAAGCTATAATCAAACTATTGGCAATAGTGACATTTTCCTCGCTCAATCTGTTGCCATCTATTCCTATAAGTGGTTTTAGTATATCAAGACATCTGATGTTTATATTTTTCCCTACATACATGCTGTGGATTTTTGAAGAGTGCTTGTATTCTTCGTTAGGGAATATACTGTAGTATTCTTCAAAAATAGCAGTTAAGTCATCACTGTGCTTGCCAAAGAAAAAGTTGTAGTATATCTCCGGAAACATAAAGGCATTTACAGAAAAACGCCATATCTCATAAAAATTATCCTGCTCGCTTAAGTTTTTGTCACTCAAGTCAGCTAAAGAACGGCTGTATTGGTCGAAGAACTTAACAGAAGCCAGTGAGATAAGATACTCTGCATCCTTAAAGTAAGAATATAGTGTTGAGTTATGAAAATCCTGCCTTCTCTGCTATTTTTTCTTATGTGAATCTTGTCAAAATCATCCTGCTCAATCATTTCCCTTGTTGCAACCACAAAGGAACGAAGTTTCTCATTTCTTTGCTCAGGAGTAGCTTTATGTGCCATATTGTACACCCTCTCTTAACTATGTTATAATTTGGATAATAATCAAGGTCTAATATTTCAAGTAATATCCTCTATGATACAGGTGATAAAAGCATAAATAGTGTAAACAAACCTATAAAGGGTTAGTTATCTTTTAACACCCGCATCATTTTTATTATACCTCAAAAATACAAAATTCAAAATAGAATTATAAAAAAGTGATGATATTTACTTTTATTAATTTTAAAAAAATCTTATATAAGGTGATGATTTAGTGTGAAAATACTTTTGTTGATTTAGAAAAGGGAGGGTTTTTATGAATGCAATGGATATCAAAGAAGAGGAGTACCTGACTTTGTGGACAAGGCAGGTGTCGGAGATTCTGGGTGAAATTAAAGACTATGGAGTGTATAAAGTTAAAGAAGAATATATTAGAAAAAAAGAATGATACAATATCTGATTATTACTTAAAACTCTACAAATGGTTTACGGGAGAGGCGAAGAAGTATATAGATGTCAAGGGGGATTATCCTATCTGGCTAAGCGTGGGGGACGAATTTAGGCTAAGACCTGTTGAAGGAACAGTTACCCTTAAGCTTAGAGTTCCAAGTAAAGAAGTGCTTCTTTGTAACTATGATGCCTGAGGGATATACTGTAAAATTATTTTTATGTACCTCTTGATGAGGCTGACAAGGCAAGGCATAAGGATGAACTTACAAAAGAATGGGCTTGTATCAGATGATGAGCTGTTTTTAACATCAAAAGGAAACTTTTATCCGTTGCTTAAAAGAGAGGTTGTAAAAAGCTGGGAGAGGATATTTACGCTTAAGCCTACCGACTTGAACGCCTGTCTGGTAGCCGTGACCTGGGAGATCAAGAAAGAGTGGATTGAAGAGGTGGAATATTATGAAGGATGATGAGAATATGGTGACGGTATGGACTGCTAAAGAAGCTGTAGTGATGGAGGCTATAGAGAGAGACGGAGTAAGCTATGTAAAGAAAGAGTATCTGGATAAAAATACGGAGAAACCGCTTGGATATTTAAGACAGCTTATGAGTTTTTTGTTAAAGAGGCCAAAAAGCGTAAATAAGCCTGAAGAAGCGGAAAGCCCGATATGGGTATTTAAGGATGAAGCAGCTGTGTTTAAGAGTAGCGGCACAACGCTTTTGAAGCTAAGTGTGCCTAAAGAGGAGATTATCTTTCTTTGATTTAAGGGATTGGAATAAGATTCTTAACCTCGGTTATCTGGGTACTGAGGAGGAGACAGCGAGGGTTTGCACAGAGTTAAAGACTCAAGGGTTGAAAAGACAGTCTGGAGATATTCAAGTCGCCTTTTTATCCGCTGCTAAAGAGAGAACTTGTGGAAAGCTGGAATAAACTCTTTGACAGGGGAGGAGCCTTGTGATAAATATGTGAAGGTGCACTATGGATGATTAAAAAGAATGGATAGTTGAAACTTATACATTATAAAAGACGTTTAAGGCGTCTTTTTATTTATCATTTTTACAATAAATGGCAAAAGATTATATTGACAAAAACAGTATAAAATGTTGTATATTAGTTATTAGTTAATAAGCGCGCTTAATAAAGCTTTTTTTATTGTAAAATTGCAAATGACAAACCAAAATGAAAGGAGGATGAAATTCGTGAAACTAGAGATTGGAAATTTTTGAGGTAAAGATATTCAGTTTGGCATACGAATTATCCTACAAAGATGGTGTTCTCACCATCAACAAAGAAGAAGCACTTAAGATGGTGCGTGAAGATGAGAGAATTACAGAGGCAGAGCTTTTATAGCCAAGCCTGGTGACAAGATTCGTCTTTGTCCTGTAAAAGAGGCTATTGAGCCTCGTGGACGTCTTGATGGAAAGGGACTTTTTCCGGGATATACCAGTCCTTTAAGACAGTCCGGAGAGGGTGCTCTTCATGCTCTTAGAATTGTAGTGTGCTTGTTGTTGGAAGACATTGGGGTGGTTTCAGGATGGTCTTATTGATATGAGCGGTCGGGACAGAAGCTCACATATTTTGGTGGACTTAACAATATCGTGCTTGTTGCTGATACAAATGAAGAATTTGAAAGACACGAGCAGCAGAAGAAAAATGATGCACTCAGACGCAGGACATAAGCTTTGCAGAGTTTATCGGAAAGTGCGTAAAGGATTTAACTCCTGAAAGCAAAAGATGTATATGAGACTACTCCTATTACAAAGCGTAGTACAGAGATTAATAAGCTTCCTTCAGTTGTAGCTGTTCTTCAGCCACAGTCACAGATGGAGCGCTTGGATCAATGACCTCATTTACGGATGGGATATGAATAAGTATCTTCCTACTCTTATGAGCCCACAGGAAGTACTTGACGGAGCTTTAGTTTTCAGGTTCCTTCATGCCTTGCTCCTCAAAGTGGTCAACCCTATGATTTCCAGAACTTCCCTATTCTTAGAAGACTTATGGAAGAAGACGGAAAGGACTACAACTTCTTGGGCGTAATCATGTCTAACCTTAACGTGGCTATGGATCAGAAAGAAAGAGCTATCCAGATGCTTGTTCAGCAGGCAACTGAACTCGGTGCTGACTTTTGCCCTTGTTGACAGAAGAAGGTTATGGTAACCCTGATGCCGACTATGTTGGAGCTATTGCTGCTCTTGAGACAGCAGGCATTAAGGTAGTTGGGTGTTGCTAATGAGTGTACAGGACGACGGTGCTTCTCAGCCTCTTGTTACACTTGATGAGAAGATAGTAGCTATGGTTTCCACAGGTAATGTATCAGAGCTTATTGAACTTCCTCCAATGGAAACAGTCCTTGGGAGCTTGAGGCACTTGGCAGAGACGGTAACTCAGGTGGCTGGGAAGGTGATGAGGTACTCGGACCTTCAGTAAGACCTGATGGTTCAATCATTATGGAAGACAACGGTCTTTTCTGTGGTGATATGATAGTAGGTTGGTCAACCAAGACAATGAAAGATTTTTAAGGAGGGAAACATAGATGAAAAAGGCGATTGTATATATCAACTCAGTTCTTCGGTCAGTTAGGTGGAGAAGATACTGCTGATGTAGCACCTGAGCTTCGTGTAGGACAGGTTGGTCCTGCGGTAGAATTTGATAAAGAATTGGAAGATTGTGAAGTAACACATACAATTATTTGTGGTGACAACTTTTCATAGGGTTCAAATACAGAAGAAGCAGTTAAGATCATCTTGGATATGTTAAAGGATCTTGAATTCGATATATTTATAGCTGGTCCTGCATTCCGGGCAGGTCGTTACGGTGTAGCCTGCGGTACTATCTGCAAGGCTGTTAAAGGAGAAAATTCAATGTACCTGTAATTACTTCAATGAATGTTGAAAAACCCCGGTGTTGAAATGTTCAGAAAAGATATGATCATCATGGAGGGTGGCAACATCGCTTCCAAGATGAGACAGATGATATCAAGGCTCTTGTAGCTGTTGCCAACAAGATGCTTAAGGGTGAGCCTGTAGGACCTGCTGCAGAAGAGGGATATTTCCCTACCGGTCATCGTCATCAGGTATTTCTCGAGAGCGGCGAGACAGCGGCAGACAGATTCATGAAGATGCTCCGCGCAAGAATACATAATGAGCCATATACATCTGAGCTTATTATACCTAAGCTTGACAGAGTACCTATAGCTGCTCCTGTGAAGGATCTTAAGACAGCTAAAATTGCACTTCTTAATACAGGTGGTATAGTTCCTGTAGATAACCCTGACCGCATCCAGTCAGCTTCCGCTACAAGATGGGGAAGATATGACATCTCCAATATGGACAGGCTTGAGGGTGGCGTATTTAAGACAGTTCACGCAGGTTTTGATCCTGCTGCTGCTGACGCAGATCCTAACGTAATTATGCCTGTAGATGCAATGAAGGTATTGCTTAAGGAGGGTGTGTACGGAAGTCTTCACAATTATTTCTATACCACAGTTGGTACAGGAACAACAGAAAAAGAAGCTTCAAGAATGGCAAAGGAGATAATTCCATTATTACAGGAAGATCATGTTGACGCCTGCATTATGGTCAGCACGTGAGGTACCTGTACACGTTGCGCTGCAACGATGGTTAAAGAAATTGAACGTACTGGTATGCCTATTGTACAGATGTGTAACCTTATTCCTGTAGCCAAGACAGTTGGTGTCAACAGAATTGTTCCTACAATCTCTATTCCTTACCCACTGGAGATCCTGCTACTCTGAAGGAAGATCAGTGGAAGCTTCTGTTATCACAGAGTAAAGGTTGCTGTTGAAGCACTTGCTACTCCAATTGAAGAGCAGACAGTTTTTGATGTATAAAAGATAAATATTTTTGAGCATGCCACCCCTGTTCCCTACGGGATAAACGGGGTGGCTTTTTCATCTTAAAAATAATGGTTGATAGAATCAACGGAGGGATAACTAATGGGGACAAATACAATACAGTTTTTATATTTTTCAATTGTTCTTGCAGCAGTAGTTGCCGGTTGGGCAGTTAAATTCAGTAAAAATTTTGAAAAGGTTTTCAGGTGCAGCTTTTTGCATTCTTAACCAATGACTTTGCTTGGCTTTTATCTTTTGTAGTCTTGGCGTTTGTAGCTTTTTACTTTTTATAGCTTTCAGTAAGTATGGAAATATTAAACTTGGTGCAGACGATTCCAAACCTGATTATTCAACACTTTCTTGGTTTGCAATGCTATTTGGCTGTGGTATGGGTGTCGGTCTTGTGTTCTACGGAGTGGCAGAACCTGTATCTCATTTTGTAAGTCCTCCTGCAGGAGCCGGCATAGAAGCAGGTACACAGGAAGCTGCAGAATTTGCTATGCGTTCTTCATTTATGCACTGGGGTTTTGAGCCTTGGGCATGTTATGCGATAGTTGGTCTTGCGCTTGCTTACTTTATGTTCAGAAGAAATAAAGAAGGTCTGCTAAGTACGGTTTTAGAGCCACTTATTGGCGAAAAGCGCATAAATGGTACATCAGGGAAAGATAGTTGATATACTTGCTACCTTTTGCTACACTTGCCGGTGTTGTTACTTCTCTTGGACTTGGAACAATGCAGATAAGCAGTGGACTTAATTATTTGTTTGGCATTCCTTCTACTTTAGTAGTGTATATAGCTATTATAGTTATTATCACTGTAATTGTAGTGTGGTCAGCAATGTCAGGTATAGGCAAAGGTATAAAAATAATATCGGATGCGAACCTTTATATTGCTTTAGGATTTTATGATTCTGGCTTTTATAGTTGGGCCTAAAGTTCCTATCTTAAATGATTTGGTAAATTCACTTGGGCAGTACTTACAGAGTTTTGTTCAGGACAGTCTTACAGTTCATCCTTTTGGCGACAATAGCTGGGTGGCAGGCTGGAGAGTGTACTACTGAGCTGGTTTATAGCTAGGGACCATTTCGTAGGTGTATTTATCGCACGTATTTCGAAGGGAAGAACATAGAGAGTTTATTATGGGTGTTATGCTCGCTCCTGCCCTTGCATCGTTTGTGTGGTTCTCTATTTTTGGAACGCTCGGACTTAATCTTGGAATTAACGGAACACTTTCGATGGAAGAAATGGGTAAGATAGCAGCAGATCCATCGGTAGGACTTTTTGTGGTATTTAGCAAATATCCGCTCGGGTTTGTGCTTTCAATAATTGCTATTGTACTTCTTTGCACCTTCTTTATTACATCTGCAAACTCAGGTACTTTCGTATTGTCGATGCTTACATCAAATGGTAACCTGAACCCACCTCAGAGCAACAAGATAATATGGGGTGTACTTCAGGCAGTTACTGCTATCGGACTCCTTAGAGCGGGTGGTCTCAAACCGTTACAGACAATATCCATCGTTGCAGCCTTCCCGTTCATTTTCATAATGGTAATGACGGCAATTTCTACAATAAAAAGCACTTAAAAATGATGAAAAAGTACAAAAGTAGAGAATGCATTTAAAAAGTATTTTGCAAATATGGTAGATGTGTTGTATAATAGAATGTCATGATGTTGTAAATCAAATTATTGAATAAAATTTGTAGATTTTACAATGTAAAGATCTTGCAAATTTTGCAAATCATTTGGCTATATCCATATAACTTGGATTGAAAATGAAAAAGGAGTGAACTATGAGTAAGCTGTATGATGTAATTATTCTTGGGGGCCGAGGACTGCGGTAGCAGCATGCTCTTTACGGTGGAAGAGCCAGACTTTCTACTCTTATCATTGAAAAGGGAGTGATGGCGGACAGATAGCAATCACAGATGAGATTGAGAACTATCCGGACAGGTTCTTGAAGGAGAGAGCGGTCCGAAAGTCTTATTGCCAGAATGACAAAAACAGTGTGAGCATTTTGGATGTGAACGTGTAAGCGACACAGTTGTTTCTGTTGAGCTTAAGGGCGATGTAAAGAAGGTTACCTGTAATAATGGTACTTATGAAGGAAAGACAGTTATTATTGCAACCGGAGCTTATCCAAGACCAATTGGCTGTGAGGGAGAGAAAGAGTTCGCAAGTAAGGGTGTATCTTACTGCGCTACCTGGATGCTAACTTCTTCTGAAAGGCTTTGACGTATATGTGGTTGGCGGCGGAGACTCAGCTGTTGAGAAGCTATGTAACTCTTACAAAGTTTGCAAGAAATGTTACTATCATTCATAGAAGAGATGAGCTTAGAGCTGCTAAGTCCATTCAGGAGAAGCTTTCAAGATTGAGAATCTTCACTTTATGTGGGATAGTGCGTTACAAAAGCTATATGGAGACAGCATCCTTTCAGAGATGGATGTTAAGAATGTAAAGACCGGTGAGGTTACTCACATTGTAGCAAATGAAGATGACGGTATGTTCGGTCTTTTCGGCTTCATCGGAAGAATTCCTAACTCAGATCTTTTCAAAGATACAGGCCTTGAGCTTGATGAGAGAGGTTACTTCATTACTGATGATAATATGCGTACCAACATCCCTGGTGTATTTGTAGTTGGTGATATCAGAGTTAAAGAGCTTCGTCAGGTTGTAACTGCTGCAGCAGATGGTGCTATCGCAGCAACAATGTGCGATAAGTATGTAAACGGGCTTATCTAATTATACAAATATTGCAATCTAATCTTTTGTAGTACTGTATCAATGAAATTAGATAATTTAATAAAATACAATTTATAGGAGGATATAGATATGTTAGAAGTAAATAAGGAAACATTTGGACCAGAGGTACTTGAGGCTGACGGATATGTATTCGTTGATTTTTACGGCGATGGCTGTGTTCCTTGTCAGGCTCTTATGCCATTTGTACACGGACTTGCTGATGAGTTTCGAAGGAAAGCTTAAATTCTGTGCGCTCAACACAACCCAGGCACGTCGTCTTGCAATCGGACAGAAGATTTTAGGACTTCCTGTTATGGCTATCTACAAGGGTGGCGAAAAGGTTGAAGAGCTTGCAAAAGAAGATTGTACAGAGCCAGCAATTAGGGCTATGGTTGAGAAGTACGCAAAGTAATTAACCCTATTGTAAAAAAGTCTAAAATTACTGCGGTTTTTACATGAATTTTTACAATAATTATAGTGTATTCCCAGAGTATTGAAATTTTATTACAACTGTGATAAACTATGAGTTGTATTAAAAATGCGTTTTAAGATCATGTAACTTTAACGATATATTGAAACACTTTTGAAAGGAGAATATGATGGCTATCTTAAAAAGACAAAAAGGTAGTAATCATCGGCGATCGTGACGGTGTACCGGTACAGCTATTAGTGCCTGTGTTGAGTCAGCCGGTGGTGAAGTAATTTTTGCATCTACTGAGTGCTTCGTTTGAACGAGCGCAGGTGCAATGGATCTTGAAAACCAGAAAAGAGTAAAGGAATTTTCAGAGAAGTACGGTCCTGAGAACGTAGTAGTAGTTCTTGGTGCAGCAGAGGGTGAGGCAGCAGGCGCTGCAGCTGAGACTGTTACAGCTGAGATCCTACTTTTGCAGGTCCATTGACAGGAGTTCAGCTTGGACTCACAGTATACCATATTTGCGAACCAGAGATAAAAAGCAGAAGTTGATGCAAGCGTTTATGATGACCAGGTTAGTATGATGGAGATGGTTCTTGATGTTGACGGAATCATTGAAGAGATGACTAACATCAGAAACGAGTATTGCAAATATCTATAAATAAGCTGCAATTTAAGAGCTAAGAGGTGGCGATGAGGTTTAACTGCCCTCATCGCCATTTTTATGGTTATGATTTTTAATGATTCAATTATCATCCATTGAGTATCAAAAATTACTTCAAAAGTATTCTTACAAGAAAAAAGAAATCAACATTTGGGGGATATTTATTATATAACCAAGTGCTTAGAAGGTAAAAACTAATAAAACGAGGTGGAAAAGTATGAACAGTATTATTAAAGGAACAGGTTATGCACTTGCGCACACCAAACATAGATAATTCACAATGGTTCTACAGCTGTAACTGAGAAGATTGTTAACCCTGATTCAGAATTCTTAAAGGGTGTACCAAGTCATCTCAGAAGCTATCAGGATGTTGTTGATTATTGGTAAATCAGGTTTACATTGGCAATGCTACACCTGCTCAGTTCAGAGAGGTAGAATTCCCTTACTTTGACAAGAAGATGGCGGGTGCTGAAAGATATGGTAAGTTTGGTGAGATTATGCCTGAGGCAGAGTTCCCTTCTTTTTAGTTCAGGCTAGTGATGTATTTGAAGTAGTTATGCTTGAAAGGCTTCGTAGCAGCTCACAAGGGCTGAGCTTGCAGCAGATCCCTGTTATCACAGAAGATATAATGGCAAGAGTTCACGAAGGTTTCGAGATTTCAGAAATCGAGCAGTTCGTTAATAATGACGGTGCAGAAGGTCTTTTATTATGGGGAGATACTTGTGAGGCTGCGTTAAGCGTGCTCACGATATCGATGTAAACCTTTCAGCTGAGGTTATGCACGAGAACCTTGTAAATAAGGCTTCAAGTGTACTGCAGTTCTTCACTCACTTAAAGAGTACAGGCGTAGCTAAAGAAGACGTTGAATACGTTATCGATTGTTCAGAAGAGGCTACGTGGTGACGTTAACCAGCGTGGTGGCGGTAACTTTGCAAAGGCAGTTGCTGAGATAGCAGCTGTATAAATGCTACGGGTTCAGATGCTAGAGGCTTCTGTGCAGGTCCTGCACACGCTCTTATCGAGGCTGCTGCTCTTGTTAAGTCAGGTGCGTATAAGACAGTTGCTGTAATTGGTGGTGGCTGCGTACCTAAAGCTTGGTATGAACGGTAAGGATCATGTAAAGAAGATGTTCCACTTCTTGAGGATTGTATTGCTTCTTTCTGTATCCTCATTGCTGAGAATGACGGTGTAAGCCCTGAGATTAACCTTGACATCATCGGACGTCATACAGTTGGTACAGGTTCAGCTCCTCAGAACGTAATTGGAAGCCTTGTTGCTGATCCGCTTGAGAAAGTAGGACTTAAGATTACTGATATAGATAAATTTGCTACAGAGATGCAGAATCCTGATATTACTAAGCCAGCAGGTGCAGGAGATGTTCCTGAGGCTAACTATAAGATGATTGCTGCTCTTGCTGTTAAGAAGGGTCAGATTGAAAGAACTGAGATTCCTGCCTTCATCGAGAAGCTTATGGTCTTGTAGGTTTGCTCCTACACAGGGACACATCCCTTCAGGTGCGCCATATATCGGATTTGCAAGAGAAGATATTTTATCAGGCAATATCAAGAAGGCTATGATAGTAGGTAAGGGTTCACTCTTCCTTGGAAGAATGACAAACCTTTTTGACGGTGTTTCCTTTGTGATTCAGGCTAATACATCTGCTGACAGCAAGGAAAGCGGAGTATCAGAGGAAGAGGTGAAAGGGACTTATAGCTAAAGGCTATGAAGAGTTTTGCAGCATCTTTGGTAACAGAATAATCTGAGGAAGGTGGAAATGTAATGGGAAAAGGAATTGAAAAGATAATTGCCGATACCTTCCTAGAAATGGCTGAAGTAGCAAACAAGGAAGCTTCAGTGAAGAGACCTAGATTGAGCTTACAGGTATGGGTTCTGAGCATGGCGAAGAGACTACCATGAAAGCTGCGATTGAGGCTGCAAGAGACGGAATTGATGTATACTACATCGGTACTCTTGAGGCAGAAGGTGTTACTACTGTAAAGGTTAGTAACGATGAAGAAGGACATGATAAAATGGATGAAATGCTTGCATCAGGAGAAATTGATGGTGCAGTTACCATGCATTATCCATTCCCAATAGGTGTATCTACAGTAGGACGTGCTATTACACCTGGTATTGGCAAGGAATTATTCATTGCCAATACTACAGGTACTTCAAGCACAGATCGTATTGAAGGTATGATAAAGAACGCTATCTATGGTATCATCACAGCTAAGGCTTGTGGAGTTAAAGAGCCAACAGTAGGTATTCTTAACGTAGATGGTGCAAGACAGACTGAAAAAGAGCTTAAGAGACTTCAGGAAGGTGGCTACGATATCCGTTTCACAGAGTCAAGCAGATGATGGCGGCTGTGTAATGAGGAGGTAACGATGCACTTAGGGCTACTCCTGATATCATGGTTATGGATTCACTTACAGGTAATGTAATGAGTAAGATGCTTTCTTCCTTCACCACAGGTGGAAGCTACGAAGCAAGCGGATTTGGATACGGTCCTGGTATTGGCGAGGGATATAAGAACTTGGTTATGATTATTTCCCGTGCTTCAGGTACTCCTGTTATAGCAAACGCTATCCGCTATGCAGCCGGACTTGTAAGAGGCAAAGTTTTTGATGTTGCTGATGCTGAGTTTAAGGCTGCTAAGAAGGCTGGCCTTGATAAGATACTTTCTGAGCTTAAGGCTGCTCGTGAAAAGAGTGCTGCTCCAAGTGAAGACGTAAAAGAGCCTCCAAAGGAAATAGTTACAGCTCAGATTCCTGGCGTAGAGGTTATGGATCTTGAAGATGCTGTTAAGGTGCTGGAAAGAAAATATCTATGCTGAGAGTGGTATGGGTTGTACAGGTCCTATCATCAGAGTATCTGATTCAAACAAGGCAAAGTCAGTTGAAATACTTCAGAAGGCAGGATATGTAAGCTAAGACTGGTTTTACATAGTAAGACAATATATCGGCTGCAGTTTCTTTACCATTTTGAGATAAAGATGGCTGCAGCCGTAAGATTTACTATAAGGTGAAATTAAATGAAAAAGCAAGAAGTTTTGATAGTTACCAATAATCCGTTGGTTAAAGAAAAAATAGAAGGCAATTATAATATTGACTTTTGTAGAGGGTGACATTCTAAATGTTATGGAAAGAGATTAAGAGAACATGATACATAGGGCTCAGTCCTCCTCACCCATCCTCTCTCAGGAAGTGTTAAGCAGGACAGACACCTTATAAGTCAGTTATGGTTCATATAGTTGAGGAAATGTAGACGCAGACTCCTGCTTATGATAGAAGATGCGATTGATAACTGCAAAAAAGTTTGTTAAGAGAGCATGATGAATTTAGAAGAAGGAACTGACGAGGACAAACAGTTCATAGATTTTACTTTGATTTCAAGTGGAATTGAATCCTTCAGAAGCGCTCAAAATAGTTATATAATAAGAACCTTAGTTTTGTAAGCAGGTAAAGCTGCTTATGAAGGGTTCTTTTTATTGATATTTTACTATAAATAACAAAAATCATCGCTTAAGATTAAATAAATAATTTTTAGTAAAAAGTGCAAAAATATAAAAGTTACAATCATAGTTATATTTTGTGCAAAAATTACAATTATCAGAAAATAGTATAAATAACGGGCATATCTATGGTAAAAATATACAATGACCCTTTTTGTGCAATATTTAAAATAAGCACGCTTATGAACGCGATTACATTCTTAAAACTATCGAAAACATAGAAAATGCAGAAAATGTGCATTTTTGGATTACAATATTAGTGAAATATGATATAATATAGGAGGTTTCAAGTAGGAAAGTATTATTTAATTTTCCTATAAATGATTTAAGTGTTGGAAATCATGAGTTTTAGTAATAAGGATAATAATTATGAGTGGTTGAATCATAATACAACATCCCTATGATTAAAACGATTTCAGACATTTGAGATTGTTTGAAAATAATACACATTATGATTAGGAGGTATGAGTTGTGAAACTGGAACTTGGAAAGATTTTCATCAAAGACATCCAATTTGCAACAACGTCAAGATCGAGAGGCAGGTTCTCTATGTGAACAAGAAAGAGCTTATTAAGATGGTTCTTGAGCAGGAGAAGCTTAAATGTGCTGACTTTGACATTGCTAAACCGGGCGAGTCCGTAAAAATTACACCTGTTGAGGACGTAATCGAGCCTAGAAGTAAAGGTGAAGGAAGCAGGCATCTTCTCACGGTGTTGTAGCCCCTGTTGACACGAGTTGGTTCAGGAAAGACCTATTGCCTTAAGGATATGGCGGTAGTTACTTGTGGACCTATTGTTGGCTTCCGGGGAAAGTATCATCGATATGACCGGTCTTGGAGCACAGTATACACCATATTCAAAGTTACTTAACCTTTGCCTTATCTGCGAAGCGTTGATGGAGTTGCTCCTCACGACTAGTGAGCATACAGTTCGTATGTGAGTCTTAATGTAGCTGCTTATATCGGTGAGCTTGCTAGAAACCTTACACCTGATGAGACAGTAGTATATGAAGCGCCTACACTTAAAAGAAGGCTTTGAGAAGTTCTGGACTTCTAGAGTTGGTTATGTACAGATGCTTCAGAGCCAGGGGACTTCTTCCGACACCTATGATATGGTGTTGATGCGAAGAAGATCCTCCCTACAGTACTTTATCCAACAGAGGATATGGACGGAGCTATCATCTCCGGTAACTGTGTTTCTTCTTGTGATAAGAACCAGACTATGCACATCAGAACAACCCTGTTATTGAAGACTTTGTATGCAGAACATGGAAGACAATCAACTTTGTAGCACATATCATTACAAACGAGAACGTATACCTTGCTGATAAAGCAGCGTTCATCAAACCAGACAGCAAAGCTTTGCGAGATGCTTGGACTTGATGCTGTTATTATATCTGAGGAAGGCTTTGGTAACCCTGATACAGACCTTATTATGAACTGTACAAAGATTGAGGCTAAGGAATTAAGACTGTTATTAGTACTGATGAGTATGCAGGACGTGATGGTGAAGTCACAGTCACTTGCAGATGCAAACGCAGCTGCAAATGCTCTGTAACCGGCGGTAATGCTAACCCGAGTTGTTATTCTTCCTAAGCTTGACAAGGTTATCGGTACTCTTGCTTATGTTGACAAGATTGCCGGAGCTAACGAGCATACACTTAGAGAAGATGGTACACTTGAAGTTGAGCTTCAGGTAATTACCGGAGCTACAAACGAAATGGGATTTAATACACTTAGTGCGAGATAAGGAGAAAATCATGGCAAAACTTAGAGTTGTTCATTATATCAACCAGTTCTTTGCACAGATTGGTGGCGAGGAAAAAGGCTGATTATGCAGCTGAGCTCCGCGTAGGAGAAAAAAGGTAGGTCCTGGTGTGGCACTTGCTGCAGAGTTTGGAGAAGAAGCAGAGATAGTAGCTACTATCATCTGTGGAGATAGTTATTTCAATGAGAATCTTGATAAGGCTAAGGCTGAGATTATCGAGATGGTTAAGTCACAGAAACCCTGATTTATTTATTGCAGGACCTGCATTTTAACGCAGGACGTTATGGCGTTGCCTGCGCTACTATAACAGCAGCAGTTAAAGAAGAGTTAAATATTCCTGTTGTTACAGGTATGTACGAAGAGAACCACGGTGTGAACTATGTTTCAAGAACGAGGTATATATCGTATCTACTAAGAACAATGCAGCAGGTATGAGAGATGCAGATTAAGAAGATGGCTCCACTTGCTCTTAAAGCTTGCAAAGGGAGAGCCAATCGGTGCATCTGTGAAGAAGGATATTTCAACCAGAATCAGCGTGTTAACTTCTTCGAGTCTAAGAGAGGCTCAAAGAGGCAGTAGAGATGCTCGTAAGAGATGGCTGACAAGCCATTCGTTACTGAGTATCCAATGCCTGTATTCGATGAGAGTAGAGCCGAGTAAGGGCTATCAAGGATATGAGCAAGGCTACAATAGCTGTAGTTACATCAGGTAGTATTGTTCCAAAGGGCAATCCGGACCCATTGAGAGCTCAAATGCTTCAAAAAGTGCAGCACTCACAACATGAGCTGGTCTTGATACTCTTGACAGTACAAATTCAGAGACAGCACACGGTGGTTACGATCCTGCATATGCTAACGAGTTAGCTGACAGGTAGTACCTCTTGATGTACTCCGTGATATGGAGAAAGAAGGAGTTATCGGCAAGCTTCACAGGTTCTACTATTCAACAGTTGGTAACGGTACTGCCGTTGCATCAGCTAAAGTTCGGTGAAGAGATTGGACGAAACTTCTTGCAGCAGGGAGTAGATGCTGTTATTTTAACCAGCACGTGAGGCACCTGTACACGTTGCGGTGCAACGATGGTTAAAGCAATTGAAGCAACAGGTATTCCTGTGGTTCATATCTGTACAGTAACACCTATTTCACTTACTGTTGGTGCTAACAGAATCGTACCAGCTATTGCTATCCTCACCCACTTGGTAATCCTGCATTACCAGCAGATGAGGAAAAAGAACTTCGTCGTAAGATAGTTCAGAAGGCACTTGATGCACTCTGCACAGAAGTTGATAAGCAGACAGTATTTGATAAATAATGTCTAGTCTTGTATCCCTCCGCAAGGCTAGACTTGCGAGGGATACTCTTTGAAAAATACCCAACAAAGTCTCAGATTTGGTTGAGGTCTGAGAGCTACTGATATTAGGGAGGAGGGAAAGGGTATGATGGATTTAACGAAATTTTTTTGTAATGGCTTTAGATGCTACAGCAGAGCCCTAGCGCAATGGACAAGGCTGCAAAAGTGGTTGACCAAATGAGCGGCTTTGTGTGGAACAACATTCTTTATTTGTTCTCCTTGGTACGAGTATGTACTTCACAGATTTAGAACCGGATTGTTCCAGATTCGCCATTTTGGCAGAGCACGGAACAGAGTATTCGGTGATTTCTCTCTCAGTGGTTCTAAGGCAGGAAAAAGATGGTATGAGTTCATTCGGGCACTTGCAACTGCAATTGCAGCACAGGTTGGAACCGGTAATATCGCCGGTTGTGCTACAGCTATAGTTGAGTGGTGAGTCCGTGGAGCAATCTTCTGGATGTGACTTGCAGCCTTCTTTGGTATGGCTACAATCTACGGTGAGGCTTGTATGGCTCAGGCAACAAGATAGTTGATAAGAACGGAGAAGTAACAGGTGGTCCTGTTTGCTATATTACTAAAGTAGCTGAGGGGTGGATTCGGTAAGTTCCTTGCTGCTTTCTTCTCTGTAGCTATTATCCTTGCACTTGGCTTTTCATCGGTGACTATGGTTCAGTCTAACTCTATAAGTGATGCATTTAAGACAGCATTTGGTATTCCTGCTTGGATTATAGGTATTGCAGTAGCGGTTATAGCAGCTTTATCTTCCTTGGTGGTATCGAGTAGTATTGCTTCCTTTACAGAGAAATGTGTACCTATAATGGCTGCACTTTATCTCATCGAGGCTTTATTATTCTTATAATCAATTATAAGAATGTACCTGAGCGCATTGCTTCTATCTTTACCTGTGCATTTAATCCCTGCTGCAATTGCAGGTGGTGCCGGTGGTATCGTAGTTAGAGAAGCAATAAGAAGAGGTGTATCAAGAGGTCTCTTCTCTAATGAAGCAGGTATGGGTTCTACACCACACGCACACGCTATCGCTAAGGTTGATAAGCCACAGGATCAGGGTGAAGTTGCCATGATAGGTGTATTTATAGATACCTTCGTAGTACTTACAATGACAGCTCTTGTTATTCTTTCAACTGGCGTACTTGATGGAAGATATGCAGCAATAATGAACAGATTGTAGACGGAGTTAAGAAAGCATTTACAGGTACAGCAGTGGCACAGGCAGCATTCGCTGATGGATTCGCAAACATAGGTCCAAAGTTCGTTGCACTTTGCTTGTTGTTCTTTGCTTTCTCAACAATTATCGGATGGTACTTCTTCGCGAGACAGAACATCAAGTACCTCTTTGGTGACAAGGCAATAGTTCCTTTCACTATAATCGTGTTATATGTATCTTCTGCGGTTCACTTCTTAAGGTAGACCTTGTTTGGAATCTTTCAGACCTTTTCAACGCTCTGATGGTACTCCAAACATCCTTACCTCCTCTTCCTTGGAGGCAAGATAGCTAAGTTTGCTAAGGGTGACAAAAGTAGAGATGTAAGCATAAAATAGGTGTTACAGTACAGACTTATATCCAAATTGTTGTAATATTAGGTATACGGCTTGATTGCAATATATTAAAAATGCATTAGCAAATAATTTGGATTGGACTTAGATTAAAGTTGATTACAGGGGCTGAGAAATTTTGGTCTCTGTGAGATCTATTCGTTAAAAATAACAATAAAACTGTGGTTTAATTGCAAATTTTGCAAAATTGTGAACCACTTGAAAAATTTGTAACTGTGTATAGTATAATGATTCAGTGTATATATAGATAATTTTTATCACTAAGAATAAATTTAGGAGGTTACATAGAGTAAAGAAAATGTAAAACTGACATCTCTTACCAAGGCATCGGGCTGAGCCGCTAAAATAGGTCCTGAAAACCCTTGCTCAGGTTATGAGCAGAGTTGCCTAAGATAAGATATGATGAGAACCTTTTAGTAGGTCTTGATACTTCAGATGATGCGGCTGTATATAAAGTCAGCGACGATGTGGCTATTATTCAGACACTCGATTTCTTCACGCCTGTAGTAGATGATCCATACCTCTTTGGACAGATTGCTGCAGCTAAATGCCATAGCGACATCTATGCTATGGGTGGAACAGCAAAGGTTGCCATGAACATAGTTGCTTTCCCTAACTGCCTGTCTCCGAGCGTACTTGGAGATATAATGAAGGGTGGTGCAGACAAGGTAGCTGAGTCAGGGGCACTTCTTATAGGTGGACATTCAATACAAAATGATGTTCCTCTCTATGGACTAAGCGTAACCGGATTTGTGCATCCGGAAAAAATACAGAAAAACTACGGCGCAAAAGAAGGAGACATCCTTATTATAACCAAGCAGGTTGGTACCGGTATAGTAAGTACACGCAGCCAAAGTAGACATGGCTTCCAAGGAAGCTGGGGAAGAGGCAATCAAAGTTATGACTACACTTAACCGCCTGCCAAAAGAGATAATGGATAATTACCCTGTTCATGCCTGCACAGATGTAACAGGCTTTGGACTCTTGGGACATGGAGTAGAGATGGCTGAGCCAAGTGAGGTTTCTTTTGAATTATATGCAGATGAGATTCCTTATGTAACGGAGTCAATGAGCCTTGCGGAAATGGGAATGATTCCTGAAGGAGCGTATAAGAATAAAAAATACTTCGATTCAAAGGTTGACCTTAGTGGAGTAAAGGAAGTGTATGGAGACTTACTCTTTGATCCACAGACCTCAGGCGGACTCTTATATGCAGTAGAAGCTAAGTATGGAGAAGAGATTATTAAGGCACTTAAGGGTTCTTCACTTGCAACCGAGGTAGCTATTATCGGTAAGGTTGTACCAAAGAAGGAAAAACTAATATATGTGAGATAAATCCTCGGGTTCTGGCAGAAAATGTCGGACTCGACCGGATTTTCTGCGCGGAAAGAAGGGGAAATGGATAAGAATGTATTGTATAGGAGTATACCCAAGGTGGATATACTCCTTGAGAAGGATGAAATTAAGGCAGTAATATCAGAATACGGACACGAGATAGTGATGGATATCATAAGGGAGGAGACAGACAGACTCCGCCTTTTAATTGCAGAAGCAGAGAGTGAAACAGGCTTAAATCTAAGATAGACAATCTTACGGACACAATCGTAAATGAAGTAAAGAATCTTTTTAAACCAAAAGTAAGAAAAGTAATCAACGGTACAGGAACTATATTGCATACCAACCTTGGCCGTGCGCCTATTACAAGGACTCAGGCAGAATTGCTTAAGGACATAGTCTGTGGTTATTCAAACCTTGAGTACAATCTTGAATTAGGTAAGAGGGGAGAGCGTTATTCGCATTTTGAAAAACTCTTATGTAGAATAACTGGAGCTGAGGCTGCCATGGTAGTTAACAACAATGCAGCCGCAGTTATGCTCATTCTAAGCACTATGGCAAAAGGAGGAGAAGTAGTTGTATCCCGTGGCGAGCTTATAGAGATAGGTGGTAAGTTTAGAATACCTGATGTTATGGAGCAAAAGCGGTGCAAAGCTTGTAGAAATAGGTACTACCAACAAGACACATCTTTCTGACTATGAAGAAGCTGTTACTGAGAATACTAAGGCTTTCTTAAAGGTACATACCAGTAACTACAGCATAGTAGGCTTTACTCAGAGTGTTACGGCAAGTGAGCTTTAAGCCTCTTGCAGAAGATAAAGGACTTCCTATCATTGAAGACCTTGGAAGCGGTGTGCTTATTGACCTTGCTAAGTTTGGTCTTACACACGAGCCTACTGTACAGGAGGCAATAGAAGCAGGTGGACGTAGTCTGCTTTAGTGGAGACAAGCTTCTTGGAGGACCACAGGCGGGCATCATTATCGGCAAGAAGAAATATATCAACATGATGAAGAAGAACCAGCTGACCAGAGCACTTAGAGTTGATAAATTCACTGTTACCGCACTTGAACTTGTATTACTTTCATACTTAAATGAGGAAAAAGCGATATCTGAGATACCTGTTCTTAAGATGATTAGCGAGACCTATGACTCGGTTAAGGAAAGAGCAGGAAGGCTTGCAGATATTATTAGAGATAAGTGTAAACATGCAGAGATAACCATAGAAGACTGTGAATCGCAGGTGGGAGGAGGCTCCCTGCCTCTTGAAAGAATCAAGAGTGTGTCTGTAGTTATTAAGCCAAAAAAATAAGCGTAACTTCCCTTGAGGAGATTATGCACCACTCCAGACCTGCCATAGTTGCAAGGACAGCAGAGGATGCCATTTGGATGGATGTACGTACCCTGCTTGACGAAGACTTTGAGACTATTGGCAGCCTGTTTGGAGGTGTGCTTTAATGAAACATATTATTATAGGAACTGCAGGGCATATAGACCATGGCAAGACCACCCTCATACATGCACTTACAGGGCGTAATACGGACAGGCTTAAGGAAGAGCAAAAGCGTGGTATTACCATTGAGCTTGGTTTTACTTGGTTTGACCTTAAAGACCATACCAGATGCGGTATCATAGATGTGCCGGGACATGAGAAATTTATAAATAACATGGTTGCCGGAGTAGTCGGCATGGACCTTGTACTCATGGTTGTGGCGGCAGATGAGGGAATCATGCCTCAGACTAAGGAACACCTTGACATACTTGGGCTTCTTGGTATAGAAAAGACAATTCTGGTACTTAATAAGTGCGACACAGTGGATGAAGAATGGCTTAGCATGATGGAGGAAGATGTCAAAGAAGAGCTTAAGGGAACGATAATGGAGGGTGCGCCTGTGGCTAGGGTATCTGCCATGACGGGAGAAGGTATAGAAGAGCTTAAAGAGCTGATTATGCATATGGTAAAGGATGACGTTAAGGAAAAGGATGTAAACAGCATACCTCGTCTGCCTGTTGACCGTGTATTTTCTATGCTGGGCTTTGGAACTGTTGTTACCGGAACCCTGCTTTCAGGCTCAATAAGTAAAAATGATACCCTTGAGGTATTTCCTATAGGTAAAGAGTGCAAGATAAGGAATATCCAGGTACACGAGATCAATCAGGATAAATGCGAAGCCGGACAGAGGGTGGCTCTTAATATATCTAACATACATAAGGACGAACTTCACAGGGGCTGTGTCATTGCGCCTGTTGGAAGTATGGAGAATTCGCGCCTTATGGATGTGAAGCTCACAGTACTAAAGGATTCTAACAGAAATATCAAAAATAGAGACAGACTCCACCTTTTTACGGGAACCAGTGAAATCCTCTGCAGGGCTATTCTTCTTGACAAGGATGAGCTTGCTCCGGGAGAGACAGGGCTTGCACAGCTTCTACTTGAAGAGGAGTTTGCAACCAAAAGAGGCGACAGGTTCATAGTCCGCTTCTACAGCCCTCTTGAGACTATCGGTGGAGGTATAGTCCTAGAGCCAAATCCAAGAAAGAAAAAGCGTTTTAATGAGGATGCCATAGAAGAACTGCTTAAGAAGGAATCAGGTTCTCTTGCAGATGTCTGTGAGCTTAATATAAGGGCTGAGACTGAGGATTTGATTACTCTTAAAGACCTTGCCAAAAATATGTCACATTCCGCAGAAGAGCTACGCCCTTATCTGGATGAACTTATTGCTGATAGCATTATTTATGAGTTTCCTAAGAATAAGGATATTTTCTTCTGGCACAGGGACAATGCATTTATTCTGTCTCAGGAAATTGTCAGAGATTTGAAGAAATTCTATGAAAAATATCCTTACAGGGCAGGAATAAAGAAGGCTGAGATACATTCATCCTATATGAAAAAGGTAAAATTAAATGTATTTGAAGAATGTATCAATAAGCTCGTTTCCGAGAACCTCATAGAAGTAAGAAATGAGTATGTATGCCTGCCGGGTTATGAGATAAATAAGGATGAAACCTACCTTTCTATAGAAAAGCTGCTTACGGATACTTTTGAGACTGCAGGCTATGCTTTCCTTAGATTTTCAGAAATCGACAAGAAAAAGTATAGTGATGAAGTGGTGATGGATGTACTTAGAGTGATGATGGACGAGGAAAAAGGCTGTAAAAGTCGGCATCGAGCTTGAAATGTACACAATGAAGCACTTTTATGGATGTAGCCGAGCAAAAGGTGAGGGAACATTTTAAGACAAATGAAATTATTACTATTTCAGAAGTAAGGAAATGTTTGAAACAAGTAGAAAATGTGCTAAGCCAATAATAGAATATATGGACGTGATAAAGGTAACAAAGAAGGTTGGCGGCGAGACGGAAAGGGTGGCGTATTAATGACATTAAAACAATTGGAAGCATTCGTAAAGATTGCCAATAATAGAAGCTTTACACTTGCTGCTAAGGAGCTGTTCATTACCCAGCCTACGGTAAGTGCCTATATTAACAACCTGGAAGAAGAGCTGGGAGTAAGGCTGTTTGACAGGACAACCAAAGAGGTTCAGTTATCGGATGAGGGAGACAGAATCTACCTCTATGCCAAAGAGATACTTGAGCTTGCTGACAAGATACAGAATTCATTTTCAATGGATGAAGACAACAAGGTAAGACAGGTGGTTATATCTACCTCTTCTATACCGGGACAGTTCCTTGTACCTGAGATTCTTTCAGCATTTAAGAAGAAATTCCCTGATGTGGACTTTAGGGTAAGGGAAACAGACAGTGCAGGGGTGGTAGAGGATATTACCAACCACATGGCAGACATAGGCATAGCCGGTACTGAAATCAACAGTACCAAGTGTAACTTTATTCCGTTTTATGATGACGAGCTAATCCTCGTAACTGAGAATTCTGAGAAATACAGGAAGATAAAGGAGAGCGAGACCAACCTTAACTGGATAAAAAATGAAGATTTCATTATGAGAGAGAGTGGCTCAGGTACAAGAAAGGAGGCTATCAAGCTTCTTGAAAGCCAGGGCATATCTCAGGATGAATTAAAGGTAAGTGCAACCTTTGGCAAGACAGTGACTGTAATTAATTCTGTTATCAACGGTCTTGGAATAGCCATGATGTCAAGGCTTGCGGTATCCGGAGAGCTTGAAAGAGGAGAACTCCTTGAATTCAAGATAAGTAAGGAGGGCGGTTACAGAAAGCTTTATCTGGTAACAGAGAAGAAGAACAGGCTTTCAGACGGCTGTAGAGACCTTATGGGAGTAATTGCTAAGCTGTACAAGATTAGTATCAAAGAAATTTAATTAAATATAGCTGCTTGCTTAAGCCACATACAGGTGTTACACTTGTTATGTGGTTTTTTGAATGGATAAATTAGGCTAAGAGTATAGTGTGTAAGAGATTAAAATAAACGAAAGCTTGTATAGTAAGCTAGGCAAACGGAGGAGAAGTATGAAGAAGTGTTTATTTTACGGCGATTCCAACACCTATGGAGTAGATGTAAGGGGCGGACATAGTGGGGCGAGATATCCTGAGAATCAGAGGTTTACAGGAATCTTAGCCAATGAATTAAAGGGTGAATGGGAATTCATCGTAGAAGCTAAGGTAGGCAGATGTATACCTTCTATGGATTTTGAACTTGAAGAATTTGAAGAGGTTATAGAGAAGGCGGGGTGTATTGACCTATTGGCTATTATGCTTGGAACCAATGATTATCTAAGTTATAGCAAGCCTGATGCAGATAGGGTGGCAGGGAGGATGAAGGCTCTGATAGACAAGCTATTTGAAAATGAAGCCTACAGCAGTAGAAAGACAGATATACTGCTTATAGCTCCTCCTAAACTTGATTTTACAGGTGACAGATACTATGAAAAGTTTAGTACCTTGGATGGTGGCTTATCTAAGGCTCTTCATAAGGTGGCAGAGGAAGAGGGAGTGCATTTTGCTGATATCGGAGCCTTAACTTGCCGCTTGAAAAGGATGGAATCCACCTAACTATAGAGGCTGAGGAGCCTGTAGCTAAGTATTTGTTAGATGTATTTAGAGAATTGAAAGTGCATAAAGATTAGCTTACAATGAAGGTAGTATAATTAAAGAAAATAAAATTTGATATATTAAAGATATGAAAGAGTAGAGAAAAATAGGAGATGAATATGGATAAAAGGCTAATATTTTTTTGGCAAAAAGCTATTTACAGAGCTGGTTTTAATACCGCCTACATAGAGGGTGTAAATGTTACATTTCCCACAGACACAGGCTATCATTGACGGTGCAATAGTAAACAATGTACCGGTATCGGACATACAGACAGTATTAAACTTAGGGATGCACGGAAATCTATGCTAGATACCCTTGATGAACCACTTACATTAGAATATATAGTAAGATAAACAGCACTGGTATCCAGGAATGAAAAGCTTAGAATGGGGAGTACTAAGAAGCGGTACAGTAGGAGTAGGAGGAACAGATTATCTACCGCCTATTCCCATTAAAAGCCGATGTAGAAAAGAGAATAGAAGAAATAAATAATATCCCTGATATCTATGAAAAGAGCGATAGAATATTTTTGTTATTCAGTAAGAGGACAGCTTTTTCTGGGACGGAAATAAGAGGACTTCAACGATAGTAGCAAGTAAAATACTGATAAGTGAGGGCAAAGGAGTACTGACCATAGGAAGAAGGAAGCTTTAAGCTTTTAATGAGGCACTTTTACATTTTTTATGATACTGCTGACAGCAGGCTGTTAAAAGAATGCCTTATGGGGTGTATAAAAAGGAAGGGATATGTAGTGAAGCTGTTTATGAAAGATTATGACTTTTTCTGAAGAAAAAAATAGGCTAAAATTTTTCAGAAAATATCTATGGTAATGTTAGTGGGTGTATGGTATGATGATTTAGTATACTCAATTAGAAAAGAAGGTAAACCCTAGTTGAAAAACAAATATTATTAAAATAATTATAATTTCTATAGTAGCTATAATTATGCTCTTAAGTATAGGGAAGAATCTGAATTTAACCACAAATAATAACTTACTGGTTAAGTTTATTAATCAATGTTTTTAGGAATGAAGAAAAAGACCGAGAAAATATTACAGCTGATTCTACTGAAATAGTAAACAATGCAGTTGATGATAAGGCAGCTTCAACAAATACTGAAAATAAGGATAGATTATCTTCAACAACTAATAATGAACAAAATCGGATTTTTGAAGGTATTAGCAAGGATTAGTACGGCATAAAGGTCATAACACAGAATGATAATATTGTAGTAAATATTATAAGTTTACAATCCACAACACTACAACATCTAAAAATTAGGAGACTTTAACTATTGTGATGATTTGAGAGCATGTTGATAAGGACGGAAACACAGTAGATGGTTATTCGTATTTTATTATAAGTGCAACAATAGAATGTTTGGAAGAAGATAGATTTTTGAAGCTTTAAGTTTAAAAATTTGCAAATTTTGTTTTATAATGGTATCAAGAGGAAGGTGGTATAGAGTTGCTTACTGCAAATAATGATGTCCCAATGAACAGTAAAAAGTGCTATGATGGTAAAAATGAAAAAAGGGAGAAAAAAAGAGATTTTAATTTAGTATTTTTAGTAGAGGACAAATTCATAAATGACAAGGCAGTTGATTTTTACCTTTATATTAATGAAAAATGGTTCCGCTCAGGGAACCAATGATAAATATAAGTCTTTAGTAAAATTAGATTATAGGAATACATCTTCTGCAACAGATGCAAAACAAAGATGAAAAACATATTTTTAATGAGATTAGTAAACAACAATATGGTATAAAAGTTGTAACACAAAATGATGTTATTGAAACTGCCTATAACAGATATACCATTAATAAAATATCAACATCTAAAAAAACTGGGAGACTTCAACTATTCTGATGATTTGAGAAGCATGTTGATAAAGATGGAAATGCAATAGATGGTTATTCTTATTTTTATTGTTAATACATCTTTGGAATGTTTAGATGTAGATGAGGTAATTGGAGGTTTTTATTTAAATACTATAGATATATTAGTGTATAAGGATACTATACAGCAGACAGGCTATGAGATGCTGAGTTCCAATAATGATGTTCCAATGAGCAACAAAAAGTGCATTTAAGGTAAAAGATGAAAAAGGGAGAAAAAAAGAGATTTTAATTTAGTATTTTTAGTAGAAGATAAATTTATAAATGATAAGAGTGTGGACTTTTACCGGATATTAATGAGTAGAGGTGCTTCACCGGGAAGTGATGATGAAAATAAACGTATAGTAAAATTAGATTATGTAAGGTAGGCAATTAATGAAAACAATTTATACTAATGAAATAAAGAGAGCCTTTAATACTTTAGGTATGAAACTGGCTTTGCTTATAGGCTGCAGTTTATCTATATGGCATGTTGTGTCAGTAATAATACCTCAAAGCAGTCAAATTGGTTATGAATTATCTGTTGAAGCTATAGATCCATTATATGTGCCAACAGGCTTATTTAATAACTGGATGGGGAATGAGTTATACCCGATTCAATGCTACATATTTTACCTTATATTGCCGCTTCTTGCAGTACTTCCCTTTGGGAGCTCATTTTTTGAGGACAGGAAAAGTGGATATATTGTAAATGTATGTACCAGAGTGGATAAAAAGACATATTATAAGGGCTAAATATCTGGCTGTATTTTTTTATCAGGTGGAGTAGCAGTTGCCACACCATTGCTGCTAAATCTGATAATGTCATCTATGTTTTTACCTGCACTTTTGCCGGATAATGGCTCCAATGGGACAATATCACCTGTAACCATGTTATATGAACTCTTCTTTACACATCCACTGATATATATACTTATGTTTATAGTTATTGATTTTCTATTTGCAGGAGTAATAGCTACACTTTCACTTAGTTACACATATTTTTACGGAGCATAAGTTTGGTGTACTTATAGTGCCTTTTTGTATTTTATTTTTATGTACTCTCTGACAAATTTAATCAATAGAACGGAATATTCCCTGTTCTTTATGCTAAACGGTGGAGCAAACAATAATTACGTATTGGTTTATATACTTTATTTTCTATTGTTTTTTTGTATTATCCTATATAGTTTTTTTATGTGGAAAGGGAAGAAACAGGATGTTAAAGCGTAATTTAAACTTAATCGTTATATCCATCAGTTTTTATTTTGTGCCTTATTCCTTTACTATACTGCAAGTCCGTATAATGGAATTTATTATTACAGGGCACTTTATACTTTGGCTGATGCTTATGTTTATTTTTTGGATCCAAGAGTATATAGTATGCTTATCCTGCCTTTTGTCATCATATTATTTACCAATTTAATAAAAGTATGATGATGAAGTAAACTGTTTAATTCGACTTGGAAGTGTGAAGAGATTAGTAAGCAGAAGAATGAAGAAAGGAATTATATTTTTCTGCCATATGCACTGTGTTTTGTGATGATAGTGGTGACATTTATTAGCAGTTTACAGACTGGAACTCTTATCAACTGGGAGAAGTGAGAGCAGTATTTACTTACTTAAAACTGAACATTCTTCTAATATAGGTTTTATAATAGTTTTTATTATCGCTGCTGTTACACTGCTTATAAGAAACTTTTTGTATGCCTTTGGATTATATTATTGGATTTGAGGCTTAATAACAGCATCATAACATTTATAATCCTGCTTTCAGTTGTAGTTTTTGAAATGTTTCAGAAGATAATTCCGCTATTTTTGTAATTTTTAACCATTGATTACAGAATGTGGGATAACAGATGAGAATTAAAGTCCGGTTATTTGTTATACATTATTTTAACCTGTATTATATATTATGTATTGATGAAACAGTGCATTAAGAAGAAGGAGTGGATTTAGTGGCTGATAATATCCTTTTATTAAAAAGGCAGATAAAAGCATGATGTTAAAAATGGAATTTGCAGAAGATATAAAATATATTTGCTTTTTCATCATACTGCTTTCTGTCATTTTTAGCATTTTGGAATAAGAAAAATTAGCTTGAATATGGATAATAAAGCAGGGCTTATCGACTATCTTATGTTTATTTTTTCCGGTAAAGAAGAGGTGGGGACGCTCACAAACCAGGATATTTTTGATATACCGATAGCTTGGCTGTTTGTACATATATATGTATTATTTGGAATAGGCACATATCCGAAAAGCAGAGTACACTGAAAGGGATACCAGTTTTTAATTAGAGCAGGAAATAAATGGTGCTGGTGGATTGGAAAAGTGTGTATATTTTTCTTTAGTGTAATTCTTTATTATTTATGTATAGTATTTACAGGCTCCATATTTTCAGCATTACATGGTGGCAATAATACTGTAATTAATAAAGAAATTTGTGAAAAGAATGTTGAGAGTTGATATTAGCAAAAATATCTGGTATTAAGATGTATTTATGCCTTGTAATAATGCCGGTATTGCTGTTTTTAGTTATTAGTTTTGCCTGTATGTCCATATCATTTCTTTCTAACAATATTTTTAGCTATAATAATGCTAATGGGTTAGTTTATCGGTATCAGCATACTGGTGTAATGCTCTTTTGTTAGGAAAATTATACGATGCTATTAAGAGTTCACAAAAATGCCATTTACCATAGGAATTATTATTTCTATAATTGTTTTTATTCTTATGTGGAGTCTTGGGGATACAGATATTTTTAACAAACTGGATATTTATGGCAAAAGAACAGGAGGGAATCTAAGATGTATGTAGAAATAGAAGCTTTTAACAAAGATAATTGATAAAAACAAAGTATTGGATGATGTTTCCTTGGAAATGGATAAAGGGAAAATTTATGGAATAAAAGGTAAGAACGGCAGTGGAAAGACTATGCTGCTTCGTGCTATTTGTGGTTTAATAAAAGCCTACTGAGGGACTGGTAAGGGTTAGCGGAAAGCATATAGGAAAAGATGTGACATTTCCTGACAGTGTAGGAGTTCTGATTGAAAATCCAGGGCTTTTATTCCATCATTATCAGGATACGATAATTTAAAATGCTAGCAGATATAAAAGGGTTAATAGGAAAAGAAGAAATAGAAGCAGTAATGGAAAAGGTCGGACTTGAGAAATCATGCTTTAAGAAGAAATATAAAACTTATTCTTTGGGAATGAAACAAAAGCTTGGAATTGCAGCAGCTATAATGGAATGCCCTGAATTAATCCTGCTTGATGAGCCGACTAATGCCTTAGATGAGGAAAAGTGTAAGAAAAATTACTTGATATTTTTAAAAAAGGAAAAAGGAAAGAGGAGCCTGTATAATACTGGCTTCGCATGATATGGAGGAGTTAACTTTGTTATCTGACATTATTTTTTTATAATGGAGGAAGGAAGAGTGAGGAAGGCAGAGTGAAAACGAGGGCTATTGTAGGTGCAGTTATTTTACTAATTGTATTGTATGCTTTTAGAGTGTATAAAGTAAATAGTGAAATCCGTGCTGTTAAGGAAGATATGATACCATTTGGGACTGAGAGAGAAGTAACTAACGGTGTAACTATGAAGGTAAATGGATACACAGTTCTTTTCTAAAGAGGAAGCAAAGGAGAAATATGATTATGATTTGGAAATGGATGAAGAAGTGAAAATAATCTTGGTTAATGTAACATATTCCAATAAGACTAATAAAAGCAAAACTGTGGATACTAGTACCTAATTCTATTGAAAAAAACAGGATATTCAACAGCAACTGAAATGATGCTTTACTCTTTATGCAATCAATTTGACTTAGATGTAACGTTGAAGTCCGGAGAAAAGAAAGAAGTAATATTGCCTTATATTTTATTTAAGTTTCAATTTGAGCAAGGTGAATGGGAGAAATTAGAAGATGAAGTGTTTTATATCTCTAATTCCAGATATCCCGTAAAGACAAAGTGGATGTTAAAATAAAGAATCGCATAAGCTTACTGATATTTAGGGATATCTTTATCTTTTTGCTAAGTCTGGTTTTACAAAGGGACATATGGAGAAGGCTGAGAAAATTGACAAGATTAAACCGGTTAGTTATGATATTGTTTAAGCAATTAAGCATTGAGAAAATATCGAAAAAGTTGTGGTAATCGGATAAAGAATAAAAGAAAAAAATAGGAGATGAATATGGATAAAAAGGCTAATATTTTTAGCAAAAAAAGCTATTTGCAGAGCTGGTTTTTAATACCGCCTCACATAGAGGGCGTAAATGTTACATTTCCACAGACACAGGCTAGTATTGACGGTGCAATAGTAAATAATGTACCGGTATCGGACATACAGACAGTACTAAACTTAGGGATGCTGGAAATCTATGTTAGATACCCTTGATGAACCACTTACATTAGAATATATATGTAAGATAAACAGCCCGGTATCCGGGAATGAAAGCTTAGAATGGGGAGTGCTTAGAAGCGGTACAGTAGGAGTAGGGGAACAGATTATCTACCTCCTGTTCCCGTTAAAGCCGATGTAGAAAAAGAGAATAGAAGAAATAAATAATATCCCTGATATCTATGAAAGGGCGATAGAATATTTTTGTTATTCTGTAAGAGGACAGCTTTTTGGGACGGAAATAAGAGGACTTCAACGATAGTAGCAAGTAAAATACTGATAAGTGAGGGCAAAGGAGTACTGACCATAGGAAAGAAGGAAGCTTTAAGCTTTAATGAGGCACTTTTACATTTTTATGATACTGCTGACAGCAGGCTGTTAAAAGAATGCCTTATGGGATGCATAAAAGGAAGGGATATGTAGTGAAGCTGTTTATGAAAGATTATGACTTTTTCTGAAGAAAAACATAGAGGTGCTATGTTTATAGGGCGTGAAAGTGAATTAACTTTTGTTAAATAAATTATATGAATGATTAATATGACATTTTTCCGAAAATTAATCCAACTAAAAATGTGCGGAAAATGTCATGGGTTTTTGAATATATATGCTATCATATAAGCATTATTAAATTTAATTGGAGGTTTTGTATGAATAAGTCTATCTTTTGCATTTGTGCTTCTTCACTTTCGGTGCATTTCTACAGGTGAAGAATGATGTGGCTAATTATATAGGATTTGCATTGGCTGCGGTATCAATTATAAGCGGTGTGATGGTGATAAGAGAAGAGATTAAGAAAAACGCAGCAGCAAGAAGGATGCGTGAGTAGAATATTATGTTAGATAAATTAATATCGGCAGGTGTTTTTGGACTTGTCTTTGTGGTTGTTTTTAAATGTCATGTATAGAAATAGAATGTTTTTGAAGGACAACTATGTTAATAGGTTTAATAAAACTACAAAAATAATTATCTATATAATATCGCTGGTTGCAATCATGATAATTTTAGTTTCTATTCATAATCAGATATTCCTGCGGCACTTTACGCAGCATTAAAAAGCTGTTTGCTGGGCTATAAATGCGGGGTTTACTATTTTCTATATTGCGGGAAAAGGAAGATTAGTGTTCCTGCCTGTAATTGATAAGCGTTAAAGGGAAAGATATGGAAACAATGGAATTGATGAATAGTATAAAATATATTGTAAGTATATTATAGCTTTTATTCTATATATTGGACTGTTGCTGATAGGTGCCATTGGTGGAGGAACCAGACCTCTTAAAGATATATGGGATGACTTAGTAAGGTGGGTAAAGAAAAACTAATCAAAAACGTAAGGTGATTGAATCAAAAGGCTTTCTATGTTTTATTAATATAGAAGGTCTTTTTAATTTTGTGCATTTTGTATATTTAAATCCAAAAACTTTGTGCATTTTAGCTGATTACAAATCGAGAAAAATAATATATAATAGTTCTTGTAGATTTTACTTGGCGCTAATCTAAGATGTATTTATTAATTCAAAAAGAAATATTCAGGCTGTTAAATCCAAAGATTTGACTTTAATTTTCTGTTGTTTTTAGAAAAGGGGGACAATTGGGAGAAAAGGATATTTTAGAGAAGAAACTCTTGATGTTTAATGATGTATTCAGCAGACTTTGTGAATGGAATTATGTTTTGATGGGAAGGATGTAGTTAAAGAAGGTGAACTTGTTGACCTTTCCGGCTGGAGTCACTATAAGGGTGACGACAGCAAACATAGGTTTCAGGACAGAGATGTCGTAAAACTATGGAAGAAAGAGAATGTAGTTATTTCACTAATAGGAATTGAAAATCAGGATATACCTGATAAAAACATGGTATTTAGAGTGCTTTCGTACGATGGGGCTTCTTATAGGACCCAGCTTGTGGAAGAGGAAAGTAGAAAACGAAAGAAAAATTCCGGTATTGATGGGGAACTTCAGGACATATTCCCTGTAATAACCTTCGTTATCTACTATGGCGAAGAAGAATGGAGGCACGAGACAACCCTGCACAAAAGGCTTAACCTGGATTCTGAACTCAAACACTATGTAAGCGACTACAGTATCAATCTGATAGACTTGAAAAAGCTAAGTGAAGATGATATAAATAAGTTTAAGAAGGATTTTAAGCTAATAGCGGATTACATGGTAAAAGGAAGCAAACATAAGGCAGACCGTATAGACCTAAACCACCCTGAGGAAGTAAGTGAACTCATTCTAAGGTTAACTGGTGAGGAGCTGCCTTTCGAGGTAGAATGTGAAGAAGGAGGAAAGAACATGGAGAAATTTTTTGAACCGATGTTTGAGAGGGCAGAAGCAAGAGGAGAAGCAAGAGGAAAAGCAGAAGGCGAGAACTGCCTTGCAAGACTAATCAGTCTCTTAATGAGCGAAGGTAAGAACGACAAAAATCAAGGATGTAGTAGAAAATGAGGAAATTAGGCATGGGTTGTATAAGGAGTATGGTATACAATAACTGCAAGTGATTGATGGATTTCCATGATGCTTTTGAACGTATAATAAACTCAAGTAATAGAATGATTAAGCCATATACGGTGAAGGTATGTATATGGCTTATTTCTTTATGTCAAATTATTAATATTGTGGGATGTTGAGATCAAAAGTATATGTCGAATTAAACTTTATATAAAGACATAAGTTTTAAGGAAAAATGTAATAATAATTCCCATAAAAATGCATGGTGTTTATTTTATGTTTAGTGGTAAGATATGGTTACTTGATCAAGTATTAGGAGAGCATTACATAGAAAGTTATTGGGTTCTCTGATTGTAACTAATAAGAAACTTATTACGCGAGGAGTAAATTATGGATGCAATGAAGCTAATTATGAGAATTGTAGAGAACAAAAAAACAGTAAAATTATCACGATACCTGTGGTAATATCAACATTGTATTTTTGGCTTTCATCTAGCATCCAGTCTGTAAATATTTTTGGATCACATTAGCAGCAGTTTATTTTGTAAAATGTTTAATATGTATTCGAGAGGAGTTAAAAGAATGGGAATTCTGCTCGTGATGAAGGAATACTAGTAAAATTTGACGCTTTTGAAACTGGTTATAAGATTGGGATTTTACAGATAATGGCATTGATTGCATTGTTTATTTCCATAAAACTGGCAGATTAAGTTTGAAAACAGTGTTCTTTCTATGATTTTCTTGTACACCTGTCTAGGGAGGCAACTTTTTAATAGTGATTATTGATATGACATTAACATTTGCAAACTATTTCAAGTTTAAGAAAAACAGATGAAGTCAAAGTTGCTATAACTAGGGAAATACTAGTTGTGATTAAGGCAATTGTAACGCTTATAGCAGAATGTGCAATTGCCTTAGCCAATGATAAAATTAGAAAGGAAAAGTATGGATAATACAATATTAGAAGTAAGTATGTTAAAGGATAAAAGCAAATATAAACCTGCTCTTATCATAAGTATATTATCAATTATAAGTGCGTTATTAATTGCGCTTGTAGGAGATATATTGGCAGTAGTTGGGATAATATTCTCAATATTAAAAAGAAATGATTATGACACAAAATTGTCACTTGTTTTGAGCGTGATAGGTCTGATATTGGCTATTGCTAATCATGTCTTGGGGAATAATGATATTAAATGGAACAATTCAACTATAAATCTAAGAATTAACTAAATATTTGTCTAAAAAGTCATATACTGAGAAAGCTTGGTATATGACTTTTCTATCACTGCATTAAGAGGATTTTGCTATTACTTTTAAATGAGACATATCCGATGTATACTCAAAGGATTGAATTTTGACGATAATTAAGAGATACATTGAGAGGTAAAGATGAACAATAGTAAATGCCAATATACGGATAATCCAAGCTATATACTTAAGAATATAAGGGAAGCCCTTGGAATGTCTGCAAAAGAAATATATGAAGGCTTATGTTGCAGAAGTACATACGACAGGTATGAAAGTGGAGAAAATGAGATTAGCCTTACCAGGTTGTTCTTTTTATTAGAAAGAATGGGTGTGTCAAATGAAAGATTTGAAGTAATGATACCTGACTATGTATACGAGTTTTATCAATGGTATGAAAACTGTATGAAGCTTGTCGAAAAGAGAGACTGGGAAGGACTTGTCTGTGAAAGTAAGCGGTTTGATGAGTTAGTGCTTGAAGATGAGGATATCCAGATTGCTTACAGGGATTATATTGAATATATCATAGCGAGGTATGGTGAAAAAGATAATAATAGGCATATAGCCTGATTATGAAGGCTCTAAACCATACTGTAAAGGATGTGGAGGCTATAGTAGAAGAAAAGAAGAGACTTAGTGTATTTGAATGGAATCTGTTTATCAATCTATATGACCTCAAATACGAGATGAATCCTGATAAGAATGCTGACATCACGAATATTTTATATGATGTCTATAACTATTACAGAGTAAATGTGACAGATAAATTCATTATATATAAGACACTGCCACGGCTTGCACTGACAATGTTGCTGAATGACAGGGGCAGCCTTACATTACATAAGAGGATTGAATTAGAAGAAGAAAGCCTGAAAGTCTTAACCAAGTACTATTGCTGGGTGGGATTGCCGGAGGTGCTTAGGCTTTTGAGTAATGATGCTAAAACCCTGCACGCTAGGACTGTATACGCTAAACATAGGGAGGCACTTGTAAGCATATTGAATAAATATGGTTTTTCAGAAGACTTCAGAATAGAAGTGTTTAGGGAATCTTATCCGCTGTCTATGCTGCTAAGTGATAACTTAAAGGCATATAGGCAAAAGATGGGACTTACTATGGAAGAGGTAAGTGATGATATATGTGCTTTTGAGTCGTATTCAAGGTATGAAAGGGGAGTCAAATATCCTAAAAAGAAAGAAACTGGAAAAACTAGCTGAAAGACTGGGTATGGAGTGGTTCTTAATACGGGCAGAAATAGATGTAGATGATTATGAAAAGCTTACTGCTTGCTCACAGAATGTAGAAGGCTAATTGCAACACAGGAGATGGATGCTTTTAGAGAAAAGATAGAACTATTAAAAAGAAAAATTGATATGGATATTATAAGAAATCAGATTTTGGTGGTTTTTGAATTACTTACTAAGAAGGACAGAGATGTGTCAAAGGAAGAATTGGATTATTTGTTTTTCTATAATAGAATGTAAAAGCTTGAAGAAGATTTATTTCATTCACGAGTAGAAATTGATGCACTGAATTATATAGCTGGTTTTGAAGCGGAGAAGAACACGGAAACAGGGATAAAAAAATAGTTAAAAGGTATAATAGACAACGAAAAAGAAAGAGAGTGTTAGACTGGCGCTATACCTACATTTTCAAAGGGAAGCCTTACATGTATGTATAATGATAGTAGGAGATATGACGAAAGTTATACAATCTGTAGAGAACTTATGGATGAAATGATAATTAAAAGATTATACTTTTTCCACTTATGAATATATTATCTTGCGTGATAGAAGCTAAAGAAGAAAGGAAATATAGAACAGGCAATGGAAATGTGCAAGATACAGTTCTATATTTCAGAATTATATCAAAGACATGATAGTGAAAATGATAAGAGAATTTTATGAAAGACACTTTGACAAAGATGCAATATGGTACTAAATCTGTCTGCATCTTGAACCAGTTTTGTCTATTTGACTAGATCTTCCGCAAACAAGAGTTGAATTAGAATGAATATCTGCTAAACTTGAACAGACAGGAGCAAGACTTGATAAAAGTATAGCTATAAAGCAAGAAGACAGTATAAGTTTTTTTGATAAGTGTTGTGTTAACTAAATATGATTTCATAATGAAAACCTCTCTTTCTTTTGATAAAATTAATTATTTGTACTACTGTTGTGTGTAATGATAACATACTTTTTGCGTATATGCTCATGACATTTTTCCGAAATAAATGCGACTAAAAATGTGCGGAAAATGTCATAGGATTTATTCCTGTAATAACCTTTGTTATCTACTATGGCGAAGAAGAATGGAGCATAGAGACAACCTTGCACAAAAAGGCTTTAACCTGAGGTTCTGAACTCAAACACTATGTAAGCGACTATAGTATCAATCTGATAGACTTGAAAAAGCTAAGTGAAGATGACATACCCCACTTGCCAATTTCTGTAAAAATAATATAATAATTACAGAAATGTTACGAAATTATTAAAAACACCTAGGGGGACAATGAGAATCAAGATAATAACATTTGGATGTATCCTGCTTGCAGGAATGATGATTAGTAGTGGAGTTAAGACTGTAAAGGCTGAAGAAACAGTAGCAACAGACTCTGCTATTGAAGCTGTAGTTGATGAAGTAAAGAGTGAAAAGGTAGAGATACTGCCTGAGAATAAGCTTGAAGAAGTAGAGGTAGAAGAGGCTGAGAGGAAATCGAAGCAGAGGAAGATGAGACTCCTCTTGGAAGCGCTGATGATAAAAAGCCTCAGTCAAAGAAAAAGACTACAAAGAATAGCTCTAAGAAGACGGTAAAAAAGCTTGAAAAGACGGAGAAGACTGAGAAAGCTGCAAATGCCATGAAACAGTCTAAGGATGTAATTAAGTATACAGACGAAGAGTTTAAGATTCTTGTTTGTGTAACCTTCCTTGAGGCGGGCAACCAGTCCTACAAGGGTAAGCTTGCTACAGCAAATGCTGTCATAAACAGAGTACTTAACAAGAGGTTTCCAAATACAATCAAGGGTGTAATCTACCAGAAGTATGCAGGACGCTACCAGTTCGCACTCTGTGCTCCGGGTGGAAAAGCTTGACGAGGCTATGAAGAACTATGGAAAGAATACAGGCTGGAGGGCAGCTTATGAAAAAGCCTGCATCAAAGTGGTTAAGGATGCACTGGCTGGCAAGACTGCTACTGACAGGAGATATCATTTCTTTAGACTTCACTACAAGGGCATTGAGAACTGGAAGTCTGACGGTGTAAAATTGACGATACTTATTATTACAATTACTAAGACATAATATAGCATTATTGCTAAGTTTAAGCATTTTATAATCTTCAGAATGACCTAACGGGGAACCGTAAGTGTATATTCTGAAGATTTTTTAACAGAAAAATTATTCCAAAATAGTAATTAAAATTCCAAAAACGTAGCTTCTCTGTAGAAGAAAAAGTTAAAATGACAGTATCCTGTGTAATTTTTATGAAAAAGCACAGAATTATTGCGGTAAACCCATTTTTATGGTAGTATAGTTAGGATATGTATATTGAATGGAGCTTCTTTATGGAAGAGAATACAGAGAGTATCTAAGAATTTTTATTGAGGATATTATTGATAAGGACATAGCTGAGGGCAGGACTAAGAAGGTAATAACCCGTTTTCCTCCTGAACCCAACGGATATTTACATATAGGACATGCTAAGTCAATTCTTCTTAACTACGGTCTTGCTAAGGAGTATGGCGGACAGTTCAATCTTAGATTTGATGACACCAATCCTACCAAGGAAAAGACTGAGTTTGTTGAGTCTATCAAGGCTGATGTAGAGTGGCTTGGTGCAGACTTTGGTGACAGATGTTATTTTGCGTCAAATTACTTTGAAAAGATGTATGAGGCAGCGATTAAGCTTATAAAGAAGGGAAAGGCCTTTGTATGCGATTTGTCTGCTGATGAAATCAGAGAATACAGAGGTACTCTTACAGAGCCTGGCAAGAACTCACCATATAGAGAGAGAAGCATAGAAGAGAATCTTGACTTGTTTGAGAGAATGAAAAATGGTGAATTCCCTGATGGAAGCAAGGTTCTAAGAGCAAAGATAGACATGAGCTCTCCTAATATGAACATGAGGGATCCTGTCATTTACAGGATTGCGAGGATGACACACCATAATACAGGTGATGACTGGTGCATTTATCCTATGTATGACTTTGCGCACCCAATCGAAGATGCGGTAGAGGGAATTACACATTCCATCTGTACCCTTGAATTTGAAGACCATAGGCCTTTGTATGACTGGGTAGTAAGAGAGCTTGAATATGAGAATCCTCCTAAGCAGATAGAGTTTGCAAAGCTCTACCTTACCAATGTGGTAACAGGAAAGAGATATATAAAGAAGCTTGTAGACAATGGAATAGTTGATGGTTGGGATGATCCAAGACTTGTTACCATAAGCGCACTTAGGAGAAGAGGCTACACTCCTGAATCAATTAAGCTGTTTATGGAGCTTTCAGGTGTAACCAAGAGCAATGCATCTTCTGACTATGCTATGCTTGAGTATTGTATAAGGGAGACTCTTAAGCTAGAAAAGAAGCGTGTTATGGCTGTGCTTGATCCGGTGAAGCTGGTAATAACTAATTACCCTGAGGGTGAGACAGAGTGGCTTGATGCACCTAACAACCTTGAGAATGAGGCTCTTGGCAGCAGAAAGCTGGCATTTACAAGGGAGCTCTACATTGAGCGTGAGGACTTTATGATAGATCCTCCAAAGAAGTATTTCAGACTCTTCCCGGGCAATGAAGTAAGACTTATGAATGCTTACTATGTCACCTGTACAGGTTATGATGTAGATGAAAATGGAAATGTTACAGAGATAAGATGTACCTATGATCCTGAGACCAAGAGCGGAAGTGGAAAAGAGGTTAGGAAGGTAAAGGGTACAATTCACTGGGTAAGTGCTGCTCATGCCGTGCCTTGTGAAGTGAGATTGTATGAGAATATAGTGGATGAGGAAAAGGGAGTTTACAATGAAGACGGTGAGCTCAACTTAAACCCTAATTCATTAACAGTTATTAAAAATGCGTTTGTTGAAGAGAGTCTTAAAGGTACTACTGAAGTAGAACAGTACCAGTTTGTAAGAAATGGATTTTTCTGCCTTGATTCTAAGGATTCAAAGCCGGAAATGCCTGTATTTAACAGAATAGTATCACTTAAGAGCTCTTATAATCCTAATAAGGCTTAACTAATATATTGGTAGGTCTTAAAGGGTGGATATAGGAGGTATAATTTTGGAAGTATCAGAAGAATCGATTCTTTTTGACAAAACTTATACTTGTCCGTGCTGTGCTACAAAGTTCAAGGCAAAAGCCGTAAGAGTAGGGAGAAACACCTTGGTACGGCTTGATGATGATTTACGCCCTATATATAAATATGTGGATGCGACCAAGTACGATGCAATTATCTGCACAAAGTGCGGGTATGCAGGACTTATCAAGAACTTTGATGCAATAAGTGATAGACATGTAAAAGATATCAGAGAGAAAATTACAGCCAAATTCAAGGGTATAGATGAGACAAAGACATCTTATACTTATGAAGAGGCTATAGAAAGAACGCAGCTTGCCCTGCTTTCAACAATTATCAAATGTGCAAAAACCAGCGATAAAGGCGTACATCTGCCTTAAGCTTGCACGACTTACAAGGGGATGAAAGAGACTCTGGATAAGGAGTCTGCTGATTATAAAAAAAAGTATGATGAGCTTGACAAAACTGAAATGAATTACCTAAAAAATGCCTATGACGGTTTTTCGGAAGCCTACATGAATGAGAAGTTCCCTATCTGTAGTATGGATGAAAATACCCTATGTATAATTATGGCAGAGACAGGAAGAAAACTGGGCAAGAACCATGAGTGCTTTAAGATATGCTGAAACTGTTATTCTGTCAAGGAATGCTACAGACAGAATGAAGGAAATGGCCAGGGCTATTCGTGCTAAGTGTAAGAAGAATAATGCATATGATTACAAGTGTCAAATCCCACTGTAATCGGTGGGGATTTTTCATCTTTCAATAGCCATTTTTAGCGAAAAATCAGTGCTTGCGGAGAAAAAGTATAGCTCTAATGATTATTTTTACTTTGCAGGTTTCTTAAAGTATGTTATAAGCATAATTAGTCCCTGATAGGAATACAAGACCTACTATACATACAGCGGAAAGCATGAAAAACTTTTCAGGCAAAAATAAGATAATTGGATCTTTTTTGTAGTCAAATATCCATAAGTCATTGTTAAAAGCAATCTTATGAAAGGTAATAAATATCTTGTTAAAGTTAGCGTATATAAACAGAGCAATTGCTGAAGGAAGAATTAAGATAATAACTCCACCAATAAGCCTGTATTCATAGGATTTATAGAGCTTTTGTAGAGGGTATAAGCACTAAAAGTAAGATTATTCCTATTACCAGTACAACCTGAAAGGAAAGGAAGATGGCCTTTACCTCTTCAAAATGGGTAAGGGCATTTTCTGAAGAAGGTAAATGTGGGAAGCTTAACTTGTCTGGGCCAAAGAATGAGTTGTAGTCTATGAGGGCATCATAGTTTTCCTTTATTTCGTTATAAGTTAAGTTTAATTTACCTGTAAAATCTCCAATCATTCTGTAATACAGAGGTCTAAAGTACAATACTGCTGTTGTGGCAAAGGCTATAGATACTAGCATCATAAGCAGTGAAATAAAAATGCAAATTATCGGCTTAAAAAAGGTTTTCATCTATACTTCTCCTTGCAAAACTTCATAATTATGGTAAACTAGATGTTATTACTATATATGATTTTAACATATTTCTTTTGAGAGTAAAAGAGATGAGGGAAAGGATATTTTAGATGAGTAGAAGCATTAAAAACATAAATGAGGTAGCAATCCCAGAGCAATATGAGTTAATTAGCACTAAGGAGCTGAAGGATATCAAAGGCTCTGGGTATATATTTAAGGCATAAAAAGAGCGGGGCAAGACTTGCCCTTATTTCAAATGAAGATGAAAATAAGGTTTTCTGTATAGGATTTAAAACTCCTCCTGAAGATTCTACAGGAGTGGCCCATATAGTAGAGCATACTGTGCTCTGTGGCTCCAAAAAGTATCCATCAAAAGATCCTTTTATTGAGATGGCTAAGGGTTCACTTAATACCTTCTTAAATGCAATGACCTATCCGGATAAGACGATTTATCCTGTGGCAAGCTGCAATGACAAAGACTTTAAGAACCTTATGAGTGTGTACCTGGATGCGGTATTTTATCCGAATCTATATACTAACAAAGCAATATTTGAGCAGGAAGGCTGGCATTATGAACTGGATGAGGAGAGTGGCGAGCTTATCATAAATGGAGTCGTATACAATGAGATGAAGGGTGCTTTCTCATCTCCTGACGAGGTAGAGGACTTGCGTGTAAGAGAGGCTCTTTATCCTGATACACCTTACGGAATTGAGTCAGGCGGAGATCCGGAGGTTATTCCTGAACTTACTTACGAGAACTATGTGGCCTTTCACAAGCGTTTTTATCATCCGTCAAATTCATACATCATTTTGCACGGAAATTTTGATATAGAGGAGAGGCTTGAATTCCTTGATAAGGAATACTTAAAGGACTTTGATAAAATTGATCCAAGGTCCGATATCCCTCTCCAAAAGCCTGTGGGAGGTGACTTATCTGATAGTTATTCTCTTGCGGAAAGCGAAGACATGAAAGAAAAAACCTTCCTTTCCTACAATGTAGTTACAGGTGTGGTTACAGATACCTTCACTATGGGTGCCTTACAGCTACTGAGATTTGTACTTATGGATGCACCGGGGGCACCTGTTAAAAAGGCTCTCATAGAGGCAGGGATAGGTAAGGAAATCTCTTCAAGTCTTTCAAACCATATGCTTCAGCCTACATTTTCTATTCATGCGACAGGAACTGAGGCAGATAAGAAGGACGAATTTGTAAGGATAATAGAGACTGAGCTTAGAAAGATTGTAAATGAAGGAATAGATGAAAAGAAGCTTACTTCAGCTATCAACTATTCTGAATTTAAGTACCGTGAACAAGACTCAGGAAGGTATCCTGCAGGCCTCATCCTTGGTATAAATATGTATACAAGCTGGCTTTATGATGACAATCTTGTGTTTGAGCTGGCAGATGCAGGCAAGAACTATGACCTGCTTAGAAGCAAGATAGGTACAGGCTATTTTGAGGAGCTGGTTAGAAAATACCTTCTTGAAAATGAACATAAGCTTATATTCACTCTCGTTCCTGAAAAGAATAAAAATGACAGGATTGAGGAAGAGTTAAAGAAGAAGCTCGCTAAGTACAAAGAAAGCCTAAGTGAAGACGATATAAATGCTCTTAAAAAGAGCAGCGAGAAGCTAAGAGCCTTTCAGGAGGAGCCTTCATCTCCAGAGGATGTGGCAAAGCTTCCAACTCTTGAAAGAAGTGACATCTCTCCTGAGATAAAGCCTCTTAAGAACATAGAAAAAGAGATAGATAGCCGTCCGTTAATCTGGCACAAGGTAAATACAAACGGTATTCTGTATCTCAGGCTTAATTTTGACATCAGCGATATGCAGGCTGATGAACTACAGTATTTTGGGCTGCTTACAGACCTTTTGGGACTCATTGATACTAAAAAAAGAGGCTATTCTGACTTTGTATCTGAAACCCTTATGTATACAGGCGGTGTTCATACCAATATCGAGGTATATACAGATAAGGCTGATAGAAACAAGGTGCTTACCAACTATTCAGTTAGCTTTAAATCGCTTGTTTCACAGGCTGAGAAGGGGCTTAATCTTATTCCTGAGATGCTCTATGAGTCAAGGATTGATTCGCACAGTGATAAGAGAATAGTCGAGATACTAAGAGAAAATATATCAGGTATGGAAATGGACTTTGAGACAAGTGGAGACAGGGTATCTGCTCTGCTTGCGAAGTCATATTTCTCAGTTAATGGAAGGATGGGAGAGAGGCTTTCAGGTCTTAGCTTCTACAAGTTTATAAAGGAATTGGCGGAGAATTTTTGAAGCAAGAAAGAAGAGCTATATACTAAGCTGAACTCTCTCATAAAAGAAGTACTTTGTAAAAGATAGGCTGATTGTAAGCCTTACTGTAGATGATGAAAACTATGATGCTTCTTGTGATAAGCTAACTAACATAGTTAAAGAGCTTCCTAGAGGTGAGAAGGCAGGAGATGACCTCCTTTGCGATAAGATAAGGCTTGAGATAGAAGAGATTAAGGCAAAGAGAAAAGAAGGACTATATGCGAAAGGGTATACTGCCTCAGGTCAGGTGCAGTATGTAACCAGGTCAGGTAACTTTGTGGCTTCAGGTCTTCCTTATACAGGCGTCCTAAGCGTCTTAAATGTGCTTCGTAGCTATGAATACCTCTGGGTAAATGTCAGGGTTAAGGGCGGAGCTTACGGCTGTTACAGCAAGTTTGACAGAAATGGAGATTCATCCTTCTCTTCCTACAGAGACCCTAAGCTTATGGAGACAAATGAAGTATATGAGAGCGTTGTCGGATTTGTAGAGAATTTTAACGCCGATGAAAAAGAGGTAACCAAGTATGTGATTGGAGCTGTAGGAAGTGCAGACATACCTCTGACTCCTTTTGCAGACGGAGAGAGGTCATTTAATGCTTATATGAGCGGTATTACGGAAGATGATATAAGAAAGTCAAGAAAAGAAATGATAGGAACTACTGCCTCTGATATAAGAGACATGGCTAAATATGTAAAGGCTGTACTTGATGAGAAGATTATGGTAGTGATAGGCTCAGAGGCTAAAATAAAGGAAAACTCTGATAAGTTTGATGAAGTATCAAGTCTTTTGTCATAATGAAAAACAAGGAGAATGAATGGGAAAATTTAAGTCAGGTTTTGTAACCCTTATAGGAAGGCCCAATGTAGGCAAGTCAACTCTTATGAATAATCTTATCGGTCAGAAGATTGCAATAACCTCTTCTAAGCCGCAAACCACAAGAAACAGGATTCAGACAGTGTACACAGATGAGGTAGGGCAGATTATCTTCCTTGACACACCGGGTATCCACAAGGCGCAGAACAAGCTTGGTGAATATATGGACTCTGTAGCTGAGAGAACTCTTTCTGAGGTAGATGTGGTACTTTGGCTGGTTGAGCCTACCACCTTCATAGGAAAGGGAGAGCAGCATATAGCAAGCTGCTTGAAACTACCAAGACTCCGGTAATACTTGTGGTAAATAAGATAGACACGGTAGAAAAAGGTGAGCTTCTTCCTGTAATCGACAAGTACAAAGACATTGTGAACTTCAAGGCCTGCATACCTGTATCTGCGGTCACGGGAGAGAATAAAGAAGACCTTCTTAAAACTGTATTTGACTTACTTCCTGAAGGTCCTATGTACTATGATGAGGATGTGGTTACAGACCAGGCTGAAAGGCAGATTACAGCGGAGCTGATTAGAGAGCAGACTCTAAGGAGGCTGAAGGATGAGGTACCACATGGAGTAGCCGTTATGATTGAGAGCATGAAGGAAGAAAAGGATACTTCGGTCAGACACAGTCATAAGAATATAATGAACATTGAGGCAACCATTTTTTGTGAAAGAGATTCTCATAAGGGCATCATCATTGGGAAGAAGGGTGCTATGCTAAAGGAAATAGGAACAAATGCAAGGCATCAGATATCTGACCTTCTTGGTATGAAGGTAAATCTTAATCTTTGGGTTAAGGTTAAGAAGGATTGGAGAAATTCAGATTCCCTTATGAAGAACTTCGGGTATAAAGAGGAGTAATCTTTGACAGATGAGATAGAGGTTTCGGGAGTTGTTGTTTCCTGTATGCCAATAGGTGAATACGATAAGCGCCTTGTGATAATAACTGCAGAGCTTGGCAAGATTCATGCTTTTGCAAGGGGCGCAAGAAGAACCAACAGCAAGCTGCTTGCCGGCACAGATCCTCTTACTTTCGGCAAGTTCAAGCTTGTTTCAGGTAAGAATGCATATACTTTGCTTGAGGTAAAGATAGTAAATTACTTTAACGAATTGAAAATGGACATAGACAGGGTTTATTATGGTTTCTATTTTTTAGAGCTTGCATCCTACTTTTCAAGGGAAAACATAGGAGGCAAGAATCTTGTGAACCTTATATACATGGCGCTTAAAGCCCTTGAAGCAAAGGTGGATGAGTTAACTCCGGACTTTGTAAAGGCAATATTTGAGTGGAAAATATTTGAAATTGAGGGTATAATGCCTAGTATAGATGAAGGACGATTTTTGGGAAGACAGCTTAGACCTTCAACAATATATGCACTAAGAGTAGTCTCGGCAACTGATGTGACCAAGTTATTTTCTTTTAACCTGGAAGCTGAATCAAAAAAGGAATTTATTGAGCTTGCCGAAGAGTACAGGGATTTAAACACAGATGTGAAGTTTAAATCCTTAGAAATGATAAGAGAGGTATGAGAATGAAGAAGAACACTCTTTTAGCTTTTGGAATGGTAATTACCACAGTTTTACTTTCCTCCTGCAATGGAATGCCGAAGGAAATAAAGGCGGATGAGGTTAAAGAAGAGACGATATACATGAGGTCTGACGGCAGCAGCCAGGTAGCCTATGTAGAAGATTTTAATGAAAAATATCTAAATCTTGACGAACTAAAGGGCTATATTTCCTCTGAGCTTAGCAGCTATAATAAGAAATACGGCGACAAGGCCGCAGTCCTAAGCGAGATTGAACTTAAAAGCGGTAAGGTAAAGGCTGTGCTTACCTTTAAGAGCTCAGAAATCTATGAGGCATTTAACAGTAAAAAAAGGGAGAACAATGCCAGGTTAATTAAGGCAGATAAGGCTCTGTCTGAGTTTGGAGAGCTAAAGCTTTTACTGAGGCAGACTCTGATGCAGGAAAAAAGAAGGCTGCGGGTGAGGTGCTTTCAGATGAATACAATATTGCAGTAGTAAAGGGGCCGGTGCTTTTCCAGACCGGAGACAAGATTAAATACTATTCCGGAGGGAATCTTTACGATTCGCACCATATTAGGGTTGACGAGGGGAATGAAGCCGTGGTAGTATATTCTAAATGATTGTTAAGGTATTGACAATAAAGTGAATCAAAGAAAGAGAGGTAGACTTATGGAAAAAACTATGGAGAAGATTGTGGCTTTAGCTAAGGCAAGAGGTTTTGTGTATCCTGGCTCGGAGATCTACGGGGGGCTTGCCAATACTTGGGATTACGGTAATTTAGGTGTAGAGCTTAAGAACAATGTTAAGAAGGCCTGGTGGAAAAAGTTTATCCAGGAAAGTCCTTACAATGTAGGTGTTGACTGTGCCATCCTTATGAATCCCCAGACTTGGATAGCATCAGGACATCTTGGAAGCTTTTCAGATCCGCTTATGGACTGTAAGTGCTGTCACGAGAGATTTAGAGCAGACAAGCTCATTGAAGATTTTGCAAAAGAAAAGGACATAGCCTTAAGATGCTCTGTAGACGGTTGGACCAATGAAGAGATGAAGAGCTTTGTGGACGAGCACGAAATCCCTTGTCCTAGCTGTGGAAAGCATGATTTCACTGATATCCGTCAGTTCAACCTCATGTTTAAGACCTTCCAGGGAATTACAGAGGATAGCAAAGCTGTTGTTTACCTTCGTCCTGAGACAGCTCAGGGTATCTTTGTTAACTTTAAGAATGTTCAGCGTACCTCAAGGAAGAAGATTCCATTTGGTATTGGACAGATAGGAAAGTCATTTAGAAATGAGATTACACCAGGTAACTTTACCTTCCGTACCAGAGAGTTTGAGCAGATGGAGCTTGAGTTCTTCTGTGAACCGGGTACAGATATGGAATGGTTCCACTACTGGAGACAGTTCTGTAAAGACTGGCTCATCTCACTTGGTATGAAAGAAGAAGAGATGCGTCTTCGTGACCACGATCCTGAGGAGCTTTCTTTCTACTCAAAGGGTACTACTGATATCGAGTTCTTATTCCCATTTGGCTGGGGAGAGCTTTGGGGAATAGCAGATAGAACTGACTATGACCTTGGCAGACATCAGGAAGTATCAGGTGAGCCTATGGAGTATTTTGATGATGAGAAGAAAGAAAAATACATTCCTTATGTAGTAGAGCCTTCACTTGGTGCAGATAGAGTTACTCTTGCTTTCCTTTGTGGAGCTTATGATGAAGAAGAGCTTGAGGGCGGAGATGTGCGTACTGTACTTCGTTTCCATCCTTTCCTTGCACCTGTTAAGGTGGCAGTGCTTCCGCTTTCCAAGAAGCTTGGGGAGGGTGCTGAAAAGGTATATGCTGAGCTTTCAAAGGACTGGAACTGTGAGTATGATGACAGAGGAGCTATCGGTAAGAGATATAGAAGACAGGATGAGATAGGAACTCCATTCTGTATTACCTATGACTTTGACTCAGAGACAGATGGTATGGTTACAGTCAGAGACAGAGACAGCATGGAGCAGGAAAGAGTGGCTATATCAGAACTTAGAAGTATTTTAGAAATAAATTTGAATTTTAATTACAGAATTTAAGATTAAAAGGCAAGCATTAGTTTTTTTATAACTTATTTTAAGCAAAGGATATTATATGAAAAAAAGAGAATATGGATAAAGATTACTTCTTACTATAGTGCTAGGAAGTGGAATGGGTATCTTTATTAATTCTGACAACCCTGTGTTTTTTTGCATGGGGATATTAGCACTTGCTGTAAAGTCTGGTTTTAGCTGTAAAAAGTCCTATATGAAGAACTGATACTTAAGAAAAAGGAACTTATGTCGCAAAAAGAATATGAAGAGTTTGATTTAGGGCTCTAAAATTGCGAAAATTCAGCTAATTGTACTGATGTGTTTATCTATATCCTATTTATTATTAGTATTAGTATCAAAACAAAATGTGATAATTACAGTAATATGCTATATTTTAATGCTTATAACGATTTTTAATGGGAGCGTATGAAAATTGTTATGAGATGTAAAAAGCAGTGCTATGAATAAGAACCAGTAAATAATAAACGAGGGTGGAATCCTTAAACAGGATTTTGCCCTCGTTTTATCATCTTCCAACTAAGATGAATATTGTTTTGTAAACGATGAAATATACTTAGAGATTAGTAAAATGAAATTATTTATATCTCCTGAGACTCCCCTTATCAAAAAGAATACTCAGGGGTTCTAAGTGGATATTTAATCTCCTCTTCATAGTACCAAGGGTCAGCCTCGTGAAGAGGATTCTTAAGAAAGCTGAAACTCTTGGGCAGGTAGGTAGCCCCTGTGCCAGAAGATAAGCCTTTTTGCCTTTTTGTTCTTACAGATGTCTGCAATCATAACCACATACGTGGGACTACCACCCCTTATAAATATATCTCCAACCCTGAGCTTCAGCCAGCTTTATTTTTTTAGAAGAATAGTCCATGTTCAAGGTACCTGAGTAGGCAAAAACTATCCTCATAAATCTCTTAAAAGAGTCATAACTGCTGTCATTTTTTGAAGAATAAAACCCAAGTTATCTTATTACCGCTTACGCTAATTGAATATCCTCTTCTCCATTTATCAAAATCAGCTATAAAGCCATTTCCTAGAGGAAAATTTATTTTGTTATATGCCTTTTTGCCATAATAATATTCACCATAAACCCTCATTATAGAATCTGCACATTGCTGGAGGTCTTCATTTTCTATAGGGAGCTTAAAGACGGCTATATGGGCAGACTGATTCCCTTTTTCACGCCCATCATATAAAAGTATGGGAGAACCGTCAGGCTTTAATTTATAGTTTCTAAGAAATGCTTCAAAGCTTCCCTTTTTAGCCTTGATTCTCTTATATCCCTTAGGTGTAAGTATTCGCTTTTACCAGAGTCTTACCTGGAAGAATTTACAAAATGACTGTGCTTCTTCCTCAGTTTTTACCAGTACTTGCCACAATAGAGGAATTGTTAGCTGTATTACTCTGTGAAGCTGAATCAGAAACGCTACCTTGCTCTGCACCTGCTAAAGATGGCTCAGCCTGTGATGAAGCATTGGAAACAGCAGTTCCCTTACATCCATAGAGAATAAGTGTAAATGCACAAAGTGCGATAATTTTCTTAATCATAACAACCTCCTTTTTAAGAATGATATCATAAGATAAAGGGAAATATCATTAATAATTTAATGTATACTGCTTGAAATAGAGTATTATTTGTAAATTCTAATTTGTCGGGCTGATGGGTTTGTTTGTTGACTAAGTCACGCCTTCACTAATTAATGTCCAGACTCGCTACGGTTTTTCTGTAAGATGCTTTTGTAATACGGCTTCGTTGACGAAAAACCTGATGCGCTCGCTTAGGCATTATTAGTTCCGGCTGTTTTGATTGATAAGTCGGCAAAAACAAACACATCAGCCACATGTGAACAGGGAGGTAGGGGCTATTTTAATTTGGCTTTCAAGTTTTTATTTGTGTAAATTTAAGGTGTCAGCTCCGAATGATAAATTCTAAGCGAGCGCATTAGGCGGAGCGAAGCGGATGCCGGAGCGAGTCTGAAATGTTATCATTCGGAGTGTCAACTTAGTTCGATGTATTAGACTTGCGACTTAAATTAGCAGCATAATTATTCACATAACTCAATAATTTAAGGTGCCAGCTTCGAATGATAAATTCTAAGCGAGCGCATTAGGCGGAGCGAAAGCGGATGCCGGAGCGAGTCTGAAATGTTATCATTCGAGCGTCACTAGGATTAGATTATATAACTCGACAAATAAGAATTTGTTAACGGAATACTTAAGTTTATAATCTATAATCAAAAATCATTAGAGAAACACCTTCACCCTGTTGTAATATCTGGCTTAAACTGTTATAATCAAACTTATGTTTGGTGTCTGTTAGAGATAATATTTGTATTTAGGAGACAGTTTAATGCGAAGCTTTAGAAAAATAAAGAGTAACCTGCTCATTATGGTTTCCGTAATTGGACTGGCATTTGCAGGCTGTAACTATAAGTGACCTTGGCCTATTTGGTACTTCTGACAATGTAAAAGTTTATGATAAAAATGATAGAAGTATACCTGTTGATATAAAGGATGTGCCAAAGTACAGAGGTATTCCTTATGTTGAAATAAATGACAATAAGCCGTCATTTTCAGAAAAGGACAAAGACAGAGTAGAGGAATACAGTAAGCTTGATAAGCTAGGCAGATGCGGCCCTGCATTTGCCAATGTAGGCAAGGAATTAATGCCTACCAGCCCAAGAGAATCAATTAGAGATGTGCGCCCAAGCGGTTGGCATACAGTGAAGTATGATGATATACTTGAAGACAGGTATTTATATAATAGATGCCACCTGATTGCCTTTATGCTTGCAGGAGAAAATGCAAATGAAAGAAACCTGATAACGGGAACAAGATATTTTAATGTAGAAGGAATGCTGCCTTTTGAGATTCAGGTTGCAGACTATGTGAAGTCTACAGGCAATCATGTTCTTTATAGAGTAAGGCCTATATTTAAGGGAAATGATTTAGTTGCCCGTGGTGTACAGATGGAAGCACAGTCTGTAGAGGATGGAGGCGAAGGAATTTCGTTCAATGTATATTGCTACAATGTTCAACCCGGCATAAGGATTAATTACAAAGACGGCAGCAGCCAGCCTGAAAGTAAGGTACAGAAGAATAAGAATAAAAACAAGAATAAAAAAAGCCATACAAGTCTAATAAGACAAAAAAAGGCAAGAAAGAAGTATGGTATGAATGTGTTTCAAAAGGACTGGTACATTACAGTATTTGATGACTATGATATAAACTTTTTAGATGGTAATAGTACATCAAAAATAAAGAAATGTGAAATCACCTTTGTAAACATTTGCTAAAATTATAATTATATTGAAAAATAACCTTGAATTTCAGCCCTAAAAGTAGTACTATAGCCGTTATATCGATAAAAGACAAATGTTCGCCTGAGAAAGACAGGCAAAAGATAAGGAGATAGATATGGAAAAATTAAAAGTTGGTGTGCTTTAGGCAACAGGGTATGGTAGGTAAGAGATTTCTTTCTCTGCTAGAGAATCACGAGTGGTTTGATGTAGTCTGCGTGGCAGCTTCTCCAAGAAGTGCCGGAAAGACTTATGAAGAAGCAGTTGGAGGCAGATGGAAGCTTGATACTCCAATGCCTGAGAAGGTAAAGAAGTTAATTGTTGAAAATGTAAATGACGTAGAGAAGGTTAGTTCTCAGGTTGACTTTGTATTTAGTGCGGTGGATATGACAAAGGATGAGATTAAGGCTATAGAAGAGGCTTATGCAAAGACTGAGACTCCTGTAGTATCCAATAATTCTGCTCACAGATGGACGCCTGATGTACCTATGGTTGTGCCTGAACTAAACCCTGAGCACCTTGAGGTCATCAAGTTCCAGCAGGAAAGACTTGGTACTAAGAGAGGCTTCATTGCAGTTAAGCCAAACTGCTCAATCCAGAGCTATGCACCAGCTCTTCATGCCTTAAAAGAGTTCAATCCTGTAAGAGTAGTAGCTACTACCTATCAGGCAATCTCAGGTGCCGGCAAGAACTTTAGTGACTGGCCTGAAATGGTTGGCAATATCATCCCTTATATCGGAGGAGAAGAAGAAAAGAGTGAGCAAGAACCCCTTCGTATATGGGGTAAGGTTGAAAATGGTGTCATAGTTAAGGCTGAGGCTCCTCTTATTACAACTCAGTGTATAAGAGTACCTGTACTTAACGGTCATACAGCTGCAGTATTTGTAGATTTTGAGAAGAAACCTTCTAAGGAAGAGATGATAGCAAAGTGGAGAAACTTCAAAGGACTTCCACAGGAGCTTGAACTTCCAAGTGCTCCTAAGCACTTCATTCAGTATCTTGAAGAGGACAATAGACCTCAGGTAGCTCTTGATGTAAACTATGAGAGAGGAATGGGTATTTCCATCGGAAGACTTCGTGAAGACAGTCTCTTCCAGTACAAGTTTGTTGGACTTTCCCACAATACCTTAAGAGGCGCAGCAGGTGGAGCAGTGCTTATAGCAGAACTCCTTGTAAAAGCAGGGTAGAATTCAGAAAATAAAAAAATAGAATATTTAAAAGAAAAAAATGCCTCAGACTTGACATAGATTTGAGGCATTTTTTTATTTAGTATGATGTATCAATAGTTAAAGCTATAAACGATTTTTTTGCAAAAATTCAAAGTTTAAGGCTATAAAGAATTCAAAAGAGAGGTTGAGATAAGTATGAGAACTGTGATGAAAAAAATTTTTGGTGTTATTAATTATGAGTATGATAGTAAATATATTTCAGATAGGAGAGGTGTTTGCAAAAGCCTAAGTACAATTGTATATGGAGTTTTTCATGAAGGTATGGCTACAATAATTAAAAATGGAAAGGTAGGTTTAATAGATAAAGAGGGTAAAGAGGTAGTGAAGTCCGGAAAATATAGTTATATAGGTAATTTTAGTGGAGGAGTGGCTTTAGTAGTTAAGAATGGAAAGGAGGGGGTTATAAATAAAAAGGGAAAAGAAGTAGTAAAGCCCGGAAATTATGATGAAATATGGAGTTTTTAGTGAAGGACTGGCTAGAATAAGGGTAGGGAGATGAGGAAAACAGGGTAAGTTCAGATTTATAGATAAAAAGGGAAGGAGATAGTAGAACCTAAGTATGATGAGGCAGATGATTTTAGTGAAGGCTTGGCTAAGGTGAGAATAGGAGATGATGAAACAGGTGTGTATAGTTTTATAGATAAAAAGGGAGAAGAGGTAGTAAAGGTCGGAGCGTATGATTATGTAGGTAATTTTAGTGAAGGCTTGGTTAAGGTCAGGATAGGAGATTATGAAAAGGGCAAGTATGGTTTTGCAGACATAAAAGGTAAAGAGATAATAAAGCCTAAGTATGATGAAGCAGGGTAATTTTAGTGAAGGATTAGCTATTGTAAGAATAGGAAATTGGGGAAAAAGGCTATTATGGATTTATAAATAAAAAGGGTAAAGAGATAATAAAACCTAAGTATGATCAAGTGGGTAATTTTAGTGAAGGACTGGCTAAGGTACGGAAAAAGGTAAGTATGGTTTTATAGATAGAAAAGGTAAAGAGATAATAAAACTTAAGTATGATAAAGTAGGTAATTTTAGAGAAGGCTTGGCTAGAATACGGATAGGGATATGATGAAACAGGCAAGTGGGGTTTTGTGGATAAAAAGGAAAAAGAAGTGGTAAAAGCCCAAGTATGGTGAAGTAAATGATTTTAGAAACGGGCTTGCTCAGGTATGGATAGATGGTAAGTGGGGGTTTATAGATAAAAATGGGAAGGAGATAGTGAAACCTAAGTATGATGCTGCAAGTGATTTCAGCGAAGGAATCGCCCTGTGAGTTTAGGAGATAACTGGTATATCATTAATAAAAAGGAAAAGTTTTAAGGAAGCTTTAACAAAACCGAACTTTAACAGAAAAATTGATTTACAAACGATTACTGAGTTAGTGTATAATTATAATTGGCAATAGCAAAAAGAAGGGGTTGCCCCCTTCCCAATCACACAGTTTTATTTTATTATTGATTTGCAAAAAAATAACATAAAGGAAAAACTGTATGACTGATGCTATTGCATAAGAAAAACTGATTTCATTCACGACCTTAGAACAAGAAATTTTTAAAATGCCTGTAAGATTGCTAGGGAACACACGAAAAATATCCTTGAAAGTTATGATGATATGCTGTCAAAGGAGAGAGATGCCTCTAAATACAGGAATAAGGGAAAGAGAAATACTTCGGTCAAAACTGTATATGGAGAAGTCGAGTATGAAAGAAGGGTATATCAGACAAGACTGGCTGATGGAACGAAGGCACATGTGTATCTTTTGGACAGGTATATGGGAGTGGAGAAAATAGGCTTAATATCTACCAATCTGGCAGAAAAAAATCGCTAATTCAGTTGCGGAACTCCCGTACAGGGCATCTGCGGAGATATTAAGTTCTTCAACAGGACAGGTTATAAGTGCCGGAGGTGTATGGAATGTAACCCAGGAGCTTGGCGTGAGAATATCATCAGAGGAAGAGCTTGATGTGAAGAAGATGAAGGCCTTTACAATGTATGAAGGCTGGGATGCAGAGAAAGAAAAAGAAGGCCGTAGTACTCTTGTAGAGAAAGTGGTATTTGCCGGAATGGATGGAAGCCGCGGATTCCCAAAAAGAGGGAAGCTGTGATACAGAAGAAGTATAATCCTGACGAAATAGAAAGAAGAATATTGAATGGAGATGTTCAGAGGCAGGAGCGGATAATCTTGCAAAGCTTCTGTGCAGGAAAGAAAACAAGAACCTAATAGAGACTGTGGAAAGGTACTCAGAGAGTTTGATATTTGATGAAAGCCTAAAGGAGATAAAAGAGCCACTTAGTGCTTCAAAATCACCATGTAGAGATGGTAAAGGGCTGCCTTATATGGAAGTAAGCAGGGGAAGTCTTCCACTAACTGGTACATCATTAACAGCGGGTAGAAAGGCATTAAGGAAATTTATACTTGGCAACTAAATAGAAAAATATCAGTTCAGCATATAACCTGGGCTTGTTTTATGGTACAAAAATAAAAACAATGATAAAAGAAAAAGGTAAGAAATTTGCCAACGAGTACTTGACACAAACCCGATTGATAGTCTTAATTGACTTTCAATCGGTTTTTCGTATAATCCAATTAAAAATAAAACCTTATTAATCGTGAACTTAATATCAGTATATTAAGCTTTTTATTTAATAGGAAATTTCTCCGAAATTACCTGTCAAATAAAAATCTCCGAGGATCGCACTGCGGCGAATATGTAGATGTCGCTTACGTGGCCTGCCGCAGGCGGTGAATCCTGCAGTTCACTTCTTTGCGAGTTAAAGAAATACGGAGTTGTTTTTGACAATGGATAAATATAAGAAAAAAAGAAGACATGATGCCGTTTTGGGATTGGTTTTGCTTGTAATAGCAGCGGCTCTTTTTGCGGTCGATGTAATCGGGGCTTCAGGTAATGATGGAAATAAAACTGTGGTTATCTCAATTGACGGTGAAAAAGTCGGAATATCCTCTTAAAGAGGATGGAGTTTACCTTCTTGAAGGTTCTCATTTGGGCACGAATAAACTTGTAATAAAGGATGGGAAGGCTTATATAGAAGAAGCAAGCTGTCCTGACAAACAATGTATGAAGCAGGGTAAAATCAGCAAAGCAGGAGAAATGTTAGTCTGCCTGCCAAACAGGGTGGTAATTAAGATAGTGGATGCAAATGAAGAAGAGCCTATAATTGATGGGGTTTCAGGTTAGGGGGGAAGTGGCTAAAAAAGTTTCGTTGTATGGAATACTTGTGTCTCTTGCGTTCATAGCAAGCTATATAGAGGTACTTATTCCATTTAACTTTCACATACCGGGTATGAAGCTTGGACTGGCGAATATTGCTGTTCTCGTTGCCTTGTACACAGGTGGGGCAAAAGCAGGGATAACAGTATCAATTATAAGAATCATCCTTGTGGGACTTACCTTTGGCAATCCTTATAGTGCAATATATGGGCTTTCAGGTGGAGTGCTAAGCTTAGTTGTGATGATATTCTTAAAAAGGACGGACTTCTTTGGGATGGTAGGAGTAAGCATGGCAGGAGGGGTAGTACATAACCTTGGGCAGCTTTTATGTGCTATGATATTACTTAAGCTGCCCGCGGTATTTACCTATCTTTCGTATCTTATACTTGTTGGAACTGTTACAGGGGCACTGATAGGTATAATTGATGAGGAAGTCTTAAAGAGGCTGAAAATTAGGCTTATTATGTAATATTTTTCAAAATTACTAAAAGTGATACGTCAAAAGTATTATAAATTTTCTTGTGCCTGATTCCGAGAAAATATAAATAAAGGAGAAAAACTATGTATAACAAAATATTAACAAAGGCTGTTGCCTTTGATTCCATTGACTGCATTACTTATAAATCCTGTTCAAACAATGGTTGGAAGCAATCACACATATGCTCCAGTAAACAATGTAGCCTCTGCAAAAAAGCCAAAATACGAAAAGGAAATCAAGATATTTCCCGATATAAAGGCAGTAAAGTCTAAGGGCAAATGGGCAATTGTAAAGACTAACGGAAAGAAGATTACAGGCTTTATATACCAGGATGTGAAGGTGGAAAAGCTAAATGATACCTATGGTACTATAGTCATAGCAGTTAAGAAAAATGGGAAGTGGGGCTTTGTAAATGAGCTTGGAAAGGAGACTGTGTCCCCAAAGTTCGATGAAGTTAAAGAAATCATGTTTATCGGTGTAAAGGTTAAGAAAGATGGCAAATGGGGGCTTGTTACTACTGATGGAGATATAATAATTCCCTGTAAAGTATGATGACATTGAAAAGTTTGACGGTGCTGTAGCAAAGGTCGTGCTAGACGGCAAAATGGGGCTGGTGGCCGATGGTAAAGAAATTGTACCTCCTAAATATGATGATATAAATGATATAGCTCATGCTCCGTATCAGGTGAAACTCGGAGATAAATGGGGATTTATTAGCGAAACCGGAAAAGAAATTACACCTGTAAAATACGATGCTGTGACTGCTTTTGCTGATGGACTTGCTGGTGTAAAGTTAGATGGTAAGTGGGTTATATCAACCAAAGAGGTGAAGAAGTAATTGCTCCAAAGTACGATGAAATAAAGGAGTTTAGTGAAAACAGAGCGGGAGTAAAGCTTGAGGGTGACTGGGGATATATAGATGGATCAGGAGAAGAAGTTATATCTCCTCAGTATGATGAAGCAGGGAAAATTTGACAAAGGACTTGCGAGTGTTAGTATCAATGGAAGATGGGGCCTCATTGACAAAAACGGTGAGTTAAAAGGGAAAATAATATATGATTCTATCTTCAACAATGAAGGTATGTCGCTTATTAGAGTTGACCTTGACGGTATGACAGGATATATAAATAGGGCGGGAAAGGTTATTATCCCTGTAAAGTATGAGGAAGTAATAAACTATAATGATGAGGCTGTTGTAGTAAGAGCCGGTAAGAAATGGGGTGTTTATGACAGTACAGGTAAGATGGCTGTTCCTGTAAATTACGAGGGTATAGACAATCTTAACGTATACCATGATGACAAGAAGGGCGTTACAACCATCTATGTAAATGCAACCTTAAAGAATAAGCCTGTTTTCTTCAGCGTTCAGGCTAAGAGCAAAAGGACAGTAAAAGGTGAGTATACATATGGTAAGTGGTCTAAACCTAAGACAAAAGCAAAAGTAAAATCAAACAGGAAATAGGAGAAAATAGCGAATGTGGGCTTATGAAAAGGTGTTTTATCAGTTTTATCCAATGGGCTTTTGCGGTGCACCGTTTGAAAATGACGGGAATCTGGAGCATAGAATACTGAAGGTTATTGACTTCATCCCTCATCTTAAAAAAATAGGAATAGGAGCAGTATATTTTTCTCCTATATTTGAATCCGATACACATGGCTATAATACAAGGGATTATAGAAAGATAGATGTGAGGCTTGGAACCAATGAGGACTTCAAGAAGGTCTGCGAAGAGCTTCATAAAGAAGGGATTAGGGTGATACTTGACGGAGTATTTAACCACGTGGGCAGAGGCTTCTTTGGCTTTAAGGATGTACTTGAAAAAAGAGAAAATTCACAGTACAAAGACTGGTTCAACATCAATTTTGGAGGCAACAGTAACTATAATGACGGGCTTTGGTATGAAGGCTGGGAAGGTCATTATGACCTGGTTAAGCTAAATCTAAAGAACCCTGCGGTTACCGACTACCTTATAGAAAGTGTAAGGGGCTGGGTTAAAGAATTTGATATTGACGGACTCAGGCTTGATGTAGCCTATATGGTTGACAGGGATTTCTTAAAGAGACTGAGATACGAAACCAGTCAGATGAAACCTGAGTTTTTCCTTGGTGGAGAAATGATAGGCGGGGATTATAATCAGATTATGAATGATGAGATGTGCCACTCAGCTACTAACTACGAGTGCTACAAGGGAATATATTCAAGCCTTAATAGTATGAATCTGTTTGAAATAATGCATTCCCCTAAAACCGTCAGTTTGGAGAGGAGAACTGGACCCTATACAGAGGCAAACATCTGATGAGCTTTGTAGACAATCACGATGTATCAAGGCTTGCCAGTATCCTTGCTGAGGAGAAGCATATTCCTTTAGCCTATGCGCTTATGTTTACCATGCCTGGTATTCCTATGATATACTATGGAAGCGAATGGGGCTTTAAGGCAGATAAAAAAGAGGGAGATCCGGCACTCAGGCCTGCATTTGATAAGCCTGTATATAATGAGCTTACTGAATATATCACCCAATTAACTAAGATACACAATGCTTCACCCCTGCTCTGGTACGGAAGCTTTAAGTCGTTGCAGATAGCCAATAAGCAATGTGCATTTCTTAGAGAAAAAGATGGAAAGCGTATGATAATTGCCATCAATGCGGAGGGCAATACTGCAAGGCTTAACTTTAACCTTGACAATGTAAATGGCAGTCTGACAGACCTTATTACAGGTGACACGGTGGAGTTTAATTCAGGACTTGACCTTGGGGGCTTTAGGGCATATATATTTGAGGTATAATAAAATATCCTGTTTCGGAAGTTAAGCGTAACTGCTTATCCGAATACAGGATATTTTATAGAAATCCACAAAATATTTTTAAAAATTTTACTTGAAACTTGCAGTAGACTATGTTAGTATATAAAGTGGACTTTATTCAGAAAGGAGTTTTCGAAATGAAAGTTAGGTCATCTGTGAGCCAATTTGCGAAAAAAATGCAAGGTTATCAAGAGAAAGGGTGCAATCAGAATTATCTGTGAGAACCCAAAACACAAGCAGAGACAGGGATAATTCTGATTAAGATTAATAATTAGAGTCTTGCTTTCTGCGTTATGGATATCGCCGGAAATGTGAGCCGGTCATATCTGTGATACCGTATGTATAGGCTTTTGCTTATATTATGAAGATAAATCTTTCTTCGCCTCGAAAATTCATCATTTCGTTGTACGAGTTTTAAAAGCGGCTGGGTAGAGGAAATCATCATTCCGATACCAAATTCACATATATTGTTACTATTAATTCAAAAAATAACGGAGGTTAAACGCTAATGGCTCGTATTAGTGGTGTCGATTTACCAAGAGAGAAGCGTGTAGAGATTGGGCTTACTTATATCTATGGTATTGGTAGAGCAAAATCTAATGAAATTTTAACAAAAGCAGCTGTTGATCCGGACATTCGTTGCAAGGATCTTTCTGACGAACAGGTTGGAAAAATCCGTGATGTAATTGAAGAATCCGTTCTGGTTGAAGGTGATCTTCGCCGTGAAGTAGCTATGAATATCAAGAGACTTCAGGAGATCGGTTGTTACAGAGGTGTTCGTCATAGAAAGGGACTTCCTGTTCGTGGACAGAACACAAAGAACAACGCAAGGACAAGAAAAGGTCCAAAGAAGACCATCGCAAATAAGAAGAAATAAATAAAGGAGGATTCTTAGGTCATGGCTAGTGCAAAAGGTGCAGCAAAAAAAGTGACAAAGAAGCGTGTGAAAAAGAATGTCGAGCGCGGACAGGCACACATTCAGTCATCATTTAACAATACAATAGTTACATTAACAGATTCTGAAGGCAATGCTCTTTCATGGGCAAGTGCAGGCGGACTTGGTTTCAGAGGTTCTAGAAAGTCTACCCCTTACGCTGCTCAGATGGCAGCTGAAACTGCAGCAAAGGCTGCTGTTGTTCATGGATTAAAGTCTGTTGAGGTTATGGTTAAGGGACCCTGGTTCAGGTAGAAGCAGCTATTCGTGCTTTAGAGGCTTGTGGAATTCAGGTAGTTAGCATAAAGGATGTTACTCCGGTACCTCATAACGGATGTAGACCACCAAAGCGTAGAAGAGTTTAATTCCAGGTAGATTATTTTAGGAGGAAAAATAAATGGCAAGAGATATGGTGCCTGTATTAAAGAGATGCAGGGCTCTCGGCATAGAACCAATGGTTATGGGACTTGATAAGAAGTCCAATAGAACTGCAGGTAACAGCAGAAGAAAAATCAGTGAATATGGTGCTCAGCTTCGTGAAAAGCAGAAAGCTAAGTTCATTTACGGCGTATTAGAGAAGCCTTTCAGAAACAATTTCGCAAGGGCTAAAAAGCTTAAATATGGTACAACCGGTGAGAACCTTATGATTCTCCTTGAGTTGAGACTTGATAACGTTATCTTCCGTCTTGGCCTTGCAAGAACAAGAAAAGAAGCAAGACAGATGGTTGGTCATAAGATGGTGCTTGTTAACGGCAAGCAGGTAAATATCCCTTCTTATACAGTAGCAGTAGGCGATAAGATTGAGATCAAAGAGAAGAAGAAGTCTATCCAGAGAATCAAGGATGTCCTTGAGGCAACTAACGGAAGACTTGTTCCGGCTTGGCTTGAGATGGATCGCGAGAACCTTACAGCAACTGTTAAGGAGATTCCAACAAGAGATCAGATAGATGTTCCTGTAGATGAGGTGTTCATTGTCGAGTTGTATTCTAAGTAATTAATTCGAATAACACACTTAAAGGAGGAGCCCGTAATGTTTGATTTTAAGATACCGAATATTGAAATTGCTGAGATTTCTGAAGATAAGAAATACGGGCGCTTCGTAGTAGAGCCTCTTGAGAGGGGTTATGGTACCACTCTCGGGAATTCGCTCAGAAGAATTATGCTTTCATCTCTTCCGGGAGCAGCAGTAACAACTGTTAAAATTGAAGGAATTAAGCATGAGCTTAGTTCTATTCCCGGAGTAAAAGAAGATGTTACGGAAATTATTATGAACATCAAGAGTCTTGCTATTAGAAATGACAGCGAGACTGATGAACCTAAGACCGCATACATTGAATCTGAAGGAGAAGGTGTTGTAACAGCTGCCAACATTCAGGCAGATTCAGACATTACAATTACCAATCCTGACCAGGTGATAGCTACTCTTAATGGTGGTGATAATTGCAGATTATATATGGAACTAAGCATTGGACGCGGACATGGTTATGTTTCTGCCGATAAGAATAAGAACGATGAACTTGCAATCGATGTTATTCCTATTGATTCTATTTATACACCTGTAGAGAGAGTAAATATCAATATAGAAAAATACCCGTGTAGGACATATGACAGATTATGATAAGCTCACGTTGGAAGTATATACCAATGGTACAATGGGACCTGATGAGGCAGTAAGCCTTGCAGCCAGAGTAATGAGTGAGCATCTCAATTCTTTCATTGACCTATCTGAAAAATGCTAAAGTTGTAGATGTTATGGTAACTAAGCCTGACAATGAAAGAGGCAGGGTTCTTGAGATGAGTATAGATGAACTTGAACTTTCAGTTCGTGCATTTAACTGTCTTAAGAGATCAGGCATCAATACTGTTCAGGAGTTGGTTGGAAAAACGCATGAGGATATGATGAAAGTCAGAAATCTTGGAAGTAAGTCTCTTGAGGAGATTAAGGCTAAGATTAAGGCACTTGGACTTTCACTTAATGAAGGCGATGAATAATTAGGAGGATATAGGAATGGCTGGCTATAGAAAGCTTGGTAGAACATCAAGTCAGAGAAAGGCTTTACTCAGAAGTCAGGTAACAGAGCTTTTATATCATGGCAAGATTGTTACCACTGAGGCTCGCGCTAAGGAGCTTCGCCGTATAGCTGAGAAGCTTATCACACTTGCTGTTAAAGAAAAAGATAATGTTGAAACAGTTACAGTTAAGTCAAAGGTTATCCGCAGAGATGCCAATGGCAAGATTGTTAGAGAAGTAGTAGATGGCAGAAAGGTAACTGCTTATGATGTAGTAGATAAAGAGGTTAAGAGAGACCTTCCTACGCGTCGTAATGCAAGAGTTCAGATGAACAAGGTACTTTACTCAGTTACAGAGCGTCCTGAGAAGGCTGCCGGAAGAAAGAAAAACACCAAGGTTGTTGATCTTGCAAACAAGCTCTTCGATGAGATAGCTCCAAAGTATGTTGACCGTAAGGGTGGATATACTAGAATAGTTAAGATTGGTCTCCGTAAGGGAGATGCAGCTATGGAAGTTCTTATCGAGCTTGTATAATATGAATATCAAAGAGAAACTGTAAAAGGTTTCTCTTTTTGATTAGAAAATATTTTCAAATAATTGTCTATCTTGTACAAAAATATAATGATTATACTGAGGAAAGCAATGAATTAATGTAAGTTAATGAAAGTGCTTTTCTAGATACAATAAGATTATTGAAAATAATTTTTAACTACGTTATAATACTAGATAGATTCAAAATAATAATTATAAAGAGCATGTTATGAATGAAAAGAATAAGCTCGTTAAGAGGTAAAGTTAATAGTATCCTGTCAGGCTCTTCCGCACGAACCGCTTCATTCATCCTTTTATTATGGGAAGAATGGCACTGGCAGCAAAGGAAGGCGGAGCAGCAGGGATAAGAGCAAATACCAAAGAAGACATAGCTGAGATACAGAAGAATGTAGACCTCCCTATAATCGGTATAGTTAAAAGAGATTATGAAGGCTCAGATGTGTATATAACCCCTACAATGAAAGAGATAGAGGAGCTGATGGAGGTTAGACCGGAGATAATTGCAATGGATGCAACCATCAGCAAAAGGCCTGGAGGGCTTACGATAGATGAGTTCTTTAAGGAAGTTAAGGCTAAGTACCCTAATCAGCTTTTTATGGCAGACTGCTCTACAGTTGAGGAAGCACTTCACGCAGACGAGCTTGGATTTGACTTTGTAAGCCCTACTATGGTGGGATATACGAAGCAGAGTGAGCATCTGAAAATTGCGGATAACGACTTTTTTATACTTCGCGAAATCATTAAGAATGCTAGACACCTATGTAATTGCGGAAGGAAATATAAATACGCCTGAAAAGGCGAAAAGAGTTATAGAACTCGGCGCTTTCAGTGTGGTGGTTGGCTCTATTATCACTAGACCACAGCTCATTACAAAATCATTTACAGAGGCTCTCTCTACAGTTAAATAAATATAAAGACAGACTTATCATTTCAGAAGTTTTGTGTTATACTTTCATCGAAACAGATACTAAGGTCTGTAAGATGAAAAGGATAACTAAATGGGAATAATAGATATTAAAAATCTTGTATTTGAATATATAAGACGTGACGAGGAAGGCAATACAGAAGAGATAGAGCGTGCTATAGACGGTGTTGAGCTTGAGGTAAATGAAGGCGATTTCATTGCCATCCTTGGACATAACGGCTCAGGGAAATCAACACTCGCCAAGCACCTTAATGCCCTGCTTGTGCCTACTGAGGGTACAGTATGGGTAAATGGATATGATACCAAGGATGTAAGCAATTTGTTAAACATAAGACAAAGTGCTGGCATGGTATTTCAAAATCCTGACAACCAGATAATTGCGTCTGTTGTAGAAGAGGATGTTGGCTTTGGTCCTGAGAATATGGGTGTTCCAACTGAAGAAATACTTACAAGGGTAAAGGACAGTCTTGCTGCTGTTGGAATGTCAGGTTATGCAAAGCATTCACCTAATAAGCTCTCTGGTGGACAGAAGCAGAGGGTAGCAATTGCAGGTATAATGGCGATGAAGCCAAAGTGTATTGTACTTGATGAACCTACAGCCATGCTTGACCCCATAGGAAGAAAAGAGGTGCTTAAGACAGTCCATAAGCTAAATAAAAATGATAATATTACTATCATCCTCATCACTCACTATATGGATGAGGTTATAGATGCTGATAAGATTTTTGTTATGGAAGAGGGAAAGGTAGTCTTGCAGGGCACTCCAAGAGAGGTATTTTCAGAGGTGGAAAGGCTTGAAAGCTACAGGCTTGATGTACCACAGGTAACAAAGCTTGCCTATGAGCTTAAACAAAGCGGAGTTCCTATAGATGGAACAGTGCTTACAGTAGAAGAATTTAGGGAGGCTATTAAAAAATGTTACTCATAGCAGATCATATTAGTTATATATATAGCCCCGGTACAGCCTATGAAAAAAAGCTCTTGATGATGTGAGCCTGACCATAAATAAGGGTGAATTTATCGGTATCATTGGGCATACAGGCTCTGGTAAATCTACCCTCATCCAGCATTTTAATGGACTTGAGAAGGCGACGAGTGGCACCATATATTTTGACGGACAGGACATATATGATAAGGACTTCAATATGAAGAGTCTTAGAAGTAGGGTAGGACTGGTGTTTCAGTATCCGGAGCACCAGCTTTTTGAGACGACTGTGCTTGAAGATGTGAAGTTCGGTCCTAAAAACTTAGGCCTTAGCAAGGTGGAAGTTGACCTCAGAGCCTTTGAAGCCATTAAGCAGGTAGGACTTTCTGAAAAATGTTATGATGATTCGCCTTTTGAGCTGTCAGGCGGGCAGAAGAGAAGGGTTGCAATAGCGGGAGTCCTTGCCATGAAGCCTGAAATCCTTATATTGGATGAGCCTACAGCGGGTACTTGACCCAAGGGGCAGGGATGAAATCCTAGACCAGATAGCAAAGCTTCACAAGGACGGACTTACAGTAATTCTGGTATCTCATAGCATGGAAGATGTGGCGAAGTATGCAGACAGGATTATAGCCATGAATTCCGGCAAGGTTGCCTTTGACAGGGACACCTAAGGAAGTGTTCAGACATTATAAGGAATTAGAGAGAATGGGACTTTCAGCACCTCAGATTACCTATGTGATGCAGGAAATGAAAGGACTTGGGCTTAATGTGGATACGGATGTTTCTACTGTAGAAGAGGCAAAAAGAAATATTAAAGTGCCTACATAGTTCTAAAAATATAGGATAAATCAGGGATTAAATTCAATTAAATAAAGAGCTTTGATGATACTGTATTATCATTTAAAAGCTTGATATTGTGAATACTTTAACATAGATAGGATGTATAATGATTAGAGATATAACTATAGGACAGTATTATCCTGCTGATTCTGTGATACACAGGCTTGATCCAAGAGTCAAGCTTGCAGGAACCATTATCTTCATTGTATCGCTGTTTTTATTTAATAGTTTTACAGGCTATATAGTGGTAGCATTATTTTTGGGTACAGTTATTAAGCTCTCAAAAAGTACCATTTAAGTTCATAGTAAAGGGTCTTAGGGCAGTATTTATATTGCTCTTATTCACTGTGGTCTTTAATATGTTCTTAACTCCCGGCAAGGAGCTTATACATTTATTCGGCAATGTGAGAATAACAGAAGAAGGCCTTAGAACAGCTATATTTATGGGAATAAGGCTTGTACTTCTTATAATAGGCTCATCAGTACTGACACTTACTACAAGTCCTAACCAGCTTACAGATGGTATGGAGAAAGGCTTGTCGGTATTTAGAAAGGTAGGACTGCCTGTACACGAGATAGCCATGATGATGTCGATAGCTCTTAGATTCATACCTATACTGCTTGAAGAAACAGATAAGATAATGAAGGCGCAGTCAGCCAGGGGAGCAGACTTTGAAAGCGGAGGCTTTATAAAAAAGGCAAAAGCACTCATACCTATCCTGGTTCCTCTTTTTGTATCAGCCTTTAGGAGGGCTATCGACCTTGCTATGGCTATGGAGGCAAGGTGCTATCACGGTGGAGAGGGCAGAACCAAGATGAAGCCCCTCAAGTATAAGAGGCGTGACGGGGTTGCCTATATTACCTGTTTTGCCTATGTGGGGCTTATAATAGTCATTAATATACTGGCTAACAAATACATTGGAGTCTGATAGATGAAGAGATTTAAGCTTACGGTTGCTTATGATGGAACCACTTACTGTGGCTATCAATACCAACCGGAACTACCTACAATTGAAGGGACTGTAAATGATGCCCTCTCAGGCCTTTTGAGGGAGGATATTGTAACGATAGGTGCCAGCAGGACTGATGCGGGGGTACATGCATATGGCAATGTGGCTGTATTTGACTCAGATACAACAATTCCTGCAGAAAAATTGGCTCCTGCACTCAATACAAAGCTTCCTGACAGTATCAGGATAATGGACAGCATAGAAGTTACATCTCTTTTTCATCCAAGAAGAAATGTGATAGACAAGACTTATGAATACCATATAAATACTGCTAGAATACCATTTCCGACAGATAGGCTCTACAGTCATAATGTGAAACATACTTTAGATATCAAGGTTATGAAAAGGGCGGCTTCATTCATAGAAGGAAGGCATGACTTTACTTCTTTTTGTTCAGCCAAGACTGATAAGGAAGATAAGGTAAGGACTGTTTTTCAGATAGACGTGGAAGAAACCGTAAGGAATGGCCTTATTATAAGGGTTAGGGGTGATGGCTTTCTCTACAACATGGTAAGGATAATCGCCGGTACTCTTGTAAAGGTAGGCGAAGGGAAGATAAAACCTGAAGACATTCCTGCTATCATAGAAAGAAAAGACAGAGGACATCTTGGAACAACTCTGCCTGCAAAGGGACTGTTTTTGATGGGGATTAAGTACAAAGAAGAGTAGAAGAGATATTCCATAGGGAGGTAGAAAAAAATGTCCGATAAGTTGTATCTGGGCATAGATATTGGAGGAACTGCAGCAGAAACTAGGACTTGTTGACGAGGAAGGCAGAATAATCAGTAGTGTGAACGAATATCCTGTAAAATTTGATGATTATGAAACTCCTATTATAGAAACAGTGGTAAAGAGTGCGAGACATTTTTATGGATGAAAATAATAAGAACTTTGCCGAAATTGCAGGGAATTGGTGTGTCAGCTACAGGAGGCATAAACACTAAAGCTCGGCATAGTAGAGGGCTCAGCAGGTCATATCAAGAACTGGGAAGGAACTAATATCAGGTCAAGGCTTGAGAGTGAATTTGGCGTAAAGACGGCTGTATTAAACGATGCCAATGCAGCAGCTCTTGGAGAAATGTGGAAGGGTGCCGCAATCGGCAAGGAAAATGTTGTTGTTATGACAATAGGTACAGGAGTTGGCGGAGGGATAATAGTAGACTCTAAGATTTTGCTTGGCAGAAAGGGATTTGCAGGCGAGATAGGCTATATACCTGTCAATGTTGACGGAGAAGACTGCTCCTGCGGTAATAAGGGCTGTATAGAGCACTATGGCTCTACAAGCGCCCTCGTAAGAAATGTAAAAGAAGCTGTTATCTCAGGAGAGATAAAAGGAATTGAAGCTGGTAAGGTAGATGGAAGATTGATATTTAAGGAGGTTGCTGCGGGTAACGATACTGTAAAAAAGTATGTAGATGAGTGGATAAGCTATATCTCAGCCACACTTGTTGGACTTGTACATATCTTCAACCCTGAAATGATAATTTTAGGTGGAGGAGTATCAAGGCAGAAGGAACTTTTTGTAGATAAGGTAAGGGAGAAGGTATTTACAAGTGTAATGCCTAATTTTGCTATTGGCTTATCAGTAGAAAGCGGCAGAGCTTGGAAATGATGCAGGTATTATAAGAGTAGTAAGGTTTATAAAATGATGCTTGACATTTGGTACTAAAATTTAGTAGAATGTCTAAGGTTGCTCTAAAAAGGGTAACGTGTTGCTGGCGTGGCTCAGGTGGTAGAGCGTCGCATTGGTAGTGCGGAGGTCACGGGTCCGACTCCCGTCGCCAGCTTAGGTTTTTATCATAAGGGTTGTTGGTTTGGTTGCTGTCAACCCTGTTTTTTATTTTACAGGATTGCGAAAAGCTCTGCTGTAGCAATCCTGTATTAATGGCATTAATAGGTGGAAAAATAACAAAAATAGAACATTGCCTAAATCCTATAATGCTTGACAATGTCTTTTTCAATATGTTATAAATATTACCGTTCGTTAAGAACAGCTGCCGAAGACAGCAGGTACATCAGCTAAGATGTGTAAGTGGAAGCGCCTGCCGAGGGATGTAATTATTTTTAGGAATATTACGGTCTGAACTCTCGCAGTTTCAGGCTTTTTTATTTGTGTATATTCAATAATTCATCTGACTTCAAGCAGTAAGGGGATATTACTAGAAACGCTCTATCCCAGCCTTTTAGGCTACAGGTGTTTCGGAATGGAGGAAGATTATGCCTAAAGTTGAAATCAAACAGCCAATAGTTGACGAGATTAAGGGACATGTTGAAAAAGCAAGCTCTATAGTTTTAGTTGACTATCGTGGACTCACTGTTGAGCAGGACACAAAGCTCCGTAAGGAGTTAAGAGAGGCAGGAGTTGTATACAAGGTATACAAGAACACTCTCTTAAAGCGTGCCTTTGAAGGAACTGATTTTTTTCACAGTTAGATGTGGATTTGGAAGGACCTTCAGCTGTTGCATTTTTCTTACGAGGATGCTACTGCCGCTGCAAGAATTATGTCTAATTTTGCAAAAGCAGGCAAAAAGAGCTTGAGATTAAGTCCGGCGTTGTAGAGGGAACCTACTATGACGCAAAGGGAATGAATGTTATTGCTACCATTCCTTCAAGAGAGGAGCTTATTTCCAAACTCCTTGGCAGCTTACAGTCACCTATTACCAACTTTGCTCGTGTTCTTAACCAGATTGCAGAGAAGCAGGGTAACGGAGCTGAAGCTTAATTTTGTTATCAGATGGTCAAAAATATGACCGAAAAATCATTTAATTTTTAATGGAGGTATTTAATATGACAACTCAGGAATTTATCGATGCCATTAAGGGCATGAGGCGTACTTTGAATTAAACGATCTCGTAAAGGCTTGCGAGGAAGAATTTGGTGTATCTGCAGCAGCAGGTGTTGTAGTTGCAGCAGCAGGCGCTGGCGCAGCAGCAGCTGAAGAGAAGACTGAATTTGATGTAGAGCTTACAGAGGTAGGCGCAGAGAAGATTAAGGTTATCAAGGTTGTTCGTGAGCTTACAGGCCTTGGTCTTAAGGAAGCTAAGGAAGCAGTTGAGGCTGCTCCAAAGGTAATCAAGGAAGCTACTTCTAAGGAAGATGCTGAGTCTATCAAGGCTAAGCTTGAAGAGGCAGGAGCTAAGGTTACACTTAAGTAATCATGTATTAAGATTATTAAGGCAGGTATTGCGTTATTGCAATATCTGTCTTTTTTTTGATTGATAATCATTATAAAAATAGGTATAATAGAAGTATAACTAATAACTTTTGATGAGGGACAATTATGGTATTAAAAAGATGTGGAGAATTACATCCCGGGATGGTTATAGCCAAGGATGTGCATACAAGAGCAGGTTTGCTTCTTATCACTTCAGGAGAAGAGATAGATAATGAAAGTATAGAAAAGCTCAAAAATAATGAAGTTTCTTTTGTATTTGTTAAGGAAAAGAAGGACTTAGAAAAGGCTTCTGCAAAACCGGTGTCATATTCAGATGAAAGATACTCATACTATGAAAAGGTTCTGCAAAGTCCTGACTATAAGCTCTTTAGAGGTAAGTTCTCCTCTGGAGTTGTCAAGTTAAGAGGTACATTGAACCGTATAGTTGACGGCAATCCGGATGCAGACTTAGAGACAACGGCAAAGAAGATAATGGGAGATTTGATTATGCCGGAAGGGAGCCTTCCGATCTTTGACTTACTTTCAAACTTACGCCGTTTTGACGATGTATGCTATGTGCACAGCCTCAATGTTGCTCTGCTTGCAGGGCTTCTTGCTGAATGGCTCGGATGTTCTCCAAAGGAAATAGCTCTTGCACAGCAGTGTGGCTTCTACCATGACATTGGAAAGCTAACTATTCCATCTGAGATTATTACCAAGCCTGGTAAGCTCACAGACGAAGAGTACGAAATTGTATGTAATCATCCGGTAGCCGGATATGAGATTCTTAAGGAGATGAATGCCAACCCTCATGTACTAAATGCTGCACTGCAGCATCACCAGAAGGTAGACGGAACAGGGTATCAACCCCATTTAATCCTAAAAAAATCGATCCTTATGCCAGGTTGATTGCACTTGTTGATATTTACGATGCCATCACTTCTGAGAGACCTTACAGAGGTATGATTTGTCCGTTTAAGGTTATCAGGATGTTTGAAGATGAAGGTATACAGAAGTACGATGCAGGCATGTATACAGTATTCTTAAAGCATATTGCTGATAATTTTATTGGAACAAGAGTTGTCTTAAATGACGGACGCGAGGCAAAGGTGCTAATGACCAATAAAGTATATTTGTCTAAGCCTATGATTGTAGCAGGCAGCGATTTTATAGACTTATCAAGGAGAAAAGATTTATATATTGATGAAGTCATCTAAACTAATGCAAACGGGTGCTTGCAATATACAGTATTTTATGCTAAAATATACCTTGCGCTAAAAATGTGCAGGGTATTTTTATGAATACCTTAACTATTAAATCATGTCTGTTTTATACTGATGGTGCCCTAAGGGGTATGGCAGTTAGACGCTGAAACGGGCAGAAGAAAAACCATGGAGGTAGAAAAATGAGCGTTATTTCAATGAAACAGTTACTTGAAGCAGGTGTACATTTCGGACACCAGACCAGAAGATGGAACCCTAAGATGGCTCCATACATCTATACCGAGAGAAACGGTATCCACATCATTGACTTACAGAAGTCTGTAGGAATGGTTGATACAGCTTATGAGGCTATCAAGAACATCGTAGCTAATGGCGGAACCATCCTCTTTGTTGGTACAAAGAAGCAGGCTCAGGAAGCAGTTAAGGATGAGGCTATTCGTTCAGGTATGTACTATGTAAATGAGAGATGGCTTGGTGGTATGCTTACTAACTTTAAGACAATCAAGAGCCGTATCGCAAAGCTCAAAGAATATGAGAAGATGAGCGAAGACGGTACATTTGATGTCCTTCCTAAGAAGGAAGTTATCCAGATAAAGAAGGCTTGGGAGAAGCTTGAGAAGAACCTTGGCGGTATTAAGGAAATGAAGAAGCTTCCTGACGCTATCTTCGTAGTAGATCCTAAGAAGGAAAGAATCTGTATTCAGGAAGCACATACACTTGATATTCCTGTTATCGGTATCGCTGATACTAACTGCGATCCTGATGAACTTACCTACGTAATTCCTGGTAATGATGATGCTATCAGAGCTGTAAAGCTCATCGTTGCTAAGATGGCTGATGCTGTTATCGAGGCTAATCAGGGTGAGCAGGTTGGTGATGCAGCTGAAGAAGTTGCTACAGAAGAATAATATGATAGTTATTTAGATAAAGAATAATAGGAGGAAGAGAAAATGGCAGCAATTACAGCAGCTATGGTTAAAGAGCTTCGTGAAATAACAGGCTCAGGTATGATGGATTGCAAGAAGGCACTTGGTGCAACTGACGGAGATATGGATAAGGCAGTTGAATGGCTTAGAGAAAACGGCTTTATGAAGGCTGCTAAGAAGGCTGAGAGAATCGCAGCTGAGGGCGTTTGTGCAGCAGCAGTTGCAGAAGACGGAAAGAGCGCAGCAATTGTTGAAGTTAACTCTGAGACTGATTTCGTTGCTAAGAATGAGAAGTTCACTACATTTGCTAATCAGGTAGCAGCTAAGGCTCTTAAGACAGCTGCAGCTGATATAGAGGCTTTCCTTGAGGAAGAGTTTGAGGCAGGAAAGTCTATAAAGACAGCTCTTACAGAGCAGATTGCAGTTATCGGTGAGAACATGAACATCAGAAGATTTGCAGTGCTTGTAGAGAATGATGGCTTAGTTGAGTCATACATCCACGGCAGCAGAATTGGTGTACTTGTAGCTCTTAAGACTAACGTAGTTAATGAGGCTATTAAAGAAGCTGCAAGAAACGTAGCTATGCAGATAGCAGCTATGCGCCCTACATACCTTAATAGAGATGCCGTTTCTAAAGAATATCTTGACCATGAGTTAGAGATTCTTAAGGCTCAGGCAGCAAATGATCCTAAGTTATCAGGTAAGCCTGCTAACGTTCTTGAGAACATTCTTAAGGGACAGCTTAACAAGGAACTTAAGGAAATCTGCCTTGTTGACCAGGTATATGTTAAGGATAGCAGCATGACAGTTCAGAGCTACATCGATAGTGTAGCTAAGGCTGAGGGAGCAGACATGGCTCTTACAGGTTTCGTTCGTTTTGAGACTGGTGAAGGTCTTGAGAAGAAGAGCGAGAACTTTGCTGCTGAAGTTGCAGCTCAGATGGGCAACTAATTCTATAATTTAATTAAGTAATACATAGGTCTCTCTGCAAATGTTGTGAGAGACTTTTTAATCTCTAGCTATTGTCAAATAACACTCATTTATACTAATTATACTTGAAAGATAGTATCATCTTTTGTTACACTGATATGGATAATAGGCTGGTTGAGGAAAAGTTTGGCTTGGATTTGATTTAAAAGATTTTTGGTGATTTTTGTTGATAATATATGGATATTTGCCGATATTATTAAATGTTGATATTATTTTTAGGAGGTGGACGCTATACTTGACTTGTTGAGGATCAGATTATCTTTCAGGGAGAATTTGCTTTAAGAATACTTCTAGCAGGACTCTTGGGAGCCGCAATCGGCTTTGAGAGAAAGAACCGTAATAAGCTGGCGGGAGTGCGTACACACGCAATAGTGGCACTTGGAGCAGCTCTGATTATGGTAGTATCCAAAATATGGTTTTTATGATATGGATAAGTTTGATGCATCTAGAGTTGCTGCTCAGATAGTTAGTGGAGTAGGTTTCCTTGGTGCGGGAATTATATTTGTAAGAAATAATAATTCGGTAAGCGGTCTTACAACTGCGGCAGGCATCTGGGCTACAGCCGGCATGGGAATGAGTATGGGTGCAGGACAGTATTTTATTGCCACCATAAGTACAGTGATGATTCTTGTAATGCAGGTAGTTTTCCACAGGGTAAGATTCTTATCAAATGAGAGCCTTTTCAGGATAATCTAAGAGTTGTATTGCAAAAAAATCAGATGGAGCAGTAAAAGAGCTTGAAGAGTATATGACAAAAGAGAAAATAGAAATCAAAGCGATTAAGATAACAAAAGGAGACAGCAACAATCTCAAGGTTGATTTTGAGCTGCTGTTCCCAGCGGGCTACGACAGAACAGGCTTTATAAACAGGCTGGTAGAAAAAGAGAATATTTTGTCGGTTAGAGGATAACAATAGCACTCAGTAGAAGGTGGTAATGTTTACATAGAAATACTTGGACTTCGTTTCGTTGTAATGGTGAATTGTGGAATTCAATTGAAATAAGTAATACTAATGTTGTATATTTACTAAGTAGACTAACTTAAAATAAGGAGAAAATCTATAGTGATACAAAGACTGTTACTTGCTCATTTACTTTTAGATAGAGAAACATATGATGCATATAAAAATATTGTGACTAAAAATCATGAAAAACGTAAAAGGTAATCTTTTAAAAATATGAAGGATGTAATACGTTTTGAAATACCCAATAAAGATACAATTGATGCGATTAAAGAAGTGGAAGCTATGAAGAAAGATAAGTCCATTGGTAAAAGCATATACAGATGTTGATAGGATGATGGAGGAACTCCTTGCATGAAATATACACATAGGCATACTGCGATAAGTTTCCCATTGCAATTTCAATTAAGAAGTTGCAATGGGATTTTTTTACGATTATAAACGAGAAAGTAGAGAACATTGTTGGATTTTATGAAAGTGAGCTTTAAATGTTTGATTGTTATATATTTTTAATCATGGAATCAGTAAGTCTATAGGTAAAAAGTATGATATATAGAATTAGTAAAATCCACAATTAAAGATATGGAGTATGGAAAAAGTAAAATCCATACTATTGCGAACTTTACTTTTTCAAATAACAAAAGTTGGATAATTATTTTTATATTGGTATTGAATGATTTGAGTAAATAAAGTATAATGTCTCATGAGCAATTAACTCCTTTGTGGTTATGTTGGTTTGACGATTAACATTATACCTTATAAATGGGGGAATTGCTTTTTATTTGCAAAACTCCTGAAAATAAAGATTTTTATAAGAAAACAAAGGGTGTCTTTTGACACTACCATAGAAAAAGAAGGAAGGAAAAGAAATGGAAAAGAGAGGAATTAAAATTTTTGAGATTTTTTTCTTATAAAGTAGCTTGGTGCTGAATATTTTTCAAATACAAAAATATTGAGTTCAAATCGAAATATGAAGAATGCTCAGCAGAATTTGAGTCCAACATATAAATATTTGGATTCACTAACAATAGATTCATTTGAGAGAGGTAAACTCTGGAAGAAGGATTATAATTTATATAGGACGACCAGATTGTAATGATTGCATAGTGTTTGAGAAAGGTAAATGTGTTTCAAATGTAGAATGGGAAAAAGATAGTTTTGCCAGTGGAAAAAAATTGTTGAATTTGCTCAAAAAGAATGATAAAATATAATTATAGTTTGTGGAAAACTAAAAAGAGGAGGATTAAAATAATGATTAAAAATTGCTATTATACCATATGTAACTAATGGAAGAAATTCGCAGGTTGGATGTGATGGACATCTTAATATTTTTAGAAGTTTTTCAACTTAAATGCAACATGATTGTTGCACCTACTTTGACGGATACCCTGTTGCATTTTACATTGAAAAATGTTGTTGCTTTTACTTTGAAAAATAATGTTGCACCTACATTGAAAAGGTGCCGTTGCTTTTACTTTGAAGGTGATGTTGCTTTTAGCCTGAAATACCTTATATTCTTCATTTAGACCCTTGTTTTTATTCTTGCTGTGTGCTTTTATTCATAGGTAACTAAAATCATACTAACAAAAGGAGTTCCTATGAACAAGAAGAAACATCTTACTAATGCTGAACGCATCAAAATCGAAACCCTGCTTTCACAGGGCTTTTCAATCAGAAGTATTGCTGATTTCCTTGAGAAATCCCCTTCTACCATTTCAAGGGAGATAGGCAGGCATTCAATTGTCAAAACCCCTAACACCTGCGATTGCAACGATTATACCGGATGTAATGTCAAACACATCTGCGGTTCTAAAGACTGTAATAAGAAATGCCGCTCATGCCATCTTGCTAAAAAATACTGTGAGCATTACAGCAAAAGAAGCTGTGAACACTGGAATGGTTCCAAGGTAAAGCTGTGTAACGGCTGTACAAAAAGAGGATATTGCCGACTTGAAAAACATTTCTATGATGCTAAAAAAGCCCAGGCAGAATACTGTGATACCCTTATACAGTCCCGTAACGGCTTTGACCTTACCCTCGAAGATATGACAAGGATAAACAGCATAATCTCTCCACGTATAAAAAAAGGACAGTCTCTTTACCATATAGCTAAGAACAATGGGGATGAACTAAACATAAGCGAATCTACCTTAAGAAGGTTGGTTATGGCAGGCGAAATGGATGCCGGATTAATAGACCTGCCACAGGCTGTAAAACGAAGAAAACGAAAGGTTAGAATTGTACCAAAGCTAAAAAACCCCCAAAAAACAGGCCACCTGTATTCAGACTTTAAAAAATATCTTTCAGAAAACGACGTGCCTGTAGTACAGATGGATTGTGTTGTAGGCAAAAAAGAAGATTCAAGGGTTCTGCTTACACTGCACTTTACTCAATTCCACATGCAGCTAATATTCAGGCTCAAGGAGCATACCTCAAAATGTGTTACAGACTTATTTGACAGTTTAGAGAAAAAACTGGGAAAAGAGCTGTTGCTATGTGCTTCCCTCTGATACTAACCGATAATGAGCATGAGATTCCTCAAATATAGATGGCATGGAGAAATCCATATACGGCGGAAAGCGCACAAACATCTTCTTTTGCGAACCGAACCGTTCTGATCAAAAAGGACAGTGCGAAAATAACCATAAGCTTATAAGGACTATCCTTCCGAAAGGGACGTCTTTTAGCAGACTTACCAACAAGGACACGCTATTGGTCACGAAAACCATATAAACAGCTATGTACGAAAGTCTTTGTTTGGTAAAAGTCCATTTGAAACAGCTATGAACGCACTGCCGGCGGAGTTCTTTACAAAACTAAAGCTTTAAAAAGGATAAACGAAAGTGATGTGAATTTAACTCCCAAAACTATTAAAACACTAACCAGAGATAAAAGTAAATACCCTTCAGTAAACGCAACACTAAAAGCGTTGCATTTAACCTGAAAGATATGCTTTCAGGCTTGTTTGCTATACCCTTTTTCGGGCAAAACAATAAAAATTAGACCAAATCCGATTAAATTCAGTCTGATTTTATTGATATAATTTTATCATTTTATCTAGGAAAAGTGTTGCTTTTGCTATTTTTACAAAGCGTTGCACTTACCTTTGGAAATCTAGCATCTTAATATTTTAAAAAGAGAAGTACTGTATTAAAAGAAAATTTGCAGTCCGCACTTGCATCAAAAATCAGGAAGTGGAAGTAGTTATTGATGTTAATCACGGAGATTTACAATTTCTAAAACGTGAAGGAGTAAACTTGTTTTTTGATTCCAGAAGATATTGCAAGTTATATGGACTATAGCGGTATTAATATGGAAGAATGTTTTAAGTTAACACACGATGAATATGAAAACGGAAATGTAGATAGAATTGTGAAATATATAGAGAAAAATTGAAAAATGGTCGTTATAGTGGCTCAGTTGTCAAGACAAAAATCTAAGATTTTTATAATGAACTGATATAGTTGATAAGTAACAGGAACATGGGAGGATAGTAGAATACTCCCCAAATCCATATATGCATTAAGCTGCATACGGCAAAAAGCGATGGTGTGAAATTTTTTCTGTAAATTCAGATATTCTATGATAATTGATGGCTTGACGGCAGTTTTTCTGGGATAATCAAAGTTCTTTAGGGTTTGCCAATCTATTTTAGGGTTTGTCGATAGGGTCTGGCATTAAAAAGCATAGTATTTTTAGGGTTCTTCGATAGGGTCTGGCTTTAGGGTCTTTCGTGAGGGTCTTTTATGAGGGTCTGGCTGGGTAGCCAGACCTTTATTAAATTAAACTATATTTCATCGGGGAATGAGATGTGATTGCTGTCCAGAATCTCCTGTAGGGTCTGAATGTATTGGTTCTTGCGTTGAATCTCTATCCAGTTTCCGTGACAGAGAGAGTCTGCTTCTTCTAGTTCTTGACGTGTTATTACGTAGTCAAGCCATTTAAGGCAAGTGTGGTTTTTGCTAATTGCACAGTAGTTTCCATGTGGTTTCCTCCTAAAAATCATCTTCTTCATAATAAGCTAAAGGGTTATAATCAGTGATTCCATTAAGCACCGGTGTTTGTCTGGTTGCAAAAGAAATCTGTTGCGAAAGTGTTCAAAGTTGCGGGAGCTTTTGTATGTCTGAATCAATTCTTTTAATTCATTCCGTGCAAGGAGTGGATTTCCGCCGTTTCGCGAATTAAACTGTACGTACATCTCTTTTAAGTCTCGAAAATCTTTCAAGTTTGGATCAATTCGAAAGAGAGCACTTTCGCACCTTGAAAACTGTAGATATTTTAGGCTGTTTTAGCAGTACGCCACCCTTGACAGCACAACAAGAACTGCTGTAAGGTCGTTACCGACGGCGAAGATGATGAGAACAGTTAGTACTTCTCCGTCGCTTACAGCAGTGTAGCAGTTCTTTTATGAGCCATCAAGGGCAAGCCGCTTGCGCGGTGGCTGTTTTCTTACCTCTGGCTCAGAATCTAAGAACAGTTAGAGCCTTTGGCCTGTTGCAATTCTAGTATTCGTTGTTGCCCTAGGAGTATTAGTAGCTGCCATTTACCAGGCATGTTAGAAGCACCTTCGAGTTTGTCTACTTTGTTTAACACTTTATAGCCAGCATGTTCATGTGGGCGAAGGAAGTTGTAGTAGGCAACCCCAAAGGGATAGGTCATAGTTGGCACCGTCGATGTTATCAAAGCCGTTGGATGGTCTGTAAGACTGTTTATAAGTTCGGTTGAGTCTCTCAATCATCTGTTTATAAGGACGGAACGCTTTGGAGACAGCATCGTCGTTGGTAAGTCCAATAACCTGAGTGATATCAAAGTTTATTTTACCTTTGGATTGAATAAAGAACTGTTGTGCAGCAAGAGGATATGCACTGTATCCATCGGCGATAAATTTGAAGTTTTTAGGTAACTCTTTTAAGTGTTTGAATGCCATACGCATTGACTTGATACAAGGTCCAACACCACGATTGTCGGATATCCGGTAACCGATGATGGAACGTTTGGCGGCATCCATGATGAACCAGATATAGCCTTTAATTCCACGAATCTTAATGTAGGTTTCATCATCAGTAAAAACGGAGCCAACTTGATAATCATAGTTATCAACGAAAGGTTTAACACAAACGGCGGCTGTTTTAAGATAATTAGCCACCTGTTGATGGGATATTTTAATTCCATGAATTTCGTGTAATGCATGAGCTGTTTTTCGCAGTGACAAACCAAGGTTGACTTTGTAGGAAAGACAGAGTCCCATTACATGTTGGTCGAACTTGGAGAACTTAAGTGATGAAGCGTTTTTAGGTAAGCTGTTTAAGTCCATCTTAAAGAAACCTATCTGGAATTCACGATAGATGTAGTGGAGCTTATATTTATGCTTGTCTTCTTGTGGATGTTCTTTTATTACCTTTCTAAGATTGTGGAGGTAGTAAGAACACTTGGGATTCTTACACTTATGAATGATAAAGTGTGTACGATTCTTTACAGGCTCAAGGATATGAGAACAATGAGGGCAGCGAAGTTTATGAGTTTTAGAGAATCGGTTATCTTTAGATGGAGAGTGGAGATTAAGACAGACATTGCAGCGAATCTGTGATTTTTTCTTACCATCATTCCATGTGAGATAAGGCTGTGGTGCATTACAGATAGGGCATGTGCACTCCTCAGGGATGTCACATTCAACTCTACGAAATGTAGGTTTAATGGTTTTACCATAGCGTTTTTCGTAGTAAGGAATAAGATCATTCCACTTCCAGTCCTGTTCGTATGATATGATTCTAGGGAGTTCATCAACCTTGAATTTTTGGTACTTTGGAGAGTGGGAATCATCGAAGTCCCACTGCTTGAGTGGAATATATCTACAGATGAAATTTAAAAGTGGTGAATTGCAAAAAGTAACTTCCACCCCTAAGTATAAATTTTATATTTTTAGCTACGGTATGGAAATTATTTTTTTACAAATTTTGTATAAATTAAGGCTAGATGTATACATTATCTGAAAAATGTTATACTCAGCCTTGCAGGAAGAACGTGACCTAATTTTTCATCATGCAAACAGGAGTCGAGTTTTCTTTTCCGAAACTAGGAATAAGTAAAAATCCATCCTTTATACATGAGCTAGAAGTTCATCCTTTAACCGGTGATTTCCTTTTTATTTTTCCTAAGAGCTTAGGGGTTAGGTAATTTCATCCAGGTGAAATTTTTGAATACCTAACTCTTTTTATATTTTTGCCGTATTGAAATGCAAAAATATCATAAGTCCTTCCCTTCCTGCACTCTTTATCAACTTTCAAAGCTTGGCTTTTATTTTTCTTGGACACATTCTTATAGTACGTGACATGTCAATGTTTCTGGCAGAAAACAGACTGTTGTTTATATATTTCTAGAGAGTCCTGTCGGAAACCATGATTTCATCAGAATGGTTGACTGTTATATGTCTTATGGATTGTCCTTTTAACAGAAGGGACTTACAATGCCGTCATATATTCCTTTCAGTTTGTATATAAAATCCTGACCTGATGAATCTAACCCAATATATATTTTTAATCTATCGAATCAGTAAAGTCCAAAGGTAAAAAGTATGATATATAGAATTAGTAAAATTCACAGTTAAAGGCATGAGTATGGAAAAGTAAAATCCATACTAATGTGAATTTACTTTTTCAAATAACACCTTTTTTTAAAGGGATTTTTTTGTATTTATACTTGTGCTATACTATCTGAGGAGAATGATGCTATCGTATAAATTAAAGTAGCTTATCTTTATTTATGCATAGAAATAGTGATTTAATTGATATTATAAAATCTGCAAAATTGGGAGAAAACCATTGAGAAAACTACTAATTTACATCCGTGATTACAAACTTGAAAGCATACTAAGTACTCTTTTTAAGCTCTTAGAGGCCTGCATGGATCTTATAGTGCCACTTGTAATGGCATATATCATAGATAAGGGAATAGGTGGAAATGATAAGGGGCTTATAGTGAGGCTTTGCCTTTTGCTTGTAGGTCTCGGCTTTGTGGGGCTTACCTTTTCAATAACTGCCCAGTTTTTTGCGGCAAAAGCAAGCGTGGGCTTTATCAAACAGGTAAAACACGCTGTATTTGCACATATTCAAAGGCTTTCATTCTTAGACATAGATAGGGTTGGTTCCAATACACTTATAACAAGGCTTACAAGTGATATGAACCAGATTCAAACAGGTGTTAACCTTACACTGAGACTCTTTCTTCGCTCACCCTTTATCGTAGCCGGTGCAGTGGTTATGGCATTTACCATAGATGTAGAAATTGGTATTCTATTTGTAATCACCATAATTATACTGTCAGCTGTGATTTTTGGTGTACATGTACTGGTGTATTCCTAAGTACAGAGATGTGCAGAGTGCACTTGATAAGGTGCTTGGCAAGACTAGAGAGAACCTTACCGGAGTGAGAGTTATAAGAGCATTTTGTAAGGAAGATGAGGAAATAAGAGATTTTGAGAAGTCAAATAAATTTTTGACTGATTTAAGTAAAAGGGTTGGAACAGTATCTTCTCTCATGAATCCTCTGACATATGTAATTGTCAATATAGGTATTGCAACTCTTATTTATAAGGGGGCTATAAGAGTCGAAGCAGGTGCTCTCACTCAGGGGCAGATTGTGGCTTTATATAACTATATGTCACAGATTCTTGTGGAGCTCGTAAAGTTTGCAACTATGTTCCTCAATATTACACGCTCAGTAGCCTGTGGCAATAGAGTTCAGAGCATACTAGACATAGAGCCCGGTATGAAAGAAGGAAATGTACCGGCTCTTAAGGAAATTGACGAAAATGACGGTAAGATAGTTGAATTTGACAATGTCAGCCTTAACTACAACGGTAGAATATCTTCTGATAGAGGAAAATGCCTTAAATAATATCAATTTTACAGTTAAAAAGGGAGAAACCGTTGGTATAATAGGAGGTACCGGCTCGGGTAAGACTTCTCTCATCAGCCTCATACCAAGGTTCTATGATGCAAGTGAGGGTGAAGTAAGGGTAAAAGGAAGAAATGTAACAGCCTATAGCTTTAAGGAGCTAAGAAAAACCGTAGCTGTCGTCTTGCAGAAGGCTTCACTTTTTAAGGGGAGTATAAGAGACAATATCAAATGGGGCAATGAAAATGCTACAGATGGAGAGATTATGGAGGCTGTGCGCTTAGCTTGTGCTGAGGATGTGGTTAATTCTAAAGAAGGAAGCTTGATTTTGTCATAGAACAGGAGGGCAGGAACCTGTCAGGAGGGCAGAAACAAAGGCTTTCTATAGCAAGAGCCCTTGTAGGCAAGCCTGAAATCCTTATACTTGATGACAGCTCATCTGCTCTTGACTATGCTACAGACCTTGCGCTTAGGAAGGGTATAAATGCTCTGGAGTACAGGCCTACGGTATTTATTGTATCTCAGAGGACTTCTTCTATTATGCAGGCTGACAAGATTGTGGTCTTAGATGATGGAGAGCTTGTGGGGATTGGAAAACACGAAAATCTGCTCAAATCTTGCGAGGTATACAGGGAGATTTATAATTCGCAGTATAGCTCAATATCTGCAGGGTTTACCCTTAACTTTGTAGGTGCTGAATAGTTTATTTATATAATCAAAGTATTTTTTGAAGCTTTGTAAAACAGCGAAAGATGATAATGCCTAAGCGAGCGCATTAGGTTTTCGCAGAAAAACCGGAGCGAGTCTGGACATTTCATCATCTGGAGCGTTATGGAACCACAAACATATAAGGAGTACCTGACATGAAAGATAATAAAAAGATAATTAAAGTCAGTTCTCTAGCCTATATGAGGCAATTATAAGATATTGCTGTTTGCTTTCTCTTGTAATGGCAATGGCTACAGTGGTTTTGACCCTTTATCTCCCTATATTATTTGGGGATGCTATCGACCTCATTGTGGGAGGTGGACTTACAAAGGTTGATCGGATATTTAGTATTATTGTAGAAGCAGGAGGAGTAGCGGGTATAACCGCCTTACTTCAGTGGGTTATGACTACCATTAATTATAGAATAGCCTACAATGTAGTTAGGGATATCAGAAATGATGCTCTTAGGAGGATTGAGAGACTTCCTCTAAGCTTTTTAGATGCACATCCTACAGGTGATATAGTAAGCAGGGTAATAGCAGATGCAGACCAGTTTTCTGACGGGCTTTTACTTGGGTTTACCCAGAGCTTTACAGGGATTGCAACTATACTTGGCACTCTGGTATTTATGATTAAGATAAATGTGTTTACAGCACTTATAGTTGTGGTGCTTACACCTCTCTCATTACTTGTGGCGAGATTCATTTCAAAACATACTTACAATATGTTCAAGCTTCAGTCTGAAACCAGGGCAGAGCAAACCTCTCTAATCAATGAAATGATAGGTGGAATGGAAGTGGTAAAGGCCTACGGAAGAGAGGAAAAGGTGGTTGATGATTTTGATGAAATCAATGAAAGGATAGAAAAAGCATCGCTTAAAGCCATATTTTTCTCGTCTATTACCAACCCTGCGACCAGATTTGTAATAACATAGTCTATGCCTTAGTTGGGCTTGTAGGAGCTTTTCAGGTAATAAATGCAGGCATAAGCGTAGGTGGCCTTACTGCATTTTTAGCCTATGCAAACCAGTATACCAAGCCTTTTAACGACATTTCAGGAATCATTACCGAGCTTCAAAATGCCATAGCCTGTGCAGGCAGGCTTCTGGAACTTATAAATGAGGAGGTTGAGGTAAAGGATGGTGAGATTGAAATATGCGAATCAAAGCACAGGGGGCAAAATAGCGCAGTAAAGGGCGAAATTGGTGATATAGAACTGGATAATGTTTCATTTTCTTATGTAAAGGATAGAAAACTTATTGAGGGACTTAACCTTAGTGTGAAAAAAGGCCAGAGAATAGCTATAGTGGGGCCTACGGGCTGTGGCAAGACAACAATTATCAATCTTCTTATGAGGTTCTATGATGTGGACAGCGGAAGTATAAGGGTTGAAAATGCTGATATAAGGGATATTAAAAGACATAGTCTACGAAAGTCATACGGAATGGTGCTTCAGGAGACCTGGCTTAGACAGGGAACTATAAGAGATAACATAGTTATGGGTAAGCCTGATGCAACTGATGAGGAAGTAATTGCGGCTGCAAAGGCTGCGCACTCACATAGCTTTATAAGCAAGCTAAAAGACGGCTACAATACTGTGATAGACGAGGCTGGAAGTGGACTGTCAAAAGGTCAGATGCAGCTTTTATGTATCACAAGGGTAATGCTCTTACTTCCACCTATGCTGATTCTTGATGAGGCGACCTCCTCGATTGATACAAGAACCGAAATCAAGATTCAGAAGGCATTTAACCGCCTGATGGAGGGGAGAACCAGCTTCATAGTTGCTCACAGGCTCTCAACCATTAAGGAGGCAGACATTATACTAGTAATGAAGGCAGGAAGTATAATAGAGCAGGGTAATCACGAGGAACTTCTTGAAAAGAAGGGCTTTTACGCAGAGCTTTATAATAGCCAGTTTGTTGGAGTGGGCAGCTGATGTGATATGAAGGACATCTTAAAATATAGTAATTGTGGCTTTGCGCTAATGTTAGGATGTTTTTAATAATTATTATACATACTTGTATTTTTTAGGTCTTTGGACTATAATTGTTGACGAACAGTTGGATACAAGCTTTTATGAAAAGAGGACTAAATGAAATCAACACTTAAAAGAACCTGGGCAGAAATAAACTTAGATGCCATAGAGTATAATTATAAGAAAATCAAAGAGTATATCGGAGAGAATGTCAAGTTTGCAGGTATTGTAAAAGGCAGATGCCTGACATTATGGCTCTGTAAAGGTGGGAGAAAAGTTACAGGAACTGGGTGCAGATTACCTTGCAGTCAGCAGTATAGATGAGGCTATGGAGCTTAGATTTAACGGAATTACCATGCTCATCCTAATCCTTGGTCATACACCTAGAGAGCAGGTAGATAGGCTTATCTGTTTTAATATAACGCAGGCAGTTACCTGTGAGGCCAAGGCTCTGGAATACAGTGCAGAGGCAGTAAAATGTAAGGGTATTCTTAAGATTCATATAAAGTGGATACAGGAATGTCAAGGCTTAGCTATCTCTGTGAGGGCGAGCATTTTTGAAACAGGGAGTTCAGGGTATCGTAAAATGTATGCAATCTTCCAAACTTAGATGCAGAGGGCATATTTACCCATTTTGCTGTATCTGATGAAGAAGGAGAGGAGTGCAGAGAGTATACCGAACACCAGTTAAAGCTTTTTAAGGATGTGATAGCTGAAGTAGAGAGAATATCAGGAAAGAAGTTCTTACTTCACCACTGTGCCAATACCGGTGCTACAGTGAATTACCCTGAAAGCTATATGGACATGGTGCGTCCGGGACTTTTGCTTTATGGATACGGCGAATATGCTAAAAAGCTTGATCTAAAGCCTGTAATGTCAATGAAAACCACAGTTAGCACGATTAAGGTTTATCCAAGGGGAACTAAGATCAGCTATGGAGGAATCTACACAACTACCGAGAAAACCCGTATGGGAGTTGTGCCTTATGGATATGCAGATGGATTTATGCGCTGCCTCTCTAACAAATATTCATTTATGACGGAAGCAGGACCTGTTAAACAAAGAGGTAGAATCTGTATGGATATGTGTATGATTGACATAACAGACAAGTACAGCATAGATGTGGGCAGCGAGATAGAGATATTTGGCGAGAACAATCCAATAGAAACTATGGCGGAAATTGCAGGAACAATTCCCTACGAACTTGTATGTGCCGTAAGCAAGAGGGTACATAGGATATATATTGAATCATGGAAGTGGTGGATAAGCGCAGTGCTAAGGATGTAATCCTGAGATTACTACAAAAACGTTGATAATTGGATGTTTTGGTGAGTTTGGCGGGGCTAATAGGCTTATTTAAGGAGAATGACTAAAAGTAAAAATGTGACTGTTAAAAATCTGCCAAAAATATCCGATAAAATCATTCTAACTCAATTAAATGTTGTCTTTTTTGACGAAACATGAGTAAACTGTTCTCATCAGCTAGGGAGCAGTTTTATTTTTTTATTAAAAATATACACTCGTGTGTATATAGTGATTTATGAATAAGAAATATGATATAAGGAGATAAAAATGGCTAAAAACAATTCATTTTAATTATGACAGACAGCCAAAGACGTGATATGATAAGCCAGCTGCAATGAAAGAGGAGAGAATATACACACCTTGTCTTGACCGCCTGTGTGACGAGGGACTTGCATTCAATTCTGCCTACACTACACAACCTGTCTGTGGTCCTGCAAGAGCCGGATTGTTTACGGAGACCTATCCTCATACCAATGGAATGTTAGGGTAACTGTATGGCTTTGTCACAGCAGAGTTTAACTATAGGACAGAGACTAAGCCGTGCAGGTATACATGCTGCCTATATAGGGAAATGGCATCTGGATGGCGGTGACTACTTCGGAGACGGTATCTGCCCTGATGGGTGGGATGAGGAATATTGGTATGACATGAGGAACTATCTGGATGAGCTTGAAAGTGATAAAGATAGGTCACGCTCCCGTATGCTTGAAACTGCTCTAGAGGGAGATGGCATAGGAGAAGAGTTCACCTATGGATACCGCTGTACTAAGAGAGCGTTAGATTTTATGGAAAAGCACAAGGATGAGGACTATTTTTAGTCGTATCTTATGATGAACCTCATCATCCTTTCTTAGCACCAAAGTCTTATTATGAGCCTTTTTATAAACCATATTTACAGAAGGCTAACCAGCATATGGATTTTTCAAAGCTGCCTGACCACATCAAGGTATGGCACGAAAAATATATGGAGATTCAAGGCAGTAACGGAGATGGTTGTGCGGTAGGTCTGCTTGGTTCTAATTCATTCATTGATTCTCAGATTGGACGTGTGCTTGATGGAGCTGAGAAAAATGCTGAAGAAGCACTCGTACTTTACACCTCCGACCATGGAGATGCGCAGGGCTCACACGGAATTCACGCTAAAGGGGACCTGCAATGTATGAGGAAATAATCAATATCCCATTTATTGTGCGCTGGAAAGATAAGACCCAGAAGGGTATTTCCAGTGAAATGCCTGTTTCCCACATAGATGTTGTTCCAACTATCCTCGACTTTTACGGACTTCCAGCAGCTTGAGAGTCTTGAAGGTGAGAGCTTATTAAATAGTTTAACAGATAAGAATATAACAGAGATTAAGGAAGGAAGGTACTGTCTTTGTAGAATTTAACAGATATGAGGTGACCACGATGGCTGGGGTGGCTTCCAGCCGAGTGCGCTGCATAGTAAAGGGCAAGTGGAAACTGATAATCAACCTTTTAACTCAGGATGAACTTTACAATCTTTACGAAGATGCTGATGAGATGCACAACTTGATTGATGATCCGTCTTGTGAGGCAATTAGAAATGGAAATGCATGATCTGCTCCTTGATTGGCAAAAATGATACCAGAGACCCACTAAGAGGCTATTATTGGGAGAAGCGTCCTTGGAGAAAAGGATAGGCAGAAAGTGTCTTGGGATTGTGGCGGATACTCCAGAAGCCGTCACAGAGAAGAAGGAGAAGTTATGGAATACGGCTATGGAACAGGGCTTCCAATAAAGGAGTATAACCGTAAATATTAAGTGGAAGGTATGAAATGGAGCGTATGCCTAAGAAAAAGATGCAAAAGTACGAAGAAGTAAAAGCCTGAAGAAGTAAAGCCTGAAGAAGTAAAGCCTAAAAAGCAAAACCCTAAAGATGTAAGACCAGATGAGATTAGAGAAAGTCGTAGGGCGACACGGGCTGATGTTGCAAAACGTGCAGGTGTGGAGTGAAACAATAGTTTCTTATGTGATAAATGACAATAGGTATGTGGCAAAGGACAAGAGGAAAAAGAGTTAAAAAGTAGTAGAAGAGCTAAACTATCATCCTAATGTGATTGCAAGGGCTTTGAAAAAGAAGACCAGTAAGCAGATTCTCTTAATTACTGATATAGTACTTGATGAATATTTTGGAGAAAATCCTATATCAGTTAGATAAATATGCTTACGATAAAAGGCTACTGGTTTCGCTCTGTAGTACTCACAACGTGGATTCCTATATTGGAAGGGTTATGAATAGCCAATTCGATGGAATAATAATCAATTCTGCTGGATTTAAGACAGAATACATAAAGGCGAGATTGGGAGGCGGAACCCCTGTTGTGTTATTTCTAAGCAAAAATATGGTGAAATACCTAAGGGAGTAGCTACTATTGACTCAGGACTATATGATGGGTATTAAAGGGCTTGACCTGCTTTGGGAAAAGAGACAAGGAATATAGTTTATCTGGCTCAACCTCTTAAAAAGAGCGAACTAAATAAGGACATAAGGTATTTAGCTTTTGAAGAGGCTGGGAAGCGTCATGAGTCTTAGTAGGAGAGAGTCCCTAGAGCAGACTTTTTGCAGGCTGTGATGAAGACCTATGGCAGGAGAGGTTTGCTAAGTTTTTGATTAGATAATCCTAAAACAGATGCAATTTTTGCAAGAAAATGACAGGTTGGCAGACTGCCTCAAAGATTGTCATGAATATTGGCAGGAGGATTCCCGAAGATATTATGATACTAGGAGTGGATAACTCGAGTATTTCACGCCTTATGACCCAAGCATAACTACAATTGAACAGCAAAGGAGGAATGAGCAAAACTGCTATTGAACTAATCGAAATTATGAACAAGGCACAAAAATCTTGTACCGGAAGAGCTAAGCAAAGTATTTGAAACTAGAATGATTGAAAGAGAGTACGAAGCACAAGGGATATGCAGTATAAATTAAGGAGACAATAATGAAAATAAATTCAGTAGCAATTCTAGGTCTTGGAGCTGTTGGTTCATACCTTCTATGGGGATCTCTGAAAAACTGATATTGAGCTTTCTGTATTGCTCAAAGGTGATAGAAAAAACTAAGATATGAAAAAGAAGGTTTTCGTTATAAATGGTAAAAATACCACCCAATGATAAAAACACCTGAAGAAGCAAACGGAGTAGACCTTTTGGTCGTAACCATAAAAGTACAATTCTTTAAGATCTGCTCTTTCTGATATAGAAAAAATTGTGGATAGAAAATACAATTGTAATGAGCCTTTGATGAATGGTGTTGAGAGTGAGGAAGTGTGCAGAGAAGGTTGGAGAGGACATATAATCTACTCCTTAATCAAGGTGGCAGCAGAAAGAGACGGCAATTCGGTTGTATTTTGATCCTGAGACTACTATTGGAATAATTTACAGTGAAAAAGACTTTCAGAGCAGGGGTAGTGAAGAGTGGAAGCACTAGCAGAGCTATTTAACAAAAACAGAGACTTCATCATCTCCTTCAGATGTTATTATCCATGAAATATGGAATAAATTTCGTTTAAATATAGCCAATAACCAGATTCAGGCTATTATAGGCTGTGGGGTGGGAGGATACAAGGATAGTGAGCATCTTGGCTTTCTTAGAAGAAAAGTCAGAGAAGAACTTGAAGAGATTGCAAAAGCAAAGGGAATAGACTTCTCGCTTTGTAAAAGTACCCCTGCAGGAAGCAAGGTAGCTGATAGAGCAAGATATTCCACCTTGCAGGATATGGATGCAGGAAGACATACAGAGATAGATATGTTTGCGGGAACTGTAGTAAGAATGGGAAAAGAACTTAATATTCCAACACCCTATAATGAATTCATCTTCCATGTCATTAAAGCTCTGGAAGAGAAGAATGACGGGAAGTTTGACTACGATAGTTAAGAAAAAGATGCGAAAAAAAATATTGACAAGCTGTATGAAATATTGCATACTTTATAAGATACAAGGACTACGGGAAGGTGAAACCTGAGTAATCCTGTATCAATAGGAGTAAAAACCTGACTTGAGATAAACTGCTGACATACCCGCAGATTATCGACTCAGGTAATAAAGAAGAATGAAAGGATGATTTTTATGAAAAAGATAAATCGTGTATGGAGGGTTCACGAAATTTAACCCTCAATAAAAATCGGAGGATTAAAATGAAGACTAGATTGAGACTAAATGAGAAAAACTGGATAGATTTTTGCAGAACTATCCGTAAAAAGAAAAGTCAAAAACATTTTTGGCGAGACAACATAGGAATAATTGCCCAGAGGATATGTTTTATCGTTCATCCGGAGCAAGAGTAATTGGAATAGCTGATGATATGAGATTGGCTGTGGGACTTGCTATGATAAGAGATATGGATGAAGAGCCTGCCTGCTGATGAGCTTCAGCGATTTATGATTGACCGGAGGTATCAGGGAAAAGGCTACGGTACACAGGCATTAAAAATGATTCTGTCGGAGCTTGAAAAAGAGCGTAAATATGATTGTGTTGAAGTTTGCGTAAAAATGGATGATGTTGCTGCCCTGCATGTTTATAAAAAGCTGGGCTTTGAGACACAGGGTATATTGATGAAGATGTTCTGATAGCTTCAATCTATGTATAATTTTTAAGAAAAAAATGAAGATAAGGTTAGAGTTTCAGTAGAAGCTCCTGGAAAAGCAGAAGATTACGCGACTGATAGCTTGAGGGCTCTACTCAGAGTGGTTCGGGCTTCCCGATTCAAGGGAGGAATATATAACCGAAAGCTCAAATCGGCCTTTCTTTGCTGCATATGATGAGAACAAACCTATAGGTTTCGTATATTTGGATGAAACCGGTAAGGATACGGTTGAACTCTATGTGATGGGAATACTTAAAAGAGTATCACAGACAAGGTATTGGCAGAAGGCTTGTGGAAAAGGCTAAAGAATTGGCAAAGCGGGAGGATATTCCTTTATGCAGGTAAAAACGGTTCAGATGGGGAAATATAAGGAGTGAGGATGATACATGAACTGTTTTTATCTTTCGTTGGGATTCAAGGAAATTTGAGATATTTCCTACTCTTTGGGATGAATGGAATCCTTGCCCGGTATATGTGATGGGACTTTGTAAGTAGTAAAGTTTTGAAAACACCAAAATGGTATATAAAATCAGTTTGGAAGTTTAATGAGAAAGTTAAAAAGCCTGTAATAAGTTACATATTGATAGATATCAATTAGTTTCTTATTACAGGCTTAATATACTAATATCTAATTACAACTCTTTAACCCAAAGTCCATGAAGGTTGCAGTATAGCATACTCTGAGAGCCTTGTCGTCAGCTACTGTAAATACAGCTCTTAGGCTCATCAGTTACCTTAAAGTGCTTTTTAACTGTCCGCCCTTTTTCGGTCTCCAAGATATAACCCACTCGATATGATGTTCCTCTGTCATTGGGTGAAGAACGCTGCCTACTGCTACATTGATGGTATCGCCGTCTGCTGTAACATCAGGCACGTGCTTCTCAAGAGCAGCTTCCTTTGAGTTTGGCTTTTAAGTACTTGAGCTCCTCTGAGAAAAAGCTTGTGCTCTATGTTCGTGAGTCCCTTCTAGTACCTGTACCTCAAGTCGCAATCCTTACAGACATAAAAATCCTAAATTCTCCATTTCATAACCCTCCTTGTATTTGTTTTGATATGAGCAAAAACTATGCTCAATTTAATATTATCTTAAACCGTAAAAAGTCAACTGAATTATTAAAACTTCAGTTCACATTTTCGTTTGGTTTTTGTAAAATTATATCACATACAATATAAATTGTCTAGATGTAAAATTAAAAATATTTTTCAATCCCGCTACGATTTCTGGATATATATATATTTTGCAACTTATCACCATACATTTCCCTAAAGTTCTTGAGGTCAAGACTCTCATTTTCAAATAGTAATTTACCACCTGTTTCATTCATATGAGTAATTGCTAGAGAAGGCTTGATGTTTATATCTTTAATATCGTTGGTAACAGGAAGAAGAAAGTCATAAGTGCTTCCATGACTTGCATACCTGATATCTCCCTGCCATTCATTAGGAAGATTTGTCATATCCATCTCCAAATCAGCCCAATCACCTGTATTAAATTCATATGGAAGCGGTCCTGCGCCGTGTTTTGTAACATAGGTTCTTGTAACATATATTGCTTCCTGTAAGCTAAGGCTTCTCTTATTTAAGAATCTAAGGGGTTCGGTAATGCCGGTTTTAGAGGATGTGAGATGGGGTGCATTCGCAGTATAATCCTTATCCTAAAAGCAAGCCCTGTCCCGATTCGAATATCAATCCATCATAACGCTTTAGCCAGGTACTATCCGCACTGACAAGTTCGATAAACCTGCTGTTGTCTTTTATTTCTACAGCAAAGTTATCTGACAATATGTCATCAAAAATCATAGAATAATATGGATTTTGTTCGGATATTTTCAATTCTTTTATTCTTTTTAGGGTATATTCTTTTCTTATATTTACAAGCAAATTGCGCAGCCGTCATAGGATGAATCTGCTATCTGCTTAAGAGTTATCTTATATCCTGCTATAATCCTCTCTAAACATTCGTTGATTCCCATACCACAGCTGCCATGTCTGTGCTTTGCCCTCTTTAGTTTCAATAGCCATATTTATAAGGATATCGTCTATTGTCGTTATACAGCAACCTTCTTCGGCGTAAATCCTTGGAACTACGCTGAATATGGATTTGAACTCCTCGATTTCTTTTTTTATCTGATACAAATCCGGATAATAAGTCTCAGCAAAGAGGGTATCAGCACCATATTCAGCACCAGCACTCTATCTGATGATGGACAAAGCGTGTGCCTCTTCCCTCATTTTTCTACGGTGTGACCTGCCTGTGCACCACCATTATGTTTTTATAATTAACGGATTTTTAAACGAAGAACAAAGGCTTGCAGTGACAAGCCCTTTGCCTTCATCACCGTAATTCTTGCCTACTATGGCTATTGTTTTCATAGGGTAATCGACTGCCCGCTATCAGCTATACTCAACTGTCTGATTGCAGCACTTATCACAGGAACACTGAGAGGATCCCACTGTGCCAGTACGTCCTTTAACGACTTGCCCAGCTGTAGCTGAATGGCACTTATAATAATTTCAGGTATATTTTCAATCTCATTTTCCGAGATTACCATCTTTTTACCAATCAATATATCCTTATTTCATCGCCGCCTATCATAATGTGGAAAAACATGAAATTTCTTCTGTACTTCCTCCAAAAGACTCTCCCGAGTAGCCCCTGGAACATCATCGCCTATTACCCTTTTGATGGTTTCTTCAATCTGATCTTTTCTGATATTTGCATTGTCACCTATAGTAAACAAAAATCCTTTTTTTGATCTCTTATTGATGGCATCTATGTTGGTATGTCTTGACAAAAATTCCCACAAACAGGTAGGTACAACCTCGCCGCATCCGTGATTCTCAAAATAAAGCTCTAGCAGCTGTTCAGCTATTCTTATATCTGATTCAAACTGAGTTACCTGAAGAGGTGAAAAATCACCAAAATCACCATACGCAGCGCACATAGCGGGGTCTTCGACAGCAGCGGTAGAGGTATAGCTTCATAATAAGCTGATTAAGTGCTTTTGTTGCGACCTCTACAGCAAGATATCCCATAGAGGCGGTAACATCAAGACCTACTACAATAGGAGTTGTATTTGGATGATCCTCAGAATCAAAACACTCCCTAGTTCCTATATATTTCGGATCGAACTTAGGATTGCAGGGCTCTCTGAAATATTTCATCTACGCTTTGTGTATCCGAAAGATTCCTGCTTGATTTTTAATCTGCTCCAATCTGAAGCTGAATAACTTCCCATATCCCATATAGTGACTTCTCCTTTACATTTTTATAAATTCTATGCTCCCAAAGCCTTTTTCTATAACATCATCCCAAGCCTTAAAAATCAGCAAAAAGCATCTTTTTGCAGGGTTTGAGTTAAGAAACTTATATAACTCGATAGGTTCTCTGAATTTTTAACTATTTTTATAGCCGTCTTTCTGACATCTACGAGGGTCTTTATTACCATCAATCGGTCTAACCTTTCTCCAATCGCCAAACAGCGCCCCTTCATGAGTGATGGGATTAATCCAGACTGCACTCTGACCTATGCAGTCGTACTCAATGCCGGGAATACTCTAGCTCACAGCATATATTCTCCATTCTGGATATTACCCAAGCCAAAATGCTTTGACTCAAGCGGTGCAAAAATACTCGACAGGGAAGAAAGTTAGGACGTCTTAGGAATACCAAAGCCTCCCTGCCGTCTTTAAGGGAGATTTCCATCTTTAACTGCGGAAAGCAGCGGTGCAGCTTGCTGTCTGCCTCCGGAAATACCAAAGAATTGACTCCTAATATAAATCTTTCTTTCTCGCACATTATCTAAAACATATACCACATTTTTCTTTTGAAAGGTAGCAAAGACAGGAGTCATAATCGTACTTAAACATATACTGTATGGTAAGCTCTTTTGTCGTTTGCCATAACAAAAGAGTCTTCTCCAGATAATTTCCATAAAGAATCGCTATTATAGTCAAAGTCCTTGTTTTTAGCCTCTGCCTTTAAGTACTCGAGAAGCTTCTTTCTGAATTCTTCATTGCCCCTAAAATCGGCATCGGACATAAATGATTTTTGAACCGCAATAAGGACATTCAAACATCCCCGAGCCTTTCAGTTCAAGCTCTCCACCGCAGGAACTGCATTTTAGTCTTTTCATAACTTTCTCCTTTAGTCTTTACTCTGCATATAAACAGAATATTACATACAAAGGTACAAAGTCAACATTTAAAAGGAAAAAGCCACCATACTGATGACGATATGGCAGCTATTTTTATATGCAATATAATTAATTACGCAAGCTTGTTTACAGACTTTGTAAGACGTGAAATCTTTCTAGAAGCTGTTTTTCTGTGATATACGCCTTTGTTTGCAGCCTTATCAATGGCAGCAACTGCAGGAGCGAGAGCAACCTTAGCAGCCTCGTTATCACTAACTGCAACAGCAGAAACGACTTTTCTTAACAAGAGTCTTAACTCTAGAAGTAATCATTTTATTTTCTGAGAGTCTTCTTTGCAGCAACCCTGATTCTTTTTCTTCGCAGATTTGATATTAGCCAATTTAACACCTCCATTATCATTGTTTGATTAAAAGTGTTTCATTAATCCGGACACGGACGCTTAACGCAAACACACTAATTTACTTTTAATACAAAATGGAAGGAATGTCAACAGATTTAAAAGGAATTTTTACTTGATAAACTAAAAATACTGTAATCTGTATAAGTCAGAGTAAATATTAAAATACGGAGAGAAGAATGTCGGAGATAAATACTAAGAATATCAGAAATTTTTGCATTATTGCACATATAGACCATGGCAAGTCAACCCTTGCGGACAGGATAATAGAGGCAACAGGAACCCTTACCAAGAGAGAGATGCAGGATCAGATTCTTGACAATATGGATCTTGAGAGGGAGCGTGGTATTACTATTCGTTCCCAGGCAGTTAGAGTTGTTTACAAAGCGAAGAACGGAGAGGAATACATTTTCAACCTCATTGATACTCCGGGTCATGTAGACTTTAACTACGAGGTATCACGAAGCCTTGCAGCCTGTGAGGGTGCTATCCTTGTAGTAGATGCTTCTCAGGGAGTAGAGGCTCAGACACTTGCAAATGTATACCTTGCCTTAGAGCACGACCTTACAGTTGTGCCTGTAATCAATAAGATTGACCTTCCTAGTGCTGATCCTGACAGGGTGAAAGAGGAAATAGAGGATATAGTAGGCATTGAAGCCCACGATGCACCACTTATTTCTGCCAAGAATGGCCTAAATATAGAGGATGTGCTTGAAGCCATAGTAGAGAAGATACCTGCTCCGTCCGGAAAGCCTGAGAATCCATTGAAGGCACTTATTTTCAACTCGCTTTATGATGCCTATAAGGGAGTTATCGTATTTGCAAGGCTAATGGACGGAACTGTAAAAAAAGGCACAAAGATTAAGATGTTTCAGTCTAGCGCTGTAGAAGAAGTTGTAGAGGTTGGTACCTTTGGTGCAGGACAGTTTATTCCTTGTGAAGAGCTTACAGCTGGTATGGTTGGCTATATTACTGCAAGTATCAAAGACCTAAGGCTTACCAATGTGGGTGATACCATTACCGATAAGGACAATCCTTGTGATACAGCACTGCCTGGCTACAAGAAGGTACTTCCTATGGTTTACTGCGGACTTTATCCTGCAGATGGAGCACATTACGCAGACCTTAGGGATGCACTTGAAAAGCTTCAGTTAAATGATGCTGCCCTCCAGTTTGAGCCTGAAACCTCTATAGCTCTTGGTTTTGGTTTCAGATGTGGTTTCCTCGGATTATTACATCTCGATGTAGTTCAGGAGAGACTTGAGCGTGACTATGACATAGATCTTGTTGCAACTGCACCTAGCGTTGTGTACAAGATACATAAGACTGATGGTACAGTTATTGACATTACCAATCCATCAAACCTTCCTGATCCTTCAGAGATAGACTATATGGAAGAACCTATTGTTAAGGCTGAAATTATGGTTACAACCGAGTATCTAGGCTCCATTATGAAGCTCTGCCAGGAAAGGCGTGGCGTAAATAACGGTATGGACTACATTGAGGAGACAAGGGTGGTGCTAAAGTATGACCTTCCGCTTAATGAAATAATATATGACTTCTTTGATGCCCTTAAATCCCGTTCAAGGGGCTATGCGTCATTTGACTATGAATTTAAGGGCTATCAGAAGGCTGAACTTGTAAAACTGGATATCCTTATTAATAAGGAATCTGTAGATGCACTTTCCTTCATTATAGTTAAAGAAGGTGCTTACGAGAGAGCCAAGAAAATGTGCGAGAAGCTTAAAAATGAAATTCCTCGCCAGCTTTTTGAAGTGCCTATTCAGGCAGCCATTGGAAGCAAGGTAATTGCAAGAGAGACAGTAAGGGCTATGCGTAAAGACGTGCTTGCAAAGTGCTACGGTGGCGATATTTCACGAAAGAGAAAGCTTCTTGAGAAACAGAAGGAAGGAAAGAAGAGAATGCGCGAGGTGGGTAACGTAGAGATACCACAGAAGGCATTTATGAGCGTACTTAAGCTGGATTCGGGGGATTGATAGCTTCTTTCCAAAGATTAAGTTTTTCTTCAAAATTCAGTCTTGCATTTGCAGGGCTTGTAGAAGGCAGAGTGATGGTATTTATAGGTATTTGGCTGAAATATCTATTATACATCGCCTCTGCCTTTTTTCCATTTAAAAGAATGGTTGAAATACCTTGATATTCATTTAACAATCCCCCAATGTCATTTGGGATTTCATTCTTAATATCAGAATCAAGAGAACCCTCACGGTTGCCACTATGCACCATATCCCAAAGAGCTATATGATTTTTAAGGAGAAGTTCACATTTTGCAGAGTAGTCTTCACTGTAGGCTTCATTGAAAACTATAAACATAATTTTCCAGAAGGCATTGCGGGGATGTGCATAATACTGAACTTGCTTTAAGGATTCTTCGCCCGGAAGTGAGCCAAGGACGAGGATTTTTGAAGAATGGTCTATAAGTGGTGGAAAACTGTATTTAGTCATAAATGCCTCCTTGGAATTGATAGTAATAATATAGCAGAGGTGGATGAGGTGTGCAAGAAAAACAAAAATCAGCAAGTGGTTGTAGCAAAAGGCTGCAACAAAGTATAGTTTGAATGTGTCTAAAACTGAAATGTATGTTGGAAACAGCTTTAAACTTAAGCTTAAAGGAGTAAAAGGTAAAGTTAAATGGACTTCTGAGGATGATGGAATAGCTACAGTTTCGAAGTCGGGTAATATATAGTTTATGAAAAAAATAATGAAGGTTGGTATTTCTATTATAAGAATGCTTCTGATGATGGAAAGGATAACAGAGGCGTGAAAATAGGTTCTACTAAAAGGAATTTTTGTCAGCTTATATATAAGACAAAAATGACCAGATATCGTCTTGCATATAAGACAATAATTATATATAATTGTCTTATAGACAAGACAAATACAATTCAAAAATTGTCTTATATACAAGACAGGAGGAATCTATGAACAGAGAAAACATGAAACAGATTCTAATTGACCAAAAAGAAATGTACCTAAATAATTCTGTTATTCATAGGAATTATGAGTTGGAAGATAATGTAAATTATTGTTTTGTGGGTATAAGACGTACTGGTAAGTCTTATATGCTGTATCAGCAGATAAAAAGCTTATTGTTGACGGAGTTTCGTTAAATCAGATAGCTTATGTTAACTTTGAAGATGAGAGGCTTTTTGAAGTAACTGCTGATGATTTAAATATGATTTTAGAAGTTAGTATTGAATTATCAGGTACTAAAATAACAAAACCGTACTTGTTTTTGGATGAAATTCAAAATGTAGACGGTTGGGAGAAGTTTGTACGCCGCCTTTTCGGATATGAAGTATAGGGTAAATATTACTGGAAGTAACAGTAAGATGCTTAGTAGTGAAATTGCATCAACTCTTGGGGAAGATTTATGATAGTGCAGATTTTCCCTTATTCATTTAAGGAATATTTGACTGCAAAGAGAAGATAAAGGATTATTCAGGGGATAATCAGTACAGCGGATAAAGCAGAAATAATCAGTTTGTATAATGATTATGTGAAATATGGTGCATTTCCTGAATTAGTAGAGATAAGGAACAGAGAGAGTATTTAAGTAATATTTATCAGACTATATACCTTGGAGATATAATTAGAAGAAATAAAATCACAAATGACTTTGCAGTACGCTTGATATTAAAAATAGCAGAATCTGTAATGCATCCTATATCATATAACAGGCTTACAAATATAATAAAAAGCACAGGTATAGCTATTGGCAAGCAGACAGTAATTAATTATATGGGATTTATGTGACTCATATCTTTTTATTTAAAATACAGAATTATTCAGCAAAGTTAGTTGATAAAGAAACCCTGTCAAAATATTATTTTTATGGATACAGGATTGCTTGGACTCTTGATTATGGATAGTAATACCGCAGCTCTTGAAAATCTTGTTGCAATTGAGCTGATTAGAAGATATAGTGTAGATAATGTATTTTATTTTGAGAATAATGCAGAAATTGATTTTTATGTTCCGAACAGGGGGCTGGCTATACAGGTAAGTTACAGTTTGCTTGACAATCCGGATACAAAGGCAAGGGAACTTGGAGCCTTTGTAAAGCTTAAAAACTTCATTCCTGATGCAAAATGTATCGTAATTACCAACAGCGAAGAGGCAGAGCTTGAATATGATGAGATAAAAGTTAAGGTAATACCTATGTGGAAGTGGATGCTGGAGTAAAATGATTCAATGTATAGTAAAAATCTGTAATAAAATTTGCGTTCAAATTGAATGGAGGAAAAGATGGAGGAAAATAGAGTTGGTGTTAATAACACAGATACTCTTAGTTTAAGTGATGTGAGAAGTAACTCTGAATTCAGAGACAGAAAATAATTCAGACAAGTATAGTAGGTATCGTTGCCAATGTATTTCTTGCAGTATTTAAGGCGGTTATAGGGCTGATGACTAATTCCATAGCCATAGTACTTGACGCAGTTAACAATGCTTCTGATGTAGCAAGCTCTGTGGTTACTATAATAGGTGCAAAGCTGTCAAAGAAGGAGCCTGACAAGGCACATCCCTTTGGACATAGCGGGGTTGAGTATTTAGTGCGATGGTAATTGCTGTCATTATCCTCATATGCGGGTGTGACTTCTGCAGTCGAATCTGTAAAGAAGATAGTTAGCCCTGATGTAGCCCGAATACTCTACAGTTTCGCTTATAATAGTCGCTGTGGCTGTTGTAGTGAAAATAATCTTAGGACGCTATGTTAAGACAGTTGGAGTTCTAGTTAAGTCAGAATCGCTTATCAATTCAGGTACTGATGCAGAAATATGGATGCTGTTATTTCTGCGTCAACTCTTGTAGCAGCGGTTTTGTACTTAAATTTTAAGATTTCTGTAGCTTATTTGGGCGTAATTATATCCATTTTTTATTATAAAAGCCGGTGTCGATATGTTAAAAAAACTCTTTCTCATTATACTTGGAGAGGCACCCTGACTCTGCACTTGCTTTCGAAAATAACTGAAACAGTAATGGAATTTCCTGAGGTAACAGGTACCTATGATTTAGTTTTACACGACTATGGTCCTGACGTTTATCAGGGCTCACTTCATATAGAAATTCCGGATGTATTTACAGCGGATGAAATTGATAGACTGACGAGGAAGATTGCACTTGAGGTATATGCGGGCACAATGTAGTTCTAACAGCTATAGGCATATACTCATTGAATTCAAGTGATAAGCGTGCTATACATATAAAAGATACAATTGAAGAACTTGTTTCGATGAATCCTTATATTCTGCAAATGCATGGTTTTTATTTTAATAGGGAAGAAGCTTCAGTTCGTTTTGATTTGGTGGTCAGCTTTGATGCAAAAAGACAGAAAACAGGTGTTTGAAAATGTTGTAAATAAGATACAGAAGCACTATCCGGAATATAGGATAGAGGCAGTAATGGATACGGAATATAGTGATGTAAGCACGCAAGCTTCAGATATGGACTAATATATTGTAATATGATGTGGGTGTCAAAAGTATTCCACCTGTATGATTTTAACTGAATTTTTGTATTTTGACAACTGAATAAAGCTATGCTTAACTGCTGATTAGTGTTATAATAAGGGTGCTGAAAATACTTATTTTACGAGGTGTTGCAATGTCTTTTGTGTTAAACGGATGTCAGCAGATTTCTCTTTTTGATTCTCTTGGTTTTATGTCCGAGCGTAAGCAGAGGATGCTTGACAAGTCATGGGCAAAACCATTCTCTGAGCATATATTTAATAAAATTGATGAGATGATATTTGCTCCGCTTTACAGCGATAAGAGAAACTCATGGCCAATGCGCCGGTGAATGTTATTGTATGAGCACTTATCCTCAAGGAATTTAACGGTCTCAGCGATGATGAGCTCATTGAGGAATGTGAGTTTGATTTCAGGTATCAGTATGCACTGCATACAAACAGTTTTAAGGACCAGCCTCTAAGCAACTGCACTTTCAGCAGGTTCAGAGAAAGAAACGCTGCATATGAGCTTGTTACCGGAAGAGACCTTATTCATGAGATGCACAGTCCTTGCTGCAGACGGAGCATATGCAAGTGAAGAAGCTTCCAGACTAGCATCAGAGAAAAACATCACTCTGCTGAGCAGTGCAATCTAAAACCGACTTTTGACACCCACATCATTATATAGCTGTATAAATAATGTATGATATCATGTTTTGATAGAAATAGCGGTTATATGAGTTATATTATGTGAGTTATTTAAACTTTCAACAAAATTTGAAATACTATAAAGGGTATATTTTTAAGAGCCAGCAGTTGATGCTTATAAGGAGTTTTTTTATGTTTTTTAAATTCAAGAGATTTCGTGATTTTAGTATTCGTACTAAATTGATAATTGGTTTTTGGCTATTTTACTTCCGCTAGTTCTAATATTATCAATAGTATTTTATAGTTATTCAGCTAAAAATAGTTTTGAAAACAATCATTAGAACAAACTAGAGAAATTGTTGAGCAGTTTTCTATTTCTGGATAATTAGATGGGACTTATGAGAAATAAGATGGAAATTCTGGCAGATAGTCCGACTATTCAAGAAGAATTAAATACACATCAGGATAAAGAAGATATTAAAAATGATTCGTTTTATTCAAGAAATAAACGAATAAGACGAATTATGTTGCAAATATATTCCAGTGTTACCATGAATGATGTGGAAATATATGGTATAAATGAAACGAATCATTATTTGTCATTATGGTCTAAGAAATACGAAATACCGGATAAAGATATATTGTTTGAAAATGCCAATCTATCTAAAGGAAGAAGTGTATTAGTCAATAATATCAATGATGCTGATACAATTCAGATGATTAAAATGGTTAAGGATCTGCAAACATATAGCCAATTGGATATATACGGTTTGGTTTGAAGAGAAACTATATTGAAAAAAATGGCAAAAATATTAATTTTGGCAGTGATGGCAGTGTTGTAATTTTTGACGAGAATTTGAATAAAAATCAGTGGTATAGCATATGACTCAGCACTTTCAAAAATTATTGAAAGAAAAGCCTCAATAGGGAACTTTTTCATATAGTGAAGGGAAAAATGAATACACAGCAGTACATATACATTCCGATAGTACAGGTTGGACTACAGTGGGAGTGATACCTTTTGAGATATATCAATAAGGATTTAGTAGGCATTCAATACTTGACAGTAATAATTATTGTGCTTACTATAATTATAGGAGTTACTGTAAGTGTTATAATTGCACAAAGTTTGATTTTTGCCCTTGGAAAAATACAGTCAATGCGCTGGAAAAATTTTTCACGAGGTGATTTTGCTGTCCGCTTAAAAAGAAAATAGATGTGATGAAATAGGCAAATTAAACAGAATTTTTTTAATAAAGCTATTAAAGAGATTAATGAGCTGATGCAAAAGGTTACTCAAAGCGAAATTTTTGAATAAAGAGATGAATTTAAGACACTTCAATCACAAATGAACCCTCACTTTTTATATAATACATTGGATACAATTAATTGGCTTGCATTTAAGGAGAAGCAAACTGAAATATGTAATTTAGTAGCAGCCATTAGTAAAGCTTAATTAGGGGCTAGTATCAGTAACAAGAAAAGTATAATTACCATAGAACAGGAGCTTGATTATGTAAAGAATTATATTTATATTCAACATATTCGCTATAAAGATAGATTTGACATAATTTATGATATTGATGAATCACTACTAAAAGCAGGCTGTTCCTAAACTGATTATTCAGCTGATTGTGAAAACGCAATTATTCATGGAATAGAAAATTCTAAAAAAATAAAAATCTGCTCTATATAAGTGTTAAACGTGAGAATGAATGTATAATTATTATTGTAAAAGATACAGGAATAGGAATGACAGATGAAAAAGTTTCTGAATTACTTAAAGAACCACTGAATGCTGAAGGAGATGAACAGAAAGCACACACAAACTTAGGGCTATATGCCGTACATAAAAGAATACAGCTTATGTATGGAGATTTATATGGTCTCACAGTCCAATCGCAAGCAGGTGAAGGAACTACCGTGACTTTGCATATTCCTTTTACTAAGAAACAGGAAATGTTTTTATCGACAGTCACCCCATTGATTAGTAATGATTGTTGGAGGATATTATGAGTATAAAAATAATGGTTATTGACGATGAATTTATTATTTTGGATGGTTTATCATCTTTTTCCTTGGAATGAATATGGTTGTGAACTGGTAACAACTGCCCAAAATGGAAGGGAAGGCATTCAAAAGGTAAAGGCAAATGACATTGATATCATATTCACAGATATAAAAATGCCTGAAATGGATGGACTTGAATTTGCCTGTGAGGCTAAAAAAATAAATGAAAAAGCTTAAAATAGTGTTTTTGACGGGGTATGATAACTGAATTTGCGCAGGAGGCAATAAGGTTAGGAGTTTCAGATTATTTGTTAAAACCTATGAATTTCATTAAACTGGATAAGCTGATAAAAATTGTGCAATGATATAAATGAAGAGAAGAAAAATAATAAATATTATATAGACTTACAGGAAAAATTTTGAAAAAGAATTACCTTATATCAGAAGCAAATTTGTAAATGACTTGCTCCACGGCAGGATTTCTAAATCAGTCTGAGTTGGGAGAACGTACAAATTCGATAGAGCATTCATATAGAAAAAAATATTTGTATTGCCATTACCAAAGAAGACTCTAATCCGGAAGGAGAGAATATATGGCAGGAACAATATGCATTTCTTAATATGGGTGTTGAAGTTTTGAAAGAATTTTGCAGGGAAGTATTATGTGAATATGATGATGTGAGCCTTCATTTCAATTTCATTTTTGTTATTTACCGGCAGTAATACAGACAGATATTGTATGGAACAAAAGCATTATGGCAACGGAAAAATTAAAAAGTTGCCAATGAAGTCATAAACTACAAGATATGTGTTGGTATCAGTAATGTGGAGACAGATGTCTATCTTACAAATATTAAATATTTGGAAAGCCTGTAGAAATATGTAGCCAGAGTGTATATTTGGGTGAAAATACTATTGTATCTTATAAAGATTTAGAGAATACACAGGGACATGAGTATGAAAATAACACAGGGACAAAAGCAAAAGATTATTCATAAAAATATATGCAGGACAAATCGATGAAGCTAATAAAAGTTATTGAAGAAATATTCAGTAATAAAAATGTGGAATTGAATGATTGTAAATATATGGCATTAGATTTGCTGGTTGCCTGCATGAGATATCCGTTTTTGTGTAGAATAAAAGGAAAGTCATATGGGGAATATGATTATTTGTTTTTACAGGATGGCATCAAGGTAATTAGCAATGCGGATTCTTTTAAATGAAATTATTCAATATCTGTCGAAATGCTTTACATTATTGGCAGTTCAGAATGATAAAAATTTTGATGAAAGATACCAAAACATGGCAAAACGTATTCTGGATTATTTAAATGAGGCATTATAGTGAAGATTTGACACTGGATTCTGTAGCGGGTAAATTTCATATGAGCAAAACCTATATTAGCAGGATATTGAAAAATATACGAACCAGAGTTTTTACAATTACTTATAAGCAGACGTATGGACATTGCCAGAAAAATGATAGCGGAAGATAAATTCAAGCTTTATGAAAATAGCGGAGAAGGTGGGATATAATGATTTCAGTTACTTTTATTCAGGTATTTAAAAAAGTATGGTGTGACTCCTAACGAGTATAGAAGGGTAATGTAAAAATAAAGTAAAAGTATAATTTTATGTATTTTATCAAAAATGAATATCAAAAACAGCTAAAATGTGTAAGTATTTTACACTTTTGGTCGTTTTTATTGATAATGAGTGAAAAACGGTATATTTCAAGTAGAAAATAAAAAAATAAAAGAATATGGAGGGTAAAACATGAAGAAAAAAAGGTAGTTGCTTTATTTTTGACTTTGGTCATAATGACCTCTTTCGCTCTTGCAGGCTGCGGACAACAGACGGAAGGCAATAAATCCACAAAACAAAATACGGAAAAAGTACTGTCGAAACATCCGGAAATACATCCAAAACCGGTGGAAGAACAAAAATTACTGCACTTTTAAAAAGGAACTGAATCAACAGAGCAGTATCAGGTGTTTAATTATTTACTTAGCAATTATTGTAAAGAAAAAGGGATTAGAGTATGAAATTGAACTGGTGAATGATATGCAGGATTATTTCACAAAACTTCAGATGTATATCAACAGCAATACTCTTCCTGATATCTATGGCTGTCCGAACGGAACACTATCCAAAGCTTGTAAAGATAATGATGCTCTGGTTGATGTAGGTGCTGAACTTAAAAGAAATGGTTTCTATGATAAGATGAATGGAGCAATCATTAATTTTTCTCACCGATGCGGATGATGGAAACTTATATCTGTTTCCTCAAGGATTGTACTGTGAATACTTTATGTACAGAAAAGATATATTTGAGAAAGCAGGCATAACAAAAGAACCGAAGACTTGGGAAGAATTCAAAGACATATGTAAAAAAATTGCAGATATAGGTGAGATTCCGCTGATTGTCGGTGGATCTGATGCATGGCAGCTGATGCGTTATCTTTCATTTTCCCCATGGAGAGTTACCGGACCTGAATTTATTACAAACTATCAGGCGGGTAAGGACAAATTCAGCTCAAATGATTCGGCAAAGTATGCGGTTAATTTATTATATGATTTGGGCACAAAGGGATATTTTTGAGCCGGGCTTCTCAAGTGTTGATTATACATCAGCCTGCAATTTATTCTATGGCGGAACAGGTGCAATATTCTATTCAGGCTCAGGACAAATCGGACTTGCCGATGAAATGTATAAAGAGGGAAAACTTGGTTTCTTCCCGGTACCGGATACGGAAGGGTTGAAGAATATGCCGACTAATGTACCGATACATGCGGGCTTTGCAGAAGGATTTAACAAGGCAACATATGATGATACAATGAAAGATTTTTGACTATATGTGCAGTAATTTTTCAAATGCCTGCTATACTCAGGCACATATATTCTCTCCTTTTAACGAAGACCTGCCTGAAGGACTTCCACAATTGTATTATGATCACAGCCAATGTTCTCAAAGGCTGAAACAGCTTGGACATCCTGGGATGATAAACTTGATTCGGAAGTAATGACAAAAATAGTTGATGAGCAACAGAAACTGGCTCAGGGGGAAATTAAACCTGAAGAATTTATAAGTAAATGTGATTCATTTATTAATAAATAGATAATCGTATGTAGTGCAGTAATTGACAAGACCGATACAGTCGGTCTTGTCAATCAAAAGAGGTGTCATATGCAAAAAGCTTTTGGAAAAGAACAATATTTTTATTTATATTTCCTGCGTTTTTGATTTTACACTACTTTTGTTATAGTATCTATAATATGTGCTAGATACTATAGCTTCTTTAGAATGGAGTGGTGTTAGTGAAAAAAATTTTTGTCGGATTCAAAATTATGTGAACTATTGACAAAAGATAAGATTTTTTTAGAATAACGGTATATCATACCTTTATTTATACTATCATAAATGTTGTTATACAGGTATTCGGAGGATTATTATTTTGCAATTCTGCTAAGCAGGGTTAAACGGGGCAGAACAGTTCTTCAGACACTGTATTATGTGCCAGTGGTAATTTCTTCTGTTGCAATATGTCAAATATTTTTTTGAAATTATTATCTGTGACACCTACCGGAGTTGTTAATCAAATACTATCAATGTTCAATCCGGCACTTAAAGTAATGGAATGGACATCTAATTCTGACATATCATTATATGTGGTTGCTTTTGTAGAAGGATATAAGTATTTGGGACTTTATATGGTTATATTCTATGCAGCACTTATAGGAGTTCCAAATGAGCTCGGTGAAGCAGCACTTATAGATGGTGCAAATAGTGTTCAGGAGTATATACATGTAAGAATACCTTATATTAAGCCCGTCATAATAGCAAACTGCATTCTGGTATTAAATGGATCATTGAGATCTTTTGAATTTTCATATTTATTGACACGTGGAGGACCGGGAAATGCGTCTGAACTTATGACGACCTATATGTATAAACAGGCCTTTGCAAGCATGAAATATGGATATGGAAGTTCTGTCGCCATAATGATTGTTATTGTATGTTTGACAGCAGGACTAATATTCAGGAAAGCTACAGGTGGGGGTGATGAGGCATGAAACTTAAGAAAAATCTGTGTGGAGCAATAGTTAAGTGGACGCTGGTAATTATTCTGGTAGTTGTACAGGTATATCCATTTGTATATGTAATATTTTCAAGCTTTAAATCACTTGAAGACTTTAGAAAGCTGCCTGCGTATGCTCTGCCCGCCTCTGTTTATTTAGGAAACTATATTACTGTATTTACAAAAAGTCATATGTTTACATACTTTAAAAACAGTATAATTGTGCTGATCGGAGTTATAATTCCGCTTTTGCTTCTTGCCCTTATGGCAGGTTTCGCACTTAGCAAAATTAAATTTAAGTTTAAAAATTTTTTTATTAAATTATTTTTCTTCTGGGTTTGATGCTTCCGATGCAGGTGGCGCTGATACCACTTTTTACCATCTTTAACCGGCTGGGAATGCTCAATACATATGCACTATAATACTGCCTCAAATCGCATTTTCCTTATCATATTCAATACAATTATTTTATTCTTTTCGGCAAATTTTTACCGGATGAAGTATTGGAGGCAGCTATTATCGATGGCTGCGGTCCCTGTCCGCTGTTTTTATTAAAAATGGTTATGCCCCTGTCATTAAATTCAGTTATAACAGTTGCAACAATGCAGGCGGTTTTCTGCTGGAACGAGTATATTAATGCATATACATTTACACGTTCTACTAACATGAAAAACAATAACTTTGGGGCTAAAATGACTATGTAGGAAGTATGGGATTGACTGACTGAGGGTGCAACATTTGCAGCAATAACGGTAACAGTTATACCGGTGTTTATATTTTATTTTTTTCAGTAGTAAAAAGATGCTTGCAGGGAATGTCTGCAGGTGCAGTAAAAAGGTTAAATATATTTGGAGGTATATGTGATGAATAAATTATATTATCAGTTCCCAGAAACTTGGTTCGGAGATTGTATGCCTTATGGCAAAGGCAATGACTTTTATCTCTTTCACCAGAGAGATAATCGTAAACCATGCCCGTTTGGAGAACCATTTGGCTGGGATCTTGCCATAACTTCGGTTTCATAGACTATAAAGATATGGGAACTGCAATTCCATATGGAACCGATGAAGAGCAGGATCAGTTCATATTTGCAGGGAGTGTATTTGAAAGTGAAGGATCTTACCATGCTTTTTACACCGGTTATAACAGAGAATATCCAAAGCAGGGTAAGCCTTCACAGGTTCTGATGCATGCAGTAAGTGATGACCTTGTTCATTGGACAAAAACATCAGATGTCATGAAATTTGTACCCCAGGCTGGATATGACCCTGATGATTGGAGAGACCCGTTTGTTTTATGGGATGAAGAAAACAAACAGTATATATTAATTCTCGGTGCAAGGGGAGAAGGCCCTAAAACCAGACAATCTGGGCGTACCGTTAAATTTACTTCAAAAGATTTAAAAGAGTGGAAATTCGAAGGTGATTTTTGGGCACCAAATCTCTTTGTTATGCACGAGATGGTTGATCTTTTTAAAATAGGTGACTGGTGGTATCATGTAGTCACTGAATACAGCGACAGAAGTAAAATGATTTACAGAATGAGTAGAAATATTGATGGTCCATGGATTGTTCCAAAGGATGATGCATTTGACGGAAGAGCATATTACGCAGGAAGAACATTCTACCTGAATGGTCACCGTATATTATTTGGATGGGTTGCGACTAAAGAAGAATGTGATGATCGAAATAATTATGAATGGGCAGGTACATTTGTTCCACATGAAATATATCAGCGTGAAGACGGAAGTTTAGGTGTAAAAATACCGGATACAGTATGGAACGCATTTACGGAAAGAGAGAAAATTGAAGATTTCTTCATAGACAGCATTGGTGCAAGAAACGAAAAAAATAATTAAAAAAAGAATTGTGGAGATATTTTTCAGCTTTGAGGCAGATATAATGTTTGAGGAAGGAAGCTATCATTCGGAATTCGATGCTATGATGATCCTGAAACTGAGCAGGCTTACCAGTTTATCTTCCATTGCAACGAGAACAGATATATATGTGAGAAAAATCCTAACTACTATGGTTTACATATTTAAGCCAGGGGTTCAGAGCGTCCGATAGAATTGATATCGAATAAAATCTATAATATACGTTTAATTATAGATGATACAATTGCTGTTATTTACGTAGACGGAGTTGCTCTCAGTGCAAGAATGTATACGAAACCGGGAGATGCATTTGGAATATTTGTGTCAGAAGGAAAAATTCATGTAAAGAATTGCTCAGTTTCAACGAAACTGAAAAAAAGCCTATAAAAAAAGCCTATAAAAAGCCTATAAAAAAAGCCTGTAAACATAAATCTTCTATGGTAATAGAGGGTGGAAATCTCTTGAATAGGATTTTCACTCTCTCTCTTTATGTGCGCCTAGCAGCGCACGTTTCTAAGGGGTGCAGTCCCGAATCCGTCCCGGTAGTAGCAAGTTTACTTTTGCGCCAGAATGGTATATACTATATAAGAACTCAAGTTTTCTTTAGATTCCAAGAATAGAAAGGGTGATTTTATGAATTTGGCAAAAATCTCTGCAAACGGTCAGATCACAGTGCCGGTGGAAATACGACGTCTGCTTGGCTTAAAGTCTGGGGATAAAATTCTGTTCTTCCAGAAGCAGGACGGGAAATAGTTGTTAGCAATGCTTCTTCCAAAGCAATCCGCAAAGCGCAGTACCGCCTTGCCGGTGTTGCCGAAGAGATGGGCGTTTACAGTGAAGATGATATTCAGGCACTGGTAGACAAGTACGGTACGGAAAGGAAAGGTAATATACGGAAAAGCTGATACGCGACGCAAAAGACCAGCCGATATTAAATGCAGCGATTATGTCTGACGTGGATATTATTCTCACGGGAGATAAGGATTTTTTAAGCCTTGAAATGGAGCATCCGAAATGTATGACGGTTGCACAATTTTTCGAGAGTGAGGGCGTGAAGAATTATTGTAATAAATAAAACAGGGAGAAACTAATCCCTGTTTTTTTCTAAAAACTTTCGTATTATGCATTTGCAATTTCATTTAATTTCTCTAAGAGCACAGAGGCATCGAGACCGTGTACAAGGCAGGCATCTTCAAGAGATTCCATCAGAGAAGATGGGCAGCCTATGCAGTGCATACCGGCATCCATAAGGACCTCAGCAGCCTCAGGATAAGCCTGTAAGATATCTCCCATAAGCATATCAGCTGTTATCTTATCACCGCCATTTGAAGACTTTCCAAAGAAAAGCTCGATGTCATCCTCAACTGTACCGATGCCTGCTATGCCAAAGTTCTCTACAAGAACCTTTGCCACATTTGGGCTAAGGAAGGCAGGGAGAGTAGGTCCTAAGTGGATGTCCTTCACTCCGAGGTAGAGGAGGGCAAGAAGTACTATTACTGCCTTCTGCTCATACCAGGCAATGTTGTATGTAATAGGAAGGTCATTGATGCTTTCTACTCCAAATACTTCCTTAAGCTTAAGTGCTATAACCGCAAGTGAGTAAGAATCGTTACACTGTCCGGCATCAAGTACTCTTGGAATACCACCTATATCGCCAAGGTCTAACTTGTTGTACTTATACTTAGCACAGCCTGCTGTAAGGATAACAGCACTCTTTGGAAGAGCCTTAGCAAAGTCAGTATAGTAGTTACGGCTCTTTGCCCTACCATCACAGCCTGCCATTACTACAAAACGTGTGATAGCACCTGACTTAACAGCTGAGATTACCTCGCCTGCAAGTGAAAATACCGGCTGTGAGCAAATCACGACAATCTCTCCAGTCTCAATCTCTGTTGGAGGAGGGCATTTCTTAGCCTGCTCTATGATTTCTGAGAAGTCCTTGGTTTCACCGTATGAACCCGGAATGTGCTTGCAGCCTGGGAAGCCTGCTGCACCTGTGGTGTAAAGTCTGTCTTTATAGCTGTCCTTTGGAGGAACTATACAGTTAGTTGTCATAAGGATAGGTCCGTTAAATGACTCAAACTCCTCCTTCTGCTTCCACCAAGCATTACCGTAGTTACCTACAAGGTTAGTATATTTCTTAAGCTTAGGATAGTAGTGGGCAGGTAACATTTCAGAGTGGGTATACACATCTACTCCTGTGCCCTGTGTCTGCTCAAGGAGCATTTCTATATCTCTGAGGTCGTGGCCTGATACAAGTATGCCGGGATTCTTACCTACTCCGATATTTACCTTGGTTATTTCAGGGTCGCCATAAGCAGTTGTGTTGGCAGTATCAAGAAGAGCCATGCCAGACACACCGTATTTACCTGTCTCAAGAGTGAGGGCAACGAGATCATCTACTGTAAGGCTGTCATCAAGTGTTGCAGCAAGTGCGCGCTGTAAGAAAATATCTACTTCTTCGTCATCCTTAAGGAGGGCATTTGCGTGCTTAGAATAAGCAGAAAGTCCCTTAAGACCGTATACAATGAGCTCACGAAGAGAGCGAATGTCCTCATTCTCAGTAGAAAGTACACCTACAGTCTTAGCCTTTTCAGGGAAGGAAGCCTCATCTCCGTTCCAGATAGCAGCAGGAGGAAGACAGACAGTATTCTTAACACTCTTTAAGAGTTCCTCTTTCACATTAAGAGTCTCGATAATCCTTGCTTCAATAGCATCCTTATCAAAGTTTGCATTTGTAATGGTAATGAAAAGGTTAAGTGTAATGAGGTGGTTCACCTCAGAGCTTACAGGTGTTCCCTCTTTTCTAAGTGCAGTAGTAACTGCTGACAATCCCTTAGTTACATAAACAAGAAGATCCTGAATGTTAGCTACTTCAGGAGTCTTGCCACAGACACCGCTTACTGAGCAGCCCTTACCGCCTGCGGTTTCCTGACACTGATAACAAAAACATTTTATTCTCCATTTTTACCTCCAAATATTTTTTAGATTTATTGTAGTTACATATATTTCATATGATGTCTTAATTATAGTGATATATAGACAATAAGTATGTTGTTAAAACAACATGATTTTTTCTTGACAAATATTTTTTTAAGTGATAGCTTATTAATGTAAGAAGATTTAGAAGACGGCAAAAGGTGGTGTTTACCGTTAAGTGGCATAATTGAACATATGGTTAATAATACTTACGGAGGGATTTATGATTAAAAATAGATTTGGTAACCCGGATTTTTGGGCTCAGGGAAGACAACATTTATAAAAAAATACGTAAGTATTTCCTAGATAAAGGGCTTAGAATAGGAATACTTGAAAATGATTACGGTGCGATAAACATTGACCTGATGTTACTTGGCGATATCATAGGGAGATAACTGTGAGCTGGAGATGATAATAGGTGGGGAGACCAGAGACACATAAGAGGAGATTTGGGACTAAAGCTATAGCTATGGCGATGAGCGGATACGACAGGATTATAGTAGAGCCATCAGGATATTTGAGCCTGAAGAGTTCTTTGACCTGCTTTATGAAGAGCCTATTGATAAATGGTATGAGATAGGCAGTGTAATAACCATAGTGGATGCAAGCTTTGCAGCGGACATATCTGAGGCTTCTGAATATCTCCTTGCCACTCAGCTTGCCTGCACCGGGTGCAGTCATCTTTAGCAAGCAGGAGAACTTTAAGTTTGGGAGCAAAAGAGGTACGCTTTCTTATCTAAACAGCCTGCTTGAAAAGGATAAAATGTGACAGAAGACTGGATGAGAATGTTGTTATACCTTCAGAAGGAAAGTTTGACAACTGTGACTTTGAGCGGGTTTCTGAGGCAGGTTATGTTGTCTCTGATTATGAGAAGGAATTTTTATGAAATGGAAGAATTCAAATCGGTCTTCATTATGAACCGAAAGCTAAATAGGAAGGAGCTTGAAGAAAAAGCAGAGCATCTATTTAAATATTCTGATAAATTCGGTGATATCATAAGAATAAAAGGCTTTATAGAAGAAAACGGCAAATACCTATTTATAAATATGACGAAGAATAACGTTGAAATAAGTGATATAGCTAAGGGACAGGACATATTCATTGTCATGAGGCAGGAATCTTATTGAATCTGATATTAAAAAGGAATTTGGTGTAGAAGATTAAGCTTTGAGGTACTTTGATTATGGGCATACATGCATATTAAGACAAGAAAGAATCCTGCTTCGCAGGATTCACCGCCTGCGACGGGTCGCAGCTGCGACATCTACATATCCGCCGCAGTGCGATCCTCGGAGATTTTTATTTGACAGGTAATTTCGTAGAAATTTCCTGTCAAATAAAAATAGGGCTGTTGTATAATAGATATATACTATACAACAGCCCCTATATTATTCCTTACCGTCAAAACAGTAGGTACAGAGATTTTCCTTGCCTATGCCTATTGCTTCTACCATATCGTCAAGCCTGTTAAAGCTAAGGGTGGTAAAACCAAGCTGCTTACGGATTTCATCCACCATGCGTTTATACTTTTCAGAGTCAGGATTGGTATACTCTTCAAGTACTTCGCTGCTTACGTTTTCTCCTTCCTCACTTCTTATTACACGTCTTGTAATGAGGTCCATTTCTGAGGTGGAACGTGAAAAGTTGATGAATTTGCAGCCGTACATTATAGGAGGACAGGCAGGTCTTACGTGTACCTCCTTAGCACCGCTTTTATATAAGAATTCAGTGGTTTCTCTAAGCTGAGTACCTCTAACTATAGAATCATCTATGAGAAGAATCCTGTTGCCATCTATTAGTTCGTGCACCGGGATAAGCTTCATCTTTGCAATTAAGTCACGCTTTGATTGTATGGTAGGCATAAATGAACGTGGCCAGGTAGGAGTGTACTTTATAAAAGGTCTTGAGAAAGGTATGGCTGACTCGTTTGCATAGCCCACAGCATGAGCGGTTCCGGAGTCAGGAACACCTGCAACGATGTCTAGTTTATCTTTTGGGAAGTCATCTCTCTTAGCCATAAGGCTGCCGCATTTATTGCGCATGGCTTCTACAGAAACACCTTCATAACTGGAAGATGGATAGCCAAAGTATACCCACAAGAATGAGCAGATTTTCTTTGTACTTTTTGGATCAACGAGAACTTTTACACCTTCAGGTGTGATTACATCTATTTCACCTGGACCAAGCTCTTTGTAGTGCTCATAGCCCAGATTAAGGTAGGCGAAGCTTTCAAATGAAGCACAAAATCCCTCATCCTTTCTTCCTATTGCAACTGGAGTCCTTCCATATAAGTCTCTGGCACAGTATATACCAAGAGGAGTGAGGATGAGCATAGTCATGGAGCCCTTTATTTTCTCCCACACGTACTGAATACCGTCAATTAGATTGCCTTTTTGATTGATTAAGGAGGCTACAAGCTCAGTCTGATTAACTACACCACCACTCATTTCGAGAAAGTGTATTCCTCCTTCTTTTATAATCTCGTCTACTAACTCTTCGGTATTATTGATTTTACCCACTGTAACAAGTGAATAAGTACCGTGGTGAGACCTTACTATCAGAGGCTGGGGCTCATAGTCAGATATACAGCCTATGCCGTAATTTCCCTTCATTTCCTGGACATCACGGTCAAATTTACTTCTAAAAGGAGAATTCTCAATATTATGAATTGCTCTATCAAAACCGTGTTCTCCAAGAACTGTCATACCTGCCCTACGGGTTCCTAAGTGTGAATGATAATCTGTTCCGAAAAATAAATCGAATACAGTCATTCTTAAGCGCTGCTGCAAAACCACCCATCTATTTATCCTCCTTATAAATACTAGATAATGATAGTACAACTAATATTATTAGTCAACACATCAAAAGCCATAAAGAACTTTTCAAAATATATAACCCCTGCTAATGACAGGGGTCATACTTATCATATTTCTACAGGTTTATTGAGCTTGATTACATCAGCAAAATCAGCTTTTACTTAACGGCTTAGAAAAAGTAGAAGCCTTGGATATATGTACATCCAAGAGCAATCTATGCTTAGCCATTTCGTTTGTTTCTACACCTTCTGCAACAATGTCAAAGCCAGCGACAAAAGCTGTTTTTATAAAGTTATCAAGTAGAATCATAGATTTTTTGTCACGGCTTATAAATGGCGCCTGTACCAGGGATTTGTCTATCTTAATTAACTTAAGTGGTAAAGACAGTATTCTTGAAAGAGAGGAGTATCCGGTGCCAAAATCATCAAGTGAAAAGCTAATATTTTTACTTGACAATGTTTTTAATATTGGTATCCACGATATCGGTAAATTCACTGGCAGAGGTTTCAGTTATTTCTAAGTTTATCTGGCTTGAAGCAATGTTATACTTTTTAAGGACTGATAAAATATTGGAAGCGAGGTTACTTTGGAGGCATTCCACCATTGAAATATTTACCTCTACATATTCAAGTCCATAAGCACCAAGATTCTCTGTAGAGAGTAGTTTACATACTTCTTCTATAACAAAAGCGCCTATATCAATGATGACAGAGCTTTTTTCGGCTATAGGTATAAAAACCCCCGGGGATATGTCATTGCCCTCATCATCCTTCATTCTGATAAGTGCCTCAGCTGAGGTGTATTTTTCTTTGACATTATAAATTGGCTGAAAATAAACTTCCAGTCTGTTTTCGTTCAAAGCATTTTTCACCAGTTTTTCAATGCGTTCAATCTCCGTATCACTTTTTAATTGTAATTCCTCAGGTTCAATGGCGAGGATATCATCCTTATTATCATAGAGCTTTAGTGCATCAAAAAGTGTATTCACCATCCTGAGGCTAGAGACATCTTTAGGTGAGCTAAATAAGCAACAGGTGGAGTAAATCGGAAAGCTAAAGAGTGTTGCGTTGGCAAACTTTTCCATTATATGGCACGTTTCCTCATATATAAGTCTTGCTTTTTGCTTCATTGCTTTCATCAAGCACAATTATGTATTGACCGTTTGCGAGCTTGAAAGTTAGCAGCTTCTTTGAAAATTGTTTTATATTTTTTAAGAATAGCCCTTCTGCATTAATTACCTTACTTATTTCTAAAGTGCTGGTAATCAAATCTATTTTATGTATGGTTACCGCTATGCACAAAGTTTTGGTTTCAGAAGTAAATCTGGAACCGCACATTGTATATAAAAGCATTTTTATTCATCATTTGGGAATCCTCATAATAATACTCATCAGGATTCTGTGTACCCATAAATACCAAAGTGATGAAGATGGTAAATGTAAACTGTATAAAAGAAGCATAAGGGAAAAAGTATTCAAGCAGTGTACCTGTTATTAGGATAACAATAATTGCAGGAATTATAATCTTGTAGTTTTTGTGATAGTGCCTTTTTCCGCGTAGTAGAAAGATGAGTAGATATGACAATATAGTAAGCATCAATGATGTATAAGAGGATATAAACTGCCAACTCAAATCTTTCCATCTTCTGTAATATAAAATATAAAACTGTCAGCTATAGTTAATAATCATTAACAAAGGCAACAACAACAAGAGGTGTTATAAAAAAAGCTTTGATATGTTGTTCCATGGAAATGCTGATTGACAGCTATGAAGTATATAATAGCATAAAAGGCAAAAGAACCGTACATCATAATATATTTTAGAGAATGCAGACAGTATATGAGTAACGGTTCTGCCCTTGCCCATCCAGTAAAAATGCAAAAGAAATCAATTGCTACAAAGGAAGTTACACTAAATATAGTATACATCAAGTTGTCATCTTGATACACTGATATGGAATTTTTATTTTATATGATAAAAAAAGGAATAGTAATATCACTATAGAGCAAACGTCAAACCCAGATGCTATACGCCATTACTGTACTCCTCCTTTTCATTAAAAATTCAGTTAGTTCTGCTATTTTTAAGCGGTTTTGAAAAATAATAACCCTGTAAGTAATCACAAACCAAGCATTAGAGCATATTCCATTGAAGCCTTAGTCTCAATATGCTCAGCCTTAACCTGTAAGTCAAATTTTTTTAAGTAAGTTATTGTACAACTAAGAATCTTATGAGCCAATTCTGAATTAATCGCGGTTCCTGTAAGGAATTTATCTATTGTTACAGCATATATAGGCATATCTGTCAAAACAGAAGCGTTGGTATAACCATTGCCATAGTTTTCAAGTATGAACCTAAAGCCTGCTCTTGTCATAGCCTTCATGTTTTCTACAATTACGCTGTCAAATTTAAGCATAGAGTTTTTGGCAAGCTCAAAACATATAAGCTTAGGAGGAATATCATATTGAGACGCTAGGTTAACAAGCTTTGCTACCTTATTCTTCTTAAGCAAAAAGGAAACAGGCATAACAATTTCAACTGATTTTACTCCGTATGCCATCAGGTGATTATCCCTAATCATCTTAAACAGCGATTCCAAAATATAGTCATAGAATCCAATAATCAAACCGTATTTTTCTGCAACAGAAATAAGGCTGCGCGAATTGACGTAACCTATTTCAGAAATATACATTGTAAGCTCTGTCTTCACAGAGTCAAATATCTCAAGTGAAGCATTAAATTCAGGCAAAAATGACAGGTAAATAGTGCCATTTTCATAGAGACTCTGAATATTTGCTGCTATAAGCCTTTCCTTATCGTTTGCAGTGGTGTCAATATCTTCAATGGTCAGATAATCCTTGCCCTTAGGAAGAACTGCAGCTGCTTCACTGAGTATGGCTTTCTGAAGTAAATTCGCATTGTCTATATCCTCAGGACAGTTATATATACATATCCTCTTGGCAGGAATAACCTTGTTAGCAGCAGTTATATCAAAAGAAGACTCAAAACGCTCCAAAATGCTATATGCAAGTAATTCCGCCATTCGCATATTTGCCCAAAAATTCTCCGAAGAGATATAAAGGGCGAACCTGCCTCGTCCAAGAGAGTAGACGCTGACATTCTTAGACAGGTGTATAAGGTAGGATGAAAGCTCGAGTATAAGTAAGTTAGTGTATTCCGTACCAAATTCCTTATCCCAGGCATCTATCTTGTCTATAGCAACCGTAACGATTGAAACCGGCTTCTTCATTGACATAGCCACACTGAAGTTCGTAAAAAGAGCATTCTGGTTCTGAAGCCCTGTTACATAGTCAATGTAATCCGCAGGACTTTCAACTGTAATGTACATGACAAGGACTAATAATGCCATAAAGAAGTTTTCTACTCCGGAATGTCTGTAAAAATACTGAATAACAGTACCCAAAAACGGAATGAATGGCAGCAGAGTAAAGGCAATTCTTTTGTCACGTCTTATATTTTGACCATAAGCAATTATTATTACCAAGGTAAAAATGAGGTAGTAAAACGCAACTAAGTAGAGAAGAATAAGAAATGCTCTTCTCTGATAGCCTAAAACAGGATCAATATAAAATACAGTACTTAAAAAAGGATTAAGGGCTTATGGTTACTATTGCTATTACCGAAAAGGTACATTTAGCAATAGCTTGATAATGTCTCATTTACCTTAATGTTAAGTACCGAACATTCATAATATGCTGAAAAGGGTACAGCATAAAAATATGTGTATAGAAAAATATCATAGATAAAAACGTTGAGGATTAGAGTGTAATCCGCAATACTTTTTACCGCTATAGTGGATGTAGTCCTCAAGCAAAGCCTGTATTAAGGCAGAAAGCGTAGTGATAAAACAGCACGCATACAGCTTTCTGAATATACCGTTATATGGCAACGTTATTGTATGTCTAAACAATAGCATATAACCAATGGTAAGCTCCAAAATAAAAGGCAGCTATTTCAAACCAATAATTATGTACCATTTTTCTCTCCCTGGGGTTTTCATATATATAGATGTGGGTGTCAAAAGTATTTGACACCCATTGATACAGGATTGCTACAGCTGCGCTTTCCGCAATCCTTGCAAAAATATTCGTAATCCGCTCATTTTTTTTGCAAAAAATGGCTACTTACTCATATTTTTTGCGTGTCAAAAGATAATAAATTCTCTTGCAAGCTTGCATCGAATTTTATACTTTTTGACACTTGTATCATATATACTATTTAGTATATCGTAAGTTTGCATCAATATGTTAAGATATAAGTAGAATTTTTAAAACTAATATTTGACAGCTGTATCATTATATGCATTATTGGAAATGAAAGGCTAAAAAGGAAATTTCATAGTTTATTTGAATAATAATAGTATGGGCTTTTGCATTAGGAGGAGATATATGGAAGATAAAAAGTGTATTAGAGAACTCAGGGAAGAGCTTGAAAGAAAGATGCTATGTGAATATGCATCTTTTTCAGATTCATCACTTGGCAGAGATGTGGAGGAAGAGCCTGACGAGATAAGGACTACTTATCAGAGGGACAGAGACAGGATTCTGCACTGCAAGGCATTTGAAGGCTGAAGCATAAGACTCAGGTCTTTCTTGATCCTGAAGGAGACCACTATAGGACAAGACTTACCCATACTTTGGAGGTTTCACAGATTGCAAGAACCATAGCCAGAGCCCTTATGTTAAATGAAGACCTAACTGAAGCCATAGCCTTAGGGCATGACCTCGACCATACTCCTTTCTGGACACGCAGGAGAGAGAGCTCAAACAAGATTTCACCTATGGCTTCCACCATAATGAGCAGAGTGTGAGGGTGGTTGAACTGCTTGAAAAGCATGGACAGGGGCTTAACCTCACAAAAGAAGTAAGAGATGGAATCAAAAACCACAGAAGTGCCTGCAAGCCTTCAACCCTTGAAGGCAAGATTGTAAGGCTTTCAGATAAAATAGCCTATGTAAACCACGATATAGATGACGCCCTAAGAGGAGGGATACTGACTGAAAATGACCTCCCAAGCGAGTTCACAGATGTAGTAGGTCATGACGTGCCGGGGAGAATAGACACCATGGTAAAGGATGTAATATTTACCAGTATGGGGAAAAATGAAGTAAAGATGTCTGAGACTGTTGAGGCAGCAATGAGAGGCCTTAGGTCTTTTCTTATGAAGGAAGTCTACTGTAATCCTGCTGCAAAGAGTGAGGAGGTTCAGGCACAGAGGCTTGTTGAGTATTTATATAAGTATTATCTTGAAAACTATGACACACTGCCTATAGAGTATAAAAGGCTGGTAGAGGATAGGGGAGAACCGATAGAAAAGGTGGTTTGCGACTACATAGCGGGAATGTCGGATGACTATGCCATAAAGACAATTAAAGAAATATTTGTTCCTGTCCGCTGGGGAAAATACTAAGGAGATACATGTTTTATTCAGAAGAGATTGTAGATGAGGTTAGAGAAAAAAATGATATAGTGGATGTCATTTCTCCCTATGTCAGACTTACAAGGAGAGGCTCCAACTATGTAGGCTTATGTCCGTTTCACAATGAAAAGACGCCTTCTTTTTCGGTGAATGCAGGCAGACAGACCTTCCACTGCTTTGGCTGTGGTGTTGGAGGCAATGCTTACAGCTTTGTGATGAAGTATGAGAATTTGACGTTTCCCGAGGCAATAAAGCATCTGGCTGACAGAGCAGGGATTAAGCTTCCTGAAGAAGAGGATAATCCTGAAGCGAGGAAGAGGGCAGATCTAAGGACTAGATTGTTTGAGGTGTACAAGGAGGCGGCAAAGTTTTATTACTTTCAGCTAAGGGGAGAGTATGGAAGCCACCCTATGGAATACCTTAAAAACAGAGGGCTTACAGATAAGACTATCAATGACTTTGGCCTTGGTTACTCAGTAAAATCGCCAAATGCATTATATAACTATCTAAAGTCCAAGGGATATAGTGACGAATTAATGATAAAGGCAGAACTTGTATCCTTCAAAGAGGGCAGGGGTATATTTGATATGTTCTGGAACAGGGTTATCTTCCTATTATGGATCTAAACAATAAGGTTATTGCCTTCGGAGGAAGAGTGATGGGTGATGGAGAGCCCAAGTACCTTAACTCCAGAGAGACTGACATATTTAATAAGAGAAGGAATCTTTATGGATTAAACTTTGCTAAGCACAGCAGAGAAGGATATATCTTACCTGTGAGGGATATATGGATGTGATTGCCCTCCACCGGGCGGGCTTTTACCAATGCTGTTGCTCGCTTGGTACTGCTCTTACTGAGGAGCAGGCAAGACTTATTGCAAGATATGTTAAGGATGTAATTATTACCTACGACAGTGATGGAGCCGGAGTGAAGGCTGCAATCAGGGCGATTCCTATCTTGAAATCTGCCGGAATAAGAACTAAAATACTAAAGCTGACTCCTTATAAGGATCCGGATGAGCTTATAAAGGCTGTGGGAAGAGGAGAGTATGAGGAGAGAATTAAAAATGCTGAAAACAGCTTTAATTTTGAGCTTTCAAACATTGAGAAGTCCTATGATCTGACTGAGCCTGAGGGTAAGACGGAATTCTAAACAAGGTTGCTGACAGACTTACAGAGTTTGAAGAAGAGCTTGAAAGAGAGAACTATATAGCTGCTGTAGCTGATAGATATTTTGTATCTAAGGATGCTCTTAAAAGCCTGGTCAATAAAATAGGTGGAGCAAAAGAGATACGGGAAATATATAAAGATGCAGGAGAGAGGATAAAGAAGGCAGACAGGGCAAAGACAGCGGATGAGGGCTTATTAAAGACTAATAGACTGCTTCTTAGCCTCATTGCTGATAAACCTGATTTATATAACCGTATTAAAAATATAATATCTGCAAGAGATTTTGCTACCCCTTTGTACAAAGATCTGGCGTTGAGAATATTTTACTCAGATTGAAGAAGGTAAGAAGCCTAACGCAGCCGAGATAATAAGCAGGGTATGAGTCAGGTGAAGATCAGTCTTTGGTCACTGCGGTATTTGAGGAGAACTTTGAGGCTGAGCCTGATGAAGCTGAGAGAGATAAGGCATTTAAGGAAAATAGTGGTTAAGGTAAAAAGAGCCGGACTTGAAGAAGAACTTAAATCAATTGACAATAAAGACATGAAGAGCTTTATGGAGATTACCAAGAAGCAAAGAGAGCTGGGGAAACTGGACTTTTAGATTAGGCATTTAATATCTTTTTTATGACCTCGGGAGGGTAAACTTATGGATGAAAAGGTGCTGAAAAAGTAAGTTGAATGAGCTTGTAAAGGACGCTAAGAAAAAGAAGGGGATACTGGAAGAGGATGATGTAAAGCATTTTTTTGAAGGCTGTGATATAAGTAGTGAAGAGCTTGACAAATGCTATAAATATCTTGAAAAACATGGTATTAATGTGCTTATTTTAGATGAACTAAGTGATGAAGAGGATAATCCTCTGTTGACTGACGAGAATAGTGACGATATAGATAGTGATGAAAAATCTGAGGCTCTTGACCTTACTGTCCCCGATGGAATAAGCACTGAAGACCCAGTAAGGATGTATCTAAAGGAAATAGGTAAGGTTCCGCTTTTGTCAATGGAGGATGAGATAGAACTTGCCAAAAAAATGTCTGAGGGTGATGAAGAGGCAAGGCAGAAGTTAACTGAAGCCAACCTAAGGCTTGTAGTTAGTATAGCGAAGCGGTATCTCGGAAGAGGGATGCAGTTTCTTGACCTGATTCAGGAAGGAAATATGGGACTTATAAAGGCAGTTGAAAAGTTTGACTATACAAAGGGATATAAGTTCAGCACCTATGCAACCTGGTGGATAAAACAGTCTATTACAAGGGCCATAGCAGACCAGGCAAGAACTATAAGAATACCGGTACATATGGTTGAAACTATCAATAAGCTGATAAGGACACAGAGGCAGCTTACACAGACTTTGGGCAGGGAGCCTCAGCCGGAAGAAATAGCTAAAGAACTCGCTATGGAGCCTGAAAAGGTAAGGGACATCATGAAGATTGCCCAAGAGCCTGTATCCTTTGAGACACCTATAGGAGAAGAGGAGGACAGCCATATAGGTGACTTTATTCCTGATGACAGCAACATGGCTCCGGTAGAAATGGCTACACATGCCACTACTTAAGGAACAGTTAGAAGAGGTACTGGGAAGCCTTACAGATAGAGAGGCAAGAGTCATAAAACTTAGGTTCGGGCTTGAGGACGGGCGTACAAGGACTCTTGAAGAGGTAGGCAAAGAATTTAATGTGACCAGGGAGAGAATAAGGCAGATAGAGTCAAAGGCACTAAGGAAGCTTAGACAGCCTAGCAGAAGCAGAAAATTAAAGGATTATTTGGAATAATGAAGAAAAGAAAAAGAATACCGAAAAGAATGCTTGCTATAGCTAACTTGGTTGACAATTCAAAGGTACTTGCAGATGTGGGCTGTGACCATGCATATATTTCGATAAATCTTCTTGAAAATGGTAAAGCTGAAAGAATAATTGCCTCTGATCTTAGAGAAGGACCGCTTAATATAGCGAAAGACAACATTAAACTTGAAGGCTTTGAGGAAAGGATAGAAACCAGGCTTTGTGCTGGACTTTGCGGCTATGAGGCAGGAGAAGTTGATACCATTCTTATATCGGGCATGGGAGGCATGTTAGTTAAAGAGATACTTTCAGAGAGTATAGATGTCGTTAGAAGGGCCGATACCCTTATTCTAGAGCCACAGTCAGATCTAAGAGTGGTAAGGGCTTATCTTAAGGATATCGGTTTTGAAATTATTGATGAAGATATGCTAAGTGAAGGTGGAAAATATTATCAGATTATGAAGGCAGTAAAAAGTGAGAGAAAAATGGAAGTCTGTGATGACATAGGTGGTATGGCTGAGAACGAGTTTGGGCCTGTTCTTATAAAGAAAAAGCATCCCGTACTACTGGAATTTCTAAAAAGAGGAAGAATCATTATGAGAGACTTCTGCAAAATAAGAGCTTTCTTACATCACAAAGTGCCACTAATAATGATAGAATAGCCATAATTGAAAAATGAATTAAATATGGTTAAAAGAGGCACTAATTAGGATTAATGCAAAAAGGAGATAGAAAAATGGTAATTAAAGTTGACGGAAAGTCATTAGAGTACGAAAATGCGGTTAAAGCTTTCTGATATTGCAAAAGGACGTATATGGAGATGATAATGGGAAATTACTTGCCAAGGTAAACGGTAAGCTAAAGGAACTGTGGAAAAAGGTGTCAGAAGATGCAGAGATTATCTTCTATGATATAAATTCAAGCGATGGTGCGAGAACCTATGAGAGGGGAATGCTATTCCTTTTCATAAAAATCTGTTCATGACGTATATGATAAAAAGTGAAGTTACAGGCGTGAACTGTGAGTATTCTTTAGGTAATGGTATATTTTGTGAGATAATAGGCAATATAAAGGTAGATGATGAGTTTGCCCTCAAAGTAAGGGGAGAGGATGGATGAGCTTGTAAAGTGAGGATACTCATGTTTGAAAAGCGCACCGTATCCACAAGTGAGGCCATAGACAAGTTTCTTAACAACGATTTGTCTGATAAAGAACATTTATTCAGATACAGAAGAGGCTCAACCACCAATATATACAGACTTGGCAATTATCACGATTATTTTTATGGCTATATGCCGTCTACTACAGGTGCTTTGAAGTCATTTGACTTAAAGACATATGACGGTGGCATTGTCATCGCTCTGCCTAATGCAGGAGAAGGCCTTGAAGTAAAGCGCCCATCCTGGAAGCCTCGTGAGTTGCTTTACAAGACTATGAAAGAGGCAAATTCCTGGGGTAAACGTCTTGGAATAGCTAATGTAGGCAATCTTAATGATACCATCTCCGAGGGACGTATAAATGATGTAATGCTTGTAAACGAGGCACTACAGGAGGGCAAGATAGGTAAGATTGCTGAGAATATAGCAAAACAGCAGAAGAAGATTGTTATGATAGCAGGGCCTTCCTCATCAGGTAAAACTACATTTTCACATAGATTGTCCATAGAGCTTATGGTTCAGGGACTTAAGCCTCATCCTATCGCTGCAGATGATTACTTTAAGGATAGGGAACATACTCCAAAGGATGAGAACGGAGAATATGACTTTGAATGCCTGGAGGCTATAGATGTAGAGCAGTTTAACAAGGATATGACAGACCTTCTTGCAGGCAAAAGAAGTAAAGATGCCTTCTTTAACTTTTTCAAAAACCGGTAAGAGGGAGTATAAGGGAAAGACTCTTAAGCTGGGAGATGAGGATATCCTTGTTATTGAGGGTATTCATGGCTTAAACGATAAGTTTTCCGCATCACTTCCAAAGGAAAGCAAGTTTAAGATATACATAAGTGCACTTACTCAGCTCAACATTGATGACCACAACAGAATCCATACTACTGATTTGAGACTGCTTAGAAGAATGGTAAGAGATGCAAGAACCAGAGGAAGCAGTGCAGAGGATACTCTTGCAAGATGGGCGTCTGTGAGGAGGGAGAGGAAAAGAACATCTTTCCCATTCCAGGAGGGCGCAGATGAGATGTTTGATTCTTCACTTGTTTACGAGCTTGCTGTGTTAAAGCAGTATGCAGAACCTTTACTTTTTGGCATACCTACAGACTCACCTTATTATTCTGAGGCTAACAGACTGCTTAAGTTTTTTTGGATTATTTCCTTACTATGCCATCAGACAATGTGCCAAAGAATTCGCTTGTTAAGGAATTCATAGGAGGAAATTGTTTTCCTGTGTAAGGCATCAATTCAGAGGTATTGCTAAGCATTAAAAAAACTAAATATACTAAATATGATTTTGCAGGAAAAAAAGAAGCACCTGACTAAGGGATTATACGAACTTATCCTAAAAGCCGTTAATCTATCTTAGAAAAGGGTACTTCTTTTTGCATATTTCTAGATTATTTTTATTATTAAGTGAGAAACACTATAAGCCGGGTTATGTATCTGATGATCATCTATCTCGAATTGCCGTCACCGACAATCTCTATCGACCCACCTAAAAGCACGACGGGCAGCCGTATAGCTTTATATTTGGTCTTTCTTCGGATGGGGTTTACACAGCCTCCTTCGTTACCGAAAGGAGCGGTGGTCTCTACACACGCTTTTTCACCCTTATCTGACCAGGGTCAGACGGTTATTTTCTGTTGCACTATCCTTGGAGTCACCTCCACCAGACGTTATCTGGCACCCTGCCCTCTGAAGCCCGGACTTTCCTCACCTGCCATAAGGCAGGCGCGACCATCTGTGTTTCTCAAGGGCTTAGTGTAGCATAAAAAATACTTATTGGCAAGGCACACATTAGGCCTTGCCAATACCATCAAGATGTTATAATTTTCTATTGAAATAACTCTGAGGGCATATTATAATAAAATCTGTGCATTTTAGAGAATACTTTGAAAGGAAATATTATGTATCGTCTTTTATGTAAAGATGGTTCAGCCAAGAGGGGGGAGTTTACCACTGTACACGGAGTGATACAGACTCCTGTTTTTATGAATGTGGGCACTGCAGCGGCTATCAAAGGAGCAGTATCTACTGAAGACTTAGAGAACCTTAAAACTCAGGTTGAACTATCCAACACCTATCATTTGCATCTAAGACCCGGTGATGAGGTAATAAAGAAGCTTGGAGGCATCCATAAGTTTATGGTGTGGGATAAGCCTGTTGTAACCGATTCGGGCGGATTTCAGGTGTTTTCCCTGGCTAAACTCCGTAAGATAAAGGAAGAGGGAGTGAAGTTTAGCTCACATATAGATGGCAGAAAGATATTTATGGGACCTGAGGAAAGTATGCAGATTCAGTCCAATATCGCATCTACCATAGCTATGGCCTTTGACGAATGTCCGGGACTACCCTGCGAGAGAAAATACATGTTAGAGTCAGTGGCAAGGACTGAGAGATGGCTCCTTAGATGTAAAAATGAGCTAAACAGACTCAACAGTCTGCCTGATACAATCAACAAGGAGCAATTGCTCTTTGGTATCAATCAGGGTGGTGTCTACAGTGACATAAGGATAGAAAATGCTAAGAGAATTACAGATATGGATTTGGCGGGCTATGCCATCGGTGGACTTGCTGTAGGGGAGACACACGAAGAGATGTATAAGACTCTTGAGACTGTAGTTCCTTATCTCCCTGAAAATAAGCCTACTTACCTTATGGGTGTTGGCACACCGGAGAACATCCTTGAGAGCGTTGAGCGCGGAGTGGATTTCTTTGACTGTGTATATCCATCAAGAAATGGCAGACATGGACACGCTTACACCAACCACGGCAAGATGAATCTTAACAATGCAAAGTATGAGCTTGACGAGAGGCCTCTTGATAGTACCTGTGACTGCCCGGTATGTAGAAGATATACAAGAGCTTATATAAGGCATCTGCTTAAAGCGGGCGAAATGCTTGGAATGAGATTTTTGGTTATGCACAATCTTTACTTCTATAACAATATGATGGAAGAAATAAGGGCTGCGATAGAAAAAGGCGAATTTCAGGCATACAAAAAGGCCAAGCTTGAAGGGTTTAATGCCGGAGAGCAATAAGTCCTAGTGTTGATATTTTTTTGACACACACACTATAAATGTAGTAAAATATTTAATAAAGTTTAGGAGGAAGAAAAAATGATTGGAGTTTTATCAGCAGGAGCGGCAACAGGAGGAGAGTCACTTGCATCACTGCTTCCTATGATTGTTATCTGGGTAGTGGTAGTAGGTGGTATGATGTACTTTATGAGCATCAAGCCACAGAAGAAGGAAAGGCAGAGGATGCAGGAGCTTATGTCTAGTCTTGAGCTTGGAGATTCAGTGCTTACTACGGGCGGATTTTTACGGTGTTATCATTGATATCATGGAGGAAATAGTTGTAGTAGAGTTTGGAAGCAACAAGAACTGCCGTATCCCTATGAAGAAGACAGCTATTGTTGAGGTAGAGAAACCAGGTCAGTCTAACACAGAAAGTGGCGAGAAGAAATAAAACTTTTAGTGTTTCTTTTCGGGACATCTATTAGTAGATACAAAAAAGGCTATTGCAGTTATATGATTGCAACAGCCTTATTTTTATTTTCTAACTATCTTTTATTATTCTAAGAAGTCCGGTACCAGTATGGCAATAAATGCCAAATTAAAAATGAAGCCAACTCCTATAAATATAGTGAAGTAAAACAATATAACATTTTCAGCCCCTGCCGTACTTGCAGTCTGTGCAAGAAGAGGGTAAAACACGGTAAGCATTCCCACAGAGAATATACCTGTATTTACAACAGGTGCAGCCACAGAGGCAACTATCGTAGCAAATACGTTGTTTACACCCTTTAGCAGCTTGTATACAATTCCGGAAACATATCCTGCCAATAAGCCTTTGAATATGCAGATAACTACAGTAAAAGCCGGGTTGTACTGCAGCATAAGAGTACTGAAAGGCTCTGCACCGGAGATGACTGCAAATAATACTACAACTCCGAATACAATTCCAAGTATTGCCCCCGCTAGTTCACCAAAGAGCACCGCACCCATAATAATGGGGATTAGAGATAGTGGTGGTGAAAAGGTTCCAATTTTAAATCCGCTTGCAAAGGTTTGCAAAACTATAACGAGGGCGGTAAGTATACCCATACCGACCAATTGTGCGGTTTTAGTGCTTAATATATTCATTTTTCCTCCTGCTGATATTCCCTCTAATTTGAGGCTTAGCCCATAGGGATACATCGCAATATGAAGAATAGCATAAAAAGCCCTTGAAGTAAAGGTAAAAAAATATTTATAATGATATGAGAGATTAATCATATACAAAATTCCAGATGATATTAGCATCTAGAAGAAATAATACAGCTTAGGAGAAGATTATGAGCAGCAATAAAGTGGGATGAATTTGGAGGTGGAATCAATGATGTTATTCAAAAAGCCATTGATTCAGGTAACTATAATTCACTCGGAAGAGATATTAACAACATTATAAGGGATGCTTCACATACATTTGAAGATGCCTTAAGCAGAGGACTAAGAGAAGCAAGGAATAAGACAGTAAAGGTAAACCTGGGTGGTAATACCGTTGAGGTGGATAAGAATTATCAGGACAGAATCAGCCGTCCTGCAAATAAAAATGCTATGGTTCCTGCTGGTACAAAGCTATACGTATCAGACAATCAGCTCTTTGGTAAAGGTATGGCAAACTCTATATTTGGAGGTATTGCAACCTTTGGAACAGCATTAGCAACCCTGGGAGCAGCAAGCCATGGTTCACTAATGGGAACAGCGGTGTGTGCGGGATTGTTAGGCCTGTCCTGGTTATGGCTTATGACAGGTGTAAATACCCTTAAAGACCGCCTGGTATTTAAGAATTATCAAAAGATACTTAATCTGTCTGACAACAAATCCTATGCTAAGATAGAGGACCTTATGCAGGAAACGGGCGAATCAAAGGATAAGACATTGAAGCGCCTTAGAAAGATGATTAGAAACGGATGGTTTAAGGAAGGTCATATAGATAAGAGTGAAACTACCTTCATATCCACCAATGAAACCTATGCACTCTACCAGAAAACTCAGCTTGACTATGAAGAGAGACTTAAAATAGACAGGGAATTAAGTGCCAATAAGCCTGCAAATGAGCAAAATATCAGTGCAGAGGTAAAGGAAACTCTTGAACAGGGCAAGAAGTATCTCGCCCAGATTAGCCACTTAAATGACAGAATCCCGGGAGTGGAAGTATCAAATAAGATATTCAAGATAGAGGATATTACAGGCAGGATACTAAGCAGGGTTGAGGAGCATCCAAGCAGCGTAGATGATATAAAAACAGCTTATGAAGTATTATCTTCCTATGACAATAAAGCTGCTTACAGCCTATGCTGAAATGGACGAACAGCCTGTAAAGGTGGAAAATATCGATAAATCCAAAAAAGAGATTGAAAATGTACTCGACAGCTTAAACGATGCATTCAGCAAGCTTCTTGATGACCTCTATAAGGATACTGCGTGGGATATATCAAGTGATGTGTCTGTGCTTAATGCCATGCTAAAGAGAGAAGGACTTAAGGGCAACGATTTTGCTAATACAGCTAATACTACTGCTTCAGAGGGCTTTTCACAGACGAAGCCTGAGGCAAATGAGGTCAAGCTGGAAAGTCAGACGGTGCCTAAGGCTTACGAAAATGAGGCTGAAAAAGGAATAGAATTAAAACTCTAGATTGAGTATAATTTGTAGTACCATAGTGAAATATAGATAATATTACAGATTAAGGAGAAGATTATGAACGAAAATGAAAATGTAATGCCTGAGCTTGCTGCCGATGCTAAAAATGTGGCAGCACCGACACTTACACTGGAGCAGGAAGCCGCTCCTGCACCAAGCCTTACTCTTGAACCTGCAAAGGCTGAGAACCAGTTGGTTGTAGACAATGCCAACAATCCGATAGGTGTAGATGAAAAATATATTGTCAGATGCTGAGAAGAAGCAGGTTGAGGATTTTGCAAAACAGATTAATATCAAGGACTCAAATGTAGTACTACAGTATGGTTCGGGTGCACAGAAGAAGATGGCTGATTTTTCAGAAAAAGCTATTGGTAACGTTAAAACCAAGGATATGGGTGAGGTAGGAAAGCTTCTTTCGGATGTTGTTATTGAGCTTAAGAACTTTAATGAAGATGATGAAAAGGGAATATTTGGTTTCTTCAAGAAACAGACCAACAAGCTTCAGGTCTTAAAGACAAAGTATGACAAGGCAGAAGTAAATATTGGTAAGATTACCGATGCTCTTGAGAGCCATCAGGTTACTCTTATGAAGGATACCGCTATGCTTGACCAGATGTATGAGTTAAATCTCACACATTTTAAAGAGCTTACCATGTACATAATTGCAGGTAAGAAGAGACTTTATGAGGTTAGAAATACCGAGCTTAAAGAGCTGCAGGAAAAGGCTGCTGCAAGCGGTAAACCAGAGGATGCTCAGGCGGTTAGAGACCTTGACGCTCAGTGTACCAGATTTGAGAAAAAGCTCTATGACCTTGAACTTACAAGAACTGTAGCCATGCAGACGGCTCCACAGATAAGACTGGTTCAGGAAAATGACATAGTAATGAGTGAAAAGATACAGTCAACTCTTGTAAATACCATACCTCTATGGAAGACACAGATGGCGCTTGCACTTGGCATAGAGCATGCAGGACAGGCTGCAAAAGGCTGAAAGGGAAGTAAATGATATGACCAATCAGCTCCTCACAAAGAATGCTGAGATGCTTCATCAGGCTTCTGTAGATGTTGCTAAGGAATCAGAGAGAGGAATTGTAGATATAGAAACGCTTACAAAGACTAATGAAACCCTTATCAATACCTTTGATGAGGTTATGCAGATTCAGAAGGAAGGTAGGGAAAAGAGGGCTGCGGCTGAGGTAGAGATGGCAAGAATAGAAGCAGAGCTTAAGAATAAGGTCTTATCATTAACCCAGAATAATTAATCACTTCAGTTTTTAAAAATAATTTTTATTCCTTCTTGACAGTATTTTTTTCTGATATTATACTGTGTGGAAATACTTTTTGTAGAAGTATAAAACGTATTAAAAAGTTACTATTACAGCAGTCTAACTGATTAAAGAAAGTGAGGAAAAATGGGACAGATAATTGGCGACGGAATTACTTTTTGATGATGTGCTCTTAGTGCCTTCCTATTCAGAGGTTATACCTAATCAGGTTAACCTTGAAACCATGCTTACAAAGAGGATAAAACTCAAAATCCCTATGATGAGTGCAGGAATGGATACAGTTACCGAAAGCAGAATGGCTATAGCTATGGCAAGACAGGGAGGTATCGGAGTTATCCATAAGAATATGACCATAGAGCGTCAGGCAGAGGAAGTAGATAAGGTTAAGAGATCTGAGAATGGAGTTATAACGGATCCGTTTTTTCTGTCACCTGAACATACTTTGGCTGATGCCAATGAGGTTATGGCTAAATACAGAATTTCCGGAGTGCCAATTACTGAGGGAAGAAAGCTTGTTGGTATAATTACCAACAGAGATCTGAAGTTTGAGACAGATTTTTCTAAGAAAATAAAAGAATCAATGACAAGTGAAGGTCTTGTTACTGCAAGAGAGGGCATTACACTAGAAGAAGCTAAGAAGATTCTTGCGTCTGCAAGAAAAGAGAAGCTTCCTATAGTGGATGCTGAGGGCAATCTCACAGGACTCATTACAATTAAGGATATAGAAAAACAGATTAAGTATCCTGATTCTGCAAAGGATGCCAAGGACAGACTTGTATGTGCTGCCGGAGTAGGTGTTACAGCGAATATCTTAGAGAGAGTTGAAGCCTTAGTTAATGCTAAGGTAGACGCCATAGTTATTGACTCAGCACACGGACATTCTGCCAATGTTATCAGATGCGTGAAGATGGTTAAGGATGCTTTTCCTGAGCTTGACATTATAGCAGGAAACATTGCTACAGGTGAAGCTGCAAGGGACTTAATTGAAGCAGGAGCAGATTCTCTAAAGGTTGGTATAGGACCTGGCTCAATATGTACAACAAGAGTGGTTGCAGGTATAGGTGTACCTCAGATTACCGCTATAATGAATGTATATGAAGTAGCCAAAAAGCATGGCATACCTGTAATAGCAGATGGCGGTATCCAGTACTCAGGAGATATGGTAAAGGCTCTTGCAGCAGGTGGTGATGTATGTATGATGGGCTCAATCTTTGCAGGCTGTGATGAGAGTCCTGGCGAGTTTGAGCTTTACCAGGGTAGAAAATACAAGGTATATCGTGGAATGGGTTCTATCGCGGCTATGGAAAATGGAAGCAAGGACAGATATTTCCAGACAGACGCAAAGAAGCTGGTTCCTGAAGGTGTAGAGGGAAGAGTAGCATATAAGGGACTTGTAGAAGATACCATCTTCCAGCTTGTAGGTGGTATCCGCTCAGGTATGGGCTACTGCGGAGCAGATAGTATCAAGAAGCTTCAGGATACAGGAAATTTGTGAAGATATCTGCGGCATCCCTTAAAGAAAGCCACCCACACGATATCCATATCACAAAGGAAGCACCTAATTATTCATCAGATTTTTAATTAACTATATTTGTCCCACAGTGAGATTTGTGGTTTCACTGTGGGACTTTTTAGAGGAAGGGAAATAACTTGAATATCATAAGTGGTAAGGAAGTTGCGGGACATATAAGTAAGAGAGTGAAGGATAGAGTAGAGGAACTTATCAAACAGGGACAGAGAGTGCCTAAGCTTGTTATTGTAAGAGTAGGCGATAGGCCTGATGACCTATCATACCAAAGAGGTGCTGATAAAGCGGATGGATATGGTGGGTATAGCCCATAAAGAGCTGTGGTTTTGAAGAAAATGTGTCTAAAGAAGCCTTTTATGAGAAGTTTGATGAAATCAACAAAGATGATGAGGTGGATGGAATCCTTGTATTAAGGCCTCTTCCAAAACATCTTGATGAAGAGAGGCTTATAAGGACTATTAATCAGGCAAAGGATGTAGATGCAATTAGCCCTGCTAGTCTTGGCAAGATAATGATAGGAGATAAGAACGGCTTTGCTCCTTGTACAGCGGCAGGAGTTATTGAAATCCTAAAGTATGCGGGTGTAGAGATAAGCGGCAAAAAGGTAACTATAGTAGGTAGAAGCAATGTGGTAGGAAGACCTCTTGCACTGCTTTTTATAGGACTTGATGCGACTGTAACCGTCTGCCACAGCCGCACAAAGGATGTAAAAGAAGCGTGTAAAAATGCTGAAATCCTTGTTGCTTCTTGTGGTAAGGCAAGATTTATCAATAAGGAATATGTAGCAAACGGTGCTGTAGTCATAGATGTAGGCATTAACCTTGATGAAGAGGGAAAACTCTGTGGAGATGTTGATACAGACAGCATAGAAGGTATAGCATCTGCCTGCACTCCTGTACCCGGGAGGTGTAGGAGCAGTTACGACTTCCGTACTTGCAAGTCATGTGCTTTGTGCCTATGAAAATGCGTTAAAGGCGTGAACCAGGATTAAGATAGTAAATTGACGTATGTACAGACAATAAAAGTGGCTGCCACATAGGGACAAAACCGCGTAGATTAGCCTGCTTAAATATGTAAACAGCTTGTTATATCGGATGTTCTTGTGTGGCAGCCACTTAAAGATTATTCAGGTGCTAAAAATAATAAATCCGTAAAAGTAAGCAACATTCTATCTGATGCATTTGTTTTCTTTGTCTGAATAAGTATTATCTTAGAACAGAAAGCTTCTTTTGTTCCTCTCTTAAGTTGTCAAGTATTGAATAAGGGATTCTTAGGTTTCCCCTTCCAACGCCCATACTTATAGCAGGCTTTGGTTTCCCGTGAAAGTCAGAGCCCCCTGTGATTAAGAGACCTTTTCTTTTGGCAAGTCCCCTCACATAGTCCTCATCCTGCTTGCTGTGGCTTGAATATATAGTCTCAATTCCTCTTAGGCCATAGCCCTTAAGCGTATCTACAAGAGCCTCAAGCTCAGGGAATAGGGAGCCTATAGATGATAGGATGGGCAAGGACAGGTACGCCACCCGCCTTTATTATGCCCTCTATAGCGTCCTTTGGCTTGGTAAACTTTTCCTAGCCACATAGTAAGGCGTATCATCCCCTAGGTATAGCTCAAAGGCTGATGGATAATCCTTTACTATTCCTTTTTCTACCAGGTATTTTCCAAAATGAGCTCTGGTTATTATTGAATCAGGAGAGGCTGCAACTATCTCATCATAAGATATAGGAAGACCGGCATTTTTAAGATTCTCAACCATTTTTATATTTCTGGTTATTCTCTCTTTTTCTGCTTCTTTAAGCAGTGCGTTAAACTCGTCATTGTCAGGTTCAACCAAAAGCCCTAAGATGTGAATATCACCGCTTTTGTAGGCAGCTGAGATTTCAACTCCGGGAAGTACTTCCAGCTGTTCATCCTTTGGAAGTCCTGCATTATGTCTGCTTGCAGCCTCTGATAAGGACTGATAGCCGTCAGTTGTATCGTGGTCGGTAAGTGCAAAAGGCGGCAAGGTTTGCCTTTATAGCCAGCTTTACCAGTTCCTCGGTGGTTTCTGGAACCATCGGAATAATTAGAATGCACGTGCAAATCTATATTTCTCATATTTTCCTTTCCGCTGTTATGGACATGTTAATATATGATGTAAGTGTCAAAAGCGTTACTGTAGCAATCTGTCGTGTGTATCGGGTTCTTTTAACACCAACTCATTAATTATAAGCTGTACCCATTATACAGATTTCAACAACTGTAGTATTTATAGAATATTTACATCTTAACTTGTAAATTTCCTCATACTTTGTTAGGATAAACTTGAAACCAGAATAAGGAGAAAGGACTATGAATATACAGATTTTTGGAACTAAAAAATGCAACGACACTAAGAAAGCGGAGAGATATTTTTAAGGAAAGAGGATAAAAGTATCAGTTTGTGGATATGAAAGAAAAAGGGGATGAGCAAAGGAGAATTCACCTCTGTAGCAGAGAAGAATGGCGGATTTGACTCTATGCTAAATCCTGAGGCAAAAGATAAGGATGCGCTTGCAAAGATTAAATATGCTACGGATGATGACAAGCTTCTACATAATACTGGAAAACCAACAGGTAATAAAAACTCCTGTGGTAAGGAATGGTAAGCTCTCAACTCTTGGTTATCAGCCTGATGTATGGAAAGCTTGGGAATAATGGTGCTTTAGTAGTAATTGAAAAATTAAGCCTGTTATGTTACAATTGTAGTACTAATTTAGAAAAGAGGCGATATATATGAAGAGACTTACTAAAAAGTAACAATAGAATGCTGCTTGGCGTATGTGCAGGAATTGCAGAGTATTTTGATATAGACCCAAACGTGGTTAGACTCCTTTGGGTGATGTTTTGTCTGCTTGGTGGCAGCGGTATCCTGGGTTACATCATTGCTGCTGTTATAATGCCTAGTGCATACGAAGAGTAAAGAATGTAAGGAGATACAACACATATGAAACTGGGAATTGTGGGACTTCCAAATGTAGGAAAGAGCACCTTATTTAACTCGTTAACCAAGGCAGGGGCTGAGTCAGCCAACTATCCTTTCTGTACTATAGATCCCAATGTTGGTGTGGTTGCCGTGCCTGATGAAAGACTTACTGTACTTGGCAAGATGCATAACTCAGGCAGGATTGTACCAGCCGCTATAGAGTTTGTAGACATAGCAGGACTTGTAAAAGGAGCATCAAAGGGTGAAGGACTTGGCAATCAGTTCCTTGCCAATATAAGAGAGGTAGATGCCATAGTTCACGTGGTTAGATGCTTTGAAGATGCCAATATTGTTCACGTAGAAGGCTCTATTTCGCCAACAAGAGACATAGAGACCATAAATCTTGAGCTTATATTTGCAGATATCGAAGTGCTTGAACGAAGGAAAAGCAGGGTAGCAAAGTCGGTTAGTGCCGATAAGATGTACAAAAAAGAGCTTGATATGATAGTAAGGCTTATGGCCTTCCTTGAAGCGGGCAACCTGGCAAAGGCCTTTGAAAGAGAAGATGATGATGAAGAGAAGTTCTTTGAGGAGTACAACCTTCTTACTGCTAAGCCTGTTATCTACGCTGCAAATGTAAAAGATGATGACCTTGCAGATGACGGAGCCAATAATAAGTACGTTAAAGAAGTAAGGGATATAGCAGAGAAGGAAGGCTCGGAAGTGTTCGTGGTATGTGCACAGATAGAGCAGGAAATTTCTGAGCTGGATGATGATGACAAGAAAAGCTTCTTAGAGGACTTGGGACTCTCAGAATCGGGACTTGAGAAACTAATAAAAGCCAGCTACAAGCTCTTAGGACTTATAAGCTATATAACTGCCGGCGAGATGGAGACAAAGGCTTGGACTATAAAAGCAGGTACCAAGGCTCCGCAGGCAGCAGGCAAGATTCATACCGACTTTGAGAGAGGCTTTATCAGAGCCGAGGTAGTAAGCTACGACAATCTTATAGCCTGTGGAAGCATGGCCGCAGCCAAAGAAAAGGGACTTGTTAGAAGTGAAGGCAAGGAATATGTTATGAATGATGGTGACATAGTTCTTTTCCGCTTTAATGTATAAGGAGATTAACTATGTTTGCTTTAGATACAATTTCATTTCCAAATCTAGGTATAGTAATAGAGAATCTTCCCAGAGCATATCCGTATTCGGAAGATTTGACATAGCTTTTTATGGAATAATAATCGGTCTTGGTATAGCCATGGGTTATATTGTGGCAAGCTTTCAGGCTACAAGAACAGGACAGGACAAGGAAGTATATCTTGACTTTGCAATGTATGCTGTCGTAGTTTCCATAATAGGTGCAAGGATATACTACGTTGTATTTTCCTGGGACGATTATAAGGATGACATCATACAGGTGTTTAACCTAAGAGCGGGCGGACTTGCCATCTATGGTGGTGTCATAGGAGGAATAATTACTGCCATAGTCTATACGAAGATAAAAAAGATGAAGTTTACCCTGCTTGCTGATACTGCCTGCGTGGGTCTGCTTACAGGTCAGATTATAGGGCGGTGGGGCAACTTCTTTAATAGGGAGGCCTTTGGAGACTATACGAACAACCTCTTTGCAATGAGGCTCTCGACTTATGATGTGAACCAGAATGCTATTACCAAAAAGATGTTAGAGATGGCAGAAGAAGGCAACTATGTTGGCTTCATTCAGGTTCATCCGACATTTTTATATGAGTCAGTATGGAATCTGCTTCTTCTTATATGTATACTGCTTTATACCAAGCATAAGAAGTTTGACGGTGAGCTTTTTCTTATGTATATGGGAGGATATGGCCTGGGCAGAGCTTTTATAGAAGGCCTAAGGACAGACCAGCTGACTCTTGGAGACACAGGTATAGCTGTATCTCAGGTACTTGCCTTTGCTTGTTTGTTACAAGTTTGGGTTTAATTATCTATAAGAGAGTAACATTAAAGAAAAAATAAAAAAATTTTTAGAATGATTTTTAAGACATAAAGTCCCTTCAAAAATCCCATAAAACGGGAGTTGAGGCTTTTTGTATTTTAAAAAGAATAACAGAACATGTATCGTTGCATAAAATTTATTATAAAATGTAACAAAAGTGGAGCAAAGTGGCGATAAATATCATGAAGTGGTGTGAAAGGAGGAGGTGTTCTTATGTTTACGGGTTCGTACGAGCATACAGTAGATAATAAGGGCAGAATTATAGTTCCTTCCAAGTTCAGAGAAGAACTGGGCGAAAAATTCATCATCACTTTTGGTCTTGACGGATGCTTATATATGTATCCCATGAATAAATGGGAAAGCTTTGTTGAGCAGCTTGCAGCGCTTCCAGGGGGACATAAGAGCAGGGAATTGCAGAGTGCTTCCTCTCTGCGGCCGTGGAAAGTGAGATAGACAAACAGGGTAGGACTCTTTTACCGGCCAATCTTAGGGAGAGAACAGGTATCAGTAAAAATGTTATGATAGTCGGGATGATGGGTAAAATTGAATTATGGGATAAAGCACTTTGGGACAAGAACACTTCAGAACTGGGCGACATCAACGATATAGCCGAGCAGACTGGCGGAATTTAACCTAAACTTATGTAGTGATACAAGTGCCCAAAAGCATAAAAACCAGTTGCAAGCTCCAAAAAGCTTAGTGACTGTAGCAATCCTGTATCACAGGCTATGAGGCATTTTTCGCACGCCACACCGTATAACCTGGGCATAGAAAATTAAAAGGAGGCATATGTTTTATGGAAGATGAATTTGAATTTAAGCATATTCCTATAATGTTAGACGAGGTTATTCACGGCCTTGACATAAAGCCTAATGGTATATATGTGGATGGAACTCTGGGAGGAGGCGGTCATTCCTATGAGATAGCAAAGCGTCTTACAGCTGGCGGCAGGCTTATTGGCATAGACCAGGACGAGGCTGCCATAAGGGCAGCGGGAGAGAGGCTTGCAGAGTTTAAGGACAGAGTTACCATCATAAGAAGCAATTATGCACAGATGATAAACGTTCTGAATGGACTTGGGATAAGTGAGGTTGACGGAATTCTGCTTGACCTTGGAGTATCCTCATACCAGCTTGACAATGCGGAGAGAGGCTTTCATATATGGAAGATGCTCCTCTTGATATGAGGATGGACAGGAGACAGGAAAAGACAGCTAGGGATATAGTTAATTACTATAGCAAAGAAGAACTTACCCGCATAATAAAAGAATATGGGGAGGACAAGTTCGCCTCTAAAATAGCCTCTAAAATAGCAGCTTTTAGGGAAGGAAAACCGATAGAAACAACAGGAGAGCTGGCTGATATTATCAAATCAGCTATACCAATGAAATATAGGGCTACCGGAGGACATCCTGCAAAAAGCGGAACTTTTCAGGCTATCAGAATAGAGCTAAACAGGGAGCTTGGAGTACTGGAAGATTCAATTGAAGGCATGATTGATATACTATCAGACAATGGAAGGATTGCTATAATTACCTTCCACTCACTTGAGGACAGGATAGTAAAATCAGCTTTTAGACGGGCAGAATCACCTTGTACCTGCCCGCCTGATTTTCCGGTTTGCGTTTGTGGTAAAAAGTCAAAAGGATTTGTTGCTTCAAGAAAGCCGATAGTGCCTTCTGAAGAAGAGATGAAATGGAATTCGAGAGCGAAGAGTTCGAAACTTAGAATCTTTGCAAGAAAGAGGGAATCTAATGAGTGAAAAAAGAAAAGTAAGAAGAAACAGGAATCTAACAAGTGGTTCTATGGCATTAAATGTAAGGAGCAGTGCGCTTCCTAAAAGAAGATATCTGCCTAAGGAGCAGCCACAGGTAGAAAAACAGCACTAAACAAAAGCCACAAAGATATGCTAAAATGAGGTATGCACCTTCTATAGACTTTTTAGGCTTTGCAGGCATGATGATAGTGGCTGCCTTGCTTGTTGTTGTCTGTGTAGGATACATTAGAGTATATAATGACATAAAGCAGACTGAGCTCTCAACCAGAGCGATATCAAGAGAGGCAGACAGCTTAAAGATAGCCAATGACAATACCGAGAATACTCTCTACAGCAACATTGATTTGGAGAAGATAAGAAAGACAGCGATAGAGAAATATGGTATGGTATATCCTTATGAAAACCAGATTATTACATACAAGAGCGTAACTAACGGCTATGTAAGGCAGTATGGCGATTTGAAGGGCAATGAGGCACTGAGCCTGATTGAGAGAATTTTAAGAGTAGTAAATGCCGGATAGGAGTTATAATGGCAACAAGAGTTAAAAATGGAAGAAGAAGAACTACAGGCAGAAAGAATGTCCGTAAAAAAAGCGGGATGACAGTTAAGGGTAAGATAGTGTTAACGTCCGCTTTTTTTGCGTTGGGACTAATAGGCGCTTCTCTTGCGGTTATTTATGTTGCCCAGGGAAAGGGAGAGGGCTACAAGGAAAAATATCTGGCTCAGCAGACATACAGCAGCAACCCGATTATAGCCAAAAGAGGAGATATATCAGATAGACGTGGAGTCGCCTTTGCCAAGTCTGTCTTGGTGTATAATTTTGTTTTAGAGCCTAAAATCATACTTTCAAAAGAAGATGACTACAGGGCACCTACAGTTAAGTTTGCAAGTGAATATTTCGGCGTATCTCAGGATGAACTAAACAAGATAATTGATAACAATCCTGAGTCTATGTATCAGGTTATAAAAAGAAGTAAGCTATGATGAAAAGGAAAAATTTATAGCAGCGGTAAATGAGTATAACAAGAGAAATACAAAAACGAAAAAGCGGATACGGCAAACGACATTGTTGTAGGCTGCAACTTTGAGAGCTACTATAAAAGGACTTATCCTCTAAAGACGGTAGCCAGTGACGTGATAGGATTTACATACTCAGGAGATATGGCAGAATGGGGACTTGAGGGATATTATAATTCTAAGCTAAATGGCAAAAACGGCGTGAGATACGGTTACTTCAACTCCAATATGGAACTGGAAGAAACTGAAGTTGAAGCCAAGAATGGCTTAAATGTAGTCACTACGATAGACTCCGATGCCCAAAAGATGACCGAAGATATAATTGCTGATTATCAAAAGACTGAGGGAGCTGAAAACGTAGGTATAATCTTGATGAATCCAAATAACGGTGAAATCTACGTAATGGCATCAAACAAAGGCTATGACCTCAATAATCCCAGAGACCTTACAGGGTATTTCAGTCAAAAAGAAATTGATGCTATGAGCGATGATAAAAAGCTTGAAGAGCTAAGCAATATATGGAAAAATTACTGTACCAGTGACATATACGAGCCGGGTTCTACCTTTAAGCCTTTTACGGTGGCGGCCTGTCTTGAAGAAAATGTAGTAAAGAAGAAGCAGCAATTCTACTGTAAGGGCTATGAGATAGTAATGGATAGAAAAATCCGCTGTGCAAAAAGAGACGGACATGGTATGATTACATTGTCTCAGAGTCATTGAACAGTCCTGCAATGTTACAATGATGCAGATAGTAAGGAAGCTTGGTAGGAAGGATTTTGCAAGGTATCAGGACATATTTGGTATAGGAAGCAGAACAGGTATAGATTTCCCGGGAGAGACAACGGGCCTGGTATACAATGAAGCACAGCTTAATCCTGTAGAGCTTGCTACCAGCAGCTTTGGACAGAGTGTGTCTGTTACCATGATTCAGATGGCTGCAGGCTTCTCGTCCCTTATAAATGGCGGGACTTATTACAAACCACATCTTGTTAAGGAACTAGTGGATGACAACGGAGTGGTGGTAGAGAAAAAAGAGCCTGTAGTTATGAAAAAGACTGTAACAAAGGATACATCAGAGTTCATACAGAAGGCACTTTATGAGACGGTAGAGCAGGGTTCAGGCTGGAGGGCAAAGTCTGAAGGGTACAAGATGGCTGGTAAAACGGGTACTGCCCAAAAGCTTGACAATATCAATGGAAAGCTTGTAAGATCAGATACCAACTACGTGATTTCTTTTATTGGCTGTGCCCCTTATGATAATCCTCAGGTTGTGGTCTATGTCGTTGTAGACCAGCCTAAGGTTAAGGATCAGACTGCTAACGGTATTGCATCAGCACTTGCTAAGAAGGTTGCTGAAAATGTATTTAAGGTACTTGAATATATCCTGAAAAAACTAAGGAGTAGACATTATGTTTTCAATTGAGATATTTTTACCTGCATTTATTTCATTTGCGCTTACAGTGCTTCTATGCCCTATATTCATCCCTATACTTCATAGGATGAAGTTCGGTCAGTTCATAAGGGAGGAAGGCCCCTGAAAGCCATTTGAAGAAGGCAGGGACTCCTACAATGGGCGGAATAGTTATGCTTGCTGCATTTACAGTTTCATCGCTTGCATATATGTTAAATGAACCTCAGATTTTTCCTGTTATTTTACTCACAGTCGGCTTTGGTTTTATAGGATTTTTGGATGACTTTATTAAGCTTGCCAAAAAACGCTCCTTAGGACTTAGGGCTTGGCAGAAGCTTGGACTTCAGATAGTGCTCACAGGATATTTTGCCTATGTGATTATGAGTGATTATCCTGAACTTACACAGATTATTATTCCTTTTACAGGAGGACAGGTGGTTTGGAACCTGGGGTACTATTTGTTCCTTTTGTATTTGTCGCGGTATCTTGGTACTGTAAACGGTGCCAACTTTACTGACGGACTGGATGGACTTGCAACCTCCGTTACTGTCGTTATAGCTATGTTTTTGTGGTATTCTCATTAAAGATTGACTCGCCTGTGTACATTACAGCTATGATAATGATTTGAAACCCTGCTTGGTTTCTTAATCTTTAACACATATCCCTGCTAAGGTATTTATGGGGATACAGCTCTTTTGGCTCTTGGAGGCTTTTGTAGGTCGCAGAGGCATTTATGCTAAAAGCCCTTTATTCATTATAATAGTGGCCTTTATATATCTTGCTGAGATACTTTCAGTTATGATTCAGGTTAGCTATTTTTAAGATTACTCACGGTAAGAGAATATTTAAGATGTCACCTATACATCATCATTTTGAGCTTTTCAGGCTTTGAAGAGACAAGGGTGGTTGCGATGTTTACCGTAGTAACTATACTCTGTTGTTTTATAGGTTTTATTGCATTATAGTAGATAATAGAAATGGTTGGTGATGCTATGGGAAAAGTGACGAAAGGTAAGAAGACTGCGGCAGCAGATACTAAGAAAAAAAGAATTGGTATAAGATATTATGATTTTAACCTTACCTTCCTGATTCTTTTTGCCTGCTCTCATAGGGCCTTATTATCATCTATAGCGCAAGTGCATACATTGCAAAAAGCAAGAATCTTGAATCAACTTATTTCTTAAAAAGGCAGTTAATTACTATCGGAATTGGATTTTTTTATGCTCCTGTTCTCATTTGCTGACTATAGATGGCTCAAAGTTTAGAGTAAGGCTTCCTATGCCAAGATTTCTTAAGAGGACTGCTTGGGAGGAATTCCTGTTATTCTCTTCCTTGGATAATGCTCTTTGCCATGACAGCGCTATCAGGGCTACACAAGCTTCTTTTGCACCTATAAATAATGGCGCAAGGATGGATAGATGTGGACGGCTTTATCCTTTCAGCCCTCGAATTTGCAAAGTTTGTAGTCATTGTATTTGAGCATATATCTGCCAGAGAAAGTCGGGAAAAGATAAATACCCCTGAGGATTTTTAGTTGCAGTCATCTATGTATTGCCTCTGTTAGGGCTTTATTGCAAAAAGAAAACCCTCAGTGTCGCTATAATAGTTGCAGTATATACGGCTGTATTATATTTGTAAATGCTAAAAAGACATTGCCTTATCTGGTGCTTGCAGGCATAATGGCTGCTTTCTATAAAGGCTGTGGTAAAGCTCCTTGGAGGATATAGAAGTGCCAGGTTGGAAATACATGCCAATGTTGAGACGAGCGAAAAAGGACAGCAGATACCTAGGACTATATGCGATAGCCTCAGGAGGGCTTTTTGGCAAAGGCTTGGGGAAGTGAGCAGAAGTATGGCAGGGTTCGAAGCTATATAATGATATGATATTTACGATAGTATGTGAGGAATTTGGCATATTTGGCGGAATAGCAGTAATAGTGCTGTTTGGGCTCATACTTTATAGGATGTTTATAGTTATTATGAATGCAAAAGACAGATTTGGTGCCTTAGTTGGAGCGGGGATAATGTCTCAGATTGCCATTCAGGTGGTACTTAATATATTGGTTGTAACCAATGTTATTCCTTCCACAGGTGTTATCCTGCCTTTTATCAGCTTTGGTGGAACAGCGGTTATCATTATGCTCTTTGAGATAGGAGTGTTCTTAAATATATCACTCCAGATAGAATATAAAAACAGCCTGCTTACCGGCAAGACTTCAACCTATAATAGCGTAAATAATGTGAGACCAAGGCAAAGAAGCATAAACCATGGAACAAGATAAAATCAGCAGGAGAAGATATGCGCAATAAGATAAAGGTGGCTCTTATCATCATTTTCTTTCTTATATTGGCAGCAGGCGGTCTTGTAATGGCTTCCGGACTTAAGGAAGTAAAGGTAAAAGGCAATATATACTATACAGATGACAAGCTTAAGGATGAATTAAAGAAGTACTATGTAAAAGGAAACACAATACTCACGTACTTGAGGCTTAAATATGATAAAAGCATAACGATTCCCTTTGTGGATGAGATTGATGTAGACCTTACGGGACTTCATAGTATAGTGATTGATACAACAGAAAAAGAGGTTGTAGGCTGTCTGCCTTTTATGGGAGAATTCATCTGCTTTGACAAGGATGGCATTATGGTCGGGAGCATTCCTAAAGAAAAGGACAATATACCGGTAGTTACAGGGATAAACTATGACACCGCGGTATTCAATAAGCCAATTGCAGCTAAGAATGCGGAAGTATTCGAATTGACATTAAATATCACGCAATTAATCAAGAAATACGGACTTGAGATAAACAGGATCGAGTTCGGAGATAATCTGTCAATAAAGTTATATGAAAAAGATGTGAAAATTTTGCTTGGCAGAAGAAAAACATTTGATGAACAGATATCAAATCTGGTTGAAATATTACCTAAAACTAAGGGAATGAAGGGAACTCTACACATGGAGGACTTCTCTGAGACCAATAAAAAGGGTGATTTTTGAAGCAGATAAATAATAAAATTGTAAAAATAACTTGATTATTTTGAATATAATGTATATTATTAGTGGGAAATTATATTTAATTTATTTCTCGAGTTATAGGTATAGGATATTGATTATTAGATGACTATGTAATAAGTGTAGGAGGAAGAGGCCTTGTTAGAGATAAAGGATGAGAGAGAATCAGGAGCTTGCAGGATAATTGTTGTTGGAGTTGGCGGTGCTGGAAATAACGCCGTTGACAGAATGATTAGTGAGGGAGTTGCGGGAGTTGAGTTTATTAGTGTTAATACTGATAAACAGCAGCTGATTTCCTGTACGGCACCTACCTGCATACAGATTGGTGAGAAGCTCACAAAAGGACTTGGAGCAGGAGCCAAGCCTGAGGTAGGCGAGAAGGCTGCTGAGGAGAGCAGAGAGGATCTTGCTGCTGCCCTTGAGGGAGCTGATATGGTGTTTGTTACCTGTGGTATGGGTGGTGGTACCGGTACCGGAGCTGCACCTGTGGTTGCTGAGATTGCTAAGGATATGGGAATACTCACAGTTGGTGTAGTAACAAGGCCGTTTAGATTTGAAGGACCTAGAAGATCAAGAAATGCAGACAGCGGTATAGATAAGATGAGTGAAGTAGTAGATACTCTGATAGTGATTCAGAATGAGAAGCTTCTTGAAATCATGGATAGACGCACAACTCAGCCTGAGGCTTTTGCTAAGGCTGATGAGGTACTTAGACAGGGTGTGCAGGGCATCACAGACCTCATTGCTGAGGATGCAGACGTAAGTCTTGACTTTGCCGATGTAAGTACTGTCATGAAGGATAAGGGGCTCGCACACATAGGAATAGGTGTGGAACCGGAGAGAACAGATGCCTTGAAGCTGTCAAAATAGCTGCTGAGAGCCCTCTGCTTGATATCAGCATAGCCGGAGCTACCGACATGATAGTTAATTTCTATGGTGATATCATTATGCAGGAAATCGCTGATGCAGTTGATCATCTTCAGGAAATGATAGGTGATGAGAGCGATGTTAATATTATCTACGGCTCAAAAATATGATGATACTAACAAAGATCAGGTTACGGTTACAGTTATTGCTACAGGCTTAAGTGACGAGAGAACAGGAGCTGTAGATGTGGCTAAGAGCCTCTGCAGCAAGAGGAGCAGCCGGAAGAACCAGTATTCCTTCTTCAACCAGACAGAGTTCAAGACCACAGCCTGCAGCTGAGAAGATAACAGCAGCAGAAAAGGTGACTAATGATTCCGGCAATTCAGATATTAAGATACCTAATTTTATCAAGGGAAGAAAAAATAAGACGCTGTTTGGCTCGGAGGTAAGTGATGAAGTGTCCATTTTGTGGTACGAAGATACAAGGGTGATAGATTCAAGACCTTCAGATGATAATTCTACTATTAGAAGAAGAAGGCAGTGTGATAAGTGCAACAAGAGATTTACCACTTATGAAAAGGTGGAGACTATACCTCTTGTTGTAATCAAGAAGGATATGACAAGGGAGACTTATGACAGGTCAAAGATAGAGTCAGGAGTATTTAGATCCTGTCACAAGAGGCCTGTGCCTGTTGAAGATATTACTGCTTGCGTGGAAGATATAGAAAATGCCATCTTTAATAAAGGCGTTAAGGAGATTTCAAGTTCTGAAATAGGTGAAATAGTTATGGAGAGACTTAAAGCTCTTGATCAGGTTGCTTACGTGAGGTTCGCATCTGTATACAGAGAATTTAAGGATGTAAATACCTTTAAGGATGAACTTGAAAAGTTATTATAACGAAAGGGTGAATGTTCGCAAATGTGGGAGAGAGAAATATTTGATACTGACCTTTACCATCTGGTTGGTGCATTTATTATCTATAGCATGTTAGGCTGGCTGGTTGAGTCAATATATATGTCTTTTTGTAATAGGAAGATAACCAATAGAGGCTTTGGAAGAGGTCCATTCTGCCCTATTTACGGGGTCGGAGCAATGGTAGGCTACATCATTTTAAGCCCTCTTAAGGGGAATTACCTCGGTATCTATATAGCAGGTGCTGTATCCGCTACTCTATTTGAGTATATAGTAGGAGTACTTATGATAAGATTTCTCGGTGCACTTTGGTGGGATTATAATGATAAACCGTTTAACTATAAAGGGATTATCTGCCTTGAAAGTACGATTGCGTGGGGATTTTACGCCCTTGGTATAGTGTATTTTTTACAAAGTGCAGTATATGGACTTGTTGACCGTGTTCATGCAGAGATGGGAGTTTTTATTATAGAGCCATACTGCTCATTGTCTTTGTAGACTATGTGATGCAGTTTATGAAAGTATTCAACATAGATATTGAAGAACAGAAAGAAAAAGATTAGAGAGAGTAAAAGCTTTTGCATCCAGATGGAGTTAAATATAAGCTAACTAAAGGGCTATACAGTGGATATGCTGTATAGCCCTTTTCCAGATAGTTCATCTAATTAGGAAAAATAGAACTAAAGTAGGATATTTCAGGATGTATGTACACTGTTTCATAAGGTGCAGCAGGATGCTCCATTCTGTAAAGTATCTGTAAAGCAAGCCTTCTGCCTAGTTGTCTCGTATTTACACTGGCTGTTGTTATCTTATCTGCAACATTGACATACTCTTTGCTTCCGTCAAAACCGGTAAGGAGTATAGGCTTATTAAAGCGCTTAGGGTTTTCTGAGATATACATGGCAACAAACTGTGCCACGTAGTCACTCACACAGATAAAGGCATCCGGCATCTCCTTTATCGAATCCAAAAACTCGAATATTTTACTCTGGTAACTGGATATTCCTATCGAATCGGTATAACATATGGTAGGGTCAAGAGGTATATTGTGTAGTGCAAGACCGTCCACAAAGCCTTGATAACGCTCCAGATTGGTTCTTGCATAATTTAAATCTCCTATAAAGCCCAAGCCTTGAACAGCCTTTCTTCACTATATCATCTATTATAGCACTGATAGCACTTCTTCCCTCTATTAACATAAGGTCACAGGCAAGCATCTTCTCAGTTATCGAAGGCACGGTATCAAGAAAAACCTTAGGGGTTGAAAGCTTTATTAACCTCTTGATAATATGTCTGTCATAAAGGTTCATAACTACAATTCCGCCTACATTGTCACCTGTAAGTATATCAGGTATCTGAAAATTGTTATCGTATGAACTTTGTATGTATGTGTACAGTAAGTTAACATTGTGCAGGGCAAGTTCCTTTGCCATACTGTGTATAATATCTATCCAAAAGACAGCAGAATCAGGCCTTGACACTACAAGCGACACATTCTTAAAGTTATTCATATCCTTGTTGAGAGACAGTGATTGCAGAAAGACTATTGTAGCCAAGCTTTTGGAAGCTGATGTCCAATATGCTGTAGTCGAAAGTGCTTGAGACACTCGGGCTGATCGTTAAACACCTTCCAAACGCTCACCCTTGATACTCCAAGTGCATCGGCAATATCCCGGCATAGTAACTTTACTCATTTGTCAATCCGCCTCCTGTATAGCTGTTTAGCTAAGTAATACAAAAATTAATTTGGATAGGAAAACATTTCTAAAAGCATACAACAATTATATATATACAATGTTAATTGCTTTGTTAACTTATGTTAAGTATAATAAAGATAAATGTACATATGTCAATACAAAACTCAATTAATTTATAAAACATCTTGAAATATTTTAAATACATATTACTATTCAATTAGTTGAAGTATGTTTTAAATACTTTTAAAACAAAAATATTTATTAAGGAGTATATATCATGTATTTTTACCAAAAACCAAAAACTTACAGAAACAAACGGTGAGTTCTTCGTAGAATCCGGACTAAGAATAGTTTCAGAGAGTGAAGGACTAAAGACAAGCACAGGCTGGGCACTGCCAAAGATCTTAAAGGATGAGCTTCTTCGTTATGCCGGCGTAGAAGCCACGCTTACTGCAGGAACAGCAGATAAGGGTGATATCAGTCTAAGACTTGTTAATGCACTTCCTCCACAAAGCTATGTACTTTCCATAACAGAAGAACAGATTGAGATTCTTGGCAGGGACAGAGCAGGTGTTGGCTATGGCATCCAGACTCTCTGCCAGATTATAAGAAACAAGGGTGCCTTACTTCCTGCTCTTAGGATAGAGGATAAGCCTGATATACCTGCCAGAGGATTTTACATGGATCGGGCGAGAGGTAGAAGCTTTAAGTTAGACACTATCAAAAAGCAGATAGATTTACTTTCAAGGTATAAGTTAAATCAATATCAGCTCTACATAGAGCAGTCCTTTGCTTTTAGAGGATTTTCTGAGATGTGGAGGGAGGACAGTGTGCTTAATCCGGAAGAGATTATGGAGCTTGATAAGTACTGTAAAGACAGAGACATTGACTTCGTGCCATCTCTTGCAAGCTTTGGTCATCTTTATGAATTGCTTAGAACAAAGAGCTATGAGGATATCTGTGAGCTTGAAGATGCTGCGGGCAAGCCGTTTTCATTCTGGGAAAAGATGCAACACCATACAGTAAATGTAGATGATGAGCGTTCTTTTGAAGTTGTGAAGAAAATGCTTGATGAGTACCTGCCGCTATTTAGCTCAAAGCTAGTTAATATATGTGCGGATGAGACGTTTGACCTCGGCAAGGGAAGGTCTAAGGCGCTGGCTGACAAGGTGGGTACTGACAGAATGTATATGGACTTCTTAAAGAAGCTCTGTGAGTACGTTGTCAGCAAAGGAAAGGTTCCTATGTTCTGGGGAGACATTATACGTAAATTCCCTGAGTTTATTAAGGAGCTTCCTACAGAGACCATATGCATGGCCTGGGGCTATATGGCTGAGCAAAAAGATGATATCTGCGAGCCTATTGCCAAGGCTGGGGCTAACCTTTACCTTTGCCCGGGTGCTTGCGGCTGGAATACTCTAATAAATAGAATTGACACTTCATACTCCAATGTTAAGATTATGAGCGGGTATGCAAGAAAATATGAGGCCATAGGACTATTAAATACTGAGTGGGGTGATTTTGGGCACATAAACAATCCTTCATTTACGACACCGGGAATAGTATATGGTGGAGTATTTACCTAGAATCTGGATGCTTATTCAGGAGAAAAAGGAGTAGGAAAGGAAGAGCTAAATAAAGCCCTATCTTTCCTTGAGTATGATGACAAGTCAGAAACCTATACCAAGCTGCTTGAGAAGGCTGCTCTCAATCAGATATATGACTGGTGGAGTGCTGTGCTTCTGTTTGAAGGCTTTGCGGATGCGGCAAACTTTGATGAGAAGACAAACCCTGCAGGCTTTAACAGCCACAAGGCTTTAACTGAGAGACTCGATAGGTTCAAGGCTGAAATAGCTGATGTAGACAGAGCATCAAAGGAGCTGTTAGAAATCAGAAAGAAGCTTAGAAATACAGTGCTATCTATGGATAGTTGTAAAAGAAATGAGTTTAACAAGGCTGACAATGCGATTGTAGGTATTGATATCTGGAATAGAGTAGGAAGAGCCGTAGTTATGCCTGAGACAGTAGATGAGAAAGTGAAGTTCGAGCTTGCTGAGGAGCTTGAAATATGGTATATGAAGTATAAGGAGATTTATAGAGAGGACTCAAAGGAGAGTATGCTTGGAAGGGTAACTAAGGTTGTGCTTTGGTATGCAGACAGATTAAGGGGAATAACTGAATAATTTTTTACAGTTAAGTAACTTTATACCAGGATGTCTTAGTAAACATTTACATCATTTATTAATTGTATGTTAACAAAAATATTTATTTGCAACATTTTAGTAAATAAAATAGTTGCAAAATGTTAATTGATATGATAAAATGTAATCTATATTAGAAATTGAAGAGGCTTACTAATACTTCTACAAAAACAGCAGGAGGGAAAATAATGAGCAGTAAAAAGAAGCTACTCTGCCTAAGAAAAGAAAAAGTGGACAAGAGATGACACTGAATTGACCTTGCTCGGTATACCTACATTTATTTGGTATATCTGCTTTTTGTTACCTGCCCTATGTTTGGTATTGTAATTGCTTTTAAGGAATTCAGGCTAAGGCCTAGAACAGGATTCCTGCAGAGCCTTTTTCAAAGTAAATCGGTTGGATTCAAGAACTTCAGTACTTTTATTAACTCAAATGACTTTATGCTTTTGCTTAGGAACACTATAGCATATAACATTGTATTTATTATTCTTGGAATTATCATTCCTGTTGCTTTAGCTATAATGATAAGCCTCATCTCACAGCAGGCTTTAAGTCCAAAGTATATCAGACAATGATGTTCCTTCCTCACTTTATGTCCTGGGTAGTTGTGAGTTATTTTTGTATATGCTTTCCTCAGCGCGGATAAAGGGATTTATCAACAACATTTTATCCTCTTTGGAATGGAAAAGATAAACTGGTATTCGGAGCCCTAAGTACTGGCTCTTCATACTGATATTTATGCAGCAGTGGAAGAGTATCGGATACAGACATGGTAGTTTATCTTGCCTGCATCACAGGTATTGACTCAAGTCTTTACGAGGCTCGTGGTTATTGACGGTGCAAACAAAATGGCAGCAGACCAAGTACATTACACTGCCTAGCCTTAAGTCAGTAATTATAATGATGTTCATATTGAATGTGGAAGAATTTTCTACCAGATTTCGGTTTGTTCTATCAGGTAAACACAGCAGATTCCTGCTTCCTTACATGATGTGGCATCCACATTTGATACCTATGTTTATAATGCATTGCAGTCAAATGTTCCATCGAAAGACTGCTGCAGCTTCCGTAGCTCAGTCTGTAGCTTGCTGTATTACTATTCTTGCAGCAAACTTTGTGGTTAAGAAGATTAAACAAAGAACAGGCGATCATTTAGAACCTGATCAATAGGGTCAAAGATTTTATACATCAGCTAATAGGAGAATAAAGGGAAAATAAAAAAATGTAAAAAGAAGGGGTAAAAGGGACTTAATCAGATTAGTTCCGAACCAAACGTTATTTTTCAATATTATTTTTATAATCTTTATCCTTAATGTGTATAGTGCCGGTAATTTTTGTATTTATTATCTCCATATCATCTGAGGCTTCTCTCGCTGAGTTTGGCTACAGATTTATACCGGCAGAACTTTCCGATGCAGCTTATCTGTATCTTTTGGAAAGAAAGGATGATGATATTAAAGGCACTTTGGATATCGGTGATTGTTACCGCAGGCGGAACTGTTCTTGGACCCTGCGTCTTACAACATCTATGGGATATGTGCTATCGAGACAGAGTTATAAGCTGCAGAGCTTTTTACCTGGGTTATATTCATACCAATGATATTTCAACGGTAGGTCTTGCTGCAAGCTACGTTGTTAATGACAAGCTCCTTGAACCTAAGCGACACGCTTTTTGTACTCATACTTCCGCTCGCAGTTTCATCATTCACATCATTATATGAAAGACGTTCTTTAGAACCACAATACCGGACTCTGTCATTGAGTCTGCAAAGATTGATGGAGCTACTCGGCTTTGGTATTTTTAGTAAGATAGTGCTTCCTATATCTAAGCCGGTAATTGCTACAATCGGACTTTTTCTTAAGCTTTGGTTACTGGAATGATTGGTTCTTATCATCTTTACATAAGAAATAAGGACCTCATATCGCTTCAGGCTTTGCTTAACAGCATGGTTAAGAACATACAGTTCCTTGCAAGCAATCCGGACGGTGGTGTAAGTATTCAGCAGTATCTGGCAACCATGCCAAGAGAATCAGTAAGAATGGCTATTGCCATAGTTATAGTAGTTCCTATAGCTTGTGCTTATCCATTCTTCCAGAGATATTTTGTAACCGGACTTACAATAGGTGCGGTTAAGGGTTAAATCTTAAGCTATAAAGCTTTTAGATAAAATGTGTAAAAAGTGAAAGGAGAACTTTAACATGAAAAAAAGATGGGGAAAACTGTTAGCTTTAGCTCTTGGAGCATCTATGGTTTTTAACCTTGCAGCTTGTGGAGCAAAGACTGAGGAAAAGACAAGCCAGTCTAAGACAAGCCCAACAAGTCAGGCAGCTTTTGCCTCCAAGACTTCAAGCTCTGCATCTAAGACAAGCGATGCAAAGACAGATGAGATAGTAAACTCAAATGGGTACAGGTAGGCAGGGCCAGCCTGATAACTACAAGGCATGGCAGGAAAATATCAACAAGTATTTAGCTGAGAAAATCGGTGTAAATATCGATGTTGAAGTAGTAAGCTGGGGTGATTGGGACAGCAGAAGAAGCACACTTGTAAATACAGGTGGTGACTATGACATTATGTTTACCAATGCTAATACCTATGTACAGGATGTAAAGATGGGAGCATTCCTTGATATTACAGACTTACTTAAGGATAACGCACCTAAGCTTCTTTCTTCTATGCCTGAAGACTACTGGAATGCAACAAAGGTAAACGGACAGATTTATGCTGTACCTACATATAAGGACAGCTCAATGACATTTCTACTTTCATCTTTGTAAAGAAGTTACTTGAGAAGTATAATATTGATGTTGACAAAGTTAAAGACTCTTGAGGACTTAACAGAGCCATTAACAAAGATTAAGAATGGCGAGAAGACAGCACCATTTATCCTCAACAAGGAAGGTGTATCTAACTCACTTGCTAAAGAACTATGACAAGAGTCGGACTTCCAGCACTTGGAGTAAAGTTCACAGACAGCTCAAAGAAGCTTGTTCCTATCTTCGAGCAGGAAGATGTTATGAAAGAGCTTAAACTCATTCATAAGTGGTACAAGGACGGACTTATCAATGCTGACGCAGCTACACTTGCAGAGAAGCCAAAATACAGACCTTTCGGTATTGAACAGGGCTGGAGCGGTGCAGCGAAGACAGTATGGGGTCCTAACATGGGCGAGGAAGTAGTAGCAGTGCCTTGGGGCGATACACTTCTTTCAAACGTAACAGTTGGTGGTTCTCTTAACTGTATATCAGCTAGCTGTGAGCATCCTGACAAGGCTCTTCAGTTCTTAGAGCTTGTAAACACAGATACTTATGTAAGAGATTCACTCTTCTACGGCCTTGAAGGTGATGATTGGACATATACTGCTGACAAGAAGGTTCACAAGAACAACGATGAGTGGAAGATGGCTGGTTATACACAGGGTTCATTCTTCATCGTATCACAGAGAGATGATGTAGACTTTCAATCAGTGGGATGAAGTTAAGGAGCTTAACGCTAAGGCTATGCTTCACCTGTACTTGGTATCAACTTAGATGTAACTGATTTTGAAGATGAAATGGTTAACTCGTTGAGATATACAACAAGTATAAGAGTGAGCTTTTTCACAGGTACATCATGATCCTGAGAGGTAGTTCCACAGATGATGGAAGAGATGAGAAAAGCAGGCTTTGACGATATGCAGAAGAAGGCTCAGGAGCAGATTGACGCCGCAAAATAATTAAACTACAGATAAACATAAGACAAAATTAGACACTGTTTTATGAAAATAGAAGAGTTTTTCCCGAATTTGTCCGTAATGTACGATTGACGGAAAAACCTTTTCAAAGATTAGAATATCAGGAGAATAAAAAGATGAATAGTGATAACAGATTACCTCAGATACCTTGGGAGGATGATAATACCGGAGGAAAAGAGCCGGTTTGGAGATATTCGGGCAATCCGATTATAGGAAGAGATGGAAACAAGATTTCAAACAGTGTGTTTAACAGTGCAGTAGTTAGATTTGAAGATGGCTTCGCAGGTGTGTTCAGATGTGACAGCCGTTCTATAAGTATGGATATTTTTGTTGGTAAGAGTAAGGACGGAATTAATTGGGAGATAGAAGACGAGCCTATCAAGTTTGAAGGCGCAGATGAAGAGATACTTAAGAGAGAATACAGATACGATCCTCGTGTTTGCTTTATAGAGGACAGATACTATGTGACCTGGTGTAACGGTTATCATGGTCCTCACAATAGGTGTGAGCTACACCTTTGACTTTTGAGAAGTTTGTACAGCTTGAAAATGCCTTCCTTCCGTTTAACAGAAACGGAGTTTTATTCCCTAGAAAGATAAACGGCCTATATATGATGCTTAACAGACCAAGTGACAACGGTCATACTCCTTTTGGCGATATCTTTATAAGCCAGAGTAAGGATATGGAGTTCTGGGGGCAGGCATAGACACGTAATGGGTACAATTAAAGATGACATTTCGCTCGACGAGTCAACTAAGATAGGACGGGACCTATTCCTATCGAGACAGATGAAGGCTGGCTGATGATTTACATAATGGTGTAATTAACACCTGTAATGGTTTTTGTATATCGTATGGGCGTCGCCTCCTTGACCTTAATGAGCCTTGGAAGGTAATCGCACGCAGTAAGAATTATATAATGGCTCCTTGGGAGCAGTACGAGTGTATGGGAGATGTGCCAAACGTAGTCTTCCCTTGTGCTGCCTTACATGATAAAGAAAGTGGAAAGATTGCTATATACTGATGACTGTGCAGATACAGTCACAGGGCTTGCTTCAACAGTGGAGAGACTTTCTGACCATGTGGAAAAAGCATGCTCTATAAACCAGGGCTAAAGGAGGCAATTATGAGATATTTAGATAAGCGTGTCAAGGTTATATGTGATAATCTTGAAAAGCTTAAGGTAAAGCAAAAGCTTGAACTGGATAAATGGCAGTACAAAGAAGGACAGTTTTTTAGACCTGAGGAGGCAGAAAGTGCCGGGCCTGACTTTGCAGAGTTTGATTCCTTAAATATGCACTGGTATGGCAAGGACAAGCATTATTGGTTTAAGAAGAAATTCGTGGTACCTGAGAGCATGGCAGGAAAGAGAATATTCTTAAAGCTTGCTACACAGATTGATGAGTGGGATGACGCTAAGAATCCGCAGTTCCTTGTATTTATCAACAATAAAATAGTACAGGGAATGGACATGAACCACAGGCTTCTTTTCCTAGGAGATAGCTTTAAGAGTGGGGATGAGATTAACTTTGATATACAGGCATATAGTGGAATCCTTCACGATGAGTTCCTCTTCATTGCATCAATTATTGAGATAGATGAGGAAGTGAAGGTCTTACTTTGACCTTGGTACTGCATGCCTTCCCTAGGATGGCTGAGGATGATAAGAACAGGCAGGATATAGAAGAAATTCTCAATACTGCAGTTAACTTCCTAGACCTTAGAACTCCTTATACAAAAGAGTTTTATGATGGAATTAAGGCTGCCCGCGAGTATCTTAAAAAAGCCTTATATGAGGAACATGCAGGCTATAGCGATGTAATAGCTACCTGTATAGGACATACCCATATAGACGTGGCTTGGTGGTGGACAGTTGCACAGACCAGAGAAAAGGTTGCAAGGAGTTTTGCAACAGTACTTAAGCTTATGGAAGAATATCCCTGAGTATAAGTTTATGTCAAGTCAGCCAGCTCTATGTATTCCTTAAAGAAAGATATCCGAAGTCTACGAGAAAGATAAAAGAAAAGGCTAAAGAGGGAGCGTGGAGCCTGAGGGGCGGTATGTGGCTTGAGGCAGACTGTAATCTCACTTCCGGTGAGTCACTTGTAAGGCAGTTCATGCACGGAAAGAAATTCTTTAAGGATGAGTTTGGTATAGACAACAAGGTACTTTGGCTTCTGATGTATTTGGTTATTCAGGGTTCTCTTCCTCAGATAATGAAGAGAAGCGGAACTCACATGTTTATGACAACCAAGCTTGCTTGAACCAGTTTAACAAGATACCCTAACGATACCTTCATATGACGTATAGATGGTTCAGAGATATTCACATATGATAACCACACTGGCATAGGGCAGCCTGTGGTGAAACTTCTCAACTTACAACTGGAGAGCTTCATCCTGATGCACTTATGGGAGGCTGGGAGCGTTATCAGAACAAGCGTACTCAACAACGACATCCTCATCTCATACGGTTTTTGGTGATGGTGGAGGCGGCCCTCACCAGAGAAATGCTTGAGACCGCGAGAAGAATGGAAAAAGGGAGTTAAGGGTATCCCTAAGGTTAGAAGAGAGTCTGCAGGTAAAGTACTTTGAAGAGCTTTGAGGCAAAGGTTAAGGACAACAAGAGGCTTGAGACACCGGGAAGGTGAGCTCTACTGAGTACCACAGAACCTATACCTCTATGGCAAGGAATAAGCGTGGCAACAGAAAGTCAGAGCTTGGCCTTATGGACCTTGAATTCTTCTCGGTTCTTGCAGACAAGAAGAAGGCTTATCCTGTTAAAGAGCTTGATGACATGTGGAAGATTGTCCTTCTTAACCCAGTTCCACGATATACTTCGGTTCTTCAATCAAAGAAGTATACGAGGTAACAAAGGAAGAATACGAAAGAATTGCTAAAGAACTTGAACAGGAAACCTCAGCGAGACTTGAAATACTTGCTGAAGATAAAGAAGGTATAACTGTATGGAATACTACAGGACATAACCGTTCAGATATTGCCCTACTTCCTGAAGGAAGTTATGAGGGACTTAAGTACGAAGATGGAAGTGCGGTTAAGGTACAGCTTACAAAGGATGGTGCAATTGCATTTGTAGAGAATATCACCTTCAAAGGGCTATAGAACTCTGTATTTTGATAAGATAACAGCTAAGCCTCGAAAGTCCATTTATATTAAACGGTGATAAGAGCCTTGAAACTCTGTTTTACAAGATTGAACTTGATGAAAATGCTCTTTTTTCAAGTATTTTTGACAAGGAAAATGATAGAGAGGTACTTAAAGAGGGAGAAAAAGGAAATCTCCTCCGTATGTATGAGGATAAGCCTATTTACTATGATAACTGGGATATAGATATCTTCTATACCGAAAAGTACTGGGATGCTCTTTCTGTAGAGAAGGCAGAGTGGATTGAAATAGGTGAGGTAAGGGCTACCCTTCTTGTAGAGAGAAAGATAAGCAATTCCTTCATCAGACAGAAGATTCACTTCTATGCTGATAACAGAAGAATAGACTTCGAGACATATGTAGACTGGAAGGATAACCAGCATCTCCTTAAGGTTCACTTCCCTGTAGATATTCATCCAGATGAGGCTACGTTTGAGATTCAGTTTGGTAATGCAGTAAGAAAGGTGCATACCAATACAAGCTGGGATGAGGCGAGGTTTGAAAGCTGTGCTCAGAAGTGGATGGACTTCTCAGAGGGACACTATGGTGTAGCTCTCCTTAATGACTGCAAATACGGACATTCTGTAAGAGACAGTGTACTTGGACTCACTCTTATTAAGTCAGGTATTGAGCCTAATCCTACTACTGACCGGGAAGAGCATTTTCTTTCACTCTATGCCTCTATCCTCACGCAGAGAGCTGGCGCTATAGCAATGTTTCTGATGAAGCATACAATCTCAAACCAGCCACTAAAGACAGTGAAGAAGGCAATGGCGAGGATGTATATGCTACGCAAATGTGGATAAGAAGAATGTTGTAATAGAGACAATCAAGAAGGCTGAGGAGGGTGAAGGCACTGTAATCAGACTTTTGAGGTAGATAATGCTGAGACAACAGTTAAGCTTTTTGGTAGATACTGAGTTTACAAGGCATTTACCTGTGACTCTCCTTGAAAATGAAGAAGAGGAGCTTAAGGTAGAGGCTGTCAAATGCTTATGGAAAGAAAGTGAAGGCAGTTAGCCTGAAGCTTAGGCCTTGAGAGTATGTACAGTTAAGTTTAGATAAGTAGTAAAACATAACCCAAATTACTGAGAGTATTTTATGGTTGTTGGATTAGGTAGTCAAATATTTTGACACCTGAATCAGAATAATGTAAAATACAAAGTAGTTTGGGTTATTTTTTGTTTAAAATAGGAGGGAGATATGGAAGAAGATGTAAGAATAAGATAATAGCTGCACTCTTAACGGGTGTGGTAATTTCAGGCTTTCCTTTTGTAAATACAGGAAATAATGCTTATCTTGCTAAGGCAGACGAATACTATGATAATACCAATCTGTATACGGATGATGATTACAGCGATGACTCTGGTGTAAACACGCAAAATGTAGGTGTCAATGTAGACTATCATACAGAAGATGAAATCAGGGACTTTTGTAAAGAATCATCCTGCTGATTTTACATCCCTGTAGAATATGGAGGAAGAGCCACTAGGTAAGGCACGTACTCACTTGGTAGACTAAAGTATAAGACCTTGCAGTCTGCACTAAATACACTTAATCAGATTAGATATATAGCAGGACTTTCTTCTGATGTGGTATTAAATGATGAGTACGTAAAACAGGCTCAGGGGGCAAGTGTGGTAAATTCTGTAAATGATGTTCTTACACATCATCCAGCAAAACCCGTAGGGATGTCAGATGAAGTATACAAAATAGGTGCGGAGGGTGCATCTCACAGCAACATAGCTATAGTATAATAATACTAGACACCAGCCCCGGTATATGGCTACATGGAGGATGGTGACTTCTAACATAGAACAGGCTGGGACATAGGCGCTGGCTGTTAAATCCTTCTATGAAGGCAACAGGCTTTTGGCTATTACAACAATTACACCGCTACCTATGCTCTAGATGACTCATCAGCATATTCACCTGAATATGGTGTAATCTCGCCCGTAGCAGAATATGCCTACAGAGTATTTTAACAAGGATTTCTCATGGAGCATATCGATAGGGCTATGCAGTAAGTGACAGCGTAGAGGTAGAACTTATGAGGCTTTCAGACAATAGACACGGAAGTTTAACAAGTCTTCTGCAGACGGATATTTTAATGTGAAATAATGGCGGATATGGTGAGCAGGGCTGCATTATTTTTCAGGCCTGATGGGAATCGGAAGGATATGTGGCAGGAGAAAAGTTCAGAGTTAATATGCACAGGCTTAGTGCACCGCTGTCGTATGAGTATCTTTCTTTGACTTGGTGCCTATTACCGGACTTTCACTTGATAAAACGCCTAGTATTATCCGACTAGGGTGAGAATTTAGACCTAGGTATCAAGTTTTTACCTGAAAGTGCTAAGAAAATAGTTAGAGTTACGGTAGATGGCAAGATTTTAAGCCTAGGTAAAGGTAAGAACAGCGGCATATGAGTATGATGCTGACAACGGGTTCGATATTAGAAGCAGAGACAAATATGGCACGACAAACCATAAATGTATCTCACTTTATGATGGAAGAATAACGAAGTCAAAAGAAGATAACTGTTATCCCTTCAGATGTATATATTTATTCTACAGAAAGCGATATATATATGGTGCAAAAATATGGCAAGATTAGCCTGCAAGTAAAGTGAGGACAAGACTGTGAGTTAGCATGAGGTCTTATACGCTGCAAATAAGAACTTCAAATATGCTAAAAAGTTGATTTCAAATTCATATAAAAAGACAAAAGCTTTACAATAAATAATGCATTATCAAGACGTACTTATTATATCAAAGCTCGTGCCTTCGTAAAGGTTGGTGGTAAAAAGATATACGGGCATATAGCAAGACAGATACATATAGGATACTATTAATAAAATAACCAAAGGCTTACAGGAATAGATATGCGTAAGCCTTTTTAGAAACAAATATAGTTAGTTTTAACTAAAAATTTTATACCTAAATTTCTCATGACAATTTGTTGCTTTTTAGTGTAAAATATTATTAGTTTGGGTAATTGTTTAAAAATGGAGGAAGTAAGTCTTGATAAAAAGGATTTAAGCATAGATTAACTGCCATCTTGGTATGCGGATTATGATATCTGCGCTGCCTGTAGCACATATAAATGATAATATATATACGGCTAAAGCAGAGGATAATGGCTCAAAGATAAAAATGTAAGTATAGATGGTGTTTTAGCATGATAATAATAAAAAGTAAGGGTATAAATGTAGCTTATAGAACAGTGGATGAGATAAGGAGATTTGTAAAAAAGCATCCGTCAGATTTTTATTCTATAGCAAAGCTTGAAGAAAAGCCTATAGGAAGAGCACCTTATTCTCTAGGAAGATTAGATAAGAAGACTATGCAGTCTGCTCTTAATACCATCAATCAGATTAGATATATAGCGGGATTGTCTTCAAACGTGGTATTAAATGAGCATTACATAAAGCTTGCACAGGGGGCAAGTGTAGTCAGTGCTGTAAATGGTCAGCTCACGCATACTCCATCAAAGCCTTATGGTATGTCAGATGTATTATACAGACTAGGTGCTGAAGGAGCGGCTCATAGCAATCTTGCAATGGGTTATACCAATATAGACTCAGGTATTGTGTTAGGATACATGAATGACGGCGACTCAACTAACATTGATAGGATTGGCCATAGACGCTGGATACTCAATCCTTCCATGAAGTCTATAGGATTTGGATTTTACAACAATTTTTCAGCGACCTATGCTCATGACGGTGCCTTTGGCACCTCTCCCGAATATGGTGTGATATGGCCTGCTATGAATATGCCTACTGAGTATATTAATTCTGATTTTCCTTGGAGTATATCACTTGGATATGAAGTTAACCCTTCGGATGTTAAGGTGGAGCTTACAAGGTATAGAGATAACAAAACATGGCAATTTAGCAAAGCTTATTCTGACGGATATTTTAACGTAAATAATGTAAATTATGGTTTGAGTGGCTGCATCATATTCAGACCTGACGGAATAAAAAGGTATGCAAATGGAGAGAGGTTTGGTGTTAAGATTACGGGTCTCAGCGAGCCTATATTCTATGAGGTTTCCTTCTTTGATTTGGAACCTGTGACTGGCATATCCTTATCTAGAGTTCCAAAGACCATCAAAATAGGAGAGCATGTAAGGCTTAATATAAGGACTCTCCCATCAAGTGCAAGTGATGTAGTAAAAATCAAGGTTGACAGCAATGTGTTAAGTCTTGGTAATGATAAGAACGGTGGAGTATTTGAATACGATTATGAAAGGTACTGTAGAGCCAACAAGTACGGTACTGCGAAGATAACAGTTTCTACTCCGGATGGCAGGATAATCAAGTCAAAGAAGGTAACTGTTGTACCAAAGAATGTGTACGTGTATGCTTCAAGCAGCTCTTATAACAAGGCTTCAAAGCGTGGCAAGCTAAAGCTTCAGGTAAGTAAGAATGATAGTGTGAGCGGATATGAAGTGGTATTTGCTAAAAATAAAAAATTCCGTCATGCAAAGAAAATGATTTCTAACTCTCCGAAAAAGACCAAGTTTATGATAAACAAGGCTCAGGCAGGAAAAACTTACTATGTGAAGGTCCGTGCCTTTGTAAAGGTTGGAGGAAAGAAGATATACGGTAATTACAGTAAACCTAACAAGCTAGAATTTATTAACATCAAAAATGCTGTCACATTCGCTATGAAGGTGACAGCATTTTTACCGTAATTACTGCTCAGTAAAACATATCCTCGCCTACTCCACACTCTGGACATTCGAAGTCGTCCGGAAGATCCTCAAACTTTGTTCCAGGAGCTATTCTCATCTCTGGACATCCAGCCTCTTCATCATATTCCCATCCACAAACATCGCATACATATTTTCTTCATAATTTTTCTCCTTTATTAATATTGTTGTTTGATATGAGTGTCAAAAACATTTGACACTTAGATCATAGTTCTTAGAGTACTTACTCCTCCATAGTATAGATTATACACTATTTGAATTGTGGAAAACAAGATTAAAAATAAACTTTGTTAAAAGTGTATAGGATTTTAAACAATATACATACCTTTATCGAAACTTTTAGCAAACTCAGATAAATATGTAGATGGCAACAGGTAGAAGCCGGTACATACAAGGCTGCAATAACACGCAGTATTGGCTGGACTTGCCATAAAGGAGGTAATAAGAGTATACCATACAGCGCAAGTAGAAGTACTATCCTGATAAGGCGCAACTGCTATTTTTCTGATTTTAGCTCTTTTTCTTTTGTTTTCTTCCATAACTTCCCTACTATTTATTCATATTGTGTTCGCCCACAGTATACACAGTAAGTGATGTGCTCATCGGTAAGCTTGAATAATGCTTAAGTCCACGCTCCACAGAGGTTATACAACGTGGATTCTTGCAGGCAAATATATCATTTACTGTTTTCAGAAGGCTAGGATGAATCTTATCCCTTGATACCGTCCATTATTACATTTACAGTAATGTTGTCGCCAAAGATGGATAGAAGCTCAAGATTAAGCTTCACCGGTATACCCTCTATCTTAATTATATCCCTTCTTCCCATCTTGGAGCTCTTGCATTTTAATAATGGCTATCTGATTACTCATATTTACCAAGATTCAGATACTGTATATGACATGACCGTCCGGCATGTGGTCAATAAACATAACCTGAATTATACCGCTATTATTTAATATAAACACTTCCTGCGCCAATTCCAGTAAACGTAGTATCGTGCTTCATTCTTACATACGACCGTATTCTGCCTGTCTTAAAGTCAAGCTGCCCCAGGATCATCGTCTATATCGGTAGATATCCTCATTAACCCTTGGAAGAGGATGAAGTATCATAAGGTCAGACTTAGCACTCAAGCTTAGCCTTGTCTAAGATGTAGTATTCTTTGCCTTATAGTCCTCTCGTTGAAGAAACGTCTCCTCTGCACCCCGGGTCACATAGAGGACATCAAGCTCAGGCAGGGCTTTTTCAAGGAGGCATCCCACGTAAGGAGCATTATTTGTATCCAGTATTCTGGTCTTTACATACTCAGGAAGCTTTTAATTCTCAGGAGAAATAAGAACAAACTTAATTTCAGGATATCTTATAAGCTCTGAATAAGTGAATGAACCGTTCTTCCAAACTTATACGCCACAGAGCCCCACTGTCAGTATTTCCGCATGTTCCCATGAAGCCTTTTGATGGTGGAGATATCGGTAAATGTCTGGGTAGGGTGGTTGTGTCCGCTCACCCGCATTTATAACCGGATAGAAGAGACATCGACGCCACCTGAGGTGCTCTTCTCATGGCGCATAGCGCAGATATCGCCAGTAAGGCGAGATTACCCCGAATGGTATGCTGCACAGGTTTCTCACAGCTGAACTTGAGTGAACTTCAGAAAACACTGAGAACACTACCGCCCAGATTAAGCATTGCAGCTTCAAATGAAAGGCGGGTTCGTACTGGCTCATAAAACAAAGTAGCTAATCTTACCATGACAGACATCCTGTATTTTCAGGGTTTCTCATGTCACCGTGCAAGTGTCAAAGATATAATTATTCCATCTACTGAAAAATCAAGTGGACTTATAAGATGTCTCATAGTTACCTCTGGTTAGTATATTAGTATCATCTGCTTAATTTCTATTACAGATTTGTTATTATGACAAGAGGTATACTGATAATTATTCTTAAAATGCTTTTATTATGAAAATTGGTAAATGAATGCGAATGTGGAGAATATAAGGAGCAAGATTATCAGAAACGAGCATGTATAGTAAATGCAGTGTAGCGTGAAAGACGGAGCGGGATATAGGAGACTTTGAGGTAGAGCGTGGAGTAAGCATAACTAAAGCGAAGAGGCGAAGAAAAATACTATCGGCTAAGTGGCATACTGGCAGTGCTCACACATCAATCAGAGGATATGGAGAACTCCTAGCTTTAAAGTTTGACTGCCTCGCTTCCTACGATATAACCTTTGTAGGCATAGTACAGACAGCTATAGCTCAGGGATAAAGCAAAGTTTCTGCGCCTTTATGCCCTTACCAACTCGTCACACCACTGTGCGGTAGGCGGCACCATAAATGAGGATGACCATTTATTCGGGCTCTCGTCCTGCCAAGAAGTTTGCGGGTAGGTGGCGTACCCACCCAATCTTTGCTGTCATTCATCAGTTCTGCATGGAGGTGCTTGCTGTGCGGTGGCAGATGATACTCTGCTCAGATAGCCATTGCCATCAGATACGGCGCACTTGGAACCGATGGCGCAGGAGAGGCGTCCTGAGCTTGTAAAACAAACGCCCTTTACTCAGACCCGCGATGCTGTCCTGTCCTGGCGGTAGCAGCAGTGCGCTACGGGAGAGCCCAGAAGGCGTAGGCCTCGTGACATTCAGCCTGGTACTATCATAGGTGAGGTCTTTGACAGGGATGGCATGCAAAACACTAAAATAATGGAATTTGTCGGAGACGGAATAAGCATCTATGTGGACTGTAGCAACAGGCATAGCTGTTGGTGGACAACCGAGACTACCGCTTTCATCAATCTGGGAAACAGCATGAGAGGTGAAGAGTTCATGAGATCTGTAGCAGTGTGCATAACCGCCCTAAACGACTGTGAGCGAGCCAAGGCTTAGTGCACCTGCTTATTATGACGGACTTATAGAGGTTGTTAGTAAGATAAGGCCTATGATAATATCTTGCTTTCCACCCAAGCAATACCAGTGAACGAGGTGAAACAGAATCCTAGGATATAGTATGAGGTTGAAGAAAAGGCAAAGGTAAGCTTTGGAAAAGATATCAAATTTAAGCTAACTGACAAGATTAAGAATGGCAGAATCCAAGTAGACCAGGGAATAATAGCAGGCTGTGCAGGCGGTGGCTTTGAGAACCTATGTGTTGCGGACATCCTCAGGAGGAAATACATAGGAAATGATGAGTTCTCACTTAGTCTCTATCCTGCAAACAGCCTGTATATATAGAGCTTGTGAAATGGCATAGCCACCCTTATGAAACAGGCCTTAGTTAAGTCAGCTGCGGACCTTGCTTTAGCGCAGAGATGTGCCTGCCAATGGTGCATTTTCAATACAGCATTCTACAAAAACTTCCCAAGCAGGGAGGGCGACAAGCCGGAAGTGGACAGATGTCTCATGCCCTTATGGATGCCGATGCCTTGCAACAAGCGCAAAATAAGGGAAAGACTTACCTCTGCCTGTGAGATAGATGTGATACAGTCATCAAAGTATTTCTTTGACGGAAGATATATGATAACAGGGTGTTTAACGGTGTGGAAGGCCTGATTTTAATGGAAACTTGGACCTATTGTTGTATGCCAAAGATGGAAAGGCTTGCGGATGATATCTTAATTAAGATAGTATCCAAACCACGATCCCAGTCACATTACCATCGGATGAGCCATCCCTTCGGGTGAAACCAGCTCTACCGCTCAAACCTCTGCTTTGCAGAGTTCACTCTTTATCATGAAGGATCCTGACTCCTGGGACGAGGCAAAAGGAGTGTTAGGAGTATGGAGGAGGAAAGGCTTAATGGCAAGGCTTTTCTACCGACGATAAGCCGAATGACTGGAAGATTACATGCTATACTGCGCCTGTTGTGGGACTCAAGGCGGAGTTCACAGAGATAGGAAGCGCCATCTCATGCGGTAAAAGCTGTGGGATGGTCGGCGAGCAGGTGGCCAGCCGCCAGCGCGTACTGGGAGGTCTTGCCAATATTGCGCAAAGCCTATGCCACCCGCCAAGCGTTACCGCTCAAAATGTGATGAATTGTAAAGATGATTCCTATCTGATCAGAGGACGAGAACATTCCTTCTCACAAGGGTGACGTAATTTATATATAGGACAAAGTCGCGGCCGAAAATGGAGATAGCAGAGTGAAGCGCGTGATAGTAAATGAAAACGTGAACTCAGGGAGAGCAGAGCTGTCTCTAGGTGCTATGAGGACGACGAAGAGAAGGAATTGTGAGGAGGCTGTTTGATTGATCAGGCTAAACTCGAGGGTAGCAAACAGGATGATTAGGTAAAAGCTAATAGATAGTGAAAAGGAGCTGAGCGAATGATACATACGCAGGATGATTTTTGAGGATTGGACTATTCTAGTAATTGACTTTAAGATGGATCATTTACGGGAGAATTTTGCCAGAGCAGAACCTAGCTTGATTACTGAAAGCATTGAGTCGCTGGATGAAATTGAAGGTTGGATTCTAGCTAACTATAGGGAGATGAAGACCTGATCGCAGATAGTAAGATGCTTGATTATCTTATGATCGATATTGGTGACGATGAGAAAATATATCGGTGAAAATGGCACATTGACCTGAAAAATAAAAAGAATGGCACTATTCTATGCCCTGTACTTACAGATCCATCCTATAAATATGAACCTTATGCAGACTACAATGACTTTTTGCCACTGCCTGTATATAGCAAAGGCAAAAGGTAAACACATTGGATCAGCACAATACTTAGAAATAACTCTATGATAATATCAGGTGTAGTCAGTGGCACAATACGGAAGTTAAAGGAAGACTATATCAGTAAGATAGCGAAGCTTATAACTCAATATTAAAGTACATATATATTAAAATGCTTGCGAAATTTTGTTGAGTATTATATAGTGTACTACAAAGGAGTGTTATATGACAGATTAAGTGACGTAGATGAAGAAGTTAAGGGATGCAGAAAAGAAACATTCAATGATATAGGGCTTAGTATGTCAATCAGTTATTAATATTTTTCTAAAAAGGTAGCGAGAGAAAATCGTATTCCGTTTGAATTATCTGCGTGATCCATTTTATAGCAGAGAAAATATGGCTGAGCTTGAGAGACGATAAATTCTGTTCGTTCAGGTGAAAGCACTTTAAAAGAGATGAACTTATAGAGGTAGATTGATGAAGAAGGTGCCGTAGTGCAGACATAAATTAGATTAGAATGAGCGATATCCTCTGGCTGTTATAGATAATACTGCTTACAATATTATACTTTGTAAAATTACATATAACAGGTGAGGATTTCGTCACTTCTACAGGTTTACAAAACCATTTACATAGGCTATAATATCAAAATGTAGTAATTAGAAAAGGAAGCACAATATATATGGATATTTTGATAAAGAAACGTAATGGTAAATGATGAGAATCTTTGTGTGAAAAGCCAAACGAAGATGGTAGCCCTTGCCTGTGAAGGGCTGATGGTTGCGATCCTATGGAACTTGAAAATGGACTCCAAGATCTGTTTAAAGCATGGAATGAGCACCAAGGAAATTTAGCAGGTGCCAGTCTGTTCTACATCGAGAAAGTCATTGAAATGACAGAGTGAAAATGGTGGAGTCCTAAACAGGGATGAACAGCAAGTGGCTATGGTGCCCAGCGTAGTGCTGTTTTATTTGACCTTTACAAAGAAGCAGATTAGCCGTAACTACAAGACCTTTGTATGGTGACTTTAATGAGCCTAGAAATGCTGTTGAAAGAGGATATATACTGAGGATTTTGTTACTAAGTATAGTGAAAGCACAAAGGAAAAGAATGGCTGACTACATAGATCCTGACGAGACTTCCTTCAATTATGAGGGAGTGAAAAGCTCTTGCAGACCGCCACCTGGTGCGGGAATGAGGGAGAAGTTTTGGAGTCTTCCTGAGAGAGATTTATATCATTGCCATGACCTGTGCAAGTGTAGAAGAGGATAAGGCATTATGCCAAGGCTTATGACTTACTTAGTCAAAGTTTAAGATGACGGGTCGCTACACCACCCTTGCCAATGCAGGTACAATTTAACCAGCTTTCTCGTTGTTTTTATAAGTACTGTTTCAGACAACTGTGGTCAATGATAGGATGTCAATTCGAAGTTTTCCAAAGTATCTAAAACACGGAGGAGCTTTAGCATTTACCTTGGCAAAGGTCAGAAGCCTTGGAAGGATAAGAGGCTTTTAGCAATGCTTCAGGAGGAGTCATTCTTGGGTGAGTTTTACAATGATACAGCAGTTGCAGTAGACCAGCTTGGAAGAAGAAAGGGCGGTGCTTCCATCACCTCTGACATCTGGCATAAGGACTTGTATGAATTCATTGACCTAAGAACCAATAACGGTGATGACAGAAGAAAAAGGCTTTATATATCTTTCCTGCTATAGCATACCTGATATCTTATGGAAAGACTGATAAACAGGCAGGATTTCAGCCTTTTTGATCCTCACGAAGTTGAAAAGCTGATGGGATTCGCTTGAGGACTACGACGATAGGATGAGAAACACAAGGAATTCTCTGAGATATAAGCTTTTGTGAAAATGAGATGCAGGCTTGCAAAAGATTAGCAGTCCCTGCCTTGACATAATGAAAGAAAGATAATGAAGAGTGCAGTGGAAACAGGTACACCTTTTCATCTTCTTTAGGATACTGGTGAATAGAGCCAATCCAAAGCAGCCACGCAGGCGATGATACAGCTCCAACCTCTGCCACGAGATAGCTCAAAATATGAGTGAAACCAAGTTTGTTTCTGGAAGAAATCGTATCTGAAAAATGGAAAGTCAAAGATAGTTACAACAGTGGAATCAGGAGATATGGTGACCTGCAACTCAATTCAATCAACCTTGACAATGTGGCTTTGATGAATCTTAAAGAAAATGTGCCTCTTCAGATAAGAATGTTGACAAATGTAATTACCCTGAATATACCTCCGTGACTGATGCTGAGGTTACCCCTACTTAAATACCGTGCTATAGGGCTTGGTGTGAGCGGATACCATCATTATACTCAGCTAAAAATGCCATGCCTGGGAAATGAAAAGCACATAGAAGAAACGCGGACAGGCTCTTTCGAAGAAAGCCTACAATGCGATAAAGGCGTCTACTGGAGCTTTGCGAGGGAGAAGGAGCCTATGCAGAGTTTTGAAGGCTCCAAATGGCAGGCAGGAGAGTATTTTGACGAAAGAGGCTATGTATCTGAGAGATGGCAGGAGCTAAGAGAAGGATGTAATGAAATACAGGCTCTAGAAACTGGCTATCTTATGTGCTGTAGCAGAGGAAGTACATCCAACATAGCGGGAACCACTCGCAGGAATCGAATCCACTATATTTAAGAAGTTCTTTGCTGAAATGAGAGAGAAAGGACGCTTCACACCTCAAAGACAGCACCTGAGCTAAATGACGAGACGTTTCTGAGTATTATAAAGAGGCACACATGTACCAGTATGGTCTATAGAGCCTGTGCAGCCAGGCAGAGGCATATTGATCAGGCTCGTCTCAACCTCTACATCACGCACTGATGTTAAGGCCAAAGGATATACTTGATTTGTATGTGGAGGCATTAAGTCCGCATGGCAAGACACCATTTCCTGTAAGAAACAGGTCGCTTTGAAATGGATGAGTGCACAAGCTGTTCAAGCTGATCACGTGAAACTTATTCACCTGCACACGTTGCCGCTTGAAAGTTGCCTGTGGAATGGAGACTATATGGAAAAAGAAAAAGATATTTAATGAACTGGGTAAAGCGTGGTACTGAGGGCATCCTAAATGAAATACAACCAACCTCAGAGAGTGGAACCGTATAAAAATATGACTGGAGCAAATGTACCGTACCGGCACCATGCTCAACACTTCTGGCTGCTGAGGAAATCGCGCTCGAGTGAGGATGTTAAGCAGTTTTCTTATCTGACTGCGGAGAGAAAGCTGCCTTTGACAAGATTATTTCTTTCCTTAATTTCCTTGACTCGATTCAGTGTGTGAACCTGCCTCACCTTGCAAGATGTCGTAACTGCTGCAGAGGTGTCCTCCTTGCTTAATATACAGGCGCCCAGGAGGAAATCCATGCTGAGATATTCCTACATCCTTGGCACTGCTACCAATCCTGTGTAACAAGGGATCAGATATAAGGACAGAATGGCGTGGAAGATCCGGATTTATGTTAGCTTGAAACAAATTCATTGCTGACATGTGCAGAGAGTTTTCCAGATGGTCACGCACCGAGAACTTTGTGCGTTCGGTGATGGCGAACTATATTCTTGAGGGTGTTATTTTTACAGTGGTTTCCAGCTTTTCTACACCCTTGCAAGACAGGGAAGATGAGCTACTAGTACCATTTCAAGTATATAAACAGGGATGAGATTACCCATCTGGTTCTCTTCCAGAATATAATAAGAGAGCTGATGAAGGAAAATCCTGAGATTTTCACTGATGAACTTAAGGAAGAGCTTAGGAGATGGTGAAGGTAGGTACCTAAATGAGATAGAATGGGGACAGTATGTGACCAACAACGAGATACTCGGTATAAATAATGAGCTGATAGAGATATATCAAGCACCCTAACCTAAGACTAAAGCAATTGGACTTCCTGTGTGGTTCCTGAGATTGAGAGAAGCAATGGGCTGGATAGAGCTTCTCTACAAATGCCACAAGACGGACTCTTTGAGGCAGGTAACTAACTATACCAAGGCGGCCTTTGATTTTGATTC